>WBZO01000013.1_pt1 | contig 524083 bp, 460 predicted proteins | sample 5204261 | NCBI WGS metagenome assembly WBZO01 (sample SAMN12412400, study PRJNA552823) | activated sludge metagenome | isolation source: activated sludge from anammox sidestream of wastewater treatment plant... | place: USA: North Carolina | collected 2017-09 | reverse complement strand
GGGACTGTCGGATTTTTTGTGTGTTGAGCCATACACTGCCCGAAAGGGCGAGGAGATTGTATGGCGAAGAACACCCCTGAAGGTTTTCCCAAAGAGCTGTTAGATCAATTGCTTGCAGGACGTGATCCGAAGAGGGCACTGGAGTCGGATGGTCTGATTGGGGAGCTGAAGAAGGCGATTGCGGAGCGGATGCTCAACGCTGAGATGGATGTGCATCTGACCAAGGAGGGGGAGGCAGGTATTGCCAATCACCGCAATGGCAGTAGCTCCAAGACCGTACTGACACCGGAGGGATCGTTGGAGCTGTCCATTCCGCGCGATCGGCACGGACGCTTTGATCCGGCGCTGATCGCCAAATACCGGCGTCGCTTTCCCGGATTTGACGACAAGATCATTGCCCTCTACGCGCGCGGGATGAGCACCCGCGATATTCAGACCCACGTGCACGAGCTCTACGGCATCGAGATTTCCCCGGATTTGGTCTCGGCCGTCACCGATGCGGTCATCGACGAAGTGAGCGCCTGGCAGGCCCGTCCCCTGGAGCCGACCTACGCTATCGTGTTCTTCGATGCCCTGCGGGCGAAGATGCGCGATGAAGGACTGGTGAAAAACAAAGCCGTATATCTGGCGATCGGCATGCGTCCCTCCGGCCACAAGGAGGTGCTGGGGCTTTGGATCGAGCAGAGCGAAGGGGCGAAGTTCTGGCTGCGGGTGATGAACGAGATCAAAGGTCGCGGCACCCAGGACATCCTGATCGCCGTGGTGGACGGCCTGAAGGGCTTTCCCGAGGCGATTACCGCAGTATTTCCCAACACCGTCGTTCAAACTTGTATCGTTCATCTAATCCGCTACTCGATGCAGTTCGCTTCCTGGAAGGAACGTAAGCTCATAGCCGGCGCTTTAAAACCGGTATATCGGGCCGCCAGCGCCCAGGCAGCCGCTGCGGCACTGGAGGAGTTCGACCAGGGCGTGTGGGGGCGCAAGTATCCGGCGATCGCCCAAAGCTGGCGACGCAATTGGGAAGCGGTGATCCCCTTCTTTGCCTTCCCCCCTGAGGTGCGCAAAATCATCTACACGACCAATGCCATCGAGTCGCTCAATGCCACGGTGCGTAAGGCCATACGCAACAAGGGGCATTTCCCCAACGATCAGGCGGCCACCAAGCTCATCTGGCTGGCGCTGCGCAATATCGCTGAGAAGTGGAAGAATCCGCCCCCAGCATGGCATGCTGCCCGCGCGCAACTGGCTATCCAGTTCGAAGATCGGTTCGTGTTGAGCGAGTGAATTCTATCCACCGGCTCACACACAAAATTTCTGACACTCCCACCCATTCAGCTGCGCAGTCCCTGCTCCGCTGAAGCCCAGGGCGTCCATCCCTGGACACCCGTGCGACGTATACGTCGCACCCCTGGGGGCTTCGGGTTGAACGTCCATGTTCAACACGATCCTGGAACCCCCTCCCCACCCAAGACGCTGCGATACCACGACAGTTCTTAATCTCTTCCGCCTTAGGTCGCATGCTCGTGAACATGCTCACGCGCAGATCTTCCCGTCTTAGCTCTCATACGCGCCGCTGCTCTGCGCTTCCCCAGCACCCTCTCAATCGCCGGCTGCAACGGCCTCTCCGCCTCGCCATACTCTCCCCACACCTTGCTCCCAGCCAACAACCCCGGCACCGTCCTCACCGTATACCGCATCGGATCGAGCCCCACCCGCACCTGCCCCCACGAAACCGGCATCGACACCGTCGCCCCCACACGCGCCCGCGGCGACAATGGCGCAACCGCCGTAGCCGTCCTGTCGTTGCGCAGGTAATCAAGAAAGATCTTCCCGCCCCGCAGTTTCTTCGCCATGTTCACCACATAGCGATCCGGCGAATCCCCGGCCATCCCGCTCGCCACAGCCTGCGCGAAAGCCTTCGCGGCAGCCCAATCGAAGGCCCCCTTCCGTCGCTGCAACAAAGGTGTCACAACGTGCAGGCCTTTGCCGCCCGTGGTCTTGCAGAACGCGACCAGATCCAGCGCTTCCAGACGCTCGCGCACTTCGTGAGCCGCTCGCACCACCGCCTCGAACGGCACGTCCGGCCCCGGGTCCAGATCGAACACCAATCGACCCGGGATCTGCGGGTGTCCGGGCTCGCAATTCCAGGGATGCAGCTCCACGGCCGCAGTCTGCGCCAGTGCGATCAACCCTTCGATGCGATCCACCTGCAAGTAAGGTTTGCGATCGCCGGAGACGCTCACCTGCCCGATCAGGCTCGAGGTTCCCGGCATCGCGTGGCGCTGAAAGAACCTCTCGCCGTCGATACCGTCGGGCACACGCACGACGGAGCACGGCCGCCCCCTGATGTGCTCCATCATCCAGGAGCCGACGGCATCGAAATACTGCGCGAGGTCGAGCTTGGTCACCGGCGCGCCATCGCCGCCGTCGGGCCACAGCGCTTTGTCCGGCTTGGAAATCACGACCCCGCGCACCACGACGCGATCGGCCGAAGGGGAGGCGCCCGACGTGGCCGATGAACGTGACGAAGTCTTGCGCGCGCGGTGTTGCGCGGTCTTCGCCGCCGCGGCCTCCCGAGGCGCGCGAGCCTGCACCTGCTCGGCTGCAACCGCGCGCTCGACCCCCACCTCCGCGGGAGACTTGTCCTCCCTGAGTCCCTTGAACGCCGCCTGGCGAACGTTGCCATCGCCCGTCCAGCCGGCGAACTCGATCTCCGCCACCAGCCGCGGCTGGAGCCAGCGGATGTTGCGCTCACTGCGGGGCGCGCCCGGACCGGAGAATGGACGGGTGCTGCTCGCCGCGGCCTTCAGCTTGGGCATCAACAGGGCGACCTTTTTGTGGCTGAATCCGGTGCCGATGCGCCCGACGTAAGCCAGCTGGCCATCGCGATGCACGCCGGCCAGAAGCGAGCGCAGGCGCCCGTCCTCCACCGTCCAGCCGCCGAGCACCACTTCCTGGCCGCCGCGGCACTTCGCTTTCGTCCAGGTCTCATGACGGCCCGAGACATAGGGCGCATCGAGCCGCTTGGAAATGATGCCCTCCAGCGCCATGCGGCAAGCCGATTGCAGCACGGCATCGCCGGCCGTCTCGAAATGTCGAACGAACCGGATGGGCGCGCTTGCGGTGAGTTCCGCTTCGTCCAATAGCGCCTGCAAGCGCTCTTTGCGCGCCCGCAGCGGCAGGGAGCGCAAGTCCTCGCCGCCGGAAAACAGCAGATCGAACGCGAAGAACACCAGCTTGTCGGTGTTTCCTTCCGAGAGCGCCGCCTGAAGCCCTGCGAAATCGGTCATGCCCTGCGCGTCGATGGCGACGATCTCGCCGTCGATGATGCAGTCCGGCAGCCGCTTTGCGGCCGAGGCGATGGCGGTGAACTTCCCGGTCCAGTCCAGGCCTTTGCGTGTCTTCAGCACAGCCGAGCCGTCCGCGACCCGCAGCTGCATGCGATAGCCGTCGAGCTTGATCTCATGTCCCCAGCCCTCGCCGGCGGGTGGGTGGTCGACGAGCCGGCACAGCTGCGGCTTGATGAAGTCCGGCAGCGCGGCGCCAGAGGATCCACCGGAGGATCTGGAATTGCGACGACGCGCAGGTTTGCGGGCCCGCGCGGGCGAGGACGCGCGCGGCGTGGAATCCTTCGTCGGCGGCGCCGCATCGCCGGTGCGGTTGGAATTCCACACCGCATCCGCTCGCGCGGCCGTGCGCGCAGCCAGCATGAAGGGACGCGGACCGGGCCCCTTGCCGGCGGCAATCTGCGCGCTGCTGCGGCCGGAAGCGACCGAGCGGTCCGCCTGCAGCTTCTCGGTGGCGCTTTCGGCGCCGGCGTACGCGTCCCGATGTTTGATGAGCAGCCAGTTCCGTCGTTTGTTGCCGTAGCGATCGTGCTTCATGCGCACCAGCACCCACCCGCCCTCGAGGCGCTCGCCTGCGAGGACGAACTTGAGCTGCCCGGCGCGCAGCTGCTGCTCGGGCGGCTTGTCCCCTTCCGCCCGCCAATAGCCGCGGTCCCACAGCTGCACCGTGCCGCCGCCGTACTGCCCCTGGGGAATCGTTCCCTCGAAATCGCCATAGTCGAGCGGGTGATCCTCCACCTCGACCGCCAGACGCTTGTCCTGCGGATTCAGCGAGGGCATCTTCGTGACCGCCCAGGATTTGAACACGCCGCCAAGTTCCAGGCGCAGATCGAAGTGCAGGCGCCGGGCGGCATGCTTCTGTATCACGAAGCGCAGCTCCGGCGCGGCCTTCACGCGCCGCTTGCCGGCGGGCTCGGCCGTCCGGGAAAAGTCGCGCTTGGCGCGATACACCTTCAGTTTGCGATTCGCCCGTTTCGCCGCCATGCGCCGCTCCCGCTTTTGATGTGCGCCGTACGCGAAACGGCGCCCGGATGCCAAGCTAGCGCCAATTTGCGGCAGCCGCCAGCGGACAACGGCGATTCGTTCGATCGGAAGGGCGAGCGAGCGGCTGCTTCTCCGCTCGTTTGGAGAATTTACATGCGCAAGCTGGCGCTACACGCCGCGGCCGTGCGAGCGCAATCTAACGCGTCATGCGCCGGCATCATTGCTGACGGTCCGGCACCGCATATTCGCTGACCATCGTCAGCACATCGTAAGTTGCGACCGTCTCGCCGCGCTGATTGCTGATCTCCGTATCCCAGCGCACTTCCCCGTAGCCCTTCTCCTTGCGCAGCGATTTCTCCTTGCAGGTGATGCGGACCTTGATGCGGTCGCCCGGCTTGACGGGGGTCAGGAACCGCAGATTATCCAGGCCATAGTTCGCCAGCACCGGGCCATACGGCGGATCCACGAACAACCCCGCCGCGGCCGAAACGAGGAAGTAGCCGTGAGCGACGCGCCCGCCGAAGAAAGGATTGCGCTGCGCCTGTGCTTCATCCATGTGCGCATAGAACTTATCGCCGCTCAGCTCCGCGAAGCGCTCGATGTCCTCGATCGTCACCTCACGCTCGGCCGACGCAACGGTATCGCCGATGCGCAGCTCATGGAACGGGATACGGAAGGGATGTTTGTCCGGCGCGAGCTGCCGCCCGCCCCTCACCCACCGCCCCGTCACTGCCCGCAGAACGTCAGGCGTGCCTTGAACGGCCGTGCGCTGCATGTAATGGAGCACGCCACGGATGCCGCCCATTTCCTCACCGCCGCCCGCCCGGCCCGGGCCGCCATGAACGAGATGCGGCAGCGGGGAGCCGTGGCCTGTCGACTCCTTGCCGCAGTGACGATTCGACACCAGCACGCGGCCATGGAACGGCGCCAGGCCCAGCACGAACCGGGCGGCCACTTCGTCGTCGGCCGTGAATACCGAGCCGGCGAGGCTCCCTTCCCCTTTGCGCGCGAGCTGTATCGCATCTTCGACCGATTGATAGGGCACCACGGTGCACACCGGACCGAAAGCCTCGATCGAGTGCACCCCGCGCGCGGATTTCGGATCGCGGCAATACAGCAGGAGCGGCGGCACGAACGCGCCTTGATCGCGGTCGCCGCCCGCCAGGTCGAACCGGTCCGGATCGCCCGAGACCCGCTCCGCCTCCCGCTCGAGCGCCGCAACGCGCTCGCGCACCTCTGTGCGCTGAGCGAGACTCACCAGCGGCCCCATCCTCACCTGCTCCAGCCGCGGGTCGCCGACGACGATCTTCGCCAGGGCGGCCTGCAGCGCGGCGATGACATCGCCGCCCGCGGCCGCCGGAACGATCGCCTTGCGGATGGCGGTGCACTTCTGCCCGGCCTTCACGGTCATCTCGCGCACGACTTCCTTGACGAACAAATCGAACTCCGGCGTGCCCGCCGGCGCGTCCGGCCCGAGCAGCGATGAATTGATGGAGTCGGTCTCGGCGACGAAGCGCACCGAGTTGGCGACCACGGTCCTGTGGGTCCGCAACTTGTTGGCCGTGCCTGCGGAACCGGTGAACGAAACGACGTCCTGGCAGGTGAGATGGTCGAACAGATCGCCGAGGCTGCCGCACACGAGCTGCACGGCGCCCTCGGGCAGGAGCGCGGACTCCACGATCTCGCGAAACACCCGCTCCGTCAGGAAGCTCGTGGCCGTCGCGGGCTTGACGATGGCCGGTACGCCCGCGAGGAGCGTCGGCGCCAGCTTCTCCAGCATTCCCCAGACCGGGAAGTTGAACGCATTGATATGAACGGCCGCGCCCTCGAGCGGGACGTAGACGTGCTGGCCGACGAATGCGCCGCTCTTGGAGAGCTGCTCGACCGCGCCATCCACGTACACGGTGCCGTTCGGCATTTCGCGCACGCCCTTGCTGGCGTAAACGAACAACGTCGAAATGCCGCCGTCGATGTCGATCCAGGAATCGGTCTTGGTCGCGCCGGTGGCGTAGGACAGCGCGTAGAACTTGTCTTTGCGCTCGGTGAGATGTTTGGCCAGCGCCTTGAGCCGCGCGGCGCGCTCATGAAAAGTCAGCTGCCGCAGCTGCGGGCCGCCGACTTTGCGGGCATGCTCGAGCGCGGCGCGAAAGTCGATGCCATCCGTCGACGCCTCGGCGATGACGGCGCCGGTCGTGGCGTCGCGCAGCTGCGCGGCGTTGGCGGTTCCGGACTGCCAGCGTCCGCAAACATAACTCTTCAATTGCATGATGAACCCCGCTCTCCCGCCCCCGCCCGCGGAGGCCGGCAAAAACTCAAGAAACCCGTTCGAGAATCGTCGCGTAGCCCTGGCCGACGCCCACGCACATGGTACACAGGGCATAGCGTTTGTTCCGCTCGTGCAGCTCGAGCGCCGCGGTTTGCAGCAGCCGCGCACCCGTCACGCCCAGAGGATGGCCGAGCGCGATGGCGCCCCCGTTGGGGTTGAGGCGCGGATCGTCGTCAGCTATGCCCAGGCTGCGGGTGCAGCTGAGCACCTGCGCAGCGAAGGCTTCGTTGAATTCCAGAAGGTCCATGCGCTCCAGGCTGAGTCCCGCGCGCTTGAGCGCAAGCTTGGTGGCATTCACAGGTCCAATGCCCATGATGCGCGGCTCCACGCCGACGACCGCGCTGGTCACGATGCGCGCCGATGGCTTCAGGCCGTGCTGCTTGATTGCAGCCTCGCTCGCGACGAGCACCGCGACCGCTCCATCGTTCAACCCGGACGAGTTGCCGGCGGTCACACTGCCATCCTTGCGGAACGCGGGCTTGAGCTTTGCCAGCCCTTCCAGTGTGGAGTCGGGCTTCGGGAACTCGTCTTTGTCGATCACCAGCGGATCACCCTTGCGCTGGGGAATCGTGACCGCGGCAATTTCCTTCCCGAGCCGGCCCCGGTCCTGCGCGGCCTTGGCCTTGCGCTGGCTGGCCAGCGCAAAACGATCCTGGTCCTCGCGCGAGATGGGATTTTTGTCCAGCAGGTTCTCCGCCGTCTCACCCATCGAATCGACGCCGTAGCGCTCCTTCATCAAAGGATTGACGAAGCGCCAGCCGAAACTGCTGTCGAACATCTGCGCGTCGCGCCCGTATGGCGTGCTGGTCTTGCTGATGACCCACGGCCCGCGGGTCATGTGCTCCACACCGCCCGCCACGAATACCTCGCCATGTCCTGCGGCGATGGCCCGGCCGGCGCTCACGACCGCGCTCATGCCCGAAGCGCACAGCCGATTGACCGTTTCACCCGCAACCGTGACCGGGAGTCCCGCGAGCAGGAGCGCCATGCGCGCCACGTTGCGGTTGTCTTCACCCGCCTGGTTGGCGCATCCGAGAATGACGTCGTCGATCGCAGCGGGGTCGAGCCCGGGTTGGCGTGCCAGTAGCGCCTTGATCGCGTGAGCCGCGAGATCGTCTGCCCGCACGGGCGCAAGCACACCGCCGAAACTGCCAATGGGCGTGCGGATGGCGTCGCAAATGAATGCCTCGGTCATGATTCTGTTCCATCCGGTTCGAAGAGCCGGCCGTCCAATTGATGCGAGCGGCCGCGAAACAGCGCCAGGCGCTCCCCGCGCTGGTTGGTCACGACGATTTCATAGATGCCGCTGCGCCGCGAGCGCCAGACCTCGTGCGCATCGGCGGTAAGCTCATCGCCCAGATGCGCCGGGCCCAGGAAATCGATGCTCGCGCCAGCGGCCACCGTAGTGTGGTTGTACGAGTTGCACGCGAACGCAAACGCGCTGTCCGCCAGCGTGAAAATCAACCCGCCATGACAGATCGCATGTCCGTTGACCATGTCCTGGCGCACGGTCATGGCCAGCTTCGCGCTGCCGGGCCGCATCTCGATAATGCGCATGCCGAGCGCCTGCGAGGCATGGTCGCGGCTGTACATCGTGGCGGCGGAACGCTCGGCGATCTGTTGTTTGTCGGATTCGCTCATGGCTGGCGCTACCGTCCGGTGAAATCCGGCGCGCGCTTCTGCATGAACGCCGCGACGCCCTCGGCATAGTCCGCCGAGGCGCCCAGCTCGCGCTGGAAATCGCGCTCCAGGTCGAGCTGCTGCGCGAGCGTGCGCTGCCCCGCGGTGCGGATCGCTTCCTTCGTGCGCGCGAGGCCGCGGGTCGGCGCCGCGGCGAAATGCTTCGCCAGCGCGTCCACGGTCGGCGCCAGCTCCGCGTCGTCGACGCAGCGCCAGATCAATCCCCACTGCGCGGCCTGTTCCGCCGGCAGCTTGTCGCCCAGCAAAGCGAGGCCGAGCGCGCGCGCCGGGCCTACCAGCCGCGGCAGGTTCCATGTCCCGCCGGAATCGGGCACCAGGCCGAGCTTGCTGAAGGCCTGCACGAAACTCGCGGAGCGTGCGGCGATGACGATGTCGCAGGCCAGCGCGATGTTGGCGCCCGCGCCGGCGGCGACGCCGTTGACGGCGGCGATGACAGGCATCGGCAGCGCAGCCAGCGTCAGGATCAGCGGCTTGTAGTAGCGCTCGATCGAATCGCCGAGATCGACGGGCGCCGCTCCAGGCGCCACGGCACGGTCCCCGAGATCCTGGCCGGCGCAAAAGCCGCGGCCCGCGCCGGTAATCACGAGCACGCGCGCCGCCGCATCCTTCTGCACTCGATCCAGGGCATCGCGCACCTCTCCGTGCATGGCGACATTGAAGCTGTTCAGACGATCGGGCCGATTGAAGGTCAGGCGCGCGATGCCCCCGGCGCACTCAAACGTGATGTTTTCGTAGCTCATCGGACGCCCCTTCAATCAAAAGTGGCCCTGTCTGCCGGGACTGAAATCCGCACGGAGTGGGCAGCGGGACCGCCGGCACCGCGCTCCCGGCGGTGCTCATTTGTCATCGTAGTCCAGCTCCAGCTCGCCGCAGGTCGGCTGGGACTGGCAGGCCAGTACATAGCCCTGCTCCAGCTCCCAGGGCTCCAGCGCGTAGTTCTGCAGCATCTCCACCGAGCCTTTGACGACTTTTGTCCGGCAGGTCGAGCACACGCCCGCGCGGCAGGAAAACGGCAGGTCGAGGCCGGCCTGCTCCGCCGCGTCGAGAACCGTCGTGCCATCGCGCGCCATCGAGAAATTCCGCCGGCGGCCATCCATGATCACGGTGACTTGCGTGACGTTCTCGCTCGGGCTGGTTTGCTTCGCGGTATCGGCGTGCACCGGTTCGGGCGCTGCGGGCGGGGGCAACGGCCGATCCTCCTGCCCGCGCAGACGCACGGGAGACACACCCAATGCCTTCAAAGTGTCGGCAAACTCCACGGCCGAGCCATTGGGCCCGGCCAGGAAGAACTCCTCCACCTGCACAGGCTCGAAGACCTGCCGCGCCAGCTCGCGGATCTTGCCGCCGTCGAGCTTGCCGTTGAACAGCTCCACCTCCTGCGGATCGGCGCTGAAGAGGAAGTACAACGACAACCGGTCCAGATGCCGATCCTTGAGGGCCTGCAGCTCTTCCAGCGCCTCGACCTGGGCGGTCGTTTCATTGCCATAGAACAGCAGCACGCGGACCGCCGGATCGCGCGCCAGAACGGACTCGATCTGCGGCAAAGCGGTCGCGATGCCGCTGCCGGTGACGAGGGCTACATGGGTCTTGGAAGGTGCCACGGCGCAGCTACTGCCTCATATGCATTTGAAGTGATCGAAAGGTTCCGCGCAGGCGTTGCAGCGAAAGTGCGCCTTGCATGGCGTCGAGCCGAACTCGCTGACGCGCTCCGTTTGTTGCGAGCCGCAGCGCGGACACGCGACGGGTGCACGGGAGCGCAGCTGGCGCGGGCTGGAAACCGCCTTGACCGGCGGCGCGATGCCATACAGACGCAGCTTCTCGCGCGCCGCCTCGCTGATCCAGTCGCTGGTCCAGGGCGGTGAGAGCACGTCGACGACCCTGGCGCGCGTGTACCCTGCGGCCCGCAGCGCGGCGAGGACGTCGCAGCGGATGACCTCCGTCGCCGGACAGCCGGTATAGGTCGGCGAAACACCCACTTCGATTCCGCCCTGTCCGTCTGCGCGCACATGGCGCACGATGCCCAGATCGATCACCGAGAGGACCGGGATCTCCGGGTCCGGCACCGACTCGAGCAGCCGCCAGACCGCCTCGGTCTGCGTTCCGTCGGCCGCCGCAGCGGCGGCGCTCGCATCCGCGACGGCGATATCGGCGGGAATCCGCGGCTTCTGCCAGCGCACCAGCGGCGCCTCATGTTTGTTCATGGCCGCGCTCACCACTTCGCCCCCGGATAAGTGCGCTGCATGAACTGCATCTCGGCGAGCAGATAGCCCAGATGCTCACTATGCTGTCCGCGCTTGCCGTGCCAGGGATAGTGCGTGTCCGCGGGACGCTGCAACGTCGCTTCTTTCAGCACCTCATCGATTCGCGCCGACCACAGCGGACCCGACTCCCCGAGGCGGGGAGCGATGCCTCTCTGCGCCATGGCGTCATCGACCGCATCGGCGGTAAACAACTCGTCGGTGAACGGCCACAGCTCATCGAGCGCGGTCTGCACGCGCCGATGGCTTTCCTCGGTCCCGTCCCCCAGGCGGATCAGCCAGTCGGAGCTGTAGCGCACGTGATAGCGCGTCTCCTTGAGCGCTTTCGCCGCAATCTCCGCCAGTCTCGCGTCCGAGCCGTGCTGGAGGCGCTCATACACCTCCAGCTGCCAGGCGTCGAGCAGACATTGCCGGACGATCGTGCGGCCGAAATCGCCGTTCGGCTGCTCGGCCAGGGTGAGGTTGAAGAAATCCGTCCCGTCGCGCAGGAAGGCCAGTTGATCTTCGTCGCGGCCGAGCCCTTCCAGCTCGCCGGCGTAAGTGAGCAGCCAGCGCGCCTGCCCCACCAGGTCGAGCGAAATGTTCGCCAGCCCGAGGTCTTCCTCCAACGCCGGTGAGTGGCCGATCCACTCCCCCAGGCGCTGGCCGAGGATGAGGCTCGTATCCGCCAGGCGCAGCACGTACCGCAGGTGCGGATCGGCCGCGATGGCGCCCGCTGCCCCCTGCCCCGGCTGCGGGCCCGCTTTCCCCGACCATGCCGCCGATTCAGCGCCGCTCACAGGTTCTTGACCTCTTCCGGAATGTCATAAAACGTCGGATGGCGGTACACCTTGTCGCGCGCCGGCTCGAACAAAGCTTCCGCGTCCTGCGGGTCCGAGGCGGTAATGTGGGCGGAGCGCACCACCCAGATGCTCACGCCCTCCATGCGGCGCGTGTAGACGTCGCGCGCATGCTCGATCGCCATGCGCTCATCGGCCGCGTGGATGCTGCCCACATGTTTGTGGTCCAGCCCCGACCGCGCCCGGATGAACACTTCGAACAAAGGCCATTCCTGCTGATTGCTCATGGTCTCACCGCCAAAATGCTCTATCGCTCCGCTTGACTTCTTTTCGCCTGATCGCTTTCGCCCGATCGCTGCAGCCTCGGCACCTTCACGCTGCGCGCGCCTGCCGATCGTTCTGCTTGCGGGCATATGCCATCGCGGCGTCCCGCACCCACTGCCCGTCCGCGTACGCCTTGCGCCGCGCCTCCAGGCGTTCGCGATTGCACGGCCCATTGCCCTTCAGCACGGCCTCGAATTCGCTCCAGTCGATCTTGCCGAAGTCGTAGTGCCGGGTCTGCTCGTTCCACTTCAGGTCCGGGTCCGGGATCTTCAATCCCAGGTAATCCGCCTGCGGCGCCGTGATATCGATGAACTTCTGCCGCAGCTCGTCGTTGGTGAAGCGCTTGATCTTCCACTTCATCGACTGCGCCGTATGTCTGGAAGCGACGTCGCTCGGCCCGAACATCATGATCGACGGCCACCACCAGCGGTTCAGCGCCTCCTGCGCCATGCGCTTCTGCTGCGGCGTGCCCTGCGCGAGGGTCATCATGATTTCGAAGCCCTGACGCTGATGGAAACTTTCTTCGCGGCAGATGCGCACCATCGCGCGCGCATACGGCCCGTAGGAGCAGCGGCAGATCGGAATCTGGTTCATGATCGCCGCGCCGTCGACCAGCCAGCCGATGGCGCCGGCATCCGCCCAGGTCGGCGTCGGATAGTTGAAGATGCTGGAGTATTTCGCCGCGCCGCTCAGCAGCTGGGCGAACAATTGATCGCGCGAGACCCCGAGCGTTTCGGCCGCGCTGTAGAGATACATCCCGTGTCCGCCCTCGTCCTGCACTTTCGCGATCAGCACCGCCTTGCGCTTGAGCGAGGGCGCGCGCGTGATCCAGTTGCCTTCCGGCAGCATGCCCACGATCTCGGAATGCGCGTGCTGGGAGATCTGCCGCACGAGCGTGTGGCGGTACGCGTCCGGCATCCAGTCCTTGGGCTCGATCTTGTCGTCGGCGTCGATCGTGGCCTGAAAGCGCGCCTCCAGGGCCGCGGTGTCCACACGGCCCTCGTGCAAGCTCTCCTTGCCAAGAGAATCAAGACCTTGCGTATACATGAGGACACCTCCGGCTCGCCCGACCTCCGTCAATGTGACACACAATTCTTGCATCTTCAATATTTTCTGTATCACATTACGCGGTCATGCCCGCGCGCGAAACCGCACTGCAACGCCAGACTCGCACGCTCCTGGCCCGCTTCCGCCGGCAGCGGCCACTGCGCGCCGGCTCGCTGATCGTGACGATATTTGGCGATGCGCTCGCGCCGCGCGGCGCGATCATCTCTCTCGGCAGCCTCATCCGGCTCGCTGAACCCTTCGGCCTGACCGACCGTCTGGTGCGCACCTCCGTGGCGCGGCTCGCCGCCGATGGCTGGCTGGAGGCTGAGCGTCACGGGCGGCAAAGCGACTATCGATTGACCGAGCATGGCCGCGCGCGCTTCGCGGAGGCGACGGTGAGGATTTACGGTCAAAGTCCCGACACGTGGGATGGACGCTGGGCGCTGGTCATCCTGCCGCACGGCTCGAGCAACCTGCGCGCGCAGGCGCGGGAAGAGCTCAAGTGGCTCGGTTTTGGGCAACTTGCGCCGGGAGTGCTGGCGCATCCGGCGCGCGGGCTGGAGCAGGTTCGTGCGCAGCTCGCCGAGCTGAAGCTGCTCGAGGAAGTTGTTCTGATGGAAGGCACCGTGGACGGCGGCGCGGACAACCGCCGGCTGGCGCTCGCGGCCTGGGACCTGGCGGAGCTCGCGCGCGGGTACAAACGATTCATGGCGATGTTCGAGCCGCTGCTGTCTTCAATGAGCAGCGTGGGGGAGTTGCAGCCGCAGACGGCGTTTGTTATCCGGACGCTACTGATCCACGAATATCGCAAGATTCATCTGCGGGATCCGCTGCTGCCGCGTACGCTGCTGCCGGCGGATTGGATTGGTGGGCAGGCTTACGAGCTGTGCAGCGCACTCTACGCGCGGGTGTTTGCCGCGGCGGAAACGTTCCTGAGCGCTACGGTGCGCACGCGCAACGGACCGCTGCCTGCGCCTGCGCGCGCGACTTTTGCTCGTTTCGGGGGCTTGCCGACTGCTTGAGGGGGGCTGTGAAAACTTTAGGGGCTGTTGAAAAAGGGCGGGCGAGAGTTATCCACATTTCGCACCGGAAGGCGGCGATGCAGAGGTACTGGATACGATAGAGGTGCGATTGCGGTCGGAGTGCTAACAGCGGCAACTAAGAGGGACCTTAGCGAAATGTGGATAACTCTCGCCCACCCTTTTTCAACAGCTGCCAAGCTCGCGAACCGGTCACGGCCAAGTCTGCAACGTCTCGACTACTTTGCTCAGGAACGCGTTGGCTTGGAATGCATCCAGCGCGCGATGGTCGAGAGTCAGCGTGAGATAGCACATTGGCTTGATGCGAATGGCGTCGGTGCCATCGACTTCCTCCACCACTACGCGGCGCTCGAGCTTGCCTACGCCGAGGATCGCTACTTGCGGCTGATTGATGACGATCGGCGCGGCCAGCAGGCTCCCGCTGACGCCGTGATTGGAGAGGGTGAACGTGCCTCCGCGCACCGCGTCGGGTGCAAGCTTGCCGGCGCGTGCGGCATTCACGAGCTCGCCCAGTTTCTGCGCGATACCGAAGAGATCCAGGGTTTGTGCGCGATGGAGGACGGGCACGATCAATCCCTCGTTGCCGAGGGCAGCGCCCACGCCGACATTGCAATCGGAGAAGATCTCCAGCGCGTCCTCATGGAATCGGCTGTTGACCTCGGGCACTGCTTGCAGCGCCTTCACCGCCGCGGCGACGAAGTACGCGGTGTAGGTCAGCTTCACGCCGCGGGCTTCGAACTCTTTGACGTAGCGCGCGCGATGCGCGACCACACGCGTGAGATCCACCTCGAAAACGGTGGTCACGTGCGGAGCCGTCGCCATGCTCTCGACCATGTGAGTGGCGATTCGGCGCCGGATGGCCGTGTGAGGAACCCGGCGGCTGCCGCCCTGCCCCGTCTCCTTCTTTTGTTCGGACGGCGGCGGCGCGGACGGCTTCTTGTCGCCAGAGGCGGCCGCTGACGGTGCCGCGCGAGTCTCCAGATAGCGCGTGATGTCCTGCGCGGTCAAACGTCCGCCCCTGCCGCTCGCGGGAATTTCCGCGGCCTCCAGACCATGTTCGGCCAGCAATCTCTTCACCGCGGGGCTGAGCGGAGAGTCCGCACCCGTCGTAACGCTCGCGCGCGCGTCGTCATCGCTCGTGGGCTGAGCGGCGGCGGCAGCGGCACTCGCCGGACCGTCGGACGGTTGGGCCACGGAACCGGCGTTTGCCACGGTGGAAACCCGTCCAAGCACCGCGCCCGGCTCGACTTCCTCTTTTTCGTTCTTGAGGATCTCGGCCAGCCAGCCGGAGACCGGCGCCGGAATTTCGACGGTAACTTTGTCGGTCTCCAGCTCGAGCAGCGGCTCGTTGGCGTCGACCGCATCGCCAGGCTGCTTGAGCCAGCGCAGGACGGTTGCCTGCGTGCCTTCCTGATCGGCCGGAGTAAGAACGTCGATGACGGTGGACATGGGGTAAGGGCCTCCCGCACCCTGACCCCGCTCCACTCGGCAGCGGCCGTCAGGGACAGAGATCAGAGGGGTCAGAGTTCTAGCAGATCGCGCAGCGCGGCGGCGATCTTTTCAACCGACGGCACCGCGGCCTGCAGCAGGATGGGACTGTGGGGACTCGGGATATCGGGCATCGTCAGCCGCTCGATGGGCGCATCCAGGCTGAAGAAAGCCTCCTTCGCCAGCACGGCCGCGATCTCGGCGCCAAAGCCCGCAGTGGCGTTGTCCTCGTGGACGATCATGCATCGCCGCGTCTTTCGTACCGACGCCAGCACCGCGGCCTTGTCCCAGGGCATCAACGTACGCAGGTCGATGATCTCCGCGTCCACCCCGGACTGCCTGGCCGCCTCCTCGCACCGCTCCACCAGTGCGCCCCAGGTCACCACGGTGAGCTGCAACCCCGCGTGCACGATCCGCGCCTGGCCGAACGGCAGGACATAGTCATCGCCCGGATAGGGCCGCCGGGCGGAGGCGCCGTCGAGCATCGCGCGATGCTCGAAGAAGATCGTCGGATCGTTGCCGCGCAGCGCGCTGCGCAACAAACCAACGGCATCTGCCGCGTTGGACGGCACGGCCACGCGCCAGCCGATCCCGTGCACCCACTGCACTTCGTTTGTCTGGCTGTGCCACGGATCGCCGCACTTGAAAAAGCCGCCGGGGATGCGGACCACCATCGGAGCGGCGAAACGGTTGGCCGTGCGCCAGCGCATGGTGCCGCAATCATTGAGCTGCTCCGCCGCCGGGTCGGCGTACTTGCGGAATTGGATCTCCGGCACCGGCATGAGGCCGGCCACCGCCATGCCGACCGCGCGGCCGATGATGCCTTCCTCGGACAGGCTCGTATCGAATACGCGATCCGCGCCGAACTTTTCCTGCAGTCCCAGGGTTGCCGCGTGCACACCGCCTTTGGGGCCGACGTCCTCGCCGAACACAGCCACCTTGGGATTGATCGCCAGCTCGTGCTCCAGGGTGCGGCGGATCGCCGTCAGCATGTTGATGCGCGTGGCTTCGGGCTGTGGCTGCGCAGAGCCCGCCGGATGCCGATGGCCTTCCGGCAGCAAACCGCCCTGCTGCTGCAGCTGCGGCCTGCCGCTCGCATCCGTCTCCGTAAACACATGCTTCGTCACGCCGGCAGCATCCGGCTGCGGACGCGCTTCGACGCGCTCGAGGGCGCGCTGGACATCCCGCCGGGCGCGCGCCTCCAGCTCCTGCCACGCCTGGGGGGAAAAGTGCCGCGGCACGAGAAACTGCTTGAGCTTGGGGAGCGGATCGCGGCTGCGCTCATCGGCCAGCAGCTCGGCCGGTTTGTACGTCTGCGTGTCCTGGCCCGAGTGCCCGCTCAGCCGCGGCACTTTCAAGCGCAGGAGCGCCGGTCCCTCCCAGCGCCGCACGGCGGCTACCGCGGCCGCGATCTGCTGCGCCGCCTGTTGCGGATCGGTGCCGTCGCCTTCGAGAACCTGGAGGTTGCCAAACGATTCGAGATTGGCCGCAATGTTTCCGCCGGGCGTCTGGCGAACCGAGGGCACGGAAATGCCGTAGCCGTTGTCTTCGATGAAGAACAGCAGCGGCAGGCGTTCGGTGGTTGCGATCGTGAGCGCCGACCAGAAACCGTTGGTCGCGGCGGATGCATCGCCGCCATGGGCAACGGCAATGCTGCCCGCGTAGTCATCGCTCTTCAGAACGCGCGCCTGGTACACCAATGCCTGCGCCCATCCGGCCGCCGGCGTGTACTGCGCACCGACTCCGCCGCAGGCCGGTATGACGGTCACCTTGTTCTTCGCGGTGCGCGGCAAATTGAAGACCATGCCGATGTCACGGCCGTCGCTGACGCCGCCTGCGCGCATCATCGTCGACGCCAGCGCCTCTTCCACGTCCAATCCCAGCGAAAGCATGAGCGGGCGCGAGCGGTAGTAGACGCCGACGCCGTCGCGCTCGCCCGTGAGATATTCGCCCAACAACGTTTGACTGAGATCGTGGCCGCGCGCGCAGAACTGATAGAGCACCTTCCGCTGCGGGAGCAGCTGCGTCTCCTCCAGCTCATCGAGCGCCCGCGACAGCAGAACGCGATAGGCCACTCGCGGCCAGTCGACTTGAACGGCGGGATCGGCGGAATGCGGCGCCTTGGACAGGGCGGCACTGGAGACGGACATGTCGCTTCCTCAATGAAGACCCGAGGCGATAGCCGCGGGAGTGGAGCGATCTTAGGAGGCCGAACCGGCAATTTGCTGTCTTTCCTTGCCTTTTAGGCGCCATGATGGCAATTTACCTCTAGCGTTCCCTGCTTGTAAGCAAGAATATTGCTGATGGCCATGATGGACAAAACCGATCGCCGCATCCTGCGGGAGCTGCAGCGCGATGCGCGCCAGACCAACCAGGAGTTGGCGAAGCGCGTCGGCCTGAGCCCGGCGCCGTGCTGGCGGCGCCTCAAGCGGCTCGAGGAGGAAGGGCTGGTGCTGCAGTACTCGGCCCTGCTGGATTCCGACCGCGTCGGTTTCACCATCACCGCTTATTCACACGTCTCCCTCGACGACCATCATCCCGACTCGGTGCGCAACTTCAGCGACATGGTGCGCGAGCGCCCCGAGGTGCTCGAGTGCTTCATGATGTCCGGCGAGTACGACTACCTGGTGAAGGTGGTGGCGCCCAGCATGGCCGAGTATCAGCAGTTTCTCACCAAGCACCTGCTGCAAAATCCCGCCGTGCGATCCGTGAACACGAGCTTCGTGCTGAAGAGAATGAAGCTGACCACCGCCCTGCCTGTGGAAGCGCTGCCCTGACGCGCCCGCTTCGTGAGCACCACGCTGCCTCCGCCCACCCTGCGAAAGCTGCGCCGCGAATTCTACGATCGCGAGGCGATCGTCGTGGCGCCAGAGCTCCTGGGCAAGTATCTCGTCCATCGCGACGAGGGCATCGAACGCATCGGCAGGATCGTGGAAGTCGAAGCCTATCTCGGTCCGCACGACCGCGCGGCGCATTCCTATCGCGGGCTCACGCCGCGCACCAAGGTCATGTTCGGACCGCCCGGACACGCCTACGTGTACCTGATCTACGGCATCTACAACTGCATGAACATCGTGACCGAGGCGGAAGGCAAAGCGTCGGCGGTACTGCTGCGCGCTCTGGAGCCGGTGCAGAACCTCGACTCCTCCGCCCGCGGGCCGGGCCTGCTATGCAGGGCCATGCACATCGATCGGCGGCTGAACGCGCACGACCTGCTGAGCGAGAACTTTTACGTGGCGGGTGGATCGAAGCCCGAGCTGCCCTTCAGGATCGTGCGCCGGCCACGCATCGGCGTGGACTACGCGGGACATTGGGCACGACGGCTGCTGAGGTTCTACATCCGCGGCAATCCGCACGTTTCCAAGCCGTGAACGGCCGTAGAACCCCCCGGCATCCCGTGCGAAAATGCCGCGTGGCGCGTGCGCCGGCCGGGGGGAGCAGGCGAACCGCCGCGGCTGCAACGGCTCCCTTCATTCCGATTGACTGATCATGCCCGATATCGCCACACCTGCGTCCATACTGCTGCTCGCCGCGACGATCATCGCGAGTCTCATCGGCCTGTATCAATCGCCGGCGCTGCTGGAGCGCAGCCTCTTTCGTCCGTATTACTTCCTGCGCCGCCGCCAGTACGCGACTCTGGTGACCAGCGGCTTCATGCACGCCGATCTGATGCATCTGATCTTCAACATGATGACGTTCTACTTCTTCGCCTTCCCGCTGGAACGGGTCATCGGCACGATGCGATTCGTCGTGCTGTACGCGGCAGGGCTCCTGGTCAGCCACGCGGGGACGTACTGGAAACATCGCAACAATCCCCACTATGCGTGCCTCGGCGCCTCCGGCGCCATCTCCGCCGTGCTGTTCGCGGCCATCGTGTACTTCCCGACGAATTCCATGTTCATTTTCCCGATCCCCATCCCGATACCGGCGCCGCTGTTCGCCGTCGGGTATCTCGCGTACACCTATTACGCGGCCAAACATCCGACGGGGAACATCAACCACGACGCGCATCTCGCCGGCGCGCTCACGGGGCTCGCGTTCGTCGCGCTCACCGACCCGTCCGCGTACCAGGAGCTGCTCGCATGAGGATGCCGCGCCACTTGCGGCGCACCGCTGCGGCATTGATCTGTTTGAGCCTGGCCGCAGTCTCGGGCTGCGAGCGCTCGGTCACGCAGCCGCCCGCCAGGGACAAACAAGCGCTGGCTATTATCGAACGTGCCAGAACCGCCCCGCAGTCGCTCGAGCATTCCGGCATCGAGCTGCATCAGGCGGAATTGGCGCTGATCGCGCCCGGCCAGCCGCCCCTGTCGGTGACCGAGGAAAAGCTCTATGCGGCCTTCGTGCGTTCCCCCCAACCGGACGGATCGCTGGTCCTGTGGGACAAAGCCACCGGCCGCTCCGAATCTCTGCCGCCGGCATTGACCTGGCTGACGTACAAGCGCGCCGGCGACCGCCACGTCAATGTCAACTTCGACGACGGTGAGAACGGCTATTCGTTTCTCGCCCGCGCGCCCGACCGCATCTCCCGCCGCACGATCCCCGAGAGCGAGAGGATGAAAGGGCCGACGGTGCTGGCCTGGCTGGCGCGGTCGCTGGTCGAGGACAGCGGGCAGGCTTCGACCGTACGCGTGCGCGGCCGCGAGCTGACCGATGGCGTGTTGTGCGACGTCATCGAGATCTCGGTGCCCCCGGGCAAACGGCCGGACGGCACCAACCGCGACGGCAAGCAGGCCGTCTACTACGTCGGCGTGTTCGACCGGCTGATCCATCGCGCCGTGGAAGTGCACGGCGAGCCACAAAGACGCCACTACCGCGAGCTGTCGCTTATCATCGATCCCGCTTTCGCCGCGCAGAGCATCTCGTATGCCCGCTTCGAGAGTGAAGTCAGGAAGCTGCTCGGCGGCAAGCCTCTGCCGCCGGTCGTGGCCACGATGCAATGAACACGCGCAAGCTCATCCGCCGGATCGCGCGGCCGCGGGCTCGGGACATCGACGAGCTGTACGGCCTGGAGCCGGTCTACGAGCCCGGCCAGGGCGGTCCGCCGGGTGCGCAGCCGGACGAATTCGTCGCCATTCAATGTCCGTGGTGCGGCGAGCGGCTGGAAACGCATGTGGACATCACGGCCGGAGCGCAGTCCTATGTGGAGGATTGCCAGGTGTGCTGCCGGCCGATGGAGCTGACGCTGGAGTTCGAGGACAACGGCGCCTTCCGCGCGATCCAGGTCCGGCGGCTGGACTGACGGGATGGCGGCGGCAAGCACCAGCGCCAAGTCTGCGCCGGCCAGCTCGCAGCTCCCCCTCTGGTCCGACGGAGATGAAGCGGAATGGGTGGTGCGCGAGAGTGTCCGCGCCCGCAGGCTCGCGGTGCGCGTGCTGCTCACCGGACAGGTCGAAGTCGTCGTGCCCTGCCGCACCTCGGCGCGCACCGTCGAACGCTTCGTGGGCCGCCACCGCGACTGGATCGCGCACCAGCGCGAGAAGGTCCGCCGTCTCGCCAGGCCGGCGGAGCCCTTCCCTCCATACCGGATCGAGCTTAGCGCCTGCGAGCAGACGCTGCGCGTGCACCTGGCCGGCGGCCGCGGCCGCACGCGCGCAACGGTGGTGGCGCCAGGCCTGCTCGGCATTTCGGGCCCGGTCGACAGCCGCGCCGCAGTGCAGCTGGCGCTGCAACGCTGGCTCACGACCACGGCCAGACAAACATTGGAGCCGATGCTGGCACGGCTCGCGCGCGAGCTGGACGTGCGCTACGGTAAGATCGCCATCCGACGCCAGCGCACGCGCTGGGGCAGTTGCTCCACGCACGGCACGATCAGCCTCAACTGCTGCCTGCTGTTCCAGCGCCCGGCGGTGGTGCGCTACCTGCTGATCCACGAGCTTGCTCATACCGTGCATATGAACCATTCCCGGCGCTTCTGGAATTTCGTCGCCCGCCACTGCGGCGACTATCGTCGCTTGGACCAGGAACTGCTGGAAGGCTGGCGGCGCGTACCTGCCTGGGTCTGAGGAAACCGCCGATGCGGCGCCAAAATCCCCCCAATGTATTCGCCGGACCGTACATCGACCGCCGCACCGAAAGCCGCGATCTCACGGATTGGCGCGATACCGCGCGGACCGACGGCACCACCCTGTACATCGTTTCCAGAGACGCCGCGCACCTGGTCTACAAGGATGGCGACGCCCGGATCGTGTTTCTCGACAACGCCCACCCGTTGATCGCTTCCGCGGACGAGCGCCAGCTGGTGCTGCTCGGCTGGTTCAGAGGCATGCGCTGCATGCTGCTGGAGCTGACGCCCGGCGACGCTCACGCAGCCACGCCCGAGGGCGCAACCTTCAAGGAATTGCGTCCGCTGGTCGGCGCATTGACCGAGGACTGCGCGGCGCTGCTTGCCTATGCCCGGGCGATCTCGATCTGGCGTGCGCGAACCCGCTACTGCGGCGTTTGCGGCGCGCCCACCGTACCGATCAGCGCCGGCCACGTGCTTCGCTGCTCCGTGTGCGCGGCGGAATTTTTCCCGCGCCTCGATCCGGCCATCATCGTGCTGGTCTCGGACGGCGAGCGCGCGCTGCTCGGCCGTCAGGCCAGCTGGCCGGCGGGACGCTACTCCACCATCGCCGGTTTCGTGGAGCCGGGCGAAAGTCTCGAGGACGCAGTCGCGAGAGAAGTGCTGGAGGAAACGGGCGTGCGCATACACGATTCGCGCTACCGGTCCTCGCAGCCCTGGCCCTTCCCGTCGTCGCTGATGCTCGGATTTCACGCGAGCGCCGCGCCCGGCAGCGCGATCCGACTGAACGGCGAGCTCGATGACGCCCGCTGGTTCACGCCCGAAGAGATCGCGCGCGAAAGCGTCATGCCGACGTCTTACTCGATTTCCCACCGGCTCATCACGGAGTGGCTGGCGGACAAAGCGCGCACAGGCGAGCCGTAAGCGGTGCACGGCGAGTTGGAGCGATCGCTCTACCGCCCTATCATCCGATCGAGGCGGTCGCAGGCGCGCGTCAGGGTATCGAGCGACGGCCCGAACGAGAAGCGCGCATGGCGGCGGAAGCGCGAGCGGTGCGACCCGCGGCGCTTGCCCGGATTCACGTCGAAGAACTCACCGGGAACGACGATCACCTTGTGCTCGAGCGCGGCCCGGAAGAAGCCCATGCCGTCGTTGTACGGCTCGGGGAGGCCCGAAAGATCGCCCCACACATAGAACGTGCCCGCGGGCGCGAGATCGAAGCGCACGCCGAGCCGCGCGAGCCGTTCGAGCAGCAACGCACGCTTCCCGGCGAAAGCGCGCGCGATGGCGGCGGTTTCCGCGTCGACGTGCTCCTCGGTCAACAAACCAACCGCCGCCCGCTGCAGCGGCTTGGAGCCCCCGCCGTCGAGAAACGACCCGGCCGACGCCACGGCCTCGATCACGCTGCGCGGCCCCACCGTCCAGGTGACGCGCCAGCCCGGATAGCGCCAGTTCTTGGTGAACCCGTCGAAGATGACGACCGGATCGGCGTCGACATTCTCCACGTAGCGGGCGGCGCTTTCCGAAACCGCGCCCCCGGGGGCATTCCAGATGTAGTGGGAGTAGAACTCATCGAGCATCAGCGTGCAGCGGTACTCGCGCGCGAGCGCCACCCAGCCGGCAAGCTCATCGCCGGCAATCAGCTTGCCGGTCGGGTTGTTGGGATTGGACAGCAGCAGAGCCGACAAACCGCGGCCTTCGATCTCACGCCGCAGGTCCGTGAGAGAGAACTCATAGCCGCGCTCGGGTTCGAGCAGGATCGGGATGGCGGTGAACGCCTTGAATATGTCGAGCAGCTCCTCGTAGGCGGTGTAGTCGGGCAGGAAGTGGCCGAGGTTCACATGACTCAAGCTCGCGGCCGCCCGGGTGAGCGCCGCGCGGCCGCCGCCGGAAACGCTCACGTTGCCGGCGGTGTATTGCGAAGGCATGCCGCGGCGATAACGGCGGTTGTACAGATCGGCGATGCTCTCGCGCAGCTCCCAGAGTCCGGGTACTGGAGCGTACTCCTGATCGTCCAGCGCAATCTCGATGCTGGAACGGCGCGGCGGGGCGCCGGGGAGCGGGCCAGTCTCGGGTTGTCCCTGGCCGAGGTTGCACCAGTCGGGAGCGTTGGGGGCGAAGCCGAGCTTGCCGGCTTCGGTGGTGACATAGATGACGCCGGTGCGAGGCACCTGGCGAAAGGATGGGATGATCATCCGGCCACTGTAGCTGTTGTTGTGAGGGTGGTCGAGTAACCAATCGCTCGCAGTGGACACTACGGAAGAAAGAAGAAACGGATGTTCGGTTTCAGTGCCTGGCGCGGTCTTGGCTCCGGGAGGGGGGTTGGGGGACGCCGTAAATACATCCCTGTAGGCTTCGACAAAAACATCCCTGTTTTTGACGACCCCCAACCCCCCTCCCGGAGCCAAGACCGCGCCCTGCGATGCTTCCAGTGGAATCCAAGAGGATTCGCAACTCAGTTACTTGAACTGGTTTGTTTCATCGCGAAAAGATTCGCGAACTCGACGGACATTTGAGTTCCCTGCTCACGCGTGCCACCGGCTCCATCCGTGGAGACTGGATCGGGGGGAGTTATCCACAGGTCTGTTGCCCTCTGCAGTCATTAGCATCTCGGCCAGCCGGTTACGATCCCATGCCGGGTCACCCAGCGTGCTGAGCCGGTATATTCCTGACCTGTGGATAACTCCCCCCGGTCCAGTCTCCACCACCCTCAGCCGCCAGTTAGAAGGCCCCACTCCCCTTACAGACACCTCTCGCCCCCGCGTCATTCACTGGGAGTGCACGCCCGCCCCGCCCCACGCCTCGTTCCAATCGATACCTTTGTAGTCCGGCAGCTCCCAATAGAACTTGCTGCGCGGCCGATCGTAGTTGCCGATCTCGTTCATGCTCAGCGAATCGTACAGGCGGCCGTTCACCATCGTGTAGCGCACCGTGTTGGTATTGCGGATGTTCTCCAGCGGATTCGCATCCAGCACGATCAGGTCCGCGAGCTTGCCCGGCTCGAGCGTGCCGATCTGTTTGTCCAGGCCGATCGTCCTCGCGCCGTTCAACGTGGCGGCGCGCAGGATGCGGGCGTTGCTCATGCCGCCCTCGCCGAGCGCCCACATCTCCCAATGCAGGTTCAGTCCGTGAATCTGGCCGTGCCCGCCGGTGTTCACCACGCCGCCCGCGTCGTCCACTCTTTTCATCGTCCGCGCCACCGAGCGAAAGCCGATGTCCCAAAGCTCGTCGGCCAGGTGGATGGTGACCATGCCGCGCACATAGGCCGGCGCGTCGGGCGCACCGCCCAGCGGGCTGTACGACGAGCGCGTCATGTGGACAAACGTCCGCACCTTCGGGTCGTCCCAGGGCCGGGTGGTCTGGTAGAAATAGTTCTCGGCGAAAGCCTCGCCGTTGGTCACGATGATCGTTGGGGTGACTGACGTGCCGCCGCGCGCGATCAGCTGCAGCAAGTCCTCGTAGTAGCTGGCCAACGGGATGTTGTGCTCGATGCTCGTGTGGCCGTCGAGGACCATGCTGACGTTGTTATAGAAGTTGCCCTCGCCTTCCGGCGTCACCATCACTTGCGCCTCGCGCGCCGCCTTGATCACCTGCTGGCGCTGGCTGCGCATGGGCTGCATGTAGCTCTTGACGATGATCGCGCCGAGCGCCTTTTTGTGGGCGATGATGTTGCGCGCATCGTCGATCGAATGGATCGGATGAAGCGTGCCCAGTCCGTCCATGCCCAGGATCGGCTTGCCGGTCGTCAGCAGGCGCGGACCCACGGTGACGCCCGCCAGATTGGTCTCGCCAGAGATAAGGCTCGTCGTCTTCCCTGACGGGTCCATGTTGGTCGTCACGCCAAACGCCAGCGCCGCGTAGTGGCTCGGATGTTTCTGCGGCATCAGGAAGTCATCGTCCGGAGAATCGAGATGGCCGTGCATGTCCACGAGGCCGGGCATCAGCGTCTTGCCGGCGACATCGATCACCTTTGCGCCCCCGGGAATGGCGACCTGATCCGCCGGTCCGACCGCCACGATGCGATTGCGCTCGATGACCACCGAGCCCCGCTCGATCACCTGCTCCCCCTGCATGGTGATGATGCGCCCGTTGGTGAATGCAACCGCGCCCTCCGGTTTGTCGGCCGCAACCTCCAGGCCCAGGACGGTTTCCGTGATGGCCGGCTTGACCGCGGCCGACGCGCGCGCGTCGATCGCCGCAGTGAAGAGCGAGGGACCCAGCACCCAATGCAACCGGCTGGAATCGGCGGACCAGGTGATCTCGAAGCCGCCCCGCTCCGTCAGCTGCGTCGCCGGCATCTCTCCGCCCGCCTTCGTCAGCTTCAGCACCGCGCCCGTCTCGCGATACGGGATCACGTAGTACTGCAGCTCTTTTTTGTAAGCGAGCCAGGCAAGATCGGGACTGAGGCGCAATTCATCCATCTCCTCGCTGCTGACATGCTGGCGCTTGTCCAGCCCGTTGAGATCGACGCTTTCGAGAATGCTTCCGGTGCTCGAGCCGAGCGGTCCGAGAAGCTTCGTGTAATAGATGCGCTTTCCGTCGGGCGAGAACTGCGGATTGTTGCCGGGAGGTCCAATGTAATGAGGCTCTCCGCCGGCAACCGGCACCCAGTACAGCCCGGCCCGGGCGCGATAGCCGCCGATCTTCCTGTTCCCCTGAGACTGCCAGTAGACCACGCGCGTGCCATCGGGCGAGAAGGTTGGCTGCCGTGCGAGACCGAGCCCCTTCAGCACCGTCTTCACCTGCCGGCTCTTCGTGGCCATGATCTCCAGAGCGCCGCCGCGCTCGTCATCCCACGAAACAAAGGCCAGCTGCGTGCCGTCGCGGGAATAGCCGGGCTCGAACTCGAAGCGGCCGGATTTCGTCAGGCGCTGCGGCTTGCCGTCGGGGAGCGGGCGCTGCCACAAACGACCGAGCGCATTGAACACCACGCTCCCGCCATCCGGCGCGGGAGCGATCTGCTGGACGGCGCGCACGGTGAAACGCTCCGGCGCCAGCGGATTCTCGAAGCGCGGCGGCACGGTGATGCGCTGCTCGACGCGCGCGCTGAAAGGTATTTCCTCGCGCGCCTGGGTATCCATGTCGATCCGGTAGAGCTTGCCCTTGCTCCAGATTGCGACGTGCCGTCCGTCCGGGAACCAGGCGTATTGCGGATAGTAGCTGCCCGAGCGCGGGCCCCAATTGGTGCGCAGGTCGCGCTCCAGGCCGTCATAGACCGGGCGCTGCTGCCCGGTCACGGTGTCATAAACAAACAAAACCGTCTTGTCCTTGACGCGGCGGATGAAGGCGATGCGTTTGTCGTCGGGCGAAATCTGCGCCGTGGTCGCGCCGCCGAACCCGCTCACCACTTCCTCGGTCGCTCCGGCATCCATGCCGCCCGCGCTCAGGTCGCGCCGTTTGATGGCGTACACCGGCTGGTTGGCGTTGACGAACATGCCGGCGGCGGTGGAAATGTTCTCGGTGTAGTAGAGATACCGCCCGTCGTGGGAGAACTGCGGCTCGTGCACCGCCCGGCCGTTCTTCGGCATCTCGACCAGCAGCCGGCCCCGGCCTCCGTCGAGGTGGTAGAGCCAGATCTCGGCGCCGACGAGTTTGCTCATCGGCGTCAGGAACTTGGTTGCGGCGACGTATGGGCCGTGCGCGTCCCACGCCGGCGTGGAGAACGTGTCGACGGTCTCGTGCGTCACTTGCCGCGCGGCGGAGCCGTCGGCATTGGAGATCCAGAGGTTGTAGCTGCCGCCCCGGTCGCTGATGTACAGGAGCTTGGAGCCATCGCGCGAGAAGCGCGGCTCGATCTCCATGGCCGGACCGCCCTGAATTCGCGTGGCGTCGCCACCGCCGGCGGGCAGCGAATAGATGTCCCCCAGCATGTCGAACACCAGCGTCTTGCCGTCCGGACTGACGTCGAGGCTCATCCAGGTGCCTTCGGTCACGGTGAATCTGGCGTCCGTATAAGGCTGTCCGGTGTCGGCCACATCCCAATCGGCGTAAGCAGGCGGTGATGGAACAGGCGACAGCAGAAGCAGCGCAGCGGCAAAGCTCAGGAGGTGGCGGGCGCGGTTCCGATCGATGTCCGGCATCGGAGGACTCCCTGGAAGACGTGGGTATTTCGGTGCGGGCAAAGCCGTACCCTCGACCGTCACGGCAGGCAGAAGTTCCTGGCACCTTCAGGCGCCGTGGCCGGAAACGGGGCGGACGTCAATAGGGTCTTGCGGGAGATCGGGGTTCGCGAACCTTTCCCTGCGCGGCCTATTGTTCTTTGGAAAACACCGGTTTCACCGGCAGCGCCTGGCGGTCTACTTCCACACCCTCTTTGATGACCGCGTGAATCTTGCGGTAGTTCTCGACCGCATCCAGCGGATTGGCATCGAGGACCAGCAGGTCGGCAAACTTGCCCGCTTCGACCGTGCCCAACCTGTCGAGTACCTGATAGGCCTCGGCGATATTGCGCGTGGCCGCCTGCAGGTTCTTCATCGGGTCGAAGCCTTTCTCATCCATCGCCTGCAGCCAAAGGAAGTGCGCCGGACCCAGCCGCGTCGGACTGTTTTTGGCGTTCAGTATTTTCTCCCACGCCTCCGGAATATTCATGTTCGGATCTTTCATGTACGCGTCCGTCGACAACAGCAGGTTGGCGCCGGCCTTGATCAGGTTGCGCACGTTGGCATCCATCACCGGATAATCCATCGCCTTGCCCACCGACTGCTCCGCCGTTTCCTTCAGATAATCGTTCGTATAAGCCAGCACGGCGCACGGCATGCGGCGCTCGACGAGCAGGCGGATCGTCTCCTCGGGCAGCGGCACGGGCCCGGTGACGTCGCAATGCTGCATCATGTCCACGCCCGCCTCCATTGCCAGGTCCACGCCTTCGACGGACATGGTATGGGTCTGGATGATCTTGCCGGCGCGATGGGTCTCCTCCACCAGTACTTTCTGGACACGCGGCGAGAATGCGATGAACGCGGACCCGTGCTGGTTGACACCGTACTTGACGAAGTCCACGCCCTTGGCGAGGTACGCCCGCATGCGCTCGCGCACCTGCTCGGGCGTCATGTACATCAGCTCCGGACCGCTGCCTTGTTCCCAGATATCGTTGGTGCGCTTGAGGCTCGGGCCGGAGAGGATCTCCTGACCCTTGCCGTTGAAGTCGTTGCCGAAGATCCCGGTGAAGCCGACGATGTTGCCGGCGATGAACAAACGCGTGCCGGCGCTGCGGCCGCTGTCGATGTCGTCGCGCACTTTCTCCAACGCCGCCAGCGGGCCCCAGGACTCGAACGCGGTGGTAACGCCGTTCTTGAGCGCGATCTGCGCCCCCTCGAGGACCAGATCCTGCAAGCGGTTCTCGTAGCCCAGCACGCTTTCCAGCGAATACACCCCGCCCAGATGCACGTTGGCGTCGATCAAACCGGGAATGACGTACTTGCCCTCGGCCTGGATGCGCCGCGCCTTGGCGGGAATGCGCACCGCCGCGGCGGGACCGACGGCGGCGATCTTCCTGCCTTCGATCAGCACGACGCCGTTGGCCAGCGGCGCGCCGCCGTTGCCGTCGATAACGGTGCCGCCGACGACGGCTATGGTTTGATTGCGGGCGGAACCGGTTTCGGCCTGGACGGAGGCGGCGCAGAAGGCCGCGAGCACGATCGAACCGAGGGCTGGCGGGATTTTCACGGTGTTCTCCTCGGATATCCGCAAGGAAGCCGCTATCTTAGTTCGTCCCTCAGCGCCCGACTACTTGCCGGCGAACAGGTAGAAATCGCGCACCGACCGGGCAATCTCCGCGATCGCCCGCTCCCGATCGGCAATGGGCATGTCGCTCTTCTTGACGAATACCACGATGACGACCTGGCCCGCGTCATCCGGCAAAGTGATCACCCCCACGTCGTTGACCGTGCCGCCGATGGTGCCGGTCTTGTGCGCGAGCACCGTGCCCGGCGGCATGCGGCCGATCAGCCGTCCCTGCCCGGTGCGGCATCGCTCCATGATGCCCACGATCGTCTGCGTGCTCGCCGCGCTCAGCGCCGCGCCTCTGAAAATCCGCGTGAGAAGCTGACCCATCGCTTCCGGCGTCGAGGTGTCGCGCGGATCCTCGTCGAACGCGGGCCAGGGATGATCGCCGCGGTCTTCGAGCTTCGGATCGTTCTGCGCCGCGGCGGCGAAACCTGCCATGACCGGCCCGGGCGGCAAGCCGAAGAAATCGCGTATCAGGCCGGCCGTGTCGCGATCGATGCTCTGGTCGCGCACGTCCTGGCCGCGCACCCAATCCGTCACCACTTTCGCTCCGCCCGCCACTTTCATCAGCACGTCGGTGGCCGTGTTGTCGCTCTGCGTGAGCATCAGCTCGAGCAGGTTCAGCACGGAGAGGCTCACGCCGGGGTGGATGAAACGATCGGCGATCACTTCGGAGGGCACGTGCATGGCCGGATCGACGGTCACCATCTGATCGAGCTTGACGCGCCCGGCGTCGACCGCCGCCAGCACCGTGCCCGCCACGGCGACTTTGAACGTGCTCGCCATCGGAAAGCGCTGGCCGTTGTTCACCAGGATCCGCGGGCCCTCGCCATCGAGCCGCCATGCGGCCACGCCGACGACGCCGCCCGCGCTCTTGGCAATCTGCGCGATGTCCTTCTCGATCTTTGAGGTCATGCGCAATATGCCGGCCTCACCGCTCGCCATGAAGGACAGCAGGCCGGTGGCGAGGCACAAGGATTTCAGCATCGTGAGTCTCCCGCGAGCAGTTGTCGAACCTGGCGCGAATCGCGGCCGCGGTGCCGGCCCGGCGACGGGGCTCACAGCCAAGTCGTCCCCAGCAGGCGGCGGAAATTGCCGCCGAGGATCGCCATGATGTTGGCGTCGGAGTAGCCGCGGCGGATCAGCGCCTCGGTCAGATCGAAGGTCCGGCGGGGATGATCGAAGCCGTCGGTATCGAGCTTGTCGCGAAAGGCGTAGCTCGACTTGTAGCTCTCCCGCAGCTTCTTGAGCTGGTCCGCAGGCATGTCGTCGTAGCCGTTCAGATCCATGTCCGAGCCGATGCCGACATGGTCGATGCCGACGAGCTTCACGACGTGATCGACGTGGTCCACCACGTTGTCGACCGTGGTGGGCTCCTTGTCCCGCACGAAGTTGCGCACGCCCGTGAGGCCCATCACCCCGCCCTTGGCGGCGAGCTTGCGGATCGCCTCGTCGGTCTTCAGGCGCGGATGATTGTTGAGCGCGCGGCAATTGGAGTGCGTGATGGCAATTGCCTTCGACGACAGCTCGATCGCATCGAGCGTGGTGCGGTCCCCGCAATGGGACACATCGACCAGCATGCCGACCTCGTTCATCGCCTTGACGATCTCGACGCCGAAATCGCTGAGCCCGCTGTCGACGCGCTCCGTGCTGCCGGTGCCGAGAAGATTCTGCGTGTTGTAGGTGAGCTGGGAGCACCGCTGCCCCAGCTGGTAGAACTTCTTGACGTCCTTCGCCTCGCGGAAATGTTCGGAATTCTGCACGCCCATGATCACCGCGATCTTGCGCCGGGCCTTGGCCTTGTCCAGGTCGGACGCGGTGCCGACGAGCGAGAACAGATCCGCGTTGCGGCCCGCGAAGCCCTGCCAGGCCGCGAGAAACGACAGCGTCTCCTCGACGACCCCCACTCCGCCCGTGCCAACGGAATTGTGAAAGCCCGTGATGCCGCTCGCGCGAAACTGCGCGGCCTCCTGCTCGCTGATCGGCCCGGCATAAGCCTCGGGCGTGAAGTTCAGTTTGAGCGGCGCCAGCATGTCGATGACCAGCGAACGCTCGACCAGCTTCACCGCGCGCGCCGAGTACGTGGTCGGGCTTGCGGCGAATACGCGGTAGCGGCCGAAATTGACCATCGGTAATCCCGCTATCGTCGTGGTCGCGAGGGCCGTCTTGAGGAGATTACGCCGCGTGAGCGTCTCGGGCTTCTGCATGGATGTTATTTCCCTCTTCTGGCGCCTTGTGAAGGAGGCGATTCTAATCCGGGAATTATCGCGCGCAAGGCGTCGCGCCGGCGCGCGCGCCGCCGGCGCCGATCCCGGCCCGACCTTTTGCATAGTCGAGCGTCATCGCCGCCGTTCCCGCCGCCAGAGCGCCCTGTTTAGTTATTCGCGGGCTGCGGTTTGGGCTGCGGCCGGTTCAACTTGTCCCAGTAGTCCGGCTTGGGGCCCTTGCCGCGCGTGCCGAACCGGTCCGGATCGGGAATCGCGACCTGCAGCACCCGAAAATCCGGATCGACCTCGATGACATCGCTCGGCTGTTTGTCGATCGCGATCTCCTCGCCTGCCATCGCCATGCGCTGACGCACGCCATTGCGCTCGACCTCGACCGGCATCGGAAACCGCACGCCCGGCGGCACTTCCCAGCGGATGTGCAGCTTCTGTCCCCGGTCCTCCACCACCAGCCGCGGCAACTCCGGACGGCGCACATAAAGATCGAAGAACCAGTCCAGCTGCTGGCCGCTCACCGACTCGGCGAGCTTGATGAGCTCCGCAGTGGATGCGTTGCGGCACTGAGGACAGCCGTCGAGCTTGGTGTTCTTCGCGTCAGGGTACGCCTGCCGGCGCAGCAGCTCGAAGAACTTCTCGTCGCCGATCACGTAGCGCAGCGTGTGCAGCACCATGATCCCCTTCCAGGACGGATAGCCTTTCTGCGCAGGCGCCCGCATGCTGGTCGGCTCGAGCGGCGCGACGACCTGGTTCTCCTTCAGTTTGTTGCGCACGAAGCGCGCGAGATACTCGTAGTTGGCATTGATGCCGTACAGGTCCTCGACATAGAGCGCCTCGGTGTAACCGGTGAACGACTCGTGCAGCCAGAAATCGCGCCAGTCCGAGGCGGTCACCAGGTTCCCCCACCATTCATGCACCAGCTCATGGAAGGGGATGAAGTGGAAATCCCCCATGCGCGTGATGTCGAAGCCGTTGCCGTAGCTGATGTTGGTTTGATGTTCCATCGCCAGGTAGGGCGTCTCGACGACCGCGTACTTGTCCGATTGGAACGGATACGGACCGAACTTCTTCTCGATCCAGGCCAGGTGCTGAATCAGCTCCGGAAAGAGCTTTTGCCCCTTCTCGTAATCCTCGGGCAGCACCCAGTAGGTCACCGGGAACGTACGGCCGCTGACGCTGGTGAACTGCTGCTGCATCGACTTGAACGGCGCGGCGTTGAACGTGACGTCGTAGGTATTGATGGTGGTCGTCACACGCCAGCTCCAGGTGGCCGTGCCGTTGCCATTTTTCTTCGTCCCCACGAAGCGGCCGTTGGAGACCACCGTCAGAGCCTCGGGCACAGTGAAATGCAGTGCGACACCCTCGTCCGGCTCGTCCGATGGATGGTCCTTCACCGGCCACCAGACATCGGCGCCGTCGAGCTGGCAGGACACGCCGATCCAGGGCTGTCCGTCCGCGGTCTGCGACCAGGTGAAGCCGCCCACCCACGGCGGCCGCGGCGCCACGCGCGGCTGCCCGGAATAGGTCACCGCGACTTCCACGGTTTCTTTTGGCTGGTAACTGCGCGGCAGATCGATCCACAGCCGGCCTTCGCGCCGGGCAAACTGCAGAGGCTTGCGGCCCTGCACCAGCTTTGCAGCCGACACCGTGAAGCGTTTGTCCAGATCGAGCACCAGCTGCTTCAGCGGCGCCACCACTTTGGCGCGCACCGTCACGACTCCGCCGACGGTTTTGGCCTGCGGATCGATCGTCAGGTTCAGGTCGTAGAACCTCGCGTCGTACGCGACCTGCTCCGGGATCAGCTTGCCACCCGAGTCCAGCTCATCGGTGAGGTCGACCGTTTCGGCGGCGCGCCCCTGCGTCAGGGGCATGAAGATCAGCGCCGCGACAGCCGCGGCAAGATATGGAACCCGGCGAGGATGAGCCGGGGCGAGCGCAGGCTCGCGGCCGTTCAGTTCGAGCTGGTGCATGCTTGTCGCAACTCCTATCGGAAGACTCCGCTGCGGGCGCGCGGCGCGCGTACGCCGTGGGCGCCTTAGTCCCCGCGGCGGCCGATAAGTTCAACGATGCTATGCGACGCGCCGGAAAGGCAGGGCCAGCGTAAGCAGATCCGAGAAACGGCAGGTCCGCCGATCGTCCTCGAACGTCACCATGCCGCCGAGAAACGGCATGCTCGCGGAGGTGACCTTCCAGACGCCCTCGGCCTGACCTTCGAGGTCGTACACCATCGAGCCGAACCGGCCCGTGGTCTGCCAGCGCGCGCCCTGGTCGGTCCGCGTGACCGCCGCTTCGGTGCCCGTCGACTCGGAGCGATACCGGCCGACGATCGCGCGCGCATCGGGTTTGTCGACGGCAGGCACGCTCTTGAATTCCTCGATGTTGCCGAAGTCGCTGTAGCGGATCGCGGTCGGCCGCGCCGGATCGCCGACCAGCGTCACCGTCTGGTTCGGCGTGCTCGCCAGCAGGGCCAGGCCGAACACGCCGGGCGCGACAAACTGCGCCGGCAGATCCTTGCCATCGATCGAGAGGAACTGCCGGCCGGCCTGCGCGAAGAGCCGGATGGCGCGGCCGGTGGCCGGCGAGCGGAACATTCCGGCAGCCAACGGACCCGCCGCGGTTTCCGTGGCAGGCTCGAGTTGCGCGATGCAGGCATCGAGAACTTTGCTCGCGAGCGCGACGGCGCTCACGTCGCTGCGATTGACCAGGACCACGACGTCGAGGCCCGCGGCCGGCACTTTCGCGAAATGTGAGTTGGCGCCGAACCAGGGACCGGAGTGCTGAAACGTATCGACACCGCGGTAACGGCCCGGCAGCAGACCGAGGCCGTATCCCGTCGAGGTGCCGTTGGCCACCTGCTGCGGCGACTTGATCATGCTCCAGGTCGCCGCGCTGCCGATCTTCGGCGCATCCATGTGCGCGAGCCAGCGCAGCAGGTCGTCGATCGTCGAGGCCATTGCGCCATCACCGCCGAAATCCATGCAGCCCCATTTCTCGTACACGCCCGCCGTGGTCTTCATGTGGTTGGCAGCGCTGTTCGGCAGGTAGTCAATGTCCGAATGGCGCAGCAGGGTGCCGCGCATGCCGAGCGGCTCGAAGATGCGCTCGCGCAGCACCTCGTCGAGCGTCTTACCGGTGATGCGCTCGATGGCGGCGCCCACCAGCAGGAAGTCGCCATGATTGTAGTTGAAAGACGTTCCGGCCGCGGCGTTGACGTCATCCATGCTGCGATAGAGCGCCAGCAGATCGGCGCCCGTCACGCCGCGTCCCGTACCGCTGAACTGGAAACAAACATCGAACGGATCGCGCAGGCAGCTGGTGTTCGCCATCAATTGCCGCAGCGTGACTTTGTGGGTGACGCGATGAAACTCGGGGAACCATTTGCCGAGCGGATCGTCGATGCCGGCCTTGCCCTCCTCGCACAGCAGCAGGTACGCGAGGCTCGTGAAATGCCGGGTGGTCAGGCTCGCCCGCATCCGGATCGTCGGCGACAAAGCAACCGGCAGCTCCATGCTCGCCAGGCCAAAGCCCTTGCGGTAGACCGGCTTGCCGCCGAGCGCAATGCCGACCGCCGCGCCCGGCAGGCGCGCCTGGTCGAGGTCGGCGAAAATCGCGTCGATCTTCCTTTCATCGAACGTGACGGCGCGCGTCTTTGCCGGGCTCCGAGCGCCTGCGCCGCTCGCCCCGTCCGTCGCGGGGCCCGTCGTGGCATGCGCCGGACCTGCAGCGGCCAGTCCGGCACCCATGCCGATCGCCGAGGTGATGAAGTCTCTTCTATCCATTGCCCCGCTCTTGTTCGTCCGATCGATCGCCCGCTCGTCTGGAGCGCGATTTCGCAAGACGCGCCCTATTTCGTCCCCTTCTGCCTCGCGCCGCCACTTCCGTGGAAATCCGCGCTCCCCAGGAGCAGTGCCGTGGGGCCCGATGGCCACAGCGCATCGTCGAGCTGCATCTCCCCCGGAAGGGCCTTGCGGGGCGCCTTGCCCGGCGCCTTACCCGATGGCGGCGCGTTCTCGACCCAAGATCCGTACACGCGCCCATCGTACGCGGCCAATCCCAAGTAGTCGCCCAAAGTCGCCTTCCTCGGGTCCGAAGCCGTGATGCTCCACGCGTAGTTGACGAACGAGCGCCCGCCGTCGCTGGAACGCGCAAGCGTGACGGTCGCAAGTTTGTTGTTCGCATCGCCGCGCCGGTCGTAGAACACGACGTAGACCGAGCCATCGACGGGATCGACCGCCAGCCACTGCATGATCTGGTCGCGGCCGTTGGATTTCGGATCGTCATTCACCCGCACCGGGGCCGTCCACGTGCGGCCGCCGTCGCCGGACGACACCGCGAAAATATCCCGGTCGCCATTGCGCTCATCGCCCCAGACGACGAACACGCGCCCGGCGCCGCGCGGATCCATGGCCATGACCGGCCACCCGCCCGCGCGCGGAAAATCCTTCACCGAGGAGCCTTTGACGCGCACCACCGGCCGCGGGGTCTCGAAAGTCTCGCCGCCGTCGCGCGAAACCGCGAGCACGATGTTGATCTCCGCGCCCTCGTACTGGGAGATCATGATGTACACCGCGCCGTCGTGGCCGACCGCGGTGGTGTGGGCGACCCCGGTGGGGACTTCGAGCCTGGCCTTCGGTGCTGACCATGTCTTGCCGTCGTCCGTCGACTTGACCAGCACGATCTCGCTCTTGAGCAAGGCGATCTTGTCCCCGCGCGAGAAGGTCTGACGGTCCCAGACCACGTACACAGTGCCGGCGTGCGGGCTGGCGGCGTGGTTGTCGGCGACGATGTTCGGCATGTGATTGAGCAGCGGCTCCGTATTGCCGGGCTGTTCCGCCAGAGTGACATGCGGATCCCACGTGCGGCCGCCATCGAGGGAGCGGCGCAGGAACTCCCCGGCCCGCGTCATGGGAGTCATGTCGTCCATGCCCATATGGACTACGAACGCATGGCCGTGCAGATCGCAGGTGACCGTCGCATCCAGTGAGCGCCGATAGTCCTTGTGCGTCGTGTCGACCACGGTCCATTTCCGGCCGCCATCCCACGACGACGCCAGATACAGGTGGACGCGCACGTCGGGATGATGGTCGGAGCCCTCGTCGATCGCCCGGTGATAAGAAAGCACGACGTTACGGGGATCGCGCGGATTGACCGCGACGGCGACTTCCTGCGGCTTGTCGCCCGGCTCCTTCGGCAGCGTCACGACGTGCACCGCCGGCGGCCGGGGCAAGGCCTTCGCCGGCAGAGCGGATTGTGCCGACGCCGCGGCGCAGAGCGCTGTCTGCGTGGCTGCGACAAACAAAGTCCGGATGATCGGCTTGCGCTTACGCATGACGTCCACCTCTCGTTGACAAATCGAATGATTCGGATACCGCGCAGCGCCCCCGGCGGCACGGTCGTGAGATCGGAGCGGGGGCCGGAAGTTCCACTCCCGCTCGCAGGCGCCTTGAGGACGGCGGCCGCCGGCGCCGCCCTGACGGCAGCGGCCGGATTCACCGCAACAAAAGTGCGCGGGGGTCCTGAAAACAGCGCGGCGACCGGATTGCGGCCGCCGCGCGCGTGCCTGGCCGCTGCGGATCAGAACCGGATCGTCGCCATCACGCCGAACGTGCGCGGCTGGATGATGGCGACTTTGGGCGTGTCGAGCGACAACGCCGACATCTGGCCGGCCTCGTCGAACAGATTGCGGACATAGAGCTGCGTATCGACCGAGCCCAGCGTGAGGCCGCCGCGCAGCTCCACCGTGGTGTATTCGGGCAGCGTGTATCTTGGATACGAGGGGCTCGCGATGAACCCGGTGGTACGCTCCGACACGTGGTACACGGAGAATCCGAGCGTCGGCCGCAGCCGCTCCCCCGGAAACTCGTAATCGGCCCGCAGGTTTGCCGTGACGCGCGGGATCGTGGGCAGGCGCTCGCCCTTGGCGGCGCCGAAGTTGCGGTCGTCGTCCGACATCTTCGAATCCATGTAGGTGAACGCTCCGGAGACATCCAGAGCCGCGACGGGACGCACGCTCAGCGCCAGCTCCACGCCGCGCGAAGTCGCGCCGCTCTGCGCGTTGTCGCGGTAAGTGAGACCGGGCACGGTCTGCGTGTTGATGATGATCATGTCGCTCCAGTCCATGCTGAAGGCGGCCACGTCGGCGGCGAACCGCCGGTCGGCGGACTCGCTCTTGAACCCGATCTCATAGCTCTTGAGCGTGTCCGCGCCGAAGCTGGCGGGATTGCGCGGATTGCCGGCGGCATCGCTCACCACGAAGTTCGGTCCGCCGGGCCGGTAGCCGGTGGCGTAGCGCACATAGGCGGTCGCCTGGTCGCTGAACTTGTAGCGCGCGTTGGCAAGATACGTCGTCGCATCGCCGCTCGATTTGCCGTGCGCGCCCGCGCTGCCCAACAAAAGTCCGGAGCTGTATTGGTCGAGCTGCTGGCGGTTGCTCGCATAGCGCAGCCCGCCCGACACGTCGACCCTGCCGTTCACGTGCCAGGTCAGCGTGCCGAAACCCGCGGTTTCCCTGAGCCGTGAAGGCGCATGATAGAGGTACAGATCGTTCGTGACCGCGTTGCCGTTCGAGTCGCGGATATCCAAGTAGCCGGTGCTCGCCGTGATCTCGTTGGTGTGGAAGGCGCCGATCACCCAGTCCAGCGTAGGGTTGCCGTTGGAAGCCAGCCGCACTTCCTGCGTGAACTTGTCGGTGGGTCCGGTAGCCCCCGAGGCGACAGTGGCGACGTTACGCCCCAGCGACGCGAGGAAGGGCTGATAGATCGACGTCAGATCACCGATGAACTCGGTATCCGCGGTCTGATATCCCGATACGGAAGTGAGCGTCATGCCGCTGAACTCATAGTTCACGGTGGCGCTCACCAGGCGAAACTGCTGTGTGAACGGCTCGCCAACGAAGCGGCGCTGTGACAGGGCGTCATCGATCGGTGCGCCGGCGCGAGTGAAGTCGGATACGCCCTCCCCGTCCCGATCGACATCCTGCAGGAAGGCGGCGAAGCGCACGCTGAGCTTGTCGTTCGGCGTATAGAGCAGGTCGGCGCGCCCGCCGCGGACGTTGGCGCGGTTGACGTCCTCGCGGCCGGTGATCGCGTTGTCCACGTAGCCGCCGTCATGCGTATAGAACCCGCTCAAGCTCAGCGCCAGCTTGTCCTTGATCAGTGGAACATTGATCGAGGCGGAGCCGTTGTAGCCCATGCCACCGTCCTGGGTGCCGGACAGGCCGGTCTGCACCTTGCCGAAGAAGCGCTCCGACGAAGGCTTCGGCGTCACATACTTGATCAGGCCGCCCATCGAGCTTGCGCCATAGAGCGTGCCTTGCGGGCCCTTCAGGACTTCGATGCGATCGAGATCGGTGAGCGTGGAGTCGAATGCGAGCCAGTAACCATAGCTCGTGGGACTGGTCGAGCCGTACGGCACTTCATCGAGATAGACGCCCACCATCGGACTGAGGTTGTAGACCATCGCAAGGCCGCGCAGCGAAACCTGCTGCCGTCCCGCGCCGGTCGTCTCGTAGCTCAAGCCGGGTACGCTGTTGGCCCAGTCGCGAAACTGCGTGGCGCCGCTCTTGCGAAGGGTGTCGGCGGACAGGACCGACACGGAGATCGGCACGTCGATGAGGCGCTCCTCGCGCTTCTGCGCCGTGACGATCACTTCATCGATCGAAAAGGCGGACCCTTCCGCAGCGGCCTTGGACCGTTCAGTCGAGTCGTTCTGCGCGGCCGAGCCATCGACCTTCGGCTGCGCCGCCTGGGCGAGGCGCAATCGGTTGCGGACGCTGCTTTTCTCCGCGGCGATCGAGGCCGAGCCGCGACGTCCCTCGGCATTTGCGCTGGAAGCGGACTCGGCAGCGCTCGACAGCGGCAGGATGCTGACCGTTTGATCGTCGATGTACTTGTAGGTGAGGCCCGTGCCGCTCAGCAGCTGCTTGAGCGCCTCCTCGACCGTCAGCTCGCCCTGCGCGCCCGCCGTGCTCAGTTTGTTGACGTCTTCGGAGATGAAGACGAGATGGATGTCCCGCTCCTGGGCCAGCGTCTGCAGCGCGGGGGCCAGGCCCTGCGCCGGAATGCTGACGGTCTTCTTGATCGAGGCCCGCACGTCGGCCGCGGCCGACAAACCGACGATCGACAGACAGACTACCGCTGCCGCGACTATGGTGCGCATGAAAGCTCCCCTGATGAGGTTCGTCATGCCATCGGCCGGTGGTGGCAATGGCTTCATGGCGATAGAGCGATCCGCGGTACGCAAAGGAAACCGGGTGAAAAAATATTTGCGCGCTACGTTCCGGGCGCCGCGCGGCGGGAAATCGCGATCTGCTCGCCCGAGCGGTCCATCGTCACTCCGAAACGCTGGCGCAGGAACTCGACCATGCGGCCGGAGTCGGTGGAGGCGAACACGCCGCTCACGTGAAAGTCATAGAGCTCCGGATCGCGGATCACGAGCTGCTGGCGGTTGTAGCGGTTGAATTCCTCCACGACCTCGCGCAGCGGCGCCGACTCGAAGATGAGCTTCTTCTCGGTCCACGCCGTGGCGATGGCGATATTGGCGGGCTGGGGCCGCGGCGCAGCCGCCGCGGTGATCGCGAGCTGCTGGCCCGCGGTGAGGAACAGCGATTCATCGTCGCGCAGAGCCTCCCCATCCACGCTGATGGCAGAGCCTGCGACGGCCGTCTGGCCCGCCGACTTGTGCGCCGTCGAGTCCGCTTGCTGCGAAGCGATCGCGACGGTTCCTTCCAGCACCGTCACGACCGTGCCGGACTTCTTCCGGTAAACATCGAACTGCGTGCCGACGGCCCGCACGCTGGTGGTGCCGGTGGTAACGATGAACGGCCGCGCAGGATTCTTGGCCACGCGAAACAAAGCCTGACCGGCGAGCAGCTCGATGCTGCGTTTGTCTGCCGTGAAATTGACCTTCAGGCGCGAGCGCGAATTCAGCTCGACCGACGAGCCGTCCTCGAGCACGAAGGAGCGCTGCTCGCCGATGTCGGTGGCGTAGGTATCGTGCTGGACGATATGCCACGCGCCGACCGCTCCGAGCGCCAGTAGCGAGAACGTGGCGGCGAGGCCGAAGAAGCGGTAGGGCGCGCCGGCCCAGCGCACCTGTCGCGGACGGTGCGCCATGCCGGGTCCGTGCGCAGGTGGCCCCGCCTTCGCAAGGCCTGCTGCGCTCCTGGCCTCCGCGGAGGGCGGTTCACGATCCAGGGGATAAACGTTCTGCTCGGCCATCGCGCGGGCGACCACATCATTCACGTCCGCCTGGTTCTTCAGCGTCCTTGCGTCCTCCCAGAACGCCGTGATCTGCAGATAAGCGCGCACGTGCTCGGGGGACCTGCGCAGCCAATTGTTGAACTCTTCGCGCCCGTCGCCGTCGACCTCGCCCTCGCTGAAATCGATGAACCACGAGGACGCTTCCTCGAGAATCTGCGTGCTGAGCCGGGGGTTGCGTTTGGCCATGAGCTTCCCTACTCCATTTCTTCCAGGCGCTGCTGGCAATAGGTCATCGCCTTGATCAGGTACTTCTTGGCCATCACGCGGCTCACGCCGAGCCGCTTGCCGATCTGCTCGAGCGTCGCGCCTTCGCAGCGATACATCAGCAGCGTCGCGTAGGCACGCGGCGAAAGCTGCTCCAGGCCCCTGCCGAGCTCCTCGAAGCGCTGCTCCAGCTGCACTTCTTCGGCCGGGTCGCTCTCCAGTGAAGCCTCGAGCTCGGCGGTGATGACCATCGGCTCTACCGGCTCGGCCGTTACCGTCTGGCGCAGCGTGTATTGATGCAGCACGTGGCTGGCGATCGTGTAGAGATACGCCTGGGGATTGCGGATCGACTCATGGTTGGCAATGCGCAGCAGCCGCAGGAAAACCTCCTGCACCAGGTCGGGAACGTCCGCCGCGGCGTGACGCATGCGCGCGGCGAGGAAGCGGCGTAAGGCGCGGCCATGGGTTTTCTCCATGACCGAGACGAAGTGACGGCTGCTCTCGGAGTTCATTCGCTGGGCGGACAAGGGCTCTCAGCGCATTAGAGCGTTTGGCGGGGGCAAAAGGAAACCGGCGGCGGAAGAAGACTATAAAATGGAATAGAAAGGCAGTATTTTCAGAGAGTTATAAACGGCGGGAACCGGCGAGAAATCAACGTGCGGCGAAGCCGTCGACGAACTTCGCTATCGCCGCCACGAAAATGGAAACTTGCTGCTGCACCGACGCAGCATCTTCGCGAGTCACTTCTTCGTCGGAGTAGTCCGCAACGATTCGAATTTCAGACACCCGACTCAGTGACTTGCCAAGCTCGATCGGCAGATGACCTGGCCTGATCAAATGCAAGCTGAACGCAGAAATGAGGCCGCTGTGAGTTTTTACCGACTCCGATTTGGCAGGCGCCTGTATGGCCAGGAGTGCAGCGCGGGGCCGAGTCGAACATCGCATAGTAGGCTCTGTTGCGCGCACCGTTGATGTCATCCGCATCGAACAGGAGCTTTGCGGAGTTTTGATTGCGACGCGCTCTCTCCAACAACCCATCCACTTTCACAGCGCTATGCCCTCGCGACCAGGCCGCTATCCGGAATGCCTCCGCTGGCTACGAAGGCCCGCTTTTCAATGTCGTTTTCCGCCACGTCTGCGCCCGGGAGGCGAACATACGCCTCCTACGACGATAGAGTGGTTTTGGGGGGAAAGTGGAGCCCCTCAGTTTGTACGAGCAGATCAGCGCGGAATCACCGGCAGCACGATGTGCGAGGCATGCGCCGCGTCGTGATAGATCTTTTGATGAGCTACCGTGCCAGTACTGTTGGTGTTCTCCATCTCCGGCGCGACATTCAACCCCCTGAACGTGGGTGCCGCGGCGCTGGAGATCTCGACGCGAACGCGGTGTCCGGCCTGGAAGAGGATGCTCGTCGCAGGCAGCCTCACTTCGGCTTTGATGATGCGCGTACCGTCGGAAACCGTCTCAACTTCCTTCGACCAGTGAGTCTGGTAAGGATCCGTCCAGGCGATGAACGCTGGATAGGCTTTGCCATTCGGATGAACGTCGATCAGTCGCACGAACAGATCGGTGGATGGCGCAGAGGTCGCGATGTAGATCACCGCACGCAGGGGTCCGGTCACCTCGATCGGGGTGCGCAGCGTTTCAGTGGAATAGACCAGGATGTCATCGCGCCGTTCGAGGGTAGCGCGGTCCATGGGAGCGGATGTCCATCTGCCAGTGGCATGGAGGATTTCGGGCGTCGGATTCCCGGGATCATACGTGTATGAGTCCGCCGGCTCGCCGGCGGGCGCTTCGGTTGCAAGCCGGCCACCGCCCTTCGCCAGGCGCGCCTCACCCGTGGAGCGAAGATAGAAATTGGTGAACTGAGTTCCGGGAATCGGCCAGTCATCGGCTTCGCGCCACCGCCCTTCGCCCTGCACGAACACACGCACCGGTTTCTGCCTGTCGACGCCATTGTCCTCGCCTTTCAGCCAGTGATCGAACCACTGCATCGACGTGTCGTCGGGATCCATGACCGCCTTCGGGCCGAAATCGAGCTCGCCGGCTTTCTGCTGGCCCCAATGATGCTGCCACGGCCCGAGCAGGAGCTGCTGATTGTTGCGCGCCACCGGGTCGGCGGCGAGCTTGCGTACGGACTGGAACATCTTGATCAGCGGCTCACTGCAGCAGTCATACCAGCCCGAGACGTGCAGCATCGGGACGTTGACCTTTCGGTAGCGCTCTTCATAGTTCGTCCACCAGGCATCGGTATCGATCGGTTGGCTCCAATTACCCGCTGCGGCGCGCAGGAAATACTCTTCCCAGAATCCATCACGCTGGTTCTGCAGGAAATACAGCCACTTCATCGGCCTGCCGAAGATACGCGGATAGTCCGCTTGCGCAACCCGCTTCAACGCCGACTGAAACACCACACCCGCAATGTCGCCTTGACCGTCGGCTTGGCCGACACGGCCGTCGGTCGACAGCATCCAGCCGACATTGGAGCGGAACGATTCGCGTGCGGCATAGCCGGCTATGTGATCGAAATCACCGCGGTCGCGGCCGAGTGTGGTGGGCGCAACCATTGGCACGAGCGCTTTCAGATACGGATTCTCCTGATCGGCCACCCAGTACTGGACCATGCCCAAGTAGGACCCGCCCGTCATACCCACTTTGCCGCTCGACCAGGACCGCGTGCCGAGCCAGGTAATGGTGTCGCTGCCGTCCTGCGCTTCATTGCGTTTGCCGTACCAGTCTCCTTCGGAGTCGTACTTGCCGCGGCAATCCTGGATGGCGAAGACATACCCTCGTTTGACGTAGCGCTGGGCCCGCGCGGTGATTTGCGTAGACTCGTTGCCATAGGGAGTTCTGACCAACACCACGGGGTATTTGCCGGGTGCGGCGGGCCGGAAAATATCGGTTGCCAACCGGACACCGTCGCGCATCGGCACCATGACGTTTTTCTGGACGATCATGCCGCCGCCGGGTGCGCCCTCCAACGATGCAGCTACCGGCTCTTGCGCGGGTTCCACCGGCGCCTCGTCACGCTTTGTCTCGGGCTCGCTGACGCTCGCGATGTCCGGGCCTTGGCCGCACGAAGCCAACCCCAGTCCCAGGGCTGCAACCAGAAATCCACGCATCCACGCGTACCCGCTCTTCATCATGTGAACCTCACGCGCCATCGTCATGCTCCCCACGCTTTCTCGTAAACGCGCAGCCAATTCTCACCCAGCACCTTGCGGATGTCCTTCGTCGTCCAGCCACGCTCGATCAGACCTTTGACGAAGTTCGGCAGCTCATCCATGCGCTCGAAACCCTTGACCCAGGTCCAGATCTCGCTGTACGCCTCAGGGGCCATCACCAACCGGTTCTGCGTCTCCCACGGGCATGGCTTGGCGCCCCCATCGCAGATGTTGTCGGGCGAAACGCCAACGTGGTCCGCTCCAACGAGCTTCTTCACATGGTCGAACTGGTCGAGATACTTGTCGAGCCCGACCTGCGGCGTGTTCATGAGATGAGAATTGGACGGATTGCGCGCCATGAAATCGCTGAAGGTCGTAATGCCGACCACGCCGCCCGTCTTCGCGATCGCCTCGATCATCCGGTCGCTGTTGCAGCGGGGATTGTCATTCAAGGCGCGCACGTTGCCGTGCGTGTTGATCACCGGGATCTCGGGCGCCATCGCGATCACGTCCAGGCTCGTGCGCTCGCCGTTGTGCCCGCCGACATCCAGCAGCACGCGATGCTTGTGCGCCTCCTCCACCAGCCGCCGGCCGGCGCGCGTCAGAGGGACCTGCGGATCTAGACAACCTCCGCCATACGCATTGGCGAGGTTGTATGCGAGGCCCATGATGCGCAGGCCGTCGGCGTGGTACTTCGCCACCGGGAACGGCGCGGTGCTGAAGATCTCCAGGTGCTCCGTACCCATCCGGATCGCGTCGGTGCAATAGACTTGCGCGATCTTGCCCTTCGCGTGCAGCGCGCGGATCTCCTTCACCGAGCGGGCCATGGCCATGGCCGGATGCTCCAGGCGCCCGACTTTGCAGCCGATCCCGGCAGCCTTGAGCCGGCGCACATATTCGTCGGTGGCGGCCTGCCCTTTCAGCGGACCGGTGCCAATCATGCCGCTGTAGCCGTCGACGACCAGCGTGGACTTGATGAGGGTCATCGGATCGCGCGTGCCACTGCGATCAAGCTCATCGGCCTTGGAGGCCGCTGCATCCGCCACGGCTGCGCCGCCCAGCCCCGCCCCAATCGCGACGGTCGCGGCGATGAATTCTCTCCGGTCCACTCTGCCTACCCCCTATACAGCCGCAAGCGGTCGGCTGGCCTCAGGCCGCCGACCACCCGCGTCGGTGTGCGATTCGGACCTGCGGTCCGACACTTGTGGCTCAAATTTGGTTCCGCCCGCAGCGCCGCTTCGCGCGGCCGGTCATTCGAAGCTGTAGCCCAACTGCAGGCCGATCGTGCGCGGGCGCAACCTGTAGCCATAGAAATCGCCGCGCGTGGCACTGAGCGACCGCCATGTGAATGCGTCTTCGTTTGTGAGATTGCGAACGAACAGCTCCAGACTGAGGCTCTTGATCGCAACGCCGGCACGCGCGTCGATCTTGACGTAGTCGCCCGCCCGGGTGGCGAGCGATTCCTGCAGGTCGCCATAGAACTTGCCGGTGTAGAGCGTGTCCGCGCGCACGAAGGTGTCGTATCCGGCGACCTTGAAATCGTACTGCGCGGCAAGGTTGGCATTCACCTCCGGCGAGCCCGGCAGACGGTCGCCGTCGAAAGCCGGCGGGAATAGAGCCGGCGCGTCTTTGGACAATCGGGCCTTCGTATAGCCACCGCCGAAGTCGATACGCAGACCCCGCGTCACGAACACGCTCGCTTGGAACTCCACGCCATCCGACGTCGCCGCGCCGACGTTGGCGGTGTAGCCGGCCAGGCACGTACCCACATTGATTCCGTACCGGATCGGGAGCCCATCCCAGTCGATGTGATAGATCGCGGTGTCGACCGTCATGCGCCGGTCGAAGAACGTGAACTTGCCGCCGATCTCGTAGTTCTCCAGGAAGTCCGAGGCAACGTGGCGCGTCGACTCGACCGTGATGTTAGTGCCATCGATCAGGCCATCCCCGTTGGGATCGCAGGTCGCAGTCGGCACCCCGGGCGTCGGACGCCCCAGGCGAAAGCCTTCGGACCAGGATGCGTAGAGCAGCGAGCGCTCGGTCGGCTGGTAACTCAGGTTTGCCTTGAAGCTCGACCCACCCTCGTCGGTCGTCAGCACTTGCCACACGCCCGTGCCCAGCGGGATGCCGCGCAAACCGCCTTCCGCAAACACCGCTTCGCTCTTGTCGTAGTCGAAATAGCGCCCGCCCAGAGTCGCGGTGAGCTTGCCGGTCAATTTGTAAGACACCTCGCCGAATGCCGCGCGCTGCTCGAGCCTGCGGTTGGAAATATAGAGCGACATTGGATCGGTGCGCCCCGGATTGGTCGCCGGCGTGCCCGGCCAATCCAGCGTCTGCCGAAAGTCGTCATCGATGTCTTCGTAGAACAAACCGGCGAGGAATTGGAAGCGCCCGTCGAGCCGGGAGGCCAGGCGCGTCTCGGCCGTAAAGGACTTGAAATCGCTCGGACCGGTCGTGGAGTATGGCTGTGCATAATCGGCATAAGTCCAGACCGAGCTGCCGTCGACGCGGGAAGCCACCGACGTCGAAGTGGCCCACCCGAGGTCATACGTCAACACTGCATTCGCGAGATCCATGTCCGCGTCATTGATCTCGCCGGATTCACCGCGCACCCGACCTTGCGGAGCAATGGGTACCCGGGTCTGATCGAACTTGCCGACGTCGGCCACCGGCGACCCGTCCTGCTCGATCTTCTGCGTCAGGTAATTCAAGGAAAGATTCAGGCGCTCCGTCGGCTGCCACAGCGCCGCAAGGCGGCCGCCGATCGACACCATATTCCCAATGTCGTTCTGGATACTGCCGCGCACGTAGTTGCCGAGACCGTAGTTTTCGGCGACTGCGATGCTCGCCGGATCGACGCCTGCGATGTTGCGATAGAACCCGCTATCCTCGTAGCGATAGCCGACCACACGCAGGGCGAAGCGATCTTTGACGACGGGAATATTGAAGACGCCCTGGACCATGGAATTGCCGCTGCCATAGCCGCTGGTGTCGGAATAGAACGCGCCCAGCCTGGCGCTGAAGCCGTCGAGCTTCGGCTTCGCCGGGATGATGCGCGTGAGGCCGCCCAGCGAAGAGCTGCCATAGGCAGTGCCTTGCGGGCCGCGTAAAACCTCGATGCGCTCGATGTCGACGGGTCGCACGTCGATACCCCCGGCTCCCTGGCCGGCCGCCGCGGTGATCGGGGTCTCGTCGAAGTAGCTGGCAACAGTGGTGCCGGAACTGAAGTTCTCGAACTGCGGGGAGGTGCTGATGCCGCGCATGACGATCGCATTGCTGTAGGGTCCGTTGTCGATCTGGTTCACGCCGGGGATCGAGCGCAGATAGTCTTCCATGCCGATCAGGCCGCGCCGTTCGATCTCCTGGTTGCCGATCACCGTGAGACTCATCGGAATGTCCTGCACGTTCTGCGCACGCTTGGTGGCGGTGACGATGATCTCCTCGAGCTTGGCGCCGGCTGATTCCTCTTGAGCGTTGAGTACATTGGCGTCTTGAGCGCGCGAACCGCCGCCCTGCGCGTTCTGACTACGCGCCAGCCGCAGTGAGCTCTGCACCTCCCGATGCTCGAGATCGTTTCCGACACCACTCGTCTGAGGCATGCGCGACTCGCTCTGGCCGACTGTCGAGTTGACGGTGCGGATGAGAATGGTGTTGGCGTCGATGACGTCGTAAGCGAGGTCCGTGCCCTGCAGCAGCCGGTCGAGACCATCGCGGGCGGGAAACGTACCGACGACGCCGGTGGAAGACTTCCCTTCGATCAAACTGCCGGGACTGCTGATCTGCACGCCCGACTGCTTCGAATACTGGAGCAGCGCCGAGGACAATTGTTGCGGAGCGATATTGAACCGTACCTTGGAGACCAGGTCCGCCTGCGCATCCCTCGAGTGGATACCCGCCATCAGGCAAGCGATCGACGCAAATACGATTCGGTTCAGCATGACTCTTCCCCAGTGGGCGGATCGATGGCCGCCTTGTCTTGGGGGCTAGAACGCGCAACGACTCGGATATTGAACCCGAATTGCAGCCGGCGCACGATGTATCGGCGCGCGCGAAAATCGGGTTCAAAAATGGCCGGGTCGCGCGTTGTAAGGAAGGGTTGGCACGAGCGCACGCTGCCGATGAATGCAGAACGACCACAATCGCGGGTACCCGCGCGCGACGACGCGCCAGCGGGAGAGCAGGGCTCGCGCGTCGAGCTGGTCGAGCGGCTGTTCCGTGAACATAACGAGGCGCTGGTCCGCTTCCTGCTGACTCGGCTGCGTTCTTATCAGGACGCGCGCGAGGTCGCACAGGAAGCGTACGTGCGCATTCTCAGTCTCGACAAACCCGGCGCCACGAGCTACCTGCGCGCGCTGCTGTTCAAGACCGCGGCGAACCTGGCCACCGATCGCCAGCGGCGCACGGAAGTCCGCGGGCGCCCCACGGACCTGCCTTTGTTCCAGGACATGGCGGATGCGCGCACGCCCGAGCGCGAGATCGCCGGCGAGCAGGCCGTCCGCAGGCTCGAGCGCCTGATCGCAGCCATGCCGCCGAAGTGCCAGCGCGCATTCGTGCTGCATCAGTTCGACGGCCGCGACTTCGCCTCGATCGCGCGCGAGATGAAGATCTCCGAGCGTATGGTGCGCAAGTACGTCGTGCGGGCGCTCCTCCACTGCCGCTCGCGGCTGAACAAGACAGGAGCCGGCGATGAGTAACGTGGAGCGCGATCCGATCTACCTGGCCGCGGCCGACTGGTTTGCGCGGCTGCGCGAGCCCGAAGTATCGATGGAGGAGATGCTCGCGTGGCAGCAGTGGATGAGCGAAAGCGAGCAGCACGCGCAGGCCTTCGCGCAGATCGAGCAGGTATCGACGACGCTGCGGTTTGCGAGGCGCCCTGCCCTCGCTCCGATGGCAAACGACGCAGGCGATCGCTATGACGCATCGGTGCCGTTGAGCGTCTGGCGTGCTCCGCGCCGTTACCGCCTTGCGATCGCGGCTTCGTTAATCGTCGGGGTGCTCGGGATCGCGGGGTTGGCATTACGAGAGACGCCGCCCGAGGTTCTGCGCACCGCGGTGGGCGAGAACCGAACGACAACGCTGGCGGACGGTTCTAAAGTGGTGCTGGGCGGGGATACGGAGCTGCAGATCGCGCTCGGTGAGAAGCTGCGTCACATCGAGCTGGCGCGCGGCGAAGCGTTCTTCACGGTGGCGAAGGATCCCGTGCGGCCGTTCAAGGTACAGGCGGGCGAGGCGACCATCGTCGCGGTGGGCACCGAATTCAACGTACGGCGCGGCTCGGACCGGACAGTTGTGGCGGTGACCGAGGGCCGCGTCATCGTCGAGCCCACCGCGTTCAACCCTCCGCTCTCCTTGATCCGCAGCTCCAGGCTCAAGCCCGCAGCCGTGCCGGTCATTGCCGGCGAACAAACAACGGTCAGCCGGACGGAGATCGCGGCCGCCGCGCCCTCGGCCGATCCCGCCGCGGCGACGGCCTGGCAGAGCGGCCGCCTGGCATTTCAGTTGGAGACGCTGCATCACGTCCTGGAAGACGTGAACCGCTACGCGCCGAAACCCGTCGTCGTAGAGGATGAAGCCGTTGGCAACGTCCGCATCACCGCCACCGTCGTGGACGGCAACGTCGAAGGCCTGATCACCAGCATGGAGCGCGCCTTCGGGCTCGAAGCGGTGGAAGAGCCGCACAGAATCCTGCTGCGGCCGCGGCATAAAGAATAGAGAGCATCCCCTGCCAGCGCCACCCCTGCCCTCGAAACGATCGCTATTTGAATATCTCCGCCAGTGCGTCCTTCCAATGTAAGCATTCCACTTCGCCGTAGCGCCTCGGTAACGGATCGCGGGAAGCGAAGAGCAGGCGCGCGTTGCGCAGGTCGCCCGCCAGCCGCTCGAAGGCGCGCACTTCCTTTTCCTCCACCTGCTCGTACGATTTGATCTCCAATGCAATGCGCGTCGAGGGCTTTTCGACGATCAGGTCGATCTCCGCGCCATCTTTGGACGTCAGGTAAGACAGTCGCCAGTTCCTGGCGTAACCCTGCATCAGGCGCCGCACTTCGGTAATGACGAACTGCTCGAAGCACTTGCCGTAGGCGGCGGTTCTCGGCTCGAGGATTCCTTCGAGCGCGCCGGCAAGCGCGCGGGTGACGCCGTTATCGAAAAGATAAAACTTGGGATTGCGGCGCTGGCGCTTGCGGATGGAGTCGTGGAAGGGCAGCAGCTCGAAGCCGATCAGAGTGTCCTGCAGGATCTCGAAGTAGGTTTGGATTGTCTTGACGTCCGCTCCGCAGTCGCGCGCGAAATGACTGTAGTTGATGATCTGGGCGTTCCGCAGCGCTACGAGCTCCAGAAAATTGCGGAACGGCTGCACGTTCCTCACCAACTGCTCGACGATGATCTCCTCGCGCAGATACAGCGCGCAGTACGCTTCAAGAAATCGTGCCCGGTCGCTGTCTTCGAGGCTGAAGATCTCAGGCAAGCTGCCCCAGCGCAATACCGTGTTCAGGTCGAAGGACTCTCCCAATTCCACATGCGTCAATGAAGACAGCTCGAACCAGGACGCCCGGCCACCCAGCAGGTCCGCGCCACCGCGCTTGAGCTTGCGCGCGCTCGATCCGGTGAGAGCGAAACGGAACTTCCTTTTTTGTATGTAGCGGTGAACCAGGGACAGCAGGTCCGGCACTTTCTGTACTTCGTCGATCACGACCCACGGTCTTTTCGCGCCTGCCAATTCCTGAAGGGCCGCAAATCCGCCGTGACTGGTGCAGAACCAACGTACCCCCACCCTCCCCTAGCGGGGGAGAGGGAGGGGTATCGCGGGACTGAAGATCCCCTTACTTCAGGAAAGTGGTTACTTCGTGGCGTCGGCGACGTTGCGCCAGACCGGCGTGCCGCCTTCCGTCACGCGCCGCCACTCACCGTACCACTTGCGCAGGTACAGCTGCGTGCGCAGCATGTTCGACGGGTTGCGATACGTGCCGTGCCACTCGTTCTTGAACAGAATGAGCTTGGTCGGGACGTTGACCATCTTCAGACCCGTGAACAGCTCCTCGGACTGGCCGACGGGCGTGCGGATGTCCTTCTCTCCCACCATCACCAGCGTCGGCGTTTTCACTTTGTTGATCTGCATGATCGAAGACGACGCGAGCCATGCCGACGGGTCTTCCCAGTAGGGTTTCTTGTACCGGTTGAACGCCCAGCTCGGAATGTCCGCGGAATTGGCGAAGCTGATCATGTTCACGATCGTACAAAGCGCCGTGGCGCCGGCGAAACGGTCCGTTTGTGTCACGACCCAGGCGGTCAGCGTTCCGCCGCCGCTGCAGCCTTGCACATACATGCGCTCGGTGTCGACGAAGCCGCGGCCGACGGCGGTATCGACGCCGTGCATCAGATCTTCGAAGTCGACCCGTCCGGGATAGGCGTTGTAGATCGCCTGCGCGAAGGCTCCGCCATAGCCGGTGCTGCCGCGCGGATTGGTGTACACCACCACGTAGCCGTTGGCGGCGAAGTCCTGATAAGGGAAGCTGAAGTTTCCCTCATACATGCCTTCCGGACCGCCGTGAATATCGAGTATCAACGGGTACTTCTTGCCCGCGCTGAAACCCGGCGGATACACGATCCAGCCCTGCACCTTGGTGTTGTCGGTGGAGTCGTACCAGATCTCCTCCACGCGCCCGAGCTGCACGTCCTCGAGCACATCGTCATTGACGGCGGTCAACGTGCGCAGATCGCGGCCATCCTGGAGGTTCAGGCGCACGACATCCCCAGCTTTGTACGCGCTGGTCAGCGTACCCGCCGCAACACCACCCTGACTGACCGAGGACAGCGACAGGCCCTGCGCGCCCCGGGTCACGGCTTTGACTTCACCCGACATCGAGACGGAGAACAGGTTGTGAGTCCCTTTATCGGCCACGACGTAGTAAACGGCCTGGCCGTTTGTGCCCCACGTCATGTAGGCCACACGGCCGGGCAGATCGGCCACCAGCGTACGATCGCCGCTGCCATCGATGCCGATCACGTGCAGCTCGACGTTCGGATAATTCGACGTGTTCGACGCCTTGGTGCCGAAGTACGCCACGCGCTTGCCGTCCGGCGAGATGCGAATGCTCGGTGTAAGTCCCCAAAAACCTTCCGCCTGGGTCAGCGCGCGGACGCGGCCATCCGCGACATCGACGGAATTCAAGCTAGCCTCCGCAAACTCGGTATCCGACTCCGCCTTCAGGTTGGCACTGAATAGAATCGACTTGCTGTCGGGTGTCCACTCGAGCGAGCCGCGATAGAACGGCATGCCGGATTTGCGCGCTTCGGCATTCCATTCCCCATGGGTCAGCTGCTTCGGCGTCCCACCCACCGCCGGCACGATGAAGATGTGCGTATAGCCTGGATCGGTACGCCCCACTCCATCGAGACGGTAGTGCAGCTTATCGATGATCACCGGGTCTTCGGTCCACTTGGCGCCCTTCGGCCGCTCGGGCAGCGCAATGCTCCACTTCTGTGCCGGCGGCACTTTGGCCGTGAACGCAATCCAGCGCCCATCCGGCGACCAGCTGAAGTTCTCGGGCTTCGTGCCCTGGTGAGTGACCTGACTGACGCTGCCCTGCGCATCCATCCAGCGCACGAAGATCTCGCTGCCCCGCTCGGTGCCGTCCAGATAGGCGATCCGCGTGCCGTCCGGCGACCAGCGCACATTCGCGGCGCTCTTGAGCAGGCGCCGATTGCGGCCACCGTCGGCGTCCATCACCCACAGCTCGTTCTCGTAGCGATCCTCGGGGACGTTCACCCACGAGCGCGTGTAGAGAATCGTCTTGCCGTCCGGCGAGATTTGCGGGTCGGCGACCTTCTCCAGATCGAGATAGTCCTCCAGACGGAGCGTGCGCGCATCGCTCGGCAGCGACAGGGAAGAGAGGCTCAACGCCAGCCCGGCGATCGACAGCAGTGTTTGTTTCATGGCGATGCCCTCGAAGTTGAAACTGCAAAACGACGGCTATTGTCCCGGCGAGCTCACGTCGCGCCAGGTCGGTCTGCCCCCCTCCGTCACGCGCCGCCACTGGCTGTACCATTTGCGCAGATACAGCTGTGTGCGCAGCATGTTGGATGGGATGGTGTAGGTGCCATGCCACTCGTTCTTGAACAGGATGAGCTTGGTGGGCACGTTCACCATTTTGAGTCCCGTGTACAGCTCCTCGGATTGGCCGACCGGAGTACGGATGTCTTTCTCGCCGACCATCACCAGCGTCGGCGTCCTGGCTTTGTCGATCCGCATCATGGTCGAGGTCGCGAGCCACTGAGTCGGGTCCTCCCAGAAGGGCTTCTTGTAGCGATTGAACACCCACGCGGCGATATCCGCGGTGCCGGCCATGCTGATCCAGTCGACGACGGTGCACATCGATGCGGCGCCCGCGAATCGATCGGTCTGCACCACCGTCCACGCCGTCAGCACGCCGCCGCCGCTGCAGCCCTGCACGTACATGCGCTCGGTATCGACGAAGCCGCGGCCGACGGCGGTATCGACACCGTGCATCAGGTCTTCGAAGTCGCGCCGTCCCGGATAGTCGTCGTAGATCGCGCGGGCGAAGGCGCCGCCGTAGCCGCTGCTGCCGCGCGGATTGGTGTACACCACCACGTAACCCTGCGCGGCCATGTCCTGGAATGGAAACTGGAAAACGCCTTCATACATGGCTTCCGGCCCGCCATGGATCGAAAGCAGCAGCGGATACTTCCGGCTCGGGTTGAAGCTCGGCGGATAGACGATCCAGCCCTGCACCTTCGTGTTGTCCGTGGAGTCGTACCAGATCTCCTCGACGCGGCCGAGCTGCACGTTGCCGAGCACATCGTCGTTGACGGTCGTGAGCACACGCAGGTCCCGCCCGTCCTTCACGTTCAAGCGCACGACATCCGGTGGCTTGAGCGCCGTCGTCGTCGTACCCACTGCAACGCCGCTCCTGCTGGTGGAGGACAAAGTCAAAACCTGCATTCCGGTCGTGAAGGACTTGACCTCGCCCGACAGCGAAACGGAGTGAAGATTGAGCGCGCCTTCCTTGGCCACCACGTAGTTGATCGATCGACCGTTGGCCGCCCATTCCAGGTAGCCGCCCATGCGGCCCGGCAGATCGGCGATCAGCGTGCGGTCCCCGCTGCCATCGATGCCGATCACGTGCAGCTCGGTATCGGGATAGTTCGATGTCTTCGAGCCGCGCGTGCCGACATAAGCCACCTGTTTGCCATCGGGCGAGATGCGCGGGCCCGGTGCGAGTCCCCAGAACCCCTCACCTTGCGTGAGCGTACGGATGCGGCCATCGGCAATGTCGACCGCATGCACGTTGGCGCGCGCGAAATGGGTGTCCGCGTCCGCATCTTTGTCGCCCGAGAACAGGATCGACCTGCTGTCCGGCGTCCAGTCGAGCGTGCCACCGCGCAGCATCCCGGCCATGACCGGCTCCGCGTGCCATGCGCCGCGGGTCAATTGCTTCGGCGTCCCGCCGGTGGCCGGCACGACAAAGATGTGCGTGTATCCGCGATTGGTGTACCCGGTGCGATCCAGGCGGTAATGCAGCTTGTCGATGACCGTGGGCTCCTCAGTCCAGTGCGCGCCCTTCGGCCGCTCCGGCAGCGCGATGGTCCACTTCGATTCCATCGCGACCTTGGCCATGAATGCGATCCACTTGCCGTCCGGCGACCAGCGCAGGTTCCACGGCTTGCCGCCCTCGTGAGTGATCTGGCTCGTATTGCCTGCGGCGTCCATCCAGCGCACGAAAATCTCGTTGCCGCGATCGGTTTTGTCGAGGTAAGCGATCCGCGTGCCGTCCGGCGACCAGCTGACCTCGCTCCCGCCCTTCATCAGCCGCCGATTGCGCCCGCCATCGGCGTCCATCACCCACAGCTCGTCCTCGTACCGGTCCTCCGCGGTGTTCACCCAGGAACGGGTATAGAGAATGGTCTTGCCATCGGGGGAGATCTGAGGCGCGGCGACCTTCTCCAGGTCGAGGTAGTCCTCGAGGCGCAGGTCGCGGGCGTCGGACGGCAGGGATAAAGAGATCAGGCTCGACAAGGCCAGACCGGCAATCGGCAGCGCGGAGTGCTTCACGATGGGCCCCCCTATGGCGGCAAGGTGACGGTTTTTCTCTGATTCCCGCGGCCGGAATTAGTTCAGCGATGGGAATCATCCGATGCCCGGCCGATCGAGATCGAAAAGCTTGACGTAGTGGACTCTCAGGACCTCGCGACTGGGCTACTGGTGGGATCGGAGGATCGGGACTGGGAGTTATCCACAGGTCGAGAATATACCGGCTCAGCACGCTGGATCACCCGGCCTGGGATCGGAACCGACTGGCCGAGATGCTGATGACTGCAGAGGGCAACGGACCTGTGGATAACTCCCAGTCCCGATCCTCCAAGGTCATCGTGAGATCAAGCGTCAGTGGAACCTATCGGAGACTCGTGGGCGTGGTCTTGGCCGGGGGGAGGGGGTTTGGGGGCTGTCAAAAACATGGATGTTTTTGTCAGAGCCCCCAGGGATGGGTTCACGGCGTCCCCCAAACCCCCTCCCCCCGGCCAAGACCACGCCAGGCACTGAGCCGGCCAACCGACTCCCTTTTTCTCACTTTTTATTCCGTACCCTGCGTCTCATCATCCTAACTCTCAATCCGCCCTCCTCACCTCATCCGTTCCCTTGCGCTTCACGTACCGATCAAACCAATCGAACATCTCCGCCAGCGTATGCAGCCGGCTCTCCCGCGCCACCATCAAATGATCCTCATACGGCAGCTGTACGAGCCGCGCCTTCGCCCCGAGGCCCTTCAACGCATGGTACAGCCGCTCCGACTGGATCGGATACGTCCCGGTGTTGCTGTCGATCTCGCCATACACCAGCATGATCGGATGCTTCAGTTTGTCCGCGTTCAGGAACGCCGACATCTGCTTGTAGATGTCGGGCGCTTCCCAATAGGTCCGCCGCTCCGACTGAAATCCGAACGGCGTCAGCGTCCGATTGTATGCGCCGTTGATCGCCACGCCCGTCGCGAAGACATCGCTGTGCGTGAGCAGATTGGCCGTCATGAACGCGCCGTAGCTCAAGCCCCCGACGCCGATGCGGCTGCGGTCCGCGACGCCCATGTCGACCAATTTGTCGGCCACCGCCTGCGCGTTGGCGACCAGCTGTTCGACATACGTGTCGTTCGCCTCGAGCCCGCCCACGATCGGCATCGCGGCGTCGGCCATCACCGCGTAACCCTGCGTGAGGAACAGCATATAGTCCGTTATCGCGGTCGGCGAGGTGGCCGCATACCGATATGAGGAACCCCTGACCTGCCCCGCGCCTTGTTTGTTTGCGTATTCGCGCGGATAGGCCCACACGAATACCGGCAGGCGCTCTCCCGGCCGATGCCCGGGCGGCAGATACAGCTCGCCGCTCAGCTCGACGCCATCCTTGCGAACGTAATTCACCCGCTCCCTGTGCGAGGGCGCAAGCGCCTGCTTCGGCCGCGTGAAATCGGTCAGCGCGCTCTGCGTGCGCTGCTTGAGGTCGCGCAGATGGACATTCGGCGGCTCCTGTTCCGTCTCGCGACGGGTCACGATGCGGGAAGCTTTGTTGTCCAGGAGCGCGACGACCTGCTCATAGCTCGCCCCTTGTCCGCGAAACAGCCGTTCGGTCTTGCGGCTCTTGATGTTGTAGCGGTCGAGGAACGGATGGTCGCCGTCGGGCGAGCCGCCCTCGCCGCCCAGGTAGATCCAGTCGCCGTCCTGGCGGATGACCGGCTGTCCACTTTTGTTGATCGTGAGGAGCGCCGTGCCGGGCTGGCCATACCAGTCGTCGCGGCTGTAGCTCCACACGAGCGCGGGCTTCGATTGCGGTGCGGTGCTGTTGATCCGCCAGGTCCGCACGTCGCGCGTTGCCCAGTCGAACTCGGTCACCAGCGCGTAGCCGCCTTTCTCCCAGAACTTCAGCGCGCCGTTCGGACGGAAGTTTTCCGCGCCGGCGATGCGGGTGCGCGTCCTCAGCAGCTCGACCGGGCTGGCATCGAACGGCGCTTTCAACAGCATCACGCGGTCGCGAAACTCCGCCGCCTGCTTGGGATTACCGCCGTCCAGCGCTTCGATATACGTCAGCGCCGCGGGGACTCCCGGCCGCCACGCGAAATCCCGCGCTCCGGCGGGGGCCCAGCCGAGGTGGCCCGGCCCGGAGTTGTCGATGGGCAGCTCGGCCACCGTACGAACCGGCTCGCCGTTCGCACCGAGCACCTCCACCACTTTCGGGAAGCGCGTCGCCGGCACCAGATAGGAATACGGACGCACGAGCCGCACCGCGAGGAAGAACTTCGCGTCGGCAGACGGCCGCAAGGCTTGATAGACGGCCGGTTTGCCGAGCGGCTCGCGGCTGCCGTCATCGATGCTCACCAGCGTCGGCTGCGAGGTCATGTAGTAATCGAACAGCTCCTCGTCAAAAGGGCGCGTGAGCAGATTGGTGAATGTCCAGACGGGCGCACGGATGCCATCGCTCTCCTGAGTCACCGGCCCCGCAGGCACGCCGGCCTGTGGAGCCGCGCCTCTGCCCTGCGCCACGAAATGACACAGCAGGTGCGTGCTGTCCGGCATCCAGACGCAGGGCGCGTCTGATTCCAGGTCGATGCTGCGCGCCGCGTTCACTTGCGCTTCGGACAACTTGCGCGCTTTCGCGGAGGCCACGTCGACGACCCAAAGCTCGATGCCCGATTCCGTCGTCCGCAGGAACGCGAAGTGCGCGCTGTCCGGCGCCCAGAGCGGCGGACCGAGCCGCCGGTCCGGCGCGTCGACGCGCTGCTGGCTCCTGTCCGACAGGCGCGTGAGGCTGTAGGCAGTGCCCGCGCCGGTGTAGGACGAATCCAGGTCGTAGGCCTTGATGTCATAGGGTCCGGTGGTCTTGACGTTGACCCGGACGCCGCCAAGGCGCGCCATCGGCACGGCACGGTCGGCCATGGTCGGCATCCCCTGCAGCGTCGTCAGCACCATCCATTTCCCATCCGGGCTGACGCTCACCGCGGGCGGCGGGGGAATGTCCAGGACATCGATGGCGGCTTGCGGGGGCAACCGATATTTGTCCGCCCCAAAAACGGCGGGCGCGAAGGCCGCGATGCAAACGAAAATCGACAGGACCGGCACGACTCTGGTTTTCACGGATCCCCTCCGGGCTGATGGCCCGATCGATAGTACCGTGGCCCCACAGGGCGCGGAAGCAGCCCGCGGCTACGGTATGCAAATCCGCACGCGCAGAATCACCTCCGGAGGGTGCGCCCGCTGACCAACGCGGCCAGCGCGCGCGAGTTTCTTCGTGCGCGGCACTACGCCGGCCGCTACTTCGCGCCCGATGCCTTCGCCCGCAATGCAGAGTCGGCGCGACCGCCGGGCGGCGCCGTTGTCCGTTGGCGCCCGGCACGGGCGCCCATGCCCGCCTACTGGAAGCTGTAGCCGAGCTGCACGCCGACCGTGCGCGGGCGCAGCCGATAGTCGATCGGCGGGATCGCGCTGACGCTGCGCCAGGTAAACGCATCCTCGTTCGTCAGGTTGCGCGCGAACAGCTCGATGCTCAGATGGCGGATGTTCACCCCGGCGCGCGTATCGAGCTTGATGTAGTCGCCCGCCCGCGTGGCGAGGGACTCCTGCAGGTCCCCGTAGAATTCGCCGGAATAGAAGGAATCGGCGCGCAAGAAGGCATCGAACCCGGCCAGGTCGAACTCGTACTGGACCGCGAGATTTGCGCTGACTTTGGGCGAGCCCGGAAGCCGCGCGCCTTTGCGCGCATTCAGAGTCGGTGCATCCTTGGCGAGCCGCGCGTTGACATAGCCGCCGCCGAATTCGATCTTCAGGCGCTCGGTGACGAACAGATTCGCCTGAAGCTCCACGCCATCCGAAGTCGCCGCGCCGATATTGGCGGAGAAGGTCGTCAAACAACTGCCGCCGCGCGTGCCGACGGGGAGCCCCTCCCAGTCGATGTGATAGACCGCGGAATCGATCATCAGCCGGCGATCGAAAAAGGCCGCTTTCGCGCCGATCTCGTAGTTGTCGAGAAAGTCCGGATCGAGCCGGCGGGTGGATTCGACGGTGATGTTGGTGCCGTCGATGAGGCCGTCATTGTTGGCATCGCAGGTCGGCGCCACGCCGGCCTGCGGAACGCCCAAACGAAAGCCTTCGCGCCAGGAAGCGTACACCAGCGAGTCGCGCGTCGGTTTGTAGCTGAGGCTGGCCTTGAAGTTGTCGCCTTCGTCGCTGCTCTTCAAGTAGGAAGTGATGCCCGTGCCATAGGGGACACGGTAGAGGCCGCCTTCCCGCAGCAGCGTATCGTTCTTGTCATAGCGGAAGTATCGGATGCCCGCCGTCGCGGTCCATTTGTCCGTGAGGGCATAGGACACCTCGCCGAACCCTGCGTGCTGCTTGCGGTTGAGACCGCGCGAGAACTCCGAGATCGGATTCGTGCCATAGCGGTTGGGCGCCGGCGCTCCTGCCGCGCTGACACGCTGGAGAAGGTCGTCGCTGACATCCTCGTAGTACACGCCCACGAGAAACTGCGTCCGTCCCGAAAGCGCCGAAGTCAAACGGACTTCCGTCGTGAACGAGTCGAAGTCGCTGCGGTTGGCGGAGGTGCCGGCGTCGACGAGGAGATAGGTTGAATCCTGATTCCAGAACGAACCGCTGTCGACGCGCGAGGCGGCAGCGTTCAAAGCGGCCCAGCCGAAATCATAGTTCAGCGCCAGGTTGAGCAGATCCAGGTCGGTGTCGGCCACTTCGCCCTTCTCACCGCGCTCGCGTCCCAAGGGGGTGATGGGATAGCGGATCTGATCGTATTCGCCGAGGCCGGCGTTGGCATACGGAGAATTCGCGTACGGCCGGCCATCCTGCTCGATTCTCTGCGTCAGCAGGTTCATATGGAGATCGAGCTTGTCCGTGACGCGCCACAATGCGGCCAGGCGGCCGCCGGTCGAGCGCATCCGGCCAACATCGTCCTGGGTATAGCCGGTGACGTCGTTGGCAATGCCTAGCGGGCCGGCGGCGGCAACCGTCAGCGGATCATTGCCGGCAACGTTTCGATAGAAACCGCTGTCATCGTAGCGGTAGCCCACGGCGCGCAAGGCAAACTTGCCCGCGACCACCGGAATATTGATGACTCCCTGCATCATCGAGTTCTCGCTCCCGTTACCGCCGGTGTCGGAGAGCGACGCGGCAACCTTGCCGGAAAACGCATCGAGCTTTGGCTCCGCCGGAATGATGCGCAGCGTCCCGCCGAGTGAGGCGGCCCCGTATGCGGTGCCTTGCGGGCCGCGCAGTACCTCGATGCGATCGATGTCGACGGGGCGCACATCGATCCCGCCCGCGTTGACGCCCGCCGCGCCGGTGATCGGCGTCTCGCCGAAATACGTCCCGACCGTCGCTCCGGAACCGGCGTTCTCGTTCTGCGGCGAGGTGGTGATGCCGCGGATGACGATCGCGTTGTCCGCGCCGCCGCGGTCCACCTGGTTCACGCCGGGAATCGAGCGCAGGTAATCCTCCATGCCGATCAACCCGCGCCGCTCGATATCCTGATTGCCGATCACCGCGATGCTCATCGGCACGTCCTCCACGCGCTCGGCGCGCTTCGTCGCGGTGACGATGATCTCTTCGAGCTTTCCTCCGCCGGATTGCGTGACATTTTCCGGCGCATCGTGTTGCGAGCCCTGGGTGGCCGAACCGCCCGCCTGGCCGGCATCCGCGCCTGCGATGCGCATGCCGCTGCCGGTCGCCGAGACCTTTGTTCTATCGGTCTCGCGTCCCTTGCGCGGCTCGATCGCGACGGCGTTCTGCGCCACCGCGCGGAAAGTCAGGTCGGTGCCGGCGAACAGAGTCTGCAGAGCGTCGCTGGCGGTCCACTCGCCCATGACACCGGCGGATTTGAGGTCTTTGAGATCGGCGCTGGCCGTGCTGACCTGAATGTCCGTGAGCTCCGAAAAGGCGAGCAGCGCGGATGACAGCGATTGCGGCCCTATTGCAAAGGTGTAGCGTGCGCTCAAGCTGCCGGCGTGCGCCGCCGAGCAGAGCAGCGTCAAGACAAACATTGCGGCGACCGCGCGGCGCCAGTGGGCTCGTGCAAGGCTTACCATACATCCCCCGATAAGTGTCCGGTGCGCGGTCTAGACGAACGACGCGGGAGATTGCGCAAACTTTATCGCCCGCCGGCCGGCCGGCCGGCGGACTCGATCCGGATGCGGGCGCCGTCCTTGCGGACTTTGACGGGAAACACCACCTCGATGCTTTCCAGCCAGCGATCGATGTCTTCATCGAAGATCGTGCCGGTGAAGTGCAGCTCCTCGAGCGCGCGGTCCGCGATCTCGATGGGCTCGGCCGTGTAGCGGTTCACGCTGGCCACCACGACGCGCAGAGGCTCGTCTTCGAACTTCAGCCGGCCGCGGCGCCACACGCCCGCCGAAGACCGCTCGCCCGACAGCGCGCCGCGCTCGAAGCGCACGCGCTCGCCGGGCCCCGCGCGCACCGCGGTGCGAACGGACTCGGTCGAGCCGTCCGCATTGGACTTCACTTCGACGAGCCCTTCCGAGACCGATACCGAAACCGACGAGCCTTCGCGCCGCACGGAAAACGCCGTGCCGAGAGCCGTAATGCTGACCGGTCCGCTCTGCACGACAAACGGCCGTGCAGGATCGCGGGCTACGCGGTAGTACGTCTCGCCCTCGCCCGCCACGATCAAACGCTGTTGCGCGGTGAACTTGACATCGACGCCGGTCAGGCCGCCCAGCTCGATGCGCGAGCCATCCGCGAGCATGGCCGACTGCTGCTCGCCCCGCGCGGTCGAAATGCGCTCGGCGCCGAACCAATGTCGTGCGAAACGATGCACCGGCCCGGCTTCGAGAGTGACCAGCGCGACGGCCGCCACGGCAACGCCCGCGGCCAGCGCCGTCCAAACGGAACGCGGCGCCTTGCTCGAGGGTGTACGTGTCACCACGCCCTCCGTGTTCGTCAACGCCAGCTCTTCGGGCTTCGGCCAGATAACGCCGGTCGTCGCGCCGGAAATGTCCCAGGACTGCTGCACCTGGGCGAATGCCGCGCGATGAGCCGGGTCCGCCTCGATCCATGCAACCCAGGACGAGCATTCATCCGAGGTGGGATCCTCGGTGCGCAGGCGCACGAACCATTCCGCCGCCTGCTGCAGCACCTGCGCCGGAATCTCGCCGGAGAGCTTCTGCGAATCGCTCATGACGAAGACCTTTCCTGGCACACGCTCCTGTGCGCCTCCGCAACGGCCGCCTGACAGCGCAGCAGCGCCTTCACGACATAACCCTGAACCGAGCGGCGGCTGACGCCCAGCTGCCGGGCAACTTTGTCCACGTGCAGATCGGCCACCCGATGCAGCAAAAACGCGTACCGCTCGCGCGCCGGCAGCGAATTCAGCGCCCTCTGCACCGCGTGCAGGCTCTCCACCGCCGCGAGCGCGGTCTCGGGCGAAAGCTCGTCGATCGAGCGCGCCAGCACCGGATCGCGGTGCGCAGCGGCGCGCATGGCCTGACTGCGGAGGCGATCGGTGGCGATGTTGAGAGCGATGCGGAACAGGTACGCGCGCAGGTACTCCACGTCGCCGAGATGATCGAGCTGCAGGAGCCTCAAATAGGCCTCCTGCGCAACATCCCGGGCCTCCTGGTCGGAGCGCAGTCGGACGCGCAGGAGCTGGATCAGGGTGGCGTTATGCTCCTCGAAAAGCCGGGTAAGACGCGCGGTCCGCTGCGCCGCGGAATCGGCAGAGGTGTCCGAAGATGGGATGACGGTATTCGCCATGCGTTGGTCTAGACGAATGAGACGGGCGGCGGCGCAAGGATGGCGCGAAATTCTGGGGGAGGCCAGTTGGGCGGGAAAGCTATGGGACCGTGCAGTGATAGGGCTGCACGTAATCGGAGGGTGCGAGCAGAGGGTGCTAACTAGCGCCTCGGGCGCCGCTTCGGGTGGCGGAGTTACCCACAGGTCAGGAATATACCGGCTCAGCACTCCGGGTCACCCGGCGCGGGATCATAACCGGCTGGCCGAGATACTAATGACTGCAGAGGGCAACAGACCTGTGGATAACTCCGCCACCCGAAACGGCGCGGTGCGGCCTAGGTTCTAACTAACGACTGGAACCATGAAGACAAGCGACGTGGACGTTCGCGGAGATTTTTCCGGCAATGCGGGGGAGTCCGCAGGTCCGCCACCCGAAACGGGCGCAGCACGGCCTGCGTCCTAACAAACGACCGGAACCACGAAGATCGAATCAACCGTGGTCGTTCGTGGAGATTTTTCCGGTCAATGTGGGGGAGTTATCCACAGGTCTGTTGCCCTCTGCAGTCATTAGAATCTCGGCCAACCGGTTACGATCCCATGCCGGATCATCCGGAGTGCTGAGCCGGTATATTCCTGACCTGTGGATAACTCCCCCGCGTTGACCGGAAAAATATCCCCCACGACGTTTCTTCTCTTCTCTTCCCTTCTCTTCTCTTCCCTTCTCTTCTCTTCCCGTCCCTTCCCTTCTTCAATCCCCCCGCACCGACACTTCGATATGCGACGGATACCGCGCCGTATGGTAGATGCTTTGTTTCGCCACCCGTATCTCAGTATCCGTAGCCATCGGCTTCCCCGTGTTCGTATTCACCACGAACGCCCCTGCCGCCGCGCTGGCGATGATGACGCGCATCCTGTGCCCCGGCAGGAACCGATAGCTCGTCCACGTCATCGGGATCCGGTAGCGCACCACCTCTCCCGGCGTCACGAGCTTCTCTTTTTCCATGCCGTCCCTGAACCGCGCCCGCAAATACCCGTCGATGATGTTCACTGAGCGTCCATCCGGGAATACGTCCGTCACCCGCACGACCCAATCCGTGTCCTTCTGGTCCGTTGCCGCATAGAGCTCCGCCGCGGCCTCGCCGGTGATTTCGAACGGCTTTTTGAGCACTTCCGTCGTGTACTCCAGCGTATCCGCGCGGCGCTCGACTTCCTGGTAATCCTCCGGCGCGTTGATCTGGTTTGCGCGGATGTCCACGAGGTACGGCACCGGATGAGCCGGGTCGTGCGAATAGTGGTCGGGGGGCTGCTCGCCTTTCGGCGCCGTCTCGCTCAGGCGCGCGCCGTCTTCCGGACGGGCCGCGCTGCCGCTGGAGTGGAAATAGATCTTCTTCTTGACGGTGTCCTGTGGCGGCCACACGTCCGCGGTGTGCCACTTGTTCTCGCCCATCGTGAAGTAACTCACCGGCGGATCGCTATCGACTTTGTTGTCGATGCCTTTCAACCAATGGTCGAACCAGCGCACGTAGCCGGAGTTCATGTCCGCGCGCGCCGCGTCCGGGCCGAACGTCAGCTCGGAGATGCCGCGAATCGTATTGACGTGGTGCGGCCAGGGACCGAGCAGCAGATGCTGGTTGGGACGATTGTTGGCCTTCATCATGTCGTACGCGACGATCGTGCCGCGCACGACGTCGTCGTACCAGCCCGTCACGTGCAGCACCGGGACGTTGATCTTGTCCTGGTAGTTGAACATGTTGCCCTTCTGCCAGTACTCATCGAGCGAGGAGTGCGTGACCCAGTAGCGCCAGAACGGGATTTCGTGGCCGACGGCGCGCACGTCCGCATCGATGAGCGGCAGCTGCGTTGCAATGGCGTTGAGATCTTTCTTCAGCGCCTCGGCCAGCCGCTCCGGCGTAGTGCCGACGAACACCGACCACGTCAGCACGCCGGAGCTGAACATGCCGTTCACGTAGGGCAGATCGCCGAATGCGCTGGTCGTGGGGACGATCGAGATCATCGCCTTCAAATGCGGATTCCCGCTGGAGGCGGCCTGCCACTGGACCCAGCCCAGGTAGGAGCCGCCGATCATGCCGACGTTGCCGTCGCTCCAGGGCTGCGCCGCGATCCAGTCGAGCGTGTCGTTTCCATCGCCGATGTCCTCGTGGATCGCGTGGAAGAACCCGGCCGAGTCGCCGCGCCCACGCGTGTCCTGGGAAACGACCGCATAGCCGCGCGAGACGAATTTGAACGCGTCCTTCAGCGAAGCCTTGCGCCCATAGGGCGTGCGCATCAGCACGGTGGGAAACTTGCCGGGCAGCGGTTTGCCGGCGGCGTCGCCCGGCACCATGATCGTGCCGATCAGCGGCACGTAGTCGGACATCGGCATGATCTGGCTTTCGGCCAGCGTCACGGTCGTGTGTTGGGGCTGGGAGATCTTCGGGTCCAGCCACGAAGCGAGGGGCGACTGCGCCTCGTACCCGTCGATGACGGTGATCGTGTCCGCGGCGGGATCGTTCCAGCCCACCAGCTCATTGTCCGCCGAGATCAGCAGATCGAACGGCGCGGTGAGGACGAGATTGGCCTTCTCGTACATGGACGGCCGCGATGGCTTCGATCCGCCCCAGCGCCAGACATCGCGCCGGCCGGACGCTGAATGTTTCTCGGAGCGCACGAGGCTGTAATTCACCAGATCGCTGTTCTCGAGCGCGGCGACGGAGAACTGCTGGCCGCCGCGGCCGGCGAGATACGCCTTCAGGACGATGCGGTCCACCGCGAGCATCTGCGGCGAGAACACGAGGATCGGAAACTCCGACCGGTGCGTGATGCGCTGGCCGTTGTCGAGGATGCGGATCAGCCGGGTGGGCGTCTCCCACAGCAGCTTCGAGCCGTCCTGGAGCGACACTTCCAGGTGTCCATTGGAGCGAAACGACAGGCTCACCGGGGGCAGCGGCTCTTCCTTGAAAGTCCACGGATCGCGCTTGCTCCCCTGCCCCTGCCAGCCGTCGCCGCTCTTTTCGAGCGAGACGCGTTCGGTCCATAGACCCTTCTGGTACCCCGTGACCGTCATGCTCTGCGGAGGGGAAAACTGGGCCGCGGACGCGCCGCCCCAGGCACCCGTGCACAGAACCGCGGCAAACACCGCAGCCGGCGACCTCAGACTCAGACCAATTGCGGCGCGTATGCAGTTCAGGGGTCTGCCGTTCACGGGTTCTCTCCTCTCGCCGTTCGAATGTCGCAGTGGGGGATAGACGTTCCGCGCCGCGGTTAGTTCACCACGGGCAGCCGGATCCTGGACGGATAGCGCGACGAATGGTGCACGCGGTTGCGCGCCACCACCGCCTTCGATTCGTCATAATTGTTGCCGCCGGTATTGAGGTTGCGGTCGTAGCGCGGGAAATTGCTCGAGGACACCTCGACCCGCACCCGATGCCCGGCCTTGAACGTATTGGCGGTGATCATGGGCTGGAACGCGATCCGGTAGATCTTCCCCGGCTCCATGAAGACCTGCCGATCCCAGCCCTCGCGATAGCGCACGCGCAGAATGGCGTCATCCAGGTTGTAGGCCGCGCCATCCGGGTGGACGTCGATCAGCTTGATCGTAAAGTCGGTGTCCTTCGCGTCGGAGGAAACGTGCAGCTCCGCCTCGACGAAGCCCGCGACGGCCAGATCCTCCTTCAGCTCCGCGCTCGTGTACACCAGCACATCGTTGCGCATCTCGAGCGTCGACTGGTCGCGCGCACCCACCGCCTGTTTGGTCAGAGTGCCCATGCAGCACGCGCTGCCGCCGAGCGTCGGCACCGGGCGCATCGGGTCGTAGACGAAGCCGTCGCTGACCGACTTCTTCGGCGCCTCGTAGCTCAGAACGCCGTTGCCGTACAGGCTGTTGGCGGAGCCGCCGCTGTCGAGGAACAGGTCGACGTAGCGCGCGTCCCGCGCCGGGAAACGATCGCCGGTCACCCACCGGTTGGCGCCCATCTGGTAATACTGCACTTTCGGCTCATCGACGGCGCCGTTCTTCTCGCCCTTGAGCCAGTAGTCGTACCACTCCATGTAACGAGCGATGTAGTCATATTGCGCATCGCCCAGGTTGCGCTCCCCAACGATGGTTTCCTTCGTCTCCTTGCCGAAGCTGCAATGGGAGCCCGGGCCGATGATCATGTGCTGGTTGCCGCGCGCACGGTCCGTCGACGTGTGTTCCGCCGCGTAGTTGTACATCGCCACGTTCGGTCCCATCGCGATGTCGTACCAGGTGAAGCCCCACAGCGTGGGCGTGCCGAACGTATCGCCCTCGTTGGCGAACTGGATTTCCCGCCAGGCCAGGTCCCCGGGCGTGCGGCGCGCGAACCGCTCCCATTCCGTCTTCGGACCGCCGACCGCTGTGTTCAGATCGACGATGGGCAGGTGCCGGTAGTACTTCTCGTAGTCGAAATCCGCGACGACTTTGGTGTTGCCGCGCATCGTCACGTAATTGGGCGTCGGCCGGTAGTACTGCGCGATGCGCTCGCGATCTTCCTGACTCAGGTCGGACGGAAAGCGCGGCGGCGCATCGCCATACTTGCCGTAGTAGATCGACTCGCGATACCAGGACGCGAACAGGAGCTGCACCGCCCCGCCGCGAAAGAAATTGCCCTGCTCGGCGTACGGCCCGATCCGGCCGATCCCCGCGCCGGGGGCGAGCGCGATGGCGGCAGCATGCGCCGGATGCGCCGCCGCGCTGAGCCTCAGTTGATTCTCCGCGGTCGATGAGCAGCCGAACGTCCCCACCTTGCCATTCGACCACGGCTGCCTGGCGATCCAGTCCACCGTGTCATAGCCGTCATGCTCGGCACCCGCCAGAAACTCGTAATCGCCCTCCGACCAATACCGGCCACGCTCATTCTGATGCACGAACGCGTAGCCGCTCTCGAACAGGGCCATGTACAGGGGCGAGGCCCAGAAAGCCGACTCGAACAGGTAGGGCGAGCGGCTGAGGATGGTGGGATAAGGAGGCGGCGTGTTCGGAAGATAGACATCGGCATCGAGCTTCACGCCATCGCGCATCGGGACCGGCTGGTGCAGCAGCTTCTTGCCGACGAGGTTCTTTTCAAGCTCGGGCCACTCCTTGTATTTGGTGGCGGCGTCGGCCCACAGGCGATGCTTGGGCGGGGAGTCGGCGCCCAGGGCGGTGGCGCTGAAAAGAGCGCAAAGGAAAAGAATGAGGACGTGCTTCGGGGAGGGAGTCATGATGATCCGTGGCGAAAACTTGCGGGTCCCGCATCTTATCGCGGGGTGGCGGTGGTGTCTCCCGGCGTGGGCGATCGCGATGGCGCTTCCAAAAGCAACGGGGATGAAGAATTAAGAACCTACCAATTAGCGCCGGAGAGGAGGAGCCTGGAACGGGCAGACGGTTCCAGGAACGCCGCGAACCCATTCAGCTGCGCAGTCCCTGCTCCGCTGAAGCCCCGGGGTGTCCATCCATGGACGTTCCAGGACTCAGGCGGCACCCTCATAAATATGAGCCAACGGCGTCCGCAAGCCGATCGAATGGAATTCCACGGTGGAGTCGAATCCCGAAGACTGCGCGGGACGCCACTCCTGCGCCCGCCTCAGGAACGTGGCCTCGGGTGCCGACTGCGCGACGAGCACATATTCTTCCAGTGACTGGAGATGCCGATAGTTCAACGCTTTTTCCCACCGGTCGGTCCGCTCCGTGGAATGGGACAGCACTTCGACGATCAGCTTTGGGTTGTCGAGGGTGCGGCGATCGATATCGCCGACTTCGCAGGCCACCATGACATCGGGGTAATAAAAAAATTCGTGCTGATGAGTCTTTATACGCACGGCGATGTCAGCAATGAAAGCCCGGCAAGGGCTGCCACGCAAATGTCTGGAGAAGATGTTGACGAGATTCCGCGAGACGATGTTGTGTCGCAGGCTGGCGCCGGCCATCGCGAAAATCTCACCCGCGACGTACTCATGCTTGATAGCGCTCACGGCCTGGAATTCGAGATACTCCTCGACGGACATGGGTTGCCGCGTAAGGTCATAGGCCGGCGCGGGCTCGGCGATCCGGCAATCCTCTTCCTTACTCCGGAACGGGTGCGCATAGTACCACTTGTCGAAATCGACCCGGTCGTCGATCGAGAGGCGCAGGATGGCGTCCTTGATGTCGTGTAGCATTTGCATGATGTTTCCTGATCAGATAGATCACACGGGACCATAGTGTAGACTATAAGCCAACATTCCTACAGCCCTTGGACCGGTGCGTTTGACGGGTAATACAGGCGCTCGAATTAGCATTTGGCGGTGGTGTCATCGAATGACATGCTGTAGACTATAATCTTCCATACGTTAGCCGTAACGGACTCCTTCGAATTTCCACAAAGGACTGCCATGCTGCTCGAAGCCCATCAATATACCGTCGCCGGCTACCTCGCCCTGGAACAGCGCAGCGTCGTCAAGCATGAATACGTGGATGGTGAGATCTACGCCATGTCCGGCGCTTCGCGCCGGCACAACCTGCTGGTCGGTAATCTGTTCGGTCGTGCGTGGCAAACCTCCACCGCGGGCCATGGCTGTCAGGTGTTCGGTTCGGACATGAAGGTTCGAATCGAGGCCCGTAATAGCTTCTACTATCCGGACGTCAGCGCCTGCTGCGATTCCGACGACCGCAATGATCTCTACATCACCCGCCCCTGTTTCATCGTCGAAGTGCTGTCGCCCTCGACGGCGAGCGTGGATCGGCGGGAGAAGCGGCTCGCCTACGCCACGTTGCAATCTCTGCGCGAGTACGTCGTCGTCGATCCGGACTGCATGCGGATCGACGTGTATCCCGGTATTGGCAGTCCCTGGGTGTCGCGCATGCTCGATCGGCCGCAAGACGTGCTGGAGCTGTCCTGCCTGCGACTGCGGCTGACTCTGGAAGAGATCTACCGCGGCGTCGAATTGCCCGCTCCCGGTGTGTCCGAACCCGAAGCGCCAGCGTATGGCGCATCGTCGGCATAGCCGGTCAATGGTGCCGGCCCCCGGCGGAAGCCGGCGCTCAGCGCACCGCCGTCTGCGCAGTCAAAAGCTTCGGCGTCGGTAGCGATCCGCGATCGACGACCGCACCCTCCTTCATCACCACGCTGATGCTGCGATAGTTGGCCGCGCTCTCCAGCGGATTTTTGTCGAGCACCAGCAGGTCGGCGATCTTGCCCTTCTCCAGCGTGCCGAGATCTTTGTCGACCTTGTAGGCCTTGGCGATGTTGCGCGTCGCGGCCTGCAGCGCGTCCATGGCTTTCATGCCCTTCTGCTCCACACCCAGCAGCCAATTGAAGTGGCCTTCGCCGAGATTCATGATGTCGCCCTCCGGCGGCGCGATGTTCTTCCAGAACGCGCTGTCCGCGGAGTTCGAGCTGAACACTCCCGCATCGGTCGAGAGCAGGATCATGGCGCCGGCGCGCAGCAGCGCCCGCTGATTGCGGTCGGTCGATTCCCGAAACGTGAAGACCGCCTTCAGCGACGGCTCGGTCTGCGCCTTCTTGCGATACCACGCCAGAGCGACTTCCGGATACGCCAGGATGGCGCACGGAATGCGCCGCTGCGCGATCAGCGCCACCGTGTCCTCGGGAATGGGGTTCGAGCCATAGATGACGTCGCAGTGCTGCAGCAAATCGACGCCCGCGTCCACCGCCGCTTGCAGGCCTTCGCCGGAAGTCGTGTGGGTCTGCACCGTGATCCCCGCGCGATGAGCCTCTTCGACGATCACACGCTGGACGCGCGCGGAAAACAGGAGGGCCTGCTCGGCGCGCGCGCCGTGCACCGTGACGGCGTACTTCAGGAAATCGACGCCCTTCTGCGCGTAGGCGCGAATCTCCTGCCGCACATGCTCGGGCGTCATCATGATCAGCTCAGGCCCGACGTTCTGCTGCCAGATGGCATTGGTGCGATCGGCGAACGCGTCGAACACGGCCTCGCGGGCGCGCGGGAACGCGAGATCGAAGTCGGGTGAGAAAGGCCCGCCGAGCCCGATGATGTTGCCCGCCAGGTAGATCCTGGAGCCTGCGGCGCGGCCTTCATTGATCGCGGCGCGCGCCTTCACCAGATATTCGCGCGGTCCCCAGGAATCGAACACGGTCGTGACGCCGTTCTTGAGCGCGACCTGCGCAGCTTCGACGGCAAGCTCATCGTATCGGCCTTCGTAGCGGATCAGAGTGTAGGGATAAACGTCGAGGACCAGATGAACGTTGGCGTCCATCAGGCCGGGGATGACGTACTTGCCGGCGGCGGAGATGGTGCGCGCTTGGGAGGGGACGGGGGTAGAGCGGGCGCCTACGGCGGCTATTCGTTTGTTGTCGATGACGATGACGCCGTTCTCGATGGGTTTGCCGCCGTTGCCGTCGATGATGGTGCCGCCAACGATGGCGATGGTTTCAGCGCTGGCGCAGGTGGAGAAGATGCAGAGGGCTGCGGCCCAGTAGAGGGATCTGGTCATTGGAGAGCCTCGTTAGTTGCGTTTTGGGCTTGGGCTTGGGGGGAGATTTTTTCGGGTCAGGAGAGGGAAGTTATCCACAGGTCAGGAATATACCGGCTCAGCACGCTGGATAAGCCGGCCTGGGATCGTAACCGACTGGCCGGGATACTAATGACTGCAGAGGGCAACAGACCTGTGGATAACTTCCCTCTCCTGACCCGAAAAAATCTCCACGGACGCTCGGGGTGCTGTTTCGTCACCCGGAACGGCGCCCCCGACGACCTATCGATAATCGACCCCAACTTTGATCCCCACAGTCCGAGGCTGATAACGCGCACCGAAGCCGAGCGGGCCCCACGGATCCAGCGCGCCGCCTTCGTCCGTCAGGTTCTCACCGTACAGCTCGAGGCTCCAGCGGTCCCATGCGGCCCCGATGCGGGCGTTGAGCAGGGAGACACGGTCCGACACCATGGCGCCCGCGGGGGCGACGCTGCGGTTCAAGTAGTTGAGCTTGTCCCTGACGTTGTAGTCCACGCTGAACGTGCCCGCCGTGCCGGCAGTCCAGTTGAAGTGATAGCGCTACGCGGCACGTCGAAAATGCCGCGGTTCGAGTAGCGGATCCGCAGGTCCAGATCGAGCAGCATGAGCCGGTCGGGGACATTTTCCATGAGCGAGCGCAGGATGGACTCGGCCGCCTGCATGCCCTTGCCCGCGGATGCGGTCATCCCCAACGCGCCGTGCTCGACGCCATCCCGATCGGCACGATGCAGGCCGATCGAATCCAGCACGGAGAGTGTCTCTCGGTACGCGCTCATTGTTCTAGGAATACAGGGCAACCGGGTCGTGATTCTTGCGCCCACACATGCGCTCGCGAAATAGGAAACCCCCCTATTTCAGCCGCTATGAAAGGCGAATTCGGGCGGGAAGGCAACTATTCATTAATGGGTCGAAAGTCGCCTGGCGGCGCTTTCGACATGCGGGCAAAAAGCGTGGTTTTTGCGGGCTTGTTTTCGGTCGAAAGTCGCCTCGCGGCGCTTTCGACGCGCGGGCAAAAAGCGTGGTTTTTGCCCGTTTGCCCTGCCCCTCGATCAGAGGCAGCAGGTGACTCTGGCTCGGCGGCCGGGGGGGCGGTCAGGTCAGGTGGAATTTACGGATTTTTTCCAGGAGCGTGGTGCGTCCCAGACCGAGCAGGCGCGCGGCCTGGCTGACGACTCCGCTGCTGCGCGCGAGGGCCTGCTGAATCAATTCCCGCTCGATGTTAGTGAGCAGCTCCTTCAGCCCGATGCCGTCTTCGGGCAGGTCCAGCCGGAAACCGGTCCGCCGCTCCTCACTCGCTCCATCTGCGCAGCCCAAGGGCAGAGGCAAGCTCTCCACGCCGGTCGCGGCGCCCTGGTAGCGCTCGGGCAGCTGGCTGGCCGCCACATGCTGCCCGGGCTGCATCACGGACAACCGCTCGAGGAGGTTTTGCAGCTCGCGCACGTTACCCGGCCATTCGTAGGCACGCAGCGCCTGCAAAGCGCAGGAAGACAACCGGGCCGGGATGTGTCCGCGCATCTCCAGCTCGGTATGGAAGCCCTCGATCAGGTGCGGCAGATCGTCGATGCGCGCGCGCAGCGCGGGCAGCGTGATCGGAACGACGTTCAGCCGGAAGAACAGGTCCTCGCGGAACCGGCCGGCGCGTACCTCCGCTTCCAGGTCGCGGTGCGTGGCGGCCACGATACGTACGTCAGCCGTGCGCGGCTCGCATGAGCCTACGCGCTCGAATGTCTTTTGTTGCAGCACCCGCAGCAGCTTCACCTGCATGTGCGGACTCATCTCGCCGATCTCGTCGAGGAACAGTGTGCCGCCCTCGGCCAGCTCGAAGCGCCCCTGCCGCGTGCCCACCGCCCCGGTGAATGCCCCGCGCTCATGTCCGAAGAGCTCGCTCTCGAGCAGATCGGGAGGGATAGCTCCGCAATTGACCGGCAGGAAAGGGCCCTGTGAGCGGGCCGACAGCGAATGGATTTGCCGGGCCACCAGCTCCTTGCCGGTACCCGATTCCCCCAATACCAGGACGGTGGTATCGAAGCGCGCGACTTGGGCGATTTGCCGGCGGACGATCTGGGCGATGTTCGAAGGACCTGTCGGATAAGTCGGGGAGGCCGGCTCCTGCGCTGCAGTGCCGGTGATCCTCTCGCCAGGGCCTGCCGTCCCTGCCGGTTTCGCCATTGCCCTCCACGGCCGAACTTGGGCTACTGCACTCATACCCCCTCCTTTCATTCCTTGTGTATGCAGTTCATCCGGTGGCCCGAATTATCTACGTCGCTAAAAACTCAAGGCGCGTACCATACTTCCTATGGGTTAAGGGTCTTGAGACTCTGTTCACATCCCGCCGCGGTTGATGGGCGGCTCATCCTTGACCCAACGGAAAGCGTAACGGAGCAGCTCTCCGGAGCTGTGCAAGCCGAGCTTGTCGCGGATGTTCCGCCGATGCGAGTCGACCGTCTTCTCGCTCATGCCCAGCGCCTGGGCGATCTCGCGCGTGGTGCGGCTCTGGCCGGTCATCGTGAGCACCTCGCACTCGCGCGCCGTCAGCGTATCCAGGCTGCTGCCCGCGGCCCGGGGACGGCTGCGGGAGATCTGCTCGAGCAGACGGGCATTGACGGCCTGGCTGACATAGACGTCGCCGGCCGCGACCTTGCGCAGGGCCCGTAGAAACTCCGTTGAGGCCTCCTGTTTCATGATGTAGCCCTGCACTCCCATCGACAGCAGCCGCTCGGCGTACAGAAGCTCATCGTGCATCGACAGCACGAGGATACGGGCCTGGGAATTCTGGTTGCGCAGGTGGACGATCAGATCGACGCCGTCCTCCGCGCCCAGCGTGAGGTCCAGAACGATGACGTCCGGCTGCGCACGCTCTATTTCCTGCAATGCCTTGGCGATGCTGTCAGCCTGGCCGCAGACCTGCAGATCGGGTTGCTGGGCCAGCAGTCCCTCCAACCCCTCACGCATGACCGGATGGTCGTCAACGATCAGGATTCTCGTTGCACGCGTACGGTTCGAATCCATTGCTAGATCCCTCTGACGGCACGGCCGTATCTTAGGGGAATCCCCTAGGGTCTCGCCAGCTGGAAATATCGCCGCTAAGCTCGCGATTCTCCGCACTTGGACCGGAAGATCGACAGGGCCGCCGGAGCCGGCTGATTGAACATAACGGCGAGGCGGCAGCCACAGCCTCGGCCATGCGGGGCGGTTCAACGGGATTGAACGGAGGATGCATCGCGTGAACGCTTCGGACCGCACGGACAAGCCGTTGATCGTTCTGTACCTGGAAGACGATCCGCTGGACGCGGAGCTCGTGTTTCGTGAGTTCAGCGACGGCATTCCCAACAGCGACTGGCGCCATGTCATGACCGAGGCGCAATACCGGCACGAGATCGAGCGCGTCGCGCCCGACGTCATCCTGGCCGATTACAACCTGCCCGATTTCGACGGCCTCAGCGCCCTGGCGATCGCCCGGGAGCAGCGGCCGTTGACGCCCTTCATCTTCGTATCCGGCGCACTCGGTGAGGAGGTTGCGATCGAGACCCTCAAGAGCGGCGCCACCGACTACGTGCTGAAGAACCGCCTGCGAAGGCTGGTTCCCGCCGTCCAGCGTGCACTGGCGGAGGCGCATGAGCGCGAGGAACGGCGGCGGCTCGAGGAGGAGCTGAGCGAAGTCAGCAACCGGGAGCAGCGGCGCATCGGCAGCGATCTGCATGACGGCCTGGGTCAGGAGCTGACGGGACTCAGCCTGCTACTGCGAAGCATCGAGATGGACGCCGAACGCAATGCGCCCAAACTGGTGCCGCATGTCGCGCGCAGCCGTGAAGTGCTCGCGCAGGCGATAGAAAGCACCCGTCGCCTGGCGCGCGGCCTGGCACCGGTAAACCTGGAGCGGGGTGGACTGCCCGCGGCGCTCGAACATCTGGCCCACCAGTTCTCGAACACGCAGCTTCGCTGCGAGTACCGTGGCGCCGTGAAGTCGGAAGCGACTATCGACGAAACCCGCGCTACGCACCTTTACCGGATTGCGCAAGAGGCGATCAACAACGCGGCCAAACATGCTGCCGCGAAGGCCATCGTGGTCTCGCTCACTGCCCGCCAGGACGGGTTGTTGCTGGAGATCACGGACGACGGCAAGGGCATCCCCGATGCGCTGATACAGCAGCCTACCGGCATGGGCCTGCGGCTGATGCAGACGCGCGCCCGCATGATCGGCGGGGAAATCGCCGCCAGACGCGCTGCACCCACCGGGACGAGCATCTCCTGCTTCTGTCCGCTGCATCCGAGCGGCAATTCCCGCAGCGTCGCGGTACGGGCCGGCGCCAAACGCGCGCCCAAGTAACAAACATCCGCGATGCCGGCAGCGCTCCGGCGCACACGGATGTACCCCGACGTCTGAAGGTGGCGAAAGCATGGAGCGGGTGAAGGGAATCGAACCCTCGTCACTTGGTTGGGAACCAAGAGCTCTACCATTGAGCTACACCCGCGGATCGGCTCGATTCTATTAAAGTACCGCCGATGACGAAAGCCAATCCGCGCCCCGACCATCCCCGGCCCGTCCGCAGCTTCGTCCGCCGCCAGGGCCGCATGACCGCCGGCCAGAAACGCGCGCTGGAGGTACTCTGGCCGCGGTTTGGGCTGGATTTTACGGATGAGCCGCTCGCTCTCGCCCGGGTGTTCGGACGCGAGCGCCCACGGGTGCTGGAGATCGGCTTCGGCAACGGCGATGTGCTGCTCGCGCTGGCTGCCGCGCACCCGCAACAGGATTTCCTGGGAATCGAGGTCCATGAGCCTGGCGTGGGACACCTGCTGCTCGGCGCGCACGCTGCCCGGCTTCACAATCTGCGCGCCATTTGCCATGACGCCGTCGAGGTGCTGGAGCGTCAGATTCCCGACGGCACGCTGCAGGAGATCCTGATTTTCTTTCCCGATCCGTGGCCGAAGAAACGCCACCACAAACGTCGCCTGATTCAGCCCGCGTTCCTGGAGCTGGCCGCGCGCAAGCTCGTGCCCGGCGGAATACTGCGCCTGGCGACCGACTGGCAACACTATGCGCTGCAGATGCTCGAGGCGTTGAACAGCTGCGCGCTGTTGCGCAACTGCTCGCCCACGGGCGGTTTCGTGGCGCGCCCGCAGAGCCGTCCGCTCACGCGTTTCGAGCGGCGTGGGCAGCGTCTCGGCCATTCGGTGTGGGACCTCGCGTTCACCACCGCGTAACACTTCTGCCGCATCCTTCATCCGCCTGCGGCGCCCGACTCTCGCTCGTCGCGCTGTAGGAGCTTGTAGGCATACGCCGCTGTCGCACAGATTGGAATCGGACTAGCCTTGCTGCCGCCGGGCGATTGATGCCCTGCGAAAAAATTCGGTATTGCTTTGCTGAGCGTGCGGGGCTGACAATGGCCAGGGCTGATCGGCAGCGCAGTGAAGGCGCAAGGTAGTTCGGAGAGACTCACGAGGGGAAAACCGATGAATGCACCGAATCCGGTGGTGGGCGGATGGTATCGTCACAAAGGGGGCGGTGCCGAATTGTTCGAAGTGGTGGCCGTCGACGAGAGTGATTCCACGATCGAGCTGCAACACTTCGACGGTACGGTCGAGGAGCTGGATTTCGATTCCTGGGAAGAGCAGTGGGAAGACTCGCTGATCGAAGCCGCCGAGGCTCCGGAGGACTGGACCGGCTCGGTGGACGTGGAACCGGAAGACATCGATCAACAAAGCACCGACTTCAACGCCGAGCGTCAATGGCTGAGTCCATTGGATTATCTCGACGATCGCTTACGGTAAAAGATTCACGGTGATTTCCTGTCGACGACCGGCTTCGTGCGCGTCAGCCAGCGCAGGAAGAGCAGCGCCGGCAGACCGATCGCCGCGGTATAGGCGAAGAACAGCGGATAGCCGATCGCATCGACGATGCGTCCCCACTGGCTGGCGATGGCCTTCGCCGGCAGGCTCCAGAGTGTGCCGAACAGAGCGTACTGCGTGGCCGTGTAGGCCGTGTTGGTGAGCGAAGACATGTAGGCGATGAATGCCGTGCCGGCGATTCCATTGCCGATGTTGTCGATGCTGACCGCGGCGGCGAGCCATTCGATGCCGGGCCGCTCCAGCGTCGCAACGTGCGCGTAGAACAGGTTGGCGACAGTCAAGAGCAGCCAACCGGCGATAAGGGTCCTGAACACTCCATAGCGCTTCACCAGGAGACCCGCGGCAAGCGCGCCGGTCAGCGTCATGACGACGCCATAGACCTTCGAGACCAGCGCGATCTGATTGAGGGTGAAACCGAGATCGACGTAAAAGGTGTTGGCTGCCACTCCCATCGTCGTGTAGTTGAGCCGGTAGGTAACGATGAGCCCCAGGATGGGTATCGCGGCGCGCAGCCCGTTGCGCGTGAAGAAATCGACAAACGGGCAAACCACCGCGCCGATGAGCCACGCGCCCGCTTTGCGCAGACCCCGGGGCCAATGCGTCGAGCGCTCCAGGAACTCCACCACGCGCGCTTCCTGCGCGATCGTCGCCCGATCGAGGCGCGCGTCCGGCTCGGCGATCGCCAAAGTGGTGATCACGCCCACCGCGACGCAGGCGGCCATCAAACAATACGAGCCGGTCCAGCCGTGAACGGCCGCCGCGTGCAACGCACCGGCGCCCGCGCAAATCAGCGCCAACTGATAGCCGGTTTGGTACGCGGCGGCCATCGCGCCCTGCCCTTCCGGCCCCATTGCTTCGATGCGATACGCATCGAGGGCGATGTCCTGCGTGGCGGAGAAGAACGCCGTAAAGACTGCAAGCCACGCCATCAGCAGCGCGTTCTGCGCCGGATCCTGCAGCGCCATGCCGAGCAGGCCGGCGGCGACACCACACTGCGCCAGCAGCAACCAGCTGCGCCGTCGCCCCATGCGGTGGAGCAGCGGCAGGCGCAGTCGATCGACCACCGGCGCCCAGAAATACTTCAGCGAATAGGCCAGCCCCACCAGGCTGAAGAAACCGATCGTCGTGCGGTCGATGCCTGCCTGGCGCAACCGCACCGACAATGTCGTGAGTACCAGAGGAAACGGCAGACCCGCCGAAAATCCCAGCAAAAGCATGGCCAGCACGCGCGGCTGGCGGTAGATGCGCAGCGCCTCGAAGCGGACTTTGTTCAAGGAGCGCGGTCCACGGGAACCAGCGCCGGCCTGCCGCGGGCGCAAACGCGGCGGCCGGGCGATTGCCGAGCGGCCCGCCAAACGGCGGCGCCGTCAGGTGTGATGGTGTCCATGCGCGCGCAGTATAGTGATCTGCTTCACCAGTGCTACACTTCGCCCATGCTCCATCTTCGTCAAATCATAGTTTTGACGGCACTGGCGGCGCTCTGGAGCGCCTCGACCCCGGCGGGCGATTCGAGCCGCAAGCTGTACAAATGGGTGGACGAGAAAGGCGTGGTGCACTATGGGGACAGCATTCCACCGCAATACGCCAAACAGGACCGGCGCGTGCTCAACGAGCGCGGAGTGGAGGTGGGACGGCTCGAAGCGGAGAAGAGCGACGCCGAGCGCGACGCCGAACAGGCGCGGCTGCAAGCCACCGCCGATGCACGCCAGCGCGACCAGATCCTGCTGACGACCTATGTGTCCGTTGCGCAGATCGAGGAGTTGCGCGACCAGCGCCTGGGGCTGATCGAGGATCAGATCAAAGTCACGCGGCTGTACATCGACACGTTGACCGACCGTCTGAAGGGCCTGCAGACGCGCGCGCAGTTTTTCCGGCCGTACAGCTCCAATGCCAACGCCAAACCGATGTCGGACATCATGGCGGAAGATCTGGTGCGCGCCGTCAACGAGCTGCGTGCCCAGGAGCGCAATCTGCAAAGCAAGCGCGCGGAGCAGGATGGTCTGCGCCGCGAGTTCCAGACGGACATCCAGCGCTACAAAGAGCTCAAGGGAACCCGCTGACCGGCACGTCGGCCGGGGTACGCTATCGGCGCCGCGCGCCGTCAGTGCCGCCCGGAATGCCCGAAGCCGCCGGCTCCGCGGCTGGTTTGTTCGAATTCCTCCACCACCTCGAGCTGCGCCTGCACCACCGGGACGATTACCATCTGCGCGATGCGCTCGCCCGGCTGGATCGTGAACGTCTCGCGGCCGCGGTTCCAACAGGACACCATGACCTGTCCCTGGTAGTCCGAGTCGATCAGCCCCACCAGGTTGCCCAGCACGATCCCGTGCTTGTGCCCCAGACCCGAGCGCGGCAGCAGCACGGCCGCCAGCCCCGGGTTGTCCAGGTGAATGGCGATCCCGGTCGGTATCAATTCGCTGCGGCCCGCCTCCAACGCCAGCGGCTGATCCAGACAGGCGCGCAAATCCACTCCGGCCGAGCCGGGAGTGGCATGCTGGGGAAGGGGGAAATCACGGCCGATGCGCGGATCGAGGATCTTGACCTTGAGCTTAACCACGTGCGCGTTCCCGCTCCTGCGGCGCTGGATCGGGTGCATGGGCCGGCGGCTGACCATTGCGGACGGCGGACTGCTCCTGATGGTGCCGGTAGCGCTCGGCGATCGTTTCGACCAGCTGCCGCGCGATCACGCTTTTCTGCGCTCGCTCGATGGTGCGCGAGCCGCCCGGCCAGAGCACCAGCAGCGCGTTGTCTTCGGTTTCGAACGCCAGCTTATCGCCGACTTCGTTGGCCGCGATCATGTCGAGGTGCTTTGCCACGAGCTTCCCGCGCGCATGCTCCTCCACGCGCTCGGTCTCGGCGGCAAACCCCACGACGAACGGCGGCCGCTGCGCACAGGCCGTAACCGAAGCCAGGATGTCGGGCGCACGCTCCAGCGCCAGCTCCAGCGCCGCGCCGGTTTTCTTGATCTTGTTCGGCGGCGGCTTGGGCGGCCGATAGTCCGCCACGGCCGCGGCGGAAATGAAGATATCCACGCCCGGCAATTCGCGATGAACCGCCTCGTACATCTGCTCGGCCGTCTCCACGTCGATCCGCCGCACCCCCGGTGGCGTATCCAAACTCACCGGACCGCTGATCAGCGTGACCTGCGCGCCGGCGGCATGCGCGGCCTGCGCGGTGGCGAACCCCATTTTTCCGGAGCTTCGGTTGCTGATGAAACGCACCGGATCGATCCGCTCGCGGGTCGGGCCGGCCGTAACCAGCACCTTCTTGCCTTCCAGCAGACGCGACTTTTGCGCGAGCAGCATGACGTGTTCGGCCAGCGCCAGCGGCTCGAGCATCCGCCCGGGTCCCGTCTCGCCGCACGCCTGATCGCCGTGGTCCGGGCCGAGCACGACGGTCCCACGAGCCTTGAGTGTTGCGACGTTGTCCTGCGTTGCCGGGTTGGACCACATCAGCCGATTCATCGCCGGCGCCACTGCGATAGGCGCGGCGGTAGCCAGGCACAGCGTCGAAAGCAGGTCATCTGCATGACCGTGCGCCAGATGCGCCAGGAAACCGGCGCTCGCCGGAGCGATCAACACCAGTTCGGCCCAGCGGGCAAGCTCGATGTGGCCCATGGCAGCTTCGGCTGCCGGGTCCCACAGGTCCGTCCTCACGGGCCGGCCGGAAACGGCCTGGAAGGTCAGCGGGGCCACGAACTGCTGGGCGGCTGCGGTCATGACGACCTGTACGTCGGCGCCTCCCTCAATCAGCCGTCGGACCAGATCGGGGCTCTTATAGGCCGCTATGCCCCCGGTGACACCGAGCAGGATGCGTTTGCGGTCGATCATTGAGAGATTATAGGGGCGCGCGGGAGCCAACTGCATTTCGGAGCTTTTGGGACGAGCGCCTCCGGCCTTCAGAACTCTCTTCACTGGCGCGGACCGCGCTGAATAATGACCCCGCGACTCAGGAAGGGATTCCCATGTCCATACGCGACTGGCCGGCCCGGGAGCGGCCGCGAGAAAAGCTGCTGGAGCTCGGTGCCTCGGCGTTATCCGAAGCCGAGCTGCTGGCGATCGTGATCCGAACCGGACAGCGGGGGTTGAATGCCGTAGAACTGTCGCGAAATTTATTACAGAAATTCGGCTCCCTCCGCTCATTGTTGTTATCTGACGTAACACGCTTTTGCGAGCACCCAGGCTTGACCCCTCTTCGCTACGCGGAATTCCAGGCCGCCCTGGAACTTGCGCGGCGGCATTACGAGACCGTCCTGAAGAGTGAGCCGGTCCTCAGCTCACCCCGCCTCGCGCAGGACTTTCTGGTTGCCCGGTTGAGAGACCGCGCCTATGAAGTGTTCTGCTGTCTATATCTCGATAATCGCAATCGCCTGATCGCTTTCGATGAGCTGTTCCGCGGCAGTGTCACAGGCGCGAACGTCCATCCGCGAGAGGTCGTCAAGCAAGCCCTCGCCCACAATGCGGTAGCGGTAATCCTGGCCCATAACCACCCTTCCGGCGTGGCCGAACCGAGTCCTGCCGACGAGCTAGTCACCATCCGCCTTAGGGAAGCCCTGGCCTTGGTGGAGATCCGGCTAGTGGACCACCTGATTGTGGGGGACGGAGGCTGTATCAGCTTCGCGGAGCGAGGATTGCTGTAGGGGATACTGACCCCGGCAGGCAGGCAGGCCGGTATCGGTCTTGCGGTTGCCGTCAATGACACATTCGGCTATCTTTCCGCCCCCTTTTCGAGGCCTCAGTCATGTCCAAAGTCTGTCAGGTCACCGGCAAGAAGCCGATGTCCGGTAACACTGTGTCGCACGCCAATAACCATCGGCGGCGGCGTTTTCTGCCCAACCTGCATACCCAGCGATTCTGGCTGGAGGACGAGCGGCGTTTCGTGACGCTGCGCGTATCGACCCGCGGCCTGCGCACCATCGAGAAGCTCGGCATCGATACCGTGGTGGCGGAGCTGCGCGCCGAAGGCGTCAAGATCTAAGGGACCTGGAGGAACACACGATGCGCGACAAGATCAAACTGGTGTCCTCGGCGAACACGGGCCACTTCTACACGACGACCAAAAACAAGCGCCTGCACCCGGACAAGATGGAGACGATGAAATTCGATCCGGTGGTGCGCAAACACGTGAAGTACAAGGAAAGCAAGATCAAGTGAGGCCGGCCCGCGTCGCTCGCCGAAACAAAAAACCCGCCGGTCGGCGGGTTTTTTGTGGTCGCAGGCCGGAACCTACGCCGATTTGAGCGCGTAGCCGCGCAGCGTCAGGGCGAAATCCTGCAGGACCTTGATCCCGCTCGCTTCCGCCTGCACGCACCATTCTTTGAAGTGCGCCAGCAGCTTCTCGTTGCTGGCATGCGCTCCGCTCCACAGCTGCGCCAGCCGTTCGCGGAAATCGTGCACGACCTTGAGCGCGTGATGCTGATCGTGAATCTCCTTGAGGCGCGCCGCGGCATGCTCGTCGAGCAAACGCGGATGGCGCACCAGCAGCTTGCGCACCCCGCGCGTCAGCGAAAATCCGCCCGCTTTCTTCTGCAGCAGCTCGGCCCGGAATACCGGCAGCGTCACCTTCCGGCTGTAGTCGCGCAACACATGCATGCGATTGACGATGACCGCCCGCAGGTTCTCCAGGTCCACGTGCTTGCGCGGCTCCCCTTGCAGCGGTGCCGGCGCGACGCGCGCCACCTTGGCAAGCCTGAGCAGCTGGAATACCCGGATGTAGGCCCAGCCGAGATCGAATTCCCAGCGGCGCGCGGAGAACTTGGCCGAAGCCGGGAAGGCGTGATGGTTGTTATGCAGCTCCTCTCCACCCAGGAAGATCGCCCACGGCAGGATGTTGCGCGAGGCGTCCTCACATTCGAAGTTGCGGTAGCCCCGGTGGTGACCTAAACCGTTGATCACGCCGGCCGCGAAGAACGGCATGGCGCTGAGCTGCACTGCGATCATGATGATGCCGGGAACCCCGAACAGCACCAGATCGGCGACGATCAGCGAAATTATCCCTATATTACGGTGCCTGGCGTACACGTTCTGCTCGAGCCAGTCATCAGGAGTACCACGCCCGTACTTTTCCATAGTTTCGGTATTGCGTGACTCAGCGGCGTACAGCTCGTAGCCCTCCCATAACACCTTCTTGAACCCGAACACCACCGGGCTGTGTGGGTCCCCCGGGCGGTCGGATAACGAGTGGTGCTTGCGGTGAACGGCGACCCACTCCTTGGTGATCATCCCGGAGGTGGCCCAGATCCAGAACCGGAAGAAATGGCGCAGGATCGGGTGCAGCTCGAGGCTGCGATGCGCGGCGTCCCGATGTAAATACAATGTCACCGCCGTGATGGTGAGCTGCACCATCACGACCGCGGCCAGCACGTATTCCCAGAAATTCAGGTTCAAGAGCCCGTACAGAAAGTCCAAGTTCATGAAATTCCTCGGAACGGATAAAAGTTCAAGGTGGGGCGCGGACTATATCGGATGATGCCTCCAGCACCAAATGCTCAAAACGCTGAACCTGCACCCCATATCCTGGAAACCGTGGAATCCCTCCAGCCATGCCTGAGCTGCCAGAAGTCGAAACGACCCGCCGGGGAATCGCCCCAGCCCTGCAGGACCGCCGGATCCGCGGTGTTGTGGTGCGCGAGCGCCGTCTACGTTGGCCCATTGCGCGCGATCTCAATGCGCGGCTGAGCGGACAGCGGATCCGCGCGATCCGCCGTCGCGCCAAGTACCTGCTGATCGACCTGGAGACGGGCACCTTGATCCTGCATCTGGGCATGTCGGGGAGTCTGCGGGTGCTGCCGCCCGAGACGGGAGTGCTCGCACACGACCATCTCGACATCGTGCTCGATTCGGGCCTCGCGCTGCGCTTCAACGATCCGCGCCGCTTCGGCTGCGTGCTGTTCGCCGAGGGCGATCCTCTCAGCCACAAGCTACTGCGCCGCCTCGGTCCGGAGCCGCTGGAGGAAAGCTTCACCGGCGATTACCTGCAGCGCGTGTTTCGCGGCCGGCGGGTGGCGATCAAGACGCTGCTCATGAACGGCCAACTGCTCGTCGGCGTGGGCAACATCTACGCCAGCGAAGCGCTGTTCCGTGCGCGCATCAATCCACGGCGCGCGGCCGGCCGCCTCAAGCCCGCGCAGCTGCGCAAGCTGGCACGCTCGATCAAACAAGTGCTGAACCTGGCGATCCGCGCGGGCGGCACCACGCTGCGCGACTACGTCGGCGCCAACGGCGACCCGGGATATTTCCGCCGGAAACTGTACGTTTATGAGCGCTCCGGCAAACCGTGCCGCGTCTGCCGCACGCCCATCCGCCATTTCACGCAAGGACAGCGCTCCACCTATTTTTGTCCGCACTGCCAGACCGGCTAGCCGCATTATTCATGAACGGCGCAGCGGCGTCCCCGCCCCCCCTTCCCCAGCCGGACTCTGCCGAAGCGAGGCAACCGAGCGCTCATGAATAACGCGGGTTAGGACGCGACGCGCAAGCACGTCCCGCAAATGAGCCAGGGACGGCAACGTTGGCGCAACGGACCATGCCGCTGAAAGCGCTCCAGCGCAAGCTGCGCGAATCGCTTGATCGATCAACCGCGCGCTCCCTGCAACGGATCCTGTGCAAACGTCAGCTCCGTCACCGGCTGTCCGTGGATGAGATGCTGCTGGATGATCCGCTCGAGGTTCTGCGGCGTGCACTCCCGATACCAGATGCCCTCCGGATACACCACTGCGATCGGACCGCCCGCGCAGATGCGCAGGCAGTCGGCCTTGGTGCGCAGGACGCCGCCGGGCATATCGGACAAACCCAGCTCCTTCAGGCGTCTCTTGAGGAACTCCCACGAGGCCTGCTGCTCCTCGCGCGGCGCACACGTCCCGCCGACACACAAAAAAATGTGGCGGCGGTAGCTGCCCAATCCCAGCCGGGCGGCGACGGCGCGCACCGCTTCCTTCTGCCGCGCGCCGTCGGTCACAGCGCAGCCTCGTCCGTTTCGCCGGTGCGGATGCGCAAGGCACGTTCGACGGAGCTGACGAAGATCTTGCCGTCGCCCACTTTACCGGTCCGGGCCGCGCCCATGATCGTCTCGATCACCGTGTCCACGCGCGCGTCGGGGACCACCACTTCCACCCGCGCCTTGGGGACGAAGTCGACCACGTACTCCGCTCCGCGATACAGCTCGGTGTGCCCGCGCTGGCGCCCAAAGCCTTTCACCTCGGTCACGGTCATGCCGGTGACACCCGCCTCCGTCAAGGCGGTGCGAACGTCGTCGAGCTTGAAAGGCTTGACGATCGCGGTGATCAGTTTCATCTCCGAGGGCTCCGGACCGTTACAATGCGCGCAAGAATATCGACAGGAACGACCGCTTGCCAGAGAACGTGCGAGAGAACGTCATCATCGTCGGCGCCGGCCATGCCGGCGTCAATGCCGCCGAGACCTTGCGGCGTGAAGGATTCGCAGGACGCATCGTCCTGGTGAGCGCCGAGCGGCATCTGCCCTACCAGCGTCCGCCGCTGTCGAAAAAACTGCTCGGCGGCGAGCTGACGCCCGAGCGCATCGCGCTCAAACCCGAGGCGTTCTACAAACAAGCCGCCGTCGAGCTGCTCGCGGGAACGCTCATCGAGGGCATCGACCGCGCGGCGCAGACGTTGAGCTGCCGTGCCGCCGGCGCAACCGGCAGCACGCGCCTGAGCTATGACCGTTTGCTGTTGTGCCTGGGCAGCGAGCCGCGGCGACTCGATATCCCGGGCGCACGTTTGTCCGGCGTCCACTATCTGCGCACGCTCGATGATGTCGCGGCGATTCGCAGCCGCGCCCGCCCGGGCGCGAAGCTGGTCGTGGTCGGCGGCGGGTACATCGGACTGGAGGCCGCGGCGACCTGCCGCAAGCTGGGGCTCGACGTCACCGTGCTGGAGATGGCGGAGCGCGTCATGAACCGGGTGGTCGCGCCGCAGGTGTCCGCTTTCTACGCCGCCGAGCACGAACGGCAGGGCGTGCGGATCGTTTGCAATACCGCGGTCAGCGAACTGGTCGGTGACGATGCCGTGCGGGAAGTGGTGGCGGGCGACGGTCGCCGCTTCGCGGCGGATCTCGTCGTGGTCGGCACCGGTGTGGCGCCCGCCACGGCGCTGGCGCGCGCTGCCGGAATCGCTTGCGACAATGGCATCGCGGTCGACGAGCATTGCCGCACGAGCGCGGCGAACGTGTTCGCGGCAGGCGATTGCACCTGCCATCCCAGTCCGCGTTACGGACGGCGCGTGCGCCTGGAATCGGTCGACAATGCTTTCGAGCAGGGCCGCACGGCGGCGCTCAATCTCGCGGGCAAACAATCCGTCCATGACAAGATCCCCTGGTTCTGGTCCGACCAGTACGACCTCAAGCTCCTGATCGCCGGACTGAGCACGGGCTACGACGAGGTCGTCGTGCGCGGCGCGCCAGCCAGCCGCGCCTTCAGCGTGTGTTACCTGCGGGCGGGCGAACTGATCGCCGTGGACGCGATCAACAGCCCCAAGGATTACATGGCGGCGCGGAAGCTGATCGCGCAGCGGGCGCGGCCGGACCCGGCGCGCCTGGCCGATTCAGGCGTCGCCCTGGCCGACTGCCTCGCGAACTGAGATCGCCGGGAGGTTGAGCAGCTCCTGCGCGGCCGCCATCGAGACGGGCGGACTGAAGAAATAGCCCTGGTACTCGATGCAACCGAGCTCGCGCAGCGCCTTGAGCTGCTCGCGCGTCTCCACGCCCTCGGCCACGGTCTTGAGCTGCATCGACTCGGCGAGGGAGGTGATGGTGGCGACCACCGCTCTCACATTGCGGTCCACGGTCATGCGCTGGATGAAGGACTTGTCGATCTTCAGCGTGTCGACCGGCAGGCGCACCAGCTGGTTGAGCGAGGAGTAGCCGGTGCCGAAGTCGTCGATCGCCACGCCGAAACCGCGCTCGCGCACTTCCTTGAGCTGCAGGACGCTGCCATCGAGGTCGGCCAGCAGCGAGCTTTCGGTCACTTCGAGATCGATGCCGGGATCGTCGGCGCAGCGCGGATCGACGCACTCGCGGAGCTGGCGCAGGAACGTGCCGTTCGCGAGCTGCCGCGCGGATACGTTCACGGCGATACGCGCCCGGTTGCCGGTGGCGCGCCACTCGGCCGTGAGCGCCGAGATCTGCCGCAGCGTCCATTCGCCCACGGCGTTGATCAGGCCCATGTCCTCGAGCACCGGCACGAAGATCTCCGGCGGCACGATCTCGCTGTCCGGCTCGTACCAGCGCAGCAGCGCCTCGAAGCCGGTGATGTCGCCGTTCTCCAGGCTCACCTTGGGCTGCAGCTGCAGGGAGAAGTGCTCGCGGTCCAGGGCGTTGCGCAGGCGGCTCTCCAGCGAGAGCCGGCGCGCGGCGCGGGCGTTGAGCAGGGGCGATGAGTACATGACGCGTTCTCCGGCACCTTTGGCATTGCGCAGGGCGATTTCCGCGCTGTTGAGGAGCGAAGCGGCGTCGTTGCCATCCGTTGGATACAGCGCCACTCCGAGATGTCCCGAAATGCGCAGATCGTGACCGTTGATGTGCAGTGGCTCGCGCAGCAGCTTCTGCTCGTACCACTCGTGCAGCCTGAAAGAATCCGACTCCGAGCCGAGGCCCGCGAACACCGTCGCGAACACCCCGCCGCCGAGGTGCGCGAGCCGTGAATTGTCCGGCTCCAGGGTCGCGAGGCGCGTGGCCACCTGGCGCAGCAGCTGATCGCCCTGATGGCGACCGAGCGCATGATTGATGTTGGCCAGGTGATCGACGTCGAACAACGCGACCGCCAACAAAGATCCGCGGCGCGTCGAATCGATGAACTGCTGCAACCTGAGCGCCAGAAGCTCGCGGTTGGCGAGGCCGGTGAGGTTGTCGTAGTTGGCCAGGTAGCGCAGCCGCGCCTCCTGACGGATGTATTGCAGGGCGTAGGACAGATCGCCGGCCAGCTCCTGCAGCAACTTGATTTCCCCTTCGTCGAACACCTGAGCGCTCGAGCCGGCCAGCGCGAATACGCCTACGGTCTCCTCGCCGAGGAACAACGGCAGCGCGATGGCGCTTTCCAGGCCGCAGCGGTCGAGCTCGCGCCGCAACGGCCCGCCGAGCGCGGAGCTGCCCTGCGTGCGGCGATCGACGACCGCATGCTGCCGGGTGCGCAGCGAACGCAGCAGAAGGTTCTCCGGCCCACGCGCGCTCAGATCGAGCGTGAACGGTCCCTCGCCGAACAAATGCGGGTACAGGCCCGCGCCCGCGTGCCGGCGCAGCTCCGCCTGCGACTCGTCCACCATGCCGGCCCAGGCGACCGCGTACTGTCCGTGCTTGATCGCGATCCTGCACGCCTCGCGCAGCAGCTCGTCTCGATCGCGAATCCTCAGTACTGCGGAGTTGATGTTGCTCAGCATGGCGTGCACGCGATTGAGCCGCCGCAGCCGCTCGTCACTCTCGCGCAACAACTGCTCCGCGCGCCTGCGAGCCAGAGACTCGGCGTTCTCGGCGAGCGCGCGCTTGACGGCCGAGGCGAGCCGGCGCGAGTTGCCCTTGAGGACGTAGTCGACCGCGCCGCTCTTCAGCGCTTCGATCGCGCGCTCCTCGCCGATCGTGCCGGAAAAAAATACAAACGGGACGTCGGGCTTCAGCTCGCGGCACACGCGCAGCGCCGAAAGCCCGTCGAATTCGGGCAGACTGAAATCGGAGAGAATGAGCGTGGGCTCGAACTGCGCCAAGGTCTGGCGGAGCCCGTCCTCGGTGTCGACGCGAACGTACTCGTGCTCGATGCCCGCGCGACTCAATTGCATGGAAGCGAGCCGAGCTTCGTCGGCCACATCTTCCACCATCAGTAACCGAATCCCGTTATCCATGGCCTCGCTCCGCTGCCCGGGAATAGGCAGTCTAATCCTCGGATTCGTCCCGGATCAACGGTTTAAGCGCAAATTTGCCGCTGTTTCATGAGGACACCCGCAGCGGTTTTACCGTTATCAGCGTCTCATCGATCGGCACCGGCAGCCCCAGGGCGAACCCCTGGGCGTAGTCGACCCCGATCTGGGTCAGCTTGTCCAGCACCGCGGTGTGCTCGACCGACTCGGCCACGGTGCGTTTGCCCATGACCTGGCCGATGCGGTTGATGGAACTCACCATCTCGTAGTCCACCGGGTCGGTGGCGATGTTAGACACGAACAGGCCGTCGATCTTCAGCAGGTCCACGCTCAAGGCCTTCAGATAGGCAAACGAGGATACCCCGCTGCCGAAATCGTCCAGGCCGAAGGCCACGCCCAGGCGATGCAACTGGTCGATTATCCGATTCGCACGTGTCAGATTATTGACAGCCACCGTCTCGGTGATTTCGAAGCCCACGCGCTGCGGCGAAACGTCCGATTCCTTGAATCCGTTGGTGATGAATTCCAGCAGCTCGCCGTCGCCGAGGCTGTCGCCGGAAAGATTGATGAAGAAACGATCGGCGTGCGCGAGTGCGCCCTGGTTGCGGCGCAGCCAATCGAACGTGGCGCCGATGACCCAGCGGTCGAGGCGGCTGGCGAGGTTGTACCGCTCGACCGCGGGCATGAACGCGCCCGGCGGCACCGGGCGGTCATATTCGTCGCGCAGACGCACCAGGACCTCGTAGTGCGGCCGGGACGCGCCGGCCGCGGCGCCGATGGGCACGATGGGCTGGGCTTCCAGGAAAAAGCGCCGCTCGATCAACGCTCGTTTGACGCGCGCGACCCACTGCATTTCGCCGTGCCGGCGGGCCACGATCGAATCGTCCTCGCGATAGACGTGCACGCGGTTGCGGCCCTGGTCCTTCGCCGCATAACACGCCGCGTCCGCCGCGCTCAGCACGCCGGTGACGCGGCGCTGATGGCTGTCGATCGCCACGACGCCGATGCTCGCGCCGATGTAGAACGAGCTTGCGCCCCAGACGAACTGAAATTGATCGATGGCCTTGAGCAGTTCCTTCGCCACGATCTCCGCGTCCTCGAGCGAGCAATCGTGCAGCAGCATGCCGAACTCATCGCCGCCGAGGCGCGCGAGCGAATCCTGCGATCTCACTTTGTCGCCGAGCACGGCGGCCAGCTGCCGCAGCAGCTCATCGCCGGCGATGTGCCCGCAGGTGTCGTTGATGATCTTGAAATTGTCCAGATCGAGATAGCACAGCGCGTGAGTGCGCTTGCCGGGCTGGGCGCTCTCGATCGCGCGCAGCAGGCGCAGCTCGAACTCACGCCGGTTGATGAGGCCGGTCAGCGCGTCGTGGCTCGCCTCGTAGGAGAGCTGGCGCGAAAGCTCGTGCGCCTCGGTGATGTCGGTGAGCGTGCCTTCGAAGTACAGGATCTCGCCGTGTTCGCCGCGCACCGCGCGCGAGTTCTCCAGCACGACGATCTTCGCGCCGTCCTTGCGTCGAAGCACCGTCTCGGCGTTGCGGATCTCGCCGGTCTGGCGGATGTTGCGCATCCAGTTGTCGCGATCCTCCGGATACATGTAGAGGTCGCGTCCGATGTCCAGACCGAGCAGCTCGTCCTCCGAGGAAAAGCCCAGGAGCTTCACGAGCGCCGGATTGGCGGACATGAACTTGCCGTCCGGCGTGGACTGGAACACGCCCGCCACGACGTTCTGGTACAGCTCGCGATAGCGGGTTTCGGAAGCCTTGAGCGCGAGCAGAGTGTGCGTGCGCTCGGTGGCATAGCGCAGCGCCTTGTCGAGCAGGTTTCCCACCAGCTGTTGTTTGATCAGATAATCGAGCGCGCCGCGCTCGACCGCTTCCCGGCCGAGGTCCTCATCGTTCATGCCGACGAGGACCAGCACCGGCACGTCCGCAGCCTTGGGCTGCACGCGCAGCAGGTTGGTCAACCCCAGCCCATCGGGAAGCGTCAGATCGAGGATGACGACGTCGATGCCGCCGTCCTTGAGGCGCGCCAAGCCCTCGGCCAGCGTCGTGGCGATTGCCAGCGCAAACGGAGTACCGCGAATCTGCGCCAGTTCTTCGCTGATCAGCCGCTGGTCGTCGGGACTATGGTCGATCAGCAGGACCGTGGCTTGTTCCATTGGGCGCGCAGTATACCCCCAACCGACAAAGATACCGTCCGGAATTTGCCGCCGCGGTCTGAGTTGCGGCTGGTGAATGCGCCAGGCGGCCGGTATCCTGGCAGCCCGAAAACCGCGCGGGGCCGGTCGCGAGGGCGGGGCAAAACTCGTCGTCGCGCTCTCTGATCCGGCCCGTGCCCCGCTGGCTACATGTGAGGAAACGTCTTGGTGGACACGTCGAACAAATACGGCATCGCCATCCACGGCGGGGCCGGGGTGATATCGCGCAGGGACATGACGCCGGAAAGGGAAGCCGCTTATCACGCGGGATTGGCGCAGGCCCTCGACGCCGGGTATGGGGTTCTGGAGCGCGGTGGCGCCAGTTTGGATGCAGTCAATACCGCGGTGCGCCTGCTCGAGGATCACGAGCTGTTCAACGCCGGTCGCGGCGCGGCCTTCAACCGCGCGGGCCAGATCGAGCTCGACGCGGCAATCATGAACGGCACGACCCTCGAAGCCGGCGCGGTGGCCGGCGTTAAACATCTGCGCAATCCCATCGACGCCGCTCGCCTGGTCATGGAGCGGTCCAAACATGTGCTGCTCATCGGCGACGGCGCGGAAGAATTCGCGCTCCAGCAGGGTCTGCAGCTGGTGCCGAACGACTACTTCAAGACCGAGCCGCGGCGCCGACAATGGGACAAGCTGATCAAGGGCGACACCACTGCGGCGGGAGCCAGCCTCGACGCGTTCGGCACAGTCGGCGCCGTGGCGCTCGACAAACGAGGCCATCTCGCGGCCGCGACTTCCACCGGAGGGCTGCCAGGCAAGCTGCCGGGGCGGGTCGGGGATTCCCCGGTCATAGGCGCCGGCACTTACGCCCACCACGGCACATGCGCGGTTTCCGCCACCGGTCACGGTGAGCTGTTCATCCGCAACGCCGTCGCTCACGACATTCATGCTCTGCTCGCTTACAGCAGGATGAAGCTCGAGGACGCAGCGCGCGAAGTGATCCAGCACAAGTTGAAAGACATGAAGGCCGAAGGCGGCATCATCGCGATCGACGCGCAAGGCACTATCGCGATGGAATTCAACAGCGAGGGCATGTTTCGCGGCGCGCGCAATTCGCGGGGGCGGCGCGAAACTGCCATCTATCCGCAAGAGCGCTGACCGTCGGGCCCCGCCGGCCCGGTATCGCCGCGGGACCGGGGGCGGCCGGATGCTCTTGCTTACCGCCTGCACGCACCCCCAGAATCGCCGCTCACATCACGTTCACAACTCACATGGAGAGGCGGCAGTGAGTCGAATGGCGCGGCAGCTGCGCAGATGGATCAATTTTTATCCTCCCTTCCTGGGCGCCGGCATCCGCATGACGCGGATCAGCCCTGATCTGCGTGAAATCGACGTCGAGATGAAGCTGCGCCGGTGGAACCGCAATTACGTCGGTACGCACTACGGCGGCTCGCTGTACTCGATGACCGACCCGTTCTATATGCTGATGCTGATCGAGAATCTCGGCCGCGGCTACATCGTGTGGGACAAGGCGGCCACGATCCGCTTCCGCAAGCCCGGGCGCGGCACGGTGTATGCCCGATTCCGCCTTGCGCAGGCGCGCCTGGAGGAACTGCGCGCACAGCTGCGCACGCAGGATAAAATAGAGCCGACCTTCACCGTGCAAGTGTGCGACGGGCTCGGCGAGGTAATCGCAGAGGTCGACAAAGTACTGTACGTGAGAAGAAAGGACGCCGCGCGCTGAATCGGCGCAGACTTCGGATCAGAGACCCGTCGACGGCGCGCTCACGCCGCCAGGTACCGCCGCACGAATTCCTCGAATGGCATCGAGTCGGCCGCCTCGATGGCGGCCTGTTCGCGCAGCGACTCCTCCGCCTGCGCCTGGAACTCGGCCAGCCGCCGCTCGTTCGGCGGATATAGATCGAGGAAGTACGCCTTGTGGTTCGCGGACATGCGCAGCGCGAGGTCGAAAAAGCATTCTCCGCTCGTGCGCAGCTCCGTCAGCAGCCGCTCCGACGGCGTCAGCCGCACATCGCGCACTTTGGCGGCCTGCACCGCCAGCGCGGTCGCGTAAGGCCGTGAAGGATCGCCGGCATCCAGCAGCTCGCAAATGCCCTGCATCTCGTCGAGCATCGACTCCGCCCATTGCTTGAACGGATAGGGACGACCGTCGCGATCGAGCATCAGGCCGGGCTCGCGGCCGCGATGCGCCACCGTCACGTGGTTGGCGTCCAGCTTCAATTGTTCCTCCCGCCCGACCGGCGGACTGTCCTTGAGGATGCACAGCGCGAGGAACGCTTCGACGAAGCGCAGCTTGTTCTGATTGACTCCGACCGGATCGAAGGCGCTGACATCGAGCGCGCGCACCTCGACGTACTCGACGCCCGCGCGGCGCAGCGCCTTCGTCGGCCGCTCGCCCGAGCGCGCGACGCGCTTGGGGCGGATGAAGCTGTAGTACTCGTTTTCGATCTGCAGCAGGTTGGCGGACAGCTGCGACCGCGCACCCTGATACTCCGGATGCGGCGTGGACATGGCGCGGGTGAGATCGCGGATATAGTCCTCGAGGCTGTTCACCGAAATGTTGACGCCGGCCTGGCTCTTGTTGCGGTAGCCGAGATCGCTCATGCGGAGCGAGGTGGCGTAAGGCTCATAAAATGTACCGGAATCGAGCTGCGGCATGTGGATCTCGCCGCGCCCGGCCAGGAAGGACTTGCACACGGCGGGCGAAACGCCGAACAGGTAGAGCACGATCCAGCCGTAGCGGTGATAGTTGCGCAGCAGCGCGAAGTAGGACTCGGAGATGAAATCCTCATCGCTGCGGACTTTCCGCTGGCAGGCCTCCTGGAATGCCGGCCAGAACCCGGCGGGAAAGGAGTAATTGAAGTGCACGCCGGAAATCGCCTGCATCATGCGCCCGTAACGCAACCCCAGCCCCTCGCGATACAGCGTTTTCATCCGGCCGATGTTGGAGCGGCCGTACTGGGCGATCGGAATATCCTGGTCGCTGCCGACTTTGCAGGGCATGCTGGTCGCCCACAGCAGCTCGTCGTCCAGGTGGCGGTAGATGAACTGATGCAGATCGCACAGGTACTGCAGCAGCGCCCAGCTCTCGTCGAACGCCGGCGTCACCAGCTCGAGCAGCGCTTCCGAGTAGTCGGTCGTGATCTGCGGATTGGTCAGCGCCGAGCCGAAGGCGCGTGGATGAGAACGCGACGATATGCGGCCATCAGGTGTCACCCGCAAAGACTCCTTCTCCACACCCTTGAGGCCGCGCAGGAGAACATCGCGCTGGCCGCAGTTGATCAGCGCGGCGAGGCGCTGCTCGAAAATCCGATCCACAGTCGGGGTGTTCATGTCTGACCGAAGCTCATCCGTTGCCGATTCTTGTTGCGCGAGCTGTCATCCGCGATCGCTGTCGGACGTTTGGACGGAAGGCGATTGACGGGCGCACCGGGATTTTGACATATGCGTCGTTGCGCCGTGCGATTGTGTGATCCCGGCCCGACGGCGCTGGAACGCGGTCGGTATTCTGTCTCGTGAAGCGGTTTCGTTGAGCGTTGACGAGGGGAACAATCACTTGATTTGGATCGGCGCCAGTGCCTTGCTGGCCGTGGCCGTTTTCACGGTCGTGGTCCTGTATTTCTGGAGAACCATTCGCGAGCTGGAGGCCGTGCGGGAGCAGCTGCAGCAGGCCAACGAGCGCCTCACGCGTCTCGCCAGCATCGACGGCCTCACCGGAATCGCCAACCGGCGCCAGCTCGACGAGGTGCTGGCGCGCGAAGTGCGCCGGAGCGTGCGCGAGCAGCTGCCGTTGTCGCTGATTCTGTGCGACATCGACAGCTTCAAGCCCTACAACGATCTGTACGGACACATGCGCGGCGATGAGACGCTCAAACGGGTCGCACAGGCGGTGGCGAAGACCTTCCGGCGCGCCGGCGACCTTTCGGCGCGTTACGGCGGCGAGGAGTTCGCCATCGTTCTCCCGGGCATCGATGCCAAGCAGGCGTGGCTGTTCGCGGACCGTTTGCGGCGGAACATCTGGCGCCTGGCGATTCCCAATTCGGCCTCGTCGGTGGCCGATCGCGTCACGATCAGCGGCGGCGTGGCCACTTCACCCGCCGGCCGGCTGTTCACCGCGGAAGAGCTGATCCGGACCGCCGACTCCGCGCTCTACCGTGCGAAAGGCAACGGACGCAACCGCGTCGAGACCTTCCACGAGGACCAGCCGAAACCCACCGCTACCGCCAGGGCGGGCTGAGCGCCAGGCAGCTCGGCCAGGGCAGCTCGGCTAGGGCAGCTCGGCTAGGGCAGCTCGGCAACCGCCTCGATCGCCAGCAAAAATCCCGGATCCACCAGGCGTTGCACCTGCACCCACGAACTGGCCGGCAGGTTGTCCTTCGCATAGTAGGCAAAACGCAGGTCGGCCACCTTCAGCAGCGCGTCCATGTCGGTGGTATACAAGGTCTCCTTCACGACATTGGCGAACCCGGCGTTGTGGGCCCGCAGCGTCAATTCCAGGTTGCGATAAGCGGCCTTGAGCTGCCCGGCCAGGTCGCCGGCGGATACGAGGCGGCCTTGAGCATCCACGGCGACGCAGCCGGAAATGTACAAGGTATGGCCGATCTTGACGGCCTGCGCATAGCCGAAATTCTGCTCGAAGGTATTGAGGTGGAAGGCTTCCTTGAAGCGCAGCGGTTCCTCTGGCGGCGGGCGCTCGCAACCTGACATGATCACGGCCGCCGCGATCAAGGCAGCTGGCCGGCAAGAACCCCGCCCTGGATTCATGAATCGAAAGGGCCGCCGGCCCGCTCCGAGCTCTGAAGCTGTGCGCATCACCATCTCCCGGGCGAATAATGCGAACTCGGCCCACGTTCCGCAATGAAAGGACGGGACGCCTCCGGGCTGCGCCGGGCCTGGACACGAGCCGGGGCAGCTTCCGTTAGTCCTTTAGAACCAATGACTTGCGACAACTCAGCGGCAGCGATGCGCGATGTTTCCGCCCCCTTTGTGCGCCCGTCCACAGTTCGACCGGCCGCTTGATAGCCGCTCCCGCGGTTTCTCGCTTTCCTTTATGAAGACGACGCTGAATGGGCCGGGATGCCTGCCCGCATGGAAGATTCTTGGAACACAGCGCGCGTCTCAAGGACGTTCAGGGAATCGCTTCAATACTCGCACGGAGCTCGCCCGCCGTCTTACCCACCCCGGTAGGACGGCGGGTAGCGAGCATTCGGCATTCACCCCCTCTCCCCGCCATCCGGTTCACCTCGGATTTAGCCTGCTCGTATACAGTGGCGCCATGCCCATCGTCGTCATGTTGGCGCTCGCGCTGGTCGCCTTTCAAGCGTGCGCCGACGATTCCTTCCGGTGCGGAAACAAGCTCGTGGTCGCAGGTGACACACGGGCGCAGGTTGCGGCGAAGTGCGGCGATCCGGACGACGTCGAGACCCACACCATCCTGCGCCGGCCCATCGTCTGGGTGAATGGACGCCCGCTATACGTCGGCGACGGAATGGTGGAGGTTCCGGTAGAAACCTGGACGTACAACCTCGGGCCGCGCAAGTTCATGCGCCGGGTGAGGTTCGTCGACGGCCAGGTCGAGGAAATCGAAACGCTGGGCTACGGCTATTGATAGCCGCCCCGCCCGCGGCGCACTCGCCCGGCTCGAAATCGTCCAGTAACGCGCGTTCAGCAAGGGTGGCGCAGACCACGAGCCCGACGATCAGTCCGGTCCGGACGCCGATCGGACCCTGACAAACAAACCGGCCTGCGAGACTACGCCGCCACGAATCGGGCAGCGGAGAATCGACGCTGTGGCGGGCCAATGGGGTGTAACATTCCAGGGGAAGGTACAAGGTACAAAGGAGACGCGACATGCTCGTAGGCTCACATCCCCGCAGAGTCGCCATCGTCGGCGGTGCCCGCATCCCCTTCGCCCGCGCCCACGGCGCCTATGCTTCGGTCGGCAATCAGGAAATGCTCACCGCCGCGTTCAAGGCGGTGGTGGAGAAGTTCGGATTGCGCGGCGAGCGCCTCGGCGATGTGGGCGCCGGCGCGGTCATGAAGCACTCCAAGGATTGGGGGCTGGTGCGCGAATGCGTGCTCGGCAGCGGCCTCTCGGCCGAAACCCCGGCCTTCGACTTGCAGCGCGCCTGCGGCACGAGCCTGGAAACCTCCATCCTCATCGCCGACAAGATCGCTCTTGGACAGATCGACTGCGGCATGGCCGGCGGCGTGGACACGGTCAGCGATCCGCCGGTGGTGTTCTCGCGCGACTATCAGCAGATTCTTCTGCGCAGCTTTCGAGCCCGCGGCCCGTTGCGGAAAATCGCGCCCTTCTTCAGCGTGCGGCCGCGTCATTTCAAACCCGTCTTTCCCGGCGTAACAGAACCGCGCACTGGCCTGAGCATGGGCCAGAGCACCGAGCGCATGGCGCAGCAATGGAAGATCCCGCGCGAGGAGCAGGATGCGTTGGCGCTGGAGAGTCACAAGCGCGCAGCAGCCGCCTACGATGCCGGTTTTTACCAAGATCTCGTCGTGGAATTCATGGACCTCAAGGCGGACAACAACGTGCGCCGCGACACGAGCTTGAGCAAGCTGGCCTCGCTCAAGCCGTCGTTCGATTTCACCGGGCGCGGGACCTTGACGGCGGGCAACAGCAGTCCGCTGACCGATGGCGCCGCGGCGGTGCTGTTGGCGTCGGAAGAATGGGCGCGCGCGCGCGGGCTCCCCATCCAGGCCTATCTCACCTATGGAAAAGCTGCAGCGGTCGATTTCGTGCACAACGAAGGCCTGCTGATGGCGCCCGCCTACGCGGTGCCGGCGATGCTCAAGGACGCGGGCTTGAAGTTGCAGGACTTCGACTACTATGAGATCCACGAGGCGTTCGCCGCCCAGGTGCTGTGCACGCTCAGGGCCTGGGAATCGCCGGAATACTGCCGCGAGCGACTGGGATTGGCGGAGCCGCTCGGCAGCATCGACCGGTCGCGGATGAACGTGGCCGGGGGCAGCATCGCCATCGGCCATCCGTTTGCCGCCACGGGAGCCCGGATCGTGGCGACGCTCGCCAAGCTGCTGGCGCAGAATAATGCACGCCGCGGGCTCATCTCGATCTGCACCGCCGGCGGAATGGGGGTCACGGCCATTCTGGAGCGATAGTCATGCGGCATTATATTTCTTTCCCGCGCGTCGAAGGCCGGGCTTCACGCCAGGCGCACGCCGATCTGCCCGCGGGCACGTACGAGCGCGAGATCAGCAAGGAAGGCTTCTTCGGCCCGGCGACGCATCTCTATCACCGCCATCCGCCGACCGGGTGGATGGACTTCCAGGGTCCGTTGCGCCCGCATGCCTTCGACCTCGTCAAGCTCGGCGCGAGGGCCGACTCTCCGTGGGATGCAGCCGACATCGCGCACAACGGCGCGGTGCGGCTGCGCTTCTGGCGCACGGACGGCGCGATGGGCCATCTGGCGCGCAATGCCGACGGCGACGACCTGATGTTTGTACACAAAGGTCGCGGCGAGCTGTATTGCGACTACGGCCATCTGGCCTTCGCGCCCGGAGACTATCTGCTGCTGCCGCGCGGGACGATGTGGCGGCTGGAATGCGCCGAGCCGCTGGCCGCCCTGCTCATCGAAGCGACCAACGCCGGCTATTCGCTTCCCGAGAAAGGCCTCGTGGGGCCGCACGCGATCTTCGACGCGGCCATGCTGGACGCGCCGGCGATCGACGCGGCCTTCCTCGGACAGCAGAGCGATACCCAGACGTGGCAGGTGCAGGTCAAACGCCGCAACCAGGTGTCGACGGTGACCTATCCCTTCAATCCGCTGGATGCGATCGGCTGGCATGGCGACCTGTGCACGGTGCGCATCAACGTGAAGGACATCCGGCCGCTGATGAGCCATCGCTACCACCTGCCGCCATCGGCGCACACCACCTTCGTCGGCGATCGCTTCGTCGTGTGCACGTTCGTGCCGCGCCCGTTCGAGACGGACCCGCGGGCTCTGAAGGTTCCCTTCTTCCACAACAATGACGACTACGACGAGGTGCTGTTCTACCATTCGGGCAATTTCTTCAGCCGCGACAACATCCATCCGGGCATGATGACGGTGCATCCGGGCGGCTTCACCCACGGCCCGCACCCTAAAGCGCTGCAGAACATGCTGCAGCAATCCAAGCCTGCGACCGACGAGGTCGCGGTGATGATCGACGCACGCGACGCCCTCGAGATCGGCGCGGCGGCGCGCGCGGTGGAATGGACCGGCTACGTCGACAGCTGGAAGTCCCGTCAGGAGATCACCGGTCAGGACGGCACCGCCACGTAGAGCATCGAAGAAGACGACGAAGGAAGACCGCCATCAAGCTCGCGACCCTCAAGACCAGCGCCCGGGACGGTCGGCTCATCGTGGTCGACCGCGGCTTGACGCGCGCCGTGGCGGTACCTCACATCGCACCTACGCTGCAGGCTGCGCTCGACGACTGGCAACGCAGCGCTGCGCAATTGATCGACGTCGCGAAGCGGCTGGACAAACAAACCGTGCCCGGCACGTTCGCCTTCGATCCGGCCGCAGTCGCCGCGCCCCTGCCCCGCGCGTATCACTGGGCCGACGGCAGCGCCTATGTCAATCATGTCGAGCTGGTCCGCAGGGCGCGCGGCGCGGAAATGCCCACCTCATTCTGGACCGACCCGCTCATGTACCAGGGCGGCGGCGACGATCTGCTCGGCCCCACCGACGATGTGCCCGTGCCGAGCGAGGAATTCGGCATCGACCTGGAAGCGGAAGTCGCGGTCATCACCGATGATGTGCCGATGGGCGTCGCTGCGACGGAGGCGGCGCGGCACATCCAGCTGGTGCTCCTGGCGAACGATTGGTCACTGCGCAACCTCATTCCAGCCGAGTTGGCCAAGGGCTTCGGGTTCTATCAGTCCAAGCCCGCCACCGCGTTCTCGCCCGTCGCAGCCAGCCCGGACGAGCTGGGTGGCGCGTGGGATGGAGCCAAGGTGCATCTGCCGCTGATCAGTCACCTCAACGGTGAGCTGCTGGGCCGGCCCAACGCCGGCACGGACATGACTTTCGACTTCCCCCACCTCATCGCCCACGCCGCACGTACTCGTCGGCTGCGCGCCGGAACGATCATCGGCTCCGGCACGGTGTCGAACTACGATCGCAGCCTCGGCTCGAGTTGCCTGGCGGAAAAACGCACGCTGGAGCAGATCGCGGCAGGACGGCCGCGCACGCCATTCCTGCAATTCGGCGACCGCGTCCGCATCGAGATGCTGGACGCGCAGGGCCGCAGCATTTTCGGCGCGATCGAGCAGAAGGTGGTGAAAGCCTGACGCGCGGGTTCCCATTTGCCCGCGCGCGCAGGACAATCGGCCGATCCGAAGCGGGGGTATCCCATGAAACTCACAGACGGCAAGCTGTTCCGGCAGCAGTGTTATCTCGACGGCGCGTGGGCCGATGCCGGCAATCGCACGACTGTGGCGGTGGTAAATCCTGCAACCCGCGAGCCACTGGGCACGGTGCCCGGCATGGGCGCAACGGAAACGCGCCGCGCGATCGAGGCGGCTCACCGCGCATTTCCGGCCTGGGCCGCACGTACCGCGAAAGACCGCGCCGCGATCCTGCGCCGCTGGCACGACCTGATGATGGCCAATCAAGAGGACCTCGCGGTCCTGATGACGGCCGAGCAGGGCAAGCCGCTCGCCGAGTCCAAGGGCGAGATCGCCTACGCGGCGGGCTTCATCGAATGGTTCGCCGAGGAAGGCAAGCGCGTCTACGGCGACGTCATCCCCGGCCACCAGCCTGACAAACGAATCGTCGTGCTGCGCCAGCCGATCGGCGTGGTCGCCGCGATCACGCCGTGGAATTTCCCGGCGGCGATGATCACCCGCAAGGCGGGACCGGCGCTCGCGGCGGGCTGTACCTTTGTCTGCAAGCCGGCGACGCAGACGCCCTACTCGGCGCTGGCGATGGCCGAGCTCGCCGGACGCGCGGGCGTGCCGCCTGGCGTGTTCAACGTGATCACCGGCGCGGCGAGCGAGATCGGCGGGGAGATGACGTCCGATCCTCGGGTGCGCAAGCTCACGTTCACCGGCTCGACCGCGGTCGGCAAGAAACTGATGGCCCAATGCGCCGGCACGCTGAAGAAGGTGTCGCTGGAGCTGGGCGGCAACGCGCCGTTCATCGTGTTCGACGATGCCGACCTCGATGCCGCCGTGCAGGGCGCGATCGCGAGCAAGTACCGCAATACCGGACAAACGTGCGTGTGCGCCAACCGCCTGCTGGTACAGGATGGCGTCTACTCGGCATTCTCGGCGAAGCTGGTGGAGGCGGTGCGCAGGCTTCGCGTCGGCGACGGCCTGAAGGGCGAAACCGACCAGGGACCTTTGATCGACGACAAAGCCGTCGACAAGGTGGAGGAGCACATCGGCGATGCGCTCGGCAAAGGCGCGCACCTCGCCACCGGCGGCAAGCGCCATGCTTTGGGCGGGACGTTTTTCGAGCCCACCGTGCTGGTCGACGTCAAGCCGGACATGCTGGTGGCGCGCGAGGAAACCTTTGGACCGGTGGCGCCGCTGTTTCGCTTCAAGACCGACGCCGAGGCCATCGGCCTGTCCAACGATACCGAGTTCGGCCTGGCCTCGTACTTTTACACGCGCGACCTCGCCCGCGCCTGGCGCGTGGCGGAGAGGCTGGAATACGGCATCGTCGGCCTCAATACCGGCTTGATCTCGACCGAGGTGGCGCCGTTCGGCGGCGTCAAGGAATCCGGCATCGGCCGCGAGGGCTCCAAGTACGGGATCCAGGATTACACGGAAATCAAGTATCTCTGCATCGGCGGCATCAATGCCTGACCGCTCGCCGGCATGCACCGGGGTCCTACTGGTCAATCTCGGCACACCGGACGATCCCAGTCCCGCGAGCGTGCGGCGCTTCCTCAGGGAGATGCTCTCGGACCGGCGCATCGTGGAGCTGCCGCGCGTGCTTTGGTGGCCGATCCTGCACGGCGTCGTGTTGCGCACGCGCCCCAAGCGCAGCGCCGAGGCCTACAGAAAAATCTGGACCCCCGAAGGCTCGCCACAGTCGAGCATTGCACGGCGGCTCGTAGATCGGCTGCGCCGCGCACAGCTCACGGTGGAGCTGGGCATGACGTATCGGCGTCCGTCGATCGCGGAAGGCATCGCCGCGCTGCTCGATACGGGAATCGATAGTCTCACCGTGCTGCCGCTCTTCCCACAGTATTCCGGCGCAACCACCGGCGCGGTGTTCGACCAGGTGACCGCGGAGCTGCGGCGGCGGCGCTGGATCCCGGAGCTGCGTTTGATCAGCGACTACCACGCGGCGCCGGGATACATCGAAGCGTTACGCCGAAGCGTGCTCGAGCACTGGGGCAGCGGCGCCCGTCCGCAACATCTCCTGATGTCGTTCCACGGGCTGCCGAAGCGCAACTGCGAGCGCGGCGATCCTTACCGCGCCCAGTGCGAACGAACGGCACGGCTGCTCGCGCAGTCGCTCGATCTGAGCAATGACGAATGGAGCATGAGCTTCCAGTCGCGTTTCGGCGCCCGGGAATGGCTGCGGCCATATACGGACGAGTGGTTGAAGGATCTCGCGCGCAGCGGCGTCAAGCGGCTGGCGGTCGTTTGTCCCGGCTTCGCCATCGATTGCCTGGAAACGCTGGAAGAGATCGCCCTGCGCGGCGCGCAAACCTTCCGCGCTCACGGCGGCGAATCGTTCAGCTACCTGCCCGCCCTGAACGACGGGCCGCACCATGCGGAGTTTCTCGCGCGACTGATCGCGCGGACAGGTTAGACGGATGAACCGCCGGAAGATTGTCGAAGACCACCTGGGAGAGCGCGGATGAAAGCTTTGATCGGCGCCCTGTCGCTGCTGCTTCTGGTCCTCACCGCCCGGGCCGACGAGGGCATGTGGACCTATCACGATTTCCCCGGCGCGCTCGTGAAGGAAAGATACGGCGTCGACATCGACGCCGCCTGGCTCGACCGCGTGCGCACCTCGACGATCCGCCTGGCCAACTGTACGGCCTCGTTCATCTCGCCCGAAGGCCTGATCCTCACCAACCATCACTGCTCCGCGAGCTGCCTGGCAGAGAACTCCTCGAAGGACAAAAGCCTGTTCGAAGACGGGTTCATCGCCCCCGCGCGCGCGCAGGAGTTGCGCTGCCGGACGCAGGTCGCCGACATCCTGATGGGGATGGAGAACATCACGTCCCAGGTCGAGGCCGCGACTCGCGGGCTCGACAGCAAAGCCGCCAACGACCAGCGCAAGAAGCGGCTCACGGAGCTGGAACAGGCGTGCGAGGCGGGCAAAGGCTCCGGCCGCAGCGCCGGCGAGCGTTACAAGTGCGAGTCGGTCGACCTGTACACCGGCGGCCAGTACTGGCTGTACAAATACCGGCGCTACGACGATGTCCGTCTCGTCTTCGCGCCGCAAGCCGGGATTGCCGCCTTCGGCGGCGATCCGGACAATTTCCAGTTCCCGCGCTGGTGCCTCGACCTGTCCATCCTCAGAGCCTATGACAAGAACGGCAGGCCCGTCTCGCCGCCCAACTATCTGCCGATCGATTTCAACGGACCGAATGCCGGCGACCCGGTCTTCGTCTCGGGCCATCCCGGTTCGACGGATCGTTTGCTCACCGTGGCGCAGCTGTACGTGCTGCGTGACATCCATCTGCCGCAATGGCTGCTGCGCGCGTCCGAGCTGCGCGGCCGCTACCTGCAGTTCGCCAAGACCGGCGCACAGGCGGCCCGCATCACCGAAGCGCCGATCAGCGGGCTGGAGAACGGCATCAAAGTGCAGCGCAAGCTTCTGGACGCGCTGCATAACGACGCCTTCCTCGCCGCCAAACGACAGGAGGAAGCGCAGCTGCGGGCCGGCCTGCACGGGGCTGCGGACCCGTGGGCCGAGATCGAAGCCGCCCAGCGGACGGCGCGCGCGCTCGCCACGCAATACACCTTCCTGGAAAGCGGCTCGGGCTTCAACAGCGCGCTGTTCAGCTACGCCCGCACTCTGGTGCGCGGCGCGACCGAGCGCACCAAGCCCAACACCGAGCGCCTGCGCGAGTACCGCGACGCCGTCCTGCCGCGCATCGAACAAAGATTGAACGCGAACATCCCCGTCTATCCCGAGCTGGAAACCCTGACATTGTCGTTCTCGCTGGAACGCTTGCGCGAGTGGCTGGGACCGGACGATCCCGTCGTGCGCCGGCTCCTGAGCAAGGATTCCCCGGATACGCTCGCCGCGCGGACGATCGAGGGCTCCAGGCTGGCCGACCCGGCGGTGCGCACCGGGCTATGGAAGGGAGGAGCCAAGGCGATCGAGGCCTCGGCGGATCCGATGATCCGGCTCGCACGCGCGGTCGAGGAGGCCGCGCGCGCAGTTCGCAAGCGTTACGAAGATGAGGTGCAGGCCCCGGTCCAGGCCGCCTCGGAACGGATCGCCCAGCTGCGTTTCAAGACTTTTGGCACGCGCGTGGCGCCCGACGCCACCTTCACCCTGCGGCTGAGCTTCGGCACCGTGCGCGGCTGGAGCGAGAACGGCGTGGCGGTGGATCCCTTCACGCGTCTCGACCGTTTGTTCGAGCGCGCGACCGGCCAGGATCCGTTCCGCGTGCCCGACAGCTGGATGCGCGTGAAGGACCGCCTCGAGCCGACGACCCGGTTCAACCTGGCGACCGACAACGACATCGTCGGCGGCAACTCGGGCAGTCCCTTGATCGACGCCCGCGGGCGCATCGTCGGCCTGATCTTCGACGGCAACATCCATTCGATCTCCGGCGCCTATGGCTTCGATCCGGTGCTGAACCGCGCGGTCGCGGTCCATCCGGCGATCATCAAAGAAGCCTTGACGAAGGTCTACGACGGCGGCGCGCTGTTGCGCGAGATCACCGGGACGAAACCGCCACGATCCTGAACTTCACCTGCATTTCGTCCTGCACCTTGACGGCGCCGAGCATGATGCTGAAAGGCTGCAGCCCGAGCTGCGCATGGGTGAGCGCAAACTCTCCGGTCGCGGTCAGTCGCTCGCCCTCCTTCTGCAGCTGGACAGGCACGACGACATCGTGCCACTGACCTTTGATCCCGACGCTGACGTCGATCTTGAATCGTTCGCCCGCGCCGCTCGCTTTGGCGCCGATCAGCTTGATCACCGGATAGCGCTCGCCATCCAGCAGTGCCGCCCCCAGCATGTTCCTGCGCGTGCCCTGCCTGGCGCCTTCGGGCACCTCGGGAGGAAAGTCGGCGCCCTCCTCCTTGCGCAGCTGCGCCTCATCCACGGTCAGAGAGTGCACGGGCAGCGTCAGCTCGAACGCGGTGCGCTTGAGATCGATCGCCAGATAGACCTTGCCCTGCAGGTCGTGCGAGGCAATGACATGGTTGTGGCCGGCCTGTCCCAATGTGCCGCCGCGAAATACCAATATCCGCGCCAAAGACGCCTTTGAATCCACGGCGTAAAGCTGCGAGCCGGGGGCCGGCCTGAGCGTGGGCTCCTGCGCCTCAGCGGGCGGCGGGGGACGGCGGGGAGCCGGGCAGGCCGCCAGCAGCAGGCTCAAGGCAACGGCGATAATCGCCCGGGAATGACGTACCATCGGATTCATCGCGAGCTCAGCTCCGGCCGGCAATCCTGCGGAGAATGATACCCATGCCGCTGAAGAATACTCTGGATCGTTATGGCACCCTCGCGCAACTGTTCCACTGGGTCATCGTCGCGCTCATCATCCTCCAGTACATCATCATCGAGTCGGCGCAAGACCTGCCGGCCGGCATCCAGAAGCTGCGCCTGTTCGCGCTGCATAAATCGTTCGGCATCACGATCCTGGCATTGGCCGTCCTGCGCCTCCTGTGGCGCTGGATGAATCCCACGCCCCGGCTGCCTGATGCGCGGCCCCGGTATGAGCATCTGCTGGCCAAGGTGTCTCACTTCGCGCTGTATGCGCTGATTCTCGCCATGCCGCTCACCGGCTGGATCATGTCCAACGCCGAGAATTTCCCGGTCAGCTACTTCAGGCTGTTCACGCTGCCGACGCTCGTCGCGCCGGACCGCGAGCTGGGCGAGGCGATGGAGGAGACTCACGAGATCCTGTTCAACGTCCTGGTCGGCGTGGCGGTCGTGCACATTCTCGCCGCGCTCCGGCATCACTTCTGGCTGAAGGACGACGTGCTCAAGCGCATGCTGCCGTTTGCTTCCAAACGCTGACAAACCAGCCCGGGGCGGCGCACCCGGCACAGAGCTGCAGGAGATCGCTATGCGATGGCTGACGGGCCGATGGCTTACAGGCGCTTCGATCGCAATCATGTGCGCTGCCGTGGCGGCGCCGGCCACGCAATACAGCGTGGACAGCGGACAAAGCACTTTAGAATTCACCGCCACGCTCTGGGATGCGCCGGTCGCGGGCCGCTTCAAGGAGTTTCGCGCCGACATCCGCTTCGCGGACGACGACCTCGCCCATAGCAGCGTCGACCTGACGGTCGCGATGAAGTCCATCGACAGCGGCGAAAGCGATCGCGACGCCACCGCGCGCGGGCCGACGCTGTTCGACGCGGACCGCTTTCCCGACGGCCGGTTCGTAAGCACCGGCTTCACCCGCGTTGGCGCCAATTCATACGAGGCCACGGGCAAGCTGACGCTGCGCGACGCCACGCGCGAGATCCGCGTGCCCTTCACTGCGGAGAAAGGTGCGACGGGCGGCACGGGCTGGCTGAAGGGCGGCTTCAGCTTCAAGCGCCTGGACTACGGCATCGGTGAAGGTGATATGAAGTCGACGGATGACCTGGGCAACGAGATCAAGCTGAAGTTTGCATTGCGACTCGCGCCTGCGCGTTAGTTCGGTTCAGGACGCTCAGGCGCAGTCGACGTTTACAGGCTCGCCGGCCTCAAGTGCGCTTGCGCCCGGTCCTTTTTCGGCCCGCTCGGCGTTTAACACGCTGGCGACGAGAGGGGGAGGACGCCGGCCGGTGGCGGAGGGCGAGGGCCGTCGACTTCTTGCGAACGGGTGCTTTGCGTGCTGGCGCTTTTCGGGCGGGTGGCTTTCCGGCCGCCTTCGCAGCTTTCTTCTTGGCCTTCTTCTTCGCGTTCGGCTTCGTCGTCGTTTTCCGCACGCCCGAGGAGGATTTTCCGGCAGCCGGTTCCGGCGCTGCCGGCGGCTGGGCCCGCCCCTGAGCGGCACTGTCCACGCCGCGCAGCTGGTCGAGAATGGCGGGGTTCTCCAGCGTCGAAACGTCCTGCGTAATCTCCTCGCCGCGGGCGATGGCGCGCAGCAGGCGCCGCATGATCTTGCCCGAGCGGGTTTTGGGCAGGTTGTCGGTGAAGCGGATCTCGTCCGGCTTGGCGATCGCGCCCAGCTGCTCTCCCACCCAAGCGCGCAGCTCCGCCACCAGCTGCGCCGCCCCGCTCTCCGGGCGCGCCCCGCGACAAACGACATAGGCGAACACCGCTTCGCCCTTGATCTCGTGAGGCTTGCCCACCACGGCCGCCTCGGCGATGCGCGGATGCGCCACGAGAGCCGACTCGATCTCCATCGTGCCCAATCGATGGCCCGCCACGTTCAGCACATCATCGATGCGGCCCATGATCCAGAAATAACCGTCCTTGTCGCGATGGGCGCTGTCGCCGGCCACGTAGAACCGGTTGTCGAACTTTTCCCAATAGGCGCCGAGGTAGCGCGCGTTGTCGCGCCAGATCGTGCGCAGCATCGCCGGCCAGGGCTTGCGGATCACCAGGTAGCCGCCTTCGTCGGGCGCGGTGACCGAGCGTCCGGCCTCGTCGACGATATCGGCAAAGATGCCCGGCAGCGGCAGCGTGCACGAGCCCGGTTTGGTGGCCGTGACGGCCGGTATCGGCGCGATCATGATGGCGCCGGTCTCCGTCTGCCACCAGGTATCGACGATCGGACAGCGCTCGCGGCCGATCACGCGGTGGTACCACATCCACGCTTCCGGATTGATCGGCTCGCCCACCGTGCCCAACAGCCGCAGCTTCGACAGATCGTAGCGTGCGGGCAGTTCCTCGCCGAGCTTCATCAGCGCTCGAATCGCGGTGGGCGCGGTATAGAACACCGTGACGCCGTGGTTCTGGCAGATCTTCCAGAACCGCCCCCCGTCCGGAAACGTCGGCGCGCCCTCATACATCACGACAGTCGCGCCCGCGGCGAGCGGACCGTACGCGACGTAACTGTGTCCGGTGACCCAGCCGACGTCGGCCGTGCACCAGAACACATCCGTATCCCTCAGGTCGAACACCCACTTGGTCGTGAGCTTGGCGCCCAGCAGATAGCCTGCGCTGCAATGCTGGATTCCCTTCGGCTTGCCGGTGGAGCCGGAGGTATACAGCAGGAACAAAGGATGCTCGGCCTCGACGAACACCGGCTCGCACTGCTCCGCCTGGCCTTCCATCAGCTTGTGCCACCAGAGATCGCGGCCGGATGCCATCGGCACGCTCTCGCCGGTGCGCTCGAACACCACGACCCGCTCGATGCTCGGGCAGCCGGAGTCGAGCGCCTTGTCGGCCGACAGCTTGAGCGGAACGATATGCCCGCCGCGAAAGGCCCCATCGGCCGTGATCAAGAGGCGCGCGCCGGCGTCCTCGATGCGGTCCTTGAGGGAGGGCGCGGAGAAGCCGCCGAACACCACCGAATGGATCGCGCCGATGCGCGCGCATGCTTGCATGGCGATGACGGCCTCCGGAGTCATCGGCATGTAGATCACCACCCGATCGCCGGTTTCGATGCCGAGGCTGCGCAGGACATTGGCGAAGCGGCACACCTGCGCGTGCAGATCGCGATAGGTCAGCCGGCGCACGTCGCTGCGCTCGCCTTCGAAAATGATCGCAGTCTTGTCGCCGCGCCCTTCCAGATGCACGTCCAGGCAATTGACCGAGACGTTGAGCGTGCCGTCGACAAACCAGCGGTAGTTGGGTGCTTCGCTGTCATCGAACGGCGTCTTGAACACCCGCTCCCACCGCAGCTCGGCGCGGGCGAGATCGGCCCAGAACCGCACCGGATTCTGGCCGGCGCGCTCGTGCAGGATCTTCAGGTCGTGGGGCTTCAGCTGCGCGCCTTCGACGAAGGCGCGTGCCGGCGGAAACTTGCGCTCTTCCTGCAGCACCGATTCGATGTTCGCTTTGGTCATGTCAGCTCCGGGGGAATGAGCGGGCGCGGCAGGATAATCCGAGCAGTCAGCACCGCGCCAGCAGCCGTTCGAGCGTGGCCTCGACCTGCGGCAGATAGCCGGCGCCGAACAGGTTCAGGTGATTGAGCAGGTGGTACAAATCGTACAAATCGGCGCGTTCGCGCGCGCCATCCGCCGGCGGACGGATGCGCTCGTAGGTCGCATGGAACGCGGGGCCGAATCCGCCGAACAGGCGCGTCATGGCGATGTCCGCCTCGCAGTCGCCGTAGTAGACCGCCGGATCGAAAATCACCGGACGCCCGGAAGGATCCGCGCCCCAGTTGCCGCCCCACAAATCTCCGTGCAGCAGAGCGGGCTCGGGGCGGTGCTCTCCAAACAAGGCGTCGAGCCGGTCCAGAAGCCGCGTCCCGCGCTGCTGGAGCCGTCCACGAAAGCCATTGCGTCGGGCCAGGTCGAGCTGGTGTCCCAGACGGCGCGTACGCACGAAATCGATCCAGCTCCCGCTCCAGGCATTCGGCTGAAGGGTGCTGCCGATGGTGTTGTCGCGATGCCAGCCGAACTCGGTCGAATGCACTTCGTGCAGACGCGCCAGTTGCTCCCCGAGCGCGGCCTGGGCCGTCTCGCCCGGAGCGGTCAAATCGATCCATTCGAGCGCGAGGAACGCATCGTCCTGTGCGGTGCCAACCGCCAGAACATCCGGTACACGCACGGCCGCGGCGCGCTGCAATTCCCGGAGTCCCGCGGCTTCGGCTTCGAACATGGCGAGGCCGGCCGTGCCGGCTACTTTGACGAACAAAGGTCCGCGGGCGCTGGTCCAGCGATAGCAATCATTGATGCATCCGCCATGGACGGCCCGGTCCGGCTGTGGATCGACTTCGACGCCGAGCGATGAGCGTAGCGCCCGGGCTATGGCCGGAAAAGAAGTCGCGCGGGCCATGCAACGCTCCCGGACACTGCGCGTTACCGGTCAGGTATACCAGCGCTGAATCCGGTCGTGCAGCGGGCTGCTGCGCGGGAAATGCGCCCGCAGGTACTCCATCTGGTCGGCGAGCACGCGCCGGCCTTTCAGGTAGATGTATTCCGCATAGGTCGGCGTGAACGGCACGGCGATGAGCTGCATCTTCGCCTGCTCCGGCGTGCGCGAGGCCTTGGCGTTGTTACACCTGCGGCAGGCGGTCACGACGTTCGTCCATACGTCCTTGCCGCCCTGGCTGAACGGGCGCACGTGGTCGCGCGAAAGCATGGACGAAGGAAAGCGCATGCCGCAGTACATGCAGATCTGCCCGTCGCGGCGGAACAGGGTTTGATTGTTCAGCGGCGGGGTGTAGTCCTCGCGGAGATTCCCCGGATTATAAGAATGGCCGGTCGTGGCGATGATGGAGTTGACGTCCACCAGCGTGCGCTGGCCGGTGCGCGCATTCGTGCCGCCATGCAGCTGGTAGAGCACCGTGCCGACGGAGTAGGCCACCTGATTCATGTGATAGAGCCGGGCCGCTTCCTTGTAGTCGATCCATTCGAGCGGCATGCCGGCGACGTCGGTGCGCAGAACCTGCTGGGAATAGCGGTTCCCCGGCGACGCAGCCGGTCCGTGAGGACTGACCTCGCCCTCCTGGAGCCTCATGTTCGAGTCGGTTCGCAGCATCCTTTTATGCTCACTCATCTTAAAGTTAATTGCGCTCGCCGTGTAAGATAAGACAGGTATATGTCATAATTCAACGTCGTAAGCCCTTAAGAGTTAACGATAAAGTCAGCGAGCGCGCCCGCTCGTTCGATGCGTTCCACGAACCGCGGCGGACGCAATCGATCGGCGCGAGCACATCGTGCGGACCTTTTGTGACGCGCCGATGAGGCACGGCGGTCTTTTGGAGAGTCATCCATGCCGGTAACGATCGGTGTTCTGAAGGAAACTGCGCCCGGCGAGCTGCGGGTCGCGCTCATTCCGGAGATCGCCGGCAAGCTCGCGGCGGCGGGTGCGCAGCTGGTGATGGAGCGCGGCGCAAGCGCGGGCGCGCAGCTTCCCGACGAGGGTTTCAAGAGCGTCGAGATCCTCGACTCCCCGGCGCAAGTGCTGGCGCGGACCGATGTGCTGCTCAAAGTCCAGCCGCCCTCGCGGGCGGAAATCGATGGGCTCAGGGACGGCGCCGTCATAGTCGGTTTTTTTCAGGCGCATCAAAGGCTTGATGACATAGCGCGACTGCGCGACCGGCGCCTGACCAGCTTCGCGATGGAGCTGGTCCCGCGCATCTCGCGCGCCCAATCGATGGATGCGCTGTCGTCGCAGGCGGCCATCGCGGGCTACAAGGCCGTGCTCATCGCGGCCAACACCATCGACAAATTCTTCCCCATGCTCACCACGGCTGCCGGCACGATCCGTCCGGCGCAGGTGCTGGTCATCGGTGCCGGCGTCGCCGGGCTGCAGGCCATCGCGACCGCCAAACGGCTGGGCGCGGTGGTCGAGGCCTACGACGTGCGCAGCGCGACCCGCGATCAGATCAAATCGCTCGGCGCGAAGTTCGTCGAGACCGGCGTGAGCGCCGAGGGCGCCGGCGGCTATGCGCGCGAGCTGACGGATGAGGAGAAACGCAAGCAGCAGGAAGTGCTCGAGCAGCGCATCGCGGCCGCGAACGTGGTCGTGACGACGGCGGCGGTGCCGGGACGCACGGCTCCGCGCATCATCGGTCGCGCGGCCGTGGAGCGCATGAGGCCCGGATCGGTCATCGTCGACATCGCCGCCGAGTCCGGCGGCAACTGCGAGCTTACGCGCGCCGGAGAAACGGTGCTGCATCGGAGCGTGAAGATCGTCGGCCCGGTGAACCTGCCGAGTCAGCTGGCCGCGCACGCGAGCGAGATGTACTCCCGCAACCTGTTCAACTTCCTCAAGCCCGCGATCGACAAGGGCGAGCTGAAGATCGACTGGAACGACGAGGTGTTCGCGCAGTCGTGCCTGACGCATGCAGGCGAGATCAAACATGAGCCGACGCGCAAACTGATTACGTGACAACACTCATCCGGGTCCCGCGCTCCCATCGAGGGGCGGGGGAACCATGAACGGGAGACGCCAATGATCGACGGCATCATCGCTCTATACATCTTCATGCTGGCGGCCTTCACCGGCTATGAAGTCATCGCGCGCGTGCCGGTCATCCTGCACACGCCGTTGATGTCGGGCTCGAACTTCGTACACGGCATCGTGCTGGTGGGCGCCATGGTTGCGCTCGGCCAGGCGGAGTCGACGCTCGGCACGGTCATCGGTTTCATCGGCGTGGTGCTCGCCGCCGGTAACGCGGTGGGCGGCTACGTCGTCACTGAGCGCATGCTGGAGATGTTCAAGTCGAGCGGCGCGAAGAAGACGCCGGGAGGACATCGCTAATGCACGACTTCCTGCCGCCTGACGCCGCCCGCGCGCTGGTCAACGTCAGCTACTTCCTGACGGCGTTCCTCTTCATCATGGGCCTCAAGCGCATGAGTTCGCCGGTCACGGCGCGCAGCGGTGTCGTCTGGGCCGGATGGGGCATGCTGGTTGCCACGCTGGTGACTTTTCTCGCCCCGCAGATCGCCGGCAACTATGTCCTGATCGTCACGGCGATCTTCATCGGCGGCCTGCTCGCCTGGTGGACCGGCAAGCGTGTGGCGATGACGGATATGCCGCAGATGATCGCGCTGTACAACGGCATGGGCGGCGGCGCGGCGGCCTCGATCGCCGCGGTCGAATTGTTCGCCGGCAATGTCCACAGCACCGTGATCGTCAGCCTGGCGGTGCTCGGCGGCATCATCGGCGCAGTGTCCTTCAGCGGCAGCTTGATCGCGTTCGGCAAGCTCCAGGGACTCATCAAACGAAGCCTGCGCTTCCGCGGCCAGCAATTCGTCAACCTGCTGATCCTCCTCGTCGCACTCGTGCTTGGCGGGATGATCGCTCTGGCGATCGACGCTTCGGCGCCGGTGGTGACCGCATTCTTCGTGCTGGCGCTGATCCTCGGCGTGACGATGACGCTGCCGATCGGCGGCGCCGACATGCCGGTGGTGATCTCTCTGTACAACGCGCTGACCGGTCTCGCGGTCGCCTTCGAGGGTTTCGTGCTCAACAACGCGGCGATGATCATCGCCGGCACCGTGGTCGGCTCGGCGGGCACGCTGCTCACGCAGTTGATGGCAAAGGCGATGAACCGCTCGCTGGGCAACGTTTTATTCAGCGGCTTCGGCGAAAGCGCGGCCGCGACCGGCGGCGAGGTCAAGGGGAGCCTCAAGCCCATCGAGGCGAGCGACGTCGGCGTGATGATGGCGTTCGCGCAGAAGGTGATCGTCGTTCCCGGCTACGGCATGGCGGTGGCGCAGGCCCAGCACAAGGTGTGGGAGCTGTGTCAGCTGCTGATCGAACGCGGCGTCACCGTCCGGTTCGCCATCCATCCGGTGGCCGGCCGCATGCCCGGCCACATGAACGTGCTGCTGGCGGAGGCCGGCGTGCCCTACGACCTGATCGCGGACCTCGACGAGATCAACGCCGAGTTCGAGACCGCCGACGTGGCATTGATCATCGGCGCGAACGACGTGGTCAACCCGGTGGCACGCAACGACAAGTCGAGCCCCATCTACGGCATGCCGATCCTCAATGCCGACAAGGCGAAGAACGTCATCGTCATAAAGCGCGGCCAGGGCCAGGGCTTCTCTGGCATCGAGAACGCCTTGTTCTATCTCGACCAGACCCGCATGCTGTACGGCGACGGCCAAGCCGCGGCAGCGCAGCTGATCCAGGCGGTCAAAGCCGTCGGATAGCGCCCGGCGCGCACGCCTCAGCCGTCGGAGGCTCATTCATCCGGTGGGCACCGACATGACCGCAACGCACGCCCGTGTTTATACGATCGGGCATTCGACCCACTCGGCGGACGCATTCGTCGGGCTGCTCGGGGCGCACGGGATCACCGCCGTCGCCGATGTGAGATCGACGCCCTACAGCCGCCGCAATCCCCAGTTCAACCGCGACCGGCTGCAGAGCACGCTCCACGAGCGCGGCATCGCGTATGTTTTTCTCGGCGCGCAGCTCGGCGCGCGCAGCGAGGACAGCGCCTGCTATGAGCACGGCAAGGTCCAGTACGACCGCCTCGCCCGCACGACGCTGTTCCGGCAGGGGCTGGAGCGGGTGCGCGCGGGCATGAAGAATTTCCGCGTGGCGCTCATGTGCGCCGAGAAGGAGCCGCTGCAGTGTCACCGGACATTGCTGGTGGCGAGGCACCTGCACGAAATGGGCATCGATGTGCGCCATATCCTGGCAGACGGCACGCTCGAAACGCACGAACAGGTGCTGGAGCGCTTGATGCGCCGGTTGAAGTCGCCGCAACGCGAGATGTTCCAGGATCGCGCGCAGGCGATCGAGGAGGCTTACCGGGTGCAGGGCGAACGCATCGCGTATGTCGACCCGAAGCTCGCGGATCGCGGAGCCGGCTAACGCTGCTGGCGGCGTTGCTCGCGGATGCGTTCGCGTACATGCATGCGCTGCTCGGGAGTGAGGCGCTGCCAGCGCTGGCGCAGCCGCTGGCGCTGCTCCGGGCTCATCTCGCGAAAGCGCTTGTAGTTCTTGCGCACGCGGTCCTGCTGGTCCGGCGTGAGCGAACGGTATTGCTCCCAGCCCTTGCGCACGCGCTCGCGCTGCTGCGGCGTCATGTCGCGCCAGCGCTGGAAACGGCTCCTGGCCTGCGACTTCTGCTCGGGCGTCATTTTGGTCCAGCGCTCGGCGCCCCGCGACAGGGCCGCCTGCCGGGCGGGCGGCAGCGTATCCCACTCCTTCGAGAAGCGCGATAGCACCTGCTGCTGCTCGGCCGTCAGCGACGACCAGGCAACCCTTCCGCTCGTTTGTTCGTCGGCCAGGGCCGGCCGGACCGTCAGCAGCGCCAGGCCCAGCACCAGTGCCCCGATCGATTTTTGCAGCTTCGCCATGCTCTTGTACCTTACTTCGCGGTCTGTGCCTTGGGCGCGGCTTCGGCAGCCTCGTCGGCGGGCCTGCTCCGGCCGGCCTCGCGCACGTCATGATTGGCGAGAAACTCGTTCCAATCCTCGTCTTCGCTGTCCCAGCTGCCGAGGAACTCCAGGAAGTCCGCCTCGGGGAGCGGCTGCTGGGCCTTCGCCTTCGGTTCCTCTTTTGGTTTGTCCGCGGTCTGCGCCCGAAGCGGGGACCAAAGCATGAACGACAGCGCGGGCAAAAGCGCCGTGAGCAGGGCGGCCCACGGCGATGTGCATGCCGCGCGCGATGGCTGCGTCCGTTTCACCCCCGCTCTCCCCGCGAGCAACGTCACTCAGCTCACCCCGTTGACGGCCTCGGAAGCCGCGTCCGAATCCAGCCAGGAATAAAACTCGACCTCTTCCATCATGTCCATGTTCTCGTCGGCGGTGATCAGATCCAGAACCTCGAACGGCGTCTGCCCATGCGCCGGCTCCGTCCCGCGCGACTGCCAGATCCCGCCGTGCTTCAAACCGCCGGTCCACAGCAGCACGGCCAATGCCGCCGCGGCCACGCCGCCGAACGGTATCCATCCGCGCCAGACTGGGCGGCTGCCGCTGCGCTTGCGCGCCGCCTCCACCGCAGCGAATCGCGCCTGCGTCAGCCGGGAGCGCGTGTGCCCATCGAGCGCATCGGCGCCGGCGCGCAGCAGCTCGCCCGCGCGCTGCTCGAACGCATCCGGTTTCCCGTCTTCACCGCTCATGACCAGAACTCCCCCAGACGCGCCTTGAGCGTCTGCACGGCGCGGAAATAGTGCGTCTTGACGCTGCCTTCCGAGCAGCCCATGACGGCGGCCGTCGCCATCACGTCCAGGCCTTCGAAGTTGCGCAACAGGAACGCCTGCTGCTGACGCTCGGGCAACTCACCGACCGCCTGCTCGAGCGCGCGCAGCGTCTGGTCGATCTGCGCCCGCTCGCCGGGCGCCGGATCATGGCTCGCCGCCGTCTCGATCGGGTCGGGCATCGCATCCTCGTCGTCGCGGGCCGGCAGCCAGGCCATCACGCGCGCGCGCACTTTGCGGCGCCGCTGGCAATCCCGGATGCGATTCTTCAGGATCCGGTAAAACAGCGGCGGCCATTCCTCGCTCGGGCGGTTTGCGTAGCGGCGCGCCAGCTGCAGCATCGCGTCCTGCACCGCATCCAGCGCATCGTCTGGATTGCGCAGCCCGATCTGCGCGATTTTGAATGCGCGCCGCTCGACACCTGCCAGAAACCGCTCGAGGTCTCGACACCGATCCAGAGCCGCGTCTCCCGTTTTTGTTGCGGCCGATAGCGTACCCGAGCTGTCCGGCATGGCGTAAGCGATCATCCCGTCGACCGTCCGGCGATTTACGGGCCGCAGCGACCATCGACGCAGCCCCGCCTGCCAGTTATAACGGCGCACCCGTCGGGCCGTTGACGCCGCCGCCGGGGCTCAAAATCCATCTGCATCAAATACTTAGCCACCTCATCCGCCTGTCTCGTGTCCAAGATCCTGCGCATCGCCCTCGACACGCCCCTGCGCCAGCTGTTCGACTACCGGCCGCCGCCGGGAGCGGAGAGCGCGCGGCTCGTTCCGGGAGCGCGCGTACGTGTCCCGTTTGGACGCCGGCGGATGGTTGGGATCTTCATCGAATACGCGACACGCTCGGACCTGCCTGCCTCGAAGCTGAAGGCGGCAATCGAAACGCTCGACGCGGCGCCGGTGCTCGATGAAGCGACGATGGGCCTCGTGAGGTGGGCCGCGGACTACTACCACCATCCTTTGGGCGAGGTGCTTGCCGCGGCTCTGCCTAAGGCGGTGCGCGCGGGGAAAGCGATTTCTTCTGCGGCTCGGGAACAGGATGCCGGGGCGCGCAAAAGCGCGGCCTCCAGCGGCACCGCCACCGGAGGAAACGCCGCACCCGATGAGCATCGAGCGCCAACTATCTGCGGCCCGGAGCTCACCAAAGACCAAAAACAGGTTCTCGAGGAACTTTCCTCCGGCCTCGACAAATTCGGCTGCTACCTGCTCTACGGCGTGACCGGGAGCGGTAAAACAGAGGTGTACCTGCGGGCCATCGAACGGGTGTTGGCTCAGGGCAGGCAGGCGCTCGTGCTGGTTCCCGAAATCGGTCTCACGCCACAGCTGCTCGGCCGATTCTCCGCCCGGTTCGCGACGCCGCTGATCGTCATGCATTCGGCGCTCGGCGATCGCGCCCGCATGCAAGCCTGGCTGCGGGCGCAGGAAGGCGGACCGGCGATCGTCATCGGCACCCGTTCGGCCGTGTTCTCCCCGCTCCCGCAACCGGGTTTGATCGTGGTCGACGAGGAACACGACCCGTCGTACAAACAACAGGAGGGATTCCGTTATTCCGCGCGCGACCTGGCGGTGGTGCGCGCACAGCGCCTGGACATCCCGATCGTCCTGGGCTCGGCCACCCCTTCGCTGGAAACGCTCGAAAATGCGCGCGCCGGACGCTATCGCCGGCTGGCGCTGCCCGAGCGTCCGGGGGAGGCGCGCCATCCGCATCTGCGGCTGATCGACCTGCGCAGCCACGCCGTGCAGGACGGTCTGGCCACACCGACGCTGGCCAGCATCGAGGGCCACCTGCGCGACGGCGGCCAGGTGCTGATCTATCTGAACCGCCGCGGCTACGCGCCGACGCTGTTTTGCCCGGGCTGCGGCTGGGTCGCGCCCTGCACGCAATGCGACGCGCGGCTCACGGTGCATCTGCGCACGCGCACTTTGCGCTGTCACCACTGCGGCTACGAACAAAAATTGCCGTTCGGGTGCCCTGCCTGCGGGCATGAAGTCAGACCCGTCGGACAAGGCACCGAGCGCGTGGAAGAGACGCTCGGCCTGCGCTTTCCGGACGCGCCGCTGGTGCGCTTCGACCGCGACAAAGTCAGGCGCCGCGGCGAGCTGCAGGCCGTGCTCGACCGCGTCAACACCGGCGAGGCCCGCATCCTGGTCGGCACGCAAATGCTCACCAAGGGCCATGACTTCCCGGAGGTGACGCTGGTGGTCATCGTCAACGCCGATCAAGGTTTGTTCGGCGTCGACTTCCGCGCGAGCGAGCGGCTGGCGCAGACCATCGTGCAAGTCGCCGGCCGCGCGGGACGCGCCTCGCGGCCCGGGGAAGTCCTCATCCAAACCGAGTTCCCGCAGCATCCGCTGCTGCAAAGCCTGTTGACCAGGGGCTACGATGGTTTCGCGGAAGCTGCGCTGCAGGAGCGCGCCAGCGCTCACTGGCCGCCGTTCTCGCGCCTCGCCCTCATGCGGGCGGACGCCCGCGCGGCGGACGCGGCGCTGAAATTCCTGCAGGCGGCGGCGGACTGCGCCGCTGTGCTCGACTCCACGGGCGCGCACGTGCGCATTCTCGGCCCCGTCGCCGCATCCATGGCGCGACGGGCGGGCTATCACCGGGCCCAACTGCTGCTCGAAAGCGGCTCGCGCGCTCACTTGCATCGCTTTCTGCACACCTGGCTCGCCGCGCTCGAGGGCATGCCCGCCGCGCGCGGCGTGCGCTGGACGCTCGACGTCGATCCTGCCGACTTGTATTGAAGGACGTCAGTCCATCGCTGCCGCGGCGATGGCGCATCCGCTACACTTGCGGCCTGTTCGACCGCAAGGATTCTCCGTTGAAAGACCCGCTCATCGAGCTGGTGGCCCACGCGCTGCAGGCTGTTCCCGGCCTCACCTTGGACCCGGCCATTTTGCGCGACGCCATCGCCATCGAGCGCACCCGCGATCCGGCGCACGGCGATTTCGCCACGAACGTCGCGCTGCGCCTGTCCAAGCCGGCCGGCCGCAAGCCGCGCGAGCTGGCCGAGGCCATTGTCAAGGCGCTGCCCGCATCGGAAGCCGTCGAAAGAGCGGAGGTCGCCGGCCCCGGCTTCATCAATTTCCATCTTGCGCCGCGCGCCTACGGCGCAGAGTTCGCGCGGATACTGGATGTCGGCGCGGAATACGGCCGCAAGCCGGCCGGCCGCGGCGAGCGCATCGTGGTGGAGTTCGTGTCGGCCAACCCTACCGGTCCGCTGCACGTAGGGCATGGGCGCCAAGCCGCGCTCGGCGATGCCATCTGCGCGTTGCTGGCTTCACAAGGCAACGACGTCGCGCGCGAGTACTACTACAACGACGCCGGCGCGCAGATCAACAATCTCGCGTTGTCGGTGCAGGCGCGCGGGCGCGGATTGACGCCGGCCGATCCGGCATGGCCCAAGGACGGCTATCAAGGCGACTACATCCAGGACATCGCGCGTGATTTCGTCGAGCGCAAGGCCTTGCGGACGCAGTCGGGCCGCGAGGTGCAGGCCAGCGGCAACCTCGACGACTTCGAGGCGGTGCGCGAGTTCGCCGTCGCCTATCTGCGCAACGAGCAGGATCGCGACCTGCAGGCCTTTGGCGTGAAGTTCGACGTCTACTACCTGGAATCGAGCCTCTACGGCGACGGCAAGGTGGATGAGACCGTGCGCGGCCTCATCGCCAGCGGCAAGACATACGAGCAGGACGGCGCGCTATGGTTGCGCACCACCGACTATGGCGACGACAAAGATCGCGTAATGCGCAAGTCGGACGGCAGCTATACGTATTTCCTGCCCGATGTGGCCTATCACGTCACCAAGTTCCAGCGCGGCTTCCATCGTGCCATCAACGTGCAGGGCACCGATCATCACGGCACGATCGCGCGCGTGCGCGCGGGACTGCAGGCGCTCGCCATCGGCATTCCGGAAGGCTATCCGGACTATGTCCTGCACAAGATGGTGCGCGTGATGCGCGCAGGCGCGGAGGTCAAGATCTCCAAGCGCGCGGGTTCCTATGTCACGGTGCGCGACCTGATCGACTGGGTCGGGCGCGACGCGGTGCGTTTTTTCCTCGTGCTGCGCCAGCCCAATGCCGAATTCACTTTCGACGTCGATCTGGCCCGGTCGCGCAGCGAGGAGAACCCGGTCTACTACGTGCAGTACGCGCACGCGCGCGTATGCAGCGTGTTCCGTCAGCTCAAGGACAAGGGGCTCGCGTACTCACGACCGTCGGGAGCGGACAATATCCATCGGCTCACCGAGGCGCACGAGAAAGCCCTCCTCGCCCGTCTGGTGCAGTTTCCGGAAGTGCTGGAAACCGCGGCGCGCGCTTTGGAGCCCCACCAGCTCGCGCATTACCTCACTGAGCTGGCGGGCGAGTTCCATACGTATTACAACGCGCATACCTTCCTCGTGGAGGACGAGGGGCTGCGCAATGCGCGGCTGAACCTGGTGGCGGCGGTGCGGCAGGTGATCGCCAATGGCCTCGGTCTGCTGGGCGTCAGCGCGCCCGAAACGATGTAACGCATGCCACGCGACTATAAAAAACAGCGCAAATCCGCAGGCAGCGGCCTGTCGGGCGGCACCGGCCTGATCCTCGGGCTGAGCATCGGCCTCGGCGTCGCGCTGGCCGTTTATCTCTACGACCATCGCTCCGCGTCCACCGAGCCGCTCAAACCGGTCGCCGCCAAACATCCCACGCCGCGCAGCGCCGAAGACAACGGCGAGGAGCAGCCCGGCAAGAAATACGACTTCTACGAGATGCTGCCGAAGTTCGAGGTCGTGGTGCCGGAACGGGAGAAGGCCGACGCGGCCGCCTCGCGCGTCGAGCGGATCCAGCGCCCCGGCGATTACGTGCTGCAGGCGGGGTCCTACCGCAACTTCGCCGATGCGGACCGCGTGCGCGCCAAGCTCGCGCTCCAGGGCATCGAATCGAAAGTCCAGCGCGTCACCGTCGACAACGACACCTGGCACCGCATCCGCATCGGCCCGATGAGCGATCTCAACGAGCTCAACCGCACCCGCGCCCTGCTGCGCGCCGCGAATATCGAGGCGCTCGTCATCCGCGTCGGCGACTGACTACAGCTCGAGCGGCTCGCGCTCCAGCGCCTCGGACTGTTCCTGCAGCTCGACGAGGTGCCGTTCCCAATACCGCGCCTCACCGAACCACGGAAACGCGCGCGGAAAGGCCGGGTCGTGCCAGCGGCGCGCCAGCCACGCGCTGTAGTGGATCATCCGCAGCGTACGCAGCGGCTCGATCAGCTTCAGTTCGGCGAGGTCGAGGTCCGCGAACTGCGCGTATCCCTCGAGGATGTCCCTCATCTGCGCGCTCATCTCCGCGCGCGATCCGGCCAGCAGCATCCATAGATCCTGGATGGCCGGCCCGGTCATGCAGTCGTCGAGATCCACGAAATGCGGACCGGCGTCGGTCCACAGAATGTTGTTGCGATGGCAGTCGCCGTGGATACGCAGTTGCGCCAGCGGCTGTACCTGCGCAAACGCCGCCGTGATGGCGCCGATCAGCGCATCGGTGACCTGCAGGTAGCGGTCGTAAAGGTAGTCGGGAACGAAATCGCTCCGCGCCACGGTCTCGCGCGCTTCCGTACCCAGCCGCTTGACGCTGAGCACGGGCCGGTGCGCAAAGCGGCGTGACCGCCCTACGCGGTGGATGCGCCCCAGAAACCGGCCGATCCACTCGCGGTCGGCGCTGCTCTCCAGCTCCGGCCAGCGGCCGCCACGCCGCGGGAAGAGCGCGTACTTGAACCCTTCGTGCTCGAGCAGCGTGCGCCCGCCGTACTCCAATGGCGCGACCACCGGAATCTCCGCAGCCGCAAGCTCCAGCGCGAACGCGTGTTCCTCGAGAATGGCCGCATCCGACCAGCGCTGCGGCCGATAAAACTTGACCACGAGCGGCTCGGCCTCCTCGCGCCCGACCTGGTACACACGATTCTCATAGCTGCCGAGCGCGAGCACTCTGCCATCGCTGCGCTCGCCGGCGATTTCCACTGCGGCGATGACGAGATCGGGTGACAGGCGGGCGTAGGGCGCTTCGTTCTCGGAGTGAGGCATGCGGGAATTCTAGCTGCTCCCGGCATCGTGCCCCTCGCTGGCATGCAGTCCGTCCTTGGATATGACCGCTCGGAGTGTGCCTCGGCGGCTGGTGCTGCATCGCCCCACCCCCTGCGTCCATGCAGTCGTTCGGCGGCATGCAGCTCGTAGCCGTCGTGTCGCAATCTCAGATGGGGATGGGAGCGCGCGGGCTCAGCGCCGCGGCGCACGCAAGCAGGCCAGTGACAGGAGGAACAGGAGGTCGGCAAAGAGAAAAGCGCCGCCACCGCCACCCCCGCCGCCGTTGTTGGATGCAGCCGGGGTTGCCACCGTCGGCGTGGTTACGGAAATGTCGGCGGAGTCCTGCACGCCTTCGCTATCGGTAATCGTGAGCCGCAGCGTGATGACCCCGGCGGCGGGCGCCGTAAACGACGCGCTGGCGAGATTGGCGCCGGCGATCGCCGGAAAATCGTTTCCGGTAGCTGTCGAGACGACGCTCCAGGAATAGCTCGCGATTGTGCGGCCGTCCGCCGCAAAGCTGTCGGAGCCATCGAGCGTTACGGTTTGCCCCTGTGAAGGGGAAGAGGGACTGGCGGTGGCGATGACGAAGGGACGCAGCGCCGCGGAGACGGCGCCGTAGGCGTTCACCATGCCCGCGCCGCAAGTGCTGGTAGTGCAATTGCACTCCAATTGATCCGTAGTCGCCGCCGTCGCCGGATTCTCGCAATTGGCCAGGCCGCTTTGGCGTGGAAACGGTGTCGCCCCTTGCTGGATGCGCACGATCGTCTGTGCGGGTGTGAGGTGCGAGTTCATCGAGCGCACCAGGGCCGCCACCGCAGCCACGATCGGCGCCGAGAAACTCGTGCCGAGATTGGCGTTGATCTGATTGGTATATCCGGGCGCTTGGGGCGTGGTGGTACCGATGTCGTAGGTCGTGTCGAGCGAATACAGGCACGCGCCGATGCTGCTGACGCAGTTGCCGCCGGGAGCGCTCACGCCGATCTCCGGTCCGATGTTGCTGAAGCCGACCTTGGTGCCGATATGGCGCAGGCCCGCCACTCCCAGCGCGCCGGGGCAATCGGCCGGCTCACTGACCGCGTGGCCAGTGTCATTTCCTGCGGACGCGACCACGAGCACGCCGTGCGTGGCAAGCTCGGCAATCACATCACGATAGGCGGTGGAACAGGTGCCGTCGGCGCCGAGGCTCATGTTGATGATGCGCGCCGGATAGGGATTGTTGGGAAGGCCCTGCACGGGCAAGCCGGCCGCCCAGCGCATCGCCGGGATGATGTCCGAATCGAAACCGCCGCACTTGCCGAGGACGCGGACCGGCAGGATGGGCGACAGCCACGTGGTGCCGGCGATACCCGCGGCATTGTTGGCGCGCGCCCCCACGATGCCCGCGACGCGAGTGCCATGCCAGGAGGAGCTCGGGCTCAGATCGCAATCCTTGAACGCCGTCTGCTGCTTGTCATTGTCGTCGACCCAGTCGCCGGGATCGGAGGGGTCCGGATCACGGCCATCGCCGTCATTGGCCACCGCGACACTCGACACGAAATCGTAGCCGGGCAACAAACGGCCGCCCTGCGCGGCGGCCTGCAGGTCGGGATGGTCGAACCTCACGCCCGTATCCAGGATCGCGATCACCACGTTCGGCGAGCCGGTCGTGATATCCCACGCCTGCTCGGCGCGGATCGCAGCCGGCTGTGCGGCCTGCAGATACCACTGGCTGGTGTACAGCGGATCGTTCGGCACGCCTTGAGCGAAACGACGCCGGTCGGGTTGGACGTATTCGACCTCGGGGTCGGCGCGCAGCCGCGCCATGACCTGCGCCTGCGATTCGCCGGTTGCATCGAGATCGAACTGCAGGACGTGCATGCGGTCGGCGATCTGCCCCGAGCGCAGCAAGCGCAACGCGTTGCGCCGGGCGAGCGCTGGCGCGAAATCCCGCGACTCCTCGCGTGCCTGCGCCGCACCGGCACGCACCTTCACCAGCATGCGCTGCTGCGCAGGCTCCGCCGCGCCGCTCACAGCGGGCAGGAGGGACAGCACCAGGGAGAGTACCGGCAGGAGCGGAAAGCGCAGGGCCATAGGAATCGTTACCTTGCGGCAAGCGCCTCGAGGCACGCCGAGATGAAAGTCTCAGGGCACTATTCCATGTTTTACACGGGCCGCAAAGCAATTGTGAGCGTGTTACCGAACGGCGACATCCGGCGGGACGAGACTTTCAGCTCACGGGAATCCGAGCACGGGGCGCTGCGGGAATCGATCATTGAGGGAAGGACGGATGACGGCCGGAAGAGGCTCCGGATACGAAACCGCCCTCCCGCATCGAGCCGGGAGGGCGGTTCAGGGCCGATGGATCAGCGCTGCTGCTGATCGTGCTTCTGGGTATAGATGCGCGTGCTCATGCGGTCGGCCTCGCGCTGCAGATGCGCCCGTTCGGCCGGCGTCACTTTGCCATCCACCTTGGCGGCGCGCTCGTTGCGATGGAGGCGTGCTTCACCCCGCGCGAGCCGATGGGCCTCGGGTCGCGTCAGCTCGCCCGAGCGCATACCCTGGGAAATGCGGGCGCGCTGATTGTGCTCGCGCCGATCCAGACCCGGAGTGCCGGCGAACACCGGAGCCGCCGCACCCAGCAATACCGTGATCAAAAGTGCTTTCTTGAACATCATCCTCTCCTCGGTGCGCCGCTGAATGCGGCATCTGCAACCAACAACGCCCCGCCCGCCATGCGGTTGACCGCGTCGGACCCCAGCGGGATCGCGGTGACGGCCGTCACGTTCGGTCTCCCCGGTGGATCCTCGGGGAATCGGACCCGCGCGCGCCGCTCCGGGGGGCGCGGCAACCACGCCGGTATACTTGCGCGCATGCTCAAGCTCGCCCCCGTGACCTTTACGCTCATCGCAGTCAATACGGTCATCTATCTGTTCGGCTATTTCGTCGGCGACATGCTGGCCTATCACTTCGCGCTCTGGCCGCTGAACAGCGTCGCCGGCCCGCTGAGCGCGCCGTTCGAACCGTGGCAGGTCGTGACCTATGCTTTCCTGCATGGCCCGCTGACCCATCTGTTCTTCAACATGCTGGCGCTGTTCATGTTCGGCATGGAGGTCGAGCGCCTGCTGGGGTCCGCCCGCTATGTGCTCTACTACTTCGCCTGCGTGATCGGCGCAGCGCTCACGCAACTTTATGTCCTGCAACTTATGGGCGGGCCGACGGTCCACACCGTCGGCGCATCGGGCGGGGTGTTCGGCATCCTGCTGGCGTTCGGCATGGCGTTTCCGCGCAGGCGGATCATGCTCCTGCTGCCGCCGATCCCGATGCCGGCGTGGTTGTTCGTGACGCTCTACGGCATCCTCGAGCTGGTGCTGGGAGTAACCGGCACCGCACAGGGCGTCGCGCATTTCGCCCATCTCGGCGGCATGGCCGCCGGATTCATCCTGATCCTGCTGTGGAGAAGAAGAAGCTGACATGAACATCGAGCTCAGTCCGGTCGAAGCGCGCCTCATCGGCTGCCTGATCGAAAAGCAGATCACCACCCCCGACCAGTACCCGCTGTCCATCAATGCCCTGGTCAACGCCTGCAATCAGAAGAGCAACCGCGACCCGATGCTGCAGCTGCAGGAGTCGGAGGTGCAGCAGGTCCTCGATGGCCTGATCCGCAAGCACATGGTGCTGGAGCGCTCCGGATTCGGCAGCCGTGTACCCAAGTATCAGCAGCGCTTCTGCAATACCGAGTTCTCCACGCTGCAGTTCAGCGAGGCGCAGCGCGCGATCGTCTGCGAGCTGATGCTGCGCGGCCCGCAAACGCCGGGAGAGCTGCGCACGCGCGCCGCCCGCATGGCCAAAATTGTCGATGTCGCTGAAGTGGAAGCCGCACTGGAAGATCTCGCCACCCGCGCCGACGGCCCCTTCGTCGTCAGGCTCCCGCGCGAGCCGGGCCGGCGCGACTCACGCTATGCCCATTTGTTCTGCGGCGAGGCTCAGCTCCCGGCCGGCCCAAGCGAGACCATCGCAGACCAGGTACCGGCGGAGACCTTCAACTCCGACCGCCTCGCCCGCCTGGAAACCCTGGTCGACACGCTCAAAGAGGAAGTAGACAACATCAAACGTCAGCTGGGCTTATAACCTTTGTTCACTAACAAAGGCATCTAAAGCGAGCGTTGGCAGAACCCCTGGGGCACATGGATGTGCCCCGCCGCCGCAGGTGGCGTAAGGCGAGCAAAAACCACGCTTTTTGCTCGCCTCTTGCGAGGGTCGGACAGGATGTCCGATCCCTCGCTAATAACTAGTCGTCGGTGATATTGCGGAAATCGACGCCGAGCGAACGCAGCTTGCGGTACAGATGCGTCCGCTCCATGCCCACCCTCTTTGCCAGCTGTCCCACTTTGCCGTTGCATAACAGCAGCTGCTGCTGCAGGTAGGCGCGCTCGAACTGCTCCCGCGCCTCCCGCAGCGGCAGCGCGAGCAGGTCCTGCTTGACGAGCGGCTCGTTGGCCGGCATTTGCGCCGACAGTTCCCGCTCGATCTCCTCGAGGCTGATTTCCTCCGCGCCCTTCAGCGTAAGCAGTCTCTGCACCAGGTTCTTCAGCTCGCGGATGTTTCCAGGCCAGGGGTAGTTGCGCAGCCTGTTCTGCGCCGCCACGCTGAAGCGCCGGAACGGCAGGCCTGCCTCGTCCACCATCCGGTCGACGTAGTAGCGCAGCAGGTCCGGCACGTCCTCCGCGTAGTCGCGCAGCGGCGGAACTTTGAGCGTGATGACGTTGAGCTTGGTGAGCAGGTCGCGGCGAAAAGCTTCCTCGGGAAATGTCCGGTGCTCGAATCCCGGCTGCGCGGAGCTCACGAACCGCACGTTGAACGTGCGCCGGTGCGTGCCGCCCACGCGGATATAGCCCCCGCTCTGAATATCCGCGGCGAGCAGCCGCTGCACGGCCGGCGACAGATCCTCCAGCCCATGCAGGAACAGCGTCCCGCCCTCGGCCTGCTGCAACAAACCAGGCTCGACCTTGCCGTTCGTCTCGCTGCCGTGCAGCTGCGCGGCCGCGCTGTCTTCGGTCAGGCTGCCGCCCATGACGACCACCAGGGGCGCCGCCGAGCGGGAGCTTAGAGAATGGATGTAGCGGGCGAACACTTCCCGGCCAACGCCGGACTCGCCCAGCAGCAGCACCGGCGAATCATGCGAGGCAACCTGTCGCGCCTGATCGCGCAATGCCTGGATGATCCGGCTGCGCCCGACGGGCGCGATGGGTGGCGGCAGCAGCGCGCGGGTGTTCTGCCGCTTCTGCCGGCCGGTATCGAGCGCGCGCTCGATGGTGCGCAGGAGCTTGGTCAGCGACAACGGCTTCTCGATGAAGTCCACCGCGCCCAGGCGCGTGGCCTCCACTGCAGTCTCCACCGTGCCGTGGCCGGACATCATGACGACGGGACAGCGCGCGGCATCGCTCTCCTGCGACCATTCACGCAGCAACGTCACCCCGTCGACATCGGGCATCCAGATGTCGAGCAGTACGAGATCGGGCTTGTTTCGCGCGCGCGAGGCGCGCGCCTGACTGGCATCCGCGGCCATATCGACCTCGTAGCCCTCTTCCGTCAGGATTTCCTGCAGAAGGCTGCGGATATCGGCTTCATCGTCGACCACCAGAATGCGCGGTGAGCTCATGCAGATTCCTTCTCAATACTCCTCGACAATCATCTCGGTCTTCGGATTCGCTACTCGATCAGCGCCATCGAAAGCCTGTCTTCGGCAGGGGGGACGACTGCGATTATGCGCCTGCATCGGCACCGCCGATATCAGGCGTGCGGCTTGATCGGCAGCAGAATGCGCACCTGCGCGCCCCCTCCCGGACGGTTCTGCGCCTCGATGCGTCCCCCATGTTCTTCCACTATTTTCTTGACGATAGCAAGTCCCAGGCCGGTTCCCTTGGGCTTGCTGGTCATATAGGGCTCGAAAATACGGTCGATGAGCTTGGGATCGAATCCGGGGCCGTTATCGGACACCGTGACCTCGGCCATCGGCGGCTCGGAGGCGCTGTCCAGCCGCGTAGCCAGCATGACGGTGGCATCGGGCGGCGCCCCGGAGGGGGTGTTGAGGGCGTCGATGGCGTTGGCTACGAGGTTGTTGAGAATCTGGCGGATGCGGTTGCGATCGGCCTCGATCCGCTCCAGCGCAGGATCGAGCTCGAGCCGCAGCTGAACCTTGTTCTCCTGTGCGCCCTGGCTCACCTGTGCGGCCTGCGACCGGTACAGATCCGCGACCTCTCCGATGAGCTTGTTCAAATCGAAGGGGGCCGGATGCATCTGGGGAGCGCGGGCGTATTCGCTGAACGCGTTCACCATCTGCTTCATCGATTCCACCTGCTGGATGATGGTGTGCGTGGCGCGCTCGAGCACTTCGGCGTCGGGCGCGCTCATCTTGTCCAGGAACTTGCGCCGCAGCCGCTCCGCCGCCAGCTGGATCGGCGTCAACGGATTTTTGATTTCGTGCGCGAGCCGGCGCGCGACTTCGCCCCATGCCGCTTCCCGCTGGGCGCGCAGCAGCGCCCGCTGGCTGCGCTCGGCCTCCGCCCGCGCCTTGGCGAGCCGGCGCGTCATGTCGTTGAAGGAATGCACCAGAAAACCCATCTCGTCGCGAGAGGCGAGCGGCAGGCGGGTATCGAAGTCTCCCTGTCCGACCGCGCGCGTGCCGGCGGCGAGGTCCTGGATCGGCTTCACCAGCCGCTGCGCCGAAAAGATGGCCACGTAGATGGCCGCCAGCAGCGTCAGCAACAGCACCAGGGTCAGTGTCATGCGGAAGCTGTTTTTCAGCGGCGCGCGCAGATACGACAGCTCGCCGTATTGCGCATGCGCGCGTTGCACGGCGTCGGCCAGCTCGGCGAGTCGCGCCGAAACCGGATATACGGCGAACACCGCGCGCGGCTCGCCGCCCGTTCCCGGCGTGGAAATCGGCACCGCGGTGCGCACCACGTAGCCGCCGTCGGCGACGGGCTCGAGACTCACGTGCGGGCGGTCCTGGCGGATCTGCAGCTGGATCTCTTCGGTCGCCGGTTGCGGAATCTGCTCGAGCGGCCCGTCGGAGCTTACGGCGATGATGCGTCCCTGCCGGCCGAGCAGCGTGATCTCGGTCGCGCCGCCATTGCGCCGCTCGGCGGCGAGCTTGCCGAGGATGGCATCGTCGGGTGTACGTGCCAGCTCCTGCGCGAGCGCCTGGGTGCGCGCGAGAAAATCCCGGCGCGTCACGTCGAGCGCCGCGCGACTGAGCGTGAGCGCCTGATTCAGGCCGGAGCGGATGTCGGTGTCGAACCAGCTGTCGATGCCGCGATCGAGAAAGGCCAGCGAGAAGAAGTAGATGATCAGGAGCGGGGCGCCCACGAGCGCGACCGAGATGCCGACGGTGCGCGACTTGAGCCGCGAGCCGATGATGTGCCGGCGGTACTCGCCGACGAGCTGCGTCAGCTTGAACCCGAGCATCACCAGCAGCATCACCACGCCGACGGCGCTGAGCAGCAGGATCCACGGATGGAGGCGGCTGAATTGCGCCGAGTTCTGCACCGTCTTCGTCAGCAGAATCAGCGCGCCCAACCACAGCGCGGCGCCGGTGGCCACCAATGCGTAAGCGCCATACCTTTTGGCGCGCGGCGTCAGCGTCTCCTGGGCTAGTGGAGGACCTGCCATGAGTACCACTCGCTCACGCGGTGACCGCCGTCCGTCCAGAACATCAGCCAGCGCAGCGCCGAAGGCAATTCCCCGACATCCACGATGGCGCGCAGACGCGCTTCGTAACTGCGGTCCTTGCTGACCAGCGCCTGGTCGAGCACCGGCAGCTTCTCGATGTAAGTCAGCTGCTCGAGCGCCGCTTCCAGCGTCGGAAACGAAAGCTGCTCCCCGCCGTTGAGATTGCGCACGAGATAGCGGTCGCTGACCGCGTGGTAGCGCAATTGATATTGCTGAACCAGCGCGGCCACATCTTCGTCGAGCCAGTAGCTGCGGCGGCGGATCACCCTGAACTCCAGTCCGAGCTGCAGCGCGACGCCGTCCTTCAATACCGAGCGCAAGTTGTCGTCCACCGGCAGATGCAGGCGCGCGGTCAGCAGGTAGACGCCCTCGACCAGCTGCAAGTAAGCGCTGCGCACGCCAAAAGGCGCTCCGGTTTCGCTCAATGGTACGTTGGCGCCGGCGGTGGAGGCCTCGAAGAGGCAACTCCACACCAGGCACAGGCTACTCAGGAGCAACGCGGCTCGGTGTCTCGGCCGAACAGGTTCCATGGGTTAGATGTCGCTTTTCTCCAGGCAAGCATAATAGAAGCCGTCCAGCTCCGGAGGCAGAACTTGCCGGCCGGGGCTGTCCTTTGGACGTACGCCGGACGGAAAGCGGCTGGTTAGATCGATTTCACGGGCTGTCGGTTCCTGCTCCAGAAAGCCGCGGATCGTCCCGCCGTTCTCGGCCGCCAGTATCGAGCAGCTCACGTAAAGCAGCCGCCCGCCGGAGCGCAGCAACGGCCAGAGACTCCTGAGCAGCCGCAGCTGCTCGGCCGCCAGCCGCGCTATATCGGTCGGACGCCGCAGGATCTTGATGTCGGGATGGCGGCGAATGACGCCGGTAGCCGAGCACGGTACATCGAGCAGTATCCGGTCGAACGGCTGCGGTCGCGGATCGCCGGTCCACCAGTCCTGGGGTCGTCCAGCATCCCCAACGACGGTGCGCAAACCGGCTGACACCGGCCCGCCGCGCGCATCCAGTCTCAATCGCGTCAGGTTCCCGGCGATCTGTTCCATCCGGCTGGCCGAGCGCTCGACCATCACCAGCTCCGCCAGATCCGGCGTGCGTTCGAGTACGTGACAGGCCTTGCCGCCGGGCGCGGCGCACGCATCCAGCACGCGCATTCCAGCCTGCGCCTCGAGCAAATCCGCGGCGAGCTGGGCGCCGGCATCCTGAACTGAAACACGACCTTCGGCGAAGCCGGGCAACTGACCCACGTCGACGGGCTCCGCCAGCAATACCGCGTCGGGCGCCGTCTCCGAGCTAGAACCCTTGAAACCGTGCTCGGCGAGGAGCGACAAGTAATCCGCCGTCGTGCCCTGCAAGCGGTTGACCCTCAGCCACATCGGCGGTGATGCGTTGTTTGCATCCAGAATCGCCGGCCACTGCCCGGGCCACTCGGCGCGCACCCGGTCGATGAGCCACTGCGGGTGCGCGAAGCGGCCCGACTCGTCCTGCATAACACGCTCACGCAGCGCGTCTTTGTTGCGCAGGAAAGCGCGCAACAGCGCGTTGGCGAATCCGGCGGCCCGTGGATGTCCCACCGACTTGATGGCGTCCACGGCGGCGTTGACGATGGCATGCTCGGGATGATGTGAGAAATTCAGCTGGTGCAGGGCCACGGCCAGCACGGCGCGGACTTCGGGCTGCATGGTTGCCGGTCGTGTCGCCAGCGCGTCGATCCAGAGCGCGATGCGCGGATACCAGCGCAGCGTCCCGAAGCTCAACGCCTGCAGAGCGGGGCGCGGAACTGCCCGATCGCCCTCACGCCTCTGCAGCGCTTCATCGAGCGCGCGTCCTCGATGGACCACCTGCGACACGACGCTTGCGGCGGCCGCCAGCAACTCGGCCGTCGATGAGCTAACCGAGGACGGCATCGCGCAGATCGTGCGAATTCAGAAACGCAGCAGCATCCATGGGGCGACCGCCCGGAATCTGAACGGTGTCGAGACACAGCGCTCCCCCACCGGCGCACGCGACGAAGATTCCGTCGGACGTCGCGCGCAGGACGCTCCCGGGAACGGACGGACCGTCATGGCTGACCGTGTGTGCCGCCCAGATCCTCAACTGCGACCCGTGCCAGCGCGTCTCCGCGACCGGCCAGGGATTGAAGGCCCGCACCTTGCGCTCGAGCTCGTCCGCCGAACGCGTCCAGTCGAGCAGCGCCTCGGCTTTGTCGATCTTGCGAGCATAGGTGGCCTCGGCAGCGTCCTGGGGTTGCGCGTGAGCTTCGTTGCGCGCCAAAGCGGCGAGCACCCGTACTATCGCGTCGGCCCCCATCGTCGCCAGACGATCGTGCAGCGAGCCTGCGGTTTCGTTCCGGCTGATTTCGGTCGCGATCCGCGCATACACCGGACCGGTGTCGAGACCTTCTTCCATCTGCATGATGGACACGCCGCTGGCCGCATCGCCCGCAAGGATCGCACGCTGGATCGGCGCCGCACCCCGCCAGCGCGGCAACAAAGAAGCATGGATGTTGATGCAGCCCAGCGGCGGCGCGCGCAGGATGGCAGGAGGCAGGATCAACCCGTAGGCAGCGACGATCATGGCCTGCGGCGCGTACCCGCTCAGACGCCGAGCCGCTTCCGCATCGCGCAGGCTGGGGGGTTGCTCGATTGGAATTCCCAGAAGCCGGGCCCGTCGTTTGACCGGGCTTGCCGCGAGCTTGCGACCCCGGCCGGCCGGCCGGTCCGGTTGCGTGTACGCCGCCGCGATGGAATGACCGGCATCGAACAGCGCCTGCAACGCAGGCACTGCGAACTCGGGTGTGCCTGCGAAAACGATGCGCAACTTACAGCGCCGGCACCCGGCGCCGGGAAGGAACCTCGCCCGCCTGCTGCTTGCGGTCCTTCTCCAGCTTCTTGCGGATCTTCGAGCGCTTCAGCTCCGACAGGTAATCGACGAACAGCTTGCCGTTGAGATGATCGATCTCATGCTGGATGCACACCGCCAGCAATCCCTCGGCATCCATCTCGAAAGGCTGGCCCCGCACATCCTGTGCGCGGACTCGGATGCGCTCCGCCCGCTCCACTTCATCGAAGGTGCCGGGCACCGACAGGCACCCTTCCTCGCTGCGCGTGCTGCCCTCGGCCTGGAGAATTTCCGGATTCACGAAGATATGAGGGCTGTCGTGCTCCGGCGACACATCGACGACCAGCAAGCGCTCATGCACGTTGACCTGCGTGGCGGCCAGCCCGATTCCGGGAGCCGCGTACATCGTTTCGAGCATGTCTTTTGCCAGCTGTTGCAACGCAGAATCGAACCGGGTGACCGGCACAGCGCGCGTCCGCAGGCGCGGATCGGGGTATTCCAAAATGGCGAGCTTCGTCATGGTCGGACAACTTCAGCGCGGCAAAGCATTGCGGGCGTTGGGCGGTTGAGATTATAACAGCGCCCACTTTTCAGGGAGGCCGGGTCGCCGATGGGCAACTCGCAGGCCAGCAAGTATCCCCGGATATAAGATAATCCACTGTCCAGCCGATAAAGGACCGCCAAGGACCGAAAACAGGGCCCGATCGGGGCCGCAAGACTGGAGAACAGCCGATGTCTTCACTATCGCCACTTCCTAGGGCCATCCAGGTCAAGGCTCAGCGCGCCGCGAGCGACCGCGGCGGGCTGCACCGCGTCGGGATTTTCTCCGCCGCTCTGGCCGTAACCGCTCTGGCCCTCTATTCGGCGATGACCGGGCAGGCGGCTCATGCGCAGAACAGCGCCAGCTCTCCGGAGCTGGCGCCCAACGCGCCCAAGAGCTACACGGTCAAATCCGGGGACACCCTATGGGGCATCGCCACTCTGTTCCTGCGCGACCCCTGGCTCTGGCCGGAAATCTGGTACGTCAACCCCCAGGTCGAGAATCCGCATCTTATATATCCGGGTGATGTGCTCACCCTGGGCTACGGCGCCGACGGCCGGCCGCAACTGACCCTGGAGCGCGGTGGCGGTACGCGCCTGTCCCCCCGGGTTCGCAGCCGGCCTCTGGATGAGGCCATCACGGCGATCCCGTACGAGGCGGTCGCCGCGTTCATGTCCAAACCCACGGTATTGGAAAAGGCGCAGATCAAGGCCGCTCCCCACGTGGTCTCCTCGCGCGACCAGCATCTGGCGACCGCGACCGGCAATACGATCTACGCGGCCAAGCTCGATGGCGAGGTCGGCAGCCGCTACTCCGTCATGCACGTCGGCGATGCCCTGCGCGATCCGGACAACAAAGAAGTGGTTGGCTATCAGGGCATCTTTACGGCCGACGCCAAAGTGACCCGCACCGGCGAGCCGGCAACCCTGATGATCACCGAGGCACATCGCGAGACCTTCAATGGTGATGTGCTCTTCCCGGCCGACGCGGAAGTGCAGCTCGACTTCATCCCGCACGCCCCGCAGAACGAGATCGACGGGCGCATCATGGCGTTGCCCAACGCGATCCTCATGGTCGGTCAGTATCAGGCCGTCGTGATCAATCGCGGCAAACAGCATGGACTGGAGCCGGGGCACGTGCTCTCGATCCTGCAGGTCGGCCCCACCATCCGCGATCGCACCAACAGCATGGACACGACCAAGTTCGACCGCGCGTTCGGCCCAAAGATGAAGCTGCCGGATGAGCCGTCCGGCAAACTCATGGTATTCAAGACCTTCGATCGCGTGAGCTACGGACTGGTGCTGGAGTCGACGGCCCCGATCCGTGAATTGGACCGCGTGGTCAATCCTTGATCTTTGACGGACGCGCCGCAGCCCGGGGGAATACGGCCCGCGTCTCGTTCGTCCAGCACGCCCATCTGGATCGGGCCATGGACACGGATATGCCAGGCAGCAGGGAAGAATTGCGCGCGTGGGCGGTGCTCGTCCGAGCTTTCGGCCTCACCTACGAGCATGTCGCCGGCGCATTGAAAATTGCAGGCTGCGCAGCCGATCTGGTGCGCAGCTCCTGCGCCGACCTTCGGCAGTACGGCTTTCCCGAGGCAGCATGCCGCTCGCTCCAATCACCCGACTGGGCGCAAGCCGATAGGGATCTCAAATGGCTGAGTAGTGCCGATCGCCACCTGGTGCCACTGAGCTCCCCGTTCTATCCGCCGTTGCTCGCCAACAGTGGCGGAGCTCCGGTCGCCCTCTACGTGCAGGGCTCTCAGGAAGCTTTGCTGAGCCCGCAGCTCGCTATCGTCGGCAGCCGCAAGCCGACGGCGGGCGGCAGGCAGACCGCGGAGGACTTCGCCGCGCAGCTTGCACGCTGCGGCCTGACGATTACCAGCGGCCTTGCAGAGGGCATCGATGGCGCGGGTCATCAGGGTGCGCTGGCCTGCGGCGGGCTCACTATCGCGGTGTGCGGCACCGGACTGGACCATGTCTATCCGGCCCGGCACGCCGAGCTGGCCCGCCGTATCGCAGCCCGCGGCGCGCTGATCTCGGAGTTTGCGCCGGACATCGGCGCGCGGCGGGAGAATTTTCCGCGCCGTAACCGCCTCATCAGCGGCCTCAGCGTCGGCACGCTCGTGGTGGAAGCGGCCAAACAAAGCGGCTCGCTCATCACCGCGCGGCTGGCCGCCGAGCAGGGACGGGAGGTCTTCGCGGTGCCCGGCTCGATCCACAACCCCATGGCGCGCGGCTGTCACGAGCTGATCCGCCAGGGCGCAAAACTGGTCGAAACGGCCGACGACATTCTCGCCGAGCTGCGCGTGCCGCTGGCGCAGGCGGTGCGCAGCTGCGTCCCGGCCACGACCGCGCCCGACGGCCAAAAGATAGACAATGAATACGAAATCCTGTTAGATGCGCTCGCCTTCGATCCGGTGGACATCGGCACGCTCGCCCGGCGCAGCGGCCTGAAGCCCGAAGCGGTGGCCTCGATGCTGCTCCTTCTGGAGCTGAAGGGCATGGTGGAGACGCGGCCCGGAGGCCGTTATTGCCGGACGGCGAACAAACCATCGCGCGCCGGCCGAGATGCCGTAAATTAATGAGCAGCAACCTCGTCATCGTCGAATCGCCCGCCAAGGCGAAGACCATCAAGAAATACCTGGGCAAGGACTTCGAGGTTCTCGCCTCCTACGGCCACGTGCGCGACCTGGTCCCCAAGGAGGGCGCCGTGGATCCGGACCAGGACTTCGCGATGCGCTACCAGATCATCGAGCGCAACGAGAAGCACGTGCTGGCCATCGCCCGCGCGTTGAAAAAGTCCAAGGCGCTGTACCTCGCGACCGACCCGGATCGCGAGGGCGAAGCCATCGCCTGGCACCTCTCGGAGCTGCTGAAGGAACGCGGCGAGCTGGACGGCAAGGACGTCCATCGGGTCGTGTTCTACGAGATCACGCGCAACAGCGTGCGCCAGGCCGTCGAGAATCCGCGCACGCTGTCCGGCGATCTCGTGAACGCGCAGCAGGCGCGCCGCGCGCTCGACTATCTCGTCGGCTTCAATCTTTCGCCGCTTCTGTGGAAGAAGGTCCGCCGCGGACTCTCGGCCGGGCGCGTGCAGAGCCCGGCGCTGCGCATGATCTGCGAGCGCGAGGCGGAGATCGAGGCTTTCAGGGCGCGCGAGTACTGGACCATCGAAGGCGAGGGCCGGACTGAGAAGGAGCCCTCCAGCCAACCCTTCCCCATCAAGCTGATCGAATACGCCGGCGACAAGGTCGAGCAGTTCTCGTTCCAGAACGCCGCGCAGGCGCACAGCGTCGAACAAACGCTCAACGCCGCCGCCCAGGGCCGGCTGCAAGTCCTGCACATCGACAAGAAGCAGCGCCGGCGCAACCCCGCGCCACCCTTCACGACGTCGACTCTGCAGCAGGAAGCGGCGCGCAAGCTCGGGCTCAGCGCGCGCAACACGATGCGGATCGCCCAGCAGCTCTACGAAGGCGTGGATGTCGGGGAAGGCGCGGTCGGCCTGATCACCTACATGCGTACCGACTCGGTCAACCTCGCCGCCGAAGCGGTGCAGGAAATGCGCGTCACCATCGAAAAGCTCTACGGCAAGGAAGGCCTCGCCGAAGAGCCGCGCGCGTACAAGACCAAATCGAAGAATGCGCAGGAAGCCCACGAGGCGATCCGGCCGACGATGCCGCATCTCACGCCGGGCGACCTGGCCGGCAAGCTGGACAATGATCAGCATCGGCTCTACTCGCTGATCTGGAAGCGCGCGATCGCCTGCCAGATGAGCCACGCGATCTTCGACACGGTCGCGGTCGACATGCTGGCCGGTCCCGACGGGCCGCGCCGCCACCTGTTCCGGGCCAACGGCTCGACGCTGGTCAAGCCCGGCTACATCGCCGTGTACCAGGAAGATCTCGACGAAGGTACGCAGGACGATGCCGATCGCATTCTGCCGGCCATGGACATCGGCGATGCCGTCGCGCTGCTGTCGATCAAGCCCGAGCAGCATTTCACCGAGCCTCCGCCGCGCTACACGGAGGCGTCTCTGGTCAAGGCCCTCGAGGAGCATGGCATCGGCCGGCCGTCGACGTACGCTTCGATCATCTCCACGCTGCGCGACCGCGAATATGTCGAGATGGACGGCAAGCGCTTCATCCCGACCGACATCGGCAAGATCGTCAACCGCTTCCTCACCAAAAACTTCCACCGCTACGTCGAGTACGGCTTCACGGCGAAGATGGAGGATTCGCTCGACGCCATCTCGCGCGGCGAGGAGGACTGGGTGCCGCTGATGCACCAGTTCTGGAAGCCCTTCATAGGCCAGGTCGAGCACACTGAGAAGCACGTCTCGCGCGATGAAGTCGCGCAGGCTCGCGAGCTGGGCAAGGACCCGGCGACCGGCAAGCCGGTGACGGTGCGCATGGGGCGCTATGGCCCGTTCGTGCAGATCGGCACCAAGGACGACGAGGAGAAGCCGCGCTTCGCGGGACTTCGCCCCGGACAGAAGATGGACAGCATCACCTTCGAGCAGGCCATGGAGCTGTTCAAGCTGCCGCGCAAGCTGGGCGAGACCGCCGACGGCGAGCCGGTGACGGTGAGCATCGGGCGCTTCGGTCCGTACATCAAGTACGGCTCCAAGTACGTTTCGCTCAAAGAGGACGATCCGTACAAGGTCGAGCTGCCGCGCGCGCTGGAGCTGATCGAACAAAAGAAGATCGCGGATGCCAACCGCATCATCCAGGACTTCCCCGATGCCGGCATCCAGGTGCTGAACGGCCGCTATGGGCCGTACATCACCGACAAACAACGCAATGCCAAGATCCCCAAGGATCGCGACCCGAAGAGCCTGACGCTGGAGGAATGCCGCGCGTTGCTGGAACAGGCGCCGGCCCGCGGTCCGCGGCGCGGTGCCGGCCGCGGCAAGACGGCAGCGGCGCCACCGCCCCCGCCCGCCCAGCCCGCCTCCCAACCGGCAGCCGCAAAGCCCGCCCCCAAGGCGAAAGCCGCGAAGGCGGCGAAACCCGCGCGCAAGCCGGTCAAGAAGAAAGTCGCGGCGAAGAGCAAACCCCGTAAAGCAGGCGCCGAGAAATCCGCCACGCGCCAGCGCGCGTAGACCATGGCCGCGGCGAATTCCCGCCAAGGGGTTCGAACGGCTCGCCCAGATCACGCGGACAGGACTGCTTGAACTACCGGCACGGCTTTCACGCTGGAAATTTCGCCGACACCGTCAAGCACGTGATCCTGATCGCGATCCTGAGAGCGTTGCAGAAGAAACCCGCGCCGTTTTTCTACCTGGACACACACTCCGGCCGGGGCCGTTACCGCTTCGCCGTACCGACGGAGGCAGAAAGCGGCCCGCATGCTCCATCGAAGATCACCGACCGCTGGCCCGCCAACGCGGAATTCGCCGCAGGCTTCGAGCGCTTGCGGCGCCGTTCGTCCCTGCCGGACCCGATCGCCGACTATGTCGCCCTCATCGAAAGCCTCGGCGATGCGCCGGCGCCCGGCGCTCCATTGCGCTTCTATGCCGGCTCACCTTTGATCGCCGCGCGCTTGCTGCGTTCCAACGACCGTGCGGTTCTATTCGAGCTGGGCATGGCCGAAGCCGAGAAGCTGCGCGCGACGATGCGCAGCTTCAAGAACGTCGCCGTCCATTGTGCCGACGGCTACGCCGCCCTGCGCTCGCAGCTGCCGCCGCGCGAACGCCGCGGGCTCGTGCTGATCGATCCCGCATATGAGCTGCAGGAGCGTGAATTCCCTCTGGTAGTGGCGGCGCTGCGCGCGGGATATGCACGCTGGGCCACCGGGATATTCGCCATCTGGTACCCCATCAAACGCCGCGCCACGGTGGACCTCTTCCATGAACAGCTCAGGCAAACCGGCATCCGCAAGATCCTTTGTGCGGAGCTTCGCCTCTACCCCGACGACTCGCGTGTAAGCCTCAACGGCTGCGGCGTGGCCATCGTCAATCCGCCGTGGCAACTGGATCGGACGTTGCAGAACGCCCTGCCCGCTTTGCACGAGGCGCTGGGAGGCCAACCGGGTACTTCGGCGGACTGTTTCTGGCTGGTGCCTGAATGAGCCTCGCTGCAACGCCGCGGGGCGCATCCGGCTCCCGCTCATCCGGCCCGCAACTTCGCTACGCCCTCGATCTCAGGCAAGCGCCGCGCACTCGCTTTCCCTGAAGCACTCCACGATGTGATCGTTCACCATCCCCACCGCCTGCATGTGCGCGTAGATCACTGTCGAGCCTACGAAGCGGAACCCGCGCTGCTTGAGATCCTTCGACAGAGCGTCCGACTCAGGCGTGGTCGGCGGCACCTGTTTCTGCTTCTGGAACCGGTTGCGCCGCGGCCTGCCGCCCACGAAGCGCCAGGCATAGGCATCGAAGCTGCCGAATTCCTCCTGCAACTTCAGGAACGGACGTGCGTTGGCCACTGCCGCCTCGATCTTCAGCCGGTTGCGCACGATCGCCGCGTCCTTCAGCAGCCGCTCGACGTTGCGGCGGTTGAAGCGCACGACGCGCTCCGGATCGAATTGCACGAAGGCGCGCCGATAGCCCTCCCGTTTGTTGAGGATGGTCGACCAGCTCAGCCCCGCCTGCGCCGCTTCCAGGATCAGGAACTCGAAATGCCGCCGGTCCTCGTGCACCGGCACGCCCCATTCCTCGTCGTGATACCGGCAGTACAGCGCGTTGCCGGCAGGCACCCACAGACATCGCGGGCGGTCTTGTTTGTTCATCGCATCGCCTTGAGTACGCTGGCGGCCACGGCGCGGGCGCGAACGAGCTCGCTGTCGCGCGCCAGGACCGCAATACTGCCATGGGTCGAGGGCAGGATGACACCGCTGTACCCGTCCTCGGAGAACGGCTGCTCGTGAGCGACCGTTTCGTTCGGGAGCAACATGACGGTCACGGGACCTTGCGCGTCCTGTATCACCAGGTGCGGCACGAAATGGCTGCGGAACCAGCAGGATTGGGCATACGACACCCGTCCCAGGTCGATGTTTGTTTTAACGTCCGAGCGCTCGAGGACGGCCTGCAGCCGCGCTGGGGCGACGGTGTCGCGGGTCGTGATCCAGGCCTGGGGCTCGTGCTTCATATGCGCGACCACATCGGTCGCGAGCGCGGCGCGCGGAAACAGCACCCACATCGCGGCGGCAACACCAATGCCGATCAGCAGGCTCGCCGCGACGGCCAACCAGCGACTCGCGCCCGGCAGCAGACGCCACCGCCGCTCGCTGGCGGTCGCAGCGGATTCGGCCATGAACTTCTGCATCTCCGGCTGGGGGGGCACCTGGACTTGCAGCGCCTGCAGGATGCGCCGATCCAGCGTCCGCGTGCGTTCGGCGAAGTCGGCGCATGCCGCGCACGTGCGGGCATGCTCGGCCGCCGCCGCGTCCGGGCTGCTGGGCTCGGCGCCGATCAGACGCCTGAAATCGAGGCAGTTCATGACTCCAGCACCTTGCGCAGGCGGTTGCGCGCCCGGAACAGCCGGGTCAGGACGGCGCCGGAATTGATGCCCATGTGCTGCGCGATTTCCTCGGTCGAGTAGCCGAACAGTATTTGCAGAACCAGCGGCTCGCGATAGGCGTCGTCCAGTTGCAGGAGGGCGCGGCGTAAGTCCTCGGCCTGCGACTCGTGCGGTGCCGCAAGCGCAGGTTCCTCGCGCGCGACGAGCGCATCGAGGTTCGTCATGTCCAGGCGTTTGCGCTCATACAGCCGCGCATGCTCGCGCCGCGCGATGGTCAACAGCCAATTGCGCGCGGCGCGCGGGTCCTGCAAACGGTCCCGGGCGCGCCAGGCCCGCAGTAAAGTTTCCTGCACCACGTCCTCGGCCACCTGTCGGTCGCGGCTCAGCCAGTAAGCGAAACGGAACAGGTCCGCGCGCATGGCACCCGCCAGCTCGCAGAACCATTCCTGCCGCTGCTTCGCTTCGACCGCCTGATTCATGTATAAAGACCGCCGCTCCAGAGCCCCCATTACCGTCGCGGGGTGATGCCGTGACCGCCAGCCAGGACCTGCCATTGATGGACGATCGTGCAGAATTCCCCCGCCCGCCGGCAGCCGCCCCGCTGGGCAGCGGCGCGCAATCTACCTGAAAACCCGCATGAACAGCATCGCTCCTGCACCTCACCGCTTCGCGCTCCTCGGCCACCCGATCAGCCACAGCTGGTCACCCTTCATCCATGGGCTGTTCGCCAAGCAAACCGGCCACACCATCAATTACCGCCTGATCGACGTGCTGCCGTTCAAATTCCGGTCCACCGCCCTGCAATTCTTCGCCGAAGGCGGGCGGGGCCTGAATGTGACCGTTCCCCACAAGCAGGCGGCCGCCGAGCTCGTCAATTCTTTGACACCGCGCGCGCAGCGCGCCCGGGCAGTAAACACGATCCGCATGGAGGACAACAACGAGCTGCTGGGAGACAACACCGACGGCGCCGGCTTGCTGATGGACCTGACCCGCAACCTCAACGTGAACCTGGCGGGTGCCACCATCCTGATCCTGGGCGCGGGTGGAGCGGCGCGCGGCATCATGCAGCCGCTGATCGAGGCCAAGCCCTCCGCCATCGTCATCGCCAACCGCACCGGCGCGCGGGCGGTGGAGCTGGCCGCGGAGTTCGCCGACCTCGGGCCAATCACCGGCTGCAGCTTCGAGGAGCTGTTCTCGCCGCCCTTTAACCTCGTCATCAACGCCACTTCCGCCAGCCTGCAGGATGAGGTCCCGGCGATCCCCGACGGCATGATCGACTCCAACACCTTTTGCTACGACATGGCCTACGGGAAGGGCGAAACCGCCTTCACGCAGTGGGCTCTCGAGCAGGGCGCGGCCGAGGCAGTCAAAGGGTGGGGGATGCTGGTCGAACAGGCCGCGGAGTCCTACAAGCTCTGGTACGGCGTGCGTCCCGACACCAAACCGGTACTCGAAGCTCTGACCGCTCCGTGAGCTCGGCGCACACCGCCGCGCGGATGTCGATGTGAGGAGTCAGCCGCGCTCACCCGTTTGACGCCTGCCCGTACCCACCGCCGCTTCGCAGTGCCCTATGCTCAATCCTCTGCTCGAACCCGCCAACCTACCCGACTTCACCGCCATACGTCCCGAGGATGCCGAACCGGCGATCCGCGCGCGGCTCGACGCCAATCGCGCGCAGCTGCAGGAGCTGCTCGCCGGCGGCGCCGATACGTTTGCCGCCTTGATCGAGCCCGTCGAAGCGATGGCCCATCGGCTGAGCCGCACCTGGTCGCCCATCGGCCACCTCAACGCGGTCATGAGCTCCCCGACGCTGCGCGATGCATACACGACTTGTTTGTCGCTGCTCACCGCCTATCAGACCGAGCTTGGCCAGAACGAGGGTTTGTACCAACGGTATGTCGCCATTGCCGAGCGCGAGGCCGCCAGGCTGGACGATACCCAGCGCCGCCTGCTCGACAACGCGCTGCGCGACTTCCGGCTTGCGGGAGTGGCGCTCGATCCGCCGCGCAAGGAGCGCTTCAAGGTCCTGATGCAGGAGCTGGCGCAGTTGCAAGCCAGGTTCCAGGAGAACGTGCTCGACAGCGCGAAGGCCTGGTCACGCGAGGTAACGGCCGCCGGCGAACTTGCGGGACTGCCCGAAGCGCTCGTGCACCGGGCACAACTGCTTGCGCAGGAGCGCGGGCTCGATGGCTGGCTGCTGACGCTCGACCAACCGACCTATTCGGCCGTGGTCACACACGCGGAAAATCGCGCGCTGCGCCAGGAGCTGTATACCGCCTGGAATACCCGCGCCTCCGATCAGGGACCCCTCGCCGGCCGATGGGACAATTCGCAACTCATCGAAGACATCCTGCAGCGGCGCCATGAGCTCGCCCGGCTGCTCGGCTTCGAACATTTCACGGCGCTGTCGCTGGCCACCAAGATGGCGAAGTCCGCGCAGGAAGTCGGCGCGTTCCTGGAAGACCTCGCGGCACGGTGCGTACCCGTGGCACGTCGAGAGCTCGAACAGCTGGAACGGCATGCCGGTCGATCTCTGGAAGCCTGGGACGTGGCGTTCCACGCCGAGCGTCTGCGCCGCGAGCGCTTCGAGATCTCAGACGAGGAGCTGCGCCCGTATTTCCCGCTGCCGCACGTGCTGCAAGGGCTCTTCGCCATCACCGGCCGTCTATACGGCGTGGAGTTTCGCGAGCGCCACGACGTCGCGGTGTGGCATCCGCAGGTGCTCTTTTTCGACATGCTCGCCGGCGGCGAGCGCATCGGCGGCTTCTATCTGGACCCCTACGCGCGCCCAAACAAACGCAGCGGGGCCTGGATGGACGATTGCATCGGGCGACTCGATGCGGCCGGCCGGCACGCGCTGCCGATCGCCTATCTCACCTGCAATTTTCTGCCGCCGGCCGGCGCCGGCCCGGCCACGCTGACACATGCCGAGGTCGTCACGCTGTTTCATGAGTTCGGGCACGGCCTGCACCACTTGTTGACACGGATCGGATATCCGAGCATCGCGGGCATCAACGGCGTCCCGTGGGATGCGGTCGAACTGCCCAGCCAGTTCATGGAGAACTTCGCCTGGAACGCGCAGGTTCTCGCCGCCATCTCGAAACACGTGCAGACCGGCGCCCCGCTGCCGCAGGACAAGATCGAGCGCCTCAACGGCGCGCGCAGCTTTCATGCCGGACTGGCGGCCGTGAGGCAACTGGAGTTCGCCTGGATCGATCTGAAGCTGCACAGCGAGTACGACGCGGCGCGCGGCGCGCGCTGGGCGCAGATGCTGGCGCAAGTCCGCGAGCGCGTAGCCGTCATCCACCCCCCGGCATTCAACCGCTATCTGCACAGCTTCACTCATATCTTTGCCGGCGGCTACGCGGCGGGCTACTACAGCTACAAATGGGCGGAGGTGCTGGCGGCGGACAGCTTCGCGGCCTTCGAGGAGGAGGGTATTTTCAACCCCGCCACGGCCGGGCGGTTCCTCGATTCCGTGCTGGCGCGCGGCGGCAGCCGCGACGTGGCGGAGGCCTTCGTCGAATTCCGCGGCCGTCCGCCGCGGATCGAGCCTTTGTTGAAGCAGCTCGGCATCGGTGTGTAACTCTTGCGCGTCCGCGCGGCAGACGTAATGTGAGTTTATTGTAAGCTCATGATTTACGTTAACAATCGTTCGTGTGAATAACCGGTGCAGGGCGGAATCGCAGGCATTTAGGGTGAACCGAGGCATGGTTTTTCCGCCGAACTGTCCCTAGACTCCCGGGCGGTGCATGCGGCAAGCCCGTAGTGGCGAGGAGATTTCGGGGCACTGACCTCGGCGCTCCGAAGAAGTCCAACCAGATGTTCTCGACCCGGCGCAACGACTACGACGTCACCAATACGGTGCAGGTCAGCTCCACCGCGGCGGTCAGCGAGGCCGTCGAACACCTGTTTCATTCCACCTGGCCGGGCGCTTCGTTCGATCGCCTCGCGCAGGCCTTTGACGACTTCGACCGTTTGTTCGGCGGGCGCATGCCCGGCTACTACGGCGTCGATACCGTCTATCACGATCGCCAACACTCCCTCGACATGACCCTGGCGATGGCGCGGCTGCTCGCCGGCCATGATCGCAGCGAAGAGGAAAGCAAGCGCTTCGGCGCCGAGCGCGTGGTCATGGGACTGGTGACCTCGCTGTTCCACGACGCCGGCTACATCCGCGAGACCACCGACCACAAGCACCGCAACGGCGCGGAGTTCACCCTGCAGCACGTTACGCGCAGCGCGAAGTTCCTGGCGCGCTATCTGCCGCAGATCGGCATGAGCGACTGGGTGCCGATCGCCACGCGCGTCGTGCACTTCACCGGCTACGAAGTGCAGTTCCAGCAGATCCATCTCGCCGAGCCCGAAGACCGCAAGGTCGGCCACCTGCTCGGCACCGCGGACCTGGTGGCGCAGATGGCCGACCGCTGCTATCTGGAGAAATGCCGCGATCGTTTGTATCCGGAATTCGTCCTCGGCGGCGTGGCGGCATCCTACCGCCAGCCGGGGCTCCATCTGATCAAGTACAGCTCCGGGCTGGATGTGCTGCGCCAGACGCCGAAGTTCGTCGAAGAGGTGCGCAAGCACCGGCTCGACGGTGAATTCGGCGCCGCGTATCGATACGCCGAGGTGCTGTTCGACGGACGCAATCCTTACATGGAGGCGATCCGCCAGAACCTCGACTACCTGACGATGATCCTGCGCGGCGAGAACTGGGGGCTGCTACGCCGCAATCCGCCGTGCTTCACGTTCCAGCCGCAACCCTTGCGGAACATACGCCACCTGATGCTGGGACATCTGCGCGAGATCTGGGCCCGCGCCTAGCGCCGCACGGCCTGCGCTCCGCCACCCGCCCGCAACAAAGATCCGCCGCTCAAAACGGGTCGATGTCCGCGACGTAGCGGCGATAAATCTCGGGCAGCTGCCCGAGCACCAGCGCCTTCCCCGCCAGCGCGCTTCCCTGCAGCGCTTCTCGCAGCACATCCTCGGTCAACTCCGTGATCGCGACGCGTGAGACGGGAGCGAAACTCAAGTGCCAGGGCTCGGGAGCGACTCCGCCGCGGTCGGTCCGGTAAGGACGAAAGAAGCCGAACCGACCCATGTGCCGATCCAGCCACGCGGTCAGGCGCGCGAACGGCCCGCCCGGCGAATATTCGACCGGCAGCAGCTGCGCGCTCGCCCCGGGCGGCAACGCGGCGCGGTCGATGACGTCGATTTCACTTCCCCAATGATGCCGGCTCGCCCCCGGCAATGCCGACCAGTACAGAATCGCCTGGACGATCTCGGGGGGCGTCAGAGCCGCAGGATCCAGGGGCTGTCCGGCGCGGTTGTAAAGCGCTCTACGGCCGTGAAACTTCTCGTTCCAGATGTACAGCTGCCGGTCGAAATCGCGGAACGCGCTCACCGGCGCGAGGTCGATGCCCGCCGCGGCCGCCTGCGCGCGCATTTCCAGAAAAGCCGGCGCGGCGAGGGTGTGGAGCACGCACCGGGGTGCTCCCAGCTCGGTCACGTGAGTGCTCGCACGGCCCGTCAATTCAAGCGCATTCATTCCGCAATCGTCCCCCTTGCATGCGCGCCGGTCCAGGGGCCGGCGGGGCGTGCGCCCGATCGTCCGGATTGCAGCCCTGGGACGCGCGAGCCCGCGCTGCGGCGGCGAATCTAAAATAGTGAATGATCGCTCGGGGGTCCAAGGGTATGATCGGGCCGAGACGCTGTTTGGGAATGCCTCCGAGTCAAGGTCTCAGCGCGCCAAATGATCGTGCATAGCCTGAAAATCAAGTACGCCCTGGCGGCCCTGGGCGTAGGTGTTCTGGTCGCATCCGTGCTGGGCGGGATCTTGTTCCTGTGGTATCGCCCGGACCGTACGGACCTCCTCATCCTCGGGATCACCGCTGGCGTGCTGATCCTCAGCAGCCTGGTGGTCGCGTGGCTCCTGGCGCGCCGGCTGGAGCGGCCGATCAGCTCGCTGATCAAGAATGCCGAACGCATCGGCCAGGGCGATTACTCGCGCCCGGCGGTGGAATTCTCGCGCCGCGACGAGATCGGCGAGCTGCAGCAGGCCCTGGAGCGCATGCGCATCAAGTTGCGCCAGACGACCATCACCAAGAACTACCTCAACATCGTGCTCAATAGCATGACCGACGCGGTACTGGTCACCGCCCCCGACGGAACCATCAAAGGGGCCAACGACGCCGCGCAGAAGATGCTCGGCTATCCGGAGGACATGCTGATCGGCAAGCCGATCATCGCCATCATCGCCGAGCCGGGCCAGCCGCAGTTCTCCCTCGAGCAGGCCGCGCAGGAAACGCGCGAGACGGTGCTGCGCACGCGCTCGGGACAAACGATCCCGGCGCTGTTCTCCGGCTCGCGCATCACCGCCGAGGACCCGCAGTTCCAGGGCAACATCTTCGTCGCCAGCAACATCACCGACCGCAAGCGCGCCGAGCGGCGCATACGCTATCTGGCGCGCTACGACACGCTGACGAAAATTCCCAATCGCATGCAGTTCCAGCACCTCCTGCAGCAGGCGCTGGCGCGGGCGGCGCGCGGCGGCTACAGCGTGGCGCTGCTGTACATCGATCTCGACCGCTTCAAGGAGGTCAACGATACCTTCGGCCATGCGGCCGGCGACCGCACGCTGGAAATCCTGAGCGAGCGGCTCACGCGCGTGCTGACCAAGGAAACGACCCGCGAGACCGTCATCGGCCGCCTGGCCGGCGATGAGTTCGCGCTGTTCGTCGAGAATCTGCCGGCCGAGGAAGTCTCCCCGGGCGTAACCTCGCCGCTGGCGCCCAACGGCATCGACCGCCGCAGTCCCGTATCGAACCTGGCGCGCACGCTCCTGGCCGAGATCAGCAAAGCGTTCTACCTGCAGCAGCAGGAGGTATTCCTCACCGCCAGCATCGGCATCGCGCTCTGCCCGCAGGACGCCGAGAACGTCATCGACCTGATCCGTGCTGCGGACGCGGCCATGTATCACTCCAAACAAAACGGCGGCAACACCTTCGCCATCTACTCACCGGAGATGAACATGGCGGCGGTCGAGCGGCTCATGCTCAAGAGCAAGCTCCGCCGCGCGCTCGAGCGCGAAGAGCTGGTAATTCTCTACCAGCCGAAGATCGACCTGCGCGATGGGCGCATCATCGGCTCGGAGGCGCTGTTGCGCTGGCGGCTGCCCGGGCACGGCGACATCCCGCCCGCGCAGTTCATCCCGCTTGCCGAGGAAACCAACCTCATCCTCGATATCGGCCATTGGGTGCTCAACAGGGTCTGCGGGGACTACCGTAAGTGGCAGACACAGGTAGCCGATCCCGGGCGCGTCTCCATCAATCTGTCACTGAAGCAGCTGCGCCAGGCGAGCTTCATCAGCCGCTTCAAGTCGATCTTCAAGAAACACGAGATCTCGCCGACGAGCTTCGAGCTGGAAATCACCGAGACGACCCTGATGGCGGACGCCAAGCGGACGCTGAAGCTGCTCGACGATCTCTACGCCATGGGCCTGCACCTGTCGATCGATGACTTCGGCACCGGCTATTCCAGCTTGAGCGCCCTGCAGCAGTTCCCCATCGGTACGCTCAAGATCGACCAGTCCTTCGTGCGCGATGCGGCGATCGACAAGGACGATGCCACCCTGGTGAAGACCATCATCGAGATGGGCCGCAGCCTCGAGATGGACGTGGTCGCCGAGGGCGTCGAATCGGAAGAGCAGCTCGAGTTCCTGCGCAGGCATAACTGCCAGTTCGCCCAGGGCCGTTTGTTCGGCGACGCCGTGAGCGCCGATGAGTTTCTCGCCCTGCTGATGGCCCAGCAGGCCGGCAACAGCAACATCGTCAAGCTGTTTGGTTAGCCGGCGCTCGTCAGCGCTCGGCCGCCCTGCGGGTGATACGGTGCTCATCCAGCAGATACCACTCGCCGGACGGCGCATACATGCACAGGTAAACCACCGCCGCCTCGGCCGTCAGGAGCTGTGCGATGAGGTAATGCTCCACCGAGCCTTTGATCGGCGGACGCACGGGGTGGCGCACCGATTCGGTCCGGAACCCGCGGGCGCGCAGGTCCGACAAACGAAACGGCGCCTGATCGACCAGGCGGCGGATGCCGAACACCTGCGCGCCCCCGCCGGCGGTCACCCATTCGAACAACGGGAAAATCTCGCCGAGCGCGGCGAGCTGCGCGGGCAACCCGGGCCGCGGCTGCAGCGTGCCGCTGTCCGTTGCCGATTGCCGATCGAGGTAGCTCTTGAGTCTTTCGTACAGCAGCGGATCAGCAGGCATACCGAGGCGCAATGAAGGCGGGCGACAGACAGCTCCTCCGGGGAATTAAGGAGGTGGGTTTCCCCGAGGGATTGTGGCGAACCAACGGCTGTCTATCGCCCGACTAGCGGGCTAACCGCGAGGCCCGCTTCCGTCTACTACGGAAGCTGGCCCTGGAATGAACCTCGATGTCCGAACGAGGACTGATTGAAATGCAGACGCGAGCATCAGCGCGCATTATAAGGACAGGCTCGTCGCAATGCAGCGACGTTTTAACCTTTGTCCGCGAAACACGCCGGATTTGACCTGCTATTGACAAGCATCGCTACGCTATCATTTGCGCATGAGTCCCTGGTTCAAGCCGTACACGCTCGCCGATCTGGAAGCCTGGATACCGAGAACTATGATCGAGCATCTCGGGATCCGCTTCAGGGAGATCGGTCCGGACTATCTGGTGGGCACGCTGCCCGTGGATCACCGGACTCATCAGACGATGGGTATTCTCCACGGCGGCGCGTCCCTCGCGCTGGCCGAGACGCTGGGCAGCATCGGCGCGAACATGTGTATCGACACCCGCAAGCAGGTCTGCGTCGGGCAGGAGATCAACGCCAATCACCTGCGGCCGGTGACCTCGGGCGAGGTCGTCGGCACCGCACGCGCGATCCACATCGGCCAGCGCAGCCAGGTGTGGCAGATCGACATTCTTGGTCCCGATGGGCGGCTGGTGTGCGTCTCGCGGCTGACGCTGGCCATTGTCGAACGCGGGAACGATCCCAGGTTCGCGATGCCGCCGACCGGGAGCGCGGCGTGAGACGGCCAGGCGCTTTCGCCCTTTGCATCCTGCTGCTGCTCGCCGGTTGCGGGCAGCGCGGCGGCCTGTATCTGCCCGACCAGCGCAGCACCGCGGTACCCCAGACCGAGCCGACGAAAACCAAGCCGCCGGAGCCGGCCGCCAACCCGGCCGACGAGGACAAGAAGAAAAACAAATGAATGCGGCGCCGACCCTGGTCCTGGTCGATGGATCGTCCTATCTCTATCGCGCCTTCCACGCGCTGCCCCCGTTGAGCAATTCGCGCGGCGAGCCGACCGGCGCGGTGCTCGGCGTGCTCAACATGCTGAACAAGCTGATCCGCGAGCAGGCGCCGCAGCTGATCGCGATCGTGTTCGACGCGCCGGGACGTACGTTCCGGGACGAGCTGTTCGCCGAGTACAAGGCCGATCGCAAGCCCATGCCGGATGACCTGCGCCCGCAGATCGAGCCGCTGATGCGAGCCGTGGAGGCCATGGGGCTGCCGCTGCTGCGCGTGGAGGGCGTCGAGGCCGACGACGTCATCGGCACGCTGGCGCGGCGCGCGGCGCGCGACGGCATCCGCGTCATCATCTCCACCGGCGACAAGGACATGGCGCAGCTGGTCGATGAGCGCACGACGCTGGTCAACACCATGACCGGCTCGGTGCTCGACCGCGCAGGAGTGAAAGCGAAGTTCGATGTCTACCCGGAACAGATCGTCGACTACCTGGCCCTGGTGGGCGATACCTCCGACAACATTCCCGGCGTGCCGAAGGTCGGCGCGAAAACCGCGGCGAAGTGGCTCGCGGAATATGGGACTCTCGACCGGCTGATCGCCAACGCAGGCAGCATCACCGCCAAGGTCGGCGAAAGCTTGCGCGACAATCTGTCCGCCGTAGATCTCTCGCGCAAACTCGCGACCATCGACTGCGATGTCAAGCTCGAATTCGCGCCGACCGATCTGCGGCCGCGACCGGCTCATGTCGAGGAGCTGCGCGCCCTCTACCAACATCTCGAGCTCAATTCCCTGTTGCGGCAGCTGTCGCCCGCGGACGCCGATCCGCTGCGCGCTGCGGAGAGTGCGGCGCCTGCCATCGCCGGCCCTGCGACCTCCGGTCCTCCGACGCAGATGCATCCGACGGCGACGCCGCGCAATTACGAGATCATCCTCACTCTCGATGATCTGCGGCGCTGGCTGCAGACCCTGCAGAGCGCCGCGCTGTTCGCCTTCGATACGCAAACCACCCGGCCCGACTACATGACGGCCGAGATCGTCGGTCTGTCCTTCGGCGTCGAGCCCGGCTGCGCCGCGTACGTGCCGCTGGGCCATCGCTATCCCGGCGCGCCCGACCAGCTCGATCTCCGACAGGTCCTGGACCTGTTGCGGCCCGTGCTGGAGAGCACGGAGCACTCCAAAGTCGGCCACAACCTGAAGTACGACGCGCACGTCCTGCGCACTCAGGGCATCGACCTGGCGGGCATGCGCTACGACACGATGCTGGAGTCCTACGTGCTCAACAGCACTGCGACCCGGCACGACATGGACTCGGTGGCGCTGAAGTACCTCGGCATACAAACGATTCCCTACGAGAATTTGTGCGGCAAGGGCGCCAAACAGATTCCGTTCGATCAGGTCGCCGTGGAGAACGCCGCACGGTACGCGGCCGAAGTCGCGGACCTCATCGTGCAGGTGCATCGCGCGCTGTGGCCGCAGATCGAGCAGCAGCCGCGGCTGGAAAACCTGTATACGCAGATCGAGCAGCCGTTGGTGCCGGTGCTCCTGCGCATGGAGGCCGCCGGCGTGCTCGTCGACCGTGACATGCTGCGCCGGCAAAGCAGCGAGCTGGCGCAGCGCATGCTCGAGACGCAGCAGCGCGCGCAGGCCGAGGCCGGGATGCCCTTCAATCTCGACTCGCCCAAACAGCTGCAGGACGTGCTGTTCAACAAACTGCAGCTGCCGGTGCTGCGCAAGACGCCGAAGGGACAGCCGTCGACCGCCGAGGACGTGCTGGAGGAGCTGGCCGAAAGCTACACGCTGCCACGGCTCATCATGGATTACCGCGGTTTCACCAAACTGAAATCGACGTACACCGACAAGCTCCCGGAGCAGGTCAACGAGCGCACCGGCCGCATCCACACCTCCTATCATCAGGCGGTGGCCGCTACGGGCCGGCTGTCGTCCGCCGACCCGAACCTGCAGAACATTCCGATCCGCACGCCCGAGGGCCGGCGCATACGCCAGGCTTTCATCGCCGCGCCGGGGTCGGTCATCATGGCGGCGGACTACTCGCAGATCGAGCTGCGGATCATGGCGCACCTGTCGGGCGATGAAGGCCTGCTCAAGGCCTTCGCGAACGAGCTCGACATTCATCAGGCCACCGCGGCCGAAGTCTTCGGCGCCGCATTGAACGCCGTCACCGCCGACCAGCGCCGCTCGGCCAAGGCCATCAACTTCGGTTTGATCTACGGCATGTCGGCGTTCGGTCTCGCGCGCCAGCTCGGCATCGAGCGCGGCGCCGCGCAGAAATACGTCGACCTTTATTTCGAGCGCTATCCGGGCGTCAAACGCTTCATGGACGAGACGCGCCAGCAGGCGCGAGCGCAGGGTTTCGTCGAGACGGTGTTCGGCCGCCGTTTGTATCTGCCCGACATCAACGCGCGCAACGCGCAGCTGCGCCAGTACGCCGAGCGCGCCGCCATCAATGCGCCGATGCAGGGCACCGCGGCGGACATCATCAAACGAGCGATGATCGCGGTCGACCGATGGATCGCGGAGGAAGGCGCGCCGGCCAGGCTGGTCATGCAAGTGCATGACGAACTGGTGCTGGAAGTCGCACAGAGCGCCGTCGAGGAAACAGGGAAAAAATTACATCACCACATGTGCACGGCGGCGATGCTGCGCGTGCCGCTGAAGGTGGAAGTGGGCACCGGCGCGAATTGGGACGAGGCGCACTGAGCGCGGATGTCGGCGATCCGCTACGTTTGATCCGCCGCGTTGTCGTCTATCCACAACGACGCGCCACCGCGCGCTCGCGCCGCGGCCGCCCGGCGCGGCATACTGCGCGCGGTTTTCACGCACATCCAAGGAGCATTCATGTTGCGCGCAATGCTGACCGCTTCGTTACTCGCCGCCGTGGCCGCGCCGGCTACATCCGCGCTGGCGGCCGACAATGGAATCTACATCGGCGGTTCCGTCGGCCAGGCGAACATCAAGGAACGCGACGATTTCACCGGGCTCCAGCTCGACGGCGACGACACCGGCTTCAAGGCGATCGTCGGCATCCGGCCGCTCGATTTCCTCGGCTTCGAGTTGAATTACGTCGATCTCGGCCGCTCGAAGGACACCGTCGCCGGCGTCGATCTCACGGCCGACGCCAAGGGCATCGACGCCTTCGCGGTCGGTTTCCTCGGGCTGCCGTTCATGGATCTGTTCGCCAAAGCAGGCGTGATCTCCTGGGATGCAAAAGTGTCCGCGCGGGGCCTGGGCTCGCTATCGGACGACGGCCAGGATTTCGCCTGGGGCCTCGGCGCGCAGGTGCACTTCGGGAGCGCCGCGCTGCGCGCGGAGTACGAGAAGTTCGACATCGGCGACATAGACGACGTGAATCTCATCTCCGTGGGCTTCACCTGGACTTTTCTCTGATTTCGCCGCCGGCGGGGGCCGCGCGCTACCGCTCGACGGCGAGTACGCGGCCTTCGTCTGTAAGTTCTGCAGAGCCGTCGCCCCGCTGCGGCCATGCGGGGGCGAAGCTGAACGTCGGGTGAATTTTTCTTAATCGCTCGGGCAAAAAACTTTGAGTTTGGCGCGGCATTCCGTTGAACTTCTGCACGCCGGCCCCATCTAACCTTGCGAGCGTCTAGTACGCTCCCCGCTTTCCTCCCTGAGCGGGTTAACCCGGTTTGTCATCCCCATGCCGGGTTAGTCTACCCCGGTGGTGCGGCCCCCCGTTCCGCCGGGGTACTTTTTTGCAACATGTCGCGCAACGCAGCGCGCGCTTCCTCCAGGCCCTGTTTAGTGACCGCGGAGAACAGCTGCACGCCCCCGTGATCGCCCAGCTGCCGCCGGGTCGCCTGCAGCACCGTGCGGCCCTCGCTGGCGGTAAGTTTGTCGCTCTTGCTGAGCAGGACATGCAACGCCAGTGCACGCCGCTGCGTCCAGCCCGCCAACTCACATTCCTCTTCCTGCACTCCGCGGCGCGCGTCGACCACCAGGAACAACCCGTTCAGGCACGCGCGCGATTCCAGATAGCTTTCCACCAGTTCCTGCCAATGCGCGCGCATGGCGGCCGGCACTTTCGCGTAACCGTACCCGGGCAGATCCGCCAGCCGCCGCTGCGGCTCCAGCTCGAACAGGTTGATGAGCTGGGTGCGACCCGGGGTCTTGCTGCTGCGGGCCAGGGCCCGCCGCTGAGTGAGCGCGTTGAGCGCGCTCGATTTGCCTGCGTTGGACCGTCCGGCGAAGGCCACTTCGACGCCCGCGTCCGGCGGTAGCTGGCCGAGGCTATTGACGCTCAACAGGAAGCGCGCATGCGGGTAGATGGACATGACTGGACCCGGTCCTCGCATTCGGATCTGCCCGCTCCCTTACCCGCTTCGGGGAGAGACTCAGGCCGTGGAATTTCTTTAGTGTACAATTTCGCGCCCTCCGCGCCGGCCATGTCCGTATCGACAGCGTCTGCGGCCGTTCGCGAGCCGCGCCCGAGGTGTGGCGTTATGCGATTGACTGGATGTACCAAGGGAGACTGCAGTTCATGAGTATTCGTTCGACTTCGGGCCTGACCCTCCTGGCGATCACCGTCGGACTGGGCACCGGCCTGGTCGCCTTTCAAGCCCATACCGAGGGCTCGGCCGATGCGGGCGGCGGAAAATCCGCGGTGTGCGTGGCCTGCCATGGCATGAATGGCAACAGCACGAACCCCGAATGGCCGAACCTCGCCGGCCAGCAGGGCCGTTACATTACCAAGCAGCTGAAATCCTTCCGAGAGGGAAAGCGCAGTGATCCGCTGATGTCGCCCATGGCGGCAGGGTTATCGGATGCCGATATCGCCGATCTGGCAGCCTACTACTCTGCCCAGACGCCGAGCGGCCTTGAGGCCGACCCTTCATACTGGAAAGCGGGGGAGAAGCTTTATCGTGGCGGTGACGCTGCACGGGGTATCCCCGCCTGCATCGCCTGCCATGGTCCTGTGGGGCAAGGCAACGGCCCCGGTGCCTATCCCGCCCTGCGTGCCCAGCACGCCCCCTACACACAGAAGCAGTTGCAGGCATATGCCGCCGGAGCACGCACCACCGATCAGGCACAGATCATGAGGACGATCGCTCAACGCCTGACCGCCGAGGACATTCGCAATCTTGCTTCATATGTGCAGGGAATGCGGTAACCGGTGAGCGCGAACATGAAGCCGAGAACGATCGCGACCATCGCCTTGTTGCTGGCCAGCGGCGTCGGCTGTGGCAAGCAGGGTCCCTCGGAGCCTGCACCCGAACGGCCCGCGCCTGCACCGGCCGCGGCGTCGAGCGAAGCGCCAGCGCCCACTGAAAAGAGCGCGCCACTGCAGTCCGCGGCGGCTCAGGAAGGCGAGGACATCGCGGCGGGCGAGGCGGTGGAGGAAACCGGTCAAGCCCCGCCCGCAAATGCGGCGGCGGACCAGGCAAACATAATGCTGGCCAAAGCGTTCGCATCACCCGGCTCGGCAGGCGGCGCGGCAGATCCCGCCTCCAAATGGACGCAAGGCACCCACTACCAAGTGGTGACGCCTGCGCAGCCGACCAGCGTACCCCCCGATAAGGTAGAAGTGCTGGAGATGTTCTGGTACGGCTGCCCGCACTGCTATGGACTGGAGCCGTACATCGAGAGTTGGGAGCCCAAGAAAGCATCCTTCATCCAGTTCATCCGTGTGCCGGTCACATGGGGACCGGTGCACAAGCTGCACGCGCGGCTCTACTACACGCTGCAAACTCTCAATCGCTCCGATCTGCACCTGGCGGCATTCCGGGAAAGCCAGGTGGGCAATCACCTCATCGGTCGCGACATGCAGGATACCGAGCGGGTGCAGCTGGACTTCGCCAAGCGCCACGGCATCGACGGCGACGCCTTCACCAAAGCGTACCGTTCCGAGGAAGTCACCGGAAAGCTCGAGCGCGCCGAAGAGCTGATCCGCCGCTATAAAATCGAGGGCGTGCCGCGCATGGTGGTCAACGGCAAGTACACCGCGGACGTCGCATCAGCCGGCGGGCAGAGCCAGCTCATCAGCCTGGTCAGCGACCTGGCTGCGCGCGAGCACAAGAAGAATTGATCGGCCGCGAACCGGGATGGCGCGCCCGGCGGGATTCGAACCCACGACCTACAGCTTCGGAGGCTGTCACTCTATCCAGCTGAGCTACGGGCGCGATGTGCCAATGATGCATCAGTGCAGGGCTCTCGTGCACGAGATAACTGCGCGAAGGCCGGCGCCGGCAGCGGATATTTATAGCCTCCGACGCAGCCGCTATACTCCGCGCCACTTTTTGGCCGCCTCCCAGTGGAGTTCCAGTGAGCAAGCAGGACACGCATTTCTTCAACGTTTTCAGCCTGGTCCTCGGCATCCTGATCGCCATCGCGATCCTGCTGTTCGCGCTTGCCAAGCTCGTCGGCACCAGCACTCAAGCCGAGCACCTCAAGACCGATCCCCTGCGGATCGCCGCCATTGACGAACGCACCAAGCCGCTCGCGCGCGTCGCCGTGGCCGGTCAGGACAATTCCGCCCTGGCGATCAAACAACCCAGCTCCACCACCACAACGGCCGCTGCAGGCGCCGCGCCGAAAGATGGCGAAGGCGTATACAACGCGGCCTGCGTGGCGTGCCACGGCGCGGGCATCGCCGGCGCGCCGAAGTTCGGCGACCACGCCGCATGGGCGCCGCGCATCGCCAAAGGTACCGATACCCTGCACAAACACGCGCTCCAGGGCTTCCAGGGCAGCTCCGGAGTGATGCCGCCCAAAGGCGGCCGCACGGACCTGTCGGACGACCTCGTCCAGCAGGCCGTCGACTACATGGTTTCCCATTCGCGCTGAGCGCTCCGCGACGGCCCGCCTCACAGCGCGGTGCCGAAGCGCCTGAGCTGAATGGCCTCGGCGACGTGCCGAGACGAGATCACTTCGCGGCCCTCCAGATCGGCAATCGTTCGGGCCACGCGCCGCACGCGATGGTAGACGCGGGCTGACAAACCCAGCAGCGCAATCGACTGGTGCAGCAGCGCCCCGGCCTCGCCCTCCAACGGACAGTGCCGTTCAATCTCGCGGTGAACCAGCCGTGAGTTGGGTTTCCGTGCGCGCTCGAGCTGTCGTTCCCGAGCCCGCGTCACTCTCTGCAGAACCACGGCGCTTCCCTCGCCACGAGCAGTCTCGCGCGCCAGCTCGCCGGCATCCAGGCGCGGCACTTCCACGTGCAGATCGATGCGATCGAGCAGCGGTCCGGAGATCCTGCCGCGATACCGTTGAATGACCGCTGGCGTACAGCGGCAGCGGCCATCGCGGTCGCCGTAGTATCCGCAGGGACAGGGATTCATCGCCGCCACCAGCTGAAAGCGCGCCGGAAATTCCGCCTGGCGCGCGGCGCGCGAGATGACCACCGTCCCCGATTCCAGGGGCTCGCGCAGTACTTCCAGCACCTCGCGGTTGAACTCGGGCAGCTCGTCGAGAAACAGCACGCCATGATGCGCCAGCGATATCTCGCCGGGCCGCGGATGTGAGCCGCCGCCGACCAGCGCCACGGAAGAGGCCGTGTGATGGGGCGCGCGAAAAGGACGCCGGCCCCAGTGCTCGACGCGAAACCCCTGGGCCGAGATCGACGCCACGGCAGCGCAGTCCAAAGCTTCCTGCGGCGTCATCGGCGGCAGGATGCCCCGCAACCGCTGCGCGAGCATGGTCTTGCCCGAGCCGGGCGGACCGACAAACAAAAGGCCGTGGCCGCCCGCGGCGGCGATTTCGAGCGCGCGCCGCGCCTGTTGCTGGCCGAAAACTTCGTCGAGATCGGGATAGCTGCCGCCCGCGCCCGCGCCCGGCGCGGTACGCACGAATTGCAGCGGCTGCGCGCCGCTCAAGTGATCGCGAACCTCGAGCAGGTGATCCGCGGCGGCTACCTGCGCCCGTTCGACCAGGGCGGCTTCGGCGAAATTCGCGCGCGGCATCACCATGCGGTGTCCGGCTTCGGCCGCGTGGCAGACGGCCGGCAGGATCCCGCGCACCGCCCTCAGCTCCCCGCTCAAAGACAGCTCGCCATAGAACTCACAGCCCGCGAGGCGGTCGGGGGGAAGCTGTCCGGAAGCGACCAGCACCCCGAGCGCGATCGGCAGATCGAACCGCCCGCCCTCCTTGGGCAAATCCGCCGGCGCGAGATTGACCGTGACGCGCCCCGCGGGAAATTCCAGCTCGGCCGTGGCCAGCGCCGACCGCACGCGCTCGCGGCTTTCTTTCACCACCGCTTCCGGCAATCCGACGATGGAGAAGGTCGGCAGTCCCGAGCCGAGGTGAACCTCGACACTCACCTGCGGCGCTTCCATGCCGAATTGCGCACGGCTCAGCACCGTCGCCAACATCACCTCGTCCTCCCTGGCTCGTAGCGCTCTAGGACCGGCTTTCCATCTCCTGCACCTGCCGCTCGAGAGCCTCGAGCTTCTCGCGGGTACGCCGCAGCACGCCCGCCTGACGCTCGAACTCCTCCCGCGTCACGAGGTCGAGGTGCGCCAGCCCGGACTGCAGCACGGAGCGGAAATTGTTCTCCAGGTCGCGCCGCAGCGACATCAGGTGCTCCGGCACGGAAGCGGCGAGCCGCCGCGCAAGCTCATCGAGTTTCGAAGTGTCCATGCGCACGAGCATTGACGGCACCGCCGGGGACGTCAAGCACCACAGGGTCCCCATCTGCACCACTCCAGCGAGCGCCAATTTCCGAGGTGAAGGGTTCTGAAACGGGTACCGTCCGTTCAGCCGGGGGACCCGGCTGCCGGCGGCAACGGCCGTCCGGGCGCAGCTTTATAGAATCGGGGCGCCTGTTTACACTCGGCGCCGTACAGCTGTGAGGCGCCCTATGAAACTCGTGACGGCGATTATCAAGCCCTTCAAGCTCGACGACGTGCGCCATAGCCTGGCCGAGATCGGCATCCAGGGCATCACCGTGACGGAAGTCAAGGGCTTCGGCCGGCAGAAAGGCCATACTGAGCTGTATCGGGGGGCTGAATATGTCGTTGATTTCCTGCCCAAGGTAAAGATCGAGCTGGCCGTGGCCGATGACAGGGTCGAGCAGGTGCTGGAGGCGATCACGCAGGTCGCCCGCACCGGCAAGATCGGGGACGGCAAGATTTTCGTGACGGATCTGGGGCAGGTGATCCGCATTCGCACCGGAGAGACGGACGCGAATGCCCTGTGATCCCCGGCCCGGCGAGGGGTAGTTATGAAGACGCAATTATGGGTGACCTTGGCCTTGCTTGCGGCGGTGACATTGCCGGCGAGCGCTGACATCTATCGCTGGGTCGACGCCCAGGGTCGCGTTCATTACAGCGACAAACCGGTCGAGGGCGCGCAGCGGGTGAAAGGCGTGGACTCCAGGCCCACCGATCCGGCGGCCGTCGCCGAGCGCAGCCAGGCCGCGCACGATCAGCGCGAAAAAGCCCTGGCCGACGCGCAGAAGAAACAAACCGACCAGGCGGCGGCCAAGGCCGTCGACAAGGACACGGCCACGGTCCAGGCGGACCGCTGCAAGAAAGCGCAGGAGGATTACCGCGTGGCGATCGAGTCCCAGCGCCTGTACCGCGTCGGCAAGGATGGCGAGCGCGAGTATCTGAACGACGAAGAGCTGAGCACCGCGCGCATCAATGCTCTGAAGGCACGCGACGAGGCGTGCAAGAAGAGCGACTGAGGCCGCCGGCCCGCATCGCATCGGGCGTCCGAGCCCGCCAACCCCACTTGAAGTCCGGAATGCCAGGCCGCCGCAGGCGGCTTGGCGCTTCCATCGTTCCCGCGCACAGACGATACTGCGGCCGGTGCATTCGAGGCACCGGGCCAGGGAAGCTTCTCGAACACAACTAGCGGCGCTACGAGGAACGGCTCCGTAATATCGACCACGAGCGCGAGCCGCCAGCGAACGTCAATACACAGCGAATTGGACCAGCGGGAGATTCAGATGCGGACCGGATTCATAGGCTTGGGGGCGATGGGTATTTCCATGGCCCGCAACCTCAACAAAGCAGGGCTGTTGACGGCGGTATGGAACCGCACGGCGGGCAAGGCCGCGGCGCTGGCGGCGGAAACCGGCTGTGCCGCAGCCGCCGATCCCGCCACGCTGGGCGCGCAGTGCGACGTCGTCGTGTCGTGCGTCTCCGCCGACGCGGATCTGCTGGAAGTCGTGCAGCAGCTCGCCGGTCACATGAAGCCGGGGAGCGTCATGATCGACTGCTCCACCGTCGGCTCTGAAACGGCCCGCACCGCTGCGGCCATGCTCGCGCAGCGTTCGGTCGAATTCCTCGACTGCCCGGTCACGGGCGGAGTGGAAGGGGCGCGCGACGCGACGCTCACCATTCTGGCGGGCGGCAACGAAAGCGCTTTGGAGCGCGTGCGTCCGGTGCTGCAGGCGATGGGCAAAACCTTCACGCACTTCGGGCCCGTCGGCAGCGGACAGGCCGCCAAAGCCGTGAACCAGCTGATGTGCGCGGGGATCATCGAGGCCGCCGCGGAAGCCATGGCGTTCGCCAAGGCCGAGGGACTGCCGCTCGAGAAGTTGATCGACACTCTGGGCAAGGGCGCGGGCTCGAGCTGGTACTTCATCCATCGGGCGCCGAACATGGCGCGCGGAACGTTTCCGGCGGGCTTCCGGGTGAAGCTGCATCAAAAGGACCTGAAGATCTGCCGCGAGATGGCGGCCCGGCACGGAGTGCAGCTGCCGGTGGTGGAGATGACGCTCGTGCACTACCGGAAATTGATCGAGCAGGGCTTTGGGGACGAGGACATTTCCAGTTTGTTCCGGTTGAAGGACGCGATGTTCGAGCGCGGCGGACACGGCTCATGAAGCGCGAGCCATAGCGGGCGGGCGACGATCGACGGCGTCGTGATATCTCGAGAAACAAACCTGAGGGTATCGTGGCGGGCCTGAAAACGGCGGCGGACGGAGGGGCGTTCTATCTGCCGGATTTCTGCGCGGCGCGCAGCGTCTTCGCGGTCGTTCTGATCAGCGAGCTGGTGGCGATCGTGCTGACGCTGGCGCGGATCGATCTGCGCTTCGGCTTCTGGCTGGATCTGGCGCGCACCTCGCTCTTCCTGCTGTGGATCGGGATGTGCAGCGCCGCCGCGCTGTGCGCGGCCCGTCCGCGACTGGCGGGCATCGACACCCGCCGCGCCTCCGCCATCGCCCTGCTGCTGCTGGTGGCGGTCACCGTGGCGGTTTCCGAAGCCACCTTCCGGCTGGGGCAGCACTGGCCGGGCGGCATCGGGAATGCCGGACGGCTGTTCCCCGGAGATCACGCGCGGTTCCTGCTGCGCAATACCTTCATCGCCTTCATCGTGAGCGCACTCGCCCTGCGGTACTTCTTCGTCAGCCACCAGTGGCGCCGCAGCGTCGAGCTGAAGGCGCGCTCGCGGCTGGACGCCCTGCAGGCCCGCATCCAGCCGCATTTCCTGTTCAACAGCATGAACACGATCGCCGCCCTGACGCGCTCCGATCCGCGCCTCGCGGAGGAAGCGGTGGAAGACCTCGCGGAGCTCTTCCGCGCCAATCTCAAGGAAAACCGCAGCCAGATCCCGCTCGAGGAGGAGCTGCAGCTCGCCCGCCTCTACCAGAGGATCGAGGAATTGCGGCTCGGATCACGGCTCAAGGTCACCTGGCAGGTGGACGCTTTGCCGAAGGATCTGCTCGTGCCCAGCCTGACGGTGCAACCTTTGTTGGAGAACGCGATCTATCACGGCGTGGAGCGCCTGGCCGAGGGCGGCACGGTCGCGGTGTCGGGCGCGTTGGCCGACGGCCGGGTGGAATTGCGGATCGCCAATCCGGTCGTCCGCGACGCCGGCCGCGGGCACCGTGGCGGCCATCGCATGGCGCTGGACAATATCCGCGAGCGTCTCGAGCTGGCTTATCCCGGACGCGCGCGCCTGGAGATCCGCGAGCAGGAGGACCGCTACGAAGTGACGCTGATCTTCCCGGTCGAGCCGCCATGAAAGTGCTCATCGTCGACGACGAGGCGCCGGCGCGCGACCGGCTGCGCCGCCTTCTCGAGGAGATCGACGACTGCGAATGCGTGGGCGAGACGATCAACGGACGCCAGGCCATCGAGGCGGTGGCGCGCGAGCTGCCCGATGTGGTGCTGATGGACGTGCGCATGCCGGGCATGGACGGCGTCGAGGCCGCCCGGCATCTGAGCCGGCTCGAACAGCCTCCGGCCGTCATTTTCACCACGGCCTACGACGAATACGCGGTACAGGCCTTCGATGCGCAGGCGATCGGCTACCTGCTCAAGCCGGTCCGCAAGGAAAAGCTGGCCGAGAGCCTGGCGCGGGCGCGGCGGCCGACCAAACCGCAGCTCGCCAGCCTCTCCGGCGCCGGGCCCGCCGCGCGCCGCAGCCACCTGTCGGTGCGCGTGCGCAATGAGCTGCGGCTGATTCCGGTGCAGAACGTGCGTTACTTCGTCGCCGAGCAGAAGTACGTGACGGTGCATCACCTCGAGGGAGAGGAACTGATCGAGGAGTCGCTGCGCGCTCTGGAAGAGGAGCTGGCCCCGGATTTCATCCGTATTCACCGCAACGCGCTGGTTGCGGCCCGCTACGTGGATTGCGTCGAGCGCGGCGCGGACGGCCAGTACACCGTGCGCCTGCGCGATGGCGCCGGCGAGCTTCCGGTCAGCCGCCGTCTGGCGACGGAGGTGTTGCGCAAATTTAGAGGCTAAAATAGCGCCGGACGAGGGACAGAGATCGAAGCGTCGGAGCTCCGCAACAGTTTCATGAACGAATCCTCCTCAGTGCCGGTGCCGATCGAGCCCCCGGTCGAGCCGGGCGACCGCCGGCACATCGAGCGGCGCAACGAAGACCGGCGCAAGCTCGAGCGCACCGCGGTGCGCAGCCTCCTGGCTCTGCTGCTGGCCGGCATGGCCGCCATTCTTGCCGCGCTCGCGCTCTGGCTGCAGCTGCGGGAAACCCAGCAGCTGCAGGACGCCACGGCGCAGCAAAAAACGGTGAGCGCGCAGATGGCGCAGCTGCGCGAGGAGGCGGATGCGGTGCGCAGCCGCGCTGAATCGAACGCTCATCAGCTGAACTCGCTGAGCCAGCTCGCGCCGCGGATCGGGCGGCTGGAAGACTCCATCGGCGAGCTGCGCGGGCGCATGGAAGCCGGCCGGCGCGCGTGGAGCCTCGCGCAAGCGCGCTATCTGGTCGAAGTCGCCAATCGCGGGCTCGCGCTGGAACGCGATACGGTATCCGCGCGGGTCGCGCTGGAAGCGGCCGACGCCCGGTTGCAGGAATTGCGCGATCCGAGCCTGGCGGGCGTGCGCCGCTCGCTGAGCGCCGAAATCCAGGCTTTGCGGCTGGTGCCGCAGCCGGACCTCACCGGCATCGATGCGCGGCTCGCCGGCGCGGAAGAGCTCAGCGGACAGCTGCCCGTGGTAGGCGCCATTCCCGGCCGCTATCGGCCCGAGCAGACCGAGGTCAGCTCCGCGCCCGGCTTCGGACGCGCCTGGCAGCTGCTGCGCAGCTCGCTGACAAACATGATCAGCATCCGCCGCATCGGCAAGGACGCCGTCGAGCTGGTGTCCCTGGAGGAGCAGAACGTGCGGCGCCAGCACCTGCAGCTGTCGCTGTTCGCCGCACGCCTGGCGGCGCTGCGCGGGGACAACGCGCTGTTCCACAAGAATCTCGACGCGGCGCGCAGCTGGCTGGCCGAGATGTTCGATCCGCGCGATGCCGGGGTCGCCAACGTCAACGAGACGCTGCGCGAGCTGGGCGGGGTCAACATCGCGCCGGCGCTGCCGGATATCTCCGGGTCGCTGCGCATGCTCGACCGTCTGGCCCTGGCCGACAAAGGTGCCTCGTGAAGCGCATCGTCCGCTTCGCCATCGCGCTCCTGGCGGGCGCCCTCCTCATCTCCGTGCTGCGCATCGACGCCGGCTACGTCGGCATAAGCTTCCTCGGCGTGCTGATCGAGATGTCGGTCGCGACGCTCGTGCTGGTGGTGCTGGCGGGCTATTTCCTGCTCTGGCTGCTCATCCGGCTCGTGCGGCTGCGCAAGCTCCGCCGCGCGGCCCAGCTCGCGCGGCGCGAGCAGCGCGCGCGCCTGGACCTGATGCGCGGCCTGCTGGAGTTCGCCGCCGGCGAATGGGCCGCGTGCGAGAAGGCCGTGACACGCAGCATCCAGGATGCGCAACGTCCCGTGGTGAACTACCTCCTGGCCGCGCGCGCCGCGGATATGCAGGGGGCGCACGAGCGCAGCGAGCAGTGGCTGAAGCTCGCGCAGGCCGCCGACCCCACCGAGCAATTGCCGGTCCTGATCTCGCAGGCCGAGATCCAGCTGCGCCACAAACAATTCGAGGCGGCCAGCGAGACGCTGCAGGCGCTGGAGGCCTGCGGCAAACAGAACTCACGGGGCCTGCTGCTGCTCGCGCGCCTGTACCGCCAGCTGGGAGAGTTCGAGAAGCTGCGCGCGCTGGAGCCGAATCTGCGCCGCGCGCCGGGGATCCGCCCGGCGGCGGTCGATGAGCTCATCGATCAGGCTTATCTGGAAATGCTCAAAGCCGTGGCTGAGAGCGGCGATGCACAGCGGCTGAACAAAGCCTGGGAACAGGCGTCCAAGCAGGCTTCCAGACGCCCTGAAGTCATCCTCGCCTACGCGCGCGGGGCCATGAAGTGCGGCGACGCGGCGCGGGCCGAAAAGATTCTGCGCGAGGCCATCGACGATCATTGGAACGAATCGCTGGCCGCAGCCTACGGCGAGCTGGAATTGCCCGACCCGCTGGCGCCATTGGCTGCGGCAGAGAAATGGCTGCGCACGCGCCCCGAGGATCCCGTCCTGCTGGTCGCCTGTGCGCGCCTGTGCATCCGTGCGGAGCTTTACGGCAAAGCGCGCAGCTACCTGGAGACCAGTCTCGCCATCCGCCGCCAGCCGGTCACCTGCCAGCTGCTGGGCAATCTTCTCCACCAGCTGGGCGAGAAGGAGCGCGCCGCCCAAGTGCTCAACGAAGGCCTCGCCCTGGCCATCGGCCAGCGCGCCAATCTGCCGAAGATCAAGCAGCGGCGCTATCAGGTCCGCGCCGATACGGTGCGCTGGCCGTAGCCGCGCTACTTGTCGTGGCGGCGCATCTTCTCCAATGCGTCGGGCGCGTATTCAAACGAATCGAAGTGCAGCGAGTCCACGGGCAGACCCCGCGCGGCGCCGTCGCGCTTGATCGCCTCGATCATGGCCGGCGGACCGCTGGCATACACTTCGACGGCGCTGAGATCCGGATGGTCGGCGAAGGCCGCTTCATGCACCAGTCCGCGCCGCCCGCGCCACTGCGGATCCGCCTCCGACAACACCGGCGTATAACTGAAGTTGCCGTGTGCGCGCGCCCATTGCTCTACCAGCGCGCCCTCGTACAGGTCCTGCCTTGTCCGCGCGCCCCAATACAGATGCAGCTGGCGCTGCAAACCGTTTTCGAGCACGTGCCGGATGATGGACTTGAGCGGCGCGAAGCCCGTGCCCCCGCCGATGAGAATCGCCGGACCGGCCGCGCGAGCCGGGGCCGAGTAACAAAACTGCCCCAGCGGCCCCTCGATGCGCAACAAAGCCTGCTCTTCCAGGCCCTCGAAGACGTAGCGGCTGAACTCCCCGCCCGGGGCGCGCCGGATGTGCAGCTCCAGGCACGCGCTGTCGTGCGGCGGGCTGGCGATCGAAAAGCTGCGCCGCCGCTCCCCCGGCAGCATGACATCGAGATATTGCCCGGGCATGAACTTGAACGGCTCCACCAGCGGCAGCTGCAGGAACAGCGCCATGACGTCCGGCGCCAGCAGCTTCTTGCGCGCGACCCGGCAGGGGAGATTGCGGATGCGCACATCCCCGGCCAGCTCGATCTCGCGGATGTCGATGCTCAGATCGCCCGTCGGATGCGCCTCGCACAGCAAAGCATAGCCCTGTGCCTGCTCCTGCGCGGTCAGGCCCAAAGGTCTGCCGAACGGATAGGTCACCGTGCCACTTTCAATCCGTCCGCGGCACAACCCGCAGCTGCCGCCTTTGCAGCTGTGCGGCAAATTGATCCCGGCCCGCAGTGCGGCGTTCAGCACCGATTCGTTCGCGCCCGCGGTGAAGCTGCGCCGCTGCGGCAGCAGCGTCACGCGATAAAGGACGTTCTCCGGTTGGCTCACTCTGCGCTCCGCACTGATGAATCGGCCGGGCACCCCCGATTATCCTCGATCGAAGCGCCCCATCGAACGACCTGACCGGGTTGCGCGGCAAAGGCGAACCATCGCGCCTATCGCGGCTCGGGTGTAGTTCCGCTATTCTCGGGCCATGCAGATCGATTTCGTGAAGATGCATGGACTCGGCAACGATTTCATGGTCTTCGACGCCCCGCGCGGTGCCCCCCTCCCCGGGGCCGAAACCTGGCGCGCCCTGTCCAACCGCTTCACCGGCATCGGCTTCGATCAGGCGCTGGTGCTCGAGCCCCCGCGCCGTTCCGGCACCGAGGTGTTCTATCGGATCTTCAATGCCGATGGCGTGGAAGTCGAGCAATGCGGCAACGGGGCGCGGTGCATAGCTGCGCTGATCGCGCGCCGCTCGGGCCGTAAGTCCGGCGAACTGACGATGGACAGCATCGGCGGGCTCGTCCAGGCCCGCGTGCACGAGAGCGGCCTGGTCTCGGTGCAAATGGGCGTGCCGGACTTCGAGCCCCGGGCGCTCCCCTTCGATGCCCCGGCGCCGGCGGATCGTTATTCGCTGCGCGCCGGCGACAGTGACATCGAGATCGGCGCGGTATCGATCGGCAATCCGCATGCGGTCATCCTGGTCGATTCGGTGCAGGCCGCGCCCGTGGACAGTCTCGGGCCCGCGGTGGAGAATCACCCGCGGTTTCCCAAGCGCACCAACGTCGAGTTCATGCAGATCGTCACGCCCGACCATGTCCGCTTGCGGGTGCACGAGCGCGGCGTCGGCGAAACGCTGGCGTGCGGCACCGGCGCCTGCGGAGCGGTCGTCGTCGGCCGGAGCCGCGGTTTGCTGCGCGAGGAAGTCAATGTCGATGTGCCCGGCGGACGTTTGATCGTCCACTGGGACGGCGCCGGCACGCCGGTATGGCTCACGGGCCCCGCGGTCACGGTTTTCACCGGCCGGGTCGAGATTTAGCGCCAACGCGAACGACAAACGCCAGCGACGAGCCACAACGACGCATCATCAGGGGAGCATCGAGCATGACCAGCCAATCCGCCCGCGGTCTCACGCAGGATTCACTGACCGACGAAGCGATCACGCAGTACCTGCAGTTGCACCCGGACTTCTTCGAGCGCAACAGCGGCACGCTGGTGAAGCTGCGCCTGCCGCACCAGCGCAACTCCGCGCAGACGGTATCGCTGGTCGAGCGCCAGGTCGAAGTACTGCGCGAGCGCAACCAGAGCCTGGAGCGCAGGCTCAAGGAGCTGGTGGAAGTAGCGCGCGCCAACGATCAGCTGGCCGACAAGATCCACCTCTTCGCCCGCCGCCTGATCCGCGCCGCCACGCTCGCCGATACCGTGGGCGCGATCGAAGCGTCGCTGCGCGAGGATTTCGAGGCGATGAACGCGGTTCTGGTGCTGTTCGCGCCCCATTCCGCGCCGCTCCGTGCGCTGGAAAACCGGTTCCTGCGCCTGATCGAGCGCGCCCATCCGGACATGAAGACCTTCGAAACCTTCCTGAGCACCTCCAAGCCGCGCTGCGGCCAGGTCCGCGACGCCCAGCGCGACTGGCTGTTCGGCCCGAACAACATCGCGATCGGCTCCGTGGCGCTCGCTCCGCTCGGCACCGCCTGCCAGCTCGGCTTCCTGGCGATCGGCAGCAGCGACTCGGAGCGCTTCCATCCGGCAATGAGCACCGACTACCTCGCGCGCATCAGCGACCACGCGCGCGCCGCGCTCGAACGCTACGTCTGAGGACCGAACCCAGCTCTTTCATGCAAGTTTGGATCGAGCGCTTCCTCCATCACCTGCGCACGGAGCGCCGTCTCTCCCCGCATACCGACAGCAACTACGCCCGCGATCTGGCCGCGCTGGTGGATTTCTGCGCCGAGCAGAAGCTCGAGCGCTGGTCCCGGGTCGACAGCCAGCACGTGCGCGTCTTCGCTGCGCGCCTGCACTCCAGGGGCCTCTCAGCCCGAAGCATCCAACGGCGCCTCTCGGCCGTACGCACCTTCTTCAACTATCTGATCCGAGAGACGCTGGCGGCGCGCGCGCCGGACAAACATTCCGGCAAAGTCGGCAAGAGCGCGGACCGCGCGCATCATTCGCCGGGAGTGCACAGCAACCCCGCCGTCGACGTACGCGCGCCAAAGGTATCCAAACGATTGCCCGCCACGCTGGATGTGGACCAGATGGCGGGCCTGCTGGATGTACCCGTCGACTCGGCGATCGCCGCGCGCGACAACGCGATGATGGAGCTGCTTTACTCCTCGGGCCTGCGTCTGCAGGAGCTGGTCTCGCTGGATCTGGCCCATCTCGACTTGCAGGATCGAACGGTTCAGGTGATGGGCAAGGGCCGCAAGGAGCGCGTGCTGCCGGTCGGCAAAGTCGCCACACAGGCGCTGCGCGCGTGGTTGACGCATCGGGCGGCGCTGCCCAGTCATGCCGAGAGCGCGCTATTCATCGGCACCGCCCGGGGTGCCGCCCGCCTGACGCCGCGAGCGGTGCAGAAACGCGTTGATTTCTGGGCGAAAAAGCGCCCCGGGCTCAAGGCGCATCCGCATATGTTCCGCCATTCCTTCGCCACTCATCTGCTGGAATCGAGCGGCGATCTGCGCGGGGTGCAGGAACTGCTCGGACATGCCAACATCGGCACCACGCAGATCTACACGCATCTTGATTTCCAGCACCTGGCGCGCATATACGACGCTTCCCACCCCCGAGCCAAGCGTAAACGTCCATGACCGATTTCCACGGCACCACTATTCTCGCGGTCCGGCGCGGGCCGATCATCGCCATGGGTGGCGACGGCCAGGTCACGATGGGCCACACGGTGATGAAGGGCAACGCGCGCAAAGTGCGCCGGCTCTACAATGACAAGGTCTTGGCGGGTTTCGCCGGCGGCACGGCGGATGCCTTCACGCTGTTCGAGCGCTTCGAAGGCAAGCTGGAGAAGTTCGGCAACCTCACGCGCGCGGCGATCGAGATCGCCAAGGACTGGCGCACCGACCGGTTCCTGCGCCGGCTCGAAGCTTTGCTATGCGTCGCCGACGCCGAGAAATCTTTCGTGATCTCGGGCAACGGCGACGTCATCGAGCCCGAGCATGCGCTCATGGCGATCGGCTCCGGCGGACCGTTCGCGCAGGCCGCGGCCCGGGCGCTCCTGGAGAACACGCAGCTGCAGCCGCGCGAGATCGTCGAGAAGGCGCTCGACATCGCCGCCGACATCTGCATCTACACCAACCGCAATCTGGTCATCGAAGAGCTGAAGAGCGCTTGACGACCGGTCCTCGTTCCCTTGCACGGCAGCGACACTCCATGACCCCAGTACAGATCGTCCAGGAGCTGGACAAACATATCGTCGGCCAGGCGGACGCCAAGCGCGCCGTCGCGATCGCGCTGCGTAACCGCTGGCGCCGCCAGCAGGTCGCCGAGCCGCTGCGCGGGGAGATCACGCCCAAGAACATCCTGATGATCGGCCCGACCGGCGTGGGCAAGACGGAGATCGCGCGGCGGCTGGCCAGGCTGGCCAATGCGCCGTTCGTCAAGGTCGAGGCCACGAAGTTCACCGAGGTGGGCTACGTCGGCCGCGACGTGGACTCCATCATCAAGGAGCTGCTCGACGTGTCGGTCAAGATGACGCGCGAGCAGGAGATGTCGAAGGTACGCGACCGCGCGGCGGACGCGGCCGAGGAACGGGTGCTCGACATCCTGCTGCCCAAGCCGCGCACCCTGGGCTTCTCCACCGACGATCCCGGCGCCCCGCGCGACGCGGAAACGCGCCAGAAGATGCGCAAGATGCTGCGCGAAGGCGGATTGAAGGACCGCGAGATCGAGATCGAGACGCGCTCGCTCCCGGTGGGCGTGGAGATCATGGCGCCGCCGGGCATGGAGGAGATGACCCAGCAGCTGCAGTCCATGTTCCAGAACATGGGCGCCAATCGCACGCGCGCGCGCAAGCTCAAGGTGGCGGAGGCGCTGAAAGTCCTCACCGAGGAGGAAGCGGCCAAGATGATCAACGAGGAGGAGCTCAAGACGCAGGCGGTGAGCAATGCGGAGCAGAACGGCATCGTGTTCATCGACGAGATCGACAAGGTTGCGCGGCGCCAGGACACGATGGGCGCGGATGTCTCGCGCGAGGGCGTGCAGCGCGACCTGCTGCCGCTGGTCGAAGGCTGCACGGTGAGCACCAAGTACGGCATGGTCAAGACGGACCACATCCTGTTCATCGCTTCCGGCGCGTTCCACACGTCCAAACCGTCGGACCTCATCCCGGAGCTGCAGGGCCGGCTGCCGATCCGCGTCGAGCTGAAGGCGCTCGAAGTGGGCGACTTCGTGCGCATCCTGACCGAGCCGGACGCCTCGCTGTGCACGCAGTACGCGGCGCTGCTCGATACCGAGGGGGTGACCGTGAAATTCTCCCCCGATGGCGTGCGGCGCATCGCCGAGATCGCCTACCAGGTCAACGAACAAACCGAGAACATCGGCGCCCGCCGGCTGCACACCATGATGGAGCGGCTGCTGGAGACGCTGTCGTTCGACGCAGCCGAGCGCACTTCGCAAACCGTGACGATCGACGCGCAGTACGTCGACGAGCATCTGGGCAAGCTGGCGAAGAACGAGGACCTGAGCCGCTACATCCTGTAACGTGCACTAAGCGACGGCGGCGCGCGGCGAGACGCCCGGCCCGGCCGGTCACTGCGCGGGTTTGCGGAAGCGGCGGTAAAGCGCCAGCACCCAGACGACCACCAGCAGCAGGAATCCGCCGAGCACCGAGACGAACAGCGGCGCCGGCAGCGACGGCGGCGTGCCGCGGTTGGCCACTACCAGCACGTGATGCATCAGTGACACGAGCAGCACGCATAGAATCCCGAGGCTGCAGGCGTGCACCCACAGGAATCGATACGACTGCGCGCGTCGCGCCGGATCCAGCCAGTAATTCCGCGCCGGGATGTTGAGCGTGCGCGGAAAGCGGCGCGGTACGATGCCGACAAACAACAGCTGCAGCAGCGGCAGCACGTTCAGAAGAACGAGGACGAAGGGCAGATAAGCGCTGCGGTCCATCCAGCCGTTGGCCTGCCCGCCCGCGCCGAAGTGCGTCGCGACCCGCGGCGGCAGCGCATCGATCGTGAAAACGATATAGAGGGTGGCCGCCACGATCGCGGCCATCAGCAAAAAGACCGCCCGGGTCTGCACCGCGCGTCAGTCCGACTTCAACGGGAGCTTGCGGCCGTCGAAATGCTTGATCCGCAGTCCCGCGAGCCGCACACCTTCGAGGCAGCGCACGTTCACCGCGACGTGTGCGTTACCCGCCTTGTCCTTGCCCTCGCCCAGCGGCCCGCAGCCGCAAGCCGGGCAGAACCGGTGCTTGATCCTGTGGGTGTTGAACGTATAGGTGGCCATGTCCTCCTCCGGCGTGGAGAAGCGCACTTGATCGCGCGGCACGAACCACAATAAATGGCCGCGGCGGCTGCAGATCGAACAATTGCATTCGATGACCTCCGGCGGCAGCTCGCCTTCCACCTCGAATGCAATACGCCCGCAATGACATGAGCCCCTGTAAGCCATACAGCCCCCGTTTTTTGCCTTATCGGTTCCCGACCGGTCTGGTAGAGTTTAATACTTTTCCTCCACGCTGCTGAGGTCCGCGCGCTTGAGTCAGTCATCCCCTGCCGGCAGCATCCGCATCCGCGGCGCGCGGCAGAACAACCTCAAGAATCTTTCGCTCGAGGTGCCGCTGAACGAGCTGGTGGTCGTGACCGGCGTTTCCGGCTCGGGCAAGTCCTCGCTGGTGTTCGATACCTTGTATGCCGAAGGGCAGCGGCGCTACGTGCAGACCTTCTCGCCCTACGCGCGGCAATTCCTCGACCGCATGGACAAGCCGCAGGTCGAGCGCATCGACGGCATCCTGCCGGCGATCGCCATCGACCAGACCAACCCGGTGCGCACTTCGCGCTCGACGGTCGGCACGATGACGGAGCTGAACGATCACCTGAAGCTGCTGTTCGCCCGCGCGGCGCGGCTGTTCTGCCGCAATTGCGCCGCGCCCGTGAGGCGCGACTCCCCCGCCGAGATCTACGCGACACTGTTGGAACGGGCCGCGGCGGCGGGCGATCCGCGCATCGTCATCACCTTTCCGGTCGCGGTGCCGAAGAATTTCCAGGAAGCGGAAGTGCGGGCTCTGCTGGAGCGGCAGGGCTACACGCGCATCCACGCGCGTAACGGCACGACGCTGGAAGTGATTCAGGACCGCCTGCGGCTCGGCGGCGCGGAGCGGGCGCGCGTGCTGGACGCATTGGAATCGGCGCTGCGCGTAGGCCGCGGGCGCGTGAACGTCCATGTGCTCGGCGATGCGACGGACGACGCGGAAGCCGCCTCGCCCGCCAACGGCGTGTGGCGCTTTTCGACCGACCTGCATTGCGCCGACTGCGACATCCACTACCAGGATCCCGCGCCGTCGGCGTTCTCCTTCAATTCCCCGCTCGGCGCCTGCGAAACCTGCCGCGGATTCGGGCGCACGATCGGCATCGACTACGGCCTCGTCATCCCCGATGAAGCCAAGACGCTCAAGGGCGGGGCGATCAAACCGTGGCAGACGGAATCGTACAAAGAATGCCAAGACGATCTGCTGAGATTCGCGCGCAAGCGCGGCGTCCCGCTCGATGTGCCGTGGCGCAAGCTCTCGGCGCAGCACCGCAACTGGGTGCTGGAAGGGGAAGGCAGCTGGGAGAAGAAGGTCTGGTACGGCGCGCGCCGGTTTTTCGACTGGCTCGAGACCAAGAGCTACAAGATGCACATCCGCGTGCTGCTGTCGAAGTACCGGGCCTATACGCCCTGTCCGGCCTGCAACGGCGCGCGGCTCAAGCCCGAATCCCTGCTCTGGCGGATCGGCAATGAAGGCCGCGGGCTGAATCTGCACGAAGTGATGCTGCTGCCCATCGATCGCTGCCGCGCATTCTTCGCCGGACTGAAGCTGCCTGCGCCGCTGGACGAAGCCACCGATCTGCTGTTGACCGAGATCCGTGCCCGGCTGGGTTTCCTCGTCGAAGTCGGCCTCGGCTACCTCACGCTCGACCGGCAGTCGCGCACCCTGTCGGGCGGAGAGGTCCAGCGCATCAATCTCACCACCGCGCTCGGCACGTCGCTGGTCAACACGTTGTTTGTTCTGGACGAGCCGTCGATCGGCCTGCACCCGCGCGACATGGGCCGGGTGATCGGCGTCATGCACCGCCTGCGCGACGCAGGCAACTCGCTGGTGGTGGTGGAGCACGATCCGCAGGTGATGCTCGCCGCCGACCGCATCCTCGATATCGGGCCGGGGCCCGGCGAGCGCGGCGGGGAGATCGTGTTCTTCGGCACGCCGCAGGCGCTGCGCAAGGCGCGCGGCTCGCTCACCGCCGCGTACCTGTCGGGCCGTAAACAGGTGGAGACGAAGCCGCCGGGGACTTCGCGCCGTGCGCCGCCGCGATCGCCGGAAGCGACTTTGCGCCTGACCGGCGCCAGCGAGCACAATCTCAAGAACGTCGACGTCGCGTTCCCGCTCAACCGCCTCGTTTGTGTCACCGGCGTATCGGGCTCGGGGAAATCCACGCTGGTGCACAACGTGCTGCACGCCGCCCTGCGCAAGGCGAAAGGCAAGCCCACCGAGGCGCCGGGGCGCTTTCGCAGCCTGGCAGGACACGAGCACATCGCCGAGGCCGTGCTCGTCGATCAGTCGCCGATCGGGCGCACGACGCGCTCCAATCCCGCCAGCTACGTGGGGGCGTTCGACGCGATCCGTCGTTTGTTCGCGCAGGAGCCGCCTGCCAGGGAACGCGGCTATACGACCGGCACGTTCAGCTTCAACTCCGGCACCGGCCGCTGTCCGACCTGCAGCGGCAGCGGTTTCGAGCACGTCGAGATGCAGTTCCTCTCCGACGTGTACCTGCGCTGTCCGGACTGCGATGGACGCCGCTATCGCGACGAGACTCTCGAGATCACGGTGATCGGCGCCGCGTCCGACGGCGGCCGCCGGGCGCTCAATATCGCGCAGGTGCTGGACCTGACCGTAAGCGAAGCATTGCGATTCTTCGACGATGCGCAGGTCCACGCGCACCTGCAACCGCTGGCCGAGGTCGGCCTGGAGTATCTCAAGCTCGGCCAGCCCGTGCCTACCTTGTCGGGCGGTGAAGCGCAGCGGCTGAAGCTGGCGGGCCACCTCGCCGAAGCGGGCGCGCGCGGCGCTGCGGGCGGAAACAGCGCGGGAAAGTTGTTTTTGTTCGACGAGCCGACCACCGGCCTGCACTTCGACGACGTTGCGAAGCTGCTGCGCGCATTCCGCCGCCTGCTCGATGCGGGCCATTCCCTGATCGTCATCGAGCACAACCTGGACGTCATCGGCGCGGCCGATTGGATCATCGACCTCGGGCCCGAGGGCGGCGAGGCGGGCGGCGAGATCGTTGCGGCCGGCACGCCGCAGGAGCTCCAGGCCTGCGCGCGCTCACACACCGGCCGGGCTTTGTCGGACTATGCCGCGGCGCTGGCCGGCAACGCCAAGCCGGCGCCGCGACGGGCCGTGCAACAAACATCACGCGCGCAGGCTGCGGCAAGCTCCGCGTCCAACGCCATCCGCATCTGCAATGCCCGCGAGCACAATCTCAAGAACATCGACGTCACCATCCCGCGCGACCGGTTGACCGTCATCACCGGCGTCTCCGGCTCGGGCAAATCGACGCTGGCGTTCGACATCCTGTTCGCCGAAGGCCAGCGGCGGTATCTGGAATCCTTGAACGCGTACGCGCGCCAGTTCGTGCAGCCTTCGGCCCGGCCGGACGTGGACGCGATCTTCGGCATTCCGCCGACGGTGGCGATCGAGCAGCGCACGAGCCGCGGCGGGCGCAAGAGCACCGTGGCGACGCTGACGGAGACCTATCATTTCCTGCGGCTGATGTTCGTCAAGCTCGGCACGCAGTTCTGTCCGACCTGCGATCTGCCCATCGAGCCGCAAAGCGCCGACTCCATCGTGGCACGGCTGCTGCGCGAGTATCGCGGCACGACGGTCACGTTGCTCGCCCCGCTGGTGATCGCCCGCAAGGGCGTGTACACCGACCTGGCGAAGTGGGCTTTGTCCAAAGGGTTCGCTCAATTGCGCGTCGATGGGACGCTGCTGCCCACCGCCCAATGGCCGCGGCTGGACCGCTTCAAGGAGCATACGCTGGAGCTGCCCATCGAGACGCTCGATGTCTCTGCGAAAGAAGAGCGCCGCCTGCGCGCCGCCGTCGGTCGTGCGCTCGAGCTAGGGCGGGGCATTCTGCACGTGCTCCCCGGCGCCACTCCCGCGCAAGAGGAGCGCTCGGCGAAGGCGAAGCGTCTGCCCGGCCGCGGCATGCTGCGCCATACCGAGGCGGCGGCGCGCGTGCTCGCGCGGATGAGGAGGCTGGACAAGGACGGCCTGGATGACGACTTCGACGTCGCAGAAGAGCGTCCCGCAGCGCCGGCGCGCCAGCAGCCGGTCGCCGTGTTCTCCACCAAGCGCAACTGCCCGAGCTGCGGCACCAGCTTCGCGGAGCTCGATCCGCGTTTGTTCTCGTTCAATTCCAAGCACGGCTGGTGCTCGAGCTGCTACGGCACGGGATTGAAGCTGCGCGGCTTCGACGACGAACAAACGGGCGAGGAGATCTGGTGGAACGAGTGGTTCGAGGACGCGGAGCTCCCCTGCCCCGCGTGCCGGGGCCGGCGGCTCAACCCGCTCGCCCTCAACGTGCGCTTTCACGGCCGCTCCATTGCCGAGCTGACGGCGCTGCCGGTCGCAGAGCTGCAGCGCTTCGTGGACAAACTCAAGCTGCGCGGCCGCGAAGCGCAGATCGCGCGCGACGTATTGGCGGAGCTGCGCGCGCGGCTGGGCTTCCTGAGCGATGTGGGGTTGTCATACCTAGCGCTCGACCGCTCGGCGCCGACGCTGTCCGGCGGCGAAGCGCAGCGCATCCGGCTCGCGACGCAGCTGGGCTCGAACCTGCAGGGCGTCTGCTACATCCTCGATGAGCCGACCATCGGCCTGCATCCGCGCGACAACCGCGTGCTGCTCGATACGCTCGCCAGGCTCAAGGACAACGGCAACACTCTCGTGGTCGTCGAGCATGACGAGGACACGATCCGGCGCGCGGACCACGTGGTCGATCTCGGCCCCGGCGCCGGCCGCTTCGGCGGCGAGGTCGTCGGCGCCGGGACGGCCCGCGAGCTGATGGGCTCGCCCGGCTCCATCACCGGCCGCTTCTTGAAGCATCCGCTCCAGCATCCGCTGGTCGAGCGCCGCGCGGTCGGCCGGCAAACTCCGGCGCTGAGGCTCGAGCGCGTGAAGCTGCACAATCTCAAGGCGCTCGATGTGCGCCTGCCGCTGGGACGGCTGGTCGCCGTGACCGGCGTGTCGGGCTCGGGCAAATCCACGCTGGTGCGCGATGTGCTCTATCGGAACCTGCGCCGGCTGGTCGGCGCCGGGCGCGGCAAGCCTTTCGGCTGCAAGAGCATCAAAGGCTGGCAGAGCATCCAGCGCGTGCTGGAGGTCGATCAGACGCCGATCGGCAAGACGCCGCGCTCCTGCCCGGCGACCTATGTCGGCTTCTGGAATGCGATCCGCCGGATCTTCGCGGAAACAAACGAAGCGCGCATTCGCGGCTATGGCCCGGGGCGCTTCTCTTTCAACACTCCGGGCGGGCGCTGCGAAGCGTGCGAGGGCCAGGGCTACCAGAAAATCGAGATGAGCTTCCTGCCCGACGTGCGCGTGCTGTGCGACGTTTGCCGCGGCCGGCGCTTCAATGCCGAGACGCTCGCGGTGACGTTCAAAGGCAAGAGCGTCGGCGACGTGCTGGCGATGAGCGTCGATGAGGCCGCGCCGTTCTTTGTCGCGCACGCTTCGACGCACCATGCTTTGAAGTTGTTACAAGACGTGGGGCTCGGCTATCTCACTCTGGGCCAGCAGAGCCCGACGCTGTCGGGCGGTGAAGCGCAGCGAATCAAGCTGGTAACGGAGCTGGCGAAAGTGCGCTCGGACGCCACGGGCGGTACGACGCTCTACGTGCTCGATGAGCCCACGGTGGGCCTGCACATGGCCGACGTGGAGAAGCTGATCCGCGTCCTGCACCGGCTGGTCGACGCCGGCAACACCGTCGTGGTGATTGAACACAATCTGGACGTCATGGCCGAGGCCGACTGGATCATCGACCTGGGGCCGGAAGGCGGGCGCGAGGGCGGGAAGATCGTCGCCGAAGGTGCTCCGGAGCAGCTGAAGCGCCGCCGCTCCCATACGGCGCAAGCGCTGGCGCAATTTCTGAGCTGATTTTTTTTTGCGGCCAAGTGTTGTTGATCTGCAACGCGATGGCTTTCCGGATTACAGAACTGTTAAGGTTCGTTCATCGACGGTTGTAGCCCGGAGACAACGTGACCCGAGAAGACTCTAAGACCGCGATCCTCGACCAGTGGAACCGCTTGCCCGCCTGGCGACGCCGTAATCCTCAAGACGCCGCCGAATTCGCCCAGATCATGCTGACCAGCCGCCCCGACCTCACCGATTTCGATTGCCCGTTCGATCGATTCCTGGTGCTGCGCGCGTGGCTGCTGGCCGAGCAGCGGACGGCTGAGCAGAGCAAGAAAGCGACGCCCCGCAAGCGCGCGGGCGCAGGCGAAAAAGCGGCCCATTAATTCAAGCGAGGGATCGGACTCCTGTCCGACCCTCGCAAGAGACGAGCAAAAAGCGTGGTTATGTCCGGGATGGACGGTATGTCGCGTGAGGCATGGATGCCGGTAGCGACTTTTGCTCGTCTTCGCCACCTTCGGCGACGGGGGCACATCCCTGTGCCCCAGGGTCCTACCAACGCTGCGGGTTAACGCAGACGGCGTGTATCGTTTTTGCTGCGGTCGTTTACCGCAGTTTACCAGCGTGGCGTGTTGATCGTGGCTTACGCGCGTCCGACGTTTACGTCGGATGGCGAGTGGTAGTACTCGCTCTCGGCGGCGAATTGCACCAGCAGGCGCTTGAGCTCCTCGACGCGGCCCTCAGCGGTGGCGATCGACTCGCACTCCTCGCAATCGATCTTGCCGCAGGGCTGGCGGGAATAGAGCCAGTACTGGATTGCGCCGGCCAGGAGCCCGTCGGCGATGTCCCACAGATCGGCGTTGTCGTGATGTTCCGCGAGCTTGTTGCCGAGCTCGACGGTCTTGCCGAAGGCATCATCGAAAAATTGCTCGACTTCCATAGCGCTCCCACCCCGGGGTAACCCGGCGCGCATTCTAGCCCAACGTGCCGACCGCCGTGCAAAGTCTCGAGCGCGCGCGCTGGATTCCGGTTGATTAAGTAATGGCCGCGCAGCTGCATAACTTAATCATCGGCGCGCGTGCGGCCCGGTCACTGAGCCCATGCGCCGTCGGATCCTTCCGCCGCGATCGGCCGGCCTGATCATCCGACGGTGATCGACCGTCGCTAACGATAGCGTGCGAGCACTTTTTCCAATGCCTTCGCACCCGGCACCAGCTTCTCGAACGGCAGGGCGTTCAACGGCTGTTCGACCGTCTCGCTTGCGTCGTGGAAATCCGCGGACGATGGCGCGACGTACAGCAGCCCCGTGAGGAACTCGTGCTTGCCCAGCTTGCGCTGGATGTGGGCGTACGCGCCGGCACGGTCGGTCGGGTCGTATGCCGGATCCACTTTGCTCAGCCGCACCCGGCTGCCGTCGTGCAGCGTTACCGAGAGCGCCTCGCCGGCAGCATAAGAAGCTGTAATCTCTGGCATTTTCGGCACGAAGTCCGCGTGCACCGCCTCGTGGTAGTGATCGCGGCTGTAGGCGTAGCTCTTGGTGGAGCCCTCGTGATCGTTGAACGTGACGCACGGCGAAAGCACGTCGATGAGCGCGAATCCGCGATGCTGCAACCCCGCCTGGATCAGGGGCACGAGCTGCTGCTTGTCGCCGGAGAAGCTTCGGGCGACGAACGTCGCGCCGAGCGAGAGCGCGGTGAGGACCGGGTCGATGGGCACCTGCGTGTTGACCTCGCCCTTCTTGGCCATGCTGCCGATGTCGGCGGAGGCCGAGAACTGGCCCTTGGTGAGACCGTACACACCGTTGTTCTCGATGATGTACAGCATGTTGACGTTGCGCCGGATGGCATGACAGAACTGGCCCATCCCGATCGACAGCGTATCGCCGTCGCCGGAAACGCCGATGTAGTACAGGTTGCGATTGGCTGCGTTGGCGCCGGTGGCGATCGAGGGCATGCGCCCGTGCACGGAGTTGAATCCGTGGCCGCCGCTGACGAAGTAGGCGGTGGTCTTGGATGAGCAGCCGATCCCGGACAGCTTGACGAGGTTCTGCGGCGCCAGCGACAGGCCCCAGCACGCTTCAACTATCGCGGCGGTGATCGAATCGTGGCCGCAACCCGCGCACAGCGTGGACAGGCTCCCTTCGTAGTCGCGGCGGGTAAAGCCGAGAGCGTTCTTCGGGAGGCTCGGATGGGCGACTTTGGGCTTGACCAAGTACGTCATAACAGGGCTCCCCTCATCCCGATCCACGCCCGGATCCGGGCGCAGGCACGAGCAACGGGCGGCGCTGCTCGCCGACCTCCGCCAGCACCCCGTTGACGATGCATTCCGACGAGATCGGCAGGCCGCTGTAATGCAGGATGGAGCGCAGCTTGTCCTTCCCCACCGGCGTCTCGAGCACCAGCAGCGCGCGCAGCTGCGCATCGCGATTCTGCTCGACGACGAACACGGTCGAATGCTCCTGCAGAAACTGGCTCACGTCCTCGCCGAACGGGAACGCCCGGATGCGCAGGTAATCGAGGCCGACGCCGCGCGCCTGGAGCACATCGAGCGCTTCGCGCACCGCGCCATCGGAGCTGCCGACGGCGACCAGGCCGAGATCGCTCTTGCCGTGCTTTCGAAGGATCGCCGGCGGCACCAGCCTGGCCGCGGTGGCGAACTTGCGCTTCAGCCGATCGAGCACGATCTGGTATTCGGCGGCATCTTCCGTGTAGGTGCCGTATTGCGTGTGCCCTGAGCCCCGGGTGAAGTAGGCGGCCTTGGGCGAGACGCCGGGCAGCGTACGGTAGGGAATGGCGTCCCCGTCGCTGTCGAAGTAGCGGAAGAACTTCTCGATCCTGGCCAGGTCCTCGGCGCCCAGAACCTTGCCGCGATCGGGGCGATAGGCGTTGTCCCACTTCAGCTCCGGACACATCCAGTCGTTCATGCCGATGTCCAGGTCCGACAGCACCAGCACCGGCGTCTGCAGCCGCTCGGCGAGATCGAAGGCCGTCGGAGCGAAGTAGAAGCATTCCTCCGGATTGGCCGGAAACAGCACTACATGGCGCGTATCGCCATGTGAAGCATATGCGGCCGCCATGATGTCGCTCTGCTGCGTGCGCGTGGGCATGCCGGTCGAAGGCCCGACGCGCTGCACGTCGAAGACCACGGCCGGAATCTCCGCGTAGTAGGCCAGGCCGAGGAATTCGTTCATCAGCGAAATTCCCGGCCCGCTGGTCGGGGTGAAGGCACGCGCGCCGTTCCACATCGCGCCGAGCACCATGCCGATAGCCGCCAGCTCGTCCTCGGCCTGGATGACGATGTAATTCTTCCTGCCCGTCTGCGGGTCGATGCGCAGCTTCTGGCAGAAGCTCTTGAAGGCATCCATCAGCGAAGTCGACGGCGTGATCGGATACCACGCACCGACGGTAGCGCCGGCATACACGCAGCCCAGGCCCGCGGCCGTGTTGCCATCGATCATGATGTGGCCGCGCGTCTTGTCCATCGGCGCGACGCGCAACGGCAGCGGGCAGGCGTAGTGCTGCTTCGCATAGTTGCAGCCCAGCTCGATCGCTTTCATGTTGCTGTCGATGAGCTTGGGCTTCTTCGCATAAGTCTCGCCCAGGAGCTCGCGGATCCTGGCGAGATCGAGATCGAGCAACGCCGCGAGCACGCCGGCGTAGCAGATGTTCTTCATCAGGATGCGCGTGCGCACCCCGTCGAAATTTTCGTTGCACAGCTGCGCGAGGGGCACGCCGATGAAAGTGACGTCCTCGCGCTTCAGCAGCGCCGGGCGCGGCCAGGTGGAGTCGTATATCAGGTAGCCGCCGGGGCTGATCTCCATGATGTCGCGCGCATAGGTCTCGATGTTCATCGCGACCATGATGTCGACGCGGCCGGAGCGGGCGGCATAGCCGTCCTTGGTAATGCGGATTTCGTACCAGGTGGGCAGGCCCTGGATGTTGGAGGGGAAGTAGTTCTTGCCGACGACGGGGACGCCCATGCGGAAGATCGACTTCATCAGCAAGGCATTCGCGCTGGCGGAGCCGGTGCCGTTGACGGTGGCGATCTTGAGGACGAAGTCGTTGATAGGGGGTGTGGGGGAGGTGCTCATAAGAAAGTGCTAATTGAGGTCGGCTGGCGGGGAGTGTAGTGGGGAAGGGGGTTCAGGACCGCCGTGAATCCATTCAGCTGCGCAGTCCCTGCTCCGCTGAAGCCCAGGGTGTCCGTCCATGGACACCCGTGCGACGTATACGTCGCACCCCTGGATGCTCTGACAAAAACGTCCCTGTTTTTGACAGTCCTGAACCCCCTTCCCCACTACACTCCCCGCGGCAAAGTCAGTAGTACTCACTAACTCAGTCAAACCGCCACCACATCGGCGGCGTGGGGAATTTCTACGAATGATTTCTGCATGTCCCACGCGGCCGTCGGGCACCGTTCCGCGCACAGGCCGCAGTGCACACACAGGTCTTCGTCTTTGACCATCACCCGGCCCGTTTGTTTGAGCGGGCCCGACACGAACAAAGGTTGCTTGGGGTTGAGCGCCGGCGCCTTCAGGCGCTTGCGCAGGTCGGGCTCCTCGCCGTTGGGCGTGATGGTGAGGCAATCGACGGGACAGATGTCGATGCAGGCGTCGCACTCGATGCACAGCTTCGCATCGAAGACGGTCTGCACGTCGCAGTTCAGGCACCGCTGCACTTCGGCCACGGCCTGCTCGGGCGTGAAACCCAGCTCGACCTCGATATCGAGCTTCTTGAAGCGCTCCTTCAGGTTCACGTGGGGCATCAGGCGCCGCTCTGCCGGGTTGTAGTCGTTGGCGTAGGACCACTCGTGCATGCCCATCTTGCGGCTGGAGAGCTTCACGCCGTTCGGCGGCCGGTCGGTGACGGGCTGTCCCTGGCAATGTTTGTGGATGGAGATGGCGGCCTGATGGCCATGCTCGACGGCCCAGATGATGTTCTTCGGGCCGAACGCCGCGTCGCCGCCGAAAAATACGCCGGGACGCGTCGACTGGAAGGTCGTTTGATCGACGGCCGGCACTTCCCACTTGTCGAACTCGATGCCGAGGTCGCGCTCGATCCAGGGGAAGGCATTCTCCTGGCCGATGGCCAGGATCACGTCGTCGCAGGGCAGCAGCTCTTCGCCGACGATGCGCTCGGCGGTGATGCGGCCCTTGGCGTCGAGGTCATATTCCATCTTGTCGAACAGCATCCCGACCAGCCGCCCGTTCTCCAGCACGAAGGACTTGGGCGAGCGATTGACGACGATCTCGACATGCTCCTCCTCGGCGTCCTCCAGCTCCCATTCGGAAGCCTTGAAGAACCCGCGCGGCTTGCGGGCCATCACCTTCACGTCCTTCGCACCCAGCCGCAGGGAGGTCCGGCAACAGTCCATCGCCGTATTGCCCACACCGATGATGAGCACGCGCTCGCCGATTCTGTCGATGTGCCCGAAAGCCACCGATTCGAGCCAGGCAATGCCGATGTGGATGTTGGCCGCCGCCTCCTGCCGGCCGGGAATCTCCAGGTCTTTGCCTTTGGGCGCGCCGGAGCCGACGAAGACCGCATCGAACTGGTTGGAATCGAGCAGCGCGCGCAGGCTCTCGATGCGAGTGCCGAGGCGCAGGTCCACGCCCATGTCGACGATCATCGCGATTTCTTCGTCGAGCACCTCGGCGGGCAGGCGAAAGGCGGGAATATTCGTGCGCATCAGCCCGCCGGGCTTGCCGAAGGCCTCGAAAATCGTGACCTCGTAGCCCAGCGGCATGAGGTCGTTGGCCACCGTCAGCGAGGCGCAGCCCGCGCCGATGCAGGCGATGCGCTTGCCGTTCCCGGTCTGCGGCGCCTTGGGCAACAGGCCCGCCACATCGTCGCGCAAATCGGCCGCGACGCGCTTGAGGCGGCAGATCGCCACCGGCTTTTCCTCGACCCGGCTGCGCCGGCACGCCGGCTCGCAGGGCCGGTCGCAGACCCGCCCCAGGATGGCCGGGAAGACGTTCGATTCCCGATTGACCATGTAGGCATCGGTGAAACGCCCCTGCGCAATCAGGCGGATGTATTCGGGGACATCGGTATGGGCCGGACAAGCCCACTGGCAATCGACAACGCGGTGGTAGTAATCGGGATGCTGGGTATCGGTCGGATTCATGGATGCCCGGCGTGAGGCCGACCTGGGCAGACCTGAAGGCCTGTCCTCATGAATGCGCTGAACGATGCAGTACTCATGGGGTGACGCCGGCCAGTATAAGCACTCGCCGACCGTGCAACTACTGCGGTGTGTCAAAGCGCGGGTCCGGCGCTCATGCGATCGCTTCGTGGCACCATTCGCTCATGAGCACGACCGCTACGCCGCACCCGACGGAGATCAAGCTACGCCGCCAGGCCCGCATGCTGGAGGTGGCGTACGACGATGGGCGCCGCTTCCAGCTGCCCTTCGAGTACCTGAGGGTCTATTCCCCCTCGGCGGAAGTGAAAGGCCATGGGCCGGGCCAGGAGGTTCTGCAGTTCGATAAGGAGAACGTGCAGGTCAAGGAGATCGAGCCCGTCGGACAGTATGCGATCCGCCTGATTTTCGACGACGGGCACGATACCGGGCTCTACACCTGGAAGTACCTATACGAGCTAGGCGCGGAGCACACGCAGAAGTGGCAGCACTACCTCAAGCGTCTGGAAGGCTACGGCTACGTACGCAAGGCCGGGCCGGACACATCATCGCAGCCCTGAGAGTGCAGCAAAAACTCGCGGCGCACTACTCCGCCAATAAATTCAGTCACTTGAGACAAAACGGGATCCATGCGGCCATCCCTCCTCATCACCACCTTCGACCGCCCGGATGCGCTGGCCTGCGTACTGGCCAGCGTGAAAGCGCAGGCCCGCGCGCCGGACGAGGTGATCGTGGCAGACGACGGATCGGGTGAGCCGACACGGCGGGTGATCGAGCGCTTCCGCCACGCCGCCCCGTTCCCCGTCGAGCACGCCTGGCAGCCGCACGAAGGCTTCAGAGTATGCCGTGCACGCAATCTCGCGATCGCCCGAGCGCGGGGCGACTACGTGATCCAGATCGACGGCGACATGGTCCTGCATCCACGATTCCTTGCCGATCACCTTGCTGCTGCCCGGCCTGGGTGCTTCGTGCAAGGGACTCGGATACTGCTCGACGAGAAGCGCACACGCGAGTTGCTCGCCGGCAGCATCCAGCGCCTCTTCCCGTGGTCTCGGGGACTGGGCGGCGTAAGACGTTTGTATGCGTGTTACCTGCCGCACCTGAGCGCCGGCCTGCGCACTGCGGCCAATGGGTTCATCGCCATCAAAAGCTGCAACCAGGCCTTCTGGCGCAACGACCTGCTGCGCGTCAACGGTTACAACGAAGCGATGATCGGCTGGGGCTGCGGCGACAAAGAGCTGGCGGCGCGCCTGACGCATGCCGGCGTGCGCCACACGACGCTGCTGTTCGCGGGCATTGCCTATCACCTCCACCATGCCCCGGCCTCACGCGACCGGCTGGCGATGAATCGCGCCCTGCTCGCGCAAACGCGGCGCGAACGGTTGACCCGCTGCGCCCTCGGCCTGGACGCTCATCACGCTACAGAACCCGATCGGTACGCAGAACCGGGTACTGCATGAAGCGGCGATCCCAGGAGGGATGGCGCCGATAGAAAAAATCCAACCGTGCACGCGGATCGGCTGCGAAGGCTGCGTCTGCGGCGAGTTTCTGCTTGAACTCAGCGCCGAGACCCGGGTCTTCGGCGAGCATCCGGCGCGCCTCCCGCTCCGCAACATAAGCTTCCATGTACTCCTTGCGCTCGAACGCGGCATTGAAAAATCCCCAAGCCGCAAACGAATCCACCGCCCTCGGCTCGAGCAGCGCGACGACGACCCGCGCCAGGGGTTGCGCGATCGGGACGAACAGCGAGCCGACCGGTATGTCGGCCGCCTCATTGAGCCATTCGCCCGTGAGCGTGGCCTGCAGGCGTCCTTCGAAGGAACCGTTGGCAAAATTCACTTCCCGGGCGCGGAAGACCTGCACGTCAGCCGCGGGCTGCGGTGCATCGAGGATGCGGAAACGAACGCCGTGCACGGACAGGCGTCGGCCGATCTCTTCTGCATATCCTGCCGGAATGACATATCCGCCCATGGGTGCGCGTTCTGTCACCGTCGCCCTCACATCGCCCCGCAGAGGAACACGCCAGATCTGCGGCCGGGTCGGATCGTAGGTCGTCATGAGGGCTCCGGAAATCTCCGACGGCTCGCGGGCATAGGCATAGCCGCGGAAGTCGACCGTCTCCAGCCGGTCGGAAAATCCGTAATCCAGCGCGACCTCGGTGCCGCCGAGCCGCGCCGCGTTGCGGTCGGCCGCATGGGCCTGCGCCAGCCACTCCTCACCCTTGGCGGCAAACAGCTCGGCGAGCTTGACGATGACCTCGCCGGTGACACGCACCCGTCGTGCATATTCTTTCCAGGAGTGCGTCTCGACCAGGAGCGCGAACCGGTTGCGCAGGATCCAGTAACCAGTCGAATAGCGCGGGGTGAAGAGCAGATCGATGAAGCCGCCGGCCGGATTGTCGCGCTGCGCAAGCACGGGATAGTAGGTGAGCGGCAGGGAGCCTTTTTCGGCCAGGTGGGCAACGACGTACTGTCGCACGGAGCGGCCGATGGCAAACAGCTCCGGCGCGCCGATGTTCAGCGGCTCGACCTGGATGGAGACGTCGTGCTCGAAATCCGCGCCGTCGCTGACATGCAAGTCCGCACAAAGCAAAGGATCCCACTCGTTCATCAGGCGCAGCATCGCCTGCATCTCGGGCGTGTCGGCCTTGGTGTAGTCGCGGTTGAGGTTCAGGTTCTGCGCATTGGCGCGCCAGCCCATCTCCTCCGGACCATTCTGGTTGGCGCGGTTCCAGGGACCGAAGCGCTCGTGCCCGTCCGCGCTGAACACCGGCACGAACAGGATCACGATCCGATCCAGCGCGCCGGCCGCGCGCCGCCCCTCGAGAATTTCGCGCAGCATCATGAACCCGGCGTCCTTGCCGTCGCTTTCGCCCGGATGGATTCCGGCCTGCAGCATCAGCACCGGGAGCTTGCGCCGGAGAATTTCCCGGGGAATCAATGCGCCGGTGCGCGATACCGCCATCGCCATGAGCGGGCGGCCCTCCGGCGTGCAGCCGAACTCGAAGCTGCGCACCGCTTCGGGCCAGCGCTGCGCGTAGGCGCGGCACAAGCGTTCGACTTCTTCATAACGGCCGGTTCTCCGGAACCGGGTCTGCTCGGCGAGGGTCGTCAGCTCGGTGTTCGGCATCGTGGCGGGTCTGCGCGCATGCGGCGGAGAAATTTCAATTATAGCGGCGCTGCGGCAAGGGCGGCCAAAGTTAAATCGGGCTGGAGTTGCCGGCGGCGAAAGAGTAAATGTTTGATGACAGGACACGGCGCGGCCGATCGGACCCGCAGGCTCTCCCTCCCCGCCCGTTGTATGCGCGCACCATGCGGAACGAACCTGGAAAAAGTCCGCAGGGTTCGCGTGCATCCCGCGCCGGTCTGCCGGAATTCTCCTACGCATAAATCCAACAAACAGTCGGCCGGCCGCGACGTCGGCGTGGCTTGCATCGCTGCGCGCGCGTGACCTAGGGTATAGCCTGTTCGTCAAGGTGGGGAGGAGAGCTCCCAAATGCAACCGTTCCGCCCGGCCGCCGGAATCACCGCGCTGATTCTGGCTTTGTTTGTTTCCCCGCCCGCGACGCGCGCTGCATCGGCGCCCGGCGAGGCCGCGCCCGCGCCCGACTCCGAGCCCGGCATGTTCGCCAAGGCGCTGCGCATGGTCGGCATGGACAACACCTTCGAGCATCAGTTCGGCGAGGGCTTCTTCAAGAGCTACTGGAAGGCCAATCCCGACATGGCGCTCGCCATCGGCGAGTTCGAGTTCGCCGACCGCATGGTGGTGCCGGACGGAAAGTCGCGCGCCAAAGCCATCGGCCGGCTCAACAAATGGCTGTCGCAGCTGTACCGCTTCGATCCGGCCGGCCTGAGCGATATCAGCCGCGGCGACTGGTACCTGCTCGACAACGCCTTCGAAGCTCAGCGCTGGGATCTGACCGAATACCGCGAATGGGAATGGAACCCGGCGCTGTACGACGTCGCGACTCCCTTCGCGATTTTGCTGCGCGCCGACTACGCGCCGCTCGAGCAGCGGCTGCGCACCATCCTCACGCGTCTGGAGGACGTCTCGACCTACTATGCCGCGGCCAAACAAAACCTGACGCAGCCCACGCGCGAGCATACCCGGCTCGCGATCGAGGAGAATCAGAAGGGGCTGGTGATCCTGCGCGATGAGCTTGCGCAGCGCGTCGCCGCGTCGAACCTGCGCGACAGCGAGCGTGCTTTGTTTGCACGGCGCATCGCGGCTGCGTGCACCGCGATCGAGGACTACGTCAGCTGGCTGCAGGCGCTCGACTATCAGCTCGAGCAGCGCGGCGCGCGCTCCTTCAGGATCGGGCGCGCGCTGTACGAGCAGAAGTTCACCTACTCGATCCAGTCCGGCGGCACGGCCGACAGCCTGTACCGGCGCGCGCAGGCAGAGAAGGAAGCGCTGCACGAGCACATGGCGCAGGTCGCGACCACTCTGTGGCCGAAATACTTTCCCGACGTGCCGGCACCAGAAGACCGGCTGGAGCGCATCTCGCGGCTGTTGACCCGGCTCACGGAGCAGAACATCGGCATACCGCGCGCGACCGTCGCCGCGCCGTTCGTCATCCCGGCAGCCGATGCCGCGCCCGGCGAGCCGATCAGCCGCATCAAGGCGATCTTCGGCAACGGGATCACGCTGGAAGGCTGGTCGGCGTACACCGAGCTGACGAAGATCGAATCGCAGAACACCACGCCGGAGGCCTGGCTGCTCTACTCGCTGGCGAGCCTCGGCGCGGTCTGCGACACCTTGCTCGATTACGGTGTGCACACGCAGGACATGAGCGAGCCGGATGCGATGCGGCTGCTCACGCGCGAAGCTTTCCTGTCCGAGGATGCGGCGCAGCGCAAATGGCGGGAAGTGCAGCTCACCAGCGTGCGTCTGGTGGGCAATTTCGCCGGCTACTCGGAAATCTACGACCTGCGCGAGAAGCTGCGCCGCGAGCTGGGCAACCGCTTCGACCTGCCGCGCTTCAACGCCAAGTTCGCCAGCTACGGCAGCGCGCCGGTGAAGGTCATCAAGGATTTGATGCGGCCGGCGCTGCTAGCGCAATCGCCGTAAGTCGCAACAGTCGGCCAGCGGCTCTTCCGCAACTTGCAGCCTGGTCATGTCGCTCGTTCTCGAGCTGACATCCATGCTCGCGTCGAGTGTTGCGGTCCGCAGAAGTTATCCACAGTTATGTCCATGGATGGACTGTATGCCGCGAGAGGCATGGATGCCGGAGCGGCTCATGGGGAATCCCTCCCTTAAACTGTGGGTAACTTCTGCGGACCGCAACACGGCCTATCGACTCTCCAGTCCGTCCTATCGATCGTCCCACATGCGCGCGTTACGCTCGAAATCCGCGCGCTGCGGACGCACGACGCAGAAGCGCTGGCCCGTCGGCGCTTCCATCACCCACCAGGTTTTGATCTGCTGCACGCGCTTCGCGCCGAGCTTTTCGAGCCGCTTCACCTCCGCCTCGATGTCGTCGCTCTCGATGTCCAGATGGACGCGGCTCGGGTGGTCGACCTTCTGCACTTCGATGTGCACCTCGTCCGGTCCGGTCGCGAGCGTGCGATAGAGGGGATCGGACGCCTTGACGCCATAGCCGAGCACCGCGCTCCAGAAGCGCGTCGCTCCGTCGAGGTCGTCGGTATGGCAATCGATGACGAAACCCGCCAGACGACTTTTGTGCATGGAGCCTCCTTGACGGCGGCGCCGTCTCAATCTTTGTTTCGTCCGCCCCAGCCCGCCGGCAACGAAGACAGCAGCTGGAACCCATCGGCGAGCGGATCGGCCTCCTCGACGATCAGGTCGCTGCTGCCGCTGTAGTAGGAGGAGCCTTCCACCACCACCCGCACCGCCGAGTGTGCGCCAACGCGCGCCGCGGTATCCAGTGTGGCGAAGAAACTCTGTCCGGTTACGCCGCGGAACTCGCGCTTCGCGCCCAGCGGGAGGCGCCCCTTGGCGTGGTCGAGCGCCATGCGGGCCGTCACGCCGCTCCCCGTCGGGCTGCGATCGACCTGCGATTGCCCGAATACGCAGACATTGTAAGAAGGACGCGGCGAATCGGCCGGCTCGTCGTCGGTGAAAATAGTTCCATACAGAAAGCCCAGATCCGGCTCGTCGGGATGGCGGATCTCGACGTGCGCGCGGATATGGTCGGTGATCGCGGTTGCTGCGGCGACCAGCTCTCCCAGCGTGGACTCAAAGAGGTTCAATCCCGTCGCCGACGCAGGCAGCACCGCGTAGAACGCGCCGCCATAGGCGATGTCCAGCTTCAAAGCGCCGATTTCCGGCACTTCGATCTCGAGATCGTCCGCGAACAGAAAGCCGGGCACGCTCTTGAACGACACCGAGCGCACGGTCTCCCCTTCGACGCGCGATTGCACCTCGACCAGTCCGCACGGGCATTCGAGATTGAACGAAGTCACCGGGCGGCGCAGTGCCACGCGCCTGCTCTCCACCGCCCATCGACCGATCGCGAGCGTCGCGTGGCCGCACATCGTGCTGTAGCCGGAGTTGTGCGTGAACAGCACGGCCAGGTTGGCCGCGGGATCGGACGGCTGCACCGGAATGACGCCGTACATGTCGGCATGGCCGCGCGGCTCGAGCATCAGCCGGCGGCGGATATGGTCGTGGCGCTCCTGCGCCTCGCGCCGTTTGTCGAGAATGGTCCTGCCGGTGAGCTGGGGATAGCCTTCCACAATGATCCGCACCGGCTCCCCGGCGGTGTGCAGATCGACCACGCGATATTTCGTTTGCATCGGGCCCTCCATGGCGAAAACTTTAGCAGACTTGGACAGGCGGATCAGCCGCCCTGCGGACACGCATGCGAGCTGCGATCAGCGGCATTGGACAATCATACGGCGGCTGCGCTGCGCGAGCGGCAGTTCTCCGGCGTTTTCGATGCCGACGACCCGCGGTCGCTCGTCGACTACCTGGCGCGCCTGGACGAGCTGTCGATCGAGCGTTCGCCCGAAACGATCGTCATCCGGTACCGCTGACGCTATTTCGTTTCCGGCTGCAGCGCGTCCGTCGCCCACCAGAAGGGACCTTGCTCCCGGCGCCGCGGATAGATCTCCGTGAGCGTGTCGCCCTCGTACAGCCGCCCGTTCTTGAGGACGTAGCGAATCGTTTGGGTGTTGCGGATGTCTTCGAGCGGGTTCTGGTCGAGCACGACGAGATCGGCCAGCTTCCCTGCTTCCAATGAGCCCAGGTCCTGGGCCAACCCAATGGCCTCCGCACCATGCAGCGTGCCTGCACGCAGCGCCTGCTGAGGGGTAAGCCCGCCTCGCGTCAACAGCTGCAGTTCCCAATGCGCGCCGAGGCCGGGCAGATTGCCGTGGCTGCCTAGGCCGACGCGACCGCCGGCGCGCACGATGGCCGCCGCGCCCTGCGCGATTCGCTCGAACACATACTGGTTCTCCCGAAACCACGGCCGCCGTTCCACGCGGGCATCGATGTCTTCGTGCGGAAAGAACCGCCGGACCTTTGGATCGTCGTGAATGTCGATGCGCTCATAGAAATAATGTTCCGCCAGCGGACCGCCATAGTTGACGAGCAGCGTCGGCGTGTAAGTGATGCCGGACTGCGCGGCAAGCTCCACCACGTCCCGGAAGAGCGGCACGACCGGGTAGCCGTGCTCATGGCCCGCGTACCCGTCGAGGATCACCGTCAGGTTCATCTTGAAGTCGTTGCCGCCCTCGATCGTGGGCGTGAGGCCAAGCTCCTTCGCCGCCATGATCAGCCACTGCCGCTGCCTGCGATTGCCCACCAGGTATTGTTTGATCGTGCGGGTGTCATAGAACTCGCTGTACCGGCGCAGCGCTTCGCGGGCCTCATCCAGGCTCTGGAAGTTCTCCTCGGTGAAGATGCCGGGCCCGGTGGAAAAGATGCGCGGACCGGCAAGCTCGCCCGTCTCCACCCGGTCCGCGTACGTGAGTACATCAGTGGTCATTGTCTGCGGATCGCGCGTAGTCGTAACGCCGTAGGCGAGCATCGCGAGGTATCTCCAAACCTGAGTCTGCTGGACGCCCCAGGCAGGAGCCATGTGTGCGTGGATGTCGACCAGTCCGGGGATGATCGTCTTGCCGGTGACATCCAGCACTTGCGCACCCGTGGGGATCGCGCCGCCGCCAGACGGCCCGATCGAGACGATCCGATTATCGCGGATCACGATGTCACCTCGTTCGATCACCTCATCGCCATGCATCGTGACCAGGCGTGCGCCGCGCAGGACGAGCGTGCCGCGCGGCACGTCGCGGGAAACGCCGATCCGCACGTCACTCCGCTCGCCTTCCCCTGCGCCGCGCGAATCGTAGCGAAACAGGCTCCGGCCGAGACTCCACTGAACGAACCGTCCGTCGCCCGACCAGCCGGCAAATTCGCCGCCGACGCGCGTCAGCCGCTTCAGCGGGAAAGCGGCCGCCGCCGGTTTGGTGACATCGAGCGTCGGCACTTGGCCGCCGGTCTGCAGCAACGGCGTGAGCCAGACTTGGTGGCCGATCTCGACCGCGGCGCGCTCGCCGTCGGGACTCACGACGATCTCCTCGGCCGAGGCTGGCTCGGCTTTGTCCTGCGGCGACTTGTATCCCGTCACCTTCAGATGCACCCGTCGGTCGGAGCCATCCAGCCGCATCGAGACGAGGCCGTCCTGGCGATCATAAAGATAGATGCGACTGGCATCGTGGGTGAAGTGCGGCCGCCCGTGAACGGCCGAAGTCACCATGTTTGTACCCCAGTTCACGTAAGTGACATGCCGCGGCGTGCCTCCGGCAGCCGGCAGCCACACGAGCTCGACGCCGGCCGGAATCGAGCTGCTCGCGCCCGGCTTGGACCGCGCGCGGCGTCGAAGGTCCGTCGGCATCCGCAGCGCTGCGATGCGCTGTCCGTCCGGCGACCACGCGGGTGCGTCGAAAAAACCGGACTGAGGAGTGAGCCGTTCCGGCCGGCCTCGCCCGTCGGCGCGCAGCCGCCACACCGCGCCCCCGGCGATGTCGTCCCAACTAACGTAAGCGATCCAGCGCCCATCGGGCGACCAGGCCGGTACGTGCGCCGCTATTCCATCGGGCGTAAGTTGCCTGGGATCGCCATGCGGCCAATCCATGATGTAGAGCCGGCCGAGCGCGCCAAACACCACCCGTGTCCCGTCGGGCGACAAGGCGGGATAGCGCACCTGGCGCACGAGAACAGCGCCGGTATCGATGCGCGACTCGAACTTGGCGAGCGGCCCGACGCTTTGTTCCACCTCGGCTCGGAACGCAATCTCCGTCACCTGTCCGTCAGGCACCGGGACGCGCCAGAGCTTGCCGTGGTAAGAGGTCACGAGCGCGGAGCTGTCGGGGAGAAATGCCGAGCCGGGCATGAGATCGCGCGTGAAGCGCGACTCCTGATCGTCCCGCTGCACCGGCCACACGAGCCAGCGCTCGGCGCCGTTGGCGAGATCGCGCAGCCGCAGGCCGGTTTCGCCGTCGCGGCGCGTCGCAAAGACCAGCCACTTCCCGTCGTGCGAAAGCACCGGTCGCATGCCGCCGCCGTAGTTGTCGCTCTGCACGGCGACCTGACCGTTCTCGCGGTCGAACGTCGCGAGCTGCCATTGCGGAAAGGACGCCAGGTCGAAGCCGTTGCCGCCGCGGTGCCGCGCGAACCAGATGTAGCGGGGATCGGCGCCGAAAGCCGCGCCGAGAGCGTCGATACCTGCCGAGAAGCCGTCGCCGACCGCATTGCGGCCATGGTCCGTTTTCGTCAGGTTCATCCCGGCGCCGCCGTCGATGTGATACTGCCACAGCTGGTAGGTGCTGAAGCCATAGTTGTCCGGCTGATATGAAGTAACGACGGACTTCCCATCAGGCGTCCACACCGGCGAGGCGAACACGCCGGTGGTCAGCCGGCTCACCTGGCGAAAGCCGGCGCCCTGAGCATCGCAGATCCAGACATTCTCGCTGCCGTCCCGATCGCTGATGAAGACGATCCGCTTCCCGTCCGGCGACCAGCGGGGCTGAGTGTCGAAAGCAGGCCCGGAGGTGAGTCGCCGCGCCGTGCCGCCGGCGAGCGGCAAGGTGTAGAGGTCGCCGAGCAGCTCGAAAACCAGCGTCCGGCCGTCGGGGGACACGTCCAGCGATATCCAGGTACCTTCGCTGGTCGTGAAGGCGATCCGGCGCGAGGCCGCGAGCGGCAGGCCGTCGCTCGGATCATGAGTCGTGATGTCCGTCGCGCCCGCGCTCGTACTCTGCGCCGCGGCGACGCCGAGCAGAACGAGACTCGGGAGCGCCGCGTTAAAAAGTCTTGGCAACGGACATCCCTATCGTGCGCGGCTGGATGTACCACGCGGCGGTGGCGACGATGTCGCCGCTGGCGAGGAGGCCGCGCTCGTCCGCCACATTGTTGATGAAGGCGTTCACCGTCCAGGAGCCGAGCCTGACCCCGGCGCGCAGATCCGCCTGGACATAGCTCGGCATCACCGGCTGCGGCGCCACGAGGCTCGGCCTGAAGGCGCGCGTGCGCTCGTCGACGTAACTTACCGAGCCGCCCACGAATCCGGTCATGCTGCCGCCCAGGGGGAATTCCTGATCCACCGACAAATTACCCGAGAGCGGACTGCTGAACGGCAGCTGGTCGCCCGAACGTCCGATGGACGTGCTCGTCGCAGGAAACGGCTCGGTAAGCTCGGCGTCGTTCCACGCGACCCAGGCCGAGAGTGTCATGCCAGCCAGCGGTCTTGCCTCCATCGACAGCTCCACGCCCTGGCTCTTGGCCTTGCCGGCGTTGGCGGTGTAGCCCAGATTCACCGGCGGCGGGACCAGCACGATCAGCTGAATGTCCTGCCAATCGATGTAGTAGAGAGAGGCATCGAAGGTCAGCTTGTGATCGAGAACGTCGGCTTTGAGGCCGATTTCATAGTTGCGGGTCGTGTCCGCGTCGAACTGACAGGCATCCACGCCAAAGGTTCGCAGCGCCACGCATTGCGGATTGGGCCCGCCGGGCCGATAGCCCGACGCCATTCTCGCGTACACCATCAGGTCCGGCGACACCTTGAACCTCGGGGTAAGCAGGTACGTGAACGGGCTCTCCCGCGCTTCCACTCTCGGGGTAACCGCGGTGACGGCGCCGACCAGCGTGCTGGAATAGTTTTGTTTGTTTCGCGTCTGCCGCCCGCCCACCTGCACATCGAACCGGTCGGTGAAGTGGAAGGTCAGGTCGGTGAACGCGGCATATTCGGCGTAGGTCCAGGCGAAATCACCCCGCAGCAGCTGCGCTGTCCGCGCTCCCGTCGCGCGATCGATCGAGAAAATATTCTGCCGCAAAGGCGAATCCTCGTGCGTATAGAACGCGCCGACCAGCCAATCGACACGCGGCCCGAGCGCCGTCGACAGCCGGATCTCCTGGGTGAATTTGGTCGATTTGCTGGCGGTCGGAAGCGAGGTGCCGTTGTTGAGATCGCGATTGCGCGCTTGCTCGTCGATGCTGTAGCCGCTGGCGGAGGTGAGATCGAAGCGTCCCAGCGTGGCGTTCAAGGTCGCCCCGTAGGATTGCGTGTCCCGATGGTAATAACCTGTGCCCGGCAAGGAGATCTGCTGCAGCTCGCCGAGGCCCGGCAGAAACTGCGACTCGCTCGAGCCGAGCCGCTTGGTTTGTTGCACCAGCGCGTTGAGCTTCAGGGACAGGTCCTGCGACGGCCGCCACAGAGCCGACACGCGGCCGCCGTCCCCTTCTTCGCGATTGATGCCGTCGGCTCCGCGAACGGGATCGTCGATGTAACCCGGCTGGCGGCGGGTGAAACCGCTGGCCCGCACGGCGAAGCTTTCGCCGAGCGGCACGTTGACGCTGCCGCGCACGTCGTGACCGAGCCCGTCGCCGTTGTGGATGCTGCTGAGGCCCCCCTGCAGGCGGCCGCTGAAACCCTCGACCGAGGGATCGACCGTCACGAATTTCAACAGGCCACCGATGCTGCTGGCGCCGTAAAGGGTGCCTTGCGGCCCGCGCAGCACCTCGATGCGCGTCAGATCACCCGGATCGATGTCGGGCGCGACGCCGCCTAACGATGTTGGAGAAGAGTAGACGACATCATCGATGACAACGCCCACGGTCGGCAGTCCCGGCCCCGTAGTGAGGCCGCGCAGGGTCAATTGCGGCGCGCCTCCCGAGCCTCCCACGAGCGTCAAGCTCAAGCCCGGTATCTTCGTGTAATAGTCCTGCAGCCGCAGCTGGCTGCTGTTGACCAGAGTTTCGGCGCGGATGGCCGTGACCGGCACCGGCACTTCGCGCAGATTCTCGGTGCGCTTCTGCGCCGTGACGATGATTTCCTCGACCTGCGTCTGCGTCGATTTCGGTGCCTCCGCGCCATCTCGTTCCTGTCCCGCGGCCGGCGTGGACGATGAATCGGCGCCGGCGGAAATGGCGCCCACTTGCGCCATTCGCAGCATTGGATCGGATCTGCCGCCGGCGGCTCCTATGGTCGAAGCATCGCTGGCGGATTCCGAGCGGATGACGACCGTGTGAGGGTTGACGAACTTGTAGACCAGCCCCGTGCTCGCCAGCAGTCTCTCGAGCGCCGCCTCGCGGGTGTACGTGCCGACCAGCTTCGGCGCCGCGGCGCCTTGGGCTCCGACTTCCTTCACATCGAGCAGCAGTTGCAGGCCCGCCTGATTGGCAAACGTCGTCAAGGCCTGCTGCAAGGGCTGTGGCTCGATATGGAAAGCGATCGGCGGCGACGCGGCCGGCTGCGCAGCGGCGAGCTGCTGGCACGCCAGGAAGAGGCCGATGCTCGCGAGCACTCCCGCCGACCGTTCTTTGTTAGTCACCATGGTTTTCCCCGCCTCGACGGTGTTCCAAGCAGCACCGGTTCGTGTTGAATGCACTCCGACGCGATCTCAGCTGTATAGTGCTCCGGCGCAGGCAAAACCGTAGTCCGGGTGAGTGGACGCGCCCGATTCGGCCCGATTCGACACTATCGACGGTAAAGTACGGAAATCGGGTTCCAGCCACACTAATATAGAGATAGAGGCACGGGGCTGAGCCATGATGCCCGATCCGCGGCAGCTGCGAATCGACGAAGACTCTCGATTCAAGGCCTTACTTCAGCAGTATCGCATCGAGCTGCGCAGCTTTTTGCAGCGCCGGCTGCGCTCGTCCCATGACGTGGACGACATCGCGCAGGAGATCTTCGCGCGCTTCCTGCGCGTGGACCGAAAGCAGTTGCGCAACCCCCGGTCGTATCTGTTCGGCATCGCCGCGCATGTGATCCGCGAGTTCCGCATACGCTCGCGGCACGACCAGGACTGGGTGACGGTCGACTCCGACATGGTCGATTCGGCGGCGGAGCATCCCCGCAATCCGCCCGCCGATGAGCTTGGCGAGCGGCTCGCCCTGCAGCGCGAGATCCTGGCGGCGCTGGCGCAGTTGCCGCGCATGCAGCGCACCGTGCTGCTCATGGTAAAGCACGACGGGCTCTCGCATGCCGAGGTGGCCAAGGCGACGCAGCTGTCCGTGAACACGATCGAGCGTTACGTGGTCGAGGCCCGCGCGAAGATCAAAGCTTCGCTGTGGGATCGGTAGGGACGGGACATGAAACCTCACGAGGAAAGTCAGGCGCTGCTCAATCGACAGGCTTCCGATTGGGTGGAGATTCTCAAGCGGGGCCGGGAGGAGGATCGCGCGTCGTTCGCTCAATGGCTCATGGAATCGCCGCGCCACGTGCGGGACTATTTGTTGATGGAAACGCTCGACGCCGAGCTGGCGGCGCTCGAGTCGGTACCCGAACATGGACTCGAAGAATCACTGCCGGCATCCGAGGATGTCATCGCCCTTCGCGAGCGCCGCGCAGGTGCGATTGCGGCGGGCGGGCGGCCGCGTTTGCGGCGTTGGGCTTACCGCAGCCGGCGCATCGCCCTCGCCGCGGGTCTGATGCTCGCTATCGGCGCGGGTTGGTTCGTCACGCGGCCATTTTGGGGCTGGACGGATTTGCGCACGGCCTTGGGCGAGCAGCGCTCCGTCGAATTGCCGGACGGCTCGCTCGTGCACCTGAACACGCTTTCGCACGTCAAGGTGCGGTTGGGATCGAGCGCGCGCGACGTGAGGCTGTTGGCAGGCGAGGCGGTGTTCAAGGTCCACCACGATCCGGCGCGGCCCTTCAAAGTCCTGACGGATCACGCAACGATCGAGGCCATCGGCACGCAGTTCGACGTTTCCCGGCGCCACGACAATACGGTGGTGGCGGTGCTCGAAGGCCGCGTACGCGTGCAGGCCGACCGCTCGTCCGGGTCGGGCCGGGCGGCGGATGCGCAACAAACATCGGCGGGTTCGACGGACCTTGCCAGCGGCGAAGGCATTCGCGTCGGGCGCAACGGCACGATGGATCGCCGGGGGCTGCCGAGCGTCGGCGATTCGGTCGCGTGGCGGCAGCGGCGCCTGATCTTCCACGAGGAGACGCTCGGCCACATTGCCGCCGAGTTCAACCGGTATAACCGGGTGCCTCAGCTGCGGGTCGGCGATGAAGCCCTACGACAACGTCAATACAGCGGAGCTTTCGACGCAGACGACCCGCATGCGCTGGTCGAAGTACTCTCGCAATATGCAGACTTGGCCTTCGATTCCACAGCGGAAGAGATTCTGATCCGGCCCCGACACTAAAATAGCCATCGCAAGGTCGCGCCAATACGAGCGCAGGCTCTGAGTGGGAGATATCCACAATTTTCCGTTCGGCCGTGCCGTGTCTGCCCTCGCCCTCGTCGGCGAACAGCTCCAAAGTTGTTTGGCACCATGTGTTCGCCGGTTCTTGAAGCCGCTCCGGCATCCTGCCTCTCGCGGCAATACCGTCCATCCATGGACATAAATTGTGGATATCTCCCACTCAGAGCCTGCGCCTATCCACCCCTCACCGCCTTTTATTTGCCAGACGCTGCGAGTCACTTGTTCTTCTTGATGTAGCGGTCGACGACCTCTTCCAGGACGTTGAGCGGCATCGCGCCCTCGCCGAGGGTCGCGGCGTGGAACGCCTTGATGTCGAACTTCGCGCCCAGCTCCTTCTCGGCCCGGTGGCGCAGCTCCCAGATCTTCTCGTAGCCCAGCCGGTAGTTCAGCGCCTGCGCGGGCATGTCGGTCGAATAACGCAGCGTCTCGGAGTTGATCTGCACATCGGACTCGAAGGTATGGGCCTTCATGAAGGCGCGCGCCTCCTCGAGCGGCATCCCGAAGTAGTTCATGCCGGTATCGACCACCAGACGCACGGCGAGGAAGGACTGCATGGCCAGATGCCCGTACAGATCGTACGGATCGTCGTACAAGCCCATCTCCTCGCCGAGGCTCGCCGCGTACTCGGCCCAGCCCTCGGTAAAGGCGCTGTAGGTCAGGAACTTGCGCACCGGGTGCGCATCGGGATTTTCCATCTGCAGGGCGATATGGAAGTGATGTCCCGGGATCAGCTCGTGGAAAATCAGGTGCTCGGCCGTCGCGAGCGACCGTTTGTCGAGATCCGAGCCGTTGTAGTTGTAGTACCCCTTCGGCTCGGCCGGCGTCGGGTGGTTGTAGTAGCCATAGGTCATGCCTTTCTCGGCCGAGAGCGCAAGGCGGCGCACGCCGTACGGAGCTTTGGGTAACCTGGAAAAATATTTCGGGATCATCGGCTCCATGCGCGCCACGTAGGAAAGGTAGCGCTTCTCCACGTCCTGCGGAGTTTTGGCGATGAAGCGCGGATCCCTGCGCAGTTTTTCCTGGAAGGCCTCGCGGCTGCCCTTGAACCCGAGCTGCGTGCGGATCGCCTGCATGCGCTCGTCGATCTCGGCGACGCGCTTCTTGCCCAGGTCGTTGATCTCCTGCGGCGTCAGCTTCAGGCCGCTGTCGATGCCGATCAGCTGCAGGTAGCGCTCTTTGCCGCCCGGCAGATTGCCGATGCCCACTTGCGCCGGCGCGGCGCGCGTATAGGCATCGTCGAACATGCCGATGATGGCTTTGTAGTTCGGCACGACGCGCGCGTTGACGCGCTCCTGCACGGCCTTCTTCAGCGCCCCTCCGCGCAACTCCTTAAGGCGATCATCCGCCGGTACCAGGATGCCGGGAGCGGCGGCCAGCATGCCGCGGAACGTAGCGACGACACCCGGGATCGCCGGCCGCGCGACACGGATGCCGCGCTGCGCCTGCGCGCGGGTCTTTGCCGCGATCTGCTCGAGCATGGTCGCATACGAATCGACCAGCCGCAGGTAATTGTCGAAATCCTCCTGGCTCTTCAGCACCAGCTTGGTTAGGATCGCGTGTGCGCCGTTGATGCGGAACCCGGCCATGTAAGGCGTCACCGCCGAGTCCAGCCAGTAGCCCGCCTCCGCGCTCGATCCGCTCTCGAAGGTATGGCGCAGGAGCTTCGCCAGCAGCCATTTGTCATCAGGCAGCGAATCGAGCGGCACGGCGTCGATGCGCGCCAGCATCTCCTTGTTGAACTTCTCCTCCGCCTGCGCGGCCTCGAGCGTAACGGGATCGAACGAGCGGATCGGCAGGCCGCTCTGTTCGCGCACCGAGACGTCGGTCTCCTGCATGTGAGTCAGCAGCTCGTCGGCCAGTTTGGTTATGGCGGCGGCAGCTTCGTGCGCGTCCGATTCGGCTGCGGGCGGAGCGGTGGCGGTCTCGTTCTTTTGACAGGCGGCGAGGAGCAGGCCGAGAACGGCAATGCAGAGACCGCCTTTGTAGAATCTTTGTGAGAATCTTTGGATGATGCTCATCGTCGGCCCTCTTTAGGGTGATGATCGTTCGATTCTAGCGAGCCGGCGGCGTCGCGATCAATTGCCGGGGATCACCGGCAGCTCGATGCGGCTCATGTATTTGCCCGATCGATAGACCTTCTGCGTCGCCTTGCGGAAATCCTCGGGCCTGGCATTGAAGATGTTGGGCACGTAAGTCTGAGGATTGCGGTCGTAGAGCGGGAACCAGCTGGACTGTATCTGCACCATGATTCGATGGCCCTTGAGGAACGCATGGTTCACCTGCGGCAACTTGAGCGCGTAAGCCACGGGCTCGCCGGAGGGAATCGGCGTGGGATGCGCCGGGTCGTCGCGATAGCGCCCGCGCAGGATGTCCATGGCGATGGGCCATTGATAGCTGCCGAGATCCGCCTGTCCGGGTACCTCATCCGGATAGACGTCGATCAGCTTGACGACCCAATCGCTGTCGCTGCCGCTGGTGGAAGCAAAGAAGCGCGCAATGGGCTGGCCGGCCACGTGCACGGTTTCCGTCAGAGCTTCGCTGGTATATGTGAGAACGTCGGTGCGGTCCCCGGCAAAGCGCTGGTCGTCCACCAGCCAGCGATTCCAGGTCGAATCGGTCGCATACGTGGGCCGGCTCGGCCGCAGCCGGTTCGGCACGGGCTTGGCCGGATCGGAGACGTACTCATCGTAGGCGTTATCCGCAGCCGACGGGGCCTGGAAACTGAGCCCGTTGTTTGCTGCGAGATAGATCGGCTGCGAGCGATGCGGGCAGCCCTCGGCACAGGACTGCGGCCAACTGGAGTAGCGTCGCCAAACATTGGCGCCGGTCTCGAAGGCGGTGACCGGAGCGATGTCCGCCGGCGCAGCGCCATCCTTCAGGCGGGCGTCGAGAAACGGCAGCAGGACGTTGCGGCGATACCAGCGGCCGGAATCGCCGTCGAACTTGAACGGCCCCAGGCTCGATCCGTCGCCATTGGACTGGCCATGGTTCCAGGGACCCATGATCAGGTAATTGGCGTCGTTCGCCCGATCTTTGGGCTCCATTGCGGCGTACGTCGCGGGGGCGCCATAGATGTCCTCCTGGTCCCAGAGGCTGTGGACGTGCAGCGTCGGCACGGCGAGCGGCTCTTTCGCCAGAATCTTGTCGAGCGCCTGATCGCTCCAATAGTCGTCGTAAGCCGGGTGGGCCTGGACGCGCTGCCAGAACGGCAGCTGATCCAGACCGTAAGCATCGGCCACCGCCTTTGGCGTGCCGGCCTTGAGCCACGTCTCGAAGGTATCGTACCGATCGAAGACCCACGCCTTCGCGGAGCTGCGGTCGGTCATCTGCCGGTAGTAGTAGTCCATGTACGTTTGCCGGAAGGCGCCGTTGTGGAACCAGTCATCGCCGGTCCAGCCATCGGCGAGCGGATTCACCGGCACCGCCGCCTTGAGCGCGGGATGGGGATGAACGAGGCTCATCAGCGTCGTGAATCCGCCGTAGCTCGTGCCCATCGTGCCGATCTTCCCGTTGCTTTCGGGAACGTGCTTCACCAGCCACTCGATGCTGTCATAGGTGTCGGTGGCATGATCGACCTTGGTGCGGTTCCACTTGCCGACCAGCGGCCGCGTGAGCACGTAATCGCCCTCCGAGCCGAACTTACCGCGCACGTCCTGGATGACGATGATGTAACCCGCGGCGGCCAGGTCCGCCAGCCACGGCGACAGGAGCGAGGTCAGACGGTTGGAGGTGTCGGTCGGGAGCGATCTGGCGGCGGAATACGGCGTGCGGCTGAAGATGATCGGTGCGCGCTTCACGCCGTTGGGAATCACGATGACGGTATGGAGCTTGACGCCGTCGCGCATCGGGATCATCTCATCGCGCTTCACGTAGTCCGGCTTCACCGGCGACACGAACTTCGCGGGGATGTCGGACTGGGCCGCAGCATCCGCGGGACCGATGCCGAACGAGACAAACGTGGCGCAGGCCACCAACAGCGAACGCATGGACATCACTTGCTCCGAAAGGCTTACTGTGGCGCACCCACTGTAACCCAGGACGAGGCGTGGGTTTATCCGGCTTGGCGTAAGGTCGTCGCGGGTGGCTGGTCGATCACCGCGCGGGTCGCGAGCCAGCCGCTCGCACCGACCAGGAGCGTCCCGCCGGCCAATCCGAGCAGCCACACCGCGGGGTCGAAGTCGTAGCGCAAGTCGAACAGGCGCCTGGCGACGAAATAACCCGCGGCGGTGGCGCCCATCGCGGCCAGTGTCCCGGCCAGCGCACCGAGGGCGAGGAACTCGGCCGCGATTCCCTGCAGCACGGTGCGCCGGCTCGCCCCGAGCGTACGCAGTATCGCGCTTTCGTAGCGCCGCTCCTCGCGCGTCGACTGCACCGCCGCGAGCAGCACTGTCACGCCGGCGAGCAGCGTGAACAAAAATACGTACTGGACGGCGCGCGCGGCTTTGTCCATCACCTCGCGCACCTGGCGCAGCAGCGCATCGACGTCGAAGATCGACACCGCGGGAAATTGCCCGACGACCTCGCCCAGCACGGCGCGCCGCTGCGGCTCGAGGTGCAGGCTCGTCATGTACGTTCCCGCCGCCTGCTCCAGCACGCCGGGCGGCAGCACGAGGAAAAAATTCGGCGTGAAGCGGTCCCAGGCGACTTCGCGAAAGCTCGCTATGGTGACCTCGATGGTCTCGCCGGCGACGTCGAACGTCAGCCGGTCGCCGAGCTTCAGATCAAGCTCGTCGCGATACTCGGTCGCCACCGAGACGAGCGGCCGACCTCGTTCCTGCGCCGTCCACCACCGCCCCGCCACGATCCGGTTGCCCGATTGCAGATGTTCGCTCCAGCTGAGGTTCTGCTCGCGCTCGGCGAAGCCGCGCCCGCGGTCGGTGCGGAACTTCAGCTGGTCGACAGGCCGTCCGTCGATGTGCGTCAGGCGCGCGCGTGTCATCGGGAACAGGTCGGGCCGGCCGAGGTTGCGGTCATCGAAGAACTGCTGGAATGGAGCCCGCTCGGCGGCGGCGATGTTGATGAAGAAGAAGTTCGGCATGTCGGCGGGCAGGCTGGAGCGCCAGGTCGCGAGCAGGTCGTTACGCACGACCGCGAGCAGCAGCAGAACCATGAGCCCGAGCCCGAAGGCGACGATCTGGAAGACGCTCTCGCGCCCGCGCCGCGCGATGTTGGCCAGGCCATAGCGCCAGGCCACCCCGACAGTCCCGCGCAGTGAAGCCAGCGATTTCACCAGAACCAGCGCGGCCAGCATCAACGTCACCACAGTCGCGGCGGTCGCCAATGCCACACCGAGCACCAGCCGCCAGTCGCGAACGATCCAAAGGAGCAGCGCCATCACTGCGCCGATCGCCAGCGCGGACGCAACTGCATAGCGAACCGGCGGTGGCTGCAGGTTGCGCCGTAGCACGCGTAAAGGCGGCACGCGGCGCAGCTGTAGCAGGGAGGGCAACGCAAATCCCACCAGCACCGCCACCGCGGTGACGAGCCCGAGGTAAATGGGTTGCGCGGACGGCGGCGGCAGCTCGCCGCGAATGAAATCCTCGAGCAGCCAGGCGAGGCCCGCTTGCGCACCGAATCCGACCGCCGTGCCGACGGCCGCGCAGGCCAGAGCCAGCAGGATCATCTCGTAGACCGTGATCGACAGAATGTCGCGCTGCGCGGTTCCCAGGCATTTCATCAGCGCGACCGTGTCGAAATGGCGCCGGACATAGTGGCGCGCGGCCATGGCCACGGCGACGATCGCGAGCAGCACGCTCGCCAGCGCCGACAAATTGAGGAAGCGGCCCGCGCGATCGCTCGAGGACTGGATTTGCGGACTGGCTTCGGCCACGTCCTGCAGCCGCTCGCCGGCGCCCTTGTGACTCTCCAGGTACGCTTTGAATCCGGCAATGTCGGCCGCGCGACCGGCGAACAACGCCGCATAAGTGGCCCGGCTCCCGGGCCGCAGCAATTGCGTCGCGGCCTCATCGCCGAGATTCATCATGAGACTCGGCGTCAGCTCGGAGAATCCCGAGCCCTGGTCCGGCCGGTAGTCGAGCACGCGCGTGATCGTAAATTGCGCGGCGCCCACGTTGATCCGCGCGCCGACCCCGGCGCCCAGCTGCGCCAACAAACGAGAGTCGGCCCAGGCTGCGCCGCGCGCGGGCACCTCATCGGTCGCTTCCGCTGCGGCGAAGGGGCGGGCCGCGATGCGCACCTTGCCGCGCAGCGGATAACCTGCCTCTACCATGCGCAGGGAAGTGAGCTGGCTGCGCTCGCCGTGGAACACGACGCTCAGTGTGGAGAGCGTGCGGACGCCGCGCAGACCGCGACGTGCCGCCTCCTCGAAATATTGCGTGCCGATCGGCCGGCTCGATTGCAGGCGCAAGTCGGCAGCGAGCACTTCCGCGGCCTGCGCCTTCACCGCTTGATTGACGCGGTCGGTGAAGAATCCGACTGCGGTCAACGCCGCCACCGCCACGATGACGGCCAGGGCCAGGATGGTAAGCTCGCCCGAGCGGGCGTCGCGCATCAGCATGCGAACCGCGAACGGCAGGTTCCTCATGCCAACCGCCCGCCGTCGAGATGGATGGCGCGCGTGCAGCGGCGCGCCAGCGCGTCGTCGTGAGTCACCATGACGAGCGTCGTGCCGGCCGCGCCGTTCAATTCGAACATCAGCTCGACGATCCTGCCGCCCGTGACGCGGTCGAGATTGCCGGTGGGCTCGTCGACAAACAAAATGGCGGGGCGCGTCACGAACGCGCGCGCGATCGCCACCCGCTGCTGCTCGCCGCCGGAAAGCTGGCGCGGATAGTGGCGCCGGCGCGCCGTGAGCCCGACCTTTGCCAGGACCTCGAGCGCGGCTTCCTGCGGGCGCGGCCGATCGCCCATGCCCTGCCGGGCCGCCAGCTCCAGCGGCAGCAGCACGTTCTCGAGCGCGGTCAGGGAGGGCACGAGATGGAAGGACTGGAATACGAAACCGACGTGGCGCGCGCGCACCGCCGCGCGCCCGTCCTCGTCCAGGGCCGTCAGCTCCGCGCCGTTCAACCAGACGCGCCCGGCGCTGGGCTCGTCGAGTCCCGCCAGCACCGCGAGCAAGGTGGATTTCCCCGCCCCGGAAGGCCCGACCACCGCCACCGACTCGCCGGCGTCGATGCTCAAGTCGATGTCCGACAGAATGGTCAGCGGACCCTCGGGACTGCTAACCTCCTTCGTCACGTGTTCGGCTCTCAGGGCGGGACTGCGGCTCATGGATTCCCTCATCACAACGCCAGCTCCGATCGAAATGGAAGAAACGGGGGCCCGGCGGCGTTCGCCGGGCAGGAAGGCCGCGGGCGCCGCGCTTCTCCTACTGACAATGGCATTTACGCTGCATTTGGCGCACGCTGCACCGGCACCGACGATCCTGGTATTCGGCGACAGCATCAGCGCCGCCTACGGGATGCGGGTCGAAGAAGGCTGGGTCGCCCTGTTACGGAAGAAACTGTTCGACGAAGGGTACGGGTGGCGCGTGGTGAATGCCAGTGTCAGCGGCGAGACCACTGCCGGCGGCCGCGAGCGCCTGCCGCGTGCGCTCGAGCTGCACCGGCCGAAGGTGGTCATCCTGGAGCTGGGGGCAAACGACGGGCTGCGCGGCCTGCCGCCGCTGGAAATGAGCGCGAACCTGGAGGCCATGATCACCGCGGCACAGGCGGCGGGCGCCGCTGTTCTGATGATCCGCATGCCGCTGCCGACCAACTACGGCGCGCCCTACACCGAGCGATTCGGCACGGTGTTCACCGACCTCGCCGGCCGCTACAGGCTGGCGCTGGTTCCGTTCCACCTGCAGGAAATCGAGGGAACGGGCTTGCTGCAGGAGGATCGCCTGCATCCCGGCGTCCGTGCCCAGCCGCTGCTGCTGGCGAAAGTCTGGCCCGCGCTGCGCAAAGCGATCGAGAAAACCAAACCGGAATAAACATGAACCGACTCTGGCTGAAGAGCTACTCGCCGGGCGTGCCGGCGGAAATCAACCCGGACGATTACCGCTCGCTCAAGGAGCTGTTCGAGGAAAGCTGCGCGAAGTACGGCGAGCGCGGTGCATACGTCAACCTGGGCGCCGCGCTCACTTACCGCGAGCTGGACGATCTCAGCGCGCGGTTCGGCGCCTGGCTGCAGCAGACGGCGGGCCTGAAGAAGGGCGACCGTGTCGCTCTCATGATGCCGAACATCCTGCAGTATCCGGTCGCTTTGTTTGGGGTATTGCGCGCCGGCATGGTCGTCGTCAACGTCAATCCGCTGTACACCGCGCGCGAGCTGGAGCATCAGCTGAAGGACTCCGGCGCGGCCGCTATCGTCATCCTGGAGAATTTCGCCACGACCCTCCAGCAGGCCATCTCGCGCACCCAGGTCAAACATGTAATCGTGACGGCCGTCGGCGACCTGCTGCGCTTCCCGAAATCGGTGCTGGTGAACTTCGTCCTGCGCACGATCCAAAGGAAAGTCCCGCCGTTCGCTCTGCCCGGCGCGTTGCGCTTCAACGAAGTTCTGCGGGATGCGCGCGGGCTGGCGCTGCAGCCGGTCGAGGTGGGCCATGACGACATCGCGTTCCTGCAGTACACGGGCGGAACCACCGGCATCGCCAAAGGCGCGGTGCTGACGCACCGGAACATGGTCTCCAACGTCCTGCAGGCGCGCGCCTGGCTCGCAGCCGGCATCACTCTCGGCGACCGGTTCAACATCATCACCGCGCTGCCGCTGTATCACATCTTCTCGCTCACGGCGAACTGCCTGGTGTTCAGCACCTGGGGCGCGTGCAACGTGCTGATCACCAATCCGCGCGATTTCCCCGCTTTCGTCAAGGAGCTGAAGAAGTATCGCTTCGCCTACTTCAGCGGCGTCAACACTCTGTTCAACGCGCTGCTGAATACACCGGGCTTCGACGCGGTGGATTTCAGCGAGCTGAAAATCAGCCTGGGGGGCGGCATGGCCGTGCAGCGCACGGTGGCCGAGCAATGGAAACGCGTGACCGGCAACGTGCTGACCCAGGCCTGGGGCCTCACCGAGACCTCGCCGGCGGTGTGCATCAACCCGCTGGTGGGTGTCGAGTACAACGGGTCGGTCGGCCTGCCCATTCCGTCCACGGACGTCACCATCCGCAACGAAGCGGGCGAAGAATTGCCGCTGGGCGAATCGGGCGAGATCTGCGTGCGCGGTCCGCAGGTGATGCGCGAGTACTGGCACCGGCCGGACGAGACGGCGAAAGTCATGCTCCCGGACGGCGCGCTGCGCACCGGCGACGTCGGCCACATGGATCCGAACGGCTACGTGTATATCGACGACCGCAAGAAGGACATGATCGTCGTGTCCGGCTTCAAGGTGTTTCCCAACGAAGTCGAAGACGTCGTGGCCGCTCATCCCGGCGTGCGCGAGGTGGCCGCGGTCGCCCAGCCGGACCCGCACTCGGGCGAGGTGGTTGCTTTGTTCGTCGTCAAAAGGGATCCAAACCTCTCAGCCCAGGAGCTCATCGCTTACGCGCACAAAGCCCTGACGGCGTACAAGGTGCCGCGTCACGTGTATTTCCGCGACGAGCTGCCGAAGACCAACGTCGGCAAAATCCTGCGCCGGGCGCTGCGCGATGAGTTGGCCGGAAAAGCGCCTGCCACCAAGGCGGAGGGGGGCTGACACCCGCAGCGGTGCGCAATGCTTTTGCGTCGCAACCGGCCAGACCCCCCTGTCGGACCCAACTGACAGACGACTACGGTTAGCACGTATATTCATTACAATGCTGCGCGCCCAGGATTGATCAGGTAAGGGACGGTTTGCCGAAAAGGGTGCGCCGGCCCCTTGGTTTCCATGTCTAGGGCGATGTTATCGAGGAGGATGCAACCGTGGAACACGTCACTACTGAAAAGCTCATGAGCGATCTGCGACTCGTCGTGCACGACGCCGAAGAGCTGTTGAAGGCCACCGCCGGCCAGGCGGGCGAGAAAGTCGCCGCCGTGCGTGCGCAGGCCGAGGCTTCCCTGCGAGCCGCCAAGGAGCGGCTGGCGACCATGGGCAACGGCGTTCTGTCGCAAGCCAGGTACGCCGCTGACACGACGGACCGCTACGTGCGCGCCAATCCCTGGCAATCGGTCGGCATCGGCGCCGCCATCGGGCTTTTGATCGGCTTTCTGGCGAGCCGGCGCTGACCGCCCGGCCGGCATGAACGACGAATCGCAGAAGTCGATCCCTCGCGCCGCGGGCAACCTGCTGGGCTCCCTTTCCCAGCTGGGCTCGACGCTGGTCGACTATGGCAAGGCGCGCCTGTCTCAATTCGGCGATGGCATCGGCGAGGAGATTCAGCGCGCGACGGGTATCGTCATCTGGTCGGCTGTCATCGTCATGCTGCTCGGCATGGGGCTGCTGCTGGCCGGATTGACGGTGGTCGTTGCATTCTGGGATTCGCCTCACCGGCTGCTTGCGGCGATCCTCGTGACCGTTTCCTTCTTTCTCGTCGCCGGCATCGGGCTGCTCGTCCTGCGCAACAAGCTCAAGAACCGCAGCTCGCTCCTCCGAGGCGTAGCGCGGACCGCGCTACTGGCCTCGGTGTGGCGGCGGATGACACGCTGACCGTTGACGACCCGGGCAGCTGCCTCGACGGCCGCGAGAGCCATCAGAACCCCACGCGAAACATCACTTCCGCTCCGCGATTCTCCAGGTTCAGCGCACCCGACTCACCGGGATCAACGATGTCGAATCTCTGGCGCAGAGCCGTGTACCCAACCCCCACCGAAACATTATCGTTAAATCGATAGAACACCCGCGCGCGCCAGTTGGTCAGCCCCAGATCCATGTCGTCCACATGCACATCCAGATATTCCACGCGCAACTCCGCATGCAATCGACGTGTGAGCCGCACCGCCCCCTCCAGCCCAATAGCCGGCAGCGGACCCGAGCGTTCGCTGCTGTTCTCGACGAAGCGCGCCGGGATATCGGCGGCGCCTTCGAACTGGAACAGATGCAGACCCAGGCTGGCGCCGATCTCGAAGCGCTCGCGCCGCATGAACAAATAGGAATAGGTCGCGCTGAAATCGCTGACGTCCAGGCGCGCGGCTGTGATCTCGTTGATGGTGTAGAGGTCGTCGCCGAACAGGATGTTCCGCTGCAGCGGCACGGTCGCGCGGCGATTGAGCTGGAAATAATTGAAGCGCACCTTGTGGCGCTTGCGCGCGTGAAGCTCCGCCTCGATGTCGGTAAGCTCGCTGCGATCGCGCAGGCCGAAATCGTCCTCGCCGGAAACCACGGTGCCGAGGGCGTCGTCGCTCGCGTCGAGCCGCGCCTCGGTGGTCGTGGTGGCGGAGAACACGCCGGCAGTGAGCCGGAAGTAATCCTGCAGCGGGCTGGCGAGGCGATCGGCGGCAAAGGCGCCGGGAGCGATGAGCAACGCCGCGAGGGCTGCGGGATATCTCATGGCGTCACTCGACCGTCACCGACTTGGCGAGATTGCGCGGCTGGTCGACGTCGGTGCCTTTCAGGACCGCGACGTGATAGGCGAGCAGTTGCAGCGGGACGGTGTAGACGATCGGCGCGATCAGGCGGTCCGCGTGGGGCATGTTGACGACGGTGATCCCGGGCTCGGATTTCAGTCCCGTCTCGCGGTCGGCGAACACATATAACTGTCCACCGCGCGCGCGCACCACCTGCATGTTGGACTTGAGCTTGTCCAGCAGGTCGTTGTTCGGCGCCACGACCACGACCGGCATCTCCTCGTCGATCAGCGCCAGCGGGCCGTGCTTGAGCTCGCCGGCGGCATAGGCTTCGGCGTGGATGTAGGAGATCTCCTTGAGCTTCAGCGCGCCTTCCATCGCCACCGGCCACATCGGGCCGCGGCCGAGGAACAAAGTATGGTTCTTCTCGGCGAACTGCTCCGCCAGCGCGCGCAGGGCGCCGTCCATCTGCAGCACCTGCTCGACCGCGACCGCGGCGTGGTACAGGTGGCCGACGAACTGCGCTTCGTTCTTCGCTTCGAGCGTGCCGCGCTGGCGACCCATCATCAGCGCCACGAGCAGCATGGAAATCAACTGCGTGGTGAAGGCTTTGGTGCTGGCGACGCCGATCTCCGGCCCGGCCTGCGTCATCATCACCAAATCCGACTCGCGCACCATGGAGCTGTGCGGGCTGTTGCAGACCGTCATCGAGCCCACGTAGCCGGAGCTTTTGGCCATGCGCAGCGCTTCCAGCGTATCGGCGGTCTCGCCGGACTGTGACAGCGTGACGAACAAGGTGTCCGGCGGGACGACGACCTTGCGATAGCGATACTCGCTGGCGATCTCCACCTGGCACGGAATGCCGGCGAGCGACTCGAGCCAATATTTGCCGACGCAGCCGGCGTGATAGCTGGTGCCGCACGCGACGATGTGGAGCTGGCGCACCTTGGACAGCAGCTCGAGCGCGCGGGGGCCGAGCGATTCCGGCAGGACTCGTTTGTCCGCAACGCGCCCGTAGAGGGTATCGGCGAGCGCGGCCGGCTGCTCGAAGATCTCTTTCTGCATGTAGTGGCGGTACGGCCCTTTCTCGGCCGCGTCCGGCGCCCAGCGGGTCTCGTGCATCGGGCGCTCGACCGTCGAGCCATCCGGCCGGAAGACGCGCACGCTCGTGCGGGTGACCTCGGCCAGGTCGCCCTGCTCCAGATAGATGAATTTCTGCGTCACCGGCAGCAGCGCCGGCACGCCGCTCGCCACGAAGTTCTCGCCGATGCCAAGGCCGATGACCAGCGGGCTCGCGATGCGCGCAACAACGATACGCTCGGGATCCTTCGCGTCGATCACCAGCAGCGCGTAAGCGCCCGTGAACCGCTGCACCGACAAACGAACGGCCTCGCACAGGTCGTGGCCCCCCTTGAGCTGCTCGTTGACCAGGTGGGCGATGACCTCCGTATCCGTTTCGGAGCTGAAGCGGTAGCCCTTGGCGATAAGCTCGGCCTTGAGCGGCTCGTAGTTCTCGATGATGCCGTTATGGATGACGGCTACGCGGTCTTCGGAAACGTGCGGATGGGCATTGGCCTCGGTCACGCCGCCATGGGTGGCCCAGCGGGTATGGGCGAAGCCGATGCGGCCGGTGAGCGGCTGGGAGGCGAGCTTCTGCTCGAGCTGGGCGACCTTGCCGACCGTGCGCTGGCTGCGGAGCTTGTGCGCCGAATCCAGGACGGCGATGCCGGCGGAATCATAGCCGCGATATTCGAGGCGTTTGAGGCCCTCGATGAGGATCGGGACGATATTGCGCTCGGCTATGGCTCCAACGATTCCGCACATCTGCTGTTAACCCTCCGGGGGGGCGGCATTATTCATGAACGGGGTCGGGCTGTGGGTGAGCGGGTTCTCGGTTGGGGGGAGGGGACGATTCTGAAACCCCTCTCCCCAACCAAGAACCCGCCGATGGGCCTGTTCATGAAGAATGCCGCGGTCTACGGCTTCTTCGGTTCCTTCGCGGGGCGCTTCCAGCTGTCGACTGTGGTCTGCTTGCTGCGCTCCAGAGTGAGCTTATCAGGAGGCGTGTCGCGGGTGATGGTGGAGCCGGCGCCGATGGTGGCGTTGGCGCCGATTTTGACCGGGGCGACCAGCATGGAGCCGGAGCCGATGAAGGCTCCGTCGCCGATTTGCGTCACCCACTTGTTGGCGCCGTCGTAGTTGCAGGTGATCGTGCCGGCGCCGACGTTGACCTTGCTGCCGATCTCGGCGTCGCCGATGTAGCTCAGGTGATTGGCCTTGCTGCCGACGCCGATGCGGCTCTTCTTCACCTCGACGAAATTGCCGATATGAACGTCGGCGTCGAGCCGGGTCTGCGGACGCAGGCGCGCGAACGGGCCGATGATGCAGTTCGGGCCGGCGACTGCCTGCTCCAACACGCAGTTGGGAGCCACCTCCGTGCCGGCGCCCAGCTCGCAGTCCTTGATGAAGCAGTTCGGGCCGATGCGGACGCGATCGCCGAGTTTCACGGTACCGGCCAGCACGACATTGACGTCCAAGTATACATCGCGCCCGATAGTGACTTCGCCACGCACGTCGAGCCGCGCCGGATCGGCGACCGTCGCACCGGCGCGCATCAGCTCTTCGGCCTTGAGCTTGCGGCGCTCGGCCTCGACCTGGGCGAGTTGAGCTTTGTCGTTGATGCCGAGCACCTCCGCCACGGTCGGCGCGACCAATGCTTTGACCCCCAGGCCTTCGCCGACCGCCGCCGCAATCACATCAGTCAGGTAATACTCGCGCTGGGCATTGTCATTGCGCAAGCTCGACAACCATTTACGGAGCCGGCGCGCGGGGACGACGACGATTCCGGTGTTGGATTCTTTGATCTGGAGTTGCGCCGGCGAGGCGTCCTTTTGTTCGACCACGCTCTCGATGCGTCCCGAAGCATCACGCACGATCCGCCCGTAACCGGTGGGATCGTCCAGCATCACGCTCAGTACGGCCACGGTGTCGGGACCGGCCTGCGCGATCAGCTTCGCCAGCGTGTCGCGACGGACGAGCGGAACGTCGCCATACAGCACGAGCACCAGATGGTCGTCCGGAATCGCCTCCGGCGAGGCAACGGCCTGCAGCACCGCGTGGCCGGTTCCGAGCTGCTCCGCCTGCAGCACCCAGCGCACGGACTCCTGTTCGAGCGCCGCCGGCACGGCATCGCCGCCATGGCCATAGACGACGTGGATTCCCGCCGCGTCCAGCGTTCGCGCGCAGTCGATCACATGCTTGAGCAGCGGCGTACCCGCGAGCGGCTGCAGAACTTTGGGCAAGTCGCTGTTCATGCGCTTGCCTTGCCCGGCGGCGAGGATGACGATGCTGAGTGGCATGTGCTGAGGTCGCGGTGCGGAATCGAGTGTGTAGGGAAGGATGGATTGTACCGTCAAACAAGGCCTTTGCGCATGAGCGCATTGGGGACGGTCATGTCGCGCCGGATGACCGTCCATTCCGCGATCACGACGAACCCGAAACGCTGGGCGCTCAGGCTTCGATCTGCTTCGGACTGGGGGAGGAATTTTCTGGCGGGAGGGCGGGAAGTTATCCACAGGTCTGTTGCCCTCTGCACTGATTAGGATCTCGGCCAGTCGGTTCTGATCCCAGGCCGGGCGACCCAGCGTGCTGAGTCGGTATATTCCTGACCTGTGGGTAACTCCGGCACCCAAAACGGCGCCGCGCAAGCCTCGCCATTGAGTACCACCGCCACGCACACATCTGCGTCCCAATGCACGCGCGACGCCCCACGTGAGTCACTTTCGACACATCAATCGGGAGGTCTCGGCCTCTTCCACTCCCCGACGCCGTGTACTACCGCGTAATGTACTCATCCAACGCCGTCAACCGCTCGCGAACAAAACTCGCGCGCAGATGCATCGCATCCTTGTATATCGGCCGCCCCCCTTCATCGAGCGTCGGGCACTCCGTGTCCGTGCACAGCCACTTCGCCGGATCGACCCACTCCGCCCCGGCGTTCTGCGCCGCGATCTTCACCCGCTCGTTCACTGCCGCCACCAGCGCCAATGCTTCCGCGCGCGGCACCGCAGCTCGAGCGTCGACGTCGAACGAAAGGCCGTCGTGCTTCGCCATCGAACCCGGATCGAAGAACACCCCGCGCGGCAGCTCGAGCACGACGATGACGCGTTTGCCCAACGTCGTGAGCCTGCGCAGCGCTGTTTCGAGGTTAGTCCATACCCAGGTGTTCTCCGTGGCGCTGAATTCGACCAATGTCCGCCGTTCGTCGCCGACCTTGTAGTACATCGGCCGCCCGTCGTCCCTGCCCGACCACGATCCGGCGATGATGACCGTATCGACGCCCGGACCCGCAGCGGCGGCGTAGAGATCGGCAGCGAACTCATTGCAGCGCGCGCCGCGCGGACGCTCGATGCCGGGGATCGGCAGGCAGCCGCCGCGGGTATTGATGACGACGGTGTTGTGCGTGGCCCTCGCTTTGGTCACCTCGTCGATGCGCGGAACCAGGTGGCGCATGAGGCTGTCGCCACCAAACAGCACGGTTTTTCCGGCGCCTGGAATGGTGCGATCGCCGGTGAACCGCCAGTCGCGCATGGCATCGGATAGCTCGCGGATCCATGGATCGGCGGCCGAACGGGCCTGTACCCGCCCGGCGAACGCCAGTGCGCCCGCGGCACCGATGGCGACGACGGCCACGGCGAGCGTCATCACCGGACGGAGCGACACGCTCGCGCGACGAAACCGGATGCGCTTCTCCACGAGCTCGTAAGTCAGGACGGCCAGCACGAAGCTGACAAGCAGGCCGGGCAATAACACGCCTGCCGTCACCTCGCTTCTTCCATTGAGGATGCGCAGATACGCGAGTATCGGCCAGTGCCAAAGGTACAACGCGTAACTGATGAGGCCGACGTAGACGATGGGACGATTGGACAGCAGCGTCTTGTTAAACCACGCCGCCGGCCCGGCGAATATGACGAGGGCGGTTCCCACGGTCGGCAGCAACGCACGCCAGCCGGGAAATGCTTGTCCCTCATCGAACAACGCCATGCTTGCAGCAATGAGCGCAAAACCGGCCACTGCTGCGGCATTGCGCGCGCGAACGTTGGGTTGCTGCATGGCACCGCCGCGCCGACTCGCATAGGCGAGCGCGCCGCCTGACATCAGCTCCCAGAAGCGCGCTTGCGGCAGGAACATCGCGCCGAGCGGATTGCGCTCGAGGCTCCAAAGGTTGATCGCGAACGAGCCGGCGGCGATCGCCGCGATCAGCCAGAGCGTCCGGCGCCCGCGCAGTGCGAACAGCAACAGCGGCCAAACCAGGTAGTATTGCTCCTCGACGCCCAGCGACCAGAGATGCAGCAGCGGTTTCATATGCGCGTTGCCGCTGAAGTAATCGATGGATTCGTGCCACAGAGTCAGATTGGCGATGAAGCCCGCGCCCGACGCGGTGTGCAGGCCGAGCTGGCGGAACTCGAACGGCGTCAGCGCCAGCCAGCCGAAAACGAACGTGGCTGCGAGGACGATGGCGAGCCCGGGGAACAGCCTTTTGATGCGACGGCTGTAGAAATGAATGAACGAAAAGCGTCGTTAGCGAGGTCGTCGAGAATGATCCCGGTGATCAGGAAACCCGAGATCACGAAGAACACGTCGACGCCGATGAAGCCGCCCGGAACCGCGGCGGGAAGCGCGTGAAACCCCAGCACGGCCAGGACGGCCACGGCGCGCAGGCCGTCGATGTCCGGTCGGTAGGCGATCATGGCGCTCCGCGATGGTGGAGAACGCGGCGATTGTAGCGGCCGGCCGCGCCTCGTTGCTCACGTACTTCAGCCGGAACACTATAGCCACGGGTACGAGCCGTCCCGACCGCGCGGGGCCGCGGAGGGGAGACAAAAAAGAGGAGCCGTCCATGTGGAACACACGAACCGTCTGGTTCGATATCGCCGTGATCATGAGCATCTTCGCGGTCGGCAATATCCTCTTCGGCCACTTCGAAGAGCACCGGCCCAAGGCGCGCCGCGTGCTGAAGATGGCGCTATTCGCGGGATTCGCCGCGGCCATGAACTCCGTGGGACAGCGCTGGGCGATTTATGCGGCGCTCGCCGCGCTTGCAGTCGCGGTGCTCTACATCCACGCCTGGTGGCTGCCAAAAAACGGCGTCAATGGATGGACGGGAGAGCCGAGGACGCGCTACTACGAATTGCTCGGCATGCAAACAAAGCCTGACGACCTGGATGGACCCGACCGCTGACCTCAACTGCCTGTCGGGGCACACGGATGTGCCCCCGCCGCCGAAGGTGGCGTAGGCGAGCAAAAGTCGCTCCCGGCATCCATGCCTCGACAACTGCTCCTGCGTTGCTCTCGGCTTTGGCTTCCTGCGTCGCCCTACCTCATCCATCCTGGACTCGTACCTCCTGCATCCCTGCAGTCGTCTCGCGGCATTCCGTCCATCCCTGGACGTCGTCGGACAGGAGTCCGATCCCTCGCTAAAAAGATCATCAATGCTTCAGTCCCTTGCGCAAACGCTCGATGAGCTTCAGCTGCGCCGCGGCGCGCGCCAGCTCGGCCAGCGCTTCGGCCTGCTCGAGCTTGTCGATCTTGCCGGCCAGCGCCTCTTCGGCCCGCTGCTTGGCCGCCAGCGCCGCGGCCTCGTCGAGGTCCTTCGCCCGCACGGCGGTGTCCGCGAGGATGGTGACTTTCCTGGGCTGCACTTCCAGCGCCCCGCCGCCCACGAACACCGACTGTTCGCCTTCAGCCGTCTTTACGCGAACCTCGCCGGCCTTGATCAGCGTCAACAAAGGCGCGTGGCGCGGTGCGATGCCAAGCTCACCCTGCGAGGCCGGAACGAAGACCATCTCGGCGGGACCGGAGAAGATCTCGCCTTCGGCGCTGACGATGTCGACGTGGATGGTGTTCGCCATGCGATCTCCGGACCGTTATTGCAGCGTCTTGGCGCGCTCGACGGCCTCGTCGATCGTGCCGACCATGACGAAGGCCTGCTCGGGGAGCGAGTCGTACTCGCCCGCCAGAATGCCCTTGAAGCCGCGGATGGTCTCTTTCAGCGGGACGATCTTGCCGTCCTGGCCGGTGAACACCTTCGCGACGTTGAACGGCTGCGACAGGAAGCGCTGGATCTTGCGCGCGCGGTACACGAGCGTCTTGTCTTCCTGTGACAACTCGTCCATGCCCAGGATCGCGATGATGTCCTGCAGCTCTTTGTACCGCTGCAGGACCGACTGCACGCCGCGCGCGACGGAGTAGTGCTCCTCGCCCACCACCAGCGGATCGAGCTGGCGGCTGGTGGAATCGAGGGGATCCACCGCCGGGTAGATACCGAGCGCGGCGATCTGGCGCGACAACACCACCGTGGCGTCCAGGTGAGCAAAGGTCGTAGCGGGCGAGGGATCGGTGAGGTCGTCCGCGGGAACGTAGACGGCCTGGATCGAGGTGATCGAGCCGGTCTTCGTCGAAGTGATGCGCTCCTGCAGCACGCCCATCTCTTCAGCCAGCGTCGGCTGGTAACCCACAGCCGAAGGCATGCGGCCGAGCAGCGCGGACACTTCCGTTCCCGCCAGCGTATAGCGATAGATGTTGTCGACGAAAAACAGCACGTCGCGGCCCTTCTTGCCATCCTCGCGCACTTCGTCGCGGAAGTACTCGGCCATGGTGAGGCCGGAGAGCGCGACGCGCAGGCGGTTGCCCGGCGGCTCGTTCATCTGGCCGTACACCATCGCCACTTTGGAATTGGACAGGTCCTTCAAGTCGATGACACCCGATTCGGCCATCTCATGATAGAAGTCGTTGCCTTCGCGGGTGCGCTCGCCGACGCCGGCGAACACCGACAGGCCGCTGTACTGCTTGGCGATGTTGTTGATCAGCTCCAGCATGTTGACGGTCTTGCCCACGCCGGCGCCGCCGAACAAACCGACCTTGCCGCCCTTGGCGAACGGCACGAGCAGATCGATGACCTTGATTCCCGTGACGAGCAGGTCGCCGCCGCCCGCCTGCTCCGCGAACGCGGGCGCGGGACGGTGAATGGGCAGGTGCTCCCTGGACTCGACCGGACCCCGGTTATCCTGCGGAGTGCCCAGCACGTCCATGATGCGGCCGAGCGTCGCCTTGCCCACCGGGACCGAGATCGGCCCACCCGTCGAGCGCACCGCCAGCCCGCGTTTGAGGCCCTCCGAGGCGCCCATCGCGATGGTGCGCACCACGCCGTCGCCGAGCTGCTGCTGCACTTCCAGCGTCAGGTCGTTATCGACGAGCTTCAGCGCCTCGTACACCTTGGGGATGGCGTCGCGCGGAAACTCCACGTCGATGACCGCGCCGATGATCTGGGTGATTTTGCCTGTGCTCATTCGAAGAAACCTCGTACCTGAATTCAGTTCCGTGCGGCGGAAGTTTGGGCGAGGAAGTTACCCACAGTTTAAGGGAGGCGATTCCCCATAAACTGTGGATAACTTCCTCGCCCAAACTTCCTTGAAAGGCCGCATCTATAGCGACATACCAAACTGCCGATCCCGCTCATACCGCCGCCGCGCCGCCGACGATCTCCGCCAGCTCTTTGGTGATGGCGGCCTGGCGGGCTTTGTTGTAGACCAGTTGCAGCTCGTTGATCAGCTTGCCGGCGTTGTCGGTGGCGGCTTTCATCGCCACCATGCGCGCGGCCATCTCGGAGGCGACGTTCTCGACGGCGCCGCGGTAGACCTGCGATTCGATGTAGCGCATCAGCAGCCCATCGAGGATCTCCGCCGCGTCCGGCTCGTAGATGTAGTCCCAATGCTCCTGCAGGTCCTGCGTGTCGACGCCTTCCACCGGCAGGAGCTGCTCGACGGTGGGCTTCTGCGTCATCGTGTTGAGGAACTGTGAGTTGACCAGGAACAAACGATCGATCCTGCCGTCCCGGTACGCGTCGAGCATGACCTTCACGGTGCCGATGAGGTCTCTGACGTGCGGGCGGTCGCCGAGGCCGGAGACATTGGCGAGGATCGGCAGGCTCAGCCGGCGGAAAAACGCCAAGCCCTTTCCGCCGATGGTGCACAGGCTCACCTGCGCGCCCTTCTGCTGCCAGTCGCGCACCAGCAGGAGCGTTTGTTTGAAGAGGTTCGCGTTCAGGCCGCCGGCGAGGCCGCGGTCCGTCGAGATGATGATGATGCCGACGGCCTTGGGCTCGCGCGTCACCAGGAACGGGTGGCGATAGTCCGGATTGGCCTCGTTCAGGTGCCCGATGACGTTGCGGATCTTTTCCGCGTACGGACGCGCCAGGCGCATGCGGTCCTGGGCGCGCCGCATCTTGCTGGTGGCCACCATCTGCATGGCCTTGGTGATCTTCTGAGTGCTCTTGACACTCGCGATCTTGGTGCGGATTTCTTTCGTGCCTGGCATGGTGCGGCGCTTGCGCTCAGTAGGCCCCGGTGGCGACGAAGTCCTCGCAGATCTTCTTCAGCGTGGCTTCGTGCTCCTTGAGCACGGGCTTGTCGTTGATGGCCTTCATGGCATTGCCGTGGCTCGATTGCGCGAACGCCTGCAGCGCCGCCTCGAAGTCCACGACCTTTTTGAGGTCGACCTTGTCCATATAGCCGTTGTTGACGGCGTAGATGGACAGCGCGAGCTGCGCCACCGACATCGGCGTGTACTGCTTCTGCTTCATCACTTCCGTGACGCGCTGGCCGCGCTCGAGCTGGCGGCGGGTGACCTCGTCGAGGTCCGAAGCGAACTGCGAGAACGCCGCAAGCTCGCGATACTGCGCCAGCGCCAGACGAATGCCGCCGCCGAGCTTCTTGATGATGTCCGTCTGTGCGGCGCCGCCGACGCGCGACACCGAGATGCCGGCGTTCATCGCCGGCCGGATGCCGGCGTTGAACAGGTCGGTCTCGAGGAAGATCTGTCCGTCGGTGATCGAGATGACGTTGGTGGGCACGAACGCCGTCACGTCGCCGGCCTGCGTTTCGATGATCGGCAGTCCCGTCAGCGAGCCGGTCTTGCCCTTCACGCGGCCATTGGTGACCTTCTCGACGTATTCCTCGTTCACGCGCGCGCTGCGCTCGAGCAGACGGGAGTGCAGATAGAACACGTCGCCGGGGAACGCTTCGCGGCCCGGCGGGCGGCGCAGGAGCAGGGAGATCTGGCGATACGCCACGGCCTGCTTGGAGAGATCGTCATAAATGATGAGCGCGTCTTCGCCGTTATCCATGAAGTACTCGCCCATCGTCACGCCCGAATACGCGGCGATGTACTGCATTGCCGCCGGCGTGGAGGCGGAAGCGGCGACCACGATCGTATGTTTGAGCGCGTCGTGCTCCTCGAGCTTGCGCACGACGTTGGCGATCGTCGACTGCTTCTGGCCGATCGCGACGTAAATGCATTTCACGCCGGAGGACTTCTGGTTGATGATGGTATCGACCGCCAGCGCCGTCTTGCCGGTCTGACGGTCGCCGATGATCAGCTCGCGCTGGCCGCGGCCGATGGGCACCATCGAGTCGACCGCCTTGTAGCCGGTCTGCACCGGCTGGCTGACGGACTTGCGGTAGATGACGCCCGGCGCGACGCGCTCGATCGGCGCGGTGCGCGTGGTCTTGAGCGCGCCCTTGCCGTCGATCGGCTGGCCGAGCGCATCCACCACGCGGCCGAGAAGCTCCGGGCCCACGGGCACTTCGAGGATGCGGCCGGTGGTCTTGACGGTGTTGCCTTCGGTGATGTGCTTGTACTCGCCGAGCACCACCGCGCCCACCGAGTCCTGCTCGAGATTCAGCGCGAGGCCGAAAGTGTTGCCGGGAAATTCGATCATTTCACCGTAGCGCACGTCGGCCAGGCCGTGGATGCGGCAGATGCCGTCGGTGACGGTGACGACGGTGCCGACGTTGCGGGCGTCGCTGGCCGACTGGAATTTCTCGATGCGCGCTTTGATCAGGTCGCTGATTTCGGATGCTTTGATCGCCATTGCTGTCTACCTTATTTAAGGCGAGGGACCGGACTCCTGTCCGAGCCTCGCAAGAAGCAGGCAAAAAGCGTGGTTTTTGCCTGCTCTCGCCACCTTCGGCGGCGGGGGCCCATCCCTGTGCCCCACGGGGTTTTTTCCGACGTTTTCAACCGGCCACCTGGGCACGCAGCCGCTCCAGGCGTCCGCGCAGGGAACCATCGATGACCAGATCGTCGGCCTGCAGCACTGCGCCGCCGAGCAAGGCGGGATCGACACGATAGTGCAGGCGCACGTCGCGCTTCAGGCGCTGCTTCAGTGCGCTCGCGTACTGCTGCTGCTGCTTCTCGTCCAGCGCCGTCGCCGAAGTCACGGTGACGTCCACCGTGTTCTCCGATTCCGCACGGAGCTTGGCGAACGCATCGGCGATCTCGGGCAGCAGCCCCAGGCGCCGGTTGGCCGCGAGAACGTCGATGAAATTGCGCTCCTGCGCGTCGAGCCCGCCGCGCCCGTTCAGGACCGACGCGGTGGTCTCGGCCACCAGCTCGCCCAGCGTGGCCGGCGTCACTTGCGGGCTGCCGAGGAGCTTGCGCACCCGCTCGTCCGACACGACCATCGCGGCCGCTTCCAGGGCCTGCGAGCGCTGCGCCAGCTTGTCCTGCTCGCGCGCGAGCGCGAACAAAGCTTTGGCGTAGGGCCGGGCGATGGTGCTCTTCTCCGCCATCAGCGTGCCGCCGCCAAACCTGACGACCCCTGACCCACTTGCGACGCGAGCTTGGCCAGCAGATCCGCATGGGTCTTCGCGTCGACCTCGCGTTCCAGCAGCCGCGAAGCGCCGGCGACCGCAAGGGCGGCCACTTCCTGGCGCAGCTCCTCGCGCGCGCGGCTGACCTGCAGCTCCGTTTGTTGCTGGGCGGCGGCGACGAGCCGCTCGCCCTCGGCGACGGCCGTGTTCTTGGCCTGCTCGATCAGCTCGTTGGCGCGATGCTGCGCCTGGTCGATGATCTGCATCGCCTTGGTGCGCGCCTCACGGATGATCTCGTCGGCTTTCACCTTGGCCTGAGAGAGATCCTTCTGGCCCTTCTCGGCGGCGGCGAGGCCGTCGGCAATACGCTTGGCGCGCTGCTCCATCGCGCCGAGGATCATGGGCCATACGAAACGCATGGTGAACCAGATCAGCAGGGCGAAGACGATCATCTGCGTGATCAGGGTCAGGTTGATGTTCATCGTTAGTCCTCCGGGGCGGAGGTCGGGCGGACGGAGGAAGTTATCCACAGTTTAAGGGATGAGATTCCCCATAAACTGTGGATAACTTCCTCCGTCCGCCCGACCTCCTAGACCGATGCCTCTACGAAGCTGCCGGCTTCGGGATCAGCCGCCGGCCGCGGCTTTCACCGCAGCGACGAACGGGTTGGCGAAGGTGAAGAACAGCGCGAAGCCGATGCCGATCATGGCCACGGCGTCCAGCAGGCCCGCAACGATGAACATCTTGACCTGCAGCATCGGCACCATCTCCGGCTGACGCGCCGCGCCTTCCAGAAACTTACCGCCCAACAAACCGAAGCCGATGGCGGTGCCCAACGCACCGAGACCGAATACCAGGCCGACGGCCACGACCGTCATGCCCTGAACGTCAGCAATCAAACTCGCAAGTTCCATAAACACTCCTCAAACGAAAACCGAAGACAGCAACAAACCGATGACCTTCTCGCGGTCCCGGAAACCGGCTGCCGGCTTGCAAGACATGGGGTCTTCTGGTCATTTTCTCAGGCCCCGTCGGCTTGCAAACAACGATCCGCCGCTCTCCCGGACAGCCCCGTCGGACCCGCGCCGCTGCGCTGCGTCCGCCGGGCTGTACGTATTCATCGCGCGCCGCGGCGCGCTCAGTGATGCTCCTCGTGCGCCATCGACAGATACACGATCGTGAGCATCATGAAGATGAAGGCTTGCAGCGTGATGATCAGGATGTGGAAGATCGCCCACGCGAGACCGAGAACGAGCTGGCCGATGACGCCGAGCACTCCGCCGAAGCTCAGCAGGTGATCGACGCCCCACCCCAGCGTGAGCAGCGCGATCAGCAGGAAGATCATCTCGCCGGCGTACAGGTTGCCGAACAAACGCAGCGCGAGGGAGATCGGCCGCGCAAGGTGCTCGATGACGTTGAGCAGGAGGTTGCCGGGCAGGCCCCACACGCCGAACGGATGGAACAGCAGCTCCTTGGCGAAGTTGCCGCCGCCCTTGATCTTGATGCTGAAGAAGATCACCAGCAGGAACACGGTGATCGACATGCCGAATACGACGTTGAGGTCGGTGCTGGGCACGACCTTGAGGTTGCTCAGGCCCGCGTGGCCGGCCACCCACGGCAGCAGGTCGACCGGCAGCAGGTCCATGAAGTTGAACAAAAATACCCAGCAGAAGATGGTGAGCGCGAGGGGCGCGATCAGCCGGCTCGAGCCGTGGAAGGTGTCCTTCACCTGAGTGTCGACGAACTCCACCACCAGCTCGACGAAATTCTGGAACTTGCCGGGCACGCCGGAGGTGGCTTTGCGCGCGGCGAGCCAGAAGCTGGCGCCGAATACCACCGCGAGCAGGACGGCGAAGAACACGCTGTCGAGATGGATCACGGAAAAATCGACCAGCCCACCCGGTTCCTTGTTGGCGAGGAACTTCAGGTGGTGCTCGATGTAGCCCGTGACGCTCGTGGTCTCGTGTTCGCCTGCCATGTTGTGGATTCTTAAGTCTTCACCAGGGCAACCCAATGCACCAGCAGGGCTGCGATGTAAGTTACGAACAGCGGCAACGCCGCCAGTTCGAGGAAGCTCAGGACCAGCGCGAACAGCACTATCGTGAGTCCGAGCTTGGCGACCTCCCCTGTGTAGGCATTACGGACGATCCGCTGCGGATCGGCCGCACCCTTGAACATGAATGCCGCCATGGCCAGCCCGGCAGCGGTCCCGATGCCTCCGCCCACCAGGGCCGAGAGCGCGTCATGCCCGCCGCGCCAGACCCAGAACACTGCCGCGAGGGCGACCGTTACCGCGATCTGGCCCAGCGTCATTCGGAGGGCAGTCCGCCGGGCGCTTTTGAGATCGGGAACGTTCACACCGGCAACAAAAACGCCACTGTGCAGCCTTTGGACGACAAAACCGGCGACATGTGGCGTTCAGGCGTTCGGAAGCGATTTGCGTCCCAGGGACGCAGCCCCCCATCCGCGGGGCGGCGCATTATAGGAGGCGCTCCCGCGGGGCTCAAGGCTCAAATGGAGCGCGTTCGAACGATATTTTTCAGGAACATCCGCCCCGCTGCGCGGGGCGAAATCCGGCTCGAATCATCGGTCCCAGGGCGGAGTGCGGCCCGGCGAACGGGGCTTCAATGAATATGTGAAAGGATGCCGTCAAGCTCATCGAGGCTGTTGTAGCCGATGACCACTTTGCCCTTGCCGTTGCGCGCGTGCTGGACGGTAACTCTTGCACCCAGCTTGTCGGTCAGCTCGTCCTGGAGCTTGCGGATGTTGGGATCGACGGCAGCGACGCCGGGGGCGGAGCCGCCCGGCGCTTCGGCATGCTCGCTCATGCGGCGCACCAGCGCTTCGGTTTCCCGAACCGACAGACCTTTCTTGGCAACGAGGCGCGCGACCTCCACCTGCTGCTTTGCAGCCGACAGCCCGAGCAGCGCACGCGCGTGGCCCATCTCCAGCTCGCGGTGATCGACGAGCGTCTTGACTTCGTCGTTGAGCTCCAGGAGCCGCAGGAGATTGCTGACCGCCACGCGCGAGCGGCCCACGGCATCGGCCGCCTGCTGGTGAGTCATCTCAAACTCATCGATCAGGCGTTCGAGGGCGCGCGCTTCCTCCAGCGGGTTGAGGTTCTCGCGCTGGATGTTCTCTATCAGCGCCATCGCCACCGCCGCTTCGTCCGGCACGCGGCGGATGAGGGCCGGAATCTCCGCCAGGCCGGCGATCTGCGCAGCCCGCCAGCGGCGCTCGCCGGCGATGATCTCGTACCGCCGGCTCCCCTGGCCCGGCGATTCCACCGGGCGCACCACGATCGGCTGCACCACGCCCTGGGCCTTTATGGACTGGGCCAGTTCCTCGAGGGTCTCGGGCCTCATGTCCACCCGGGGCTGGTAACGGCCGCGCTGGAGAAGATCCAGGGGAATTTTCGCCAGCTCATCGCCGGCGGCGGGATGGAAGGCGGGCACGGCGGAGCCCGCGGCCGCGGTGGGAGCCGGGGGCTGGCCGAGAAGCGCCTCCAGACCGCGGCCCAAGCCAGTTCGTTTGACCGTCATGGCGCGGCAGTTTAGCTAGTTTCGCGCAGGTCGTGCGCTTCCTGCACGTGCTCGGCCTCGGCGTCCGCGCGCGCCTGCAGCGCTGCTTCATCGTCCTTTCGCAGCATCTCCCCGGCCAGCGCCAGGTAGGCGAGCGCCCCGCGCGATTCTTTGTCGTGGAACAGGACCGGCTTGCCGAAGCTCGGCGCCTCGGCCAGGCGAACGTTGCGCGGAATGATGGTGCGGAACACCTTGTCGCCGAAGTGCTGGATCAATTGTCCGGCGACCTCCGTGGCGAGGTTGTTCCGCGCGTCGTACATCGTGCGCAGGATGCCCTCGATCTCCAGCTCCGGGTTGATGTTCGCGCGGATCTGCTCGATGGTGTTGAGCAGCCCGGATAGCCCCTCGAGCGCGTAGTACTCGCACTGCATCGGCACGAGCACGCCATCGGCGGCCACTAATGCGTTTACCGTCAACATGTTAAGGGCAGGCGGGCAATCGATCAGGATGACGTCGTAGAGCAAGCGGATCGGACGCAGGGCATCTCGCAGCCTAGACTCGCGGCCATCGTCCACCGCCAGCAGCCCCACTTCCGCGGCCGTCAGCTCATCGCTCCCCGGCATGAGGGTGAAGCCGCCATGCTCCACCGGGATCAGTGCGGCGGCGGCATCGTACTGGCCCAACAGCACACCCGCCGACGTGCGGCCGACCGTCCTCTTGTCGACGCCCACGCCCATCGTGGTATTGCCCTGCGGGTCCAGGTCGATCAGCAGGACGCGCCGCCGGGTCGCGGCCAGGGAAGCGGCCAGATTGACGGCCGTAGTCGTCTTGCCGACGCCACCCTTCTGGTTGGTAACCGCGATGACCCGCTTCATAGGGCCGGCACTTTCCACGGTCGCGGCGCCGGAGTCCAGTACGGCCTCAGGACGGTTCCGCCCCCATTGCGCGATTCAAGGACTTCCAGCGTCTTCCGCTTATCCGCCGACACGCCTTGGGGAACCGCCGGCGCATTTTCGCGGCCAGCGCCTGCTCCCGCTCGGCGCAAATTCCCGCGGCGAAGGCCGTGGCGGGCGTGAGCTTGCGCGTGCGGGCCTCGACCATCGCCATCAGCCGCTTCGCGGCGACCTGCGCATCCTGATGTTCGCCGAGGACATCCTGGAGCCGGCGCAGCGCCCGCAGAATTCCATCAGCCGCCTCGCCATAGAAACCCTCGAATGCATGGAGCGTGTAGCGCAGCCGTTTCGCGCGCCGCCGCACCGCGTGCAATTCCTCGGGCGTGGACTGGTCGTGAATGCGCGCCGCCGCCTTGCGCAGTTTCTTGTAGGAGCTGCGGATCAAATCGGGCGCGACGACCGCCGCCGGCGCGTTGCCCGGCGCCGTGGCGCGGGTCGGCTTCGCCAGCGCCGTCCGCAGACGCTCCACGATCCGTTGCGTGGAAAGACGGTCCAAGACCTGCAGCATCCGCTTGCGCGCGGCTGCGCGCTCGGCTTCGAGACGGGCGCGCAGCGGCTGCAAGCGCTCGCCATCGCCCGGATGAGTTTCGTTCGAAGCGCTGGAAAATGCGGCCAGCCGCTCCAGCTGCACGTCCAGGTCGCGCACCGCGCCCAACGCCCGCAGCACTTCCTTCAGCCGGGGCCGCAGCCCCGCCAGGGCGCGCGGCAGATAGTCGCCAAACAACCGCAGATAGACGTCGAGTTGGCGCACGGCGATGCGCAGCTCGTGCAGGTCCTCGGTATTCTCGCTCAGGCGCGCGCCGGGCTCGCAGGCGAGCCAGCGCGACAAAGACCGGCGCAGATTGGCGCGAGCGATCTCGGCAATGGACAGGGCCGGATCGATCGCTGTCGGGCCCAGATCGGCGGCCGCGGGCAAATGCAGTCCGGCGGACGCGAGCCCCGCTTCGTATTTACTCTGCTTTGCGGGCTGCAGCGCACACCCGGCGCGCAGCTGCTCCACCAGTCCGTGCAGAACCTGCGGAGGCTCCGACAAAGCCTCCACCTCGACGCGCTGCAAGTCCGCCTTGTGCCGCCCGTCCGGGCTGGCGAGCAGCGTTTTGTCCAGCACCACTTCCGCCGCCTCTCGATCCTCCCGCAATACTGCATAGCGCTGGCGGTGCGTGCGCACCCGGAACAGCGGCCGCAGCGCACGCATCCCGGCCAGCGCACGCACCCGCGTACTCACCGGGCCGTTGCCGTGGGCGAGCGGATCGCCCTCCGCGGGGCTCAGCAGCTCATTGATCTCGCGGCGGATTTTGGGACCGTCGGCCGAGCCGGCAAGCTCTTTGAGCGTGGCCTCCGAATGGCCGGGCAGATCGCGCACCCGGAGCGCGAACCCGGCGCGGTGGACGCGCCAATCGTCCGTGTCCAGGTAGGTATCGTAGATTCTCTGCGAGGGCCGCGGCTCGATGGTGAAGCCGTCGATGACTTTATGCTCGGTCAGCCACTGCTGGACGGTGCCGAGATCGTCGGCCGCGAGCTGCCACTCAATCTCCTTTTTTCCCGCGGGCTGCGGCTCGGTGTGTTCGGGTTGGACGGTCATTGGCCCGGTATTTTAGTGCCCTCGCGCCCTCAGGCGAAGCGGCCGCCAGCTCGATCAGATGACGCTCCGCGTCCAACCCGGGAACCTGCAGAGGATGGACTGCGACCACCCGCCATCCTTTGGGCAGGGCATCGATCTCCTCCTGCGGATACTTGCCTTTCATGGCGAGCCAGCGGCCGTCGCGGCCACAAAAATGCGCCGTCCAGCGCACGAACTCGGGCAGCTTGCCTAGCGCTCGGGACAGGACCGCGTCGAAGAGTTGCGGCGGCTGCCACGCCTCGGCGCGCGCATTGACCACCCGGACGTTCGGCAGCCGCAGGACATCCACCGCGTGCTGGATGAAGCGCGCTTTCTTGCCGGTGGACTCTATCAACGTGAAGGTTCGGTGCGGATTGGCGATGGCCAGGGGCAGGCCGGGGAAACCGGGGCCGGAGCCCACATCGGCGATGGAATGGGCGTGCAGGTAGGGATGGATGGAGAGGGAGTCGAGGAGGTGTTTGCGGACGATGTCGGCAGGCGCGCGGATGGCAGTCAGGTTGAAGCGGGCGCTCCAGTCGGTCAGCTCGGTGATCAATCGAAGCAGGGCGTCGAATTGGGCGTCGGAGAGAGGGACATTCAGGTCCGCGGCGCCGCTGCGCAAGAGGGGCTCCACGGAAGACAGGGTCATGAGACGTCACTCCGTGGAGCGGGCGTTGGGCATCAGTTCTTCACCAGGACCGACATGAGCTCGGTGACGGACAGGGTGTCCAGCTTTTGAGGCGTGGCGAAGGTTTGTTGGATCAACTCGGTCTGTTTGGCGGAGAAGTGGGCGGCGACGCTGGCTGCGAACTTCTTGACCAGGACCGGCATGCCCTCGACGCGGCGTTTGCGGTGGCCGATGGGATAGTCGACCTGTACGCGGTTGGTGGCGCCGCCGTCGTTGAAGAAGACCTGGATGGCATTGGGGATGTAGCGCTTGTCGGCGGCGTAGTAGTCGGCGGTGAAGGTGGTGTTTTCCTTTACGACCATCTTGGCGCGAAGTGCGTCGATGCGCGGATCCTGGGCGACGGCGTCCTCATAATCTTCCGCGGCGAGGCGGCCGAAGATGAGCGGGATGGCGGCCATGTACTGGATGCAGTGATCGCGGTCGGCGGGATTATTGAGCGGACCGGTCTTGTCGATGATGCGCACGCCGGGCTCCTGCGTCTCGATGACCACGCGCTCCACCTCGCCGATCCGCGGCCCGACCTTCGGATGCAGCTGCAGCGCGCACTCGACGGCGGTTTGCGCGTGGAACTCGGCGGGGAAAGAAATCTTGAACAGCACGTTCTCCATCACGTAGCTGCGCAGCGGCTGGGCGAGCGCGACCGGCTTGCCCTTGAACAAAACATCCTGGAAGCCCCAGGTCTTGGCGGACAGCGCGGAGGGGTAGCCCATCTCGCCGGTGAGCGCGATGAGGGCGTGACGCACGGCGCGGCTGGTGGCATCGCCCGCGGCCCAGCTCTTGCGCGAGCCGGTGTTGGGCGCGTGGCGGTATGTCCGCAACGCGCCGCCGTCGATCCACGCGTTGGAGACGGCATTGATGATCTGCTCGCGCGTGCCGCCGAGCATCTGCGTGACGACGGCCGTGGAGGCCACACGGACCAGCAACACGTGGTCGAGGCCGACGCGGTTGAAGCTGTTCTCGAGCGCCAGGACGCCCTGGATCTCGTGCGCTTTGATCATCGCGGTGAGGACGTCGCGCACGGTCAGCGGCGTGCCGCCCTCGTCGGCCGCTCTGCGGCTGAGGTAATCGGCAACCGCGAGGATGCCGCCGAGATTGTCGGAAGGATGGCCCCATTCGGCGGCAAGCCACGTGTCGTTGAAGTCGAGCCAGCGCACCATGGCGCCGATGTTGAAAGCGGCCTGCACGGGGTCGAGCTCATAGGAAGTGCCCGGAACGCGGGCGCCGCCGGGCAGCGTGGCGCCGGGGACCACGGGGCCGAGCAGCTTGGTGCAGGCGGGGTACTTCAGCGCCTGGAAGCCGCAGGCGAGCGTGTCCATCAGGCAGTACCGCGCAGTTTCATAGGCTACGTCGCTGAGGGTTGGATGTAGCACATAGTCGGCGATGTCGACCAACAATTGGTCGGGAGCGGGGCGGGTGGCGGATTTGATGTCGTGTGTGGACATGGGAAAGATCCTATGGTCGAGGGCGTCGAGGCTGAGCGGGACCGGGATGGGGGGTTGGGGGCTGTCAAAAATAGGGACATTTTTGTCAGAGCCTACATGGATGTATTTACGGCGTCCCCCAACCCCCCATCCCGGTCTCGCTCAGCTTGAGGTGATCGTAATGTCTGGTCTGGTGGAATCTACTCGAAATTCCCGGCACGCCCGAATCATCATCTCTGGTCCAGCGGCACGAACTTCAGATTCTCGGGGCCGACGTAGTTGGCGCTGGGGCGGATGATCTTGCCGTCGATGCGCTGCTCGATCACGTGCGCGCCCCAGCCGGTGGTGCGGGCGATGACGAACAAAGGCGTGAACATGGACGTGGGCACGCCCATGAGGTGGTAGGATACGGCGGAGAACCAGTCGAGGTTCGGGAACATCTTTTTCGCATCCCACATGACGGTCTCGATGCGGGCGGCGATGTCGAACATGCGCGAGTCGCCGGCCTCCTGCGACAAGCGCTGCGCGACTTTCTTGATCACGACGTTGCGCGGGTCGCCGATGGTGTAGACCGGATGCCCGAAGCCGATGATCACTTCCTTGCGGCCCAGGCGCGCGAGGATGTCGGCCTGCGCCTCATCGGGATTCCTGTAGCGCTTCTGGGTCTCGAAGGCGACCTCGTTCGCGCCGCCGTGCTTGGGCCCGCGCAGCGCGCCGATGGCGCCGGTGATGCAGGAGTGCAGGTCCGAGCCGGTGCCGGCGATGACGCGCGCGGCGAAAGTCGAGGCATTGAACTCGTGCTCCGCGTACAGGATCAGCGACACGTGCATGGCCTTGACCCAGGAATCGGCGGGCCGCTTGCCATGGAGCAGGTGCAGGAAATGGCCGCCGACGGAGTCATCGTCGGTCTCCACTTCGATGCGCCGGTGGTTATGGCTGTAGTGATACCAGTACGTGAGCATCGAGCCGAGCGAGGCAACCAGGCGGTCGATGATGGCGCGCGCACCTTCTTCGGGATGCGTTTCCTCCTCCGGCGCAATGCAGCCGAACGCCGACACGCCGGTGCGCAGCACGTCCATCGGATGGGTCGAGGCGGGAAGCTGCTCCAGGATGGCGCGGACCGGCGCCGGAATGCCGCGCAGGCTCTTGAGTCGCGCGGTGTATGCCGCAAGCTCGGCGCGATTGGGCAGCTTGCCGTGCACGAGCAGGTACGCGATCTCCTCGAAGGCGCTTTTGTCCGCGATGTCGAGAATGTCGTAGCCGCGGTAATGCAGGTCGTTGCCGCTGCGCCCGACCGTGCACAGCGCGGTGTTGCCCGCGGCGACGCCGGACAGCGCCACCGACTTCTTCGGCCTGCCCGCCGCAGGTGGATTGCTCGCTTCACTCATTCTCTGAACCCCTTCGACCGCGACCGGTCCTCGTCGACGTCGATTTTAAGGAAGGCCGGCGGGGCTTGCGCAGGCACAGTTCGCGGGGAATCCCTCGATCAACTGTGGGCGGCCACCGGCCGCCGCCTCACGCTCGCTCCCTGGGCTGTGCCGCGAAAAGCTCATCCAGCTTCCGCTCGTACTCGTGATACCCCAGTACTTCGTACAGCTGCACGCGCGTCTGCATCTTGTCCAGCACCGCGCGCTGCGTCCCCTGCGCCCGCAGGGTCTCATACACTTCCAACGCGGCCTTGCTCATGGCCCGGAACGCCGACAAGGGATACAACGCCAGCCTGACGCCCGCCTCCGCAAGCTCGTGCGTCGTAAACAAAGGTGTCCTGCCGAACTCGGTGATGTTCGCCAGCACCGGCGCCGCGACGGACGAGGTGAACTGCCGATACTCCTCGAGCGAAGCGAGCGCCTCGGCAAAGATCATGTCTGCGCCCGCGGCGACGTACTCGAGTGCCCGGTCCACCGCGGCCTGCTGGCCTTCGACCGCGTGCGCATCCGTCCGCGCCATGATGACGAATCGCCGGTCGGTGCGTGCGTCGACCGCGGCCTTGATGCGATCGACCATTTCGTCGGCCGTGACGAGCGCCTTGCCGGGCCGATGGCCGCAACGCTTGGCCTGGACCTGGTCTTCGATGTGCATGCCCGCGGCGCCCGCGCGCGTCAGGTCGCGCACCGTGCGTGCGATATTGAATGCGCCCCCGAAGCCCGTATCGGCATCCACCAGCAGAGGCAAGCTGCAGGCCGAAGTGATACGGTGGACGTCCTCGCAGACGTCGTTGAGGCTGGTAATGCCGAGGTCCGGCAGCCCGAATGAGGCGTTCGCCACCCCCGCGCCCGACAGATACAGCGCGCGAAAGCCGGCCCGCTCGGCCAACAGTGCGCTGTACGCGTTGATCGCGCCGGCGACCTGGAGCGGCCGCTCGGCATCGAGCGCGGCCCACAGGCGCGCACCGGCGGAAGTGAGCTCGTCTGACATCAATTCGGGCCGTCGATGGGAAAATGGGGAGCCGCATTGTAGCGAACGCGGCCCGCACCGTGAACGTTTTACAGTCCCGCGCCGGTCGAGGAGCCGCGCGACCGCGCGGACGGGGGGAAACCCGGGGAGCAGCGCATGAGGACCGAGCCGGACCACCGGACCGCCAGCGATGCCTTGGTGATCTTCGGCATCACCGGGGACCTGGCGTTCAAGAAAATCATCCCGGCCGTGCAGAGCCTGGTCCGCGAGGGGCGGCTGAACGGGCCGGTGGTCGGCGTCGCCCGCGAGGGCTGGACGCCGCAAAAGTTGCAAGAGCGAATCGCCGCCAGCCTGGAGGCCCACGGCGGCGGGCTGGACCACCCGGCTTTCGAGGCGTTGAGCGCGCGCTTGCGATATGTCGGCGGCGACTATCGCGATCCGCAAACCTTCCGCAAGCTGAAGGAGGCGCTCGGCGACGCGCGCGCCCCGCTCCATTATCTGGCGATCCCGCCCAGTTTGTTCGGCGAGGTGATCGACCGGCTCGCGGAGGCCGACTGCGCACATAATGCGCGGGTCGTCGTCGAGAAGCCTCTGGGACGGGATCTAAGCTCGGCGCAGACGCTCAACCGCCGGCTCCGGCGCGTGTTCGACGAGGCGCAGATCTTCCGCATCGATCACTTCCTCGGCAAGGAGCCGGTGCAGAATCTGCTGTACTTCCGGTTCGCCAACTCATTTCTCGAGCCGATCTGGAACCGCGACCACGTGGCCAGCGTGCAGGTCACGATGGCCGAATCGTTCGGCATCGAGGGGCGCGGCCGTTTGTACGAGGAGCTTGGCGCGGTGCGCGATGTGGTGCAGAACCACTTGCTGCAGGTGATCGCGCTGCTCGCGATGGAGCCGCCCGTGCGCTACGCGAGCGATCCGCTGCGCAACGAAAAAGTCAAAGTGCTGGACGCGGCGCGGCTGGTGGACGGGCGGCATCTGGTGCGCGGGCAATATCAAGGCTATCGCGCGGAGCCGGACGTCACGCCCAACTCCGCCGTCGAGACCTATGCGGCGCTGCGTCTCGCGATCGATTCCTGGCGCTGGGCCGGCGTGCCGTTCCTGATCCGCACGGGCAAGCGCCTGGCCGTCACCGCCACCGAGGTGATGGTGCGCTTCCGCCGCCCCCCGCAACAATTGTTCGACGCGTTGCCGCGCGGCGCGAACTACGTGCGCTTCCGCCTGGGACCCGATCGCGTGGCCATCGGCCTGGGCGTGCGCGTGAAGAAATCGGGCAAGGAGATGGAAGGGTATTCCAGCGAGCTGCTCCTGTGCGACGAAGACAGCGCGCGGCACAGCGCCTACGAGCGTTTGATCGGCGACGCACTGGCGGGCGATCCAACTTTGTTTGCCCGCCAGGATTCCATCGACGCGGCGTGGCGGATCGTGGACGAGGCGTTGTACGGCTCGACTTCTCCGTATCTCTACGAGGAGGGCAGTTGGGGACCGGAGGCGGCCGGGCAGCTCGCCGCGGAAATCGGCGGGTGGCACAACCCGCAGGGCAACTGCTGAGCTTCGGCATGGCGCGCACCCTCCCCCTCTGCGACTACGCGCTGATCGGCAACCTGCAAACCGCGGCGCTCGTCGGCAACGACGGCACGATCGACTGGCTGTGCTGGCCGCGCTTTGACTCCGGCGCCTGCTTTGCGGGCCTGCTGGGCACGGCGGAGAATGGGCACTGGTCGATCGCGCCGGTCGAACCCGTCAGCGCCGTCGAGCGGCGCTATCGTCCGGACACTCTCATCCTGGAAACGGTATCCGACGTTCCCCGCGGACGCGTGCGCGTGACGGACTTCATGCCGATGAACGCGCCGCGCAACGATCTGGTGCGGATCGTGGAAGGACTGAGCGGTCAGGTCCGGATGCGGTGCAAGCTGCGCATCCGGTTCGATTACGGCAGCGTCATTCCCTGGGTGCAGAAGACCGCGCAGGGGCTGTCGGCAATCGCCGGCCCCGATGCGCTGATCCTGCGCACGCCGGTCGAGACGCATGGCGAGAACTTTCACACCGTGGCCGAGTTCGACGTCCGCGCCGGCGAACGCGTACCGTTCACGATGAGCTACTTTCCCTCGTTCGGACCCGTGCCGGCGGCGCTGGACCCGTTGCAAGCGTGCGCGAAAACCCAAGAGTGGTGGGAGAAGTGGTGCGCGCAATCGACCTACGACGGCGGCTGGAACGAAGCGGTGCGGCGCTCTTTGATCACTTTGAAAGCGCTGAGCCATGCGCAAACGGGCGGGATCGTCGCGGCGCCGACTACGTCTCTGCCCGAGCGCATCGGTGGCGTGCGCAACTGGGACTATCGCTTCTGCTGGCTGCGCGACGCGACGTTCACCTTATATGCGTTGCTGCTGGCCGGCTATCGCGAGGAAGCTCAGGCGTGGCGGCGCTGGCTGCTACATGCCGCGGCCGGCCGGCCGCAGGATTTACAGATCCTGTATGGACTCGGCGGAGAACGCCGGCTGACGGAACTCGAGCTGCCCTGGCTCGCCGGCTATCGCGATTCGCGCCCGGTGCGCATCGGCAACGCGGCGGGCGAGCAGTTCCAGCTCGACGTGTTCGGAGAAGTGCTGGACGCATTGCACCTCGCGCGCCGCAGCGACCTGGGCACCGTGGATGAATCATGGAGCTTCCAGTGCGCGCTGCTGAAGTTCCTCGAAGACCACTGGCAGGATCCGGATACGGGCATCTGGGAAGTGCGCGGCCCGCGGCAGCATTTCACCTATTCGAAAGTCATGGTGTGGGTGGCGTTCGATCGCGCCATCAAGGCGGTCGAGCGGTTCAAGCTGGCCGGACCCGTGGATGACTGGCGCCGCATGCGCGCGCGGATCCATGCCGAGGTCTGCGAGCACGGCGTGGACCCGCGGCTCGGCGGCTTCGTCCAGTCGTTCGGCTCGGACAAGCTCGATGCCAGCGTGCTGCTGCTGCCGCTGGTCGGTTTCCTGCCGGCCAGCGACCCGCGGATGCTGCGCACCGTCGAGCTGATCGAGCAGCGCCTGATGTTCGATGGTTTCGTGCTGCGCTATCGCAGCGATGAGACCGATGACGGTCTGCCGGAAGGCGAAGGAGCGTTCCTGCCGTGCTCGTTCTGGCTCGCCGACAACTATGCGTTGACCGGCCGCCATGCCGAGGCGTGCAAACTGTTCGAGCGGCTCCTGAGCCTGCGCAATGACGTCGGTTTGTTGTCGGAAGAGTACGATCCCCACGCGCGCTCGCTCCTGGGGAACTTTCCGCAGGCGCTCACGCACGTGGCTCTGGTGAACACGGCCCGCAACCTCTCGCGCTCGGGCGGGCCGGCGGAGCGGCGCTCGGACGATACGGTGGCGCCTGCCAGAGACTGACGCGGATCGCTTACGAGATCGTCTTGCTCGCCACGCCCGACTTGTCGCTCTCCGCACCGGTGCTCGAGACCGCCTTCACCGCAAAGTAGTACGTGCCCGGGGAGAGATTCTCGATCAGATACGTCGTCAGACCCGCGTTGTTGACCGTGATCGTCTGGTTCAGCGCCGTCGCGCTCGTCCCGTACACGATCTTGTACCCCGACAGCGTCGTCAGCGTGCTCCCATCGGTGTTCTGCGTCGGCGGCAGCCAGCTCAGCGTCACCCGGCCGTTGGAAATCTGCGTCACATCGATCGAAAACGCCGCCAGCTGCGCGCTGCTCTTCCCATCGCTCACGCCGATCACGATGTTCGAATACGTGCTCACATCCCCAGCCCCCGGCGTCCCCGTCAGCTTCCCCGTGGCTATGCTGAAGCTCGCCCACGAGGGCTTGTTCTGGATGCTGAAGCTCAGCGCATCCCCGTCCGCATCGCTCGCCGCGGGCGTGAAGCTATAAGCGCCGCCTACGTTCAACGCCGTCATCGGGGCACCGGAGATCGTCGGGGCATGGTTGGCTGGGGCCGGCGCGGGCTCCTCACTCACCGGCGCCTCGTTCGCCGGCTCCTCAGCCGCCGGCTCCTCGGACTGCGTCACGACCGGGCCGGTGGAGGCGCTCTTGTGCTCCTGCGGGGTGACGTTCAACGTCACGCTCGCGGTCGTGCTCGTGCCAGAGATCGAAGAGCTGGAAGAAGAAAAGCTGGAAGAACTGGACGAAGTCTCGGTGGAGGAAGAAGTGCTCGAGGCGCTGCCCGAACCGCTCGCCGAAGACGCCGTGGCCTTCGAGGGGGCCGAGGCGGCCTGCGCGCCACCACCACTGCCCTTCTCCCCGCAGGCGGCCATGCTCACCGCCACCACTCCCAGCGCCACCCACTTGCCGATCGTCCCGATAACCTGCTGCCTGTCCACCTGTCTCTCCGTTCCAGTCGGATGGCCTTTCGGCCGGAGCTCCGCTCGAACGGGAGAAACAAAAACAGCAGGATGACGATGGGCGCGCCTGGTAACGGTAGGCTTCCACCGGCAACCCCGCTATCTTTGGTCCTGTAGACCCGAAGACCGGAGGCTTTGCGTCCCCGCCTTTCGGCGGGTTTGCCAAATTTCAGTGGCACACAGTTTAGCGATCCCGGGGACGGCAGCCATACGCCGCACCCGGCTCTTTGCAACGGAAAAGACGGCTTGCGCGGCTGCGGATTACCCCTACGCAACAAAGCGTTATGGAAAATGAGCTGGACCGAGGGGGATCCAGGGTGAAAGGCCCAGACGCCGCGCGGCCGCGAAGGCGTCAAAATATAGTTGGGAATACAGTAAGTTGGCGCGGCCTGAGCACAGCCCGGCCGGCGATTGCCATCGCGGGCGATCGCGGCTACTGACTTCGATCCGAGACGACCGGATGGCCCCCGAAGCGATTGCGCAGAAGCGCCAGCATGCGGGCGCCGAAATCATCGCGACCTTGCGAGGCGAACCTCGCCATGAGCGCGGCGCTGATGACCGGCGTCGGCACGCCCAGGTCGATGGCTTCCTGCGCAGTCCACCGCCCTTCGCCCGAATCCGCGACGATCGGCGCGGCACCCGCCAACGCAGCTGAGTTTTGCAGCACTTCGGTCGTGAGATCGAGCAGCCACGAGCGGATCACCGTGCCGTGTCGCCACGCCTCCGCGATCTGCGCCAAGGGCAACTCGAGCTCTTGTTTGGCGGCGAGCACCGCCATGCCTTCCGCGTAGGCCTGCATCAGTCCGTACTCGATGCCGTTATGAACCATCTTGGTGAAATGCCCGGCGCCGGAGGGCCCGCAATAGACCCAACCTTTGTCGGGAGCGGGCGCGAGCGCGCGGATCAGCGGGTCGATTGCATCGGCGTGCGCGCGCGCTCCGCCCACCATCAGGCCGTAACCGGTTTCCAGGCCCCAGATGCCGCCGGAAACGCCAACGTCGACGAAGCCGATGCCGCGCTCCTTCAACAGCGCCGCGCGCCTCTGCGAGTCGCGGTAATGCGCATTGCCCCCATCGACCAGCACGTCGCCCGGGACGAGCTTCATCGCGAGCCGATGCACGTTGTCTTCGGTCGCGGCGCCCGCGGGCACCATCAGCCAGACTACGCGCGGCGCAGGCAGGGAGTCGATCAAACGGTCGAGCGTATCGACCACCTGGATATCGGGCTCATCGCCAAGCTCGCGGCGCGCCACCGCGGCATCATGGCTGTAGCCGCAGATCGAGAACCCCGCCCGCCCCAGACGCCGCGCCATGTTGCCGCCCATGCGGCCCAGCCCAATCATGCCTACGCGCATCGCTCGCTCCTGCAGTCATCGGACGGGAACATTTCCCCACCGCCGCACGCCGGTGTCAAACGCGGCCTGCTCGCGCCGCTGTGTCAGCCGATCCGCACCACCGTCCGGCCCATGACGGCGCCTTGCAGATAGTCGTTGAAAACTTCGGGCAACCGCTCGAAGGGAATCGTGCGCGTGACGATGCGATCGAGATGAAGCGGGCGCAGATCGCCGCCGATGCGCTCCCAGACTTTCAACCGCAGCGGGCGCGGTGTCGCGGCGGAGTTGATGCCGAGGAGCGCAATGCCACGCAAGATGAAGGGCATCACCGTGGTATGCAGCTCGGCGCTGCCGGCCAGTCCGATGCTGGCGATGTTTCCCCAGAAATTCACCGTGCGCGTCAGCCAGGACAGCATCTCGCCGCCGACGTTGTCGACCGCGCCGCCCCAGCGCGCCGTCTCGAGCGGGCGCGAGCCGAAGTCGATGTCCTGGCGCCGCAGGATCTTTGTTGCGCCGAGGCTCTCGAGGTACTCGTCGGCGCCGGTTTTACCGCTCACGGCGATCACTTCGTAACCGCGCGCCGCCAGCAGGTCCACCGCGACGCTGCCCACCCCGCCGGTCGCGCCCGTCACGACGACCGGTCCCATCGCGGGAGTCTGGCCGTTCTGCTCCATGCGATGGACGGCAAGCGCCGCGGTGAAGCCCGCGGTCCCGAGCGCCATCACGTCGAACTCGCTCATGCCGGGCGGAACCGCGATCACCCAATCGGCCTTGACGCGCGCGTACTCGGCATAGCCGCCGTCGTGCGTTTCACTCAATGCGCAGCCGGTGACCAGCACGCGGTCGCCGGGCTGGAAGCGCGCGTCCGCGGACGAGACGACCTGGCCGGCGAGATCGATCCCGCCGACGAGCGGATACTTGCGCAGGATCTTTCCGGCGCCGGTCGCGGCCAGCGCGTCCTTGTAATTAATGCTGGAGTGGCTGACCTTGATGATCACTTCGCCGGCGCCGAGATCGTCCATGGACAGCTGTTCGAAGCGCGCGGCGATGCGGCCGTTTTCCTGATGGATGCGGAACGCTTTGAAGGACGTCATGGCGACAGTGAGCGACAGACCGCCGCCGGGGTCAAGAGGGAGCGTCCTGCGGCCCGCTGGCCTCAGCGCGCCCGAAGACCTGCAATCCTTGCAACCGTTTCCCGCAGCCATGTCGCAGCGGGTTCCCGCAGTCGTGTTCGGGCATCTGCCGCAGCGAAAGCCGGGCGGCCCCGCGGTGGCTCAGGCTGCTGCGGCCAGTACGCCCGCCACACCCGAAATCGTCGCGGCGATGCGCACCGCGCTTTGGATGGCCTCGCGAGCGACCTGATGCTCGCGGAGCTTGCGCTCGTGCGATTTCACGCACGTGCCGCACCCATTGATCGCCGATACCGCCAGCGACAACAACTCGAAGTCGAGTTTGTCGATGCCCGGATTACCGATCACGTTCATGCGTAACCGGGCGGGCATCTTCGCGTATTCCGGGTCGTCCACCAGATGTAAGAAGCGGTAATAGACATTGTTCATGCCCATGATGGCGGCGGCCGCGCGGGCACCGGCGATCTCCGCATCCTCGAGCCGCGCTCGCGCCCACTGTTCGACGGCGCGCGTGAAGTCCGGATTCCTCGTGGCGGTGGCGCTGGCCAGCGCCACGGACCAGATCTGTTTCTCGGTCAATCCGGGAGCGCCCTGCGGCGTCAGCACGGTGCCGAGATTGAGCTTCAGGTCGCGGGCGTGCTCGGGCAGCGTATCTCTGAATTCATCGAGCGTCATAGGATTCATCTCTTGATCGGGTCCTCCCTCCCTCGGGAGGGAGGACAGCCAGGCTGCTCAGGCGACTTTCAAAGTCTCCTCGCCCTTCTTCCAGTTGCACGGACAAAGCTCATCGCTCTGCAGGCCGTCGAGAATGCGCAGGACTTCTTCCGGGCTGCGGCCGACGTTCAGGTCGGTCACGTACACGAACCGGATGACGCCCTGCGGATCGACGATGTACGCCGCGCGCTGCGCGACGCCCGCTTCCGGATCGATGATGCCCAGAGCGGCCGACAGCTCGCGCTTGACGTCCGCCAGCATCGGGAAGGGCAGCTGGCGCAGGTCCTCATGATCGCGCCGCCACGCCAGATGCACGAACTCCGAGTCCGTGCTGACGCCGAGCACCTGGGCATCGCGGTCCTTGAACTCGCGATTGAGCTTGCCGAAGCCGGCGATCTCGGTCGGGCAGACGAAGGTGAAGTCCTTCGGCCAGAAGAAGACCACGCGCCACTTGCCCTTGAAGCTGTTCTGGTCGAACTGCTGGAACGCACTGGCCATCTCGTTGGAGACCACGCCGGTCAGATTGAAATCGGGAAATTTTTGGCCCACGCCTAACATGAAAACACTCCTGCTTGATGGTTGCGCCGCGGGCCCGCACAGCCGGGCCGCGACGGGGGCGAGTGTGGCGGCGCGGCAGCCATAAATCCAATCGATTGTTTCGATGTTTTCGATAGATGGGCTATATTGACGCCATGAACGACCTGAAATTGAAGGACCTGCGCTACCTGGTGGCCCTCGCCGACACGCGCCACTTCGGCCGCGCGGCGGCCAAATGCTTCGTCAGCCAGCCCACGCTCAGCATGCAGCTGAAGAAGCTGGAGGGCTATCTCGGCGTGAAGCTCGTCGAGCGCCAGCGCAAGCGCGCGACGCTCACCGAAAGCGGCGCGCAGGTCGTGGCGCACGCGCGCCGCATCCTGCAGGACAGCGACGAGATCATCGGCCTCGCGCGTCACAAGCGCGACCCGCTGAGCGGGCAGCTGCGCGTCGCGCTGATCCCCACCATCGGCCCGTATCTGCTGCCGCGCGTGACGCCGAAGATTCGCCGCGCGCTGCCGAAGCTCGAGCTGCTGCTTTACGAGTACCAGACGCGGCCGCTCCTGGAGAAGCTGCGCCAGGGCGAGATCGATCTGGGAATCCTCGCGCTGCCGGTGGACACCGAAGGCCTGAAATCACGCAAGCTTTTCGACGAGCCGTTCATGCTCGCCATGCCCGCGCACCACCCGCTCGCCGCGCGCTCGACCGTGAAGCCTGCCGACCTCGACGGCGAAACCGTGCTGCTGCTGGAGGATGGCCATTGCCTGCGCGACCAGGCACTCGAGGTGTGCAAGAAAAGCGACGTGCGCGAGCAGGGCGATTTCCGCGCGACCAGCCTCGAGACGCTGCGGCAGATGGTGGCCGCGGGGCTGGGCGTGACGCTACTGCCCGAAATGGCGGGCGGCAGCCCCTTCGGCAATCCGCGCACGCTGAAAGTCCGTCCCTTCGCCCAACCGGCGCCTACGCGCCGCGTCGGAGCGGTCTGGCGCAAAAGCAGCACGCGCGAAACCGCGATCGACGCCGTCTGCAGGATCATCACACAAACCACCTGAGCATGGGGATGTGAGCTGGAGCATGTGACAAAAATGGGCTATCGCGGGCGCGGGCGCTGGGTGGGAGATACCCACAATTTTCAAGAACCGGCGAACGTATGGTGACTAACACCTTTGGAGCTGTTCACCAACAGAGGCTAGGGCAGGCACGGCACGGCTGAATTGAAAATTGTGGATATCTCCCACCCAGCGCCCGCGCCGGCAGGGCGGTGCCGATTCTCGTTTGGTTACAACGCTCTTGACTAGCTTGCTCGTTCTTTTTGCAGCCAGACTTGCAGGCCTTGGGCGTTCAGCTCGCAATCGATGTCCAGCAGCTCATGTAAGCGCCCGTCGTCCAGCTCCACGCCGTGGCGCCGCAAGCGTCTGTGTAGATAAGTGAACAACTCATCCCGTATCGTGGGCACGTTCTGGGGAAGGCCGCCGTTGCGGCGCGCGATGGCGACGAAATTGTCGATGTCGGTGTGCAGGTCCCCGGCGAGGCGCTCGAGATCGCGCACTTCACTGTAGTGCGTAAGATAGATCGCGCGCGGCTCGTACCCCATCAGGCGATCGATCGAGGCATGCAGCGCCGGCGGATCGAACTGCACCGGAGTCGTGGTCGGGAAGATGAACTCGCCCTTGGCGGTATCGAGCTCGCGGTACGAAAGGCCGAAGGTGTCGCCGGAGAAGATCGCGTCCGCGCCCAGGTCGAGAATGCAATAGTGATGCAAGGCATGACCGGGCGTGTGGATGAGCTGCAGCTCCCGCGCACCCAATTTCAGCCGCATGTCCTCTTCCGCGGCTTGCACCCGCTCCTTGGGGATCGGCACGATCTCGCCATAAAGCTCGCGGAACTTCTTCTCCCCATAAACGGCCATGCTCCCGGCGATCAGCTTCGCCGGGTCGATCATGTGCCGCGCCCCGCGCGGATGTACGACGGCGCGTGCGTTGGGCAGAGCCTGCATCAACGCGCCCGCTCCGCCTGCATGATCGAGGTGGACATGCGTCAGCAGCACGGACTCGACCTGTTCGCGCGCGATGCCAAGCTCGCCGAGCGCGGCGAGCAGATGGGGGACCGAATGCGTCGAGCCGGTGTCGACGAACGCGGCGCGCCCGCCATCGACGATCAGGTGGCTGGCGTCGAGGCCGGGGCGCACGTAGTGCGTGTCGATGGCGACGATGCCATGGTCGAAGTGCCGGATCAGTTCGGGCATGCTACGACGTTAACGACTTCATCCCCACAACGCCAGAGCGATACCGTCGAACGAGCATGCCGGCTATGCGCACCATCCTGTCGACGCTGAGTTGCACGCTGATCGCCTGCGCGCTGCAAACCGGCGCCGCCGAGCGCGAGGAGCGCGGTGCTCTGGTCCTGGAAGATATTGCACCGATCCCCGCGGAGCTGGCCGGCAGGCTCGCGCCCTATCTCGACGTCAAGCAGACCGCGTTCCTCGATTGGACGCCCGACGGCGCCCTGCTCGTCAGCACCCGGGCCGGCACCGCCGATCAGGTCCATCGCGTGGACGAGCCGCTCGGATCAGCCCGGCAGCTCACGGCGTACGAAGAACCGATCACGCGCGCCGCCGCCGCGCCGCGCCGCGAGCGGCCCGGATTCTTTTTCCTGAAGGACAGCGGCGGCAACGAGAACACACAGATTTTTTTTCAATCGGCGGCCGGCGGCCCGCCGCGTCTGCTGACCGATGGCAGCTCGCTCAATGGCTCGGCCGTCTGGTCGAACGACGGCAACCAGATCGCGTTTTTCAGCAACGCGCGCAGCCCCTCGAGCTATGACATCTATCTGATCGAGCCGGAGTCGACCGGACCGCCGCGCCTGGCGCTGGCGCTGGAAGGCGGCGCCTGGTATCCGCTGGACTGGTCGCCCGATGACACGCGCCTGCTGATCAAAAACGAGGTCTCGATCAACGAGGGCTATCTGTATGTTGCCGACCTTGCCACCGGCAGGAAGGAACTGGTGGCCCCGGTGGACGCAAAGCAGAAGGTGGGCATCGGCGCGGCGAAATTCGCCCGCAACGGCAGCGGCGTCTACTTCGTCTCGGACCAGGACAGCGAGTTCAGGCAGCTGCGCTATGTCGACCTGAGCGCGGAAGCCGGCAAGAAGCCGGCGGAGATCCGCCTCTCCGCGCAGACGCCGTGGGACGTGGAAGCCCTGGATCTTTCCGCCGACGGCCGCTACCTCGCGTACGCGACGAACGAAGGCGGCACCAGCCGGCTGCGCCTGATGGACGTGCGCAACCGGCTCGCCATGCCCGCGCCCGTCATTCCTCCCGGCCGCGTCGGCAACCTGCGTTTCGATCCGGGCGGCACGCGCATCGCGATGACTCTGGAAAGCGCGCGCCTGCAGCGCGAGGCTTACGTCTATCAGATCGGCGCCGGAACGCTCACGCAGTGGACGCGCAGCGAGCCCGCCGGCCTCGAAACGGCACACTTCGTCGACCCCCAATTGGTGTACTACCCGACCTTCGATCAGGTCGGCAGCGAGCCGCGGCAAATTCCGGCGTTCGTGTTCAAGCCGCAGAAGAGCGGGCCGTTCCCCGTGGTCATCAGCATCCACGGCGGTCCGGAGGCGCAGTTCCGGCCGACGTTCGACGCGTTCACGCAATTTCTGGTCAACGAGCTGGGCGCCGCCGTCATCGCGCCGAACATCCGCGGCTCCGACGGCTACGGCAAGACTTATCTGCAGCTGGACAACGCCCTGCAGCGCGAGGACGCAATAAAGGACATCGGTGCGCTCATCGCCTGGATCGGCCAGCAGCGCGACTTCGACCGCGAGCGCGTCGTCGTGATGGGCGCTTCTTACGGCGGGTTCGTGACGCTCGCGTCTCTGGTGCACTTCGGCGATCGCCTGCGCGGCGGCATCGACGTCGTGGGCATCGGCAACTTCATCACCTTCCTGCAGAAGACGGCCGACTACCGCCGCGACCTGCGGCGCGCCGAGTACGGCGATGAGCGCGATCCGGAAGTCGACAGCTTCATGCGCCGCATCTCCCCGTTCTACAACTCTCAACGCATCAAGAAGCCGCTGCTGGTGGTGCAGGGCTTGAACGATCCGCGCGTGCCGGCGCTGGAATCGGAGCAGATGGTGGCCGCCATCCGCGGACGCGGCGGCGAAGTCTGGTACCTGGCCGCGAAGGATGAGGGTCACGGCTTCCGCAAGAAGCCGAACCGGGACGTCTACCTGCAAACGGCAGCGACCTTCATTGCGCGCCTGACCGCGCCGCAGCCGACGGCCGCGAGCCAGTAGCCCGCGCCCGGGCGAGCCGCGCTCAGTCGCCTTTCTTTTTCTTCTTCTCGGCCTCGAACCAGAGGGCGTGCTCGGCCGTGGACAGCGACGGGTTCTGCCTGGAGTAGTACGCGGCCAGCTCCTCGATGTCCTTGTCGCTGAGCTGGCTGGCGAATCCCGCCATCACCGGATTCTTGCGCGTCCCGTTCTTGTAGTCGTGCAGCGCCCGCTCGATATAGTCCCCGTGCTGGCCGGCGAGCGTGGGATACATCGGCGTCACGCCGACGCCATCGGGACCGTGACAGGCCACGCACACTTCCATTGCCTTCGGGGCCCTTGCCGCCGGCGCCGGGTTCTGCGCACCCGCCCGCGGCTTCACCGGCTCACCCGACAGGAACGCCGCGATGTCCTTCATATCCTGATCGCTCAACGACGCCGCCTGCGCATGCATCGTGGCGTGCGCCCGGTCGCCGCTGCGATAGCCCTGCAGCGCCGTCACCAGATATTCGGGATGCTGCCCCTGGAGCTTGGGCACGCTATAGGTCGGATAGACATTCTTGTAGTTCGCGATGCCGTGGCAGCCGTAGCAGGTATAGGAGATCTTCTGGCCCTGGTCGGCGTCGCCACCGGAGCCGCTCTCCTGTGCGAGGGCCGGGACGGTAATGAGGGCGACGGCGGCAGCCGTGATCAAGGCCGGAACGGTCGGGCGAACGGACATTCAGGATCTCCCTGCGGAAGTCTCGGGCGATTGAGGCGCGCAATGGTAAAGAGCTGCCCGCACAAATTCCACTGGAAACACCGACTTGAGTCGCGGCCCGCTCCTCCGGGTCCTCTTGCCCATCGTTTCCGGGGTTGCGCGCTCCACTCCCCTCGAATTTCCTTAACACTTCCCCACTGGCAAGATACCCGCCCCCCACCGCCGGAGATTTTCGTGGACCCCAAGCGTCAAGCCCTGCGCGACCTGATCGAACGCCGCTGCCTGGAGACCGGGCAGGAATTCACCCTGACCACCGGCGAGAAATCCAACTACTACTTCGACTGCAAGAAAGCCACCCTCGACGGCCCCACCCTCGCCCTCATGGCCGACGCGTTCCTGGAGGAGATCGAGCAGCTGCCCACCGTGCCGGAAGCCATCGGCGGCCTGACGATGGGCGCGGATTTCATCGCCGCCACCGTCGCCATGCGCGCGGTACAAACGAACCGCAAGACGGTGAACGCCTCCATCGTGCGCAAAGAGCCCAAGAAGCACGGCACGCGCAACTACATCGAGAACCAGCTGCCTGCGGGCACGACCATCGTCGTCGTGGACGATGTCGTCACCAGCGGCAAATCGACGCGGATGGCGTGCGAGCAGCTGCTGCAGGCCGGCTACCGCATCGCCGGCATCGTCGCGCTCGTGGACCGCGAGGCCGGCGGACTGGAAAAGCTGGGGCAGGACTTCCAGTGTCCGGTGCGCTCGGTGCTCAAGAAAACGCAATTCCCCAAGCTGATGGAGCTGCAGCGCCAGCAGCAAGCACAGCGGTGATCGCGCTGATTCAGCGGGTCTCGCAGGCGCAGGTCGCGATCGACGGCGCGACCATCGGCGCGATCGGCCGCGGCATCCTGGCCCTCATCGGCGTGCAGAAGAACGACTCCGAGGAACGGGCCGATCGCCTGCTCGAGCGCGTCCTGGGTTACCGCATCTTCCCCGACGCGCAAGGCCGCATGAACCTCAGCCTGCGCGACATCCAGGGCGAGCTGCTGCTGGTATCGCAGTTCACGCTGGCTGCGGACACACGCAACGGCACCCGCGCAGGCTTCACCACCGCTGCACCGCCGGCGGAAGGCGCGCGCCTGTTCGACTATTTCGTGGCGCAGGCGCGGCTCTCGGGGCTGAAGGTTGAAACGGGGCGGTTCGGCGCCCACATGCAGGTGAGCCTCGTCAATGACGGACCTGTAACCTTCTGGCTCGAATAGCGCTTTTTGCGCGCAGCCGCAGGGAGTGAGCGGGGAATTACTTCATGAACGGGCGGTCCGACGGGCGTATCATCCGGCCATCGTCCTTTTCCGGAGAGATCCATGGGTCTTAGCTGGCAACACTTGCTTATCGTCCTGGTGATCGCGCTGGTGATCTTCGGCACCAAGCGGCTGCGCAGCATCGGGTCGGACCTCGGCGCGGCCGTGCGCGGCTTCAAGAAGGCCGTGAACGACAACGACGAGGAAGCCGAGGCGGAGGAGAAGGAGAAGGAGCGGCGCCGCGAGCTGCCGCGCCAGTCCGCCCCCGACGCCGAATTCGATGAAAGCTCCTCTTCCTCCCGCACCGGCGAGCGCACGAAGAAATCCTGAGCGGCGCGGATGTTCGAGGTCGGTTTCACCGAGATCCTGCTGATCTGCGGCCTGGCCCTGATCGTCCTGGGCCCGCAGAAGCTGCCCAAGCTCGCGGCACAGATCGGCCGCTGGGTCGGCCGCGCGCGCGGGCTGGCCCGGCAGTTCCGTGAACAGCTGGACCGGGAGATCGACCTGGAGGAAATGGCCGCGTCGTCGAAGACTTCCTCCTCGACCGGCAGCTCGACCTACGCATCGACCGATGCTTCGACGGGTTCCTCGACTGATCCTTCGACGGACTCTTCGACAGACGTCTCGACGGACATCGGATCCACGAGCACGGAGCCGACGACTTCGCACCCCACGGCGGATCCGCCTCCCGCCGATTTCACCACGCCATACGAGCCCAGCCCGGACCCTGTCGCGAGCCCTCCGGCCGGACATGCTGCGGGCGTGAGCGAATCCACCGAAGCTTCGACTCCGCCCGCGGAGCCTTCGACCGCCCGCAACGCCCATGACCGACTCGGATCCTGAACGCGAGACCCTGGCCGAGGGCACGCTGATCTCGCACCTGCTGGAGCTGCGCGATCGGCTGATGCGCGCGGTGCTGGCCATCGCCGTCGTCGCCGTGCCCTGCATCTTCTTCTCGAACCGGATCTTCGAGTTCGTCTCCAAGCCGCTGCGGGAAAAACTGCCGGCGGGCACCTCGATGATCGCGACCAACGTCATCGCGCCTTTCATGGCGCCTTTCAAGCTGTCGCTGATGGTGGCGGTGTTCATCGCCATGCCCTATGTGCTCTATCAAGCCTGGGCGTTCGTCGCTCCCGGCCTGTACCGGCGCGAGAAACGCTTCGCGGTCCCGCTGCTGGCTTCGAGCATCGTGCTGTTCTACGGCGGCGTGGCGTTCGCGTACTACGCGGTGTTCCCGGTGATCTTCGCCTTCTTCACCTCCACCGCCCCGTCGGGCGTGCTGATGATGACGGACATCAACAGCTACCTCGATTTCATTCTGCTGCTGTTCTTCGCGTTCGGCGTGGCGTTCGAGGTGCCGGTGGCGACGGTCCTGCTGGTACTGACGGGCCTGATCCAGGTGGACACGCTGACGCGCAACCGCGGCTACGTGCTGCTCGGCATCTTCATCATCGCCGCGTTCCTCACGCCGCCGGACGCGATCTCACAAACGATCATGGCGGTGCCGATGTACCTGCTCTACGAAGGCGGCATCGTAATGGCGCGCATCATGCACAACAGCAGGATGCGCGAAGAACAAACGAAAACGGACACCTGACCCCGCGGAACAGCGTGCGGACTCGAAGAGAACGCGATTGACAGTCGTTCGTTGGGGTCAGGTGGAAACTCCAAGCAAGATAAAGATCCGGGACTGGGCGCCGGTGGACGGAGACCGGAGCGGGGAGAGAGGAAGTTACCCACAGGTGTGGAATATCCCAGCTCAGCACGACGGGTCACCCGGCATGGGATCAGAACCGACTGGCCGAGATACTAATCACTGCAGAGGGCAACTCAGCGGGCACCGCGGCCCTGAGTCCTGGCTTGCTGTGCTGCTACCACTTCCAGCACACTCGCCCCCTCGCGCGGCCGCGCTCTCATCAGAGGCACCACAATAACCATGACGCCGAACGCGCCACCACCCCCCGCCACCAAAACCTTCCTCGGCCACCCCCGCGGCCTGGCGACGCTGTTCATGACCGAATTCTTCGAACGCTTCACGTACTACGGGATGCGCGCGCTGCTCGTGCTGTTCCTGGTCGCGGCGACCGACGCGGCCAATCCGGGGTTCGGCTTCGATGCCGGTACCGCGGGCGCGATTTATGGCCTGTACACCGGCGCGGTGTACCTCGGATGCGTGCCCGGCGGCTGGATCGCGGACCGGCTGATCGGCCAGCGCAGCGCGGTGCTGTGGGGCGGAACCTTCATCATGCTGGGCAATTTCACGCTTGCCTTGCCCGCCACTCCACCGGTGTTCTACCTGGGACTGGTCATCATCGTGATCGGCGTCGGGCTGCTGAAGCCGAACATCTCGACGATTGTCGGCGCGCTCTACGAGGGACAGCCGGGCGCGCGGCGCGATGCGGGGTTCAGCATCTTCTACATGGGCATCAACCTCGGAGCGTTCCTGGCGCCGCTGATCGCGGGCACGGTGGGCGAGACGTGGAACTGGCGCGGCGGATTTTTCTGCGCCGGGCTGTTCATGGCGATCGGCATCGCCCAGTACAAGCTGACCGAGCGATATCTGGGCGGCGCGGGCGTGCGGCCTGAAATCGACGCGGCCGAACGGCGCAGGGGCTGGCGGCTGGTCTGGACGGTGTGCGCGGCTTTTGCGGCGTTGGGCGTGCTGCTGTTCCTCGGCGTCATTCCGGTCAAAGTCACGCAGCTGGCGAAGATCTTTGGCACGGCGATGATCGCCTTCGCGTTCGTGTTCTTCGGCTACGTGCTGATCTTCGCCAAGCTCGAGCCGGGTGAGCGCAAGCGCGTGAGCGTGATCGCGATCTTCTTCCTGTGCGCGGCGGTGTTCTGGGCGGGCTTCGAGCAGGCCGCAACCACGTTCAATTTGTTTGCCCAGGACTACACCGACCGATCGCTCCTGGGCGGCCAATTCCCCGACGGCGTGCATCCGGCGTCTTGGTATCAGTCCGCCAATCCGATCTTCATCGTGCTGCTGGCGCCGTTCTTCGCGTGGATCTGGATCGCTCTCGGAAAACGCAATCTCGATCCCTCGGCGCCGGCCAAGTTCGGTCTCGGCCTGCTGCTGCTGGGCGTCGGGTTTCTCGTCATGATGCTGGCCGCGCAGTTCATCGTGGCGTCCGGCAACAAGGCCGCACCGACCTGGCTGCTGCTCACGTACTTCCTCCACACGTGCGGCGAGCTGTGCCTGTCGCCGGTCGGTTTGTCCAACGTCACCAAGCTTTCCCCGCCGCGCTACGTCGGTCAGATGATGGGCACCTGGTTTCTCGGCTCGGCGGTGGGCAACTTGTTCGCCGGACTGATCGGCGGACACATCGGCTCCTCCGCCGCCAGCTCCATGCCATCGCAATTTTTGCAGATGGCGCTGATCGGCGGCGGGGCGGGCGTCCTGATGCTGCTGTTAGCCCGGCCACTGCGTAAGTGGATGGGCGAAATCCGCTGATTGCATTGTTCATGGAATGGCACTTACTTAAAGAGGTGTTCTATTGAGCTCAAGTGGTGGGCGGATTCAGGGAGGGGGGAAGAGGTTTGGGGGACGCCGTAAATACGTCCCTGTAGGCTCTGAGTTCGGCTCCTGCCTCACACAGCCCCCAAACCTCTTCCCCCCTCCCTGAATCCGCCTCGCAAGGCCGATGGTACCGACCTGGTTGTCTTCGGTCTTTTGTCTTTTGTCTTTTTGAATTTCCAGAAGACTCTCGGCGGGGTTTCGGGGCGGGGGGAGGGTTTCGGGGCTGTGTGAGGCAGGATGCCGAACCCAGAGCCTACAGGGACGTATTTACGGCGTCCCCGAAACCCCGCCCGGCACTGACTCGAACATTCGACTCTTAGACACCACTTGAGCCAAATGTCGTTCATGAATAATGCGGGCCCCACATTTCCGGAGGTTTTGTCATGTCGGCGAATTTCGCGCGTGCGTTTTGCATCGGCGGTTTGATCGCTCTATGCGCAGAAACGGCTTACGCTGAATCGACTGCGGCGCCTACGGCGGCTGACGCCGATCGTTTCGTCGCGCAGATCAACGCCGACCTGCGCAGGATGCTGCCGTACCTGAATTCGGCGCAGTGGCTGCAGGCCACTTACATCACGGATGACTCGCAGATGATTTCCGCCAGGGCCAACGAGGAGTTCCTCGGCTATCAGGCACGCAAAGTCCAGGAGGCGAAGCGGTTCAATGGCTTGAGCGGCCTGTCCAAAGACACCGCCCGCGCGCTGATGCTGCTGAAGAACGTCACCGCCCCGGCGCCGGGCGATGCGGCCAAACAAGCGGAGCTGGCCCGGATTCTGTCCGCCATGGAGGCCAACTACGGCGCCGGCAAGTGGTGCCGCTCGGCCAACGACTGCCTGAACCTCACGCAGATCGAGAAGATCGTCAACGATCCCAAACAAACACCCGCGACGCGGGCCGCGGCGTGGAAAGGCTGGCACGACACGGCGCGGGCGATCCGTGCTCGGTACGCGCGCTTCGTCGAGCTTGCCAACGAGGGCTCGCGCGAGATGGGGTTCGCTAATACCGGCGAAGTCTGGCGCAGCGGCTACGACATGACGCCGGCGCAGTTCGAGCGCGAGACCGAGCGATTGTGGACGCAGCTCAAGCCGCTGTACCTGCAGGTGCACGCGTACGTGCGCGCCAGGCTCAACGCGCAATACGGCGATGCGCTGGTGCCGAAGAAAGGCCCGATTCCCGCGCATCTGCTGGGCAACATGTGGGCGCAATCCTGGAGCAACATCTATCCGCTGGTTCAGCCTTACAGAGACGCGACGAGCGCAGACCTCGACGGCGCTTTGCGGGCGCGGCGCGAAGCTCTTTACCGGGAGCTGGTCGCGGCCAATCCCAATGCCAGATCGCCCGAGGAGCTGGCCGAGCTGGGCCACCGCGCCGACGCCGCGATGTCGGTGAAGATGACCGAGATGGCGCAGGACTTCTACACCTCGATCGGCATGCCGAAACTGCCGGCCTCGTTCTGGAAAAGCTCCATGCTCCTGCGCCCGCGGGACCGCGACGTGGTCTGCCATGCCAGCGCCTGGGACATGGATATGAAGGGCGACGTGCGCATCAAGATGTGCATAGAGCCGACCGAGGAGGATCTCACGACCATCCACCACGAGATCGGCCACCTCTATTACGACCTGATGTACAACCCGCTGCCGCCGATGTTCCAGAACGCCGCGCATGACGGCTTCCACGAGGCGATCGGCGACACTATCGCGCTGTCACTGACGCCCGCGCACCTCGCCAAGATCGGTCTGTCGCCCGCGCAAAAGAGCGACCCGAAGGCGGTGATCGACGCGCAAATGCGGCTGGCGCTGGACAAGATCGTGTTCCTGCCGTGGGGCAAGCTGGTCGACCAGTGGCGCTGGAAGGTCTTCAGCGGCGAGGTCGAGCCGCAGAGCTACAACGCCGCGTGGTGGAAGCTGCGCCGGGACTATCAGGGCCTCGCACCGCCGGTGCCGCGCAGCGAGCAGGATTTCGATCCGGGCGCGAAATATCACGTGCCCGCCAACACGCCGTACACCCGTTACTTCCTCTCGTTTGTCCTGCAGTTCCAGTTCCAGAAGGCGCTATGCCAGGCGGCCGGCTACAAAGGTCCGCTGCACGAGTGCGACATTTACGGCAACAAGGCGGCGGGCAAGCGCTTCATGGCCATGCTCGCGCAAGGCGCATCCGAGCCGTGGCAGGACACGCTGCAGAAACTCACCGGCACCCGCTCGATGGACGCGAGTGCGCTGATCGAATACTTCGCGCCGCTCATGGCCTGGCTGAAGGAGCAGAACGCCGGTCAGCCGGTGGGCTGGTAAGCCGTCTCGCCCCTTGATTACGGCCATCCGATAACGGGAGTTGCAATGAGCCCCGCGCCGTCTCCTCCTCCGCAACTGACTTTCCGTGCCGTCGTCCTCGCCATCGTTCTCGCCGTCATCCTCGCGGCCGCCAACACCTACCTCGGTTTGTTCGCCGGCCTCACCATCGCATCGGCCATCCCCGCCGCGGTCGTCTCCATGGGCGTGCTGCGCGCATTCGGCGGCGGACACATCCTCGAGAACAACATCGTGCAGACCGGCGCCTCGGCCGCCGCCTCGATCGCGGCCGGCGTCATCTTCACCATTCCAGCGCTCGTGATCCTCGATTACTGGACCGAGTTCAAGTACCTGTGGGTGCTGGCGATCGCCGGCCTCGGCGGAATTCTCGGCGTGCTGTTCTCCGTGCCGCTGCGCCGCTCGCTGATCATCGAGCAGAACCTCGCGTTTCCCGAGGGCAAGGCGGCCGCGGAGGTGCTGAAGGCCGGCGAGAATCCCGCGCTGGGCGTGAAGCTGCTGGCCGGCTCGGCGCTGCTCGGCGGATTGGGCAAGCTCCTGGCGGACAGCGGGCTCAAGCTCATCCCCGACTCGGCCGCGACCGCCGGCGTCTTCGGCAAGGCCATCGTTTATCTCGGCACCAATCTGTCCCCGGCGCTGCTGGGCGTCGGCTACATCGTCGGGCTCAACATCGGACTGGTCATCGTCGGCGGCGGGCTTCTGTCGTGGGACATCGCCATTCCGCTGTATTCGACTTTCTTTCTCGACGGCAATCCGGAGCTTGCCGAGAAAGCGGCCGGTCTGGCCGCCGAGGCGGCCGCGACCGCGGTCTGGAGCAACCAAGTGCGCTACCTCGGCGTGGGCGCGATGCTGGTCGGCGGGGTGTGGACGTTGATCTCGCTGCGCCACTCGCTCGTCTCCGGCATCCGCAGCGGCATGCAGGCGGCGCGGGCCGGCAGCGCGCGAGCCGCGGCGCACACCGAGCAGGACCTGCCGATGAAGTGGGTGTTGGCGGGCATCGTCTTGTTTGTCCTGCCGCTGGCCGGCCTGTACTACTCCATCGTCGGCAGCTTCATCGTCACGCTGCCGATGACGCTCGTGATGATCGTGGCAGGATTTTTGTTCTGCTCGGTGTCGGCCTACATGGCCGGCCTGGTCGGCTCGTCGAACAATCCGGTCTCGGGCATGACCATCGGCACCATCCTGTTCTCGGCGCTGATGCTGATCCTGCTCATGGGCCGCGGCACCCCCATCGGGCCGGTCGCGACGATCATGATCGGCGCGGTGGTGTGCTGTGCGGCGGCGGTCGCGGGCGACAACCTCCAGGATCTCAAGGCGGGGTATCTGGTCGGCGCCACGCCCTGGCGGCAGCAGGTCATGCTCGCCATCGGCGCCGTATCGTGCGCGCTGATCATGGCTCCGGTGCTGACGCTGCTGAACACCGCGTACGGCATCGGCGCGCCGACGCCCGAGCATCCGAGCCCGCTGCTCGCGCCGCAGGCGACTCTCATGGCCTCAGTCGCCAGGGGCATGTTCGGCGGGCACCTCCCCTGGACCATGGTGTGGATCGGGGCCGCCATCGGTGCCGTGATCATTTGCATCGACGAGGCATTGAAGCGCAGCGGCACCGGGTACCGCACGCCCGTCCTGGCTGCAGCCGTCGGCATTTACCTGCCGCTGGACCTGTCGGTGCCGATTTTCCTCGGCGGCCTGCTCGCCTATGCCGTCGAAGCGACGAAAGGCCTTACCCGGGCGGACGCCGACACGAAGGAGCGCCTCCATCGCCGGGGCGTGCTGTTCGCGGCCGGACTGATCACGGGCGAGGCGCTGATGGGCATCGTGATCGCCGGATTCATTTATGCGACCAAAGACGGCAACGTGCTGGCTCTGCCCGCGCAGTACCAGCCGCCCGCTGCGCTCAAGGAGATCGTCGGACTGGCCGTGCTCGGCATCGCCGCAGGGCTGCTGTATCGGGCAGTAGCCCGGCAACCGACTGAAAACTAACTGGAAATCCGCCGGCGCCGCCTCAGCGGCCCACCCGCTCGATGTTGCCCCTGGAGCCGATGAAGCCGGACGCCACCCACGACGTCAGGCTCACGATCAGAGCACCCCAGAACGCCGCCCAGAACCCGGAGATCTGAAACCCCGGCAGCAGCAGCGCGACCAGTCCCAGCATCGCCGCATTGATGACGAGTATGAACAACCCCAGCGTCACGAGCGTCATCGGCAGGGTAAGGATGATCGCCAGCGGCCTGAGAATCGCGTTCACCACGCCCAGCAGCAGCGCCGCCACGATCAGATTCATCGGCGTATCGATGTGCAACCCGCTGACCCATTCGGTGGCGAGCCAAAGTCCCAAGGCGGAGATCAGTGCGCGAAGGATGAATCCCGGCATGCGGCCAACCTACAACACCGGCGCCTGCGCGCCAAGAGCACAGAATTCCCGCGCCTCTGCTACGATTCCCCGCGCCTCATCGGGCACCTGTCAAATGGACAAACTCTCCGCCCTCCTTTCCGCAGCGCTGATCGCCCTGGGCATCGCCATCGCCGGCTGGTTCACCGGCAGCGCCCTGGTCCGCGGCAAAGCCGCAGAGCGCTTCGTCACCGTGAAGGGCGTTGCCGAGCGCGAAGTGCAGGCCGACCTCGCGCTCTGGCCCCTGCAGTTCGTCGTGGCCGAGAACGATCTCGGACAGGCGCAGGCCGCGATCGCCCGCAGCGCCAAGGAAGTCGCTGCTTTCCTCAAGCGCCACGGCATCGAGGCGCAGCAGATGGAGCTGCAGGATTTCAGCGTCACCGATACGCAGGCGAACCGCTACGGCGGACAGCCCGCGGCGCGGCGCTACGTGATCGGCCAGACCATCATGGTCCGCTCGACCTCGCCCGCCGTGGTGTTCGACGCCAGCCAGAAGGTGAGCGAGCTGGTCGACGCCGGCGTGGTGCTGTCCTCGGAAGGCGGCTGGGGCGGGAACGGACCGACGTATCTGTTCACCCGGTTGAACGACATCAAGCCGGCGATGATCGCGGAGGCGACCGCCAACGCGCGCGAGGCGGCCCAGCAGTTCGCCAAGGACGCCGGCACGCGCCTCGGCGGCATCCGCCAGGCCAACCAGGGGTTGTTTGTTATCCTGCCGCGCGACCAAGCGCCGGGCGTCCAGGAGCAGCGGCAGCGGACCAAAGTCGTGCGGGTAGTCTCGACCGTTGATTATCTGTTGGGCGATTGAGCGCCGTGCCGTACACTTCGCGACTTGATCGAGGCTGTGGAGTCCGGATCCGTTGATGAATGCGACCGCTGATGCGATAAGCGCCGAGCGAGCCCTGGACTTGCGGTTCGGCCAGATGGGCATCATGCAAGTACGGCTCCACACGATTCACACGGGAGCCATCCTCGACGACCTGACGGGCCGCATCGCCGCTGCGCCGCAGTTCTTCAACCGGACCGCCGTGTGCGTGGACCTCGGCGCGCTGCCGAGCGAGCCCGATGCGAGTCAGCTGCGTGCGGTGTTCGACGCCATCCGGCGCGCCGGCATGGTCGTCGCAGGACTCGCGCAAGGCACGCCCATGGTGGAAGCACTCGCCCGCGCGCTCGATACTGCCGTGCTCGCGCAGTTCAGCCCGCAGCGCAAGCCCGCGCCGGTCGTGGCCGCCAAGCCGGAAGCGCCCGCCGAGCCCCCGCCCAGTCCTACACTGCTTCACCATCAGCCGGTGCGTTCCGGGCAGCGCGTTTACGCGCGCAGCCGCGACCTCGTCGTGATGGCCATGGTGGGCGCCGGCGCCGAAGTGATGGCCGACGGCTGCGTCCACATCTACGGCCCGCTGCGCGGACGCGCGATGGCCGGCGTGCGCGGCGACACGGCGGCGCGCGTGTTCTGCCACGAATTCAACGCGGAGCTGGTCTCCATTGCCGGCGTGTTCCGCGTGTTCGAGACGGTGCCTCCCGAGCTGGCGGGCAAACCGGTTCAGGCGTGGCTCAACGGCGAAGACCTGCGCTTCGGTACGATTTAAGCGAGGGATCGGACTCCTGTCCGACCCTCGCCAGAGGCGAGCAAAAAGCGTGGTTTTTGCTCGCCTGCGCCACCTGCGGCGGCGGGGGCACATCCCTGTGCCCCGGAGAGGGGATGCGCCACGCGCGAGGAACTACTGAGGAGATCGGGCATTGGCTGAAATCATCGTGGTAACTTCGGGCAAGGGGGGAGTCGGCAAGACGACCACCTCGGCCAGCCTCGCGTGCGGGCTGGCGAAGCGGGGCAAGAAGGTCGCCGTGATCGACTTCGATATCGGGCTGCGCAACCTCGACCTGATCATGGGCTGCGAGCGGCGCGTGGTCTACGACTTCGTCAACGTCATTCAAGGCGACTGCACGCTCAAGCAGGCGTTGATCAAGGACAAACGGCTGGAGACGCTGTACGTCCTGGCGGCTTCGCAGACGCGCGACAAGGATGCGCTGACGTCCGAGGGCGTGCGCAAGGTGCTCGATGAGCTCATTGCGGAAGGCTTCGACTACATCATCTGCGATTCGCCGGCCGGCATCGAGAAGGGCGCGCACCTGGCGATGTACTACGCCGACCGCGCCGTGGTCGTGGTCAATCCCGAGGTGTCCTCGGTTCGCGATTCCGACCGCATCCTCGGCCTGCTCGCCAGCAAGACGCAGCACGCGGAGAGAGGCAACGGCAGCGTGAAAGAGCATCTGCTGCTCACCCGCTACAGCCCGATCCGCGTCGGGCAGGGCGAGATGATGAGCGTCGCGGACGTGAAGGAGATCCTCGGCCTCGACGTCGTCGGCGTCATCCCCGAATCGGAAGACGTGCTGTCGGCTTCGAACGCCGGCACCCCCGTCATCCTCGCCAACGGCAGCACCGTGGCGCAGGCCTACGAAGATGCGGTGGCGCGGCTGCTCGGGGAGACCGTGCCGCTGCGTTTCGTCGACGAACCGAAGAAGGGCTTCTTCGCCCGCATTTTTGGAGCTTGATCATGGGGTTGCTTGCACTTTTCCGCCGCACTCCCCCCTCTGCCAGCGTCGCCAAGGAGCGCCTGCGCATCATCGTCGCGCAGGAGCGCAGTGCCCGTAACGGCGGGCCGGACTACTTGCCGCTGTTGCGCCGTGAGCTGCTGGAGGTGATCCGCAAGTACGTCAATGTCGACCCCGATGCCATTCAGGTGAACCTGGAGCGCGAAGAGGGACACGACGTGCTGGAATTGTCCGTCGCGCTTCCAGGGAAGAAGCCCGCTTAGATCCGGCTTCATGCCGCGTCATGCGGTGCCGCGCGCACTCTGCCACCCGAGCGATGCCGTGCGGGTGGCCTTCTCGGGTGATGAGCTGCGCTGTTACGCGTCCTCGCGACTCAGCCCCGGCGCTTGAAGTATTGCACCGCACGCTCGTGCTTCTCGGCGGCGGCGCGAGTTCGGAACGTGCCGAGGTTGCGCCGCCGCTTGGTGCGCGGATCGAGCTTGCGGGAATAGAGCCGGTACTGGCCCGACTTGAGCTTACGGATCATGTAGGGAACGCAGCAATCCACGTGCCAGACCGCGAGCGCACCCTGCGCTGACCGGGCCGGCGGCAATGAAACGAATCCACGCCGGTTGAAAATAATTGCCGGCCAGCAGCAGACGATCGGGCTCAAACACCTGAATCCGGCAGCGGCCGGCGGGCACCGCGCACCGCCCAGTGCTCGCGATAGATCACGTAGAGACCGCTCGCGATCACCACGCCGGCGCCGCCGATCACGCGGGCGCTCGGCACCGTGCTCCAGATGATCCAGTCGATCGCCAGGCCCCAGAGGAGCGCGGTGTACTCGAACGGCGCGATGGTCGAAGCGGGCGCGAGCCTGAAGGCCTGGATGATCAGATATTGTCCAACCGCGCCGGTCAGCCCGAGCGTAGCAATCCACGGCCAGTGCTCGCGCAGCAGCGGCACCCAGCCCGGATAGGCGGCGAGGCCGGTGAAGGTGGCGACGATGATCATGAATGACAGGCCGATGCTCAGCGTGGAGTCGCTGCGCGCGAGCCGGCGGATCATCAGCGCCGCGAGCGCGTAGCACAGCGCCGAGACGAAAGCCGCGAGACCGGCGAATGTGACCATGCCGCGGCCGCTTGGATTCAAGATGATGACGACGCCCACCAGGCCGCAGACGATCGCGAGCCATCGATGGCGATCCACGCGCTCGCGCAACAGCCAGGCGCTCAGCGCGGTGATAAGAAGCGGCGAGCAGAGGAAGATTCCATACGCCGTGCCGAGCGGAAGCCGCCCGACGGCGTAGATGAAACTCACGAGCATGAGGATTGCCAGACCTCCGCGGATCAAATGATCCACCCAGCGGTGCGGCACGAGCGTGTGCCATTGGCCGGAAACCGCGACGCCGAACAGGAAGAACGGGATGGACGCCAGCCCACGCAGGCAACTCACTTGCAGCGGCGGATAGGCTTGCGCGAGCTGCTTCATGCTGGCATCCATGACGGCGAATACGGCGACCGCCACGAGCATCGTGACGATGCCCTTGGCCACATCTTTAGACATCTACCATTTGCCCGTATTCGGCATCGACGCCCAGGGTTCCTGCGGCGGCAGCGGCTCGCCCTGCTGGAGCAGCTCGATGGAAATCTGATCCGGCGAACGGACGAAGGCCATGTGTCCGTCGCGCGGCGGCCGGTTGATGGTCACGCCGTGATCCATGAGGCGCTGGCACGTCTCATAGATGTTCCCGACGCGGTAGGCGAGGTGGCCGAAGTTGCGTCCGCCGGTGTAGACCTCGGGATCCCAGTTGTAGGTCAGCTCGACCTGCGCCGCTTCATCACCCGGAGCCGCGAGAAAGACCAGTGTGAAGCGGCCTTTCTCGTTGTCCGTGCGCCGCACCTCCCGCAGGCCCAGCGCGTCGCAATAAAACCGCAACGATTGATCGAGATCGGCTACGCGGACCATGGTGTGCAGATACTTCATGGGAATCTCTCCTTAGTCGGCGATTTCATCATATCCGCGACCTAGAAACTGCAGGAGGCAAAATCCGTTGCCAAACGGATCGGAAAGCACTGCGATGCGTCCCCAATCGTGGGTACGGATCGGTTCTTCCAGCAGCGCGCCCGCAGCTTGAGCGGTTCGCACCGCCACCTCGGCGTCCTGCACGACGAAATCGAGATGCACGGGCGTCCAATGTCGCGAGTAGTCCCTGCCCTGCTTCACGCCAGGCGCCGGGATCGTCCCCGCCGATTTCACCAGCAGATAGATCGGCGCAGCAGCGCCCACCAGCTCGACGGCGCCGCGGCCGAACCGGCGTCCGACTGCAAGCCCTAGTGCGTCGCAGTAGAAGTCCGTTGCTTTGTCGAGATCATCGACGTCGATGTTGGCAAGCACTTGCATCTTCTCGTACTCCACTCACGCTGCGCGCAGGCGCCTTACGACATACAGCGCGCACGCTGCCAGGACGGTGATGCCCAATCCGATCCATTCGCGCCGGCCGACCGTCTCGTAGAACAGCCAGGCGATCGCCGCGCACGTCGCGATCGGAACCAGAGGCCCTCCGGGAACGACGAACGGCTCGCCGTCGCCGCGCACGTCGCGCTTGCGCAAGACGAGAACTGAAATGGCGCAGAAGAAGTACAGGATCAACGCGGTGACGTTGGCCAGCACGGCGAGCTGCTCGAAGGTGCCGGTCAGCGCGAGCGCGACCACCGCACAGCCGTACACGACGATCGCGACATATGGCGTCCGATACCTGGCGTGAACCGCGCTGAACCCGCGCGGGATGAAACCATCGCGGCCGAACGCAAAGAGGCTCCGCGGCACGGAGAGCACGTTGACGCTCAGGTAGCCCAGCATCGATATCGCCGCGCCGGCGATCATGATCGTGCGCGCAACCGGCCCGCCGAAAGTCATGGCAGCCTCCGCCAGAGGAGCGCTGCCTCCCTCGCCCAGCGAGAGGCCTTTGAGTCCCAGCGCCACCCATTGGATCGCCAGATAAAGAAGCGTCGCCGTGCCGATGGCGAGGAACGCCGCGCGCGGCACCGTCCTGGCCGGCGCGCGGACCTCTCCGCTCGGCGTCAATGCCGACTCGATTCCGGAGAACGCGAAGATCACCACGCCGGCGGTGCCCAGGATCGAAGACATGTCCGGGACGTCGTCGATCGCCAGGTTTCCCGGATCGACGAAGAAGGCGCCAATGACGACGAAGCCGATCAGCGGAACGAGCTTGGCGAGGGTAATCGCCTCGATGACGCGCGCGCCGCCGCGCACGCCGCGGACATTGATCGCGACCATGGCTGCGATGACGAGAATGATCAGCGCGGGCGCCATCCAGGGCGGAGGAGCCGGAACGAGCTTGATCACGGAACCCACGAATATCGTGGCCACCGCGCCTCCGGCCGACAGACCGGTCACGAGCAGCAGCGCGCCGGCGATGAAGCCAACGAACGGCCCGAGCGCGATCTCGACATAAGCGTAGAGCCCGCCCGTCAGCGAGACACGGCTGCCCGCTTCCGCCACGCACAGAACGACCAGCGCCATGAGCAACGCGCAGGCGATATAGGCAAATGGCGCGCCGGTGCCCAACTGAGCAACCGCCAGCGCCGGCAGCGCGAAAATACCGCTGCCAACGGTATAGTTGAAGATGGATGCCGCGAGTTGCCGCGTGCCGAGCGCGCGGTCGAGGAGCGCTTCGGTGCCGTTATCGAGCGCTGCTGTCGTGCGTGGCATCGGCGGATTCTATTCGGTCTTCCTGCGCGAGGTCATCCAGGGCGGTGACGTCCGAATAGATGACAAAGCCGATGCGGGGCGTGAATTTGCCCGCGGCATGCCATTATCATGCGGTCCACCGCGGGCCTCGCCATGACGCCGATCCGGCAGATTCGGACTTCCCCGCACTGACACAGGCAAACGATGACGGACGAGCCGCTGGAAAAAATCACGGTTCCCCACGCGGAGCTGTCCGCCGATGCGCTGCGCGGCGTCCTCGAAGCCTTCGTGCTGCGCGAGGGCACCGACTACGGCGAGCGGGAGTTCTCCCTCGACCAGAAGGTCGCGCACGTGATGCGCCAGCTCGAGCGCGGCGAAGCCCAGATCGAGTTCGATCCAAGCTCCGAGACGGTGGATGTCGTCGTTACCGCGCGGCGTCCTAGATAATTCCTCGAGCGCTTACCAATACTGCGGTGCGTTGTAATACTTGTACGCCCGATCGCGATAGGCGAGGCCATCGTCCCTGACGAGCGCGTCGATCGAATCGGCGGGCGCCTGCTGCAGCTGCTCCTTCGTGAAGTTCACGACATAGGCATGCTCGCCTTCGTCATAGTCGAGCGAGGACCACGGCACGGGGTGATATTTCTCGCCCATGCCGAGAAAGCCGCCGAAGCTGAGCACGGCGAACATGACGTTGTTCGACATCTTGTCGAGGACCACGTCCTCGACTTCGCCGATCTTCTTTCCGGAAGTGTCCTTGACGGTGGTGCCGATGACTTTCTTGCTGCGGATCGCTTGGGTGTGACCAGAGGGACTTGGCATGGGGGCTCTCCTATGGACGTGTTCGACGGATGTTGAGTGGGCAACTTAATCGCCTGCGCCGCTACGGGAAATCGGTCAACGGATGGACACAGTGTCGGCAACCGCTGGCAACCAGAGAGCCACGTAGTCCGATAAGCCCGGATGTCACTCGTGAATACGGGTTGATTCCTCGATTCGCATTTACGCTGAGCAAACCTTACAACAGGGTGCAAAAGCTGCTCGGTCCCTCGGCGTACGCAGCGGCGCCAAAGATTTACGAAGGATCGGAGAAGCCTCCGCCGAGATTTCAGGATCATCCGGGCGTGGCGGCCAGGCGCGTCTGTCCAAGCAGTCTATGAGATGATCGAGAATGTATTCGCCCGGGCCGTCCGAGCTGCCAAATACCGCTTGACGCCGATGAAGAAAAAACCAACCAGGCAGAATCCAGCCAAAAAGAAATCGCCGGCAAACGCGCTCCATGCGCGCATCCTTGCTGCGATCGAACGCATCCCGCGCGGCAAGGTCTGCACTTACGGCAATGTCGCGGAGGTCGCGGGATTGCCGCGCCGGGCGAGACTGGTGGGCACGGTGTTGCGGCAGACGCCCGCAACGAACGGGCTTCCGTGGTATCGGGTGATCAACGCAGGCGGGCGGATTTCGTTCCCGATAGGAAGCGAGGCTCATGCGCGGCAGCGGCGCAAGCTGGAAGCCGAGGGGGTGGTGTTCGTTGGTGGGAAAGTCAACTTGCGCCGCCATGGATGGCCCACCCGTGAAGACCATCTCGATGAATTTCTGTGGAAACTTCGCTAACCGTGCCGTGGCCGGCTGCGGTCCCGCGGATGCAGCGCGTCATCGCCCTCAGAGGAATCCCACAGCAATTGCGGAATCGGACTATGTGAATGAGACACGTCGAAGCGTAGCTTATTCGCCGTGGAACCGAGGTTTCGTCCGAGAGACGAAAATTCAATTCCACATCCGGGGCCGCTTTCTGCGCGGCCCCGCCTCATTTCAGGCCCCCGCATTTTCCTGAACGTCATTATTCCGCTGCAGTACTCCGGCGGCAGGCGATCACGCCGCTTTCGGCACGAGGTCAAGTCGCGCGAGCGACTGCCGGGCTGCGGCAAGACCGCTGGCGCGCGCCTCATCACCCATCGCGAGACCTTCCGCGTACACGAACTGCACGTCGTTCATGCCAAGAAAGCCGAGAAATTGCCGTAAGTACGGGGTCTGAGTGTCGGCCGACGCCGGATACACGCCGCCGCGCGCGACGAACACGAAAGTTTGTTTGCCTTGCAACAGGCCCTTCGGGCCCTCCGTCGTATAGCGGAATGTGACCCCCGCGCGAGCGATATGATCGAAGTACGCCCGCAGCGTCGACGGCACGCTGAAGTTGTACATCGGCACCGCGAATACGATGACATCCGCCGCTTTAAGCTCCTCGATGAGCGCATCCGAGTACGCCACTACGGCCTGCTGGACGACCGTGCGTTCCGACGCTGGCGTATTGAAGGCCTGGAAGCGCTCGGCGGTGAGATGCGGCACCGGATTGGCGAACAGATCGCGCACGACCAGCCGGCCGCCGGGATTCTGCGCCAGCCAGCGCTGGACGAACTCGTCAGCCAGCTGAGTGGAGAAGCCGAGGCTGCCGGTCATGCTGGATGTGATCTTCAGTAACGTTTTCATGGGAACCTCCTTGGGTCTCGAGGCGCCATTGAACGATTGATTAATTAGATTAAAAAGCTCAAAATTTAACTTCAATCAATCTAGTTATTCGATATATGAGCGCAAAGCCGCGGCGCGACGAGCCCTTTTCCCTGCGAGTAACCCTCGACCAGTGGCGCAGCCTCGTCACGGTGGTGGAGGCCGGCGGCTACGCGCAGGCGGCCGAAAAGATGCATCGCAGCCAGTCTTCCGTGACCTACGCAGTGCAGAAGCTGCAGTCGCAGCTGGGCGTCAAGGCGTTCGAGGTCCAAGGCCGCAAAGCAGTGCTCACCCAAACCGGCCAGACGCTTTATCGCCGCGCGCGGGCTTTGTTGGAGGACGCCGGCGGGCTGGAACGCGCGGCGCGCAAGATCACGGCGCGGTGGGAGGCGCAGATCACGCTCGCCGTGGAAGTTTTATTTCCCATGTGGCTGCTGCTCGAATGTCTGGACCGCTTCGGCAAGGAAAGTCCCGACACGCGCATCGAGGTGCTGGAGACGGTCCTCACCGGCACGATCGAAGCCATCGAAGGCGATCAGATCGATCTGGCCATCTCACCTCACATCCCGCCCGGCCTCGGCGGCGAGCCGCTGTTGCCGCTGCGCTTCGTGCCCGTCGCGCATCCTGCACATCCATTGCACGCGCTCGGGCGCGAAATCACCGTGCGCGACTTGCGCAAATACCGTCATGTCGTCGTGCGCGATTCGAGCTCCAGGCGGGACACGCGGGTGCAGACGGTCGAAGTGGCGCAGCGCTGGACGGTGACCAACATGGCGACCTCCATTGGCGCGGTCTGCCGCGGCTACGGTTTCGCCTGGCTGCCCGACGACAAAATTCGCCGCGAGCTGGCCGACGGCGAGTTGAAAGTGTTGCCGCTGCGGGACGGGCGCGAGCGCACCGTGCAGTGCTATCTGATCTTTCCCGATCGCGACGCCACCGGGCCCGGCACGTTGCGCCTGGCGGAAATCATCCGCGAGCATGTCGCGAAGAAATGCACCGAAGAGCGGGCGAAATAGCGCGCCTGCTCCGGCAGGACGTGGTTTTTTCTTGAGGAGCGCAACCCGCCCCTCTACACTACCGGCCCTTTTTGACTCCCGGGAGCGCCGATGCGCCAAAAATTGCCCGCCCTCGTGCTTTTGTCCGCGTTTACCTTGCTGGCCGCCTGCAAATCCGGGCAGAAGGAAGCCGCGACCTCCGCCACGGAGATGACGGAACAGGACAAAGCCCTGTATGCGCTCGGCGCGCTGGTCAGCCACAATCTCGAGCCGTTCGAGTTCTCTTCGCAGGAGCTGGAGCAGGTGAAGCGCGGACTGTCCGATGCCCTCGGCAAGAAGCCTCTCGCGGTCGAGCCGGAGAAGTATCAGGACAAGATCGGCGAGCTGCATCAGGCGCGCATCGCTGCCGCGGGCAAGCGCAACGCCGAGGCCGGCCAGGCCTACATCGAGAAAGCCGCCGTGGAGCCGGGCGCGGTAAAGACCGAGTCGGGCGTCATCATCACCGAGTTGAAGGCGGGCACGGGTGCGACGCCCACAGCCACCGACCAGGTCAAGGTGCACTATCACGGCACTCTCATCGACGGCACCGTATTCGACAGCTCCGTGAAGCGGGGCGAGCCGGCGACCTTCCCGCTGAATCGCGTCATCCCGTGCTGGACGGAAGGCGTGCAGCGGATCAAGGTCGGAGGCAAGAGCCGCTTGGTCTGTCCTCCCGCGCTGGCTTACGGAGACCAGGGCTCGCCGCCGGTGATCAAGCCGGGCTCGACGCTGATTTTCGAAGTAGAGCTGCTCGACATCGTGAAGTGAGGCCCGGGCGCCGGCGCGCTGCGCGCGCGGCCCGGGCGCAGATGGAACCGGTCGCTACGCGGATGCTGCGCGCTGCACGGGCACGGGGCTGCGGACGGTCAAGGTGACCCCGACTGAGCTCACAATCGCCGGCATCGCCGCGGCGGCCGCCGGACTGGTGAACGCCCTGGCAGGCGGGGGAACATTGATCAGTTTCCCCGCGCTGGTCGCGTTGGGTGTACCGCCGATCGCCGCCAATGTCACCAACGCCGTGGCGCTCTGCCCCGGTTACTTTGGAGCGGCGCTCCCACAGCTGGGCAACCTGCGCGGGCAGAGACGGCGCTTGTGGCTATTCGTGCCCGCCGCAGCGGCCGGCGGGTTGATGGGCGGCTTCATCCTGCTGCGGACTCACGAGCGGACTTTCGAAGCACTCGTGCCCTTCATGCTGCTGTTCGCAGCGCTCCTGCTCGCCGTGCAGGACCGCGTGCGCGCTCTGGTGCTGCGCCGGTTGTCCAATCCCGATCACGCACATCACGCGACGACAGCCGCGGTACTGCCGATCTTCCTCACGGCGATGTATGGAGGCTTCTTCAGCGCGGGCATGGGCGTCATCACGCTCGCCGTGCTGGGATCGCTCCTCGATGACGAATTGATACGCTTGAACGCGCTCAAACAGGCGCTCGTCGTCGGCATCAACGTCGCCGCGACAACCTTCTTCGTGTTCTCCGGCCAGGTGGTCTGGACCCTGGCCGCCGTCATGGCCGTCTGCGCCCTGATCGGCGGAGCGATCGGCGGCCGCTGGGTGACCCGGCTGCAGCCGCAGATCCTGCGCTGGTCGATCGTGACCGTGGGCGCCGCGCTGGCGGTGGTCTACTGGCTCAAAGGCTGAGCGCGATCGTCAGGAAGCTCAAAAAGCACTCGCTCGATCTGGACTTTTCTCATTGCGGGCTTCAGGCACCGGGTCCCATCTCGGGTGTTTGACGAGAACGACGGCGCCATCCGCTGCTTAAAAGGTGACGCCGAATTGCAGCCCGTAGGTTCGAGGCCGGGCTCGCGCTGCGGATCCTTCGATGACGTTCGAGCCGGTGTAGCCGTGTTCGTTGAGCAGGTTCTGGGCGAAGAGGCCGAGCGAGAGGTTGTCGCTCCAGTCCAGGCTCATGTTGAAATTCAGCATGTCGATGATGTCCGACTGGCTGAAGTACCAGGGCGAGGGTCCGACAGCATTGCGGTTTCGGAAGGTCATGTGACCTTGTTTATTGTAGTCGAGCCGAGCAAAGCCCTGTTTTCCATTCCATGCGAAATCGTGCTGGCCCGATACGGCGAATTGATACTTGGGAAAGTGATCGAGATCATCTCCTACGTCGTAGCTCGCGGGGGTGGCGTCGATTTTTACGAACTCGGCGTCGAGGTAGTAGTCGCCGTTGAAGCTCAAGGTCCATTGACCGACTGGGTGCCAGGTGGTGGCGAGCTCGATGCCGCGGATCCTCGCATCGCCCGCATTGCTCGTGATGTTAAAGCCGCCCGTGGGGGTGAAGACGACGCCGATGATTTGATAGTCCTTGTAGTCGGTGTGGAACGCGGCCAGATCGGTGCTGAGTCGTCCATCGAGTAGGTACATTTTGCTGCCGAGCTCGTAGGTCCACACGGTTTCAGGATCGTATTTCGGCCGACCGAGCGCATTGAAGCCGCCACTGCGAAATCCCTTGGCGGCGCTTGCGTAGGTGTTGACGTGGTCCGTGAGCCTGAACTGCGTGTAGACACGGGGACTTAACGAATGGAATTTGCCGGACTGGACGCTCGGGATGTCTTTGCGTTCATCTTCGAAGTACCGAAGTCCGGTTCCAAGCATCAGCCGGTCGGTCAGTTTGTAGCTGGCGTCGCCAAAAATGGCCCACGAGTCCGAGTGTACCGAACTTCGGCTCGCCGGGAGCGGCGCAGGCAAAGGCGTACCCGGCGGTCCGGGAATGGCAAAATAGGTGAACAAGGTCCGATCTTCGTAGCGGGTATTCTGCAGGTACGCGCCTAGTGTCCATTCCAAAGGCCGCGAGCCAAGTGATGAAAGCCGGAACTCTTCCGTGACAGCCCTGGCATCGAGCCTTCGCGCCGAGAGAACATCGAATCGAGGTGTTCCCGGCAGGGTGTACTGTCGATAGGCACCGTTGTTGTCGAACGCCTTGTATTGATCGACGTAACTGCTGGCACTCAGCACGCGAAACGCCGGAAAGTCGTAACTTAGTGTCAGGTTGTAGAGGTTGTAGTCGTCCTGGCCGGTGGGCGTGGTCGTTTGATTGAATACCTGCGTGAACGTGCCATCGGCGTCCTCGGCTTTGTTGGGCGGCGCATCGTTCCGGTGAGCAACGGCCATGGCATTGACCGTGAATTCCGGGGTGGGCTGCCACAGGCCCTTGAGCCGCATGTTCACGAGATTCTGATCGTTGAAGTCCTTGCGGCCGGCGGCGGGCTGGTCGATCCACCCGCCCTCGTGATCAAAGGTGCCGGAGAGACGAAATCCCAGCACGTCTTCGATGACTGGAATATCGAGGGCGCCTTCGATGCGCTCGCCGGGCGAGCCATGCTCGGTAAACAGGGCCGCGGCGTTGGCATTCATGCCGAAGCGATCGAGTTGCGGGTTGCTCGTGATGAAACGGATGGTTCCGCCGGCGGAGCCTTCACCGTAAAGCGTGCCCTGCGGCCCGCGCAGCACCTCCACTCTCTCGAGATCGTAGGTGCGCACATCGAGCTGGCTGCTGGTGGATGGAGAAGTCGCAGGCGCTTCATCGAGGTAAATGCCGATCAGCGAGGAGCCACCAAAGGTATTACTGACCCCGCGCATGGTGATTTGGCGCGAATAGCTACCGGTGCTGCGGATGGCGAGTCCGGGGACGGCCAGCGACAGATCATCCAGGCTCGTGACTTTGCGCTTCTGCAACTCATCGGAGCCCAATGCGACGATGCTGATCGGGACGTCAATAGCGCGCTCTTCGCGCTTCTGCGCGGTGACGACGATTTCTTGGATTCCTTTTGGAGCTGAATCTTCTGAAGAAGGTTCAGCTGAGTTAAAAGCTTTTGTGTTTCCGGTGTTCTCCACTTTCTTCATGGATTCGTCAGATTCAGAGTTGGCTAGGCGCAGTTTTGTAGCCTCGGCCGCCGTACCCGCTGCCGAGTTGGCCTGAGGTGCGGCAATAAGCACCGCCCCGCTCCGATGCATGGTGACAACCAGTTGCGTGCCTTCGAGGAGTTTGGCAACGGCGTTTTCAGGTGTTAGTTCGCCGTGGACACCTTTAGTCCGCAAGCCTTTGAGTTGCTGAACTTCATAAACAAATTCCACGCCCGACTGCTTGGCGAGCGTTTCCAGGGCGAGCGTGAGCTCACCAGCGGGTACGTCGATGCGTTTGGTGTCGGCGGCGTAGGCTTGGCCTATCATCATGGCCACCGCAAGGGCAGCCGTGCGCAGCGCGAGGTTCTTAAGCATGTTCGGTCTCCCTGGAGACTCTCGTTGTGTTCGGGCTGATTACCGTGACGTATGAACCTCGATTTTCCTTCGCGGACTCTGGAAATTTTTTGTCATGCGGCGGGAGAGCGACGGGAAGCACCAGTGTCGGTCTTCTCACGGGTCGTGCGTTACCTGGGCAGCGCAGCCTCCGGAAATCCTACGCTGACACCGTGGAAAGTGGTTGGAGTTGTCGGGCGCTGCGCGCGGGGTCCTCACCCTTCATCAGCGCATCACAGATCGCTGATCACCCGATCATTCCGACGCCCTCGTCGGAGTACCGAAATAGCGTTAGCGTGTGGTCAGTATGATTCGACCGTTACGTTCCTCGACGTTAATCGGGAAACCGTTTTGCAAGAGCCACAGGAACGCTTCGGCGTTGTCGGTGCGGAAGTTGCCGCCGATGCGGATGTGGGCGATTTCGGAATCTTGGATGGTGATCTTGCGCGCACTGTAGCGGTTGAACTCGGCGACCGCCTCGGCGAGGTCGGTGTCGCGGAAGGTCACGTAGCCGGCTCGCCAGCTCAAGAGCTGCTCGACTTCGGGCAGGGGATGCTGCTGGACCCTCACCGCAGTGTCTTTTGTCTGTGCCACTGCGCCGGCAACCAGTTGTGTGCTGGGCGCTTCGTCGTCACCGCCCTCCTCCAGCCTCACGCGGCCTTCGGTAACGATGACGCGCACGTCGTTGGCTTCGCGGCGCACGGAGAATTTCGTTCCCACGGCGACGATGCGTTTCTTGCCGGCGACCACGGTGAAGGGGCGCTTTGAATCTTTGGCGACGATGAAGAAGGCTTCGCCCTGCTCGAGCTCGATGCGGCGTTCGGTTTCGTTGAGGGCTACGCGGATGCGGCTGTCGGTGTTCAGGGTGATTTGTGAGCCGTCGGTCAGCGGAATGGTATCGGTGCTTCCGATCTTTGTGTGATAGGCATCCGCGGTTCCGGAGGATAGGTACCAGGCGGTGCCAAGCGTCGCGGCAAGAAGAACGCCGGCGGCGACGACGCGCAATCTTGACAAGGCATTGGCATTAGGAGATCTCTCGGTTGAAACTTGAGGAGACTCCGGCTTTGGCGCCGTCCCAGACGGAATCGCCACTGTTTGCGACCTCTGGTCAAAAAGGGGAGAGAAGGTCCAGGAATGTCGGGCTGGGATCACGCCAGGAGGGACACCGGCGCCCAATGCTTTCAGACGGGCCGAGTGTTGCCAGGCGGCTTTGAGGCGAACGAACGCCACCCGATGCGCGGTGGCGGCATCCAGCCACGTGTCAAGTTGCGCCTGATCGGCTTCGGTCCAATGATCGCTTTTTTGTTTGGCAAACCATTGGGCGGCCGTGGCTTCGATCGTTTCGCTATCCATGGCCTTCACTCTCAGATCCTCTTGAATCGTCTTGTACACCCGTCTCGTATGAACGCCCGAAGGCGGCTTGAGCCAGGAACCGCACGCCACGGGACAGCTGACTCTCGACCGCCCCTTCCTGCATGCCTAACCGCTGCGCCGCTTCACGCTGCGAGAGGCCTTCAACCCGGCGCAGCCAGATCACTTCGCGGCACCGATCGGACAGCTGGTCGAAGGCTTTCGCCAAACGCCGCAGCTCCTGGTGGGCATTGATGCGCTGTTCGGGTGAAAGCTCGTCTACCAAGACGTTCAAAGCGTCGAAATCCAGCGTGGAATCGATGGAAATAATTCGGTTGTGCCGCACACGGTCGGCCAGGAGGTTGCGGGCCGTTGCAAAGAGAAAGGCCTTCGGGGCCGTCGGACGAACCTGGGCCGCGCTTTCAAAGACACGCACATAAATATCCTGGCGCAGGTCGGGCAGCTCCGCGCGGTTCGGCCATATCCGCCTCAAGTACCGCATCAGGGCGGCCTCGTGCGGCAGGACCTCCCCGGCAAACCACTCTTCTAGTGGGACGGTCTTCACCCCGCCAGATTACGCTCGAGTCGGGGGCAAAATACAGGCGCGAAAAATATTTCCGTGGGCGCGAAGGATTTTCGAGGTTCGCACGTCTTCACATGGATGGTGCCGGGGATGGCGCCAGGATCGAGGGGTCAGAGCGATGGCCGTGAACGCGTGGTGCTCCTGCTCAACGTACTGCAACACGATCGGAAACTGAGTTTCCCGCTGGATTCAGTACGCAAGATCGGATGACGTCGAGCGATTCCGCGGTGTCCTGTTTGTCAAATCGCCACGAATTGTTTGTCTTTGAGGGACGCCGCGAAGCCGTCGATCGCTTCGTGCACCTTCGCCCAACTCTTCAGAGCCTTCATGTTCCCGACCCAGCGCCGCACGTTCGGATAGTCCGCATAGCTGCAGCCCACGACTTCACCCAGCGTCACCAGCTCGGCGCCGACGTAGTCCGCGAGCGTGATGCGGTCACCGCAGATGAATTTGCGCGTCGGCCCGAGCATGTCTTTGTCGAGGACGGCCAGCCAAAGCTGGGCTTTCTGCTTGCCCCAGGCAATCGCACCGGCATGGGCTTCGTCCGTGGGCCGCTTGTGGTGCGCGAACAGCTGTGGGTAAACCATCCCGTAGGCGTGGTCCTTGTAGTAGTTGCTGTAGAACCATTGCATCGCCTCATCCACGCGCGCCCGCGCCTTCAGGTCCTTGGGGTACGCGGCCGAGCCCTTCTTGTCGGCCAGGTAGCGGATGATCGCGCCGCTCTCCGTGAGGCGGAAATCGCCATCGTCGAGCACGGGGACCAGGCAATTGGGGTTGACTGCCTTGTACTGCGGCTTGAGGTGATCCCCTTGCATCAGATCCACCAGCTCGTAGTCCAGCTCGATGCCCTCCTCGGCGGCGAACATCATGATGACACGGCAGGTCGTCGATGCGGGGTGGTAGTAAAGCTTCATTGGGGTCTCCGGTGGGCGGGCAAGGTCGAGCGGGCCCCAAATGTAAGATCTACAGGTACGCGCTCGCAATACCCTCTCTACGGCTTGAAAATGACCAGGGCGATGCCGCCGAGCACGGCCGTCGAGGCGAGCAGCAGGCGCAGCGTGACCGGCTCTCCGAGGAGCGCGACACCGCCCAGCGCCGTAATTACCGGAACACTGAGTTGAACGGCCGCCGCGCTGGCCGATCTCAGTCCTCGCACGGCCGCGTACCAGATGACGTAGCCCAGACCCGAGGTCATCGCGCCCGAAGCGACCGCGCACAGGATGCCGGTCACGTCGAGCTTCGCCCACGGCAGCAGCGTTGCGCTCAGGACGAGGGCCGGAGGAACGGCCCGGACGAAGTTGCCGGCGGTGGCGGCTGTGGGGTGGCTCTGGCCTTTGCCTCGCAGCGAATAGACTCCCCACGCTACGCCCGCGCCTAACATCCCAGCGGCGCCCAGCAACGGCGGGGCGGACAGACCTGGCAGCAGCAATCCGACGAGTCCGCCGAATGCGGCGATGAAACCGAACCATGCCTGCGGCGGCAGGCGCTCGCGTGACCAAAGACCGTGGGAAATCATCGTGACCTGCACGGCGCCGAACAGAAGGAGCGCGCCGGTGCCGGCGGCAAGCGCAAGGTAGGCGAAAGAGAACGCGGCGGCGTAAACGAACAAAGCTGCCGCGGAGATCCAGCTGCCCGACAGCGTTCCGCCCTTGCGGAAGCGCACGATGAGCCAAAGAACGAGCGCTCCCGACACGATACGGATGGAGGTGAAGCTTGCGGGATCGATGCCACCGCTGCGCAGCGCCGTCCGGCACAGAAGAGAATTACCGGCGAATGCCAGCATCGCCAGCGAAGACAGGAGCGCGATTCGCGTCGTCGGGCGCATCGCGGGCATTGTTGTCCAAACGACGGCGTAGCAGCAAATATCCCATCCGCACGCTCACGGCCTGGATCGAGACGGTGGGCGGCGACCTTTGCGGCCGCCGCCCATGCTTTTGCCGCACGCTCAGGCCGCGGCAGCCGTCTTTTCCGGAACCGGATCTTCGCGAACGATCACGGTGTCCTCGACCGGAATGATCTGGTCGGCGGTCATGCCAACCCGGCGCGCGTGCTCGCGAATGGACTCCTCGTCCTTGGCCTGGTAGACGCACACCGTGCCCAGACGGCCATCGGTCTCGCGCACCACGTAAGAGCGGATCCAGCGCACGCGATCGGGCATCTCCTCGTTGCCCACCCGCGCGGAAATCCCGGCGGTAATGCCCAGGTCGGCACTGTTCTTCCAGTTGCTGAGACGGCGAATGATGAAAGTCTTCATGTTTGCTTCCTCCGATACAGTATTGAATGGCTCGGCGCCGTGGCGCCCCGTGCCCGCGGCCCTCGCTCGGCGCCACGGAACGCCTGCAGGATGCGCCGGAGCAGGACGGCAAATCCTTTCCAACCCCTGATCAAGTTCTTATCATTGGCCCACTCCTTCCGGGACAAGGTCCGATCCCCGATGCCCGCCTCCAAGCACCGTTTCGCGGCTTTCGAGCTTGACAAGGATCGTCGTGCATTGCGCCTGGAGGGCCGCGAGCTTGCCTTGCAGCCGCGAGTGTTCGACCTGCTCTGGTTTCTGGTCGAGAACCGCGATCGTGTCGTCGGCAAGGAAGAGCTGCTGGACACGCTTTGGCCCGGCGTCGTCGTTACCGACAGCTCTCTGCAACGCGCCGTGAGCCTGGCGCGAACCGCCCTGCAGCAGGGCGGGCTTGGCGATGCCATCCGCAATTATTCGCGGCGGGGTTATCGCTTTCTGATCGATCCTGCGAGCACCGCGGCCGAATCCGAGACACCAATCCATGACGCACGGGCACCCACGGAAGCGGATCGATGCTTTGCGGCCGCCCAATGGAAGGACGCCGTGCGGCACTACGCGGAAGCGGACCGCATCTCGCCGCTGGACGCGGAATCGCTCGAACGTTGGGCCACCGCGGCCCAGTGCGCGGGCGACTTGGCCGTTGCCGCGCTGCCGCTGGAACGCGCCGCCATCTCTTACTCGATCCGCAGCGAGCACGAAGCGGCCGCACGAGTGACGATCGCGCTCGCCCGTGTCCACATCGAGTCACTGAATGCCGCGGTGGCGGGAGGTTGTCTGCGTCGTGCGCAGCGTCTGCTGAGCGGATTGCCGGCGGGCACTCAGCACGGCCTGCTCGCCGCGATGACGGCGCGCCTCCATCTTTATACGGGTGATCTGCCGGCCGCGATCGCAAAAGCCAACGAGGCGCGCGAGCTGGGGCGCAGCTTGCACAACGCCGAGATCGAGGCCATGGGCCTGCTCTATTGGGGAATCGCCCTGCAAGCCAGGGGTGATACGGCACAGGGGCTCGAGGCGCAGGACGAAGCCGCGGCAGCAGTATTGGCGGGCGAGGTGTCGTCGCTGCTGGGCGGCATCATCTACTGCGGCGTGATTTCGAGTTGCTGCAACTGCGGCGACTGGCAACGCGCCCAGCAATGGACGGAGACTTTCGTCCGCTGGTGCCGGCGCGGCAACATACAAACCTTCAGCGGCGCATGTTTGATTCATCAGGCGGAAGTATTCGCGATGTCCGGCAAGTTGACCGAGGCGCGCGCGGCAATCGTGCGCGCCGATCCGATCATCCGCGTCGATGCGCCTTGGGCTCTCGGTGATGCCTACCGCTTGATGGGCGATATGCATCTTGCTTCAGGTGATGCCGCTGCGGCGACGCGCAGTTACCAGGAAGCTTATCAGCAGGGCTGGGACCCTTATCCCGGCTACGCGATCCTGTTGCATCGCCTGGGACGAAGCGATGAAGCCCTGAGTGGATTGAAGCGGGCCGCCACACTCACCCATTGGAGCGCCGCCGAACGCAAGGCGCGTTATCTCGCATATGCGGCGCAAATCGCGGCGCTCGTCGGGAAAGTCGACGAGGCGCGAGCGTTGGTCGCCGCGCTCGATCAGCAGCCGAGGTCCTGGGAGTCGGGTGCCGTCGGCGGGCAGGTGTGCTGCGCGCGCGCCGAGCTGCTCCGGGCTGCAGGACGTTCCGAGGAAGCCGTGGCGATGTTTCAGCGCGCGCTCGACATCCTGAAGCAGTATCGCGCCGTCATGGATGGCGCTCTGGTGCGGATGCGACTGGCGGAGTGTTTCATCGCGCTCGGCGAGCGCGGTGCGGCCGACATGGAGATACTGGCCGCCGAAGCCGTCTTTACGGCAGCTGGCGCCACGGGTTATCTCGACGCCTGTCGCGCGATTGGCAAGCCGGCGGGGAAGCCGCAGACGAGTGACCTGATTCCCTCGGCTGCCGGTTGACACCCGGTAAGGCCTCGATTCGATTCCGCTATGACGGGCGGCTGCCAAAGGCGTGAAGGGATGACGCTTCACCGTGCGCTGAAGTGGCGGTCGTACCACGCCATGCTCCGCTCGATGAGGTCGGCCGCGTGCCGGGTCTCCCGGATCCCGTGACCTTCCCTCGGGTAGCGGATCATGACGGTGTCGACGCCGACGTCTTTCAGCGCGATGAAATATTGCTCGGCCTCCGCAATCGGCACATCGTTGTCGTTCTCGCCGTGAACAAACATCACGGGTGTCTTGACCCTGTCGGCGTAGCGCAGCGGGGAGCGCTCCCAGAGCTTGTCCATGAGCCGGTTCTGGTGCGGGTATGAGCCGAATTCCACGGCGAGATAGTCGTGGTAGTACGCCATGTAGTTGAAGCTGACGAGATTCGAGATCCCGGCAATGGGGATCGCGGCCTTGAATCGGGGCGTCTGCGTGATGATCCAGTCCGTCAGCTGGCCGCCATAACTGACGCCTTCGATTCCCAGCCTCTCCGGATCGATCCAGGCATGCTTCGCGAGCACGGCATCGACCCCCGCGATCACATCCTTCGCCTCCGCGCCATTCTGGTCGCCAAAGATCGCGTCGGCGAGCTTCTGGCCGTAGCCCGTCGAGCCGCGGTAATTCACCATCAGCGACGCGAAGCCGTGATTGGCGTAGATCTGCGCCTTGCCGTCGAAGTTGGGACCGTTCTGGCCGTGCGGGCCTCCATGGATGATCACGATCATTGGCGCGCGCGAACCGGCCGTTACCTGCAACGGACGGGTCAGGAAAGCCTGGATCGGCGTGCCATCGAAGCTCTTGAAATCGACGGCCTCGACTTCGGCGAGCGTCCTGGAAGCCAACCATTCTTTGTTCAATTCCGTGAGCCGGCGCGGCGCGGCGGAGCCCGCCTTCATGAAGAGATCCGCCGGCGCGGATGGCGTGTCGAGTCCGTACGCGAGCAACTCCTTTCTGCCGACCGACCACGAGCCCACCGAGCCCGGAGGGCCGAGGATCCGTTCCGGCTTCCCGGCCGCCGTGGACACCCTATATAAGGAGTGATTGCCCCGCTCCTGAACCGTGAAGTAGACGAACCTGCCGTCCGGCGACCATTGCGGAGCGGCCTGCCGGTTGTCGATCTGCGCACCGATGTCGCGGCGATTCGATCCGTCGGCATTCATCAGCCAGACATGCGTGTCCTCCATCGTCGTTTCCGACGAGGTAAGCTCACGTTTGGTGCCGAGATACGCGAGCATCCTGCCGTCGGGCGACCAGGCCGGCGCGTATTCGGCATTCCTGGTATCGGTGAGCTGGCGGACCGCGCCATCCGCGATCTTGACCGCAAAAATGTCGTTGTTGAAGAAGCGATCCGGATCCGGACCCCGATTCGAAATGAAGAGAATCTCCCGGCCATCCGGCGACCAGGCGATGGAGTGTTCGTAGTAATCGCCGCGCGTGAGCTGAGTGGCCGCCTTGGTCGTGAGGTCGGCTACAAAGATGTGCGTTCTGCGGTTGTCGTTGAAGCGCGTGTTTCCCTCCGACGCCGTCGGCTTGTACAGGTAGCGCGTTATGACGATCGGGTCGGCGTTCGGGTCTCCTTCGGGGCCTGGCACGCTCGAGATGAAGGCCACGCGGCGCCCGTCGGGCGACCAGGCGATGCTCTCGCCCGCCCCCGGCAGCGGATGGTTCGTGCTGGAGACCGGCGTGCTGAGCCTGACGTCACTCCCGTCCGGACGCGCGACGGTCAACAGTTGCCCGTCATTGCGGCTCTGGATATACGCGAGCCACTGCCCGTCGGGCGACCAGCGGGCGCCGGACCCCCCAAGCTCCTTCGACCGCCCGCTCGAAAGCTCGATGACCCAGGTCTTTGGATAGGGCCTGCCCGGCTTATCGGAGCTTCGCACCGCATACGCAACGTGCCTGCCATCGGGAGAGATCTCCACTTCGCCGACCGAGCGCAGCTTGTAGAGATCGGCCGAAATCAGCCCGTTGGCGGCGCCGGGCGCCGTTCCCAGCCCGAGGAAGGTCAGAACGCTACACACGGCGATTTGCCCAAGGGCCATTCTCAGGGTCATAGGTGCTTGCCTCGAAATTGCAGCCCGAAGGGCCGAAGTATGGCCGATATTGTACAGTGCGATTGGTCTGGAACTTGCTGGCATGGCCACGGCAGCCGTGAGTCAGACCGAAACATTATCCTGATACTCTCGCTCCGTTCGATGAATCTCATTGAAAGGAGTACATCCATGAGCACGAAACTCTTCGTCAACCTTCCTGTGCAGGACCTCAAGAAGTCCATGGCCTTCTTCAACGCGCTGGGCTTCAAGTTCAATCCGCAGCTCACCGATGACGATGCGAGCTGCATGATGATCTCCGAGCACAGCTACGCGATGCTGCTCACGAAGAAGCACTGCCAGACTTTCATGACGAAGCCGGCCGCGGATATGTACAGATCCGCCGAAGTGCTGATCGCACTGGGAGTCGAGGACAGAGCAGCCGTCGATGACATCGTCGCGAAAGCGCTCGCGGCCGGAGCCACGGAGCCCAAGGCGAAACAGGATCATGGTTTCATTGTTCAACGCACTTTCGAAGACCTCGACGGCCACACGTGGGAAGTGCTGTGGATGGATCCTGCGCACGTGCAGCAGATGTGAGTAAATTAAGTTCTCACGGAAGATGAATTTTTCCACGCAGCGATCGTGTCCGCGCCTCGCCACCCCGCGACTTCGGCACGGGAGCGATGGCACGAAATCTGCTGCCTGCTACCCTTCCTTCGCATCGCGAGGATCACCGCCATGCTCTGCAAAGACATCATGAAGACCACCGTGGAATGCGTTTCGCCCGAGACCCCGATACGCGACGCAGCGCGCCGGATGCGGGATCAGAAGATCGGCTTTCTCCCCGTATGCAGCTCGATGCCCATATGGTCGAGTCGAGCTTCCTGCCGGTGCAACGGCATCGCATTCATGAGACGCGGCTTTTAACGTGGCGATCGAACCAGTCCACCAGCTTCATCAGAAAATAGTCGAGCTCAGGACCTTCCGCGTACGCGTGAACGGCCCCGGGAACCACAACAAGTTCGTGATTGATCCGCGCCTCAATCAGCGCTCGCGACATCCTGAATGTAGTGTTGATATTCGCAAAATCAGCGGTGCCGACAACCAGCATAAGTTGTCCTTTCACCTTGTCGGATTGCCGCGTCAGATCCGCGCGGTCGTACCGGGCCCGGTCATGTTGGGGGAGATCCAGGTAGGGCTCCCAGATAATCATGTCCCATGGGTCAGGCCCCGGTGCCGAGGCGACCGCGGCCCGATAGACATCGGGCGCCTGGATCAAGGCGCATGTAGCAAAATATCCGCCAAAGGAATGGCCCGTAATTCCCACGCGATTGATATCCATCCAGGAATGGCGCTCACATAGCTGACGGATCGCATGCGCATGATCCTCCAAGCCTGCGCTCCAATTACCGTAGACGAAATCCTGGAACGCCTTGGAACGCCCCGGTGTGCCGCGCGCGTCCAGGCACACAACGATATAGCCGAGTTGAGCCAGCGCCCACGGCAGATGCCGGTGATAGGCTCTCAGCTCTTCACCTACGGCAAAAAATCGCTGCGCTGCAATCGTCTGCGGACCGCCGTAGATGCACTCGATAACGGGGTAGCGCCGCGCAGAATCGAAGTCGAACGGCCTGTACAAGACGCCCCAGAGAGCAGTCACCCCGTCGGCCGCGATCACCGTAAATTCCTCTGCTGGTGTATACCCTATGGCCTTCAGCCGGGCGATATCCATTCGCGACACCGTCGCAAACGATTGCCCATCCGATCGGATCAAATCGGTTTGCACGGGTCGATCGACGGCGGAGTGCGTGTCCAAAAAAGCCTGCCCGCCGGGCGCAAAGAGCGGCGTGTGAATGCCTCTTGCGCGGGTCAGCCGCTGGATCTTCCCGCCATGCAAGTGAACCCGACAAACATGGACGTCATAAGGACGCTCCTCGTCAACGGCACCGGTGAAATAGACAAACCCATCCGCGCCAACTACTTCAATTTCATAGACTGGCCAGTGCCCCGAAGTAACCTGGCGAATCAGCTGTCCCTTCCAGCTGTAGTGATAAATATGGTTCCAGCCATCGCGGCTGCTGAGCCAGAGAAAACCCCCATCGCCCGGCAGCTTCCTAAAACGATTGCTGCGCGACACCGCAGCGCCCACGTGATTCACTTGGAAGGTGGCGGCACTCTCCGTGAGGAGAATGCGAGTTGCGCCGCCCTCGCGACCCGCGACGAGAACATCAACTCGTTTCAGGTCGCGGGAATAAACCGTGATTATCGCTTCTTCCTGATGCCAATCGGTAACGACTATATATCGATTCTCGACCTCTCCCAGGCTTACGGGCGTTTGCTTGCCGCTGCGCACGTCGATAAATACAGGCGTAACGCGATCGATCCGGGCTCCGGCCTTTTGATAGGTAATGAAGTCCACATCTTCGAACCGCTTGAGACAGTTCACACGCGGCATGCGGAACACGCCGGTAACGTCGCGTCGATATGCCAGCAAAGTCAAGCTGTCTGCCGACCAGACTGATGCGGGCTCGATGTCCCAGAAAATATCCGGCGTTCCACAGTGAGTCAGTTTTTGCCGCCGGCCGTCGCCGGTCGACCGCAATACGACGTCGTAATTTTGAACGCTGGCGAACCAGTCGTCGTCTGGAGAGAGCTGCTCCGGCACATCCAATTTGTCAGTAAGGTAAGAGCTCCGCTTCCATGTCAGGGCATTGTGGCGTGCCGCCTTTGGAACGGCGCCAAGCTTCTGCGACCAGGGATCATCCCGACGCTTCCGCTCGACTCTGCCGGTCGAGCGCTCCAGCCTCCAGAGACCGTCATCGTAGCTGAACTCGACATACCCGTCTTCAGCCTGCGTAAAGTGGTCGAAAGGCAGCCCGCGATAGGGAGGCTCGTGCCCGGTCGCAGCGGCGAGGGCCGACCTCACACTTCGCACATCAAAGAGCGGGGACGCTTTTCCCGTCTCCAGGTCAACTCTCATGATCGTGGTGTTCTCAGGAGATCCGTCTGCGAACCAGAACCCGCCATCACTGGTCCAGTTCGCGCTGATCATCCCGCCTGAAACGAGCTCGTCGCGCAGCAGATAAGCGCGATAGACATCGAGCGCACTCCTTCCGGCGCCCTGCTTCGGCTCGTCATCGACTGCGACGGACCCAGCTGCACTGGGACGGTCGGACCCGGGATCCGAAGCCGCTTCGCGCGCGTGCGGGTAGCCGCTGCCAAGCCCTCCTAACGTGGCGACGACTCCCATCCGGGACGTGTTCTGCAGAAATTCCCTGCGTTTCATCCAACCACTTCGACTTCGGCGTCAAAACGAGGCGGAAATTTTAACTCCATAAGTGCGCGGACGCGACCGCGCCGCGCCGCCCTCAATGCCGAAGGGGTCGAGCATCCCTCGGTCGTTCAGAAGATTCTGCGCGAAGAAGCCGAGCGCAAAGTTCTCACTCCACTGCAGGCTGGCGTCGAGATTCAGCATGTTGATGATATCGGACTTACCGACATGCCAGGGACCCGCAAAGTCTCCCAGGGTATATGTGGAACGACCTTGCTGGCTGTAATCGAGCCGCGCGGTTCCCGCATGGCCGTTCCAATCGAAGACACGCTCGACGGAAGCCGTTACGCCGTATTTTGGAATCAGATCGAGTGCATCTCCCACATGGTGGGTCGATAGGAGACCATTGATCTGGTAGAACTTCGAGTCGATGTAGTTGCCATTGAGGCTTACCGCCCAGGGCGCCGAAAGGCGCCACGCAAAGGACCATTCGATTCCCTTGATATCCGCATTGCCGGCATTCCTGAAGAAAAACTCGTTCTGAGCGTCCTGGGTGTTCGCGATGATCTGATAGTTTGTATAATCACTATAGAACAGCGCCGTATCGGCGCTCACGTGCCCATCGAGCAGCGCCATCTTCGTGCCGAGCTCATAAGTACGGACCGTCTCGGGGTCGTATGTCGGCTGGCCGAATCCGTTGAATCCACCACTGCGAAATCCCTTGGCGACGCTCGCATAGACATTGAGGTCATCGGACACTTTGTACTGCAGGTAAAAGCGCGGATTTGTCGACTGGAAACGGTCGCTCTGGTGCGTGCCGTTGAAATAGTCTTGATCGTCCTGAAAATAGCGCAAACCCGCGCCAAGCAGCCATCTTGCGCTTACGCGGTAGCTAGTGTCGCCGAAGACCGCCCGGGAATCATAAATATTGGTGGATGCAAACGTGTACGAACTCGCGGGATACGCACCGTCGGTGTCGTTATGCGAGTGCCGGTAGTACGCCCCGACTGTCCATTGCCACGGCGCAGAGCCCGTGGAAGTGAACCGCAGTTCATCCGTGAGCACCTGCGATACCTGTATCGAAGGATCCAGGTAGTTGTCGGACGGAGGGGCGGGTGGCGCGGCATTTTGGGAGCGAGTGCCGATATGCCGCGCCAGCTTGTCCTGGTTCAGATAGCTCGCCGTATTCAAGAAACGGAAACCGGAAAAATCGTAACTCACCGTAAGATTGTATACATCGTAGTCGTCCCGAGCGGTTGGCGTCGTCGTGAGGCCCAGTACCTGGACGAAATTTCCACGCTCGGTTTCGCCCTGATTTACCGAGCCATCGTTGCGATGAATCATCGCCATGGCGCTCACCGTCAGCTGCTGAACCGGCTGCCACAGGCCCTTGGCCCTCACGTTCACCAGATTCTGATCGTTGAAGTCCTTGCGGACCGCCGGCTGCTGATCTATCCAGCCACCTTCATGGTCGAAAGTGCCTACGATACGCAAGCCGAACTGATCGTTCACGACCGGCACATTGAGCATCGTCTCCACGCGTTGCCCTGGAGAGCCATTTTCGGTGAACAGGGTTGCCAAGTCCGCATTCATCGCAAATCGATCCAGCTGAGGATTGCGGGTGATAAATCGCACCGTGCCGCCGATCGAGCCTTCGCCATAAAGGGTGCCTTGCGGCCCACGCAGCACTTCCACACGCTCGAGATCGTAGGTGCGCAAATCCAGTTGCTGGCTGTAGGCATTACCCGTAGTGACGGAGGCTTCGTCCAGATACAGCCCGATCAGCGGAGAACTGCCAAAAATGTTGCTGATTCCGCGCAACATGACGCGACGCTGGAAGCTGCCGCTGCTGGCAACAGTCAGGCCAGGCACCGCCAGTGCAAGATCGTCTATGCTGGCGATGTTGCGTTTTCTCAGCTCGTCGGCACTGAGCGCAACAATGCTGATCGGCACATCGATCAGCCGTTCGTCGCGCTTTTGAGCGGTGACCGTGATCTCTCCAATCCTATCGTCCGGACCTTCTTGAGCAGATGCGGGGGTCGTCGGCGACGGCATGACGCCTGAGTTCTCGGCCTTGGCCCGAGCCACGCGGGTGAGTTCCGGCTGGATGTTCGGCGCCACGAATCCGGACGACGAGCCTTCCGTATCCGTAACTTTCTTGGCAGACGATGCAGCTCCCAGCACGACTGTCTTCTCATTCAGAAACTCAACGCTGATCCCTAAATGAGCCACCAGACGCTGGATCGCCTCCTTAACGGTCAGCTGCCCTGCCAGAGCCGGCGCGCGTAGGCCTTCGACCAATTCAGGATCGAACAGTATGTTCGTATTTGTTTGGCTGGCCACTGCTTTTATGGAGTCGTTCAGCGGCTGAGCCGGCAAGTCAAACCGTGCTGCCGCTGCCCCCCACACTTGCGTGACCTGCAGCGAGACAATAAGTACAGCAGACGTTAGAAGCGATCGGCACTTGATGGACATATGAGGCTCCCCGCCCGGCAGTCCCTTGCTGGATCTTCACAGTGTCAAACGGTCTTACATTAGACACGCGGGGAGACCAGTACCTCAGCAACTTTTCCTGGCGGTCGGGCTATTGCTCCGATACTCCTGGGCCGGCCAGTACGATTTCACCGGACGTCCGTCGGATTTCCAATTGATAGGCGTGCGCTACAGCCTCCACAAAATTCTCGGTGTCAGCTACGCCAAAGAGGCCGCTGACGCGAATCTTTGCTGCGCGAGAATCCTCGATTGTGATTCTCTTGTTGCTGTAGCGATTCATCTCCGCCACTGCATCGGCGAGCAGTGTCTTCTCCAAGTCGACTTGGCCGCGCCGCCACGCAGTCAGCTTGGAGATCTGAGGACTGTCCACCATGGGCGATTGGTTTTGGGCGAAGGTAACGCGCTGGCCTGGCGACAGCGTGAAAACTTCGGATTGAGTCGAACGCACGGTCGCATTCTGGTTCGGCGGGACGGATCGCCGCGACTGCATTTCCGTCAGCGCGGCAGGTGAGCCACTGATAGGGCCAACCGCAACCTTACCCTCCATCAGCGTAACTGCCAGTTTCCCTGATTCGCGACGTACCACGAACGCCGTTCCCAGAGCATGCACTTGACGATCGCCGGCCTGGACGATGAACGGACGATCGGCACGCCGCGCAACCTCGAACAGCGCCTCTCCTTTCCTGAGTTCGACGAGCCGGGTACTGTCGTCGAATCGGATGATCGCACGCGTATTCGTGTTCAGATGCACTCTCGTTCCATCCTCGAGCACGACGGTGCGTTGCTCACCAACCCCGGTCGATATCCCGCTGCCGGGGATATAAAACAGCGTCCCAATCACCGCGAGGACGGCGACCGCAGCGCAGACTGCCGCCGCACGAGCAAGGCTCACCCTAATTGCGGGAAATTGCCAACTATCGATGTGATCCATGGGGCGGCGGCGAAGTCGTCCAGAGGAATCCCATACCTCCGTGAGGAATTCAAATGCCTGCGCGTTTTTTGGGCTCTCGGCGAGCCACCGGCGAAATCCGGCCTCTGCTGCCGGTGTTCGGTGTGGGCCATGCAGGCGCGCCACCCAGCCAGCGGCTTCGGTACAAACTGCCTCGGATAGCTCTCTTCTTGTATCCATGCCCATTCCTATTCCTTTTTACTCGCGCGCGCCATCGCGGCCAGGGCACTCATCATGTGCTTCTCCACGGCACTTACACCCATTGCGAAACGCGCTGCGATCTGCGCATAGCTCAACCCATCAAGGCGATGCATGAAGAAGATTTCTTTGGTCCGTGGGTTCATCTCGTCGAGTGCCGTCCTCAATTTATCCAGGCATTGATCGGCCGCCAAAACCTCATCCGGTAGCGGATTGGTATCCACGAGGTGCTTGAGATCTTCAACATCATGGTCCACATACAGGTCCCGGTGAGCATCGCGATGGGCATTCAAGCTGAGCCGCAGTGCGGTGCTGGCTAGAAAGGCCTCAGGTTGCGAGACCTCACCTCCTTCCCGGCAGTATTGCTGCATCTTGAGGTAAGCCTCTTGGACAAGGTCTTCGGCCGTATCCTGCGTGTGGCCCTTGCGCAAGAGCATGCGTTGAATTCGCTTGAAGTAGCGGGGCAAGGCCATATCGGTAGCATGCCGGGTATACCCAAGGAGTCAACTCGTTGGGCATAGTCCGAGGGAATTTTTCAGTCGCGACTGAGGTACCGTCGAGCTGGGGTGTCTAGTATGGATGGGCCGTGAGAAGAGACTATGTCTCAGGAAGCAAGGCGACTCCTCGCGCATTCGCAACGCCGATTTCCGACGCATGACCGTCGAGCGCCTAACGACAATCGTGAACCAGCTCGGTTCTCGCATCGAGTTCAGAATGCGCCTACGCCCCATGTCATCCACCGATCGTCTCGCACCGCCACCGTAGTCGCCCCGTTGTTAGCCCCATGTATCTCTTCTACGGCTAGTTGAGGCGCGCTCCTTACGAGATATGAAGAACCGGTCCGAGGTTACCGCGTGCGGCAGCTGCCAGGAAGTTCTTGAGGTTGCCTGAGTGCTCGAGACTTATCGGGTCGTCTCCAGCCGGCCCCCGACTGAACGCCGGCTTAATTCCCTCATTCAGCTTTCTCTCAGCCGCGCATCCGCACACTGATTCCCGTGGGCGATACTCGATCCGCCCTCGAGGAGACCGATATGAAACGCACTGTGATTGCCGCGCTGATGCTCTCGTTACTTGCAGGCCCGATGGCTATGGCCGATCCGGGACAGGGCCGCTCTTATGGTGGCCACCGACAGCGCTACGAAGCGGCTCGTCACTATGAGCGGTATCGCGTCGCCGAGTACCGCAGATCCGCGCCCGATCGCGCCCATCATTGGCGCCGCGGCGACCGGCTGCCTGCCGCGTACTATGCACGCCCCTATCGGGTCTATGACTATCGGCGGTACCAGCTACGCTCTCCGCCGCGCGGCTACCACTGGGTACGCGTCGACCATGACGCGGTGCTGGCAGCGATTGCCACGGGTATCGTGCTGGACGTAGTTCTCAACTCGTTCCGCTGATGGCGAAGGACCGGAATTTTCGTAGTGCTGTAATGAAGGCGGCGGCGCATCGGATGCGCCGCCCGCTCGTGCAAAAGCGCTCGCCTCAGAAATATTGAGCACAGGGTCTGCCAAGCTCGTTTTGACAGATCAGAAACCCGCCGCGCACCGGTTCCCGACAGGCGACATGGAGCGCCGCGTAATGTATCGTTCGCGCCTGCCATGAATCATTTCTTTGGAAGGACTCCTCGTTCGAGAACGTTTCGCAGGTGCGTCCTGAGGCTCGTGCCGCCTCTGGCAGCGATGTTTGCCGTGCTGTCGGCCAACACGGCTGTAGCGACCACGTACGAGCTGGCCACCGACGGCTCCGCGGTCTTCGGCGAGGACCTGCACATCAAGGCCCGACAGGAAGACACCCTCCTCGACATCGCGCGGCGCTACAGCATTGGCTACGAAGAGATCCAGCGCGCCAATCCGGGCGTGGATCTGTGGATTCCGGGCGAGGGCACGGACATCGTGATTCCTGGCCGGCGCATCCTGCCGCCTGCTCCCCGCGAGGGGATCGTCGTCAATCTTCCCGAGCATCGGCTGTACTACTTCCCCAAGCCGAAGCGGCGCCAGAAGCCGGTGGTGATCACCTATCCCGTCAGTATCGGCCAGCTGGACTGGAATACTCCGCTCGGCCAGACGCATGTGGCCGCCAAGGAAAAGATGCCGTACTGGTATCCGCCGGAATCGATTCGCAAGGAGCATGCGGCGCGCGGCGAGCCATTGCCGCGCCGGGTGCCGCCCGGGCCGGACAATCCGCTCGGCGCGTACAAGATGCGCCTCGCGGTCGGTGACGGCACATATCTGATTCATGGCACCAACAATCCCATGGCCGTGGGCATGGCGATCACGCACGGTTGCATCCGGATGTATCCGGAGGACATCGAGGCGCTGTTCCCGCAGGTGCCGGTCGGAACAAAGGTGTGGCTCATCAACAAGCCGGTGAAAGTGGCTTATGCGAACGGCGAGCTGTTGCTCGAGGTACATCCGCAGGTGGACGCCCAGGGCCAGTCGATGGAGCCGGACCTCGACCTGCTTTCGCAGATGCTGGTCGAGGCGCTGGGAAATACCACGGCGGCGATCCACTGGGACTATGCACGCGAGACTCTTCAGGCGGCCATCGGCATGCCGACGCTGGTGGGGCTGGAAGCGGAGCTGGATTCTGCGCCAGAGCCGGCCTTGACGACTTCCGCAACCGATGCGCCGAGCCCGTCGACGTCTGCCGGGAACCATGCATCTTCGAATCATTAACGCTCGCTGCGTGTAGCGCGATGCGCAGTGCGCGTCTGAAGGAAGCATCGCGGTCCATCCTACGTGACGTTAGAGACGGAAGGAACATGAGCACGTGGTCGCGCGGCCGCCCCTTCGGCACGCTGCCGATTTTTGCAGACTCCGCGCGCACCGGAACCGATGGACGGCATATCGATAGCTTGACCTGACGCGCGATACGTCTGAACTTTCGGGAGCCATCATTCGATGGATCACCTGAGTCCCGAGCCGGGATCCCCAGACGCTCAATTCGTCGTTTTCTTTTCGGCCTGAAGCACCGCCTGCACGCCGTGCATGAAGGCCAGCGGCCAGACCGTCATGTGCCTTTCGCCGGGGAAGACCTCGCTAGTCAGCTCCAGCCCGGGAATTACGGAGGTCTTCAGCAGCTTCGCCATGCGGTAGAAGCTGCTGGTCAGCTGCCACTGCGCGAGGTACGGCTCGAATTCCTCTTCAGTGCCGACGGACATGTAGACGCGCACGCCGCTCAGTGATTTTCCCGAAGCGATGAATTTGCGCGCATCGTCGAGGACGAATTCGTAGTTGTCGTACTGCGTTCCGCCGGGAGTGCGGCCGTTGTAGATCACGCCGGGACTGCTGATGATGTAGTTCTTGAACAGCTCCGTTTTCGTGAACAGCGTGAACAGCCCGAAGCCTCCGCCGGCGGAATGCCCGAAGTACGTGCGATCGCCGGGCGCGGTCGGATACTTCCGGTCGATGAACGGCACCAGCTCCTCGGCGATGAAGCGCTGGAAATCCTCGGCGCCGTAGAAATTTTTGGCGCCCTTCTCAGCCATCGCCACGCCTTCGATGGGCGGCGGCGGCCTGCCCGCCAGGTTTGGATACCCTGGGAACGTGAAATCCCGCGATCTGAGCATCCAGCCGGCTGCCGGCGAGTCGCTCGGGTAGCCGATCGCGACCAGGATGAACCGCTGCGCATCACCTCCCGGGAACTGAAGCAGGTAGGAGATCCCTTTGAACAGATCGAAGACCAGATTGCCGTCGCCGGTATACACGACCGGGAAACGGGTGGTCTCCCCTTTCGTCTGAGATGGCCGCATGACCTGCACCTTGAACGTCTGCCGCACGTACTTCGACGGGATCATGTGCGTTTCGGCCGCCGGGTAGTAGCTGCGCGTTTCCTGTGCGCGGATCGCGGTTGACAGGAGGACGGCGGAACAAACGGCAAGTGAGCAGAACGTGAGACGGAAGGAACGTACGAATCGGGTTCGCATAGCGTCAGCGCCTTTCATCTGTACAACTTAAATTGTCGATGGAGATTACCGGTGTGCCGCAAAATCTCCACTATCGCCCGAACTCGTATTGGAGCTGCAGTCCCACGGTGCGCGGTCGTATGCGCGCGTTCCAATTGTCGACGCCGATGAACGCCTTGACCGGGGCGCCTTTTTCATTGTTGATGTTGTCGGCATAGAGCGTCGCCGTCCAATTCCTGGGCGAGTCGATCGAGAAGCTGGCGCGCGCCAGCAGCATGGAATCGCCGTCCTGAACCACCACACGCCCGCCCAGGATGTTCCGGTAGGCTTGCGAGGAAGTGTAGTGGGCGGAAGCCGCAATTCGTCCCGTCAAACCGTTGCCCGCAAGCGCAAACGAGTATTGCGCCGATGTGCCCGCGGTCATTTCGGGCGAAGAGCTGGAACGATCTCCCTCATTGAAAAGAATCAGGCCATCCGACATGACGTTGCCATCCAGCTCGAGGTTGTTCCAGCTGAGACTGGCGTTCAGGACGAGATTCTCCGCCGGCTCCACCGACACCGACAGGTCCGTCCCCATGCCGCTGGCGCTCGCGCCGTTCACGACCGCCTGCACACGCAGGTTGTTTACGTACGGCACGCCCAGGAACAGATGGATATCCTGCCAATCCATGTAGTAGACCGATGCATCATAGGTGAGCGCGCCGCCCGCGAGGCTGCCCTTCGTGCCCACCTCGTAGTTCCTGAGTTTGTCGGGCCGCACCGTTGGAAAGCCCACCGGCAAGCCGATCTGCGGGAAACCGCTGCGAAATCCCTGCGAGAAGGAGGCGTACACTGTCTGCCGCTGCGACGGATGCCAAGTTATGACGCCGCGGGGAGTATTGGCTGTGTACGATCCAGTTTCGCTGCCGGTAGGTGCGAGCGGCGTTCCAAACCCTTGATTGCCCCACGCATCCTGGGAGACGTCGTCCCGAAAGTGGCGCAATCCAACCGTCAGCTCCAGCCGGCCCTGCAGGAACAGGCGGGTCAGCTCTCCGAACACGGCATAAGACTTCGAAGTGCTGTCGCTCAGGTTTCCCGGCACCACTCCATAGAGCCCGGTGAAGTAGGTCAGATCCTTCTCCGTGGCGCGGCGGTACATTCCGCCCGCGGACCAGCGCCAGGCCCCCTCCAGCGAGGAGTTGAGATTGAATTCCTGCGAGAAGATGGTGGAATCGATGCCCGTAAAGAAAATGGAATTCGGCGCGTTGAAGAAGGGCACATCGAGCCCCAGGGAGCCTTCGTTCGCATAGTCGAGATAGCTCGTGGCGCTGGAAAGCGAGAGCGCCGGGAACTGGTAGCCGATCTTCAGGCCATAAGCGTCGTAGTCCGTCGCCGTCGGCTGATCGAGCACTGAATCCTCCTGGTCGACCGTACGGCCTACGGAGGGCGCCCCGGTGTCGTTCCGTGAACTCCAGGCGGACAGGCCGATCGCCAGCTCCTGCGTCGGTCGCGCATCGATTTTCAGGCGGTATGTTTGTATCCGCGCGTCGTTCGCATCCTTCTTGTTCGGCTGATCGATCCATCCGCTGTCGTTCTGGTAACCGGCAATCGCTCGGACGGCGAGCTTGTCCTGGATGATGGGGAAGTTTGCAGCCACATCGCCCCGATAATTGTTTCCGCCCTGTTCCGTCGCCGATCCGGAGATGCGCGTCTTCAGCTCGAATCGGCTCAAGTCCACATCGTGGGTGAGTACACGCACGACGCCGCTCAAGGCGCTCGCGCCATAGAGCGTTCCCTGCGGACCCCGCAGCACCTCGATCCGCTCCAGATCGAAGGCGTTGGAGTCGGGACCCATGCCGGACCTCACCAGGCCGAATGGAACTGAATCGAGATAATAGGCAACCGGGCTCGCGCCGGCGCCAAAGGGCCGCGCGGGGGCGGCGCCGCGCACCACCACGATGGTTCCGCTGCCCAAATAGTTTTGCTGCGTGGCCACGCCGGGGACTTTGTTGAGCGCCTCGGATACGCCTTGGACGGTGGACTGATCCAGATCCGCACCGCGCAGAACCGTCATCGAAATCGGAACGTTCTGCAGCCGCTCCTCGCGCTTCTGCGCGGTAACGACGATTTCTTCGAGCTTATCGCCCTGCGAAGCGCCCGGCGCGTTGCGGGGGTCCTGTTTGTCCTGCGGGTTTTGTCCAGCTGCGGAGCTGGCATCGATTGCAACGGCGCTGGCTTGCGTCAAGCGCAGCGTTCCCGCTCCGGCGCCATTCGAGCTTACGGTGTTGCCCCGGACGGCTCTCGGACCGTCGGCCTCGATGGTGACCGCATTGTCCGAAACCACGCGGAATTTCAGTCCCGTGCCTTCGAGGATCACGCTCAACGCTTCGCGCGCGGTGCGCTCGCCGGTCACGCCGCGGGAGTTGACGTTCGCGAGGTCCGCCGTCGCGGTCATGACCTGAATGCCGGCCTGGTCCGCGAAGCTGAACAGCGCCGCCGACAAAGTCTGCGCCGGAATGCTGAAAGTCAGTTTCGCATCCAGATCGGCCGCAGCCGCGGTGCTCAAGAAACCAGCGGTCCCGAGCGTTGCGATGAAATTGGCGATTCTGAACATGCCGACTACCCCTCTCTGCTGACGGCGCTGCGCGCTCGCTGCGGCAACGTCATCGTTTCTCCTCTTCCGACAGAGAACCAGACGGCAAAAGCCACGCCCTTTGCCGGCAGATCGAAAGGACCGCAGGCCTCTTTCGACAGAGAATTAGACGGGTGAGATCGAAATTTTTGAAAAATCCTTGCTGTCAGGAAGCGCTCGGAGCCGCATCGGTGGCGGCGCGGCGCTCGAGCACGACATGCCGCGAGTCGACGTTGCGCAGCTCGATCGGGAACAGATGCCGCACGCCCTCGAGCCATTGGGCGATGCGGTCGTCGAATATCGTGCCGCTGAATTGCAGGTTGGCGAGCGAGGGATCGCCCAGCAGGATCTCGCGGTCCGAATAGCGGTTGAGGGTGGCGACGACCACGCTCAGCGGCTCGCCTTCGAAGCGGAGCTTTCCGGGCATCCAGCCGCCCGAGGACTTCGACTCCGCGACACGGACTGCAGACTTCGGATGCATGGAGTCGATCCGGATTCGCTCACCTGCTTGCGCGCGCAACGGGCTCACACCCTTCACTCGCCTTCCGGTATTGATTTCAACCGCGCCTTCTTCGACCGCGACGGAGACGATATTGGCCTCGCGGCGCACGGAAAATGCAGTACCGATGGCGGTGACGAGGACATCTCCAGTCTTGACCACAAAGGGCCGCTTGGGATCGCGGCTCACTTTGTAGAACACCTCACCTTCGTCGGCCACGATGAGGCGCCGGTCGCGCGTGAAGTTGACGGCGACGCCCGTCAACCCGCCCAGATCGAGATGCGAGCCGTCCGGCAGTACCGTGGCTTGATGCTCGCCGCGCGAAGTCGCAATGCGCTCCTCCAGCAGCGAACGCTTGGACCATTGATCCATTGCGATGGCTACGCCGAGAAAAGCGACTGCCACGGATGCGGCGATCGCAGGCCACCGCCAGCGACGGGAGGGCTGCCTGACCGGCGCGGGCGACGTTTCGATCTGCAGATCGGGCGGCAGGTCCAGAGAGGACGCGACGTCCCAGGCTTCCTGAATATGCTCGAAGGCGCAGCGATGCTCGGGATCGGCTTCCATCCACGCCAGCCATGCGGTGTATTCCTCGGATTTCGCATCGGCGCTGCGCGCAACCACGAACCAGTGGGCTGCCGTTTTCAACAGCTCCGGCGAGGTGCTCATAGCAGACCTCCAGTGTCGGCTGGCTTCTTCTTTGGCGCCGAAGTGCCTCGTGCGCGCGACTCATCGATGGCCTGGCGACAGCACACCAGCGCATCGGCAATATAGTTGCGAACGCTGCGCTCGCTCAGGCCCATTCGGGCCGCGACTTCCGGCAGATCGAGCTCGGCGAAGTTGTGCAGCGCAAAGGCCTGGCGGATCTTGGGAGGCAAGGTCGCCATCGCGCGCCGCACCGCCTCCAGCTCGTCGGTTGCCGCCGCCGCCCGCTCCGGGGAAATTTCCTCGACGCGGGAAACAAAGACCGGATCGCGGTGCACGGCGCGCCGCACACCGTTCATTCGCAGCCGGTCGGTGGCAATGTTGAGCGCGGTACGAAAGAGATAGGCCCGCAGATAGCTGACCGTGCCGAGCCGATCGAGCTGCAGCATGCGCACGTAGGCTTCCTGGGCGACGTCGCGGGCTTCCTGATCGGAGTGCAGCTTCGTGCGCAGGAGATGGATGAGCAGGGCGTTGTGCTCTTCGAACAGGCGCGCGAGTCCCGGGGCGGCGGTCGCGTCCGCCGTGCCGCTCTCTTGGCGATCGATCGAGTCGGGTGGAGAACGTGGCGGCGACATGGCCTTGGTGCGGATGGCAGGGGACGGGTCTAACGCACTAATAAGACGGTTGACCCGCGAATTCTTGCAGAAATAGTTCTACGAGCGTGCATCGAACGTCTTGGGGTTCCCGCAATGCAACGAGGTCCACACATAGGACGTGATCACCAGCGCCAACGCGGAATCGCTGGCTCAATGACTCATTTGCCCAGGCGCGCCCTGATGTCGACATACGCTGCATCGATGAGGTTACCGAGCGCCGCAGCGTCGACGTCTCGAGCAGGCCGAAGCTTCACGTGACGCATGCGCTTACCCGTTCCCTCCAACAGGCGGCCCGGATCCTCGAGCGACGCCCCGTGGAAAAAGCCGACGTTGACGTGATCCTTGAACACGGCGACGTAGCCAAACGCCGCATCGCCGACACAGGCGGTGGGGAATCCATCGTGCATCAGCTCGCGCACGTCGCGGCCGCATTTGCGCATGTGCACAAACCACTTTTCCGCGAGCGCCTGGAGGTCGTCACGCTGCTGACGCAGCCAGTCATCGATCGCCGCGCTGTGTTTGACGGCTGACGGGAATCGCATGATGTCGTCCATCGTGTCGCGCCTCTATACGGCTGAATCAAATGTCGGGGATCTGCCAATCGATCTCGGGCTTGCCCGCTTTGCGCAAGGCGGCGTTGATCTTCGAGAAGGGCCGGCTGCCAAAAAAGCCTTTATATGCGGACAACGGCGACGGGTGCGCGCAGCTGACAATGGTATGGCGCCGGGTGTCGATCAAGCTGATCTTTTTCTGCGCAGGCCCGCCCCAGCACACGAACACCACGGGACTGCTCTTCTCGCTCACTTTGCGGATTACGGCAGTGGTGAAGGTTTCCCAACCTTTGTTGCGATGGGACATCGGCTCGCCCGCGCGCACTGTCAGCACCGTGTTGAGCATGAGGATGCCCTGCTCCGCCCAGTGTCCAAGGTAGCCGTGATTCGGGATGCGCACGCCCACGTCGTCGTGCAGCTCTTTGTAGATGTTGACGAGCGAGGGCGGCAGCCGCTTGACGTGGGGTCGCACCGAAAAGCACAGCCCATGGGCCTGACCAGGGCCATGATATGGATCCTGGCCCAGCAGCAGCACATTCACAGCGTCGAAAGGAGCGGCCTTGAAGGCATTGAACACGTCCGCCTCCGGCGGATAGACGGTGTGACGCTCGCGTTCGGCGTCAACGAACCGGCTGAGCTCCGTGAAGTAAGGTTTCTCGAGCTCGGCGGCGAGCTGAGCTTTCCAGGACGATGGCAGAGAAACCTCCACCGTTCAGGCCTTCCCCATCAGGCTGGCCAGGCCCGCCTCGAAGTCCCTGCCGATCATGCTGTCCATGCTCATGAAGACCTGCATGACTTTGGACACGAATGGAGCAGGCCCATCCATGCGCCAATCCACCCGTGTGGCGACTCCCTCAGGGATCACACCGGCGATGATTTTGAGCATGGCTCATCCCCCGAGGTTCTTATAGGAAAGTCTTTGCGAGTACCCTTTATCTTAATGCGAAAAAAGTACCGTCGGTGTCGAGTTCCGGAACGGCCCGGGCGGGCCCGTCGTGCGTTGCAAACCGGACACTGCAACACCGGCTTCGAGTACTCTTCGCAATTCAATGCCCTGGCAGTTCCGAGGACGCCGTATGGATGAATCGATACCTGCGCAACCCACAGCTCATACCCCGATCCACGTCCAGTGGACCGGTGGAATGCAGTTCGACGCGGGGCGTGCGGAGGGTCCAAAGGTCCGTATCGACGGACATGCCAAAGCCGGCCCGAGTCCTGTCGATACGCTGCTCGTTTCGATCGCGACGTGCGCGGCGACGGACGTCGTGGAGATCCTGCAGAAGCAGCGCACGCCCGCCGAATCGCTCAGTATCCGCGTCGAGGCGACGCGAGTCGTCGGCACGCCCCGGCGGCTCGCCTCGGTGGTTCTGCATTTCGTGATCCGGGGCCAGGGGATCATTCGGGCGAAGGCGGAACGTGCGCTGGAGCTGTCGGTGGAGAAGTATTGCAGCGTTCGTTCCTCTCTCCGCGGGGATGTACCGGTGACGTGGACCCTCGATCTGGGAAGCTGAAGAGCCGCCGCCTGGCGGCCATGGACAAGGCTCTCCCCGCGGGGATAGTTTTTGCGAACCTCACGCAGATGCGAAAAATGTCGTCAGTCCTGTCGGAATCGGGGACGGCCGGACGTCCTCGAGGCTGAACCGACCAGAAACATCCCAAGGAGACCACCATGCCTGCCAATACCGTCCGCCTGCACCGCGTCCTTCGTGCCAAGCCCGATAAAGTCTATCGCGCGTTTACCGATGGGGAAGCCCTCGCCCGATGGCTGCCACCCAATGGATTCACCTGCAAAGTCGATCACGTCGACGCCAAAGTCGGCGGCACCTTCAAGATGGCCTTCCGCAACTTTTCCACCGGCAACGGCCACTCCTTCGGCGGGAAGTACCTGGAGCTCGTGCCGGGCGAGCGCCTCGTATACACCGATAAATTCGACGATCCGAAGCTGCCGGGAGAGATGCGCGTCACCGTGACGTTGAAATCCGTCATCTGCGGGACGGAACTGAACGTCACGCAGGAAGGCATCCCCGAGGCGATTCCTGTGGAATTTTGTTATCTCGGATGGCAGGAGTCGCTGGAGCACCTGGCACGGCTCGTGGAGCCGGTGATTCCGGATTGACCAGGCGCGCAAACCGGGGCGTTCGTCGGACGTGAGCACCTGCGAACGCCTCGGGTCACGGCCATCAATGCAATCCTGCTCTCCGAATCAGATCGCCCGCACGATCAGGAAGATCCCTGCTCCCACGACAATGGCTCCGACGCATCGCGCGACGCGCTCGCCCGCCGGCATCAGCCGTTCAATGATAATGGCCGCCATCACGACGGCCATTGCGCGCAGATCCATGATCCCGATGACGAGGAGGGTCGCCGTCAGGCCGGCGCAGCATCGGACGCAGTTGAGGCCGAGCCGCACGCCCTGTCGCCAAGCCGTGCCGGCATCTGCGGATACCATCCAGCCGGCAGCAGGCATCTCACGGCAGCAAGCAAGCCGGCGTGCCTTCCACGCGGTGAACTGAAGAGCACCGGCAAGCAGGACCACCAGGCCCGCTGCAATCGGCACGGCCTGCGCCACCGCCGGCTGCTGCATCTCAACCGCTGTCAACGCAACGCCGGCCGGAAAGGTGACCGCTCCCAACACGATCCAGACGACGAAGTATCCCGCTCCCATGGCCACCGTGAGCCGGCCCAGGCGCGACTCGCCTGCACTACCGAGCGCTTGCCGGTAACGCCACAACATCGGCGCCAGGACCGGCAGCATCATCGCCACCATCATCACGCTCCACATGCCGACAAACGATGCCGCCGCGCCGAGCCATGTTTGTCCCGGCAGCCGCATCCAGGCCATCGACATCGTCCAGCCACCGGGCATCGGCATCACATCCATCGCGGACATGGACGTGCACCAGACAATGGTCGCCGCCGCGCCGGCGGCGAACAACAGTGCCGAGGCGGCGAAGAACGTCCGGTCGGAAACCTTCCCGTCAGCGCTTGCCATACTCATCATGACGACGCCACCAGGCGTTGGTCTCATTGCGCCCCTTGGGCGCACGATCCAGCCATTGGTACATGCCCCACAGGCCGTCCAGGCCGCGTCCGTATGTCGAATACGTGTGATAAACGACGCCGTCCTCGAGCACGAATGCGCTCATTCCCGGTCGTTCGCGCAAGTATGTGGCCTTGTCGGTTCCGCTCATGGTCGCGAACAGCGTAGCGCCATCGGCAGTGGAGCGCGAGGGGACATGGACGACGGGCCGCTCGCGGTGATAGTTGTACTCGATGCCTTCCTCACTTTGCTGCTTCGGGGTGAACCCGACGCCGAAGTCATGGTTGAAATCGCTGCCGAACGAGGATGCCCAGGAAAAGGTCCATCCCATCCTTTGTTTGTAGGCTTGCAGCTTTTCGAGCGGCGCCCGCGACACCGCCATCAGGGTGACATCGTGATTGGCCAAGTGGACAGCGATGCCGTTGAACCCGTCCGCGATTCCCGAGCAGGACGGACAGCCTGCCGTGTAGTCAGGCCCGAACATGAAGTGGTAGATCTGAAGCTGCGAGCGTCCCTGGAAAAGATCCGCCAGCGAGGCGCTGCCGTTCTCGGTCTGGAACCGGTATTCCTTGTCTACGCGAACCCACGGCAGCGCCTGGCGGCGGCGCGCCAGCTCATCGCTGCGTCGCGTGAGGTCTTTTTCCGCCTCGAGCAGCTCGATTCGTCCGGAAAGCCAGTCTTCCCGGGTTCCGGTAGTGTGCTGAGTCATCGCTTCTCTCCTATGGTTGTCGGCCTTGGGATAGTCTAGGCCCCGGATACCGCGAGCCAGGAGTTACAAGTTTGGCGGGATTTCGATGGATTCACTGATCACGGCCGCGGCCCGCGCCCTGGCAGCGGGCGACCCGCTCGGGGCATTGAAGCGGGTGGCCTTGCGGGACGACGCGCCGAGCCTGGCGCTGCGAGGGATCGCCATGGCTCAGCTCGGCGACTTCGCTCGGGCGAAAACGCTGCTGCGAAGCGCGGCGCGCGCATTCCGTCCGGCGGAGACCGTGGCCCGTGCCCGTTGTGTCGTCGCCGATGCAGAAATTGCCTTCGCCTCGCGGGACCTGGGCTGGCCCCCGAAGGAGCTGGAGGCGGCGAGGGCAACCTTGGAAAAGCGCGGCGATCGGGTGAACGCCGCCCATGCGCGGTATCTTCAGGTGCGGCGCCTTCTCCTGCTGGGACGTCTCGATGAAGCGGAGCGCCTGCTCGCGAAGCTCGATCCTGCTTCCCTCCCTCCGGCGCTGGAAGCCACGCATGAATTGATCGCTACGGGGCTTGCCATGAGGCGCCTGCAGACCCAGGCAGCGCGGGCCGCCTTGGCCCGGGCCGAGACCGCAGCACGCAGGGCCGGTATCGCTGCCCTGACCGCGGAGATCGAAAACGCATCTCTCGTCTTGAATTCACCCGCGGCGCGGCTGATCGCGCGCGATGGGGAGCGTCCGCTCCTGCTCGAAGACCTCGAGGCGTTGCTGGCATCGAAGACATTCGTCGTGGATGCCTGTCGCTACGTCGTGCGCGACAAACAATCGACGGTCGCGCTCGCGAGGCGTCCCATTCTGTTCACGCTCGCGCGAGCGCTGGCTGAAGCGTGGCCCGCAGACGTTTCGCGAGGCGTTCTCATCGCGCGGGCCTTCAGGATGAAGATGCCCGATGAGACGCATCGCGCGCGGTTGCGAGTCGAGATCGGGCGGCTCCGCGCGGTGCTCAAGCCCCTAGCGGGCGTGAGCGCGACGCAAGAGGGGTTTGCGCTGATGCCGCGCCGATCGCGAGAAGTTGTGGTGCTGGCGCGGCCTATCGAGGAACAGCATGCCGCGGTGCTCGCCTTCCTGTCCGATGGCGAGTCGTGGTCGAGCTCCGCTTTGGCGCTTGCGCTGGATGCCAGCCAGCGGACCGTGCAGCGCGCGCTCGATTCGCTCGCGCAAGCCGGGAAAGTGCAGTCCTTCGGCCGCGGCCGCGTGCGCCGCTGGGTGACCCCGCCCGCGCCGGGATTCGCGACCCCCTTGTTACTCCCCGCTCCGCTGCCCGGCGATTAGGATCTCTCCAACGCAACTCAGTTCGGGAGAATCGACGTGAAGACATCCGCGGCCGAAATCATTCGCGAATACGGTCCTTTTCCAGGCGTCGAGGCCGTGCATGGCGTCACGCACGACGGCCGGCAGCCCTGGTTTGCATCCGGCGACAAGTTGAACGCGCTCGATCCCGCGAGCGGGAAGATCGTGCGCTCGATCGACGTCGCCGCGCATGCGGGGACGGCCTTCGACGGCAAGCATCTGTTCCAGATCGCCGAAAAGCGCATCCAGAAGATCGATCCGAAGTCGGGGCGCGTACTCGCCACGATCCCGGCGCCCGCCGATGGCGGCGACTCGGGGCTGACTTGGGCCGAAGGGTCGCTCTGGGTGGGGCACTACCGGGAGCGGAAGATCCATCAGATCGATCCGGATACCGGCAAGATCCTGCGCACGCTCAGCTCGAACCGCTTCGTCACCGGAGTGACCTGGACGGACGGCGAGCTGTGGCACGCCACGTGGGAGAACGACGAAAGCGAGTTGCGGCAGGTGGATCCCAAGACGGGCGAGGCGCTGCAAAGCCTGAAGATGCCGGCGGGCGCGTTCGTGTCAGGACTCGAGTCGGATGGGCGCGACACGTTCTTCTGCGGAGGTGGGAAGAGCGGAAAGATCAGGGCGGTCCGGCGGCCGAAGGGCGGTTGAAGGCGCGGGGATGGGACATTTCCCCTGATGCCGAGCGCAGGCGTCAGGAGACTGCGCGTCGAGTGCGGATTTCCTGCGCTCGCGCAGGCAGTGTGGAAGCTCGCCACTCAGCGGCACGCGATTTCTCCGGCGGAACAGAGGTCGCGCTCGAGCGGTCCATCACTCCGAGACTTCAGCGGCCCGTCAGCCGATCGAGATTCTCCGGATATCGTGCGCCTTCCACCTTGATCTTCGAAGCAGCGTGATCGATCTCGCGCAGGTCATCCGGCGTAAGCTCGACGTCGAGCGCGCCCAGGTTCTCGTCCAGGCGCTCCAGTCTTCGCGTGCCCGGAATCGGCACTATCCACGGCTTCTGCGCGAGCAGCCAGGCAAGCGAGATCTGCGCAGGCGTCGTCTGCTTGCGCTTTCCGATCCGATGCAGAAGCTCGACGAGCGCCTGATTCGCCTGCCGCGCTCGTGGCGCGAACCGTGGAAGACCGTTACGAAAATCGGCGCTGTCGAACTGCGTCGTCTGGTCGATCTTGCCGGTGAGGAATCCTCTACCCAGCGGACTGAACGGCACGAAGCCGATGCCCAACTCTTCGAGCGCCGGCAGCAACTCGGCCTCCGGTTCGCGCCACCATAGCGAATACTCGCTCTGCACCGCGGTTACCGGCTGCACGGCATGCGCGCGGTGGATCGTGCTCACGCCAGCTTCCGAAAGGCCGAAGTGCCTGACCTTGCCGGCGCTGATCAGCTCTTTCACCGTGCCCGCGACGTCTTCGATCGGGACGTTCGGATCGACGCGATGCTGGTAAAGCAAATCGATGGTCTCGATCCTGAGCCGCTTGAGCGATGCATTTGCGACTTCCTCGATGTGCTCCGGCCGGCTGTCGAGACCGGACCAGCCCCTTCCGCCGCCTGCATCGGGTGCGAAGCCGAACTTGGTTGCGATCTTGACCCGATCGCGCACTGGAGCCAGCGCTTCGCCGACCAGCTCTTCGTTGGTGAACGGGCCGTAGACTTCCGCGGTGTCGAAGAGCGTGACGCCGCGCTCCACGGCCGCGCGGATCAAGGATATCGCCTCTTGTTTGTCCATCGGCGGACCGTAGGCGTGGCTCATGCCCATGCAGCCGAGACCGAGAGCGGAAACCTGTAGATCGCTCCGACCGAGCTTGCGTTGCTGCATATGCTTCTCCTGTGATGAGGCGCTGCCGGTCGATCGGCGGACGCGTGCAGCAAAGTGCAGGGACCGATTATATCAGTCAACACCTTGACAACGGCGCGACATCGGATGGGACGAGGTGGTTGTGACAGCCGGGCCGAGCTGGGAGAGACAGTCAAAGCGCTCACCGACGGACAATTAGCCTCTCTCGAAAGAAGTTTCAGCCGGCGAAATAGCGTCAGCTTGCTGAGCCCAATCGGAGGGCGCATGATTGCGCGCCCGCGATTCGGAGAAAGGTCATGGCAAATCCCTTCGTGCACGTAGAACTTACAACGTCCGATCTTGGCGAGGCCAGGAAATTTTATGGCGCTTTGTTCGGCTGGCAGCTCGAGGACTTCCCCATGGGCGACGCCGGGAACTACACGATAATCAAAGTCGGCGAGGGGACCGGCGGCGGGATGTATCAGATGAAAGATGCGCCGCCGATGTGGTTGTCGTACGTGCTGGTGGACGACATCAAGGCGGCGACGCAGAAGGCGAAGTCGCTCGGCGCGACCACTGTCAAGGAGAACCAGGAAGTGCCGGGCATGGGCTGGTTTACGATTTTCAAAGATCCGCAGGGCGCCATGCTGGCGCTGTGGCAGGCGAAGTCCAGATCCTGAGTTTTTTCGTCTGACCTCGCGGATCCTGCGACTTTCCCATCAGATGTTGCCCGCGCCCCGCAACCGCTCCATCATAGGCATCGATGTCGGCAGCGCGGCTCATCGTCGGATTCATCCGCCTTCACTGGCTCGCACTATGCGTTACCGCCGGCCTGGTGTCGCTCTATGCCCTGGGCGGCTTCTGGCTGGCGCCCCGCGTGGCGCGGGCTCAGCTCGAAGAGCATGTCGCGCAGACTTTGCACCGCAAGATTTCCGTTGGCGAAATCCGCTTCAATCCCTTCACCTTCGAAGTCACCATCGGTGACTTTTCTCTGCAGGAGGCGGATGGCGCGCCGCTGGTGGCGTTTCGGCGGCTCTACATCAATGCGGAGCTGGCGTCGCTGTTGCAGCGGGCAGTAGTTCTCAAGGCGGTACAGCTGGAGGCGCCGAGGATCGATGTGGTCGTCGCCCGGGACGGCTCGGTGAACCTGGCCAACCTGGTGCCGCCCTCGGACCCGCAGGCGGCCAAAGAGCCGCCGCCACGGGTGCACATCGGGAAGCTGGAAGTCACCGAGGGACGGCTGGGGCTGGCCGACTATACGCACGCGCGGCCGTTCACCGCCGGGGTGACACCCATCAAGTTCACGCTCACCGACTTCAAGACGGACGTGGGCTACGAAAACGCCTACGACTTCGCCGGCACCACGACGTCCGGCGAGCGGCTGGAATGGAATGGCGTTTTCACCGTGGATCCGCTGGGATCCACCGGACGCTTCAGCGTCACGGGATTGAAGATGAAGACGGCGGACTCCTATGCGCGGGAGTCGCTGCCGTTTCGTTTGGTGGCTGGAGAAGCCACGCTCCAGGGCGACTATCGTTTCACGTTCAATCCGGCGTTCGCATTGGACGTAAACCTGCCCACGATGCAGGTGCGTGAGCTGGCACTCGCCGAGGATGGCAGTACCGCATCCCCGCCGATCGTCGTCGGTGGTATCGATGTCCAAGACGTAGCGTTTTCCTACGGCAAACGCGATCTGGGCATGAAGCGCATCGAGGTGCGCGGCGCGCGTGTGGACGCGGCGCGCGCATCCGACGGGACGCTCAGCCTGATGCGATTGTTTGGCGGTGGAACGGCGACTGACCAGAGGACGGCCGCATCCTCCCGGGCGACAAATGAAGCGGCGGGAACAAAGGTGAGCACGGTCACTCCCGTGGAGAAGTCCGGGGCGTGGCGGATGCACGTCGATGAGATTCGCCTGGCCGACGCGGCGGTGCGTCTCGAGGATCGTGGCGTGTCGCCTGCCGCCCGCTTCCAATTGTCCCCGGTGCAGTTGACGGTGCGAGGCTGGAGCACCGATCCGGCGGCGGAGCTGCAAGTCGACGCCGATGTCGGCTTGGACAAGGGCGGCAGGTTTCTCGCTAAAGGCTCCGCGCGGCTGCAACCGCTGAGCACGGAGATCTCCGTCGATCTGACCGGCGTCGACCTGCCGATGCTGCAGACGTACCTCGAAAGCACCACGGCATTGACGCTGCAATCGGGCAAGCTGGCCGTCAAGGGAAAGCTGTCTTACGGTGCGACGCCCGAATCGGCCCCGCCGATGAAGTTCGCCGGCGAGATTCAGGTGAATGATCTGCGCACCACCGACCGGCTCGTGAACCAGGACTTCGTGAAGTGGCGCGCGCTGACGATCTCCGGCATCGAGCTTTCCCGGAATCCGGGCAGGCTCGGCATCGAGCGCGTCGTTGCGAGGCAGCCGTATGCCAGCGTGGTGATCGCGCAGGACACTTCGCTGAATGTAACCAGCGTTCTCAATCCTGCGGCGAGTGCGCCCGCCGCCGCTGGGAAAGCGGACGCCGTATCAGGCACCGAGGTTGCAACTGGCAGCGGTGCGCCGGGAATGGATGAAGCGAAAGCCGAGGGGCGCGACCGCTCGAGAACCAAGGTCAAGGCCGAGGCCGGGACTCGGCTCGAAGCCCAAACCAAGTCCAAGGCTGACGCGGGAACTGTCGCCAAAGCCGACGCCACAACGGGCCCCGCGGCCAATTTTCCCGTGCGCATCAAAAGCGTCGAGGTCATCGACGGCTCGGCGAACTTCGCGGATTACTCCATCGAGCCTTCGTTCGCCACCGGCATCCTGGACCTGAACGGTAAAGTCGTTGGCCTGTCATCGGACCCCGCCTCGCGCGCCGAGGTGAAACTCGAAGGCAAGGTGGACCGGTACGCCCCGGTGGACATCACCGGCACGGTGAACCTGCTCAGCGCCGCTGCGTTCACCGACTTGTCCATGAATTTCCGCAATGTCGAGCTGACCACCTTCAATCCCTACTCGGGCAAGTTTGCCGGCTACAGCATCGCCAAGGGCAAGCTCTCGACGGAACTCAAATACAAGGTCGAGAACCGCAAGCTGGATGCCGCGCACCACATCGTGCTCGACAATCTGGAGTTCGGCGCGAAGACGGATTCCAAGGATGCGGCGCCCATTCCGATCAAAATTGCCGTCGCGCTGCTCAAGGATCGGCAGGGCATCATCGATCTCAATCTGCCGGTCGGCGGCACGCTCGATGATCCCAAGTTCCGCCTCGGACCGATCATCTGGAAAGCGCTGCTCGGGCTCCTGACCAAGATCGTGACGGCGCCATTCGCCGCGCTCGGTGCATTGTTCGGAGGCGGCGAAGAGCTGGCCTACGTGGATTTTCCCGTCGGCTCGGCGATGCTGGGCGCCGCGGAGCTGGAGAAACTGACCCAGCTCGCCAAGGCGCTCGGCGAACGCCCGCAGCTCAAGCTCGACCTGCCGCTCACCGTGGTCACGGCGCGCGACAGCGACGCCATGGCTCGCGCGGCGCTGGCTGCCAAGGTACCCGAGCAGGAGCCGGATGCGGCCGCGAAGCGCCGCGTTTCGGCGTACGAGAAGGTCTACAAAGAAGTGATGAAGGCGGCTCCGCAATATCCACCGGAGACGAAAACGGACAAAGGAGCCGATCCGGAGGCGCAACTCAAGTTCCTGGAGAGTGCGCTGCTTCGGCAACTGAAGCCCGATGACGCGGCGCTCACCGCGCTAGCCCAGCAGCGCGCCCGCGCCGTACAGGATGCGCTGCTCGCAAATCCCGAACTCAGCCCGGAGCGCGTGTTCATTACAGCCGAGCGGGTGGAGGGCAATGCGCAGGCGGAGACGGTGCGGATGGAGATGAAGTTGCGATAGCTGGCAGCAAAGGGCGGGATGCTGCAGCGGCACGCCCTTATGCGGCTCGAGATCTGGAGTGGCTCGCCTGGAACTTCGGTTCTTACGATCCGCGGAAAGCCGCGCCGCAGACCCACAGGGGTTGTGGCCCGCTTATAGCCGGGCCGCCAGCACTAGATCCCGCCGGCTTTGCCCGCCCGCCGCGGATCGGTGCTCGCGCTCAACAACCCGGACTTGGAGTCGCGCCACGCCTGCTGGTACGACCCCATGTGCCAGTCGTACGGGGGCAGCGGTGCCGCCTTGCCGCCGATCCTTGCCAGGTCCCGCACGACTTTCTCGGGGATCCGCGTCTCGATCTCGATCGTATAGTCATCGCGCATCGGCAACATGCGCGGCAGCACCGCCGCGGTGTAAGGATCGTAGTCATAGTCGAGCACGTTGGAGATCATCTGCGGGACGGTGCAGAAGACGTTGCCCGGCGAGCCGAGCGAATGCATGGGCCTGCCGTTCTTGAAGATCATCGTATTGCTCATCACCGAGCGCATGCGGCTGCCGGGCAGACCGAGCCAGCCGAAGATTGCGTTCTGCATGCCGAAGCCCGCGTGGCTGCCGACCATGGGTACGCCGCCGACGACCATGCCCGGAATTCCGCCGGACTGCAGCGTATTCATCATCTGCACCCAATTGCCCTGCGCATCCACGCAAGTAAGCTCGCAGCTGCCGGCGGGCTGCTTGAGCTTGTTGTCCGGACCGGCAGGCGCCCAGCCGAACGCCTGGAACTGCGCCGGATTGGTGGTCAACTCGATGTGGCGGGTCAGATCCACGCCGGCCTTCGGCCGCGAGCGTTTCAGCATCGCTGCAAGGCCGGCGAGATAGTCTTCCGACAACCAGAGATCGAGTGGCTGTTCGAAAAACTGCGGGTCGTGGACCATGCCACACTCGAACTCCGCGCGGCGCAGCGCTTGACCCATGTAGTACAGGCTGTCGGCCGACTCGCTGTAGTGGCCGAGCGAGCTTGCATCCACATGGCGCAGGATCCCCAGGACGATGGCGCAGAACACGGCCTGGCGTTCGGGCGGAGGAGGCTGGACGATTTCGTAATCTTTGTGCCGGTAGCGCACAGGCTCGTTCCAGCGCGGCGGCGTGGAGGACAGGTCTTCGATCTTGATCTTCCAGCCCAGGTCGTTGGCCAGCTTCACGAAGTCCCGGGCCCATCCGCCGTGGGTGAAATACTCCGGACCCTCCTCGGCCAGGTGCCGCAAGGTCTTCGCCAGCTCCGGGTTGCGCATCTTTTCGCCCACCGACGGGACGAAACCATTCGGCGCATACAGCGCCCGCGAGCCCGGAAAATAAGTGTGGTCGCCCAGCTTCCATTCCGTGACGTTCCGCATGAACTCATCGACGGGAAACCCCTCCTCTGCCCAGGGGATGGCGGGCTCCACGAGGGACTTCCAGGGCTTGCTGCCGAAGCGCGCATGCATGGCTTTCATGCCCGGCATAAAGCCGGGAATGCAGGCCATCGGCCTGACTGTGTGCCCGTCCGGCGGCCAAGTCCTGAGCGGCGCCAAGTCGGGATGCAAAGTGCCCATGCTGTTCAAGTGATAGGCCTTGCCGCCCTTGGCATCCCAATACAGCACACTCACCGTGCCGGTATGGTTGGTCATATCGAGCTGCACCGTCGCCTGAGTGATGGCCCCTGCGATCACGGCGTCCATGGCGTTGCCGCCGGACTTCAGCGCGTCCAGCATGGTCTGGGTGACGATGGGACTCTGGCTGCTCGCCACTGCCTTCTTACCTTGCACGATTTCCTTCGGGCCCTGCCGCGGCAGAGGATCCATCGGATCCGCCTTCCTGGCCTTGGCCGCGGCGGAAGCGCTCGAAGAACCCAAGCCGGTTGCCGCGAGTCCCAGGCCCGCCTGCTGGATGAACGTACGTCGATCGGTCGTCATGATTTTTGTTTCCCGTGCGCTCAGAAATTCGCGGAGAACCCGAGATAGAAGCTGCGGCCCATCACGTCGTAGGTGCGCGGATCGGTATTGAACCCGAAGATGCTGCCCAGATACCCGGTGGGCACGAAGGGCGGTTGTTTGTCGAACAGATTGTTGACGCCCAGGTAAGCCGAATACTTTCCGCCAAACGAGTAGCGCACCTGGCCGTCCGTATACCAGTATACGGGTATCGAGTTGCCGTCGAAGGAGAGCGTGGTCGTCAACTTGGTCCGGCCGACGAACCGCTCGGTCAGGATGACGCGCAGCGGACCTTTGTCGAAGCTCACGCGAAGATTGGCCCGGTCTTTGGGGTAGCTCGTCAGGCCGCTCGAATCCACGACCGTCGCCCCGGTGAACGCTTCGGTCTCGTACTTGATCAGGTGCGTATAGTTCAACGCGAAGCCGGCCTGCGCACCGAGCTTCGGGAGCGGCAGTGCGTAGCCCGCTTCGACGTCGATTCCGGACGTCTTGAGCGTCGCGACATTCAACAGCGGATTGTCCACCCTGACCACCGCCCCGCCCGCATCGCGGGTAACGTTCGCGCAATAGAGTGGATTGGCGGTATTCGCGCATTCGTCCAGCAGAGTCTGTGTTCCGATGCCGGCGATCGCGCTGTCGATCGAGATGTCGAAATAGTCGATCGACAAGGCTGCTCCCGGCAGGAATCCCGGCGTATACACGGCGCCGATCGTCAGCGTATCGGCGGTCTCGGCCTCGAGCAGCGTATTGCCGCCGGAGTACGTGGTGACGATCGAGTTGGGCTGCACGAAGCCGGGCCCGATGCCGAGCGAAGCGCAATACGCCCGCCGTTGGGCGGCCCTGGCAGGATCGAGGCCAGCGGTGACTCCACCGCCATTGCAGGGATCCAGCACGCTGAATCCCCCGTAGGTCGGCGGACTGAACAGCTCTGACACATTGGGCGCGCGTACGGCACGCGCTTTGACGATCCGTAGACGCAGATCCTGCACCGGCATGTAGGAACCGCCGAATTTCCAGGCGTCAGCCCTGCCGAGAGTGCTGTAGTCGGCAAGCCGGGCCGCGGCTTCGAGTTCGAGAAGGTAGACCAGCGGCAGCTCCTTCAGTAGGGGGGCATTCAACTCCAGGAATGCCTCGCGAACCGAGAATTCGCCGCCGACCGCGAACTGCTGGCTCGTGGTCGAGAGTCCCGCTTCGTACAGCGCATCGGGCACGAAATCACTCTGCTCCTTGCGCCACTCCACGCCGGCGGCCATGCCGAGCGGACCGGCCGGCAGGTCGAACAAAACTCCTGAAACCGATGCGGTGGCCACTTCCTGCACGACCTCGCTGCTGAAAAAGACGTCGAGGCCGAGGTAGTTCAGCTCGGCGGCGGTCAGGGCATTGCCGGTGAAGAGGTTGACGGGCACACAGCCCTGGGCGCGTGCGGTGACACTTACGCAGCGATATCCGCCGGCGCCGTCGGGCTCGACCCGCAGCGCCTCGTACATGCTCGCGATGTTCGAATGGCCCGTCTGTATCGAGGTGATATCCGTCCGGCCGTGTACGTAGGAGGCCTCCCAGCGCCACCGGTTGTCGGTGAACGGGGCGGCGAATTCGCCTGTGAACCCGCTCGCCACGCGGATCGTGTCACGATCGAAGAAGTACTCGCGCGGGCCAAGCTCGTACATGTACCGTCCGAAGCCGAACTCGGTACGGCCCGCGGGAATCTGCGCACGGATCGCCGCTGGTATGAACGGATTGTCGACGGGAATCGTCACGGCCCGCGCGGTCGGAGAAGCGCCGCCGAGATTGGCGGTATTGCCGCTGCGGAAGAATGCCGGGGATTTCTGCTCCTGCGTTTCCGTGCGCGAGAAATTGGTTTCCAGGAAGAATTGCAGATGGTCCGAGAAGTCGACGTTCATGCTGCCCGCGACCAGATAGCGCTTGTCGGGCATTATGAGCCACTCGTAGTCGTTGGTCCTGAGCCCATCGCGCGCCGGGTTGTAGGTGGATATGGACCCGTCGGACAGCACCACCGTGCGGATAGCCGAGGCGGCGGCATTGGTGCTGTTGGGAAAGAAAATCGTCTGGCGGCCGGTCACTGCGCTGTTCGCGGCGCCGCCGATCAGCGTGTCTTGCGGCCGCCCGAGATTGGTCACGAGCGTCGGATTTCTTGAGAACTCGCGATCGCGCTGCGCGACCTCGCCCGACTCGCTGTAGCCTGCATACACCGTCGCCTGGCCGCGGCCGTCGGCAAATCCGGTTCCACCCAGGATGGCAAACCGATAGTTATCGGCATCACCCTCGCCCGATCGGCCCATCTGATGCGTGAACTGGAGTCCCGTGACTGCCTTTTTGAGCAGCACGTTGACGACGCCGCCGATAGCGTCCGAGCCGTACACGGCCGAAGCGCCCCCGGTCATCACTTCGATTCTGTCCACCAGCTCGGGAGGGATCGTCGAAAGGTCGACGACGTTCTGGTTCTGGACGCCGGAAACATATCGCCGGCCGTTGACCAGCACGAGGGTGCGATTCTCGCCCAAGCCGCGCAGGTTGATCCCGGTCACGCCGGCACTCAGCGAGCCCGTATTGCTCGTAGCCAACGAGTAATTCGGATTGGCTACGGCCGTGAGCCGATTGATGCTGTCGCCGATATTGGCGGCGCCCTCATCCAGCAGGCTTTGCGCCGAAAGCACCTGCAGCGGCGTCGACGTCGTGGCATTCGACCGCGCGATGCGCGAGCCGGTGACGACTATTTCCTCGCTCGAGCTCGAAGCGGATTCGTGCGCCTGGGCGCCTTCGTCGGCCGAGGGCGCCTCAGAATCCGCGGGGCTCCTTCTGGCGGGGGCGGCAGTCGAACTCATTTGGTCGGACTGCGCGACGCGCACCAGCCATGATGCACCGGAGGAAGTGCGCGCAGCGGGTTTACCTGTGGTCTTGGTGCGCTCCGCCACCACGGCCACGGTCTGTGCATTCAAAAACTCATACTTCAGTCCCGACCCGCGCAGCAATGCTTCCAGCGCTTCCGTGGCGGTAAATTTGCCCTCCAGGCGCGGCGCGGACAATTCGGCGGTGACCTCCTCGGCGGTGTAAATCACTTGCAGGCCCGTCTGACTGGCCAGGCTGTTGAGTGCATCCCGCAGCGGCTGCGCCGGCAGGCTCAACGCCATTGTGCCGCCCGTCTCCGCCGTCGCGTAAGGCATCGGCGCCGCTATCAATCCCGCCAATACGATGCTTTTTATGATGATTCTCATGGTGAGCCTTCCCGATCGGTGACTGGCGCCAGACGGCGCGCAATTCAGGAACCCTATGCACTAGTGTCCGGACGGATCGGAAAGTCCTACGCTAATTTTCCGTAGGACTTTTTGGCGTCAAACGACACTATATGGTTACAGACCGCCGGCGGTGCCGCGATGAAAGATCTTGACCGCATGACTCATCCGGGCAGTCACCCCCTCCTGCGCTATGGCGCGGAGTTGCGCAATTTCGTATTGCACCGCGTGAGCCGGATACTCGATGCCGACGACGTCGTGCAGGAGGTGTTTCTGCGGTTGCTGCGCATGCCGGATACCGACTTCCTGAAGAATCCCCGGGCTTACATCTGCGGAGTGGCGCTGCACGTGGTGAGGGAATTCAAGATGCGGGATTTGAAGGCCGGAACCTGGGCCACGGTGGACCCTGCGGAGATCGTCGACTTGGCCGAACGCCCCGCGGCGGTGCGGCCCGATGACTTGCCGGCCCAGGTCGACATCCAACAGCGCATCGAGCGCGCTTTGCTGCGCATCCCTGCAGCACACCGCGCCGTGTTCGTCCTGCACAACCGCGATGGGTATTCGTACGAAGAGATCGCGGCGAAGCTCGGCATCTCGGTGCATACCGTGGACAAATATCTGCTGCAGGCCAAGGTGAAATTCCGCGCCATGGAGTGGGACAGATGAAGAAGCTGCGCGAGGACGAAATCCGCATCGCCGCCGAGGCGGCCCGCTGGCAGCGGTTGCTGGAGTCGGACGACCCCGCAACCATCGCCGAGTTTGCGGATTGGGTGAAAGCTTCGCCGCGCCACTTGCGTGAGTTCATGTTCATGGAGGCGCTGGCGTCGGCGGCCGGAACGATCGATCCGGAAAAGAAGATCGAGATCGACCTGGACTGCGCCCGCCGGGAGGGCAGCGTCATTACCCTCGCACGCGCGCCGGCCGGTGAGCAGCGCGGACGGACGGCGAGATGGCGGATACCTGCGATGATCGCCGCGGGCTTCTCTGCGCTGGCGTTGGGGCTGACCGCATGGCTGACGCCGCATCTGCTCGGCGGCTGGCAGCAATACAGCACCGCTGTGGGCGAGCAGCGGGATGTGAGCTTGAGCGACGGATCGGTGGTGCAATTGAACGTGCGCTCGCGGCTGCGCGTCCGGTTCAGCGAGACCTCGCGCGAGCTGCAGCTGATGGAGGGCGAGGCTTTGTTCAAGGTCGCGCCGGACCGTGCGCGGCCATTCGAGGTCCAGGCCGGCGAAACGATCATTCGCGCGGTGGGCACCGCGTTCAACGTGCATCGCACCGAGGCACAAATGACCGTGGCGGTGCTGGAAGGCAAGGTACAGATCGAATCCGTCACACCCGAGCCGGCGGCCCCCGCCAATTACCTCGCCAGCGGCGAGACCGCACGGGTGGAACGCCGCGGGGCGATGGTGCGCAAAGTGCGCGCACCGGTGGCGGAAGCGGTGGCCTGGAGACAGCGCCGGCTGGTGTTCCGGGAGGAGACGCTGGCGGTCATCGCGGACGAATTCAACCGGTACAACAAATATCCCCAGATCACCGTGGTAGGCGAGGCGGCCCGCGCACGCCGGCTCGGCGGAACCTTCGACGCGAACGACACGGACTCGCTCGTACAGCTCGCGATGCGCACCGGGGACTTGGTGGCCGAGCGTAGGGACGGAGAAATCGTGATCAGTGCGTCGGTTCAGCCGTAACGCGGCTGCAGCGGTGATGAGCGGAGCCGGCGGCAACGTGTGATCACCCTCGCCGCTCCGACAGATAGTTCTCCAGTTTGTCGAAGGACCCGGTCCACCCCCACGTCATGCCGCCTTTGGCATTGTGGAAGGTATCGCGCTCGGTAGCGCCAGCTTCACCGTAGACCTCCCAGGTCACGGTCACCCGTGTCCTGTCAGCGTCCTCCGCGTCGAGCACCACCGTGGTGAGCATGGTTTGCGGCCACGTGGGCGCCAGCGGATGGCGGGCCGGCTTCTGGTTTTCATCGCAAAAGCTCTGGGTATAGACGATCCGATTCGGCCGGGTGACTTCCAGATATTCGGCGCGGCCGTACATGACTCCATTCACGCCCTCCATGCACCAGAAGCCCTGGCCGCCCTTCTTGATGTCGCCTTTGAAGAACTTCGTCGTCATGCCGAGCGGCGGCAGCCATTGGGCGATGTGCTTCGGATCCGTCCACATCTCGAACACGAGATCGACGGGCGCCTCGAACGTGCGGTTGATGACGAATCTGTCCTTGCCTTCCTTTGCATGGAGATATTCCGCCAGGCGGTCCCAGGTGGCGTCTCCGCCGGCTTTCTTGATGAACGCGCGGGTCTCTCGCGCCGCTTCGGGCGTGGCCAGGGTCATCGTCATGTCCATTCTGGTTTTGCCCTGGCTTTCCTGGAAGTTCACGGTGACGCGAAACAGCGGCGGCGTGACTTCAGTGGCCCCGTGGTCATAGACCAGACGGGCATATTTCTCGACCTCGTGGTAGGTCGCGATGTTCGGATAGTCCGTGCCGTCGGGGCCATGCATGGTGTAGATCCATTTTCCGCCCGGCCGCAGATCGCGGCTGCGCGTGGTGAGGGTGAACCCGCGCGGCCCCCACCACTGCCCGACTTGCGTCGGATCCGTCCACGCTTCCCACACCAGCTTCACCGGAGCATCGAATACCCGGGTGAGGTACAGCTCATTTGCCTTTCTGTCTGCGGCCATGTTTGTCGCCCTTCTCGCGCTGAATACGCTTCAGATAGTCATCCAATCGATCGAAACTGGCTTCCCAGATCTGCCGGTACTCCTCCACCCAGTCAGCCACCTGCTTGAAGCCCTGCGGTTCGAGGCGGCAGGGGCGCCATTGCGCTTCCCGGCCGCGCGAGATCAGGCCCGCGTTTTCGAGCACCTTGAGGTGCTTGGTGACCGCGGGCATGCTCATATCGAAGGGCTCCGCCAGCTCGGTAACGCTGGCCTCGCCTCGGGCGAGCCGGGACAGGATCGCCAGGCGCGTCGGATCCCCGAGCGCGGCGAAGGTCGTACTGACTTCCTGCAGAGGCATTCACGCTCCACGTTGTTTGTTAACTGTAAGGTTAAATACAGAGATGGCGAAAGTCAAGCCCGGGGGCGGACCCGTCCGGATTCATCGCATTCACCTGCGAAACTTCGATTCCCCGTGAGGCGGCCCCGACGGGCTGGGCTATGGTTGCCCGGTCAGCGTGCTCCGGCTGAACGCGCCGGTCACCAGCATGTCGTACTCGGCGCCGCTCTTGAGCGCAACCTGGTTACGGCCCCTGACCTTGGCTTCGTAGAGGGCTTCATCGGCAAGCTGCAAGGCACCTCGCGACCGGCGCGCGTCGGTGGGTTTGATGACTGCCAGACCAATGCTCACCGTGATGACGCGGGCGGTCTGCGAGCCGCGGTGCTCGATGGCGAGATCGCTGACAGCGGTACGCATGCGATTCGCCAGCTCCAGCGCTTCCTCCTGCTGAGTGTCGTAGAGGACGATCGCAAACTCCTCGCCGCCATAGCGCCCAAGCACATCGAGCGGCCGGGAAACGAACGTCTGCAGGGTTTGCGCGACGCGTCGCAAGGTCTCGTCCCCCGCTTGATGTCCGTAGCGGTCGTTGTAGGCCTTGAAATGGTCGACGTCGATCAGCGCGATGACGAGCGTGCGCGAATCGTCGATCGCCTGGCGCCATAGACGCGAGAAGTGCTCATCGAAGATGCGGCGGTTGCGGGTGCCCGTCAGCGCGTCATATTGTGCAAGCTCGGCGATCAGGCGGCTGTCGTGAAAGCTTTTGCGCGACGATTTTTCAAGCGCTCGTGCGGCGATCGCGCAGGCGACCACGGTAAGGAACAGGAACACGCTCGAACGCATCAGAACCTGCTGCGGCAATTCGAGCATGATCGCCGCGCCGAAATAGGCGGCGACGGTCAGCACGACCGAAACCAGCGCTGCGCGAAACGACAATCCCAGAAAAAAGAACGGGCCCAGCACCAGCAGCGGCATGATCATCAGGAGCTCGCGCTCTCCGCGCACTACTGCGGCGGCAACGAGGGCGGCAACGATGACGTTCCGGGCGGGCACGACGATCCGCGCCGTGGGCAGGTACCAGCGCTCGAATGCGCGGGACCAGGCGAGCCAGACGAGCACCAGAGACCCGCACGCAACGAAGCCGAACAAGGCCAGCGCCGAACCTCCGGGTGAACCCTGCGACCAGGCCCCGCCAAATATATTGTCCACGGCACGAAACAGCGTCGCGAGGAGCGCGAGCAGGCACGATATGCGGATCAACGTACGATTGGTGAAAAGTTGGCTCGCGCGGTACTCAGCCTCGAGCGCGGGGCTGAGCCGGACGGTCGCGTCCGCAGGTTGGGGATCGGCTGCTCGAGAAGGGTCCATGGAAATGCTGAATCTCGGTCGGGTCGCAGACACCTATTGCCCGGCTTCCAGCCTCCTATCGCATCGCGGACACGACACTTCCTTGCGGCCGTCTACGACCTCAGTATGCGCCCGCTTCACCGGCCCCGACCACCCGCAGCGCGGGCATTTGATCGAATGGACGCGCAGCTGCGCATCGCGCCCGCCCTCGGGCGAGGGGTGTGCCCACGCCAGATACAGCCGCGCGCAGATCCAGCCGATCGCCAACGCACCCAGTGCGATGCCCGTGGCAACCGGGAAGTTCGGTGCGAACGCACAAAGCACGCTCAACGCGATGAGCGCCAGTGCGGAAACCCAGCCGGGGACGGTGCGGAGCAGATCGAGCACCGGGGAATCTTAGCATCCATGTGCAGCGGCGTATCGCCAGCCAGTGGGCAAGATTCTTGCTGCGCTTCGGGCTTGAATATCATTCAATGGCAAGCGCTCTGGGGAGCAGCTCGTGCGCAGGCATGAAGGCTACCGACTGCTGTCGCAACGATCTTTGGATAGCCGCGGAGCCTATGGAGCGTGAGCGTCGCGGTCCCGAACCGGCGCTACTTCAAGCTGCCGGTATCGGTGAGCTGGCGAACGTCGATGATCTTCACGCCGAACTTCTTCACCCGCTTTCCCATCTTGAGCACCGCCTTGTCCTTCGACACCAGGGCATCGGCGCGAGTGTGGTACGCCAGAGCGATGAAATGCTCGTCGCTGCGGTCCGAGCAGCGCGGAAATCCGGAGGGCAGCATCACGTTCCTGCGAGAGAATCCATCCGGCACGACACCGATCGCGGTGTGCGCCCGGTAAAGCGCGAGGATTTGGCGCTGTCTGGAAACATCGAGACCGAGCTGCGGATAGGCCAGCACCCGCTGCAGCTCGTCCAGGGCCGATGCCGAGCTCAGCACGATTATTCGGCGCTCTTCTGCTGCCTGCTGCAGCTCCTTCGTGTCCGGACGATCGAAGACCAGCCAATCGAGAACGACGTTCGTATCGAGCACGACCTTCAGAGGCTGGACGGCGGCGGGTGCCGTCGAAGCTTTCACCGCTTCTGGCCAGGATGCGGATCGCTGCGCGGCTCATCCTCGGGTTGAAAGTCCTTTATCAGCTCGAGCGCAGTGGACACGTCTTCCTCCGCGACCATGATCGAGCGTTTGTTATACAGGTCGATGAATGATCCGGGATACAGGCCCCCGAATCCGGCGTTTTGCACGAAGCACCTTATACCGTGAGCTTCCAATAGAGCCACGACGACCGCCAGCTCGGATTCGGTCCTTGGAGAGAAGATGTTTACCATGACATCGCCGCGGAATCGGCTCCCACAGACGGGAGACCAGACTATACAACGGCCATGGATCCGCCGTGAGACGGCTCACCGCCTGACGTTCTGAGCTGGCCGAGCGCCTCGTAGAACGCGTCGATCAGCATAGCGAGCGTCACACCGGCGCTGACCATGCTGGGCTGCATGTTGTTCATCGTGAAGCAGGTCCCCAAAGCCCGATCACCATCGTCATCTCTCTGGCAGCGCCAAGTCGCGAGCGCAACGGTAGCGGCCGGCGAGGTCTGCCCTCGGCAATCTTTGGAACGCTCTCTCCGACCACGTATGTCAGTATTGCCCGCGCTGAACCTTCCGCAACTGGCGGCGTTCTCGTTTGTCCGGCCGTGACTCCGGACGCGGACGACTCATGTCCGCGAGGCGATGCTGCTCACCGAGCTTCGCGCGGCGCTCGGTACTCTCGGCGGTTTCGCGATAGTTCGACTGAGCTTCGGCTGCCGGTCCGCGGCGCGCGGGTATGCCCAACACCTCGAACTCGGCCAGAGCGCCCTGCTGCGTCAGCCGCAAACTGTCGCCGATGCGCACAGAGTGCGCCGGTTTTACGCGCTCGCCATTCAGATGCACCTTCCCGCCGCTGACCGCCTGCGCCGCAAGCGAGCGGGTCTTGAAGAAACGGGCGCACCACAGCCATTTGTCGAGGCGCAGGCTCGCCGGAGATGAAGGTCCGGGTTCGATGCTCATCGTGCGCGGGGCGGTGCTGCGTAACCCCGATCCGGGGCGGTTACAGCGACGCGGGCGCGAAGATCAGCGCCGGATGCTCCAGTCGCTCCTTCAGCGCCTGGATGAACGCCGCGGCGTCGAAGCCATCGACGAAGCGGTGATCGAACGAAGATGACAGATTCATCATGCGGCGGACGACGATCCGGCCGTTGCGGACCACCGGCCGCTCCACCGCGCGGTTTACGCCGACGATGGCGACTTCCGGTGAGTTGATGACGGGCGTCGTCGCGATGCCGCCGAGCTTGCCGAGGCTCGTGACGGTGATCGTCGAGCCGGTGAGATCCTCGCGCCGGGCGCGATTGTTTCTCGCGAGGTCGGCGACGCGCGCGATCTCGGCCGCCAGCTCGCGCAGGGACAGCGCTTCGGCCCGGCGCACGACCGGAACTTTGAGGCCATCGGCGGTCTGCGTTGCAACCCCGACGTGCACCGCGCGAAATCGCACGACGGTGTTGCGCTCGCTGTCGTGGCGCGCGTTGATCTGCGGGAACTGCGCGATCGTGCGCGTCATCGCGAGCACGAGGAACGGCAGATACGTCAGCGCCGGCTCCTTCTTCGGATCGCGCTTGCCGTTCAAGTAGGCCCGCAGCTCTTCCAGCTCCGTGATGTCGACTTCCTCGACATAACTGAAGTGGGGGATGGTTCGTTTGGCCTCGGCCATGCGCTGTGCAATCACTTTCCGCACACCGATGACCGGGACCTCATCGAGTATCTCGGCAGTCGGCGCAGGCACCGCTCTGCTTTCGACGCGCGGGGCCGGTGTCTCAGCCACGCTGCCACGCTCGAGCGCGCGATCGAGGTCAGCGCGCATGATGCGACCGCCCGGGCCGCTGCCCTGCACCGTCGTCAAATCGATTCCCGCAACCTTCGCTCGCCGGCGCGTGGAGGGCGAAGCTTTGACACGGGCGGGAGAGTCGGTTTCATCCGCGCCCGACCGATTCACCGCTGCCGGTGCTTCGGATCGCGTCGCGCTTGCCGGGGGAGCAGCAGCAGCCGACTCAGCTGCTTTGGCTGCGGGAACCTGCGCTTCTGTTTCGATGACGACGAGCTCCGCGCCGACGCTGACGACGTCGCCGGGCTTGCCGCCCAAGGAAACGATTTTTCCCGAGACCGGCGCGGGCACTTCAACGACGGCCTTGTCGGTCGACATCTCGACGAGCGGATCATCCTCACGCACCGTCTGGCCCGCCTGCACGCGCCACGCGACGATCTCCGACGAGACCGTCCCTTCGCCCAGATCGGGCAGCTTGAAGACGTATCGGCTCACGAGGCCTCCAGCACTGCGCGCAAGGCGCGCGTCACTCGTGTGATCCCAGGGAAATATTCCCATTCGAAGGCGTGCGGATAGGGCGTATCCCAACCCGTCACCCGCTCGATCGGCGCTTCCAGGTCCCAGAAGCATTCTTCCTGAACTTTCGCGAGCACCTCGGCACCGTAGCCGCCGAAGCGCGTCGCTTCATGAGCGATCACGCACCGGCCCGTCTTGCGCACGGAGGCGCACACAGTGTCCTGATCGAACGGTTGCAGCGACCGCACGTCGATGATCTCGGCATCGATCCCGGCGGCCTCGGCGGCGGCGTTACAAACATGCACAAGGGTTCCGTATGCAACGACGGTCACGGCCTTTCCAGGCCTGATGATCTCGGCGCGCCCGATCGGCACCGTGTAGTGTCCTTCCGGCACCTCGCCCTTTGGATGCGAAGACCACGCCTTGGCGGTCTGGTGCGGGTTGCCGTCGAACGGTCCGTTGTAGAGGCGCTTGGGCTCGAAGAAGATGACCGGATCGTCGTCCTCGATCGCCGCGATCAGCAAACCCTTGGCATCGTAGGGATTGGACGGTATCAGGACCTTGAGTCCGGCGACATGCGTGAACAAAGCTTCCGGGCTTTGTGAGTGCGTCTGTCCACCGCGGATGCCGCCGCCGGTGGGTGTACGGATCGTTACGGGCGCGAAGAAATCCCCGCCGCTGCGATAGCGGATGCGCGCCAGCTCGCTGACGATCTGGTCGTAGCCGGGATAGATGTAGTCGGCGAACTGGATTTCCGCGACGGGCCGCAGGCCATTGACGGCCATGCCGATCGAGGCCGCCACGATGCCGCCCTCGGCAATCGGGGCGTCGAACACGCGATGCTCCCCATAGCGCTTCTGCAGCCCATCGGTGCAGCGGAACACGCCGCCGAAGTAGCCCACGTCCTGACCGAGGATCACGACGCTCCGGTCGCGGCCGAGCATGACGTCCATGGCCGAGTTGAGCGCCTGAATCATGTTCATCTGACTCATTTGCCCGCCTCCAGCTCGGCGATCAGCTGCGCGCGCTGGCGCTGCAGCTCCGGAGGCATTTCCTTGTAGACGTCTTCGAACAAAGTAGCGGGATCGGGGCGCGGGCCTTCATTCAAGGTGCCGTAGCTGCACGCTTCGCGCCAGGCCTCCGTAACCGTCGTCTCGCACTCGCGCACCAGCTCCGCCTGCTTTTCTTCGGACCACGCGCCGCGCACGATCAAATGCTGTTTCAGGCGCTCGATCGGATCGCCGAGCGGCCAGGCCCGGGCTTCGTCCGCCGGGCGGTAGCGCGCCGGGTCGTCGCTGGTGGAATGGCCGGCGGCCCGATAGGTCACCAGCTCGATCAGCGTCGGGAAGCGCGCGCTGCGGGCACGCTCGGCGGCCCAAGCGGTCGCTGCATACACGGCGAGGAAATCGTTGCCATCCACTCTGAGCCCGGCCATGCCGTAGCCGGGGCCGCGCGCGGCGAATGTTTGTCTGCCGCCGCTGGCCACCGCCTGGAAAGTCGAGATGGCCCATTGATTGTTCACTACGTTCAGCACGACGGGCGCCCGGTAAACGGAAGCGAACGTCATGGCGTAGTGGAAGTCCCCTTCGGCGGTGCTGCCATCGCCGAGCCAGCTCGCCGCAATGCGGTCCTCACCTTTGATGGACGAGGCCATCGCCCAGCCGACGGCTTGCGGGAACTGGGTCGCGAGGTTTCCGGAGATGGTAAACAGGCTCTTTTCGGGCGAGTGGTAGAACACCGGGAGCTGGCGACCCTTGCACATGTCGCGGGTGTTCGACAGGAGCTGGCACATCATATCGACCAGCTTCTGTCCGCGAACGAACTGCACCGCCTGATTCCGGTATGCGGGGAACAGCATGTCCTCGTAGCGCAGCGCCATCGCCGCGCCGACCGATACGGCCTCCTCACCCGTGCATTTCATGTAGAACGAGATGCGCCCTTGCCGTTGCGCGCGGAACATGCGGTCGTCGTAAACGCGCGTGAGCGTCATGTGCCGCAATGCAGTGAGCAGGTCTTCATCGGGAAGCTTCGGATTCCATTCGCCGACGGGCCGATGCTGGTCGTCGAGCACGCGGATCAGTCCCTCGGTCAGGGGCATCGTTTCCTTGAAATCCACCCCGGGCGCCGGGCGCGGGAGGGCCCCGGCAGGCGAGAGACTCAGATAGGAAAAATCCGGCCGCTCGCCCGGACGGGCGCACGGATGGGGAACCTCAAAACTTGGTCTTGGGCTCATGCTGTGGCACAGGCGGCTACGGTATTCGACTAGAATAACGCCTCCCAACTAGATGAATCCGCTGAATACGAGGTCCTGAATGGAAGACTCCACTACCGCCGCCGAGCTCGATCGCATCGACCGGCAGCTGCTCGCCGAGCTGCAGGCGGACGGACGGCTTTCGATCGCCGAGCTTGCGCGGCGGGTGCACCTGTCTCCCACGCCGTGCTTCGAGCGCGTGAAACGCCTGGAACGCGGCGGCTTCATCCGCGACTACGTGGCGCGGCTCAACGCCGAGCGCATCGGCTTCCCGGTGCTGGCCTTCGTCGAGGTGGCGCTCGAGAAGACCAACCCCGAAATATTCGAGCAGTTCCGGCATTTGATCCAGGAGCTGGACGAAGTCCTCGAGTGCTACATGACGGCCGGCGATTTCGACTACCTGCTGAAGGTGCGCACGACGTCCATGACTACATTTCGCCAGTTCCTGGGCGATCGGCTCACCGCGGTGCCGGGACTGAAGCATACGCACACCTACTTCGCCCTCGAGGAAACCAAGGTCGTCGCGTCCCTGCCGATTCGAGAGCCGCGCATAGCGGGCCGTCAGCGCGTCCGCGGAAGAGCGTCCTCGCCCAGGTAGCCCCGCTACCTTATGGCGCTGGCGTTCGAAATCGCCGCGAGCGCACTCCGCTTTCACGGGCGCGGCGGGAATGTTAGTTCCGCAGGTGTCGGCCGGCATTCGCGGCTGACGCGCTCCGCGACGCGTCGACGCCGGCGACGGCATCGTTTGTCCGGCATGCCAATTCCGCGATTTCCGCGGCGGGACTTCGCAGCGGCAGCGCCCGGCGCAAGCGGGCGCAATTGTGTAAGTACTATTGTGTAAGTACTACACGCTGTGCGCCGCCCGTGCATCGCGCGTGCCACGGTTCAAGCGGCAAAACGCCGGCTCCGGCGCGCAAATTTTTCGCGCGGGCGGGCGCCGCAATTTTGTTTGTTGCTTTTCGCGACGCTCCCGTTGCATTTGATTTTCACAGGATTATTCTCGGGCGCGCATTACCGGACGATCGTGCGAACCAACACGGATGAATCCCAGGTGAGGACGGGAGCGCGTTTGCAAGCGCGCGCGGAGCAACTTGATCTCGTAGCTCGCTACGAAACGGAGGTCACATGGAAATTCGCACGTTGCGGTCCGCCGTCGGCGCGCCGTTGCTGACCGGCATTGCAATCACGGCCTTCCTGACGACCGCTCCGCCCGCCGCGGCCCAACAAACAAGCGATGCTCAGGAGGACGAAGACATCGTCGTCGTCACCGGCTCCTATATCCGCCGCACGGAAGAAGGTGCGCTGCCGGTCACCGTCATCTCGCGGGACCAGATCGAACGCACGGGCGCGACGACCGTGGAGCAGTTCGTGCACACGCTCACTTCCGCCACGCAGGGCAATAACAACGTCGTAGCCGCCACTTCCGCCGGCTTCAACGCCGGCGGGGTCTCCGGCATCTCGCTGCGCGGCCTGGGCTCGCAGCGCACGCTCGTGCTGATCAACGGCCGGCGCAGCAGCGCGGGCGGCACGCTGACGGACAGCACCACCGTGGACGTCAACAGCATTCCGCTTACGGCCGTGGAGCGTGTCGAGGTCCTGAAGGACGGCGCGTCCGCGGTGTACGGAAGCGATGCGATCGCCGGGGTAATCAACTTCATCCTGCGCAGGAACTACCAGGGAGCGGACCTCGACCTGTATTACGGCGATACGGACGACGGCGGCGCCGTCGGCAGGCGCGGCACGCTGACCTTCGGTTTCGGAGACCTCGGCACGGATCGCTACAACGTCCTGTTCGTCGCCAATTATCAGGAGGAAGGCGGGCTGTTCGGCCGGCAGCGGGACTTCGCCCGCTCCAGCATCAATGCCGGAGCGCTCAACGACGCCTCCTCGGGCAATACTTTTCCCGCCAACATCGTGATCCCGACCCTCGATGCGCAGGGCAACTCCGTCGCGGTGACCGCCAATCCCAACTACCCGAACTGCTCGCCGTCGGTCGTGAGTCCCTTGTTCGCCGCTTTGGACTCACCGCAGTGCCGTTACGATCCCGCCCCGCTGGTGAGCCTGCTGCCGGATTCGGAGCGGAGCAACCTCTACGGCACGGTGAACTTCGCTTTGACTTCGAACGTGCACGGTTACGCGGAAGGATCTTTCTCGCACAATCGGCAGCACACGATCATCCAGGGCGCGCCGATTTCCGATCAGTTCGCGCTGCCGCCGACGCATCCGCTGGTGAACCAGGCGCCGTACAACGCCGGCACGCCCGGCGTCGGCTTCGCGACGATCGTACTGAGCCCGACCAGTCCGTACTACCCGACGTCTTACGTTCAGGGCATTACCGGCGGCACCTCGCCGGATCTGCTCGTGCGCTATCGCAGCGTCAACATCGGCAATCGCGATTTCACCGATATTGCCGACATGACCCGCGGCGTCCTGGGCGTGCAAGGTACGGTCGCCGGCTGGGACTTCGATGTGCCCTTGCTGTATTCGCAGACCGATCTGAAGGAGCGCATCAACGACGGCATCGCTTTGTATTCCCGCATCCTGCCGCTGCTCAACAGCGGCCAGGTGAATTTCTTCGGCGAAAACACGCCGGATATCCAGGCGCAGTTGGATGCCACGGAGTTTCACGGCGAGGCGTACAAGACGATCACCAGCCTCATGAGCCTTGCGCCAACGGCCTCACGCACCCTCGTGGACCTGCCAGCCGGACCGCTGGCGATGGCGATCGGCGCGGAGCTTCGCGAAGAGCAGTTCGAGACCCGGATGGCGCCGGCGTTACTGATCGGGGATACCACCCACTACGGCGGCAGCAACCTGCCGGTCGACCGTTCGCGCAGGGTGACGAGTCTGTTCACGGAGTTCCAGATCCCGATCGTCGGCACCTTCAGCAGCAATCTCGCCGTGCGCTACGACGACTACGAGAATACCGGGAGCAAGACGACGCCCAAGGTCGGCCTGCGGTGGCAGCCGGTGGAACAGCTTCTCTTGCGGGCGTCCTACGGCAAGGGCTTTCGCGCCCCGAGCCTGAGCGAGCTGCACCAGCCGCAGATCACCGGCGTCTCCGCGGCAGGATTGAACGATCCGGCGCGCTGCCGGCGCGCGGACAACAACGGCAACGTCAACGTGGACTCGCGCGACTGCCTGACTCAATTCAACATCCTGCTGGGCGGCAACACCGATCTGCAGCCGGAGGAATCGGACAACTACACGCTGGGCCTGGTCTACCAGCCGCTGAGGAGCATCTCGGTCAGCCTGGATGCGTTCCAGGTGAAGCTCAAGGACACCATCATCTTCGGCGTCGATCCGAGTGCGATCCTGGCCGACCCCGACCGGTTCAACGCTTTCATCACCCGCGGGGCTGCAGATCCCGCGACTCCGGGCCTCCCCGGCCACATCGTGCAGATCAATCAAACGAACCTGAATTTCGGCGAGACGAAGATCAGGGGCCTGGACGTCGACCTGCGTTGGCGGTCGCAGGACACTCCCGCGGGCCACTTCACCGTCGCCCTCAATGGAACGTACTTCGATCAGTTCGAGGTGCAGAACCTGGACGGCAGTTTCAGCAGCGTCGCGGGCAAGGTTTCGCCGATCGTCAATGGCGCGGGCGGCGCCATTCCGCGGTGGCACCACTTCCTGAGCCTCGGCTGGGGCATGCAGGACTGGGAGGTGAACCTGATGCAGAACTTCCAGGCCGGCTACAAGGACATCCCCGGCACGTTCGAAGATCCCCTCGACCCGGCTTACAAGCCTCGCGAGGTGGGCTCCTATATGAGGTATGACCTGCAGGCCGCCTACAAAGGTATAAGGCACATGCGAGTGTCGCTGGGTATCAACAACGTGCTGAACCGCGATCCGCCGTACACCAATGCCGGAGGCCAGAACTACTTCCAGGCGGGCTACGATCCCGGTTACGTGGATCCGCGCGGACGCTTTTTCTACGGCTCGTTGGCGTACTCGTTCAAATGACGGCGCTCGCCGGCCGTGACGCTCGACGCCCCGTTCAGTAGGGCGTCCCGTCCCGGCGGGCAAAGCCGTTGGGCGCGTGCGGGGGTTCCGTCGCTACCGTCCGTGCTCCGAAGTCAGCGCGCGTCGCAAGCCGCCAAAGCGCTTGCGGTATTGCGCCGGGGCCAGGTTCACCTTGCGGCGGAACAGACGGCTGAAAAATCCTGCATCCTCGTAGCCGACTTCCGCGGCGATCGTCTCGACGGGCGCATCGCCGGCTTCCAGCATTTGTTTGGCCTCTTCGAGGCGCAGCGTGTGGACGTATTCCAGCGGCGACATCCCCGTGGCTTGTTTGAAGCGCCGTTTGAACGAGCGCTCGGCCAGGCCGCTCAACCGGATCATCGCCGCGACGGGCGAGTGCTCCTGGTAGTGCCCGGCGATCCAGTTCTGGCAGCGGGCGATGATGGCGTCCTCGACCTGCCGCGAGCGCGCCAGCCTCGCGAACGGCTGCTGTCCTATGCTGTGCCAGTCGATCAGATTGATGCGCGCCACCTGCATCGCGGCATCCACACCGACGGTGCGAGCGATTACGTACAGCGCCACATCGAGCCACGTCGTCCCGCCACCCGCCATCACCAGGCGCTGCTGGTCGCCTGAGATCACGAGGGCGCGCCGTGCGCGGACCTGCACGGCGGGATAGTTCGCCTGCAGCGCGTCGCACCAGGCCCAGTGGGTAGTCGCTTCCTGTCCGTCCAGCAACCCCGCCTCCGCCAGCAGCATTGCGCCCGAGCAGGCCGTCGCGATCATGGCGCCCTGGACGTACCGCTGCTTGAGCCAGGCGATCTCGGCGGTAAAACGCCCGGACATCGTTTCGCCCGGCGGCATGTTCACTTCCGGGACGCAGACCACCGCCACTGGCGGACAATCGTCCATACCGACCTGCGCCTCGATGCGGATCCCGTTGGCCACCGTCAGGGGCCCGGCTTGCCCGGCCACCAGTACTGGGCGCATCAGCTCGGGCCCGGGCCGGCCATCGACGATCACACCCCAATCACGGCCGGCACCGGCGAACAGATCAAACATGCCGTGCACCACGGAGGCCGTGGTCTCGGGAAAGACCAGGATGGCGACCTTGGGAGGCGATGACGCAGGCTGCATGGCCGATTCGTCCAGTTGTTTGCCGGAAAGGCTTTGATGGCGGACGCGCCCGCCCGCCAGGATAGCGCCCACGCATTGAAACTCACGGAGCCGTCCCATGCCAAATATCACGCCCGCCGTCATGGCCAAATACCGCAAGCGCTTGCCGCAACTGCACGCCCCGCTGTTCCTGACCGACGGCGGCCTGGAAACCACGCTCATCTACCACGAAGGCCTGCAGCTTCCCGCCTTTGCCGCCTTCGATCTGCTGAAGGACGAGGCCGGCACGGAAACGCTGCGCCGGTATTTCCACCGGTACAGCCGGCTCGCACAGGCGAACGGGGTCGGCATCGTCCTCGAGAGCCCGACCTGGCGGGCGAACCCGGATTGGGGCGCGCGGCTCGGCTACGATGCCGCGGCACTGGCCGATGCCAACCGGCGGGCGGTAGGGCTGCTGCTGGAGGTGCGCGCCGCGTGCGAGACGGCGGAGAGCCGGATCGTGATCAGCGGAAATATCGGGCCGCGCGGGGATGGCTACGTGCCCGACAAACGTATGCCGGCCGAAGAAGCGGCGGACTATCACTTTCCGCAGATCGCCACGTTCGCGGCCACGGACGCCGACATGGTCGCGGCGTTCACGATGAACTATGTGGAAGAGGCGATCGGTGTGGCACACGCGGCGCGAGACCAACGGATGCCAGTAGCCCTGTCATTCACGTTGGAGACCGACGGGCGGCTGCCTTCCGGCGACAGCCTGCAGGCCGCGATCGAACGGACCGAAGAAGCGACCGGGGGCTATCCGGCCTACTACATGATCAACTGCGCGCACCCGACTCATTTCGATTCGGCGCTCGGGAACGCAGGCGCATGGAGCGAACGGATTCGCGGCGTGCGCGCCAATGCCTCGCGGCGCAGCCATGCGGAGCTCGACCGGAGCATCGATCTCGACGCCGGCGACCCTATGGAGTTGGGCGCCCAGTACCGCCAATTGCGGGACAGGTTGCCGAATCTCGCCGTGGCCGGCGGTTGCTGCGGAACGGACCATCGGCATGTGGGAGCGATCTGCGCCGCGCTTGCGTCCTGATTTCGCAGACATCGCTCGAGCACATCGATGCGGCCCGCGGAACTTCCAAAGGCGGCGTAGACTCGCATCCTCTGCTCTAGAATCCTCGACTGGCCGGGCGGAGCGCTTCGGCCAGCAATGGCGACCTGTTTAACGCCCGCGAACTTTGGGGGAATCAATGACTTCGATCGTTCTCGATGGAAAGGCCCTGGCCCGCCGCCTGGAAGGTGAGCTGTCTGCCCGCGTGCAGGCCATCAAGCAGAGGCCCAACGGATTCACTCCCATATTGGCGACCCTCCTGGTTGGGGACGACCCGGCCTCCGCCACTTACGTCAAGATGAAGGGCAACGCCTGCGAGCGCGTCGGGATGGAATCGCTCAAAGTCGTGCTTCCTCAACGCACCACGACGGATGAGCTGCTGGCCGAAATCGACCGCCTGAACGCCAACCCCCGGGTGCAGGGCATCCTGCTGCAGCACCCGGTACCCGGGCAGATCGATGAGCGTCGGTGCTTCGATCGGATCGCGCTGGCGAAAGACGTCGATGGCGTGACGGTGCTCGGCTTCGGAACCATGTCGATGGGTCTGCCCGCCTACGGGTCGGCCACGCCCGCAGGCATCATGCGGCTGCTCGATCACTACGAGATCGACGTCGCCGGCAAACACGCCGTCGTCGTGGGACGCAGTCCGATCCTCGGCAAGCCCGTAGCCATGATGCTGCTCAATGCCAACGCCACGGTCACCATCTGCCATTCCAAGACCCAGGGCCTGCCGCACCTCGTGAGCCAGGCCGATATCGTGGTCGGCGCCGTCGGCAAACCTCAGTTCATCAAGGGTGCCTGGATCAAGAAAGGCGCGGTCGTCGTCGACGCGGGCTACCACCCCGGCGGTGTGGGCGACATCGAGCTTCCCGCGGTGGTGGACAAGTGTTCCGCCTATACCCCGGTGCCGGGCGGCGTGGGACCGATGACCATCGCCACACTGATCGCGCAAACCGTCGAGGCTGCGGAGAAATCTCTCTAGTTCCAGGCAGCGGACGTATTGAGACGTTTCGAAACGACTTCCACCGCCCCGTCCTGGCTTTCTTCCATCCCGCGGCCCTACTGCCGACGGGAAACGGAGGAAGCGGTTACCCAGGTCGCATCAGAATGAATAGTTGAGTTGTAACCCGATGGTGCGTGGCTGCATGCGGTGGCCATAGAACGGACCCAGGTTGCTGCTGCCGCGCAGGGTGAACGCATCCTCGTTGGTCAGGTTGCGGATGTAGAGGTCCACGTCGAGGTTTGTATCGAAGGCGACCCGGGCGGTCGCGTCGAGTTTGACGTAGTCGCCGGCTCTAACGCCGGGAGACTGCAGCACATTGGTGTAGAAAGGCCCGACGTAGATGCCGTCTGCGCGCACGAAAGCATTGTGCTCGCCGAGCTTGAATGCGTAATGCAGCCCGACGTTGGCATTGGTCTTCGGTGCGCCCGGCAACCGATCGCCCGAGTGATAGCCCTGGGCCGGAACGTCCTTCGTCAAGCGGGCATCGACCCACGAGCCACCGATATCCGCGCGCAGCGCATCCGTGAGTTGAAGATTGGCCTGAATCTCCACGCCTTCCGAGCGCGCACCGCCGGCATTAACCGTATAGCCGCCCCCGCAGGGCAGCAGGTCGCTCACCGGAATGTCGGACCAATCCATGCGGAAGACGGCCGCATCCACGGCGAGCCGCCGGTCCAGCAGGGCGACTTTGCCGCCCACCTCATAATTGTTCACCTCGTCCGACTTGATGAGCACGAACGCGTCCAGGGGAAAGTTCGTGCCGTCGATGATGCCATTGCCGTCCACATCGCACAGGCCTGCAGCGGGCGGCGGCTGGATCTGTCCGGGCCGGAAGCCCTGCGACCAGCCCGCATAAAGCAGCGCATTCTCCGCGGGCTTGTAACTGAGATTCGCGCGGAAAATGGCGCCCGAGGCCTCTCCGGCGTCGCGCTGCGACGAGAAGCCTCCGGCGATCAGCGGCCCGTAGTTGTCGCTGCGCTGAATGCGCGAATACTGGAACGCCCGCGCACCGCCGGTCAGCGTCCAGTTCGACAGGAATTTCCACGACACTTCGCCGAACGCGGCCTGCTGGTCCCGGTCGCGGCGGATGAAGGAGCCGCTGAAGAAGCGCGCCCCGGGAACGAGGACATTGGTCGCCGGATCGCCGACCCAATAAAGCTCCTGACGCTGGCTATCGAACTGCTTCTCCGCATAGACGCCGGCCAGGAAGTTCCAGTTGTCGTCGAGCCGCGTCACCAGGCGGATTTCCGCGGACTGCTCGCGATGCGGCAGCACGCGCGACATCGAGGCCGACCAGATGTTGTTGAACACCCCGTACGGAGTGGCGTGCGTCTGACCGCTGTCGATGAAGGAATACGTCGCGAGCAGGTCCGCCCAGCTCAGGTCATACTCGATCACCGCATTGGCGATATCGATCTTCGAGTCGAGCACACCCGATGTTTGTCCGCGAAAGACGTGCTCCGGGGCCACGCGCATCAAGGTCTGGTCATAAGTTCCCGACGTCGCCAAAGGCCACCCGTCGGTCTCATTCTTCTGGGTGAGATAGCTCAGCGTAACGCGCAGATCTTCCGTGGCCTGGTACAGCGCCGCTAGGCGCCCGCCGGTCGCGTAATACGAGCCCTCGTTCTCCTCATCCACGGCGAACGCCTGTGCGCCGAATCGGCTGACGAGCCCCGCCTGATAGGCCGGATCGGACCCTGCGCGGTTGCGATAGAAGCCGCTGTCGGAAAACGCATAGGCCGTCGCGCGAATCGCCAGCTTGTCCGCAATGAGCGGAACGTTGGCGATGCCCTGAAACATGTAGTTGTCGCCACCGGTGCCGGAGGTGGACGAATATGCCGCGGCCAGCTTGCCTTCTCTGCGGTCGAGCTTTGGCGCCACGGGAATGGTGCGCACCGCGCCGCCCATGGAGGAGCTGCCAAACGCAGTGCCTTGCGGGCCGCGCAGGACTTCCACGCGCTCGATGTCCACCAGCTTGATGTCCACGTTCGACGCAACCAGTCCGCCGGCGGTGCTGGTGGGTGTCTCGCCGAAGTATGTCGCCGTGGTCGGGCCGGCATAGAAATTCTGCGGGCGCAAGCCGGTTTCCATGCCGCGGATGACGATGAGCTGACCGCCATACGCCCCCGCGCCGCCGACCTGGTTCACGCCCGGGATGCCGCGCAGATAGTCTTCCGCATCAACCAGCCCGCGCTGGCTGATGTCCTCCGCGGTGACCACCGCGATGCTCGAGGGGACGTCCTGCACGCGCTCCGTCCGCTTCTGCGCAGTCACCACGATTTCCTGTGGATTGGCCTGCGCGCCGTATTTTTTATCCTCATCCTTGCCGCGCACGTTTTCGTCCTGAGAGGCTGTAGAAGAGGAAGCCTCGGCTTGCGCGAGCCTCAGGCCCTCATCACCGCCGGTAACGCGGCTCGCCGAAGGCGCTGCGCCTTTCGCGCGGATCGTCGCTCCATTGGCCTTGGTAAACACGACCTCATAGCCGGTGCCTTTCAGCAGATGCTCCAGCGCCATGCGCTTGTCGTACTCTCCGACCAGGGTGTTCGAGTTGCCGCCGCTGACCACCTCGGACTCGTAGAGCAGCTGCATGTTGGCCTGGCTCGCGAACAGCTTGAGCGCTTTGGGCAAGGACTGGGCCGGAATATCAAACCATTGCGCGTCGGCGGCCAGCACCGCGAGAGGAAGCAGAAGCAGCAGAATCGAGAACCGACGTCGTAGCGAACGCATTTCAAGCTCCCCGGGGGTGAATCTGCGGTGGCGCTTCTGCGCGAAGCTTTCCTTTCCCCCTACGACGTTTCAATCCGCGAGATGGTGCAACCCGCAGCGGCTCATTTCCTCGACACGAATACGGTATTGTCTTTGCGCTGCACTTTGAAACCCAGTCCATCCCTGAGATTCGCCAGCAGCACCTCGGCGCCTTGAGCGTTCGTCTCGAACGTGCCGCCGATCTTGTGATTCCGCAGGCTTTCATCGGCGATCACAATTTTGTCGGCCGTGTATCGATTGAGCTCATCGACGACGGCCGCCAGGCTCTCCTTCTCGAAATAGATCGATCCTGCGCGCCAGGACAGCGACCGCGAGATCTGATCAGGCACGAGCGAACGCACCTGCGCCGTTGCTGCCTCCACATCAACCTGCTGGCCCGCCCTCACGAGCGCTATTTGCGGCCCGTCTTCGCCGTCCGCCGATGGCGGAGAGTTGCGCGCGCTGGGCGCCACTTTCACCGTGCCCTCGCTCACCGTCACCCTCACCAGTGCGGCACGCATGTCGACATTGAACGCTGTTCCCACGGCGCCTACCCATGACTTGCCCGCCACTACCCAGAACGGCCGCTGCGGGTCGCTTTGTACATCGAAATACGCTTCGCCCCGTTCGAGCCGGACGATCCGCGTTTGAGCGGAATAGCTCACCGTCGCCCGACTGTTGCTGTTGAGCTCCAGCGCCGAGCCGTCGGGCAGCTTCACGGTCGAATGCTCGCCAATGGCGGTCTGGAATTCCGTTTTCGGGGCCGGCGCCGCAGTCCACCACGCCGCGCAAACGGCTATCGTCACGGCTGCCGCAGCGGCGGCAAGCGAAATTCGCCGGACGCTCTTGCGCGATTCCAATGATCGTTGGATCGCCCGCTCGGTGATCGTATTCAACGCCTGGCCGCTTCTGAAAACACGCGCCAGCTGGCCGGCATCCACCATCTGACGCCAGACCATCACCGTCAACGCCCAGGCCCGCTCATGGCGCGGATCGGTTTTACGCCACTCCTCGAAGCGCTGTTTCTCTTCGTTCGACACGGGGCCGGCATCCAGACTGGCAATCCACGCGCACGCTTCCCGGCCCAACTCATCGTCGCTCTTGAGTCGATGGATGTCAGCCACCTTGGCCTCCGGTGTAGCGCTCCAGAACGTGCTTGCGAACGCTGAACGTTCCGAGCTCGATGTGCCGTTTTACGGTGGTCCAGGAGATGCCCAGGATCGCGCCGATCTCCTTGTGCGAATGCCCGTGGAAGAGTCTCAAGGTCAGCGCCGCCTGCTGCTGCGGCGGCAGGTGCTCGATGGCTTCCTTGAGAACCCGCATGGATTCCGCGGCCAGCAATTCATCGTCGAGCGCCGCACCGGCCGCGGCATCGACATCGCCAAATTCGCGCAGCACTTCCTCCGGCGAGTTGCGGTCCCTGCGGGTGCGATCCGTAGCCAGGTTGCGTGCGGTGGAAAAAAGAAACGCCCGCGGAGTCTCGACGTGATCACGCCGCTCGTAGGTGCGCAGGAAAGCCTCCTGGACGATTTCCTCGGCGCTCTCGTCGGAGCGCACCAGGCGGCGGACGTAGCGGCGCAAAGCGTCCCGGCTCTCGACGAAGAGACGGGAGAAGAGGGCCTGGGCGATCTCGGTCATGGGAAGAGGGCCTGCGCTGGTCCGTAGGATAGGCCCGAAAATCTGCGAAATCGATTACGCCATTTGACGGGGTCAAACGTCGCAGGTTGACCGGCTTATTCGGCGTCGCAGTATGTAGCTGAGTCCCCTGCCGCGCTTGAGCATGCCGACCGGCGGATCCAGTAGCCAAAAGAGTCCTCGATGTAGCGCCGCTATTTCGGGAGTAGGAAGCTCAAACCGTCGGGAGCGCAACCCGTGCTGTCGATCGAGGTCAATGGTTTGCACAAATTTCAGGGCGTGTTGCCGGGAGCGCCCCGCCACGAGACGACGAACGGCGCTGTCAATCGCGTCCTGCCCGATACTTGTCCTTGAGCCTCACGTAGTGAGCGGCGGAGTACGAAAGAAATTCGATCTCGCGCTGGCTGAGCTCCCGGACTCTGCGCGCCGGTGAGCCCAAATAGAGTCCACCCTTTTTGAGTTGCTGGTTGGAAGTGACGAGCGCGCCGGCGCCGATCATGACGAAGTCCTCCGTGACTACATCATCGAGCACGATAGCGCCTATGCCAACGAGACACGCGTTACCGATCGTGCAGGCATGCAGCACTGCCTTGTGTCCGACGGTGACATCCGCGCCGATAACGAGGTTACGGCCGCCCGGCTTGTAAGGACCATCATGGCTGACGTGCAGGACGGCGCCGTCCTGGATGCTGGTGCGGGCTCCGATTTCTATCGTGTTCACGTCGCCACGCACCACGGCGGTCGGCCAGATGGACACATCGTCCCCGAGCGTGACTTTGCCGATGACTACCGCGGACGGGTCGATGTACACGCGCGAACCCAGCGTGGGAAGAACATCGAGGTATGGACGGATTTGCATTGGCGAAGGCCGCGCCGTTATTTCCGTAACACGCAGTACGGATCGAACGCCTTGCGCTTGGGCTGCTTGTCGTTTGCGACAGCCGCCGCGCGGCGCCGTTGCTCATCCCGCAGCTGCTCGCGAGTCAAGCGCGTCGCTTTGGCAATGAGATCGAGCAGCGGGTGTGCGGGATCCAGCGGCAAGGACAATGCATGCAGCCGTTCCCAAACGCGGATGCGCTGCTCGGGCGTGTTCTCGTGTGAGTATTGTTCCGCCAATGCGAGTTTGCGCTCTTCCGCGGTGCGCGTTTGTTCCGCGGCGAGCCGGGCGCGGTAGTCATCGCCGAACTCGCGCGCGGGTGCGGCCGGCGCATCGGGTAACGGGACTTCCCTTTTCTTCGTGATCACAGCTGATCTCCGCGAGTCAGACCACGCCGACAGAAAAGCAGCGGTCGCAGGCACCATATACCATTTCGGCCGGGCCCGCTCGGACTTCCACCGGAGCGCGGCACGCCGGCGGGGCGACTGTCCATGTGACAACGACTCACGACGGCGGATAGCCTGGAATTGCCGTCGGATACGTGTCGAATTGCCGGAGCGTCTCGCTGTCGCGCGTCCACGTTACGGACATGGGGTAAGTGATCGCGCCCCGGCCGGTCGAGAAACCCATCGTCACGTCGATGCGGTCGCCGGCGCGCATCTGCAGCGCCCGGGGGAAAGAGAGGAAGGTGTGTCCCCAGTGCGTGAGGGGCGCATCGGGCGAGGTTGACAGCATGATCCGGTCGTCGAGATCGGCTTCGAAGTACGCGACCACGCCATGCACTCTGACATCGGTCTCGATTTCCCAGCGCACGGGCGATCCGGCCCGATATTGATTGCCGGATAAATCGTGCCGAACCAGATCCAGGTCCCACCAGACATGCGGCGCCGACGCCCAGGTATGACCGTGCAGCTGCGTGTTGGTGGAGCTTGCGGAGGCGAAATCCTTCACCGCGTTCCACGTCAGGCCATACAGGTCATCGGCCCAGTGGCCATCGTCGGATTTGAATTTGATCGGCAGGCCGCACAGACGGATCAAATGGCGGATCCGCTGCGGAATCATCCGGCCGCGCGGCTTCAGGAACCGGTCGCGCATCCTCATCAGCGCCTCGCCGTCGTATTCATTGAAGCCGGCGCAGTTCATCAGCTCCGAAACGAGGATATCGGCGGGCTCCGGAAGCTGGACCGAGCCGCCGTTCGCGTTGATCACGGTGATCTTGTCGCGCAGATTGTTCTCGGCAATCAGCGCCTGCGCCACGCGCGCCACGTCATCGTTCAGCTCGATGGCGTAAACCCTGGAAGCACCGGCCTTGGCGGCGATCATCGACCAGATCCCCAGGCCGCAGCCGAAGTCGGCGACGACATCGCCGGGCTTGAGGGCGCGGGAAATGGCCGCGGCATACGAATGGCAACGCAGCTCGTCCCAGATCATGCGCAGCTGGGAGTTGATTTGGTCGTAGTGGAACATTGGATAGATCGACCTCGATTTGCGTGGGATGGGCGCCGACTAAGGTGTCGTCAGGCGGGGTTTGCGACGTCGCAGTGCGGCGGAGTTTAGCCGCGCCGACCGTCGGCTGCTGCGAATCGCGGACCCGATCCTCGTCGGAGTGACAAATCACCCGAGGCCGGGGGATTTGGTGTACCATGCCACCAGCTCGAACCTTTCGTCTTGCCCGTCCTTGGCCCGCAGCTCCCGCGCTCATTGGCCAAAGCCAGACACCTCAAAAGCTCCTCGAACTAACGGTGGCCGGCATGACCGGGCTGCCGCATTCCGTTCTCCTAACTTACGAGATTCGTCATGACCAAACTTTACGTGGCCAACTTCCCCTTCGATACCACCGAGGAAGCCCTGCGCGGGCTGTTCGGCGAGCATGGCACGGTCGAAACGGCCAAGCTCATCACCGATCGCGACACGGGCCGCCCGCGCGGCTTCGCGTTCGTCGAGATGTCCAACAGCGATGCCGCGCGTGCGATCCAGGCGCTCAATGGCAAGGAATTCAATGGACGCCCGCTGCGGGTCAATGAAGCTCAGGAGCGAAGCGGCGGGTACCGTGGCGGGTCGGGCCGTCGCTGAGCCCACCGCAACCGGCGCTGCAGGCGGCGGCGACCGTGGCGCGGGCCCGCATGGGCGCGATCGAACGGAGGTCTGACCAATGGCGAATCGCAACAATTATCTGGCGAAAGCGGATCCCGTCCACAAGGCTCCCGCGCTGCGCACGCTGTTTCCGTCGCTGAAGGAGCTGCGCCTGGACCTGGAGTTCGTGAGCGACGATACACGGCCTTCCTCCAGCCACGTCCACATCCTGCATCCCGCCGCCTCGGCCTCCTTCCGATATCCGTGCCCGGTCGGCGGCTGCACCGGGAGCTTCAAGCTGGACGTTCCGATCATGCGATTGCTGCAGGGCTCGCAATCCAGGTTGACCGACGAAGCCACTTGCGGCGGCGTGCGTCCGCAGGATCGCAACACGGGGAAGCCCTGCCCCTCCAGGCTGATATACAAGGCCGAAGCGACCTACGGCGTGGAGCGCAATGTCCCGGCTCGCCTGAGTCGGGTTTGATCCGAAGCGCCGCCGCGGCAACCTCGACCCAAACCTCGACCGCCCAGTCGGTTCGGAACTCATCGTCAATCAGCAGCCTTCGACGGCCGTTGCTGACTCCGCCGCGGGCGAGGCCGCCGGGTACAGAAAATCAGGAATCCTGGCGAAGAATCCCGTGGAGCAGCAGGGCGGAAGGCTCGATTCCACAGCAGGCATGTCATGAATCGTGAACGCCATCAAGCACTCCACTATTGATCCCAATTCAATGAACTCCGCTGTCGCGGGCATCGCCCCGCCGCCTCAACTCGAGGAAACCCGGGCCGTTATCACCTAATAGTGTGGGGCAGTGAGAAAGTTTTATGAACACTCCATCCGCAATGCGCCCAGCCCAATGGCCGGCTTATGCCACGGCCATCGCCGCAGGCGCCATTCTGTGGACCGCGACGGCGGTGCTCGGTGGGAAGCGCGAGCCATGGGATGTTCCCTCGTACTGGACGATCGCGTATCCGATCGCAATCGGGCTCAGCGGACTTCTCGGCTACCGGTTCCCGCTGAACCCCTGGCGCTGGGCGGTTCTAGTCGTGTTCATGCAGCTGGTCGTCATGATCGCACGAGGGTCCGGATTCGGGCTGCTGCCATTGGGCATGATCCTGCTGGGAATTCTGTCACTGCCGGCAATAGCCGTGGCCTCGTGGGCCGCGAAGCTTCGTCTGCGCCGAACTGGAGAAGGATGATGGCCTGGCGCAACGTTCGCGCCGCGTTTATAACATTGACCGTCGGTGGGATAGTGACCGGCTGCAGCGGTATGACCGACGCTGCGACGCGGCTGGCATATGACATCGAGGCCGCCGCCGGCCGCCTGGCTCAGGATGATGGCGCCCGCTATACCTTCCAGCATCACACGCCTTCCAGATCGGGCGAATGCGAGGGACCTTACAAAGTGCAGCTCGACAAGGTGGGCGCATTGATCGTCTGGTGCAGCGACAGTGCCGGCAGCACCGTGTCGAGTCACAGCACCTCCTATCACGCGCGCTTCGTCGATACCCCGGAGACTTTCCTTGTCGAGAAGCCGGCGCACGCACCTCTTACCATCGATCTCGAACGGCACAATGGACGAGCGGTCATCGCCGGCGTTCAGTAGTGCGACCACTGGCTTGCCGCCGACGGTCCACAACACCCCTCAACCTTCTCGCTTCAGCTTCTCGCGGCGCGCCAGCTCGGCGGCCGACGGCTCGAACGGGCCGCCGACGGTGGCCGTCTTCACCTCGCCGTCGCGCACGTAAGTCGCGGCGATGAGCCCGTTCGGCCCGACGGCGCTGTGCGTCAGTTTGAACACGCGCGGCTGGCTGGCGTCGCTGAACAGCCGTTTGCCCTTGCCCAGCAGCAGGGGGAAGGTGAACGTGCGGATCTCGTCGACGAGGCCGGCGGCGAGCAAAGCGTGCACCAGCTCCGTGCTGCCTTGTGTGAGGAGGGTGGGGCCATCCTCTTTTTTAAGTTTCGCGAGATCCTTGGCGGCGTCGCGCAGTGCCACTGAGCCTTTCCAGGCCAGATCCACGCCTTTGCGCGTCGCGACGTACTTAGTTGCGCGGTTGAAGGCCGTGGCGATGTCGTCGTACGACCCACCTTCGGCATAGGGCCAGTACGCGGCAAAGATATCGTAGGTGCGTCGCCCGAGCAGCAGGTCGAACGGCTCTGTGAACAACTTACTGAGCTCTTCGCCGAAAACCGGGTCGTCCCCCAGCGGAGCGACCCAACCGCCGTACTTGAAGCCGCCGGTGGGGTCTTCCTCAGGTCCACCGGGAGCCTGCATCACGCCGTCCATTGAAACCATTGCGCTGACAATTACTTTTCTCATGACCAATCTCCTCTGTTCTGGTCCTAGGACGAACGGGCGGGACCGATTCCGACATCACCCGTCAACGGAGCCAGCCTGCATCTGCTCGAAGAATCCCCGGAACCCACCGCCACGAGGTACTTCCTTAAGGCACTGTTCGGGTGTACAGTGCGCACGCCTCGTTGTTGCACGGGATCCCTGCTATGGTTCTTTAGCAGTCTCTAGCGAGTCTATTCAGTGACTGAGCGCATCCCAATGAGGCACTTCCTGATCACTCACAACATTGAACGCTAGGTAGAAGCGATTGGCTTATTCAACGAAGCAGCGACGTCTCTCAAAGCGCAAATCCGTCCGTACGCCGGTAAAGAAAAGGAATGGAACTCCCATGCTTAAAAGGAAAGATCCTGGAACTGTTTCGGGCTTGCCGGCTGTGTATCAAACAGCTCTGGGCTCGGCATATGCCGCTGACTCCAGAAAGTTGCTTGCGGCAATGCCTGATGAATCCGTCAATTTGGTGCTGACGTCTCCTCCATACGCACTGCATTTCAAGAAAGAGTATGGGAACGTTGAGAAGAAGGAGTATGTGGAATGGTTTCTTCCCTTCGCTAAAGAGATCTTTCGTACCTTGACGCCTGATGGCAGCTTTATTCTCAATATCGGAGGTAGCTACAATCCGGGCACTCCAACTCGATCTCTCTATCATGTAAAGCTGCTGATTGCGCTCGTAGAGCAACTAGGCTTCCATTTCGCGCAAGAGTGTTTTTGGTACAACCCGGCCAAGTTGCCAGCTCCGGCAGAATGGGTGACAGTCAGACGTCAACGGATAAAGGACTCCGTCGAGCACGTATGGTGGCTTTCCAAGACGCCGTGGCCAAAGGCTGATAATAGAAAGGTCCTGGTCCCCTATAGCCCGGACATGGAACGCCTGATCAAGAAAGGCTATCGCGCCAAGCTAAGGCCTTCCGGGCACAACATTACGGGCAAATTTCAGAAAAATCGCGGTGGGGCGATACCAGCGAACGTCATTGAACGTGGCAACAACGAGAGCAATTCCAATTACATCAAAGCATGTCGAGCGGCGGGCTTAAAGGTACACCCGGCCCGCTTTCCATCTGCACTGCCTGAATTTTTCATAAAGCTCTGTACCAACCCAGGCGACTTGGTTGTAGATCCTTTCGCAGGAAGCAATACAACTGGTTACATAGCCGAGTCGCTTAATCGTCGCTGGGTCGCGTCGGATCTGGATGAACACTATGTGAAAGCAAGCGAGCTGCGATTCAATAGCGGGGGAGCACGTAGTGACTCAAGACGAGCTGATCGCCTTACTCAATTGCCTCTATCCATCGAGTCCATGGCCTAAGCCATTTGGATTATTGAGGGCTGCCTCTGCCATCGAGAATGGCAGCAGCGTGGCGGACACCGCCAGAGGATTGCGAACATCACCAGCCAAGCTCAAGGAATTCCTGGCGGCACCAGATCCTGTTTCGGCAATTTTTGGTGCAAGCATCCCCAACGAGAAGGCGCTGAAGTCCTCCCGGCAGATGCTCGGGAACCTCATCGCGGGCAGATGCGCAGAGCGCATTTTCGTTGAACGCTATAAGCAAGAGGCCGCCACGACAGAACTCGCTCTGAGCGATCTAAGGGAAAGCCGCACTGACACCGACTATCGCCTCCTAGATGGCAAAGGACGGCCCGTATATCGAATAAACATCAAATTCATAGGATCTTTGTTCAGACAGGCGCCCGAGCTGGTAGGGCTGGCGCCGGAAGATTGCTTCGCCCTGGCAACTTACAAGATTTGTGCGGCAGCCGAGAAACAGGAAGCGGATAAGCTGCCATTTCTCTTCATAGTTGTCAGCGTACCTGGCCTGCCAACTTCAGCCATAGGCGCCGGGGCGCCGGCGGATCTACTGAATTTTTTTGGTCTCCTGACCCAGGGAATCGGGATTCTGAATAAAAGAAGCATTCAAGATCGTGTCATCGACTTCCTTGAAACCAACGCCCATCCATACTTCCACAAAATTCTATCTGAGATCGAACAAGGGCGCTGGTATGTAATCAGCGCCAGAAAAGCGAACAATCTTCTGCGCTCGTTGCTGTTCGAACGTGTATTTGCGCTCCGCGTCCGCGGATTTGCCCAACAGTATCGCGGGGCGGAATTGAACATGCACTTCTCCATCTCAAAAGATTTGACGCCTTTGGATGATTATCTTCACACGCTACGCGAGTTCGGATATCCCAAGGTTACGACACTGCTTGAACGAGGCGACTACTGACTGCCGACGACTCCGTTGGCACGGCGCGCCGCACGGTTCTCCGTTACGGCGCGCTCTGGGCCAACGTGCCGTGGAAGCCGGACGGCGTCTTTCTCCCCGATGCCCTCGAACAGCGTTACCGACGCGCCACTCACATGACCGGCGCGCTGCCCATCGGTCGAAGGGCTGCGGGCGAACCGCTGCAAGCAGCCTTCTTCTGGAGCCTCAAACGCAGCGATGCAGCGGGCTGGCGCCAAGCTCACCGCCACCAAGCCCTATTCGCCGCGGCTGGTGCACATCGGGGATGCGTGCCGGGCGACGAGTCCGCAGTTGGGACAAGGGGCCAACATGGCGCTGCTCGATGCGCTCGCGCTGGCCCAGGCGCTCGAGAGGTGTCCCGAGGACCTTGCGAGTGCGTTGGAGCGCTATGCGCGCATGCGGCGCTGGCATGTGCGGGTGTTTCAATGGGCGAGTGTGTTGTTTACGTCGTTTTATCAGCCGGATAGTCGGGTGTTTGCCGTTTGTCACGGATTGGCTGGCGGCGCCGTTGTCGAGGATGCCGGTGGGGGAGAAGGTGCTGGCGCGGTTGGTGTCGGGGATGACGGTACCTCCATTCAACCGCGTTGACAGCCATAAGGATTTTAAAGGAGCAGACGCAGCGGATAGCCAACAGTTGCCGCGGGATTTGGCAGGAAACATGTGCTCAAAGTTTGAGCAGGGCAGGACTATTCGCTAACTTAGCCAGCACTCTATCCTTACTTAAGATACCGGCGATGCAGCGGTCGGCGGGGCTGAAACCGGCGGGTCCGCGTAGGGGTTCTCTCCGCATCAACAGTAGTTTCCACGTTACTGCCCAGTGGACCGCCTTATCACCGGATTGTAATCACGGTGGTAATTGCAACCGGAACCCAATCAGGCCTGACGTCGTGGGGCCAGGATTTGAAAGCAGGCGAAAATCAAAGAAATTAAGCTCAAGTGAAACAATGAGTTGACAGTTCCGGAAGGCATGGCCGACGCTGTGGATACGAAGAGCCTCGCCCGCCGGTGTTGTAGGACCGACCCACCGGCAACCTGTCTTATGTTGGCCGTAGCGGCGCACCAGCGTCTCGCAGGCTACACTTCCACTCCACAAATGAAGGAGATGCGCGATGACGGCGCAGCGAAAATCCAGTTCCCCGGGTGACACGGATCTCGAATCCACTGCTGAGCTGCCCGTGCTCGATGTCGCTGCTTATGAAGCGACGATGCCTGAGCGGGAGTTCGACAGCACCGACACCACGATTATCCATGCATCGGCCGTCTCCACATCGTTGGCGCAGGTCATCCAATCGAACGCCCAGCTCGTTGAAGATGAGCGCACGCGGCTCGAGCTCGATCTGGCCGCGTTGTCCACCAGCTTACGCGAGGTCGAGGAGCGCCTGACGCGCAAAGCCCAGCGCCTGGAGCAAATCGAGAAAGACCTCGAGGAATCGCGCACCGGGCGTGCAATGGTTGAGGAGCGAACACGTCACCTCGAAGCCGATCTGACCACGGCCCGAGCCGGACTTGCGCTGGCCGAGCGGCAATTGGAAGCTGTCAGGCAAGAGCTCAAACAAGGCGCAGAAAAGCACGATGCAGAACTGCAGCGCGCCAACCAGGCGCGCGCGAGCGCCGAAAAACACTTTGGCGAGCGCGAAACTCAGTGGCAAACCGAGCGCGCTGCCCGTGAGCAGGAGCTTCAGGCGAAAATCACCGCGCGCGATCGTTCGTTGACTCTGGTGAGCGAAGAAGCGCAAAGTTTTCAGGTCCGCCTTGTGCGCTATTTTGAGGCGTTGCAAACCGCCCAAGCGCGGCAAGGGGTACTGGAAAGCGAACTCGCCGGTCTCGATGAGACGCTGCGTGAGCGGGACGAGTGCGTCGCGCGCCTCGAAAGAGAGTTAAGTTCGACTCGGGTGAGCGCCAATCATTCGGCCACCGAGCTTGCCGCTCGCGAGCACCGAGTCGCTTCGCTTGAGAAGGAAGTCAAAGCATTGGACGCGGCGCTTGCCGAGCGTAATGCGGTGCAGTCTCGCTTGACAGCGCTCGAGATCGAACTCGCTACAGCAAGAACGCAAGCCACCGCACAACAAGCAGCGCTTGCCGCGCGGCTTACCGACCAGGAAGGGAAGACGCGGGCGGCCGAAGCGGCGCGCACAGAGCTCGAAGCGCAACTCATTCAAACCAGGCGCCACGCCGACGATGCGGCGGGCGAATTGATTGATGCGCGCCGCCAGCTCGAGGAGCGCACGGCCGCGTTGCGCAAGGCGCTCGATGAGCGAACTGCCGATCTCACCGGGCAGATCAAAGACCGTGAGACACAACTCGCCGCGCGCATCGAGACGCAACAGGCTGAACTAGGTGCTTTGCAGGAGAAGCACCAAGCAGAGCTCCGCGCACGCATCGACGAGCATGCAGCGGCGCTGGAAGCGGTACAAGCGGAAAAGGCTGCGCACGACATCCGCTTGCAGGCTGCCGAAGCTCGAGTGCGTGAGCTTGAGGTGGAGTTCGCGGCTCAGGTCGAAAGCACGCAGCAAGCTCACAAGGCGCTAGGCAGCGCACAAGCGCGCTCGCAGGAGCTCGAAAGCGCGGTGCGGGTGGCCGAAGATACGATCCATCGGCTGGAAACGGAGCTGCGTGTCAAGACCGCACGCCTTGAAGAGCTCACCAAAACCGGTGAAGAAGGACGCAACGTCGTGGAGCAGGCAAAGCAGTCGTTGGCGCAGCACGATGCCTTTATCCGCCGGCTCGAGGCAGAGGCAGCGCAGAGCGCGGCGTTACTCGGGAATATCCGGCAAAGCGTCCAACGGCTGACCCCCAGCGCCACGAGTGGCAGCTATGAAGCCATACCGGAAGGCGCGGCACGTTTACTCATTTGCACGGACGACGGTAGCGAAGCCATGCATGTACTGGGACGCAGAACCACCATCGGCCGGGCTCCGGAAAATGATGTGCAAATCGATACGAAATTCATCAGCCGGCATCATGCCGTGGTACTCACAGGCCCGAATTACACGGTCATCGAGGACCTCAAAAGCACCAATGGAGTGCTGGTAAATGGCCGCCGCGTAACGCGAAACACTTTGAAGGACGGCGACCGCATCACCATTGGACACACACAGTTTCGATTCGTGGTACGGCCGACCGCACCGCCGACGAGAAATGAACCCGTGGAATTCCGCTTAAGCCGCAAGTGAGCGTGCGGCTTACCTGAAGATGGCTTAGTCGGGAGCCTGGACTCGAACCGGCCGAGCGTGCACGGGGTAGGACTTTGCGAGTGCGTTGGAGCGCTATGCGTGCATGCGGCGCTGGCATGTGCGGGTGTTCAATGGGCGAGTGCGATGTTTACGCCGTTCTATCAGTCCGATAGCCGGGTGTTGCCGTTCATCCGGGATTGGCTGGCGGCGCCGGTGCGGGGTGCGCAGCTCGAGCCGTGCGGCTTGGGGTAAATCGCCCGCGGCTACCTGCCAAATAGCACCATGAAATTCCCCCATGAGGTGGTGGAATTTCATGGCAGCCTCCGGCCCATTTACCCAAGCGACGCGCCCGGCGCGGGCGTTAGGATGCTCTTTTCGAGGATGAACTCGAAGGGTGGCACACGGATCCCGATCTGAGGCCACAGGATCGCTCATTGGAGGTATTCAAGAGCTGGTGCACTTTTGAGCTGCATTCGGTGTTCTTGATGGCAGCCACGAGTGGTGTCACGATCCACGCAATCAAAGGAGAGCCGGAATGCTGGGTCGTGTGCTACTTCTGTTGACGCTACTGGCAGGTGCAATGCCTGCCGAAGCCAAGCGCGTGGCGCTGATCATTGCGAATGCGCGGTATGCGAATGTGGCTGCGCTGACGAATCCTCTGGCCGATGCGAAGCTCATCGAAGCGTCGCTGCGCCGTGCCGGGTTCGACGATGTTCAAACACGAACGAACCTGGGCAAGGCCTCTGTCGAGGCCGAACTGCGGGCATTCGGCAATCGCGCCGAGGGTGCCGATGTGGCGCTCTTCTACTATGCGGGGCACGGCATCGAGGCCGGCGGGCAGAATTATCTGATTCCCACCGATGCGAAGCTTCTGCGTGACCGCGATCTGGATATCGAGGCCACGCGACTCGAAACCGTGGTGCAAGTGGTCAGCAGCGCGCGCATGCGGCTCATCATTCTCGATGCCTGTCGCAATAATCCCTTCGAAGCCTCGATGCAACGATCGATTCGAACGCGGGCGGTCAGTCGCGGTCTCGCTGAGATCGAGCCTGAAGGTGAGACGCTGGTCGTCTATGCCGCCAAGGCGGGATCGACTGCGGCCGATGGCACTGGCGCGAATAGCCCGTTCGCAACAGCATTAGCCAAACGCCTGCCGCAGCCCGGGCTCGAGATCGGCTTGTTATTTCGCTCGGTTCGCGATGATGTGCTCGCGGCAACGGGGCGGACCCAGGAGCCGTTCACCTACGGTTCGCTTTCAGGCCAGGCCTTTTACTTCCGTGCGGCAGACAAGGACGTGAACACAACCGCGCCCGTGCCACCGCCACAGAACAACGCCACGCCGCGCGCCCAAAGCTCGCCGCCACGGGAAGCTACGCAGCCGCAACAGCTGAATCTCCCGCCGGATCTTGCGGCCATGCTCGAAGGCGTGTGGTACGGCGATGTGATTTCCGACTCCAAAGGCAGCTCACGATCCGATGTGATGGTGACGATCAAGCGCGTGAGCCGAAATACGGTCGCCATCACTTCTGACTACGCGCGCCTGCCTGCCGTCACGGTGAAGCTCGGCCGCGTCATGCAGAGCATTGTCGCGGCCGAAGGGACCACCCTCGTCAACCATGATCCGACCAAGGACAAGAAAAGCATCCATATCGTGTTTGAGGGTGAGGTCGCCTGGTCCGGAGTGCGTGTCGGCGGGAATTAGTTCTGGTCCGGCTCTTGGTCGCCGCAGACTCGCGTGGTGCTCGGCGATATGGAACACGATCGACCCAGTTTCAAACAGGCAAGACCAGAGCCCAGGCGACCCCGCTTCCGGATGGTCGTTTCTTTACTCGGGGCGAGGACCGACGGCATAGATCCATACGACCGCAATTGCTGCGACCAAGCAAAGCGCGACAGTGGCAGTAGATAGTCGCATATCGGATTGTTATCGCCGCGCGATCCTGCGTCCGATCCAATCAACTAGCCCTTCAAACGACAAATGGTTCTGCGCGACGTCGAGGACCATCTGCTCTATTTCAGCATCGGGGACGCTCGGCTTGAACCGATAGCCGCTTCGATCCAAGAACAGTACCAACATCAGAAGCGCGGTGCGTTTATTGCCGTCGACGAAGCCATGATTCTTCGCGAGGGAGTGAGTAAGCGCTGCCGCTTTTGAGTGGATCGACCGGTAGTATCCCGAGTAAGGCCGCGCAATTGCAGACTCAATCAGCCCCCGGTCGCGAACGCCAGCCAATCCGCCGAAGGCAAGGGCCGATTCGTGTGCCTGCACGACATCACCCAACGTGACTCGGTAGTGCCGTCCCACGGCGGAAGATGTTTTACTTCTTGGCAAGCCGCTCGAGGACAGCTGAATATTTCTTGGAATTGCGCGCGATGGAACGCACAGACTCTTCGGTCGTGAACTTTCCAGTCTTTGCGTTTCTGCGGACGCCCATGCCTGCGCTCCCGTACGAAACGCTTCCTTCCCGCACCTCGGCGACGTCGGTAGGCGGGTGCCGCTTTTTCGATGCGGGTTGAGATTTCGGTTTTCGGTGACTCATAGCTGGCCGTTAGAACTTGTAGAGATCGAGGACTTTTACGCCAGGGCGAGAAGCTCTCGAGCGCGCAGGCTGGCGTCGAGCTCTTTCAGCTCTTTACCGCCGAGCTTTACGACCCCTGAGGCATTGGCATTCAGGCTTTTCATACGCTTAGGTTAGCCTTGGTAGTCGTAACTGCCAAGCTCAGTACACAGAGCCAAGCCCCCTCAGCTGATCGCAAGCAAGAGTAGTCGTTGATGCAGTGGTTCCCATGCTAACCCGCCCCCTCGACATCGCCATCTGCGGCTGCGGCCCCACCGGCCTATCCGCCTCCCTCCTCCTCCACCGCCTGGGCCACCGCGTCCGCATCTTCGAGCGCTTCGACACCCCCCGCCCCGTAGGCTCCGGCCTCATCCTCCAACCCACCGGGCTCGCGGTCTTATCCGAGCTCGGCCTTCTCGACCGCATCCTCCGCCTCGGCGCCCGCATCGACAGACTCTTCGGCCGGGTAGTCCCCTCAGGCCGCGTCGTGCTCGACGTGCGCTACCGGGCGCTGGTCCGGGGCGGCATGCCGTGGCGGTGCATCGGGCCGCGTTGTTTGATGCGCTTCATGAGGCGGTGCGCGAACAGGGTGTCGAAGTCATCCCCGCTTCGCCCCTCGGAGGCGTTGACCGGCGGGGCAGCCGCCCGGTGCTGCTCGCGGCGGACGGAAAGTCGCTCGGAACCTTTGACCTGGTCGTGGATGCCCTCGGCGCCCATTCGCCGCTGGCCGTGGGCACAGCGCGCCGCACGGCCTTAAGTTACGGCTCGCTCTGGGCCAATGTGCCGTGTGCGATGTTCTGGACTAGCCGCACGGAGGATGCATATCAGCGCTTTCGACATCCTGCCAGGACCGTCTTGGCCCGCTGCCGCCACTCGCCGAACCACTCCACCAAGTTCGAGCCGTCCACTTCTTCATCGTCTTCGAACTCCTCGGCCATGTAGCTGACCGCTTCTTCGAGGACATCCTCTATCGAAGCGTCTGGGCTTGGGCGTGCGATATTCGGCGGATGCGCTGAACGCTCAGGGTGTCGCATAGCTGCCTCCTTGATCAGCAGCTTAAGCATCGCCGTCGGATCGTGAAGGAGGTTTAACCGGTGGATTCATCCACGACCAGACAGGCTTGAATATCAGGCATCGTGTTCTTGCAGGCGCGCCGCGATCATCTGACAGTGATAAAGTAGCGCCCGATTTAGTGATCTTGTTCTGCCATGCGATCATCTGCAGCTCTAAATCAAGCCCAGCCTCTTCAGTTTTCGCTTCCCGACCTCTGCCCGATTTCGGCGGCCGTCGAATCCCTGGCATTGAGCGGGGGAAGCGAGATTCGCGGCGCTGTGGCGACCCGGCGGGAGGTCGTTGATTTCATTCTGGATCTGGTGAAATACACGCCAGATCAACCGCTTCACCGCAGACGGCTGCTGGAACCTGCTTTCGGCCATGGCGATTTCCTGCTGCCCGCCATCGGCAGACTCCTGGCTTCCTGGAAGCGCTCCCGGAGTCGCGGCAAGGTCGTGGAGGCACTCAAGGATTGCATCCGCGCCGTTGAGATCCATCGAGACACGTTTCAGCAGACTCGATTCAAAGTCATCGAGACGCTCGTCGCGCAGGATGTGGCACCTGGCGCGGCGGAAAAGCTTGCTGATACGTGGCTGCTCAATGACGATTTTCTGCTCACGGATCTGAACGGCGAGTTCGATACCGTGGTTGGCAATCCTCCGTACGTACGGCAGGAACTTATTGCCGATGTTCTCCTCAAGGTCTATCGGGAACGTTACACGACCATTTATGACCGGGCCGACCTGTACATCCCCTTCATCGAGCGGTCGCTAAGGATTCTTTCGGCACAGGGAAATCTCGGCTTTATCTGCGCGGATCGATGGATGAAGAACCGCTATGGCGGGCCGCTGCGCGAGCTGGTATCGAAGTACTTCCATCTGAAGATCTATGTCGACATGGTGAACACTCCGGCGTTCCAGTCCGAAGTGATCGCGTATCCCGCCATCACGATCATCTCCCGGGTGCGCACGAAGAATACGCGGATCGCCCGTCAACCCGTGATCGAGGCCGGCTATCTACAGCAGCTGTCTCGCAAGCTTCTGTCGACAAAGTTGTCGAAGCAGGCGAATGGAGTGCGGGTGCTCAAGGATGTCGCCACGGGTGCGGAACCCTGGATTCTGGACACATCCGATCAGTTGACGCTGATACGCCGGCTGGAAAGCGAGTTCCCGACGCTGGAGGAAGCCGGCTGCAAGGTAGGCATCGGCGTTGCGACCGGCGCGGATCGGGCGTTCATCGGACCGTTCGAAGAGCTGGACGTCGAGGAGGACCGGAAGCTTCCGCTGGTCATGACCCGCGACATCGAAAAAGGTGTCGTCAAATGGCGCGGCTTCGGCGTCATCAATCCTTTCGCCGAGGATTCTGGTCTGGTGGATCTTAATAGCTACCCGCGGCTGAAGCGTTACCTGAATGCGCGTAAGGAGCAGATTGCCGGTCGACATTGCGCACAGAAGGCGCCCGCGAACTGGTATCGAACCATCGACCGGATTACGCCGGATCTGGCCAGGAAGCCCAAGCTGCTGATTCCCGACATCAAGGGCTCGGCGCACATCGTCTATGAACGCGGCCGGCTCTATCCGCATCACAATCTTTATCACGTCACTTCGGCTACGTGGAATTTACGGGCGTTGCAGGCGGTCCTGCTCTCGTCACTCACGCGGCTGTTCATCGAAACTTACTCGACAAAAATGCGCGGCGGCTTTCTGCGCTTTCAAGCGCAGTATCTGCGTCGCCTGCGCCTGCCGCGATGGGAGAAGGTGCCTAAGGACCTGCGACGAGCCTTGTCCGCGGCAGCTTCGAAACAAGATATCGCGGCGTGCAACGCTGCGACATTCGAGCTTTACGGTCTTACTTCAGACGAAAAGGAAACGGTGCTCAAGAACGGAGGATGAAATGGCGCTGGATCTTGCCGAGCATGAGAAAAAGACCAGGAAGGCCGTAAAGGCGTTCTGGGGGAACCGGGAAGCCGCACAACAAGCGCAACGCGCCGCAGGCCGAGCCGATCAAGGCCAGAGAGGCGGGGTAACCGCTGGAAAGAACATGGATGGGTTCGTAGCGCTTGTTATCGATATTGTCAAAGCCAATGGGCTGCCCGAAGCTTGCATCTTCCGGCAGCGACGGCTCGTTACTCTGCCGGGTTATTTTCGGCCGACCAAGCTGTGGGATGTGGTCGTTGTCAACCAAGGTCGGTTGATCGCGGCGATCGAGTTCAAGAGTCACGTCGGTTCGTTCGGGAACAATTTCAACAATCGAAGTGAAGAAGCGATTGGCACCGCACATGATTTTAGAACTGCCTATCGCGAAAAAGCCTTCGGCGACCATCCGCCGCCCTTTACCGGATGGATGATACTCGTGGAAGACGCACCGGGATCGCGACGCGCCATAGGGGATAAGTCCGTACATTTCCCGGTATTGCCGGCGTTTCAAAATGCTTCGTATCTCAAGCGCTATGATGTCTTGTGTGATCGGCTGGTGCGCGAGCAGCTTTACACCAGCGCATGCGTGTTGGCATCGCCCAGGGATGCGGTGACTACGGGCGATTATTCAGATCTTTCCGAAATCACCAGTTTTAAAGCATTTGTCGTTGCACTTGCCGCCCATGTGGCGAAAGAAGCTGCTCGCTTCGGTTAGGAATTGATTCGAAGGATCTGGCGCTGATGACCGATGCGTGTTTGCTCACCAGGGCGAACATCAGCACCCGCTAACCCCATAGGTAGCAGCCCAGCTCAGCATTGCCACCGCGACATTTACATTGCTGGCGTGTTGGCGATGGCTGAAATGCAGCGCTGCCGCGTGCTCTCTTGACTGCAGTTAATACTGCAGTATATTCTCGGCTATACATCGGAGGCTGCCATGGGACTTACCCTTCAGGTGGATGAAGCACGTCAGCTAGATAAAGGTATCTGGAAAGCCCGGCTCCCAGCATCCGAGATCCGTTTTCTTGGTCCCTCTCTGGAAAAGGTCGGTGCCCTCAGTATTGTTTTATTAGCTGAGGATCCAGTATTCGATCCACAGAATTGTTCGCTGTCATTTAGGCTAGCGAGCGTACAGTTGCTGAATATGGGTACGTCAGATAGCGCGATTCTTTTAAGAACTGGTCCTGGCGCTACGTTAGGAGCCGCGTCCAAGAAGAGCGCACAAACTGCAACTGCAACAGGTGACGCCAAGTTTCTCCAATCCCTCCCGCCCGAGCTGAAAACCATTGGAACAGAGCTGCTCGGCGAGGTTCGTAAGCAATTTCAGGGAGACTTGGTTTTCTACCCAAAATCGGGCAGGTACGTTGAGACACCCGATAATTTCTGGACTGTGCGACCGCAGCCGAGGGACAGGTCATTTCGAGTTACGGTACGTGGGCGGCCAGAATCATTTACAACGCCACGCTCCATCAAGCTTAAACCAGATATGACAGGGTACTCATCGTTTAAAGTTGAACGAGCCTCTCAGATCGGGGAACTGATTAGCGTACTTGCACAAGTGCGTCGCAACTAGCCAAGCGAAGCTGCGCTCAGCGAGTACAAGTAAACCAGGTATCGAGTCGTGTTGCTCAACCGGCCGTGGTTATCTCCTTAGACATTGCCATTTGCGGCTGCGGCCCCGCCGGCCTATCCGCCTCCCTCTTCCTCCACCGCCTAGGCCACCGCGTCCGAATCTTCGAGCGCTTCGATCGCACGAGCAGCTGACCTTTGCGCAATACGATCACTTCACCGCCACCAGGCCCTATTCGCAGCGGCTGGTGCACATCGGGGATGCGTGCCGGGCGACGAGTCCGCAGTTGGGACAAGGGGCCAACATGGCGTTGCTCGATGCGCTCGCGCTGGCCCGGGCGCTGGAGAGGTGTCCGGAGGACCTTGCGAGTGCGTTGGAGCGCTATGCGCGCATGCGGCGCTGGCGTAAGCTCCCCCGTCAAGCAGACACTTTAAAAGTAGAGCCTCCGGCGACCTGCTGACGATATTCGAAGGGCGTCAGCTCTCCCAAAGAGTCGTGTGGACGTTGCTCGTTGTATTCGACCATCCACCACCAGACCGCTTCCCGAACGTCCTCGAGGCGCACGAACAGATGCTGATCGAGCACCTCCTCGCGCATAGTCCGGTTGAAACGCTCGATGTAGGCGTTCTGGTTCGGCTTCCCAGGCTGAATGTATTGAATGGCCATTTTGTTGGCCTTCGCCCACTGAACGAACGTCTCACCGAGAAATTCCGGGCCGTTGTCGGTGCGTAACACTTGCGGTAAACCGTGATCGCGGCTCAGATCTTCAAAGATACGTACCAAGCGCGCAGAGTTGATCGAAGTGTCGACCTCGATATGCAGAGCCTCTCGATTGAAGTCATCGACAATGTTGAAGGTCCGGAAACGCCGACCACAGAGCAAGGCATCCGCCATGAAGTCCGCAGACCACACGGTATCCGGTAGCCTCGGCACGTAAAGGGAGGCCCGCTCACGCTTCGGCAAGCGCTTCTTTGCAGCCCGCCGCAGATTCAGTCGCATGGCTTTGTACACCCCGATAAATCCGCTTGTGGTTCCAGCAATACTGGCGCCGCAGGATCGAGCAGCACTTCCAGAAACCGCGGCTGGGGCGGGCTTCTACGGCACCGGCCAAAGCGGCAATCAGCTCAGCATCGCGTACCGTCCAGTCCAGCGGTGGCCGATACCACGCTGCTCGTGACAACCCGACGCTTGCACAAGACCGGCGCAGGGGCCGTGCATGTACCTCAACCAGGTACCGCACTGCCTCGCGCTTCTGCTCCGGCCTTACAGTTTTTTTGCGATCAGATCCTTCATGGCGGCGTTATCCAGCGCCAGCTCGGCATACATGCGCTTGAGCTTGGCGTTCTCCGCCTCGAGCTCCTTGACGCGCTTCAGATCCGAGGCCTCTAAACCACCGTACTTCGACTTCCACTGATAGTAGGTCGGTACGCTGATCCCGGCCTGCCGGCAGATGTCTTTGACCGGCACACCAGCGTCGGCTTACTTGAGAATCGCCACGATCTGCGACTCGGTGAATCTCGACTTCTTCATGGAACCTCCTGGCTGCAAAACATGCCAGAAAGTTCTACTTCTGTGGTGTCTACCTAGTGGGGGAGCTTACGCTGGCATGTGCGGGTGTTTCAATGGGCGAGTGCGGTGTTTACGCCGTTCTATCAGTCCGATAGCCGGGTGCTGCCGTTCATCCGGGATTGGCTGGCGGCGCCGTTGTCGAGGATGCCGGTGGGGGATGCGGTGCTGGCGCGGTTGGTGTCGGGGATGACGGTGGCGCCGGTGCGGGGTGAGGGAGTGTTCCAATGGACTCAACAGCCGGACGCGTCGGTTCCACCCTGATTTGTTTGTCCGATTCGATTACGCAGGCAATTCTGAAATCGCGTCGACAAAGAATCCGTTCGGCTTCACAGCTCCGAGTTGCGCTCTATGGTGCTCGCCATCTTATGAATTCATGAAAAGCCAGCTAGCGCTTTTATCCCCACAGCTAATTGGCTCGAATGGGCGTGATGCTGGTTGGATATCCAGTAACGTATGTACCTCCATACGTTTAAATCCCGACAGCTTTAAGCCCACCTTATCCTGCTATATACTTGTATATAGATTGAGTATTCCTGTATAGAGATATATATAAGGTTCATAAGAAAGACCATGCCCCTAAAAGTCGATAACAAGGCGCTTCTCGCCGCGGGGCTCACGCTGATGGAGCAATCTGGTCGACAGCTGAGAAAACAGCAGACCAATAGTCGAGCCATGATTTACAGCCTACGTGACGGCGCCACGGTGCGAGTCAGGACTTGCAACGACCACATCCTAGTTGTTGTCGCAGAGACACCAGCATCTGGCGCGAAGCTTAATATAGAAGGCACCGACCACTTGCTAATAATCATGCCAGAGACACCGCGTACCGATGGTAATGTGGTGGCATACTTTCTTCCGACGAACGTCGCGATCCTGGCAGCCCGCCAAGCACACAAAGAATGGTTGGCATCAAACCCTGCGACAAAAGGAAATAATCGAACTTGGAATATCTGGTTCGAGGAGCATGAAACCAGGTCGGGTGGATTCGCACGAAAATGGGCTAAGTATCGTTTGCCTGGAGCGATTTCCACCGCAGCCAGAGGATCAATCGCTCAGGAATCTGCGGGTTTGGAATCAAAAAGTCTGGGATCTGTAATTGCCAACGCCCGGCGGCAAATAGCTGAGGCCGCCGGTGTTCCTATCGAGTCGGTTAAAATTTCGGTGGCGCTTGATTAGAGCTTGAAAAGGCATCTTCATACATAAGTATCAGGGGAGGAAATATGGACGCAGAAATCTCGCGTCGCGTCGCAATGGGCCTCGTTAATGCGCGTTCAGTCGAAGAAGTACAGGGTGTGCTGTCTGAAACAGACGTACGGGAATGGTTCGAGGATACGCAACACTGGTCTCCTTATGGAAACAGAGATAAGAACTGGGATACCGTCGGAAATCAGCAAACCAATCCGATTGGTGCACTTGTAGAGATAATTACCAACGGCATTGATGCAATCCTTCTCCGAAAAGCCAAGGAAAATAAAATAATCGATCCTCGGAGCGACGGTGCGCCGCAGTCGATGTTCGAAGCGGTCAAACTTTTTTTCCCTCATGTAGTGGAGGGTAAGATCGCGCGCTTATCACCCGAAGAAAAAAGTGACCTTGCAAAGAAATGTATACGGGTAGGCGTTACGCGTGGACATCGCAAGAATCATATATACCCCACGTACACGATTGTGGATTCTGGCGATGGACAAATACCAACCGATTTCCCGCGAACTTTTCTTTCACTCAGTGAGCGGAATAAAGAAGGTATTCCGTTTGTTCAGGGAAAATTCAACATGGGAAGTACGGGCACTCTACGATTTTGCACCCGCTCTGACATTCGCCTGGGCCACTATAAATTGATTGTTTCGCGCCGGCCGAATGAACGGTGGTGGGGGTGGACATTAATCCGTGTGCGCGAGCCAAGGACAGGCGAGGCTTTGCCGGTCGCAGAGTACTTTCACCCGTATCAACGAGTAATTCCTAAATTTTCTGCTGAATCAATCAAAGCTTTCGGGCACGACTCCCTTGGGGTGGTCAGCGACGGCTCGATTATTAAGCTCTTTGAATACGACATAGGCCCCGGTGCCCGGGGAGTCGACTTTGGACTTTACAACGCTCTTACGGTAAACCTCATCGACTGCGCGTTACCCGTTCAGCTCTATGATTTTGACGCTAAGCCCACTGAGGGCAAAGGGCCTCTGCGAAAAGAGGGAATAGCGGAACGTACCTTTGCTGGCATGAACTCGGTGCTCCGATCAGATATGACGGAACCGGTGAAGGCGGAGGACGGAGAGCCCTCTTCGGGAGCCTCAAAGACCGAATGGGTGTACTTGGTTGAAGACATTCGCGATGCAGAGTTGGGTCGCATTCAGATTATCGCCACGGCCGTGACGAAGTTAAGGGACTTTTTGGCAGAGCAACCGGCGAGGGTCTTTTATACGATTAACGGTCAAACCCACGCATTTGAGAGAGCAAGCTTTCTGAATACCAGGGTCGGGTTGCCGGATCTTCGAAACCACGTGCTAATAAATGTGGTTTGTGACGAAATGAGTAAGACGGCGCTCGCAACGATTTTTATGCCGGACCGAGAGCGCAAAGCCAACACGGATTTGGCCCGTAATTTGGAACAAAGAGTAATCGATGCGCTTAAGGGTGACGACAAGCTGCGCGCATACGCAGCCGAAATTCGGCGGCGCAGGGCCAACGAGTACATTGACGATGACGGAGAAACGGCTTCTTTGCTGCAGGAACTGATCAAAGCCGATCCCGCCATACGCGATTTATTTGGACTGGGTGCCTTCCTGCCGGATCTGGGAAGAGCACCAGGGGGGCAGGAGCCGTTTAAAGGAAAGAAATTCCCGACCTTCTTGAAACCTCTGAATCTTCGCTCGGAGGGTGGACGTCTAGTTAAGGAGGTCCCAATTAATGCAGCCCGAAGGATTGAATGTGGTACGGACGCGGATGACGACTACTTAACGAGGATCGATAGCCCCGGAGAAGTGTGGAGTTCTCGTGATGGGCGCGAATTACCGTTCTCGGTGAAACTGAGGAACGGAATTGCGCGATTCACTATTCAGGCGCCTAAAGGTGCTCAGATCGGGCAGGAGGTCGACGCTGAGTTCGGATTTAAGGATCTTGGAAGAAATCTGGAGCCGCTGAAGTTCGGCGTCACCATTAGATTTACGGAGGAGCAGGAGCCAAACAGCAGGCCGGGTGGAAAAAGCTCAAAATCCAAGCAGAATCAGCAGCCGGCCATCGGCGAGCCCAAGTTCGAGTGGGTGGGAGAATCCGATTGGGCCGAGTATGGCTTCGATGAAGACTCCGGCGCTTATGTCGCAACTGCCGAAACCACCGTCGTGTACGTTAACCACGACAATAAATACTTGAAAGGAATGAGAGTAAAAGAAAAAGATGAGGCCGCACGTTTGATGAACGAGAACATGTTTCGTCTCGGACTCGGTCTTCTGGCGCTGTCTGTGCACAAAAAGGCTGTCTCGGCTTCTAAGAACGATGACAAGCAATCAGCTTCCATCGAGCCTGAGGACTTGACTCGTCTCGCAACCAGCGGAATGGCTCCCTACGTAGTGACAATTATTAGGCGACTGGGCGGCGCTGACGCATTGAAATGAGGACGGCAGCACAAATCAGCTTCAACATGTCGAGGGTGCGATCGTCGGGTTCCGTCATTGAGAAGCATATGGGGCGCGCGCTCTGGGCAGCCGGTATCAGGTACCGTAAGCAGTACATGGGAGTTCCGGGAAAGCCGGACTTTGCCGTTGTCTGGGCTCAAGTTGCCATTTTTTGTGATTCCTCTTTCTGGCACGGTCGGGGATGGCCCAAGTCCGCACGTAAAATTCGCTCGAACAGGGACTTTTGGATTCCCAAAATCAAGCGTAATATCGCGCGCGATAAAGCTGTGAATAGACAGCTTGCCCGAATGGGATGGCGATACGTTCGATTTTGGGATGATGACATCCTTAAGCGAACGTCTCGCTGTGTTGAAAAAGTACAGAGAATATTGGAACTGCGTCGGTGCGCTGGATTTGATGTCGAGATACGTCGCAATTGATTTTTTTTGTGGTGCCGGAGGAATGACTCGCGGACTGATAAGTGCTGGATTCAATGTCGTTGCCGGAGTGGACAATAACTCGAAATGCGAGCCTACCTACACTCAGAATAAGAATCGGGATAGCAGTCGCCCCGAATATATTTGCAAAGATATTTTTCCCAGATCTAAGTCGCATCCGAACGGAGAGCAACGGGAGATAGGAGACAGAATCGCAGAACTGCTTGCCGAATATAAAAGGAGGCACGGCTATAGGAACATTCGTCTATTGTTCGCGATCTGTGCGCCGTGTCAGCCGTTTACGAAAATCACGAAGATAGAAATGTCCGAGGGGCGCCGCTTTAAGCGATCCAACGACGCGAATTTGCTCTTTACCACGACTTCTCTTATCCGAAGATTTCGGCCGGATGCCATTCTTTGCGAGAACGTAGAAGGGATAGCCGAAGAAGGCGGTGTTCTTTCGAGTTTCAAACGATCCCTGGCTCGAAGTGGATATAGCTTTGAAGCCAAAGTGATCAATGCGCAGAATTTTGGTGTGCCTCAGAATCGAAAAAGGACAATCGGGATCGGCTTTGACCGCAAGCGCCATGAAGTAGAAGTTGAAATCTTGGAATCGAACCCAAGACTGCGAAAGTATCTAACGGTCGAGGAAACCATTGGTCACCTGCCCCCTTTGGCCGCCGGTGAGCATTTCCCGAAGATCCCTAACCACCGAGCCCGTGGCCTAAACGAGCTTAATCTCAAGCGTATCTCTTGCGCCCCTCCCGGAGAAACCAACGGCTACCTTAAATCAACACCGTGGGGGGATCTATCGCTAGGATGTCATGTTCGTTTAGAGAAGCGATCCGGAGAACGTACATTCGGTGATACCTATACACGGATGAAAGGTGACGACATTGCGCCCACGATAACTACTAAATGCATGTCCGTCACAAACGGCCGATTTGGTCACTATGATGTGACCCAGAACCGCGCGATCACCCCACATGAAGCTGCATTGCTACAGACCTTCCCGCCCCACTATGTATTCCATCCCCATGAAAATATTGAGTTCACTTCAACATTGATCGGTAATGCAGTGCCACCGAGACTTGCGAGGTTTTTTGGCAGATTCATCATTGGTCAATTGGCAAAATAGTCCTGAAATCTGCGTGAGGTTTCCGTTTGGTGGAGAATTCTTTTGACTCAACCCCTGCCCAGAATCTCGGGGACAGCCGTAACATCAATGCGCGGATATCTCGGCTTCGATTCGAGATGCCAAATTTCTTGCGTCGGACTCCAGAACTACCTCTGACTGCACCGGAATCTTCTTCAGAATGCTAACCGCACTCTCGAACGCAGTCTGAAGAACCTCTTGTTTCGGTGCACCTACTAATAAGTATACCTTGAACGGATCGGGAGACTCTTTGACGCTCGATAAGTGACCAAGCCAGCGATGGGCCTTGTCTTTGATGCTGTCGGCTGACGCAAGATCAAAGGAAAGCGGCTCAAGGCAGTTCCACCTCCCATTCTTCCAGGTATGGAGGAACTCAATTTCATCGTCTTCTACAGTGATCTTCTTTGGCTGGAGGTGCTGCATCACGTGGCGCTCCTCCAAGTCACGCTTGAAATGACGCCACACATCTTCGTCTGACCTCCCCGGGACCGAGTAAGCATCCTCGTAACGGGAAACCAGGCGATCAAATAACCGCTCTAAAGTTTGTGACGGATCGTCAGTAATTCCACTGCCCGCCGGTGACCACTGCAGTGAGCTGTCGTCTTTCGGAAGTATCAAGTGTGCGACTTCCAAAACACCGGGAGCAGTGCTGAGCGGCAACTCGTTGGCCAACTGAGTTCCGCGTTCCTCAAAACTGGATTGGATATAGCGCATCAATGATTTGAAATGCTCCGGATTGAAGCCGGGAAACATGCGGCTAAGACGTCCATGTGTGGTCCGACAAACCGCGCTTAGATACCGGGCCTGGGGGGAGTAAAGCGCAACCCCGACGTTCACGAACTCGCCGCTCATGACGTCATGGACGTAGCGGAGCACCGAATAGCTATAAGGATGGCGATTCTTCACTGAAGTACCCTCGCGACCTCTTGCAAGGCCGGTCCGATATTGTCCCTGACTTGCTTGATGTGGCTCAATGCCAGCTCCACTTGAGGGAATGCTGCTTGCCATTCTATGGGCAGTGCGGCGCGATAGGCAGCGAGCCGGTCGTCGCTAATGGCCAACCATGCCCCCGAAAAGCGCTCCAGATTCAATGGCTTCCCTCTCAACTGGTCATAGAACAGGTGGCGTCCGGCTTCACTCAACGTACGCAGCGCACCCGGGACCCACGGGGGTTGCCAACCAATAATTCCTTGGAAGAAGAAGGCCATTTCATGATCGTAGATGGCCAGTCTATTGCCATTAAACAGGCAGTTGGGGTTACCGGGACGCCGATCGTCATTCCCAATGAAAGCATCGAACGCAAAAATCTCCGAGGCGGCTGCGAGAGCATCCCGCGGAATAGGTTTGGCTACAGGCCAACTCGTGTAGCCCGGGGGCAAGTGCCGCGATCCGAACGCTATGGCGGCACTTCGACGAGCCATCTCCACAACAGTAGCGTCGGCTATGGTGGCAATGAATTCGGGTTCTAAGCGCACGAGAAAAGGCTCCGGAACCACGAGGTCCAGATCCGCAGCTAGCATGGCGGCTATGGCCTCAATTGCTAGGGCCGATTCCTTGCGATCGCAACCCACTGAGAGCTTAGCTACGATTTCAACTTCGGCTCCCGCAGCGTTCATACAAGTCAGGCGGCAAGGTTTTGTACGTCCTGACTGAACGCGACCATCAAAGCGGATTGCTGTAATCAAGTCCAGCATGGAACTACTCTCTCGAGTGCTTTGATACTCCAACGCAACCAGTAACTAAGTTCGCTCAACCGCTCCCGACAGTTGGGCGAACTTGATCATCTTATTGAAGCGGCATGCATTCCGCCGGCGGCGGTTCGATCTCTGTAGGCTCCTGCGAGCAACGCTCCAATGAGTAAATAAGCTCATCCAGGCGAGCCATCTGCTCGACCAAGCAACGGCCGGCGCAGTGTTCCAGCACGCATGCAATGTCCCAATCCTGCTCTGCATCTTGCGCTTTCAATGCGCGTGCTGCTACAGAGACTCCCGCTTGGGCAAGCTGAAGTTGATCTTGTAGCAATTCGATATTTTTCAGGACTTCGCGTGCAAAGTCGTTAGAATCCCTGGTAACCATGATGTCATCCTCTGAATGATGTTATGGCCAGGCGCTCGGGGGTGTTGTCGCACTTCCGGGCGCCGCTGAATCATAAGTGGAATTGTTTGTTTCCTCCTTTGAAACTGGTGATGTATACAGCTTACGCCTTCCGATTTAGAAAGGCGAGATAAATTTAGCCGGAATCGCTTCTGATTGCATGAGCGCCGAACATTGTTTCCGTTGGCTCTCTCGCAGGTAGCCTATATGTCGAATCGCCGCGCCTGGCTCCTCAAGATCTGCGTAATGCTCATGTCAATCCTCCAATGCACGCAAACGCAGAGCTTGTGTCTCTTGCATAGTTTCTAACGGGTGCAGCAGCGAAAATTTCTGGGATCGAATCGCCTCGGGAAATAGCAGATTCACCAGTTATAACTTCTTACTACTTTCCGGCCCACTTTCCCGCTTCACCGAAGCCCTAGCCATCATCCGCGTCGTCGCCCGCGCCCTCGACGCCGAGGAGCGCGGCACCGAGGCCTCGGCCCTCCACTCCGGTCTGGCGGCCCTGGATCAGGTCTATGCCGAGCTGGATCTTCTGGACCTTGCGGCCGCTCCTGCCCAGGGGGACTGCGCGGCGCTGCCGGCGGCTTGAGGGGGAAGGGTGTGTCGAGGAGATCGTAAACGTCTGAATGTGCAAGGAGATCGCGATGTTAGTTCTGACCCGGGGTTTGGGCGAGGCGGTGAGGATTGGCGATGAGATCGTGGTGCGGGTGGTGGGCCTGCACGGCGGGCAGGTGAGGCTCGGTATCGAGGCGCCGCGCAGTGTTCCGGTGCATCGGCAGGAGGTGTATGAGCGGATCCGCGCTGAGGCGGTGGCCGCGGGGCGGGGCGGCGGCAGTGAGGGACGCGTGGGGACGAAGGCGGCGTAGCGGGCGCTGTTGCCGGGCCGAAGTCCGCGACTATCTTACGGTTCGATGACGAGGGGCGTACCGGGTGGGACGAGCTGTCACACACTAGTGCAGCTGAGCTCCGCAGCAGCGCTTGAACTTCTTGCCGCTGCCGCAGGGACAGGACTCGTTCCTGCCCACTTTGGCTTGCGTCCGGACGATTGGCGTCACTGAAGCCGGGCCGGGTCGTCTCGCTTTGAAATAGTTGTGGATTTGCATGAGGCCGGCCGCCATCTGTGCAAGCAGATCGTTGCGCTTGTCGGGATGCGGGGATTCGAATCGCAGCTTGGGATCGGGATCGTTCTCGTGCGCGAGGGCAAACATGGGAACGATCGCGCCCGCGTGGTCTTCGTCGTGGAGAAATGCCTGCCAGCTGGCGCGGCGCAGATCCAGGCTGTGCAGAAATCCTTTGGCCCAGTCGTTGCCACGGGCAATGCCGTCATCGTCCTCCAGAAACACCGGCACATAGACCTCGCCAGCATTCAACCTTCGCGCGATGGTGTTCCAGTGGCGCATCAGCAGGCCCATGATCTCCTGTGCGTGCTCGAGGCTGTCATACGTAGGCGCATTGGCAGGTTTGTCGCCGAAAATATGGGGGTAGTATTCGCTGGGCATGACCTGCTCGGGACCCGCGATCAAAGCGCTGAAGAAACCGTCGAGCTGCTCGATGTTCATCGCGGTCTCGCTGTCGATGGAGTCGAGAAACCCGCTGAGGCGATCGAGCTCGGCCGAGGTCAGCTCGGTATCCAGGGCGGCGGCATGCGGCGGTCGTTTGCGGGACTTCATTTCCGCTCGATAGCCAGGAAATACCGGCGTTTGGGGTCCTGCAAGCTCGACGCCATCTCGCGAATTTCCCCGCGCGAGACCAGGGCCAAAAGCCGTGTCCGGGTGGCGCGCGTGGAGCGTTTGATGATCGCCGCGATGTCGGCGGTGGACAACCCGTCTTTCGAGGCGAGCGCCGCGAGTATGGCCTGATCGGTTTTGTCGACGGACTGCCGCTGGCCGATCTGCTGCTTGCTGAGGGTCACTCGAAACCGCGTGCCGACCTCCTCGAGCAGCGGGTCGTTTAACCCCGCCTTGCGACAGGCTTCCGTCATTCGTCTGATACCGCTGCCCCATTGCTCGATGTACCCAAGCTCCTGGAACACGCGGCCGATGACACGATTGCGTAGGCGGGAAACTCCGTCGCGCACGTCCTCCAGGGTCAGCCCAAAGGGCAACAGACCGGGATTTTCGATTTCCAGCTGGTCGTCGAAGAACGCCAGCCGGATGGGCGCGCCACGCTGCGAATAGTCGGCATGAACCACGGCGTTGATGACGGCTTCACGCACCGCGGCTGGCGGCAGGCCCCATCTCTCCCAGTGCCGCACGCGTCCGATCTTGATGGCGCGCAAATCGTGCTTCTGTACGAAGCTGATGGCCTGATTCACCGCGGCCGGCAACGCATCGCGAATCGTCGCACTGTCGATCAGCTTCACTTTATCGACACCGGCAAATCGGCCGGCTTGGATCCAGGCGTCGGGGAAATGGGTCTCGCGCTCTTCTCCGAATAACAGCACGCCGCCCACCGTCGGCACCTTACGTCCCTGATGCCGGGTCATGACCCGCAACGTGTCCAGATCGGAGCGCTTGAGCTTGCGCCTGGAGGCGAACAACTCTGAAGCAGCTCTGAAGTCGATCGCTTCAGAGTCCAGATCCGGCATGGGCTCTTCATCGTAGCTTTCGCCTGAGGCGAAGCGGCGCAGCTCGGCGATGAGCTCCCGGTCCGCCACCCGATTGGTCGAACCCACCCGGACATAGACGCCTTTATCGGATCCGGCGGACTTGAGGTAGTGCGGCCTGCGATTACTCGGATGGACTTGCACAGCCAATATTTGCTTGCAACGCCACGGCAGCATCTCGATCTCGGGCACCAGGCGGGGATGGATGCTGTCGCTCAGAACATTGGCCAGCCGCTCCTCTAACCAATGCGATTTCATCATTGCAATCAAAAACTTACATACTTATAGTGCCATCGTAGAAGCGCATTTATCGTACCGCCATGCCACCGGTAAACCGAAGCCAGATCACTGTCCATCATTCTCACGCCGCAGCCGACGACGGTGGTTACATGCCAGGTACCCCAGCCGAGCGACTTGCCGAAGTCTGGGAGCTGACACGAGAGGTTTGGGCTTTTTCCCAAGGGCCAAATGCTGAACACCGACTACAAAGAGATGTTGGAGTGCTTATTAGAGGAAAACGTTAAGTTTCTCCTCGTCGACGCTTATGCGGTCGCAGTTTACGGCTATCCGCGTGCGACCAAGGACATCGATCTGTTCGTGCGTAGCACGCCTGACAATGCCGCGAAACTGATGAAGGCATTGCGCCGATTCGGCGCTCCGCTGACGGATATATCCGAGGCGGATTTCACCTCCGAAGGCATTGTATTCCAGATCGGCAGCAGTCCCCGCCGGATCGACATCATTACGCGCATCGATGGTGTGGCTTTTGAAAAGGCCTACGCCAACAAAAAAGAGGTCGTCATCGAAGGGCTCGCTGTGCCTGTTATATCCGTGGAAGATTTAATTGCCAACAAGCGCGCGAGCGGTCGCCTGCAGGATCTGGCTGACATCGAGAGGCTTGAGAGTACGCCCGTGGAGGCAACCGGCCGTGGGCCTCAGCGAATTTGAAACCAAGCGGGCGCAGAAGGCGCTGGAAGCGTTCCTCGACAAGCGTCGCCCGCCGACGCACATCCGAGCCAAGCTCGATTTCGGCTACCGCATCGCCGGTCAAAGCGTCGAGCTATTCGAGATCCGGCCGCAATGGGACAAACCCGAGGTGAAGCGAGAGTATCCCTTCGCCAAGGCGACGTTCGTCAAATCCACCGGAATTTGGAAGGTATTTTGGCGGCGTGCCGATCTCAAATGGCATCGCTATGAGCCGACCCCGGCGGTTGGCTCAATCGAGCTGTTCCTCGCGCTGGTCGGCGAGGATAAGCATGCGTGCTTTTTTGGATAGACCGACTAGGAAGTGGCAAGCCGTGATGAAAAAACATCGCGTTTATACGCTGAGCGTCGCAAGCGTCTATCCCGCCTATGTCGCCAAAGCAAAGAGAAAGGGGCGCACCCAAGAAGAAGTCGATGAAATCATTTGCTGGCTCACGGGGTACTCTCCAAAGGGACTTGAAGCGGAGCTCGAGAAGCAGACCGATTTCGAGACCTTCTTCGAGAAGGCGCCCAAGATGAATCCGAAGCGCAAGCTCATTACCGGCGTCGTGTGCGGCGTTCACGTGGAGGACATCAAAGAACCGACGATGCGCGCCATCCGCTATCTGGACAAGCTGATCGATGAGTTGGCCAAGGGAAAGGCCATGGAGAAAATTCTGCGGAAGTCATGAAACGCGGACTAGGGTCGATATCCATGGCTGAGGTAGACGTAGATCGGCGACCTCAAGACCCTCCCACGCTCGGGCCCAGTGCGAGGAGTAGCTCGTCGAGTTGCTCGAACTGCTCGGTAAATCCCTGTGTGCTTTCGGAGGCGATGGCGGCGTCGAGCGCTTCCTTCGAGGGATAGAGGTCGTGCACGACGACCCGTGTCTTGCCGCCTCTCTCTTCGAAGGTCACCGTGGTGATGGCGCCGTCCGGGCTCTCGTCATTGGTCCAGGAGAGGCGCGAATGTGGTGCCACCTCGAGGTACTTGCCGAAGAACGCTATGGGTTCCGGGTTCGCGGCGAACACCAGCCGATACCCGCCCCCGACACGAACATCCATCTCGCAGGAAAGCAGGGTCAGGCCAGTTGATTTCGGCACCCACCAACGCTTGAACAGCTCGGGCTGGGTCCACGCTTCGAATACGATGCGTGCCGGACCATTGAAGGTTCGCGTGACCACGAGCTCACGCTCGGACTTCCGCTCTGTCGTCGTGTCGTTCTTCATGGGGTTAGCTCACTTTCTCTTCCTGCGTTTATCGGCCTTTTCCCGTCGTTTCAGTTCCTCAACCACCTTATCCAGCTCGTCGAAGCGTGCAGCCCAGAGCTGGCGGTACCGCTCGATCCAGGCCGCCTCCTCTTCCAGTTGGCGCGGCCCGAGCTTGCAGGTCCGCACGCGGCCGACCTTCTCTGTGGTGACGAGTCCCGCCTGCTCCAAGACGCCGACATGCTTCTTCATGCCCGTAAGGGTCAGGTGGAATTTCTCGGCAAGGTCCGTGATCGAGGCGTCCGCACGCCCAAGCTGCTCCAGAACGCCGCGTCGTGTCGCGTCCGAGAGCGCGGCGAATGAGGCATCAAAGCGGCTCGAGCTATACTGAACCATATGGCTCAGTATTTAACACCCGAGTTGGCGGGCATGCAAGGGAGGCGAGCGCGTGCTGTATTGCCGGCTGGATGCTGCGCGACCGCGATACAGGCGTTTTGAGCGATTCCTAACCGCGCTCTGAATGGATTTCCCGCTCGATGGCGGCACCTCATGGCTGAAGCAGTTCCGCAACCCATGGGACCGAGAAAAGGCCCAGATCCCCATCTAAGCCTTCGCGGCGGCTTGCTCACGAAGACCTCATAGGACTATGCCCAGGACGACAGCAGGAAATTGCCACCCTAAATCAATAGCTTACGCTTTAACGGTGACGGCATGCCGATACAGCCGATTGCCTTCCATGCCAAGCGCCCAACACCAGAGCTGCCAATACATACGTATTGACATCGTTAGTTGATTTGGAGAGTTTGGCGCCATGAAGCCGAAGACCGCGCAGCTGCAGATCCGTGTGACGGCCAGGGAAAAAGTCGCGATTCAGCGCCTGGCTGTACAGGCGGGAATGGATATGTCCGCCTATGTTTTGAGCCGCGTGCTGTCGACGCCAGCGGCGCGATTCGCCGAGTGCGTTGAAGCGTGCAGGGACGCGGAATCGGCGAGCTACGGCCTTGCCGAGCTCAATTCGTTCCTCTCTGGCCTGTCGGCACCGGAGCTGCGCAACGCGGTCGCCGTCGCGCCGGCCGTGAAGCTCGCTCCTCAGGTCGCCAACTACATCGCCGCTATGGTGGAGTACGCTTGCCAGAGAAAAGGTGTGGCCGTGCCTGAATGGGTGCGCGCCGTCGAACCCCTCGCGGAGCCCTTCTTTGCAAGCGCCCTGCAGAGTCTGCGCCTGCATCTTCTAACTCATTCGCCGCCGCCGTTCAGGCGCCGGAATATCTTCATCGATTCGTCGCTGGGCGATCGGGTCTAAGGCTGCAGTGCGTCCCCTGAAACAATCGGACATCCGCCGTCTGCTCGAACTATTGAACGAGGAGCTGCGCAAGTTGGACACGACGGCCGAATTGTTTCTGGTCGGGGGCGCGGTCATGTGTCTCGCGTATTCAGCTCGCCCATCGACGCGGGATATCGATGCTCTATTCCGGCCATCGGCGCAGGTGCGGGAAGCGGCGGCCCGGGTAGCGGCCCGGGCGCACGTCGATCCGCATTGGCTCAACGACGGCGTCAAAGAGTTCATGAGCGCGCAGGGGGAGTTTGCACCGTTTCTGGAGCTCGACCATCTGCACGTCATGGTGGCCCAGCCGCAATATCTGCTCGCCATGAAATGCCTCTCGATGCGAATCGGCGCGGAATTCCACGACGAGGACGACATCCGCTATCTTCTTCGTCATCTCGACATCCGTTCCGTCGAGCAGGCGACCGCGACGATCACGAAGTTTTATCCATTCGAGCGCTTCCCGCAGAAAACGCTGTACGCGCTCGAAGAGCTGCTGCCGAAAACGTGACGCATACTGGGCGAGGCGTTATCAAGGACTATCGGAGAGAGTAAAGAGCGGGGTCCAGATGCCTATTTAGTTAGTTCAGGTGCACTGCCAGGTTAACGTCCAACCTCTTCTCTTAATCTTCTTGCCGTCAGGGGTATCGCTTCAGGGCTGCACTTTCTGCTTCGCGATGAAGCTGTCGAGACTATTGGCGAAGGCCTGACGATCGCGTGGATGCAGCGCGGGCGGCCCGCCGGTGGTGGCACCGCTACCGCGCAGCTCATCCATGAAGTTACGCATCGACAGTCGTTCCCTGACATTCTCACGGCTATAAAGCTCGCCCCGGGGATTCAGCGCATGTGCTCCTTTGTCGACAACCGCGGCGGCGAGCGGGATATCGGCGGTGATCACCAGGTCATGCGGCTCCACCAGCTCGACAATTCGCTTGTCCGCCATGTCCAGCCCCGCGCCGACTTGCACCAATCGGATGTAAGGTGAACGCGGAATTCCGATCTGCTGATTGGCAACGAGCGTCGTCGTTATGCAGGCGCGAATGGCAGCCCGAAACAGGATTTCCTTGATGACGGCGGGACAGGCATCCGCGTCCACCCAAATTCGCATAGGCGGTGTCACTCCCGCTGCTGGCTGTGGTGTCCGCAGATCGACGGGCGTCCCCGGGGACTGACTCTTGGCGCGATCTTTCGGATCGATCTCATGTCCAACGGTACCTCACGGAATCAAGATCACCGAGGATCTCATATCGGAGTAGACTCGCCCACACCCAGGCTGTACGCCCTCCCGGCGTCCGGTGGGAAAACCCTCAGGAGAATGGACATGGCCAAAGGTCAGCAACAGAAAAAGCAGGACAAGAAAAAGCCCGCGAAAACGTTCGACGAAAAGCGGGCGGCCAAGCGCGCGAAGAAGGCTGAGCGGTCCTCATTCCAGATGCCTTGACGCTCGGCGGCGGCGCGAACCTGCGGCGCTGCTTTTTCCCGCCCTTTGGCCTACCGCCCGACGACAGTCAGCACCAGCGCAGAGGGATACCGTTCGTCGTGATGAATCGTCTGCTGCGCGCTGCGCCATTCGGTATCGGTCGCGATCGGATTGCCCGTGTTCTGGTTTGGATTGAACGACGGCGCAGCGCTGCTGGAGATCTCCAGACGGATGCGGTGGCCGGGTTCGAACGAGTGTCCGATATGACCCAGGTCGATGTGGTAGCGCTCCACTTTCCCCGGCGTCAGCAACTCGGTTGTGTCCAGCCCATGGCGATAGCGCGCTCTGATGATGCCGACGACCCTCGCGCCCAGCACCACTGCACGCTCATCGGGATATACATCGATGATGGACGCCGTGAAATCGGTGTCGCGAGCGTCACTGGCGGCGTACAGCTCCACGCCAACACGTCCAATCACTTCAACCGGTGAGCTGAGCACTTCGCCGGTGTACACCAGCACGTCGTCCCTGCGCTCGAGCGGGCGACGGTCGACCGCGTACTTCTTGCTCGGCACGCCGAAGATCAATGGCACCGGATTTATGGGATCGAAGACATACTGATCTGGCGCTTCACTGTTCGGGACAACGTCAATCAACCTGCCGTTTCCGAGCAGTGAGTTCGCCCTGCCTGCGCTGGAAAGGTAGAGTCGGCGGACACTTGCGTCCGGCGGCGGATAGTCGTCGAACTCACGCCACTCATTGCGCCCGGTGACATACAGCCTGACCCGCGCCGAATCAAAGTCCTCCGCCGCCGCCTTCAGGTGCTTGTCGAAAAAATCCAGGTGCACCCGGTAAGGATCGATGACGGAATCGCCGGTAAATTCCATCTCTCCATACCGGGCCTCGCCGCCGTTGAACGTCTGCCGATGATCCCAGGGACCCACGATCAAATATTGCTGTCGAGCCGCAACCGAGTATTCGGTCATTCCTCTCCAGTAGTACATGGCACCCGGCTGGTCGGCATCGAACCAGCCGGTGATATGCAAGGCAGGAATGCCGATGTTCCGGAAGTCATGCGCAGTCAGCAGAATGCGCCGCCAGTAGCCATCGAACGTAGGGTGCTCGAGCCACTCCCTGTAGTGGGGCATTCTGCGTCCCATCGCCTCATCGGCAGTGATCAGAGGCCTATGGTCGAAGACGCGGGCCCACTCATCGTCGTCCAGACTGCTTTGTTCGATCTTTCCCGAGACGAAGTTGCAGTAGAACAGCGCCCAATGCTGTTTGAAAGCGCCACCGATATACGGAAGCTCGTCCAGATAGTCGCCAACCGCCGCTGTGGATGCAATGCACGCCAAGTGCGGCGGCTGCTCGCGGGCAGCGAGCCATTGCACGGCGCCCATGTAGGAAAAGCCCATCATGCCGACGCGTCCGTTGCACCACGGTTGCGCCGCCAGCCATTCGACGCTGTCATAGCCGTCGTTTGCTTCCTGAAAGAGAAAGCCGAACTCGCCGTCCGAATCTCCACGTCCACGCACGTCCTGCACAGCCACGGCATATCCTTTGTCCGCAAAGAACCTGGCGAGCTTTGGAAAATCCACCATGGACGAGGTCTTGACGTACGGGGTGCGGATCAGGATGACTGGATACGCTCCCGATGCGCCGGGCAGCCACACATCGCACGACAGCTCGATGCCATCTCGCATCCGTTGTCGCATTCCGAGCATTCTTTTGACGAAGTGCACGGAATTCCTACTCGCGCATGCACATTGGACACCCAGGAAACTGACTGCCGTCGGTGAGGAAGGAAACGTATGAGGCTTCCTCCTCTGAAGGAGGGTCCCCCGGCTTGGTCAAAATCGGATCGGTCGGCAGGGAATCACGATCGATCGGAACGCCTGCCTTGATGACGGCGCGGATACTTCGATAGTTCTCCGCGGAGTGCAGCGGATTGCGGTCGAGAATGAGCAGGTCCGCTATCTTGCCAGGCTCGATCGTGCCGAGATCCCGGCCCTTGCCGTAAGCCACTGCAATGTTGCGCGTGGCCGCGCGCAACATCTCCATCGGCGGGCATCCCTTCTGTTCCATTGCTCGCAGCCAGGCGAAGTGACCGCCGGCCAGGTCGAACAGGTTGTCCCCTCCCGGCTCCAGGTGCGCCCTGTTGATACGATCGCGCACTGCCATCAGGAAGCGGCGCGGACCCCACGTATCGAACACCGTGGTGAGGCCATTCTTCAGCGCCACCTGCGCAGCTTCAGCGATCAGCTCATCGTATCGCTCCAGGTAGCGCACGAGGGTTTCCAGCCTGAAGTCGCATAGCAGATGCACGTTCGCATTCATCAGTCCCGGGATGACGTATTTGCCGCGCGCGTCGATGATATCGGCCGTGGGAAGTGCGGGCAGCTCGTCGGGCTTGGCGATCGCCCGGATTCTTTCCCCTTCGATCCAGATTGACCGTCCTTCGATGGGCTGACCCGAGACAGCATCGACAACGGTGGCGCCGGAAATAATCCGCTGCATCGTGTACCGCCTATCGCTCCATCCAATCGATGCCCTCGGAATCGATCACCGGCAGCAGCAGGTGCGACGGATGTTGCAGGTCATGGTAGATCGTCTGCTTTGCCGGGACTGGCGCTCCAGGTTCTCCGCCGCGATTGGTGTTGCGATCGAATCGGGGAAAATCGGCGGATGCGATGTCCAGCCGCAGACGATGTCCGCGCCTGAAGCGGTTCGCGGTCGCCCACAGGTCGATCTCGAACCGGTAGATGCGCCCAGGCTCGAGCAACTCGGCATCGCCGGAACCATTGCGATAGCGCGCGCGCAGAATGCAGTTCTGCAGCTGGATAGCACGGCCGTCGGGGAAAACATCGCTGAGCCGCGCCGAGAAATCGGTGTCGACTGCACTCGAGCTCGCGTACAGGACCACGCGCAGCGTTCCTACTACATCGAGGTCGCGCGCGAGCGGCGCGGAAGTATAGGTCAACACGTCCTTGCGCTTCTGCACCCCGCTGACATCGACGCTACCCGGCGGATACACAGAGGAGAGAATGCTGCCGCCGACCGTGGGCGTCGGATCCTTTGGATCATAGGTGTAACAATCAGGCGCAGACCGGGATGGCGGCTGTTCCGTCAGCTCCCGGCCGGCTCCAAGATAGAGAGCGAGATCACGTGCCTCGGGAGGTGGCCAGTCGGTACAACTTCGCCATTCGTTAGCTCCCATCAGGTAGTAGATGACGGGAGGCCACGCGTCGGTAGTGCCCCCCCGCACCGCCGTGTACCAGTGCTGCAGCAGTCCAACATTGTTCTCCGTGCGATACGTACGCCGCAGCTCGGGATGATCGTCCATGCCCTCGTGGTAACCCGGTACATTGTGGGCGCTCGGAGTGAGGATGAGCCGGGTTCTCGATCGCACGGAATCCCGAGCCTCGCGCCTCATCAATTGCCATGTTGCGAGCTCATCGTTGAGTCCCCAGTCATACCAACCGGTGATCATGAGCGGAGGTGCATTGAACGACCTGCACAGCTCAGCCGGATCTGCATGCGGAAACATGTGTGCATCGTGCGGGATCTGATGGCCGAAGATCGACGAAAGCGCCTCCACTTCGGCGATACTCACCCGGTCGGTGCTCAACGCCTGCATGATCAGGCTCGCGCGCTGCGCGCACGGGAGCTTGCAGTACTCCTCCCATAACCAGCGTTTTGCCCGGGCCGGCGGCAGCGCGGACAACTCGGGATAGCGCTTCAGCAGTGCCTCCGAGAACGGCTCATGCAACCGCTCGTTGAAGTAGCCGCCCGCCAGCGTTTCGTCCGCCATCCGGCGTTCCAGCTCGGTGTAGTGGAGCGGGACATTGCCAGGGCCTTTGCCAACCGAGCGCGCATAGGCGTTGACGAGCATGTACAGGTGCGCCGTATTGACGACGACCCCCAGACTGCTGACTTCCGGTGCGATGGCCGACATGCTCGGGTGCATCGCCATGCACCACTGAGTCTGTCCGACATAGGAGCCGCCGCATGCCGCGAGAAATCCATCGAACCAGTCCTGGCGCGTCACCCACTCTACGAAATCGACGCCGTCTTCGGACTCATATACATAGTAGTCCCAACTCTCGGGCTCACTGTCGCCGGTGCCCCGGCAATCCTGAGAAACCACAACGTACCCGCGCCGCGCGAAGGCGGTGGAAATCCGGACATTCTTCTCGCTGGCGCGGCCGTACGGAGTGCGCATGGCGATCGTCGGCGCTGGACGCACGGGCGGAAGATAGAGGTCCGTCGCCAAACGCACTCCATCACGCATGGCAACCCACACGGTGCGGCGCTCAATCTGCGCGGCATCGAACGAAGGCGGTGTCTCGCCGCCCTCCATTAGAATGCGCTCGAGTTGCGGCGCGGAGTCTGCGAGCCGCGCCGACTGCGGACGATCGGGATTGTCAGATGTCATGGAAATCGCGTGGCCTCCGGATGCCAGCCGCTAAGGCGCAACGCTGGTGCCAGCGCGATTTTTTGTCTGCCGCTCCAGCACCGAATTGAGCACTACCAGCCCACTGCCGAGCTGCACCTTGGCCAGCGTGTCGCAATCGAAGACCTGGAAGGCATCGAAGTCCACATGGCGCTTGATCTCATCGAGTGCCTCATCGAAGGCACGTTCCAGCCGTTCGACGGCCTCCCGCACGGCCGTCGTTTGCCGCGAGGACTTCAACAAACGAACGAGCTGATAGCTATGGCACAAGAACCAGAATCCGCCATCGACCATGCAGGCCTGGAACCGATCGCCTTCCTTCATGGTCCGGCCGTACTGCGGATTGAACAGGATGTCGCGCGTGGGTTGCATCGACATGGGCCTGCCGCCCTCATGCAGCGCTTCCTTGGTCGGCAACACGCCCCCGCCGACGATTGCGCGATACAGCGGGCTCGAGGTGTCGACATCCGCCTTCACCTTCTCCCATTCCTCCAGCAGCACGGTCGCAAGATATTTGCTGTCGGCATCCACCCGCATCTTGAATCGTCGCAGGTTCTGTCCGGTATCCCGCTCCGATTCATCGCCGGGATGGCGCACGTAGCCCATCTCCGTGATCAACGTCAGCGCGTCGGGCCTGATGCTTTCCAGATAGTCCCAGCTCCCTCCGCCGAACCGCAGCAGCTCCTGCGGTGCAGGAGTGGTCGCCTCGAGGTAGTCGTAGTGTTTCTTGATGCTCCAGGTCTCCACGATGCCTTCCCCGAAGCGCGCGCAGACCCCTGGCCAGAGGGGTCGTTTCTGCACCGGGAAATCGAGCTGCCGCAGCAGGTCGTACAACCTGTTGTGATATTCGTGGTCGATGTCGCGACTGAGGAAGTAGAACGCGCCGCCGGTCCACGCGTTGTGAAGGGAGTAGAAAAAATCAGGCCGGATCCGCGTGAGGAGGTCCTGCAGGATCTTTGCCTCCTTCGACGGCTCGTTCCAGACCAGGTTCTTGTGACGGATCGGAAATGAAGTATCGACCTGGTCGCGCAGCGACTGGACATGGAAGTTGCGCATGTAGTTTTCCATCGTGACCGGCTGCTGGCTCCAACCCTCGTTGAGCAGCGCGCCGTCCGGATCGATGCAGGGCACGATGTTCCATTCGACATCGGCTTCGAGCAAAGCTCGGTTGCCCTGCTGCAGCAATGTCATCAGGCTAAAGACGGTCAGCCCGCAGATGGGCTCCTTGCAATGTGGGAAGGCGACCAGCAGCGCCTTGATAGTGCCTTTGCCGAAGCGAACGTGATGGATTGGCACTCCGTTGACGCTGCTGCCGGCCAGATTGATTTCGAAGCGCGGATCGGCGTGCAGACGTTCCACGAGCCCCTGCAGCTTTGCCACGGAACAAAAGGTATCGAAATGGGGTAGGTCCCTGAGGACAGCTTGGACATCGATCATCACAGGGCTCCTTTCAACGGCTGTTCTGCGTACTGCGCGACTTCCAGGTCGCGGGTCACGGTGACACTGGCTCGCCACAGGTGCCACGCGGTCCACAAGTACCCGAAGCACAGGATCAGCAACGCATAGCGCAGTGACTCCGCGCCAAAGCGGGGCAGGAGTGCATCGCTCAGCGCTCCCGCTGCCAGAGGCCCCAGACCCATCCCGATCAGATTGGCGCACAGATAGACGATGGCGACTGCCGTTGCCCGCATGCGCGACGGTGCCAGCGACTGAATTGCGGCAAACAAGGGACCGTGAGCCGTGTAGATCCCGACGGTACATAGCGCCAGCAGCGCAAAAGCCAGATACCGGTTCGGCGAGACGAACATGCCGGCCTGAACCAGGCCAAAGATGCAGTACGCCGCGGCAATGACCTTGAATTGCAGGCGCTCGTTGTTGGCCGCGTATCGCGCTGACAGTGCTCCGCCCCAGTACAGGCCCAGGAAGGAACACACGCCATAGATTGCAGCAAACCACGTACCGACTTCATCGGTCTCCAGACCGAAGCTGCGGATGAAGAACGCCGGTTTCCATTGCCAGGTTCCGTAACCGAAGAAAGAGACCAGCGACCAGCAGATCGTCAGATGGCGGAAAGTGACGTTGGTCCACAGCGCGGCCGCCACTTCGCGCAAGCGCGGGTGTGCCGGGGCGGGTTGGTTTCCCGAAATCGCGGCAGACACGGCGAAGGCGGTGTGGGATCTCAACGGAGCGCAACGCGGCTCCTTCAATGTGAGCCACGCCAGGGCCGCCAGCGCGAGCCCCGGCAGCCCCACGAGCATGAATGTGATCCGCCAGCCGAACAGCTCATTCAGCCAGCCGGCCAGGAAATACCCGGCCACGGCCGCCAATGGTATGCCCAGCATGTAGATTCCAATTGCACGTGGACGTTCTGCCCGCGTGAAGTGATCGGCGATCAAAGAATGCGCCGGCGGCACACACCCCGCCTCGCCCACTGCCACGCCGATCCGGATCAGCAGCAGCTGCACGAAATTTCCGGCCCACCCGAACATGGCCAGGGCGATGCTCCAGAGCGCGGTGGTGAAAGTAATGATCGTCACGCGGTTACCGCGGTCGGCCCAGCGAGCGAGCGGAACTCCCAGGACGGAGTAGAATGCCGCGAAAGCGATGCCCGTCAGTACTCCCAGTTGCGTATCGCTCAAGGCCAGGTCGACCTTGATGTCCTGGAGCAGCAATCCCAACGCGAAGCGGTCCACGTAGTTGAAGGCGAAGATCACCATCAACACGGTCAGCAGGTAAGTCTTGTAGACGGATGTTCGCATCGCTTCGCTGACGATCAGCCGCGCCGCGATGCGCCGCGCGTTGCGATCTGCTCAGTGCGCCGCATGGAGCGCGCGCGGGACCTCAAAAGGCGTAACCGAGCTGAATGCCGATCGTGCGCGGCCGCATTCGATGGCCGTAGAAGGGACTGAGACTGGAGTTCTGGCGGCGGAAGCTGAAGGCATCCTCGTTGGTCACGTTGCGCACCAGCAGATCGACGTTGAGATTCCTGATCTGCACCCGCGCGGAGAGGTCGAGCTTCACGTAGTCGCCGGCCTTGGTGTTGGGCGACTCCAGGATGTTGCCGAAGAACGGTCCGACGTAGATCGAGTCGGCGCGCACGGAAGCCGGATATCCTGCGAGCGCAAAGCCGAATTGCACACCGAGGTTGGCATTGACCTTCGGCACCCCGGCGAGGCGGTTATCCTCCGAACCCGGAATTCCAGGCAAATCCTCGGTCAGCCGGGCGTCGATCCAGGAGCTGCCGAAGTCGATGCGCAGAGGCTCGGTGATCTGGAAACTCGCCTGCAGCTCTACGCCCTCCGACACGGCGCCACCGGCATTAGCCAGGAAGTTCAGGCCGCAACCCACCGGTGGGGCGGGCGCCGTGAGGGTCGCCGGCATGCCGGTCCATTTCATGTGGAACACGTCGGCATCGATCGTCAGGCGGCGGTCGAGCAGCACGAACTTCGTGCCGAGCTCGTAGCTGTCCACTTCATCGGATTGCAGGTCGCCGGTCGATGCGAGGGTATTGCCGGTGCCATCGATGATCCCATCCGAGTTGCGGTCGCACTGCAGGGCCGGCAGAGGATTCTGCGGCCTGCCGAGCCGGAAACCCTGCGCCCAGCCGACATAGATGAGCGCATTCTCCGCCGGCTTATAGCTGAGATTGGCGCGGTAGTTGGTTCCCGAAGCACCGACGCTGTTCGTCCAATTGAGGTTGCCGAAAATCTCCGTCGAAGCGTACCGCCGACTGCGGTCGTAGTCGTAGTAGCGGGCGCCGCCGGTGAGCGTGAGGCCGGGCAGCAGCCGCCACGAAACCTCCCCGAAGGCAGCCTTCTGTTTGTGACTGCGCTGATCGGAGATCGTGGCGAGGAGCGAGTCCGGGCTGCCATAAGGATTCAGCGCGACGTCACCGAGCCAGTAGAACGTCTGAGTGAACTGGTCTCCCGGCTCGTCGTCCTGCTTTTCGTAGTACAGGCCCGCGAGGAAATTCCATGCACCATCGAGCTTGGTCGCCAGACGCAGCTCGGCGACGTTCTCGCGGTGATCGGAAGACGCATCGCCCGACAGCGCCTGGCTGAGACCGAGATAGCCGTAGGGAAACGCGTTCACCGATTCGCTCTTGATATAGGAGTAGGTGGCCAGCAGGTCCGCCCAGCCCAGTCCATACTCCATCGTCACGTTCGCGAGATCGAGATCCATGTCGTACAAGCCGCCCCGCTGTCCGCGGCGTACCTGCTCGGGTGCGACCTGCAGCAGCGTCTGGTCATAGGTGCCGCTGTTGGCCATCGCGATACCATCGGCCTCGGACTTCTGCTTCAAGTAGCTGACGGTGAACCGCAGATCGTCATTGGCTTGCAGCAAGGCGGCAATGCGCCCGCCGACGACGTCGGACGCACCAACTTCGTCTTCATCTATCGCGCCCGAGGCGGGTACGCCGAAGGGCGTGACCAGCACAGCACGGAAGGCAGCATCGGAGCCCGCGCGGTTGCGGTAGTACCCGCTGTCCTCGTACTTGTAGGCCACCGCTCGAACCGCAAGCCGGTCGGCGATGAGCGGGATATTGCCCACTGCCTGGATGTTGTAGTTGTCGCCGCCATCGCCAGCCGTGGACGAGTACCCGACGCCCACCTTGCCCTCGGTGCGATCCAGCTTCGGCGCCACCGGAATCGTGCGCACGGCGCCACCCAGTGACGAGCTGCCAAAGGCCGTGCCCTGGGGACCGCGCAGCACTTCGACGCGCTCGATGTCCACCAGCTTGATGTCGACGTTGGAATTGCCTGCGAGTCCGGAGGAACTGGTCGTCGGAGTTTCACCGAAGTACGTGGCCGTCGTCGTTCCGGAGTTGAAGTTCTGCGACGTCGTGGAAGTCTCGATGCCGCGGATGATCACGGCCTGGCCGAAGGGACCGCCCTCGACTTGGTTCGCTCCGGGAATGCCGCGCAGATAGTCGGCGGCGTTGAACAAACCGCGCCGATCGATCTCGTCCGCGGTGATGGCGGTGATGCTCATCGGAACATCGCTGATGTTCTCGGCGCGCTTGGTAGCGGTGACGAGAATCTCCTGGATCCTGCCGTCCGTGGACGCCTCGGCCGCGTCCTGCGGGGAAGTTTTGTCCTCTGACTTGCCCGCCGACGCCGGTGCGGAAGATCCGCCGGTTTGAGCCAGCCTTAGCTCGTTAGATGCAGCGTCCGTGGTTGCGCCTCCTTCCTTCTCAGCAGATTGCACGTGGCCTTCGGTTGAGATCGCGGCCCCGGTGACCGTCGGCGTGCGCGTGATCAGCATGGCCCCGCTGCTGTCCGTCTGCAGCGTCAATGCCGTGCCTTCGAGCAGCTTGGTCACCGCTTCCTGAGGCGAGAGGATCCCGCGCACGCCCTGGGTGCGCAGCCCCGCAATGAGGTCGGTTTGATAGAAGAATTCGACACCGGCCTGCTTGGCGAGCGTCCTGAGCGCGGTCGCGAGCTCGCCGGGCGGAATCTCGATCGGCTTGCGCGCGGCGGTCTGAGCATTGATGGCGATCGATGCCAGACAGGCGAAGGCGATGAGCACAGTTTTGATCATGGTGCGCTGTTTCACGTCCAACCCCCTGGTGCGGACTTCGTTGGCGTCGTCTTCCTACCAGACGAACTACCGGCGCAAACACGGTATCGGGGGTGACGTTATTTTCTGGCCGGTGCCCGCTCCCTCACCAGGATCCGGTCGCCGCGGCGCTCGACCTCGACCGGGAATCCTCCGGCGAGCAGGCGCACGAAAGCGTCGACGTTTGTCGAGCGGAAGTTTCCATCGATCTGCAACCCCGCGAGCCGCGTATCCTCGATGACGATCCGCTGCTCGTTGTAGCGATTGAACTCCTCCACGGCTTCCCGCAGCGCCGTTCCGCGGAACACCAGGAAGCCGTTGCGCCAGCTCAGATAGTTCTCGACTTCGCTGTCGGGCTTCTTTTGGATCAGCAGGCCTCCCGCATCGCTGCGGGCGATGCTCCCTGCGGCCAGCTCGGTCACTGGCGCCTGCTTTACAGAGCCGCCGCGCCGCGGCTCCACACGCACCCGCCCCTCGCTCACGACGACCTGCACCACGTCGCGGTCGCGGCGTACTGAGAATTTCGTACCCACGGCCGTGACGCTCTGATCGCCGGCAACGACCACGAACGGCCGGACAGCATCCTTGGCGACTTCGAAGAAGGCCTCGCCGCGATCCAGCTCGACGCGTCGCTCACGCTCCGTAACGGCAACGTGAATCCTGCTATCGGTATTCAGCGTGACCTGCGACCCGTCCGCCATCGACACCGCTTCCAGGCCGCCGACCGAGGTGTGATAGGAAGGGCGCGAGGACACGATTGCCCAGACCGCGGTCACGGTCACGCTGAGCAGTACGGTAGCGGCGAGCGCGCGGACAGCGACCGCTCGCGAAGGCATCCGCCGCTGTTTGTTTGTTTTAGCGTCGATCGCCGACACGACCGGCTGACTCTCGGCAGCGGGCGGCGGCTGCGAAGAATCAGCGCTCTCGGAGTCGACCCGCGGGCGCGTTCGAATTGCATCGCGCGCCGGAATCACTCCGCGACCGACGCCCGCGCCAAATGCTTTCAGCCGATCGGCGGCGCGCCACGCGGTATCCAGGCGCAGAAACACCATGCGATGCGCGGTTTCCGCTTCGAGCCACGCCGCAAGTCCGGCCTCATCGGCCGCCGTCCAGTCGCCGGCATCCCGCTTGAATATCCAGGCGGCCGCGGCCTCTTCGATGCTCTCTCTATTTGCCATGATTCGATTCGCTCTCCGAGCTCCACTCCCCGGCGTGCATCCCTCCCGGGCCGGCGCCGCCGTAGAACATCTCGGCCAGTAAACGGATCCCTTTCAGTGCGTGCTTCTGCACCGTTCCCACCGCAATGCCGAGCCGCGCGCCGATCTCCTGCTGCGACAGTCCTTCGACGCGCTGCAACCAGACCACTTCGCGACATTTGTCCGGCAGGCCATTGAAGGCGGTCGAGAGATGCAGCAGTTGCTGCCGCGCACTCAAACGCCGTTCCGGTGAAACCTCCTCCACCAAGACGTTCAACGCGTCCAAATCTTCTACCAGATCGATGGATACGATGCGGCTGCGCCTGGCCCGATCGGCCATGAGATGACGGGCGGTGGCGAACAGGAAAAATTTGGGCGATTGCGGCCGGGCCTTGGCCGCAGCCTCGAACACGCGCAGATACGTGTCGTGACACAGATCGCGCACGTCATTCGAATTCGGCCACACCCGCCGGATGAACCGGGTCAACACCGCCTCATGGCAGAGGATCTCCCGGACGAACCAGTCCTCGTGCGAGTCGCCCATGTCCCCGAGATTACGCCTCGGGGCGAGCCTGGAATACCAATGCGGAATTTATTTTCAGCGCGGTACCGTGTTTTGCGTGGCCATTCGTCTAAGGACTAATGAACGGCGCGCTCCGGATGCCCGATGGTGGGCTGGATCTTCTGGACCTTGCGGCCGGTGCGCGGCTACTCTCGGCGAAGACGAATTGCTCCTCGGCGGAGATGTGATTCTCGCCGTCGAAAGCATCGCTTTCAGTGAACCGAACGCCTACGACGCTCGTGCTCAGAACCGATAGCGCAGCCCCAGGCCCACTGCGTTCAGCCCGCCCTGGTCGCCCATCAATCCATACGCCACCGAGCGGTGATGCAGCCGGAGCGAGACGGACCATGGCGCTTCGGCTGGTCCGGCAGTCAGCTCCATCATCCAGTACACGAGCCATTGATGGCTCTCGCTTTCGAGCGAGACTTCCACTTGCGGTAACTCCGTGGCATAGGAAAGACCCAGTCCGAACGCGGCCGAGGTGGCGACGCGCTGGCTCCACGGAAATTTGTTCCAGCGCGCCACGACCGGCACGGCATTGAATTCCCAATACGTCTGGTCACCGAAGTAATAGGCGACCTGGCCTTCGGCCGCAAAGGTCAACGCGCCACCCTTACGCTCGGCATACTTGCGCGACAGCGCGGCGTCGACGAGGTAAGCATCGGCGAACTCAGTGCCGATCGCATGGATGATGACGTACTCCCACCCGGGCTGTGTGGCGACACGGGCGGCATAGAAGGTGGCTGCCCAGTCGTCCTCCTCTGCACAGGCGCAAGCCGGTGCGAGGAGAACCACGAGGACCAATGACGACATCAGGCTATTGCGACTCATGACGCGGGTGTAGGTACACTCCTTTTCAGCGCCTGAACAGGTGAAAACATCCTACAGAAAATGCGTACCGATTTTCGACAGCACGCGTCGGATTTCCGACTGCCCTCTTGTGATACTCGACGTGTTTGCGCGTGTCACTTTTGTCGGCGCCGCTTGTTCCGCCGGCGCCAGAGACGAAAACAGCAATGACGCCAGCGGAATTATTGTTGTTATGCGCATTGTGGGCGGCGGCGAACGTCAGTGCGTCATCCGACCGATCTCATCGACATGATTCTTCAGGCTGATATGGTCGAGCGATTCGAGGGGCAGGTTCATGAAGACCCGGAGCCGGCGCTCCAGCTCGCCGCGGATCCGGATCAATGTGAGGCGCCGCTCCTTCTCGTCCGCCGTATGCTCCGGATCGTCTGAGCGCCAATGCCCGCTGGTCGGCTGGCCCGGCCATACCGGCAGCGGCTCGCCGGCGGCGGTGTCGCTCAACGTGAACACGAAATCGAGCGGCTCGGCGGCCTCGGCGAACTGTGCGTAGTGCTTCGGCGCCAGGTTGCCGTGCGGCACCTTCGCATGATCGAGCAGCTCGTGGACGAGGGGGTCGACGGATTCGACCGGCCGCACACCGGCGCTGGCAGCCTTGAAGCGTCCCTTGCCCATGTGGTTCATCAAGGCCTCGGCCATGACGCTGCGCGCGGAATTGCGCTGCGACAGGAACAGGACATTGAAAATTTTGCTCATGACAGACTCCGACTCGATGCGTTTCGGGGCGGGGCGGCCCGCAGATGTTAGTGTGGCCGGCGTGACCCTGTCGACCGGGATCGATCCGCGCGCGTAGCCGTCATGGTAGTCGTCGTACAATAGGGAAAGCGCTTGCCGTAACATTCCGCGAATACGCGTTCGGTATCCCTGACGTTGCGCCCGACCGCGCGCTGATAGATCGCATCGTCGGGTTGATAGCCCAGCGCACCGGTGGCCAGCCGGTAGGCGACGCGCCCGACGCGCTCGGTATCGAGCATCAGACCATCCATGTCGAAGATGACGGCGCGCACCATCGCGCCGGAAAGGGTTTCGAGCGGCATCCGGTCCTGGCTACAACGGCGGGACACCAAACAATTTGACGTGCGCCCACATGACGATGACGGCATAGATCGCCAGGCCGGCGATCACTGCGATCCAGTCATTGTATTTGGACGGCGGCGCAGTGTGAATCGGGCGCTGGACCCGCCAGGCAAAGGACGCCCGGTCGACCGCCGCCCACAGCAGGAACCCGCCAAACAACAGGATGTCGGCAAGCGTTCCATTGCTCAGCAGATGCGCAACGCCCCAGATCATGGTCGCGATGAGCATGGGATGTTTCAGCGCGGACTTGATGCGGCCGGGCAGGTAGGCTGCGAGCAGCAGCGGAAATACGGGGAGCATCAGCAGCTGCGTCACAGGGCGCAGCTCCGGCGGCGGGACGTACACGACGAAGGGCGCATGTCGCGCCTGGCCGTAACCCCAGACGAGCAGCACGAAACCCATCAGCGAAATCAGCGAATAGATCCCCCGCCACGCATTGCCCAGCCTGGCCGCCATGCGGTCGCGCCAGTGCGGTGCGACGATGGAGACGCAGTGGATTCCCAGGAAGATCGCGAGCCCGATGATGAGGAGCGTCATGCCGTCACTCCGCCGTGTTGGCCACAGCTTACCCCGTCCGCCGGTGGCTTGCTAAACTCGCCCGATGAACGCACCGCTGCGCCAGGCTACGCATACGTTGCATGTGCCGACGCGGGGGCGCGGTTTGATAGAGATTACAAACGAGATTCGCGCCTGGGTCGACAAACAGGGCATACGGGCCGGCCTCCTCACCGTGTTCTGCAAACATACCTCGGCATCGCTCCTGATTCAGGAGAACGCCGCGCCGGAGGTCCGCTCGGACCTGGAAGCCTTTTTCGACCAGCTCGCCCCGGAAGATCCGAGCCGCTATGCCCACGACGACGAGGGGCCGGATGACATGCCGGCCCATCTGAAAACCGCGCTGACCTCGGTGCAGCTGTCCATCCCGCTGGTCGACGGCCAGCTGGCGCTCGGCACCTGGCAGGGCATTTATCTCTTCGAGCACCGCCGCCGTCCGCACGAGCGGCAGATCGCCCTGCACCTGTTCGGCTCGGCGTGACCGTTATTTTTTCGCGGCGGAGAGCCGTTGCACGGCTTCGAGCGCGCGGTCGACGTTCTCCGCCGGGGCGAAGCCGCCGATCACCGCCGCGATCTTGCCGTCGGGTGTGACGACAAAGGTGGTGCGCTCGGCGAAGCCATGGTCGATCTCGGCGCCGCGCGTATCCTTCATCCCCGGCTTGGCCGCCACGACCTTGAGCCCGAAGGACTGGGCGATCCTGCCCTTGTCGTCGGAGGCGGTGGGAAACTGCCCCGCACAAAACTCCGGATCGGCCGAAAACGAATTGAGCCGTTCGATGCTGTCGAGCGAGACGCCGACGATGCTCGCTCCCGCCGCGGTGAATTTGTCGGTGTTGACCGCGAACTTGTGCGCCTGCATGTTGCATCCGCCGGTATAGGCCGAAGGGTAGAAGTAGACCACCACCGGCCCCTTGCGCAGCGCTTCCTGCAATGAATACGTGAATGCCTTGCCCGCGAGCGAGGCCTGGGTGCTGAAGTCAGGCGCCGCATCACCCTCTTTCAAGGCGGCTCGGGCGACGAGCGGAATGACCGTCGATAGCAGACCGGCGAGAAGTAGGTGCTTCATGGCAATACTCACGGATTGGGGGATGGAGTGGGGACGACCGGAGAAAGCCTCGCAGATAACGGTGGCCGCGGCAAGCCGCCCGCGGCGGCGCAAAACGGGCGCACGCCGGGGCGCCGGGGCCATCGGGCGGCATCTCGCCCCCGACTCCATGCTCGACACCCTTTTGGATCAAGGGCGCTACTATTGTGCAAGATCCGAACGAGAGTGCTGACGGGAGCCGCCGGAATGAAGATTTTTTCGAGAGCTTTGCTGGACGAGGTGGGCGTGCGGGCGAACGCGAGTCCGCGGCAACGGGCGCATCAAACCATCCATGCCTCCAACGAGGACCGCGTACAGCGTTTCTTCGTGGTGGCCAACCGCAATACGTACTTCCGCCCTCACCGCCATCTCACCAAGTCGGAAATGGCGCTGGTGCTGCGCGGGACGTTCGACGTGATCACCTTCAATGACGACGGCGCGATCAGCGCTCGTTATACCGTCGGCGCCGGCACCGAGAACTTTGCCTACGAAACGCCGCAGGGTACCTGGCACACGTTGATCGCCCATGAAGATGGCGCGGCGTTTCTCGAGGTGAAGGAAGGACCTTACGATCCGGCGACGGCCGCCGAATTCGCTCCCTGGGCTCCGGCTGAAGGCGATCCGGAGGCGGCATCCTTTCTGGAGCGGCTGCGCGCCGGCCGTTGAAGGTACGCGGCTGGACGTGTGACCGCGGAAACGGGCACGCGCCGATTTCACGATGGATAGAGCCCGGGCGGCTGTGTCCCGAATGTCCCGGAACGTCACCTGGACCGATCGATCGTCGAGTGCATCGTGAATCAGCCCGGGTTCGCGGGCGATCAGGCGGCGTCGGCCAACGTGATGCTCACCGGACAATGGTCGCTCCCCAGCACGTCGGCATGGATGTCCGCCGACTCGATGGCCGGTCGCAAGCTCGCCGAGACGAGGAAGTAATCGATTCTCCATCCGACGTTGCGCGCGCGGGCGTTGGAGAAGTTGCTCCACCACGTGTAGTGGCCATTGCCTTGTTTGAACATGCGCAGCGTGTCGATGAAGCCGGCATCCAGCAGGTTCTGGAAACCTTTGCGCTCCTCGTCGGTGAAGCCCTTCTTGCCGCGATTTTGCTTGGGATTGGCCAGGTCCAGCTCGGTGTGCGCGACGTTGAGATCGCCGCACAGGATGACGGGCTTGCGCGTCTCGAGCTGCTTGCAATAGGCGAGGAAAGCGGGGTCCCAATGATTGAACCGCAGCGGGAGGCGGCTCAGGTCGTCCTTCGCGTTCGGCGTGTATACCGTGACGACGAAGAAGCGGTCGAACTCGGCGGTGATGACCCGCCCTTCACCCGCGGCGTCGCGCTGCAGCTCGTCGGCGAATTTATAGCGGCCGGCGAAATCCTCGGGAAACCCGTTGGTGACCGCGCTCGGCGCCTGGCGCGAGAAAATCGCCGTGCCGGAGTAGCCCTTCTTCAGAGCCGAATTCCAGCACTCGCGATAGTCGGGCAGGTCGATCTCGATCTGGCCGCGCTCGGCCTTGGTCTCCTGCAGGCACAGGATGTCCGGCCGATGGGCTTGCAGGAAGGGATGGAACAGGCCCTTCTTCACTACGGACCGAATGCCGTTGACGTTCCAGGAATAGAGTTTCATCCGGAGGCTCTCGCACAGCGCATCCGGGCATTATAGGCAATACGTGGGCGAGCGAGGGCTGCGGCTACTGGCGGTTCACTGGAATGTCGACGAAGTGCGGCGCCGGCGGATCGCTGGCGGGGAAGGTGTCCTTGAGGTTCCTGTCGACACGCGCATCGATCGCGTCGCGCTCGGTGCGCCGTGAGGAGTGGCGTACGAACGCCATTACGGCCGGGGTCAACAGGAGGCCGATCGCACTGCCCACGAACAGCGCGCCCCACGCAGAATGGCCCGGCGTTCGCATATCGTTTTCTTTGTCCTGTGAAGGCGCTGAAATACTGCCGTGCGGGAAGCCGCGCCGAAAGATACGCGAGCGGCGGTGGCAAATCAGTCGGTACAGTCGATGTTGCGGCGTAGGAGCGGTCCGACCGCGTGCTCAATCCGGACCCGCCGCGGAGGACGCCGGCACCGGCTGCGATAGCGGTTGACCTTTGTCGATCACGAACGTCGCGACGATCCGGGCGGCGGTCTCGCCGGTGTTCCTCGTTTCATGGATCACGCCGCGCGCATTGTGGTACGCCTCGCCTGCTTGCACGCGCTTGGGCGGCTGTCCTTCGACGAGGACGTCGAGCGAGCCTTCCAGCACGGTCGCGTATTCATCGCCGGGATGAGTGTGCAGCCCCGTCTTCGCGCCGCTCGGAAACTCGGCCGAGACGACGACCACCTCCCGGGTCGCGTCGCCGGAAAGAGCGGTACGCAGCAATATCCTGATTTGCGCCGTCGGTTCGGCACGCAGCGCCGCCGCTCCGCAAATCGACAGCGCCAGCGCTGCCAGCGCGCCAATGAACCTGGGGATCGCCGAAACTGTCATATGCTGCCCTCCAATCCCGCCTCTACGTGCACCGCACCGATCAGCTGCCGGACTGCGCCGCGAACACCTGCCGGACAGCCGCCATCGTATCGGCTTCCGCGGCCGTTTTGTCCTCCCGGTAGCGCTTCACGCGGGCCAGCCGCAGCGCAATGCCTCCGGGGTATCTCGGGCTTGCCTGCAAGTCACTGAATGCGATCTCGACGACGAGCTCCGGCCGGACGTATACGGTCCACTGGTCGCGGCGGATCTCGCGAGCCAGCAGAGCCTGTGTCTGCCGATCGAGCACGCGGTCCGTCAGGCCCTTGAAGGTTTTCCCCAGCATGACGTAATCGCCGGTCGCGGGATCGATCGCGCCGAGATGCAGGTTGGAGAGCTTGCCGGCCCGGCGGCCATGACCCCATTCCGCGGCCAGCACCACCAGGTCGAGCGTGTGCGCGCGTTTGACCTTGAGCCAGCTCGCGCCGCGATTACCGGCCTCGTAGGGCGCATCGAGCGCCTTCGCCATGACGCCTTCATGTCCCGCCACCAACGCGGATTCATAGAATGCCTGTGCCTGCGATGCATCGGCTGTCACGATGCGGGGAATCAGCAAATCCGGCGGCACCGCCTGCGCGAGCGCGCTGAAACGTTCGCGCGCGGGCCGGTCGGCCAGGCTTTGTCCGTCCAAACGCAGACAGTCGAAGAAGAAGGCACGCATGGGCAGCGCGGCGCGCAACCGTTCCACGTCGAGCTTGCGGCCGAAGCGGCGCATCGTGACCTGAAACGGGTGCGGCCGCCCGGAGGGCGTAAAAGCCAGCGTCTCTCCATCCAGAACCACCTCGCCCGCAGAGAGGCTGTGCGACAGCTCGACGATCTCGGGTACGGCGGCGGTCACATCGTTCAGGCTGCGCGTGTAGATGCGCACGGTATCTGCGGCTTTGTGCAGCTGGATCCTCGCGCCGTCCATCTTCCACTCGAAAGCGATCTCTCCGCCCAGCTGCGCGAGCGCATCCTGTACGTCGGTCGCGGTCTGGGCGAGCATCGGCGCGATGGGCGACAGCGGTTGCAGCTGGAATCGAGCCAGCGCGGAGGGCCCTTCGACCAGCGCCGCATGCGCGACGGCGCCAAGATTGCGCGCATACATCGCCGCGCGGCGGACCTGTGCGACCGGCAGATCCGCCGCCGCGGCAATCGCGTCGACCATGACGCCGGCGAGCGCGCCCTGCCGCAGCTCCCCGATGAGCAACCGCATGAGGAACTGCTGCTCGGACACCGTCGCACGCGCAAACAAAGATCGCAGCGCGTCCGAGCGCCGCGTGGCCGAACCGGGGCCGCGGATCGCGGCGATTTGCGCCAGCGCGGCGTCCGCCTGTAGCAACGAAAGCGTGGGTTCGGCGGCGGCGTGCTCGGCTGCGGACTGCAGGATGGCGTAGCCGATGCCGAAGCGCCCTTGCGGTACTTCGCCCGACAGGTAGTGCACGCCGACCTCGATCTCGTCCGGCTGCAGCGCGCGCAGGCATGCGGCAAGCTCACGCACCTTTGTCAGCCGTGCGGATGCAGCGCCGACACGCTGAGATGTAGAGACCAGTTCCGCAAGCGCCGTCATGGTCCTCGTTCCGCTCTCGTCGAGATGTCCGTCGAGCGGCGCTGGCCGCCCGCTGCTCAGTATGCTGGAAGGGGCTTCAAACCACCCGTCCCGCCCTCCGGATACTTGTTTGTCAACGTCCGGTCAAATCCGCGCGGACCGGGCCGCGCACCACCGCGGGCGCATTGCCCTAACGCGATGTAATGATCCCGGTGCCGGCGGCGGCCTAAACTCGTGTCCGAGTTTTCCTACAGCTGAACACGCGGGCTGTCGATGGCGGTCGGGACCGCAGCGCGCAAATCTAGGCGCTGCAGGTCTGCCCGCGGTAAAGGTGCCGCAAGGACAAATGCCAAGGAGATCGTAATGAGAACCGCATGGCTCATCGTCGCTACCCTAAGCGCCGGTTTACTCGATAGCCCTGCGCGCGCCCAGCAAGCCGAGGGCACGCGTCTTGAATTGCGCGGCAACGTCCTTCGACCCTCGAAGGTCGACGCCACACCCGAGCGGATCGCGCATCTCAAGGCGCCGGCCGGTTTCAAGATCAGCGCTTTCGCCACCGGCCTGAAGAACGCGCGCATTCTCGCCGTCGCCCCGAACGGCAACGTGTATCTCAGCCGGCGCGAGCAGGGCGATGTTCTATTGCTGCGCGACGCCGACAATGACGGCCGCGCGGACGGCGAGGCAATTCCCGTCGCCAGCCGCCCGGGCGTGCATGGACTCGCCATCCACGACAACAAACTTTACCTCGCGACCGTAAAACAGATCTTCACCGCCGATCTGCGTCCGGACGGAACGCTGGGAACCCTCGCGTCGATCATCGGCGATCTGCCCGATGGAGGACAGCACGCGAATCGGACGATCGCGTTCGGTCCGGACGGCATGCTGTACATCTCCGTCGGCTCGACCTGCAATGCCTGCGAGGAATCCAATCCGGAAAACGCCACGCTCCTGCGCGCCTCGCCCGATGGCGGGAGCCGCACGATTTTCGCCGGCGGGCTGCGCAACACCATTGGGTTCGCCTGGCATCCGCAGACCGGCGCGCTCTGGGGCATGGATCACGGCATCGACTTCCTGGGCGATGACCAGCAGCCGGAGGAGTTGAACAAAATCGAGATGGGCAAACAATATGGCTGGCCGCACGTCTGGGGCGCGGGCGGCGCCACGCCGTGGACGTCGCCGCCCGGCGGGCTCACCCGGGAGCAGTGGAAGGCACAGAGCGTGCCGATGGCGCTCGGCTACACCGCGCATGCCGCGCCGATGCAGCTGTTGTTCTATCCGGGCGGCGCGTTCCCCTCCGAGTTCACCGGCGATGCCTTCGTCACGATGCATGGCTCCTGGAACCGCAGCCCCGCATCCGGTTACGAGATCGTCCGGATCCGTTTCGCGCAGGGGCGGCCGAAGGCCTTCGAGCCCTTCGTCTCCGGTTTCCTGACGGAGGGCGGCAAGTCGTACTTCGCGCGGCCGGTCGGTTTGGCGCTCGCCAAAGACGGGGCGCTGCTGATGGCCGATGATGCCAACGGCGTCATTTATCACATCGCTTACGCCGGCGCCGGCGGCAACAAAAACGCGGCGCCGCTCGAGCCCCCGGCCGGAAAGGCCGAAACCGCCAGGGACACGAGCGTGCCGCTGGCAAACGCGCGCGAAGAAACCCACACGCGCGGCGCACTGCTGGTGTCGTCTTCGGCGTTCGAGGCCGACAAAACGATCCCCGACAAACATAGCGAGTACTACGACGGCGTCTCGCCCGATCTGGCCTGGAGCTCGGTGGGCGATGCGAAATCGTACGTAATCATCATGGAGGACCCCGACGCCAGGCCCATCACGCCTTTCGTGCATTGGATCGCCTGGAACATCCCGCCGCGGGTGGTGCACCTGCAGGAAGGATTGCAAGAACAAGCCCGCTTGACCGAGCCCGAGGGACTTCTGCAAGGGCGGACCAGCCGCGGTTCGGTGGGCTATTTCGGCCCGCGTCCACCGGTGAACGATCCGCCCCACCACTATCATTTCCAGGTGCTCGCGCTGGACACGATGCTCGACGTGCCGGCCGGTTCGGACCGCGATACCGTGCTGAAGGCCATGAAAGGTCATGTGCTCGCGAAGGGCGAGCTGGTGGGGGTGTTCCAGCAGAAGGTTGCGCCGCTCAAGTAGCGGCGCGGCCACGGCGCAGCTTCACCGCCAATACGCCGTCGCCGCTGATCTGCGCTCCAAACCCGGCATTCCTGAGCCGGGTGGCCACTTCATTCGGCACGTCGCGGCCGGAGGTCAGTTTGTTGGGCGTGCCGGTGTAGTGGAAGAGCCTGCCCTTACGTTTGATGACCCGGAACAGCTGATCGTAGAAAGCTTGCGAGTAAAGCTCGCCCGCGGTGCCGAAACGCGGTGGATCGTGCAGAACGGCGTCGACGGACTCGTCGGCCTGTCGCGCGAGGTGCTCGACGATGTCGCCCTGCGTGAGCGCGAGGGTCTGGCCTGCCACGGGTGACCAGGGATTGAGGCTGCGTAGCCAGATCACATCCGGATTCTTCTCGTAGGAGAGGACGCGTGCAGCTCCACCTGCCACACACCACGCGGCGAAGTAACCGAGGCCGCCGCAAGTATCCAGGATCACCTTGCCGCGCGGCTCGATCAGCGACACCTTGTGTTCGGCGTCCGCGTAGGGAGAACCCTTCGCGGTCGGCAGCATCTTGATGCCGTCGATCTCGAACGTGGGTGGTCCCCAGACGGTCGGCACGAGCTTGATCAGTGAGGTCGTGAAGCGGGCTGCGGGTTCGAAGGCCTCGCCGGTCCAATAGTAGATGGTCCTGTCCCTGCAGCTCGTGAGAAACGGGAAACGCCGGCCCTGCCACGTCCAGCCCGCCGGATCGACCTCGACGGCCGTGGTCGATCGGTTAAGATCGAGCGAGCATTCGACGGCCGGCGCCGCGGCACGCACGGCGTCGCGCAACGATTCGTGGACTTCCAGCGTCAGCAGGGGCTCCATCGGCTTCACGATCCTGACTATCGATGGGAGCATTATGATCGATCACATCGGCATCAAGGTCCTTGATCATGCGGCGTCCAAGGCATTCTACGCCAAAGCGCTCGCGCCGCTCGGCATCAGCGTCATCATGGAAGTTTCGCTGCAGGAGAGTGGCGCCGACAGCGCCTACACGGGATTTGGCGCCAACGGCAAGCCCTTCTTCTGGATCGGGCAGGCGCGGGCGACGAGCGCATCGCATATCGCGTTCGTTGCCGGGAATCGCGCGCAAGTGGATGCGTTCTACGCCGCGGCATTGAAGGCGGGCGCCAAGGACAATGGTCCACCGGGCGTGCGGCCTCACTATCATCCGGGCTACTACGGCGCATTCGTCATCGACTTGAATGGCGTCAACCTCGAGGCTGTTTGTCACAAGCCGGCATAGCTCGGCCGGCTTGCACGGAGGCATCCCCTCGTCCTCAGGGATCGCCAAACAGCGAGTACAGATCGATCTGGCGGCTGTCGCCGATGACGCGTTCGAAATCCAGGCCGAGCGTCGCCAGCACGGGCTCGGCGACCGGTTTGATTTGTTTGACGACGTAGTGCTCGCGATCGAGCGGGTGCCGGACGCCATCCACCGGCTCGGGGCCCGCCGTGGTGATGACATAGCTGATCAGCCGTCGCGGAGCTTGCGCCGACTTGCGGGCGGCGACGACGTGCGGGGGCGTGGTGGCGGTGTATTCATCCGCGCCTTTGCGCAGATTCTTGTGGTACACGAGCAGCTCGTCGAGCTTGCCATTCCTCACCTGCTGCACGACCTCGGCGAGATAGGCATCGACACCTTTGCCGGTGAACAAGCGCTGGTACAACTCGCGCTGCACTTGTTTGGCGAGCGCGGTCCAGTCGCGGCGCACCACTTCCATCCCCACGAACTCGACCGTGTCGCCGCCTTCGCCTTGGCGCAGGCCGGCGTAGCGCTTGCTCGCGCCGCGGGTGCTGTGTCTCGCCCAGGGCAGGAACAGCTTGAGATAGAGCTTCTCGAACTTGAGCTCCAGACGGCTGATCACGCGCCAGCGCTCCTGGACGTAGCGCGCGAGCTGCTCATTCAAGGCGGCGGCCAGTCGCCGGCCCTGGTCGCGCAGCGCGCTCTGCTCGGCGCCGGGCGCCGATTGAACGAACAAACTGTCCGTGTCGCCGTAGAGCACCTTGAAGCCGGCGGTCTCGAACCAGTGCTTCGACCACAGCAGGATTTCGCGACCGGAGCCGGTGATGGCGTTGGCGAGCGCGGGATTGTAGAAGCGGCACGCCGGCGTGCCGAGCACGCCGTAAAAGGAATTCATGAGGATTTTGATGGCGTGCGAAGCCACTTCGTCGCCGGCCTTCCGGGCCGCTTCGCGCCGTGGAAACAGCTCATCGAGCATCCTGGGCAGGATCGCGGGGTCGCGCCGGAACGCTCCGCCGGGCGTTTGGATCAGATCGTCCTGCGCGGCGGGCTCGCGTACGTACGACAGCGGATCGATGTTGAAGGTGCGGATGACGCTCGGGTACAGGCTTTTGAAATCGAACACCCACACGTTCGAGTGCAATCCCGTGACCGGCTCCAGCACATGGCCGCCTTGCTGCGCGGCGTGGACCCGGGAGTCGCTCGAGCGGACGGTCGGTGCAACGATGCCGCGCTGCTCGAGCTCGGTCATGTAGAGGAAATCGAACGAAGCGATGCTGGCCGCGACGCGATCCGGCGTCATGCCGGTAAGCTCACTGCGCGCGAGCGCCAGGCGTACGAGATTCAACTTCTCGACAATTTGATAGGCGAGGCGTGCATCGGTACGGGCGTAGAGCGCGAACGCCGGCAGATCATGGCGGTAGTTGTGGACGATCTCCGCGATGCGGTCGCGCGCCTCGCCGGCGAGGGCCTTGCCTTCGCCGAGAACCTCGCGCGATACCGCCTCGAGCGAGTAATCCTCCATGCGCACGAAGGCTCCGCGCAGCAAGTCGATGCCATCGAGCACCAGGCGGCCGGAAATAGCAGCCTGGCCGCTGCCGAAATAGCCCTCCGCCTTGCGCAGGCGCATCGGCATCGTATCGCGGCCCAGAACGAACGGATGCCGCACCCGCGCGGCAATGCGCTGGAGCGTCGCGAGATCGAAATCGACGATGTTCCAACCGGTGATCACGTCCGGATCGAACGCCTTGACGCGTTCGCAGAACGCTTCCAGCGCCGCGAATTCGTCGGCGCAGCGGATCGCCTTGTCGGGCATCGTACGACCGCTGCTGTCGACGATGAGCACCTCGTCGACGCCCGGTGCATAAAGGGAAATCGCCAGCAGCCGCTCGCCCTTGCCGTCGGTCTCGATATCGAAGGACAGCACGCGCGGCTCGATCCTGGCAAGCGCGGGCCGCAGGTTGGGGTTGTCGAAAATGCGCGTGACTCCGGCTCCATCGAGTGCCTCGCCCTCGATCTCGCAACCGCCCTTGATCCCGCGCTCGATGAGAAAGCGCATAGCGAAGCGCACGTCCGCCTCGAACGTGTCGATGCCGGCGGCATGCAGCCGGTCGCGAATCGCGGGAACGTCGGGCGGAACCTCGGCCTCGAGGCGGCTCACGGACGCGCCATCGAACGTTCGTTTGTCGGACGGGACCGGCTCCGGCGCCCGGAGCGCCCGCGCGCGTTCCGCATCGGCGGCACGCACGTAGAAATGAGGCCGCTGGCGGTCGTCGCGCACGAGAAAGCTCGTGCCGTCCTCCGCGCGCCCGTAAACGTGAATGACCGGGACGCGCGGCCCATGCGGCTGGGAAACGACGCGATAGCTAGCCTGGAGAATGACACCACGGACGATCACGCGCTCATTGTGCCGCGAGTGGTGGCCCGACGTACAATTTCCACAGGCCGTGCCTGCGGATGGAGAGCCGATGAAACCCGAGAAACAAGTGGCGCATTTCCGTGGCCGCGTCATTTCTGTCACCACCGACGAGGTGGTGCTGCCCAACGGCCATCGCGTGCAGCTGGAAGTGGTGCACCATCCGGGCGGGGCGGCCACCGTTGCGCTCGATGCGCAGCAACGGGTATGCCTTCTGCGACAGTATCGCTACGTCGCCGACGATTTCCTGTGGGAGCTTCCAGCCGGAAAACTCGAACCGGCGGAGCCGCCGTCCGCTACGGCACGGCGGGAGCTGGCCGAGGAGGCGGGTGTGAGCGCGGAGCGATGGCTCAGTCTCGGCACGTGTCTCAGCTCGCCCGGTGTTTTCAGCGAGGTTCTGCATCTCTTCCTGGCGATGGATTTGAAGGACGCCACCCCGGCGCATGAGCATAGCGAGGTCATCGAGGTCCGATGGATTCCGTTTGCGCAAGCCTACGAGTGGGCGGTGCGAGGCGAGATCCGGGACGCAAAGACGGCCTTGGCCCTGGTGCGCGCGTTTCACCATCCAGCCAGAATGAGCGCATTTCCCGCTCGCGAGGTATAACGCCCGGCCGGCGGTGAGGTCCGTTGAGTTACTTGGCCGTGTCCTTCTTCATCCGCGCGTAGTCGACCGGGCGGATTTCCTCGATGCGGCAGCTCTCGTGGCGATAGCCGTTGCGGAAGCGGACTCTGTCGAACCGGCTTTGCACGGTGCTGCCGGTCGACGAGGTCACCTCGACACGCTCGGCAAACTCCAGGTCCCTGCAGGTCGGCTCGACGGTCAGCAGATACGCCTTGCTGACGCCGGACCAAACCAGCAGCTTGTTGCGTCCGAGCGAGTTCCAGCCGCTGAATCCGCCCAGATAGTTGATGCTGTCGACCGGCGGACCGGCATAGGTCATGTAGCGCTCGAGCGTCTCTTCTTTGCCCTCGCGATGCGGAAGGCCGGCGCATCCGGCGACGACCGCGGCTGCCAGGAGAATCGATACTTTGAAAGCTTTCATGGAGGTTCCCCCTCTTTACACCCGTAAAGAACGTGGCTCCCCGTTGAGTTTAACGCCAGGTCCGGCCGGTCGTTGACAGTTCTCGATCCGGAGCTTCGCTGCGTCGTTTGTAATTTATGACTGGATGTCTGAACGCAGGGTTAACTGCCTGGAAACAGCACGTTAGCGCACACCAGTCGTTGACGGGTATCGGTCGCCGGGAAATGCGACAGATCGGCGCGGAGGCACCGACCTGTCGCGCATGGAAGCGAACGCCGGCCGCTTAGCGCGATTTTACGTTCGACGGAACTTTGCTCTTGCTCTGACGGATCACGCTGCCGTCTTTGAGCTTGTCGAGCGCCAGCAGAATCTGCGGATCGCCTTTGAGCAGGGCTTCCCCACCGCTGCCGGGCGCGAAGTCGTGCGGTTCGAGCTCGCGATCGACCAGCACATCCGGCGTGATGCCCTTCTGATGGATCGATGCGCCGGACGGGGTGTAGTAGCGGGACGTCGTCAGTTTGATCGCGCGCCCGTCGGACAGCGGCATGACGGTCTGCACCGAGCCCTTGCCGAACGTCGAGCGGCCTACCAGCAGCGCGCGTCCGTGATCGCGCAGTGCGCCGGCGACGATTTCCGACGCGGATGCCGAGCCGCCGTTGACCAGCACGACCATCTGTGCGCCGTTGAGCACATCGCCCGGTGTCGCATCCATCTCGAACTTCGATTCCTTCACCCGGCCACTCGCAGTCACGATCACTCCGTCGTTCAGGAAAGCGTCCGAGACGCTCACGGCCGCTTCCAGCACGCCGCCGGGATTGTTGCGCAGGTCCAGGACCAGACCTTTGATTCCCGAGGGACTGTCCGCCTTCAACGCGGTGATCGCATTGTTGAGATCGACGGCCGTCGTCTCGCTGAAATGCGTGATGCGCACGTAGCCGTAGCCAGGCTCCAGCAGCTCCTGTTTGACGCTGTGTACCTGCACGTTCGAACGCTCGAGCAGGAACTCCAACGGCGTCGCCACGCCCTTGCGGCTCACTTTGACTTTCACCGTCGTGCCGGCGCGCCCGCGCATGCGGTTGATCGCGTCATTCAAACCGGAGGGCTCGATCGCGACGCCGTCGATGCTGATGATCACATCGCCCGGCTCGATGCCGGCTTTCGCCGCCGGCGTGCCTTCGATCGGCGCGACCACTTTCACCGCGCCGTCCTCCATGGTCACTTCGATGCCGACGCCCGAATAGTTGCCGGTGGTGCTGATGCGGATCTCGTCGTACTCCTCGTTGTCGAGGAAGGCCGAATGAGGATCGAGCGAGGAGACCATGCCGCGGATGGCGTTTTCGATCAGGACGTGATCGTCCACTGCCTCGACATAATCGCGGCGCACGCGCTCGAGCACTTCGGCGAGCAGGCGTGCGTCCTCCCAAGGCAAAGTCTCAGGGGTAACGGGGGGCTCCTTGTCGGCATGCACCCGGTTCAGGGAAAGGCTCGCGCCGACGGTGACGCCGGCCAGCAGAACCAGCAAGGTACGGAATTTGACGGACATTTAAGGGCTTCTCTCAAGGACTCTAGGGTGCGGGGGAGATACTACAGCGGCCCAACCCGCTAGACCAATATCGGCCGGACAAGCCGGGAGCTTACTAGTTCCGCACCGCGCCTGGCCATGGTCATGCCGGGGCGAGACACGAACGCTAGTGGGTGGTTGCAGTGGCGCCAATACCAATGCCGTCGCGCGGCGGCGACTGAGCAAAGGCTTCGAAAACAGGCAAATCACGCAGCACGTCGACTAAAGGCTGCGGCTTGCCTAAACAAAATCCCTGGCCGTAGTCCACGCCCAACGTGGCCACCTGGCGGCGGATCTCGTCGGTCTCGACATATTCCGCCACCGTTTCCATGCACATGGTCTTGGCCAGCTGCGCAATGGCCCGCACCATCGACTGCGAACGGGTGTCGCCGATCACGTCGCGCACGAAACTGCCGTCGATCTTCATCAGCGAGACCGGCAGCTCCTTCAGGTATGACAGGGAGCTGAAGCCGGTGCCAAAGTCGTCCAGCGCGAATTTGCAGCCCAGCTCACGCAAGCGCTGCATGAAAGTCTTGGCGCGTCCCATGTTCGACATGGCCGCCGTCTCGGTGAGCTCGAAACAAAATACTTCGGCGGGCAGCCGGCTGGCCCGCACCACCGACTCTACGAAACCCGTGAAATCGGGCTGCGCGATGGAGGGCGCGGAAAGATTGATGGTGAAGCAGGCGGGATGCCGCTGCACCGTCGCGGCGTATTGGCTCAGTTGCGCGACCGCGTTTTCGACGACCCAGCGGTCGATGGCCGGCATCAGCTGATAACGCGCGGCTGCGGAAAGGAATTTGTCCGGAGGAATGCTGCGTCCGTCTTCGCTCTGCATTCTCAGCAGCAGCTCGAAATGAGGCTCCTTCGGCGTGCCCTGCAGTGGCAGGATCGGCTGCAGCTCCAACTTGAAGCGGCCATCGCGCAGCGCCTCGCGCAGCTGCGCGGCAACGTTGATATCCGTATGTCGCCGGATGATGCTGACATCGGCTTCTTCGTATACCTCGACCCGGTCACGTCCGCGATCCTTGGCCGCCTTGCACGTGACCTCTGCGGCCGCAAGCGCATGGGTCAGTTTGGTATGGCTGCCGCCGAGCAAAGCGACGCCGACGCTGATCGAAACTTCCGGGGATTCCTCGTTGACGCCCTGGTCAGGGATATGACGCGCCGCATCGCACAGTCTCGCGGCGATCTCCCGTCCGGTAACGAGGTCGCTATCGGGCAGCAGGAGCGCAAAACGGTCGCCCGACATGCGCGCGCTGATCGCCCGCGGATGGGCGGTGCGACGCATCAATTCACCCACGCGCGCAATGACCGCGTCGCCGACGTGCATGCCGAAATTCTCATTGATGACATGCATCTGATCGATGTCCACATATACGATGCAATGTTCGTTGCTGCGGGCTTCGGCAAGCACCGGCAATGCATGGCGCTCGAAAGCAGTCCGGGTCAGCAGGCCGGTGGAGCTGTCATAGTTCGCCTGCAGCACAGCCGCAACCTTGCGCGCCAGCAGGCGCACGATGCGGGTATGGCGGTGATCGAAGTCCGCCATGTTCTCGGTGCGGAAGAGGGCAAAGAAACCGACCACGCGCTGCGAGGACTGGCGCACGGGACAGGACAGAATTTTGTAGGACGTCGCGCCCGGGCCGCTGCTCGCGACGACTTTGTTGACGACCAGCGTACGGCCCTGCAATTGCGCCCACGTCATCAGGTGGCGATGCGTGCGCGTGAGCGCCTCGGCGCTCTCGGGCGTGGAAAATTCCTTGGAGACGCGGCAGATCGCGATGCCTTTCTCCGGGATCACCAGCGCCCCAAACGGGGCGTCCAGGTGTTCGATGCTGCGCTGGACGATCCAGCGCAGCTCATCGGTATCGTCCCCGATCTCGATCTCTTCGCCGCTCGTGGGGGAATGATTCTCGGACGACACCGCGACCAGCAGGTCGAGGTCCTTGTCATGCGAGGCGAGGCTCTCGCCCATCGAGCCGATGATTTCCTGCGAGGCCAGCTCGCGCTGCAGACATTCGATCGCGGGCCGCAGCAGGCTGTGTACGAACGACCAGGCGCGGATCTCGCCGCGCTCCGCCTTGGCGGTCACCGCGAGCAGGGCCAGCCGCTCGCCCGAATCGTCTTGCAGCCAGAACAAGTAGACCGGCGTGCCGTCGTCGAGCCGCTTGAGCAGACCTTCCTCGCCCTCGGCCTGTCGCTCGCAGGCGGCGCTCACAATGGGATGGAGATCGGGGCTTTCGATCGTGCTGCTGGACCAGCAGCGTCCGCCGTCGGCATCGAAGATATCGATGTTCTCGGCGCGGGGCATCAGCATTCGGATCAGCTGGCCATAAGGCTCCAGGGACCTGGGGAGGCCGACGGCCGGCTTCAACGCTGCTAGATCCATTCTGCTGTCTCCTCCCCAGAGCCGGGGGATTCCTTCTGGGGAGTTATAAATAAATAAGGAGGGGCTGATCTTTGCCAGCCGAGCCGCCGGTGGCTTTGAAGTGGTTGGCGGTTTGGGCGCCGTGCGCACGACGATGCGGCGATTGTGCGAAACCAATCACTACTTCTTGACCCATTGTCGGGGATCGAGCGGCTTGGCGCCCTTGCGGATCTCGAAGTAAAGCTCCGGGCGGCTGCGCCCGCCGGACTCACCGGCTGCGGCGATTACATCACCCGGCTCCACCCAGTCGCCTACCGACTTGTAAAGCTGCTCGTTATGTCCATACAGGCTCAGGTACCCGCCGCGATGCTCAACGATCGTCAACAGGCCCATGCCCGTGAGCCAGTCGGCGTAGATGACCCTGCCAAAGTACACGGCGCGTACAGGGCTGCCCCGTTCGGTCACAAGCAATACACCGTTCCAACGCAGGCCCGCGGAACGAGGCTCGCCGAAATCGGCCACGATCCGGCCGCTGACCGGCCAGCTCAGACGGCCTTTAGCTTTCTCGAACGGCTCTTCGCTGGTAATGGGAAAATCCGCCGTGACGCGGCGCAGATCGGCCAACAGCTTCTCCAGCGTATTTTCCTGCTTCTTCAGGCGTGCGAGCCGCGTCTGGCGATCCTGAATCTGCTTTTCCAGGTCCTGCACGACACCGGCACGCTCGGAGCGCGCATGCTTGAGCGAACCGAGCTCCGTGGCGGCCTGCTCCTCGAGCTGAGCCAGCGCTTCGTTGGCCGTCGTCAGCTGCTGATCGAGTGCAGTTAACTGCTCCACCTGAGCGCGGATCGAGGCGATGCGCGCGGCCCGCGAACGACCGAAGTAACCGTAGTAGACGAACATGCGGCCGAGCTGTGCGGGGTCCTGCTGATTGAACAGCAGCTTCAGCTGCTCTTCCTCGCCGGTACCGCCGATGCGGTGCGCGGCGCGCAGCTGCTCCGCCAGGACTTCGCGCTCCGCGGCCAATGTCCGTTCGATGCCGGCGCGCTCCTTCTGCAGCTCCAGCCGCTGCTGTTCGCCGGCGCCTCGCCGTTTGCGCAAAGCCTCCACCTTGCGTCCTGCCTCCGCGACCGTCAGCTCGGCGTCGCGCAGCTTCGCGGCGAGCGTATCCCGCAACGTGGTCTCCTCGTTCAGCGACTTCTGCATCGCCACGATCTGCTGACGAACTTTCGCGAGCTTCGCTTCGGTGGCATCCGGTTTTGCAGCCTGCGCCGTGAACGCTGCGACGGCCAACGCCACGACGGCCAGGACGCCTGTGGTCCGATCCTTCACTGCTATACTTCCGTCCGTTTCGAACGCTTGCTTTCCATCAGCCTAACCCTATGAATCCCAAAGCATGAGCCGCCTCATCGAATTCGTGGGCAACCACCCCTACCTCATCAGCGCCGCCATATTGATGGCAGTGGTCGTCATCGTGTCCGAGATCCGCGCACGGGCTCAAGCTTTCGCCGCTATCGGCGCCAATGATGCCATCCGGCTGATGAACCAGGGGGCATTGGTCATCGACGTACGCGCGCCTGCGCAGTACCAGGCCGGTCATATCGGCGAGGCGCGCAATATCGAGCTTAGCGCCCTGGGCGGCGCGGCCGATTCACTCAAGAAATATCGCGAGAAGCCGGTGATCACCTGCTGCGATAGCGGCATGAACGGGGCCGCCGCCGCCCGCCAGCTGAGCAAGCTAGGCTTCACCAAAGTCGTGAACTTGCGCGGCGGTCTGGACAGCTGGCGGCGTGAAAACTTGCCGTTGATCAAGGAGGCCGGCGCCGCCCATGGCGGCAAGGAAAAAAAAGGATGAGCGCGGCTGGCATCGTGGTGTACAGCACCGCGTTCTGCGGCTGGTGCGACCGCGCCAAGGCACTGCTGAAACGCAAGGGCATCGACTTCAAGGAGATCAGGGTCGATGAAAGCGCCGAAGCCCGCCAGGAAATGGTTGCCCGCAGCGGCCAGCGTACCGTCCCGCAAGTGTTCGTCGGCGAGAAGCATGTCGGTGGCTTCGAGCAGTTGTACGCGTTGGAGCGTTCCGGCGAGCTGGATTCCTTAATCGCATAAACGCTATAACTTCACCGGCAATCAGCCTGACAGCAAGTCTGGAAGAATCGATATGACGCAAGGTGTAACCGATCCCAACGAGCGCGAAGCCGCCGCAACGGGCCCGCAACTGCTATTGCAGCAGATTTACCTCAAGGACTGCTCCTACGAGGCGCCGATCGGTCCGCGCATCCCCGCGGGCGACTGGAAGCCGGAGTTCTCCCTGAACCTCAACACCGCGAGCACCGAAGTGGCCGCAGAAGTGCTCGAGGTCGTGCTGACGGTGCGCGTCGAGGCCAAAATCGGCGAGAAGGTCGCCTATCTGGTGGAGCTGAAGCAGGCAGGTCTGTTCCAGGTGCGCAATTGCTCAGCGGACCAGCTGAAGCACGTGATCGGCAGCGTTTGTCCGACGGTGCTGTTCCCGTACGCGCGCGCGGCCTGCTCGGATCTGATCACGCAGGGAGGGTTCCCGCAGTTCCTGCTGCCACCGGTCAACTTCGATGCCCTGCTGGAGAGGCATGGAGGCGCCGCGGCTCCGGGGCCGGCCAACTAACAAGCGCTCCCGATGAACGGCACAGGCTCCGAACGGCGACCGGCTCAGGAGAGCACCCAGGCGCCGATCGCAGTACTGGGCGCCGGCTCGTGGGGAACGGCCCTCGCGATCCAATTTTCCCGCACCGGTCATCGCGTCCGGTTGTGGGGTCATGACGCCGCCCAGCTCGCGCAGCTCCAGCGCGACCGCGCCAATCGCCGCTATCTGCCCGATGCCCTCTTTCCGCCGTCGCTGGCCGTAGCGCCTCAACTCGGCAGTGCGTTACACGACGCGCGCGACGTGCTCATCGCGGTACCCAGCCACGCGTTTCGGAGCGTTCTGCAGCAACTGCGGCCGCAGCTCCGGCCGGGAATGCGAGTGGCCTGGGCGACCAAGGGGTTCGAGCTCGACACCGGGCTCTTGCCTCATCAGGTCGCCCGCGAGGTGCTCGGCAATCAATGGCCCATTGCGGTGCTGTCCGGACCTACCTTCGCGCGCGAAGTCGGCGCAGGTCTGCCTACCGCCATGACCATTGCTTCCCCGGATGCCGAGTTCGCGGCCTCGCTGGCACAAGGCCTGTCGGGCGGAGCTTTTCGCGGGTACACCTCCGCCGACATCGTCGGCGTGGAAGTCGGCGGCGCGGTGAAGAACGTGCTGGCCATCGGCGCCGGGATCGCCGATGGCATGGGCTATGGCGCCAATACGCGCATCGCATTGATCACCCGTGGTTTGGCGGAAATGACCCGGCTCGGTGAGGCGTTGGGTGCGCGCCGCGACACCTTCATGGGATTGGCCGGGCTGGGCGACCTCGTGCTCACCTGCACCGACAACCAGTCGCGCAACCGGCGCTTCGGCATGGCCATCGCGGCAGGCACTCCGCCACTCAAGGCGCTTCAGGAGGTGGACCAGGTGGTCGAGGGCTATCACGCGGCGCGAGCGGTGCATCAGGTCGCCGAGCGACTCGGCATCCAGATGCCCATCTGCCTGGCGATCTATCGCGTGCTGTACGAGGGACTGCCGATCGAGGCGGCCGTCCGGGAGTTGATGGCGCGACAACTGGGGCCGGAAGTCTAACTACGGCTCGCGACCTCGATCGTCAGGGATGCCGGCCGTCCATTAATACTGCCGGGGGGCGTTGTTATAGAATGCGCCGTCCATGCAATCCGCCTCCGCACCGCACGCTCCCAGCGCTTCCCTCGCGCTCGATTTTTGTGGTTTGAAGTTCGCATCGCCGATCGTGCTGCTCTCGGGCTGCGTGGGATTCGGCGAGGAGTACACCCGCGTCGCCGGGTTCTCCAATCGCGACGCCGGCGCGGTCGTGCTCAAGGGCACGACGTTGAACGCGCGCCTGGGCAATCCGCCGCATCGGGTCTGCGAAACGCCGATGGGCATGCTCAACGCCATCGGCCTGCAGAATCCGGGCACCGATCACGTGGTGCAGCGGATCCTGCCGGAGCTGGATTTCTCCGAGACGCGGTTCATCGCCAATGTCTCCGGGTCCACGCTGGAGGAGTACGCCGAAGTCACCCGCCGTTTCGACGATTCGCCCATCGATGCCATCGAGATCAATATTTCCTGTCCGAACGTGAAAGAGGGCGGCGTCGCTTTCGGCAACTACCCGGACATGTCGGCGCGCGTGGTCGAAGCCTGCCGCGCGGCGACGCGGAAACCTTTGATCACCAAGCTCTCGCCCAATCAGACGGACATCCGCGAGAACGCGCGGCGTTGCATCGAGGCAGGCACCGATGCGCTCAGTGTCATCAACACCGTCATGGGCATGGCGATCGACGTGCACAGCCGCCGGCCGGTCATCGGCAACATCCAGGGCGGACTGTCCGGGCCGGCGATCAAACCGATAGCGCTGCTCAAGGTCCATCAGGTGTACGAGATCGCCCGGCAGCATCGGATTCCCATCATCGGCCAGGGTGGCATCGTCAGCGCGACCGATGCGCTGGAATTCATCATCGCCGGCGCCACCGCGATCGGCGTGGGCACGGCGCTGTTCTACGACCCGCTCGTGTGTCAGAAGATCAACGCCGGGATCGGTGCCTACCTGCAGCAGCACGGCGTCCAGAACGTCGCCGATCTGGTCGGCACGCTCGTGACGAACAAGGGAACTCAGGACTCTCCCTTGGCCGGTTGAGGTGGCGGGAGCCGCGGCGGCTGCCACGGCTGGCGCGTGGGATACGCGAAGCGGATCTCGTTGCGCATCAGCCCCTCGTGGATCTGGCGATTGACGGCATCGACGGTCTTGAGGAAGTTCAGATTGGCCGGCTGCTGCACGTAGTAGGCAGCCTCGAACTCGAGCGCCGTCGTGGCGAAACTCTTGAGCACGCAGTACTGCAGACGCGTGCGCGGCTGCGCTTTGACGGCCGCCTCCACGATGCCGGCGATGAGATCGAGTTTCGCGCGCGGCGTCTCGTAGTCCACATTGAGCGTGAGCAATGCGCGTTGCTCCGGCATCCGCCCGAGATTGCGCACCCGGCTCTTGAGAATGTCAGCGTTGGAAATGATGAGCTGCTCGCCGGACACCGAGCGCAGACGGGTGCTCTTGATGCCGATGTCCTCAACCGTGCCGGTGTAGTCGTCGATCCCGAGCGTATCGCCGATACGGAAAGGCTTGTCCAATGCGATCGACAGGGACGCCAGCAGATCGCCCAGCACCGTTTGCACCGCGAGCGCGATCGCAATGCCGCCGACGCCCAGACCCGCAACCAGCGCCGTGATGTTGACGCCGAGGTTGCTGAGCGCCAGCAGGACGATGATCGACCACACGGCGAGGTGGACGACAAACATGATGATGGTCAGCGAGCCGGCGGCGGCCGCATCCGCGCCATCGCGTTTCTGGCGTTTTTCGAGCGCGTAGTGCACGGCGCCGACGGCCCAGATCCCGACCTGCAGCCAGCAGGTCACGACGATGAGGATCTCCAGAAGCCGCTCGGCGCGCGGATGAATGTCGAGGAAACGGGTGCCCGCGTATACGGCCGCGGTCCACAGGAACAAACGGGTCGTGCGGGCGATGAGCTGTGCGATCAGATCGAGCGCAGCGGGCAGCCCACGCCGCGCTTCGCCCCATTTGCGCCGCCGGGCGGCGACATAGCTCTTGACCAGCGGCAGCACGGTGAAGGTCGCGAGGAAAGCCGCGACCGCCAGGCTCCACTGCGCTACGGTGTTACCCAGGAATTCGAAGTCCAGTACCGCCATCTCTATTCCATCTTCAGTTCGCGCATCTTGCGGGCCAGTGTGTTGCGGCCCCAGCCGAGCAATTTTGCCGCGTCCTGACGCAGTCCGTTGGCCTGCACGAGGGCCACGCGGATGAGCGCGCGCTCGAATTCCGGCAGGGCCTCCTGCAGGATGCCTTGAGACCCCTTGGCCAGCTGCCGCTCGGCCCAGCGGCTCAGCAGGAATTTCCAGTCGTCTTCATCGCCCGCCGCGGCAGCGGCATTCGCCTTGAGGTCTGCGGGCACGTCCGCCACCTCGATCTTCCGCCCGGTCGCCAGCGCCGTAAGACGGCGACAGGCATTGACCAGCTGTCGCACGTTCCCGGGCCAATTGCTCTCCACCAGCAGGCGCTCCGCCGCAGGCGTGAGCGTCTTGGGCTCCACGCCGAGCTCGCGCGCCGCCACGGACAGATAATGCCGCAGCAGGTCCGGGATATCTTCGCGCCGCTCGCGCAGCGGTGGAATGTCGATGCGGATGACGTTCAGGCGATGGAGCAGGTCTTCGCGAAACGCGCCGCTGGCGACGCGGGCGGCAAGATCCTGATGAGTCGCGGCGACGACGCGCACATCGACCTCGATCGGCGTCTGTCCTCCGACGCGGTAGAACTCACCCTCCGCAAGCACGCGTAACAAACGAGTCTGCAGCGCGGCCGACATGTCGCCGATCTCGTCGAGGAACAGCGTACCGCCGTCGGCCTGCTCGAACCGCCCGCGCCGCAGGCTGTCGGCGCCGGTGAACGCGCCTTTCTCGTGACCGAACAACTCCGATTCCAGAAGCTCGGCGGCGAACGCGGAAGTATTGAGCGCGATGAACGGCTTGCCCGCGCGCGGGCCGTGGCGGTGCAGGGCGCGGGCCACCAGCTCCTTGCCGGTGCCGGATTCGCCGGTAATCAGCACGGTCATGCTCGAGCGCGACAGGCGGCCGATCACCCGAAACACCTGCTGCATCGCCGGCGCGGAGCCGAGGATCTCGGGGATCGCCACCTGATCGACCGCAGTGCTCGCGGCGGCGGTCTTTTGTTGCGCGGCGCGCCGGACGAGGTCGACGGCCCGGTCGACGTCGAAAGGCTTGGGCAGATATTCGAACGCGCCGCCCTTGTACGCCGCCACCGTGTTTTCCAGATCGGAATGCGCCGTCATCACGATGACCGGCAGGTCGGGCCAGCGGCCGCGGATGTCCTGGAGGAGGTCGAGGCCGCTGCGGCCTGGCATGCGGATGTCGGTGATCAGCACATCCGGAGTCTGCGTGCGCAGCGCTTCGAGGACGGCATCGGCCTGCTCGAAGCTGCGGCACCGTATGCGGCTTTGCTCGAGCGCGCGCTCCAGCACCCAGCGAATCGAGGCGTCGTCGTCGACCAGCCAGGCCTCCAGATGCTTGTCTTGCGCTGTATTCATGAGATCACGGGCAACAAAATATTGAACTGCGTGCGTCCGGGCACGCTCTCGAATTCGATCAACCCGCCGTGGCGCGTGACGAGGTCCTGCGCCACCGCCAGCCCGAGGCCGGAGCCGCCTTCGCGGCCGGTGACCAGCGGATAGAACAAGGTATCGCGGATCTCCGCGGGCACGCCCGGGCCATTGTCCTCGAACTGCACGCTGGAAACGAGACGGTGGCGGACCGTGCCGATGTTTTGATTGTGCAGGGCGCGGGTGCGCAGCACGACGCGTCCGCTGCCGGTGCTCCGGCTCGCGGCTTGCAGCGCGTTGCGTCCGAGATTGAGCATGGCTTGAACGATCATGTTTCGATCGAGCGCGGCGTCCGGCAGGCTGGGATCGTAGTCGCGCTCCAGCACGATGCCGGGCGACGCCTCGCTGCGCAGCAGATGAAATAAGTGCTCGCACAGCTCGTGCAAATTCAACGATTCCTTGTGGGGCGGGCGGGCGGGGCCCAGCATCGAATCGACCAGCGCGGCAAGCCTGTCGGCTTCATTGATGATCACCTGGGTGTACTCGCGCAGCGTCGTGTCACCGAGCTGACGGGCCAGCAGCTGAGCCGCGCCACGCACTCCGCCGAGCGGGTTCTTGATCTCGTGCGCGAGCTGACGGGCCATCAGGCGTCCGCCGTCCAGTTGCGCCAACAGCGCGGCATCGCGGCTGATGCGGCGGCGTTGCGCGGCATCGGTAAGCTCGACGACCAGCGTGCGTCGTGCCGGATCGGCATTCAGCGAGGTGACGAAGACGTCGACGATGTGCGCCTCGCCGCCAGATGCAGCTTGCAGGCTCAGCTCGCGCTGTGCGCAAGTACCCACGGATTCGCGCGCCTTCAGAACGATTCGCTGCAGCGGCTCGGGCGCTTCCACCAACTCGGCCAGCGGCCGCCCCGCGGCCTGGCTGGCGCCGACGCCGAACAAGTCCAGCGCCGCCGAATTGGCAGCGACCACACGTAACTGTGCGTTCAGCACCAGCACCGCGGTGCCAAGCGCGTCGAGGATCTCCTGAGGCTCCACTGGGGAAGCTATTTGCCGCCCGGCGGCTTGGGCTTCAGACGCGAACCGGGGGACAGCAGATTCGTCTGGCGGACGTGGAAGGTCACCGGCTGGCTGGACAGTATGGTCTTGCCGGCATTGTCCGTAATGACCGCCGTCAATGTGTGCGAGCCGCGCCAGACTTCTTTCAGCTCGAAGGAATCGCCCTTGTCGGACAGCCCATCGACGCGTTTGCCATCCAGGTACAGCCAGATGAAATGATTGGGCCGCAGCGCCGGGTCCAGCCGCAGACGAACCGGCACGGTGTTCGCGGTGTTGTTGAACACCTCGTCGGGCTGCGGCTGCCAGATTTCCAGCCGCTCGTAACTGTTGCTGTCGCCTTTTGCAGCGGCCTTGTCCGGCGCAGTGGCGCTCTGCGTGTTGGGCTGGGGCGGCGGGCTGTAAGTCTGCGACTCGTGGATGTCGACCTTGACGGCGCCGGGAACGGGGCGGTCGGAATAGTGCACCACGCCGTTCTTGTCCACCCACTTGTACAGGGTGGTGGCCGTGGCCATGGCCGCAGCCAATAGAGCGAGCACTGCAAGAACGCTACGCATGGCGGGAAGGATAGCCCGATCTCCCTGGGACTGCCAAAAACCGCATTCTACCGGCCCGAACGCCGGACCGGTGGGCGGAGTTCGGCCATGAACTCCGCCTGAACGGGCCGGGTCGGACTTCGCGGGCTCAGACGCTGTAGTACAACTCGAGCTCGACCGGGTGCGTGGTCATGCGCAGACGCGTGACCTCCTGCATCTTCAGACCGACATATGCGTCGATGAGGTCGTTCGTAAAGACTCCGCCGCGGGTGAGGAACTCGCGGTCTCGATCGAGGTGCTCGAGCGCCATGTCGAGCGAATGGCAGACCGTCGGAATGTCCTTCGCTTCCTCCGGCTCGAGGTCGTAAAGATCTTTGTCCGCCGGCTCGCCTGGATGGATTTTGTTTTGGATGCCGTCCAGACCCGCGAGCATCATCGCCGTGAAGGCCAGGTAAGGATTGGCGCACGAGTCCGGGAAGCGCACCTCGATGCGCCGCGCCTTCGGGTTCGCGACCCAGGGAATGCGGATCGACGCGCTGCGATTGCGGGCCGAGTACGCCAACATGACCGGAGCCTCGAACCCGGGAACCAGTCGTTTGTAGCTGTTCGTACCCGGATTGGTGAAAGCGTTCAGCGCCCGGGCGTGCTTGATGATGCCGCCGATGTAGTACAGCGCGGTGTCTGACAATCCACCGTACTTCTCGCCGGCAAACAAAGCCTTGCCTTCCTTCTGCAAGGATTGATGGACGTGCATGCCGCTGCCGTTGTCGCCGACGAGTGGTTTGGGCATGAAGGTGGCCGTCTTGCCGTAGCTGTGGGCGACGTTGTGCACGACGTATTTGAGGATTTGCACCTCGTCGGCTTTGCGCACGAGCCCGCCCGCGCCGACGCCGATTTCGCATTGACCGCCGGTGGCCACTTCGTGGTGATGCACTTCGACCTTGAGGCCCATCTCCTCGAGGGCCTGACACATCGCGGAGCGAACGTCCTGATAGGCGTCGACCGGAGGTACCGGGAAGTAGCCGCCCTTGACGCCCGGCCGGTGGCCCTTGTTGCCATCGTCGTATTCCGTACTTGAGTTCCACGCGCCCTGCGCCGAGTCGATGCGGTAAAAGCTGCCGTTCATCTGGGCGTCGAAACGCACGCTGTCGAAGATGAAGAATTCGTTTTCGGGCCCGAACAGCGCGCCATCCGCAATACCGGTCGATTTCAGGTACGCCTCCGCGCGCTTGGCGAGCGAGCGGGGATCGCGGCCATAGCCCTGCATGGTCGCGGGCTCGATGACGTCGCAGCGGATATTGAGTGTGGGGGCCTCGAAGAACGGATCGATCACGGCGGAGCCGGCTTCCGGCATCAGGATCATGTCGGACTCGTTGATCCCCTTCCATCCGGCGATGGAGGAGCCGTCGAACATCTTGCCGTCGGTGAAGAAGTCCTCGTCCACGAGCCGGGCCGGCACCGTCACGTGCTGTTCCTTGCCGCGCGTGTCCGTGAACCGCAGGTCCACGAATTTCACTTCTTTATCCGCGATGAGTTTGACGACGTCGGCAGGCTTCATGGGTCTGAGCTCCTGGAAAGGAAAACGGTTGAATTCGCGCTAGGTGCAGCAACCATGCCACGACGGCCATGGCTGAAAATCAGTGAGTTATGGACCGATGGACACGGCGGGCGCACTGCGCTGGTGCGCCCGTGCCCGTCTGATGTGCACCAATGAACGGCCCTCGGATTCATCCGCGGATTATGCCTGTGCGCCCCACTTTCGGGGCCGGCCGGACGCTTAATTTTGCGCGGGGTCCGGCCGCCTGCGCCCATCCCTTCCGACCCCCCGATCGACCCCGACGGTATACTCCGCCGACTTCAAATCACCTTGCACCTCATCCGATGGCCAAGCCCAAGCTCAACTCGCCACCGCGCACGTTCCAGGACTTGATCTTCATCCTTCAGCGCTACTGGGCGGACCAGGGCTGCGTGATTCTGCAACCCTATGACATGGAAATGGGTGCCGGCACGTTCCACACCGGTACCTTTCTGCGGGCACTCGGCCCGGAGCCCTGGAATGCAGCGTATGTACAGCCGAGCCGCCGTCCTACCGACGGTCGCTACGGCGACAACCCCTTCCGCCTCCAGCACTACTACCAGTTCCAGGTCATTCTCAAGCCCTCGCCGCTCGACATCCTCGACCGCTACCTTGGCTCATTGCGCGTGCTCGGCGTCGATACCCAGGTGCACGACGTGCGGTTTGTGGAGGACAACTGGGAGTCGCCGACCTTGGGTGCCTGGGGACTGGGTTGGGAGGTATGGCTCAACGGCATGGAAGTCACGCAGTTCACCTACTTCCAGCAGGCCGGCGGCCTGGATTGCAAACCCGTCAGCGGCGAGATCACTTACGGACTGGAGCGGCTGGCGATGTACCTTCAGGGCGTCGAAAGCCTGTTCGACATCGTCTGGACCGATGGACCATGGGGCCGAGTGACTTACCGCGACGTGTTCCACCAGAACGAGGTCGAACAATCGGCGTACAACTTCGAGCACGCCGATACGACCTGGCTGTTCCAGCAGTTCGACGCTCATGAGCGCATCTGCCAACAGCTCCTGGAAGCGAAGTTACCCCTGCCCGCCTACGAGCAGGTGCTCAAGGCGTCCCACACGTTCAATCTTCTGGATGCAAGACGCGCAATCTCGGTGACGGAGCGGCAACGCTACATCCTGCGCGTGCGCGGATTGGCGCGCGGCGTGGCGCAGGCTTATTACGACAGCCGCCGAGCGCTCGGCTTTCCGATGTTGCGCGAGGCTGCGCGCAGTCCGGGACACTCGTCCGCGGTCTCCGAGGCCAGCCCATGAGCCGACGGGATTTCTTGCTGGAGATCGGCGCGGAAGAATTGCCGCCGTTGTCCCTGAAATCGCTGGCGGATGCGCTGGCAGGCGGGATCGCGCAGCAGTTGCAGTCCGCTTCGATCAAACATGGACGCGTGCAGCGATTCGCGACGCCGCGGCGCCTGGCCGTCCTGATCAAGGGCGTGGCCGGGCAGCAGCCCGAACAGAGCATTGAAAGGCGTGGACCGCCGGTATCGGTGGCGTTCGATCCAACCGGCGCGCCGACGCGCGCGGCCATTGCTTTCGCGCAGATTTGCGGTACGACTCTTGACGCCCTCCAGCGGGTGACCGAGGCAAAAGGAGAATTCCTGTATTACCGCGGCCGCAAGGCCGGCGCATATACGCGCGACCTTCTGCCGGGGATCGTACAAACAACCATCGACTCACTGCCCCTTTCCAAACGGATGCGCTGGGGCGCCGGTGACGTCGAATTCGTCCGCCCGGTGCACTGGATCGTGTTGCTGCTCGGCGCGGACGTGGTGCCGGCGAAGATCCTGGGCCTGGAGAGCGGCCGGGTCACCTACGGCCATCGGTTCCACGCCCCGAAGCCTTTGCATTTGTCGAGCCCGGGCATCTATCCGAACGTATTGCGCAAACGCGGCTACGTGGTCGCGGATTTCGAGGAGCGGCGCGACAGGATCCGTCTCGGGATCGACGAAGTGGCGCGGGCGCTCGGGGGCGAGCCGGTCGCGAGCGCTGCACTGCTGGATGAGGTCGCGGCGCTGGTCGAGTGGCCGGTGCCCATCGCCGGCAATTTCGATCGCGCGTTCCTCGAGCTTCCGCGCGAGGTGCTGATCGCGACTCTGCAAGGCCATCAGCGCTACTTCCCGCTGCAGGACCGCACCGGCAGCGGCCGCCTGCTCCCGCACTTCATCGCCGTGGCCAACCTCGAGAGCCGCGATCCCGACCAGGTGCGTGCGGGCAATGAGCGGGTCGTTCTGCCGCGGCTGGCGGACGCACGGTTTTTCTTCGAGACGGACCGCAAGCTGAAGCTGGCGGACCGGGTCGCGCAGCTCGGCTCGGTCGTGTATCACCAGAAGCTGGGCAGCCGCCTGGATCGCGTCGGCCGGGTGCGTGCCCTGGCGGCGACGATCGCAGGGCTGGTCGGCGTCGATGCCGGGCTGGCGGATCGCGCCGCGCTGCTGGCCAAAGTGGACCTGGTTACGCAGATGGTCGGTGAGTTTCCCGAGCTACAGGGAGTCATGGGACGGTACTACGCGCTCGCGGATGGCGAAGATCCGCGCGTCGCCGAAGCGATCGAGCATCACTACCGTCCGCGATTCGCTGGCGATGAGCTGCCCGGCGCAGGTGTCGCCACCGTCCTCGCGCTGGCGGACAAGCTGGAAACGCTGGCCGGTCTGTTTGGCGTCGGCCAACAGCCCACGGGTGAGAAAGATCCCTTCGCCCTGCGCCGTCAGGCGCTCGGCGTGGTCAGAATCCTGACGGAGGCCGGACTGTCGCTGCGGTTGCCCGAGCTCAGTGAGGCGTCCTTCGCGGTCTTTCCACCGGGCACGCTGCGCGATGCTCGCGCGGATCTGGAAGCGTTCGTCTACGAACGATTGCGTAGCGTTCTGCGCGAAAGCGGTTATAGCGCCAACGAGGTCGAAGCGGTCCTGTCGCTGAAACCTGCCCGGCTCGATCAGGTGCCAAAGCAGCTGGCCGCCGTGCGGGAGTTCATGAAGCTGCCGCAAGCCGAGAGCCTGGCCGTGGCAAACAAACGCATCGGTAATATCCTGAAGAAGACCGATGGCGAGCCCGCCGTCCTGGATGCACGTTATCTCGTGGAGCCCGCGGAAAAGAGCCTGGCGCAGGCGGTGGAGCAGATCCGGCCCGATGTGCAGCGTTACTTCCAGGCGGGAGACTATGCACGGGCGCTGACTCTGCTGGCTCGCGTAAAAGAGCCGGTGGATGCCTTCTTCGACACCGTGATGGTCATGACGGAAGACGTACAGTTGCGCCTGCAGCGTCTCGCCCTGCTGCGTGGCCTGCACGGCCTGATGAACCAGGTCGCCGATCTGTCTCGTTTGTCGGGCTAGATGAACCGCCTGCCGAACAGCACGCCGGCCGCTCGCGATTCAATCCCGGTCGGTCAATGGCTGTGCTCGCTCGCATTCACCGTGTACTTGTTCGTGGCAACGCCCATCTACGGGTTGGTGATCGTGCTTTTCGGCTGGCTGCCATACCGTCATCGATACAAGCTCGCCGTGCACTGGTCGCGCAACATCCTTTGGGCGCTGAAGCTCCTGTGCCGGCTCGACTACGTCGTGGAAGGCCGGCAGAACATCCCAGCCAGTAATCACATCTCGATGTGGAAGCACTCCTCCTCCTGGGAGACGGTCGCGCAGATGGCCATCTTTCCGCCGCAGGCCTGGGTGCTGAAGCGCGAGCTGCTGTGGATCCCGTTCGTCGGTTGGGCCATCAAGCTCATGCGGCCCATCGCGATCGATCGAGCGAGCGGACATGCCGCGATCAGGAGCGTGGTCGAACAAGGAAAACAGCGGTTGGCGGCGGGGATGTGGATCCTGATTTTTCCCGAAGGAACGCGCGTCGCGGCCGGTATCCGCCGCAAGTTCGGGATCAGCGGCGCGCTCCTCGCGACGCAAACAGGACGGCTGGTGATCCCGGTCGCGCACGACGCCGGTCACTTCTGGGCGCGGCGTGGATTGATCAAGAGACCGGGAACGATTCGCGTCGTGATCGGTGAACCCATCGATCCGTCGGGTCTGGATCCGCGAGCGTTGAACGAACGCATCGAAAACTGGATGGCGTCGACCCTGGAGCGGCTCCATCCATCGCAGTAATGTTGCTATAGATCGCGATAATCTGCGGTAATCCTGCAATGAGGCTGGTATTGTTTAGCAAAAAGCAACGGTGCCGCGTTCAGATATCCAGATTCGCCACGGCCAGCGCGTTCTTCTCGATGAACTCCCGGCGCGGTTCCACCTGGTCCCCCATGAGCGTCGTGAAGATGTCGTCCGCCGCGAGGACATCCTCGATCTTCACTTGCATCAGTCGCCGGCTCTCCGGATTGACGGTCGTTTCCCAGAGCTGATCGGGATTCATCTCGCCCAAGCCTTTGTAGCGCTGTATTGCCTGCCCCTTGCGCGCCTGCTCGAACAGCCAATCGATGGCTTGTTTGAAATTGACGATGTCCTGGCGCTGATCGCCCTTCGCCACGTATGCGCCCTCGCCGATCAAACCGGCCAGCGTGTGCCCGAGCTCTGCGATGCGCCGATACTCGGCTGATTCGAAGAATTCGCGCTGAATGTGTTTGACCGTCGTGATGCCATGCTCGGTACGCGACACGTCCAGGCGTTGCGGCGCTCCGTCATTGCTTAAGTGCACAGCCACTTTGAAATGGCGGCTGACGTCATCCAGCGCATTCAATCGGGCATCCAGCTTTTGTGCCCAAGCACGCAATGCGTCTGGCTGATCGAAGGTGGGTCCATTCATTTCGGGCAGGTACAGCATTTGCTCCAGTACCTGCTCGTCATAACGCCGCGACCATCGTTTGATGATAGCTTGCACCTCGACGTACTTGCGCGCCAGCGACTCGAGGCCTGCGCCCTGCAAAGGCGGCGCCCCCGCATTGACGTAGAGCAGACCCTCGTCCAACGCGCTATTGAGCAGAAGCGCATTCAGCGCGCTATCGTCCTTGACGTACTGCTCCTGCTTTCCACGTTTGACCTTGTAGAGGGGCGGCTGCCCGATGTAGATGTGCCCACGCTCGATGAGCTCGGGCATCTGGCGGTAGAAGAACGTCAGCAGGAGGGTGCGGATATGCGATCCGTCAACATCGGCGTCCGTCAGGATGATGATCTTGTGGTAGCGAAGTTTCTCGATATTGAAGTCATCTTTACCGATTCCGGTGCCAAGTGCCGTGATCAGGGTGCCAACTTCGGCGGATGAGAGCATCTTGTCGAAGCGGGCCTTCTCAACGTTCAGGATCTTTCCTTTCAGCGGCAGGATGGCCTGAATCCGCCTGTCGCGCCCCTGCTTGGCTGAGCCGCCGGCCGAGTCGCCCTCGACCAGGAACAGCTCGGAGAGCGCGGGGTCACGCTCCTGGCAATCAGCGAGCTTGCCCGGCAACCCGGCAATATCGAGCGCACCTTTACGCCGCGTCATCTCGCGCGCCTTCCGCGCGGCCTCTCGGGCGCGTGCCGCTTCCATGATCTTTGCTACGATCGCGCGCGCTTCCTGCGGATGCTCCAGAAGAAACTCCTCCAGCCGCGCGCTCACCGCCGATTCGACGATGGCCTTCACTTCTGACGACACCAGCTTGTCCTTCGTTTGAGAAGAGAACTTCGGGTCGGGCATCTTCACAGACAGGATCGCGGTCAATCCCTCGCGCGCGTCGTCGCCGATCATGCCGATCTTCTCTTTCTTCGTCAGCGCTTCTTTCTCGATGTAGTTATTGAGCGTGCGGGTCAATGCCGCGCGAAAGCCGGCCAAGTGCGTGCCGCCGTCTTTCTGAGGAATGTTGTTGGTGTAGCAGAACATGCTTTCCTGATAGGAATCATTCCACTGCATGGCAACTTCGACCGCCACGGCGTCCTGCTGGTCTCGAAAAGCAACGATCGAGTCGTGAATGGCTACGCGGCTGCGGTTGAGATATCTGACGAAGGCTTCGATGCCGCCCTGATACTCGAAGACATCGCTCTTCTCGTCCCGCTCGTCGATCAGCTCGATGCGCACGCCGGAGTTGAGGAACGATAGTTCGCGCAGACGTTTCGTCAGCAACTCATAGTTGAACTCGATGTGCGTAAAGATGGTTGCGCTGGGCTTGAAGCGGATGACGGTACCGCGTTGAGTCGTTTCCCCCGCCGCGGCCAAGGGAGCTACGGGCTCCCCCATGCGGTATTCTTGATGATGCACACGCCCATCGCGATGGATGTCCAACATCAGGTATTCGGACAGCGCGTTGACTACGGAAACGCCGACGCCATGCAGACCGCCGGAAACCTTGTAGGAGCTGTCGTCAAACTTACCGCCGGCATGCAGGACGGTCATGATGACTTCTGCAGCCGATCTCCCCTCTTCTGGATGGATATCGACCGGGATCCCGCGCCCATCGTCGGCGACCGTGACCGACTCGTCGGCATGAATGGTGACGATAACCCGAGTGCAGTAGCCGGCCAAGGCTTCGTCGATGGCGTTGTCGACAACCTCGAAAACCATGTGGTGCAAACCGGTGCCATCGTCGGTATCACCGATGTACATGCCAGGCCGCTTTCGCACCGCGTCGAGGCCTTTCAATACTTTGATTTTGCTGGAGTCGTAGGCTTCCTGATCACTCATGGGCACGCTCTGTGTAGGGTGCAAAATTATACCTGCGTCACGCTTCCTCGTTCCACGTGAAACACTCGCTGAGGTGCGCCGAAGAGCCCCGGATCAGCCTGGAACGAGGTTACAACCACCTGAGTATTTAGTCGGCGGACCTCTCGCATAAGGCGGGCGAGATGTGAGGAATCCAACTCGGCAAAAGGATCATCGAGCAGCAATGTCGTCTTCATCCCGAAGACGTCGGAGTGATAGCTCAGCTGCCCCAGCACGAGGGCCGTTGCCAATAGTTTCTGCTGCCCGCGCGAAACGGTGTTCCGGGCCAAGACGCCTGACACCTTGATCGAAAGATCTGCCCGCTGAGGGCCTAGCGTGCTGACTTTTCGGCGACGATCCGTAAGCCGCCCTTCCTTCAATGCGGCCTCTAAATCCCGGTCCTCGGACCATCCTCTGGAGTATGAAAAGTCAGCAGAGTCATGGCCCTCCAGCAAAACATCAAGCGCTCGAGCGACATGAGGCCGAAGTGCCTGCACGTAGCTTGAGCGCGCGATCGAAACCTTCTCGCCAATAGCCGCTAACTCAGCGTCCCATGAGTCCAACTCCGCATCGGTAGCGTTAGCCTTTAGCGCCGCGTTCCGTTGCTTCACGAGTCGATGGAACCGCTGCCAGAGATCCAGATAGGGCTGTTCCACGTGAAACACGCCCCAGTCGAGATAGCGACGGCGCCAGAGGGGGCCCTCCTCGATCAATTTATGTACGCCGGGTTCGATGATTTGCACTGGAAATGCCACGCTTAAGGCGGCAAGGGATGACGCGGGCTCTCCATTGATTCGGGCAATGGTCTTACGCCGCTGCGCTTCGACGCCGATCGGAAAGATGTGGTGATCGCCGGCAGACACGCGGCCAAACACCCTCAGATGTTGAGTGCCCGTGCGAATGACCGCATCCAAGTGATGGGTGCGAAATGACCGACCGCGCCCTAAGAGATAAATCGCTTCTAGAAGGCTGCTCTTCCCTGATCCATTCGGCCCTTGAATCAATGTGAGGTCCGCTCCAAGCTCAAGGCGGGCCTCATGAAAGCACCTGAAGTCCTCCACTTGGACGGAAAGTAGCCCCACACCGGTCTCCCGCGACCCAGGCCGCGGCAACGTCGCAGCCTCTGTCAGAGGCGCATCGGCATCACGACGTATTTACAGTGCTTACCTTCAGGCGCGCGGATTAAGCAGCTACTGTTGGAATCCGTCAGTCCCAGCTCGACTTCAGTGCCTTCGACGGCCGCCAGCGCATCCAGCAGATAATTCACGTTGAACCCGACCTCGAGGTCTTCACCCTTGTAGGTAACCTCGATTTCCTCCTCAGCTTCTTCCTGCTCGGGATTGTGGGCTTGGACCTGAAGGGCATTGCCCTTAACAGCTAAACGGATACCACGGTACTTCTCGTTCGAAAGGATGGCGGTGCGCTGAAGTGCCTGGCGGACGGCTTCGCGATCGGCCTTGATCACATTGGGCGGCTCCGGCGGAACGACCCGGCTGTATTCCGGGAAACGGCCATCAATCAGCTTTGAAGTGAAGCGAATTTCGCCGATCTTGGCACGAATATGATTGGAACCAACCGAAAGCTCCACGACCCCTTCGGTTCCCAGGATGCGCTGTAATTCCAGGATCCCCTTTCTCGGAACGATGACCTGTCCAGCTTTGGCCTTGGTCTCAAGGTTCGTCTCGCACATCGCCAGACGATGGCCGTCGGTAGCGACGGTGCGCAGGGTCGAACCCTCCGTCTCCAGCAGCATTCCATTGAGGTAGTACCGCACGTCCTGTTGCGCCATCGAGAAGTGGGTGAGATCCAGCAGACGTCGCAATTCCGCCTGCGACACCTTGATCGTTTGTTGGGCGTTGATCTCCTCGACCGTCGGGAACTCAGCGGCTGGCAGGGTCGAAAGTGCGAAGCGGCTCTTGCCCGCACGCACGTTCACCTTGGCGCCGTTGACTGCGAGATTGACGGTGACCTTGTCCGGCAGAGCGCGAAAGATATCGAGCAGCTTGCGTCCTGGAACAGTGATTTCCCCGGCTTGTTGCACGTTCACCTCGGCCGTAGCCACCAGTTCGACTTCGAGATCCGTGGCGGTGATCGAGACTTTGCCATCTTTGGCCGAAAGCAGGACGTTGGCCAGTATGGGCATGGTTTGGCGGCGTTCGACTACTCCAATGACGGCCTGAAGGGGTTGGAGGATCGCTTCGCGTTCGGCGCTGAGTTTCATCGTGTCACCCTGGGTGCGAGATCGGAATTCAAAAAAAAGATTCGTAATGTTAAGAATAGTTGTGATTGTTATTACTGCGCCAGTCATCCGTGGAAAAGTCCCTATTCTATCGTCTGGTCAACGACTTGGTGAGCCGCAAGAGATGTGCGTAAGCACGGGACGAACCGTAATGAACCTGTGGTCGACTTGTGCATAACTTTATCCACAGCGTCATCCACAGGACATCCACCGCCTTATCCCTGGGATTGTCTACAGGAAGCGCAATCCATCGCCTTTGCAATCAGCCGATTGGGATTTTGGTTGCGGAGATAGGCTCCAGATGCTCTGGAATAGCCAACAGGCGATGCACAGATGGGGCAGGGTGCGTGCGGTGATGAATGAGCAGACTTTAGACCGGGGGGCAGGCTGCTCACCTTCGCGGCGATCGGGCTAACGCTCAGCGAATCGCGCTAACCCGTCAGCGTCCTTAGCAGATTCAGATAGTCCTCGCTCATGCGGGTCTCGGTCTCACGCAAGTCTTTGATTCTTTTACAAGCGTGCAGCACCGTGGTGTGGTCGCGGCCACCGAAGGCATCACCGATCTCGGGCAGGCTATGGGTGGTCAATTCCTTCGCCATGGCCATGGCGACTTGACGAGGTCTCGCTATGGAGCGGCTGCGACGTTTCGACAGAATGTCCGCCACACGGATCTTGTAGTACTCCGCGACGGTTTTCTGGATGTTTTCCACCGTGATCAGCTTGTCCTGCAGCGCCAGCAAGTCCCGCAGGGATTCCTTGGCGAAATCCTGGGTGATGGGCCGTCCAGTGAACTGCGCGTTGGCAATGACCCGCCGCAAAGCGCCTTCCAGCTCGCGCACGTTAGAGCGAATGCGCTTGGCGATGAAGAAAGCGACTTCTTCGGGCAGCTCGACCGACATCGCACTGGCCTTGCTCATCAGAATCGCCACGCAGGTCTCGAGCTCCGGCGGCTCGATGGCGACGGTCAGTCCCCAGCCGAAGCGCGACTTCAGGCGTTCCTCGAGGCCCGTCACTTCCTTGGGATAGCGGTCGCAAGTCAGGATGACCTGCTGTTGTCCTTCCAGCAGCGCGTTGAACGTGTGGAAGAACTCTTCCTGCGATCGGTCCTTGCCGGCGAAGAACTGGATATCGTCGATCAGCAACGCATCGAGCGAGCGGTAGGCGGTCTTGAACTCGTTGATCCGATTGTGCTGCAGAGCCCTGACCATGTCGCCGACGAATCTTTCCGAATGGACATAAGCGATGCGGGCGTCGGCGCGGCGGCTCCACATCACGTTCGCGACGGCGTGCATCAAGTGCGTCTTGCCCAAGCCTACGCCGCCGTAGATGAAAAGCGGGTTGTACGCGCGTCCCGGATTCTCCGCGACCTGTACCGCGGCGGCGCGCGCCAGCTGATTGCTCTTGCCTTCGACGAACGTGGCGAAAGTGAAATCCGGATTGAGCCGGCCGCCGATGACCATCGGCTTGGCCGTGGGCTTGGACGAATGCGCGCGCGCGAGGAGCCCGCCAGCTGCGCCATCGCCGTTTGCAGCAACGACGCCCCCCCCGCCCGCAACGATGGCGCGTGAGCCCACTTCGAGCTGCAGCTGCGGTGGATGCGCTTCCGCGACTGCATCGACCAGTTCTTCGATGCGCGTGCGCAGATTGTTTGTTAACCAATCCACCACGAAACGATTGGGCGCCAGCAGGCGCAGCACGCCGTCTTCCTCGACGGCCTGCAGCGGACGCACCCAGGTGTTGAACTGCTGTTCGGGAATCTCCGACTCGAGAAGCCGCAGACAACGATTCCACAGCGACGCTTGCAAGAGCGACTCCGTCGGGTGAACAGCAGGGAAGGGGTGCGGAGTCTATAACGGGCGAAGGTGATCCGCTACCGCCACGCGCGGGCCGCGGACCGACCCAGTCGTATCACGCCATGCCTCGACATATCATGGCAGCGCGTTCCGGTTGACACTGGTGGGGAGCCTGCGTAGGCTTGCCGCCCCTTCGCGCGCGGGCGCATTCCCGCGCCGGAAGCCAACCGGATTTTCAGCTATGAAACGCACCTATCAACCGAGCAAGGTACGCCGCAAGCGCACTCATGGTTTCCGTGCCCGCATGGCCACCAAAAAAGGCCGCCAGGTCCTCAGCCGGCGCCGGGCCAAGGGCCGCAAGCGCCTCACGGTCTAGTGAGCCGCCGGGCCGCGGAGAGTCGATCGCGTCATTCACCTTTGGTGCACATAGGCGCCTGCGCTCCAAAGCGGAGTTCGAGCGTGTCTACCGGCACGGCTGGCGTGTCTACCAAAAACTATTCCAGGCCACCGCGTGCGGCAATGAGCTGGGCTGCGCCCGCCTCGGGCTGTCGATTGCGGCCAAGGCCGTGGGCAATGCGGTGTCCCGCAACCGCATTCGCCGCCAGATCCGCGAGGTATTCCGCCATCGCCAGGATCTGCCCGGCGTGGATATTGTCGTCTCCGCAAGGCCGCAGGCCCGCGCAGCAGCCAATATCGAACTCCGCTCCGACCTGGAGCAGCTCCTGACGACGGTACGCGAACGATGCAATCGCTCCCCTCACTCCTCTTGAAGGCCGTCATTACGGGGTATCGCGGGTTCATCAGCCCGATGCTCGGCCCGAACTGCCGGTTCTATCCGAGCTGCTCCGCGTACGCTTGGCAGGCCATCGACCGGTTCGGTGCCCTGAAAGGCGGATGGCTGGCGGTCAGGCGGCTGGGCCGCTGCCATCCTTGGCACCCGGGCGGCTATGACCCGGTGCCGGATGAAACCGAATGTCTCTCCTGTCCGCACGACGGGCCCGATTCTTTGAAGAGTTCCTCCCATGGCTAACCAACGCGTTTTTCTGTGGGCCATGCTGGCCTTCATTCTGTACCTCTGCTACCAGGCGTGGATGACGGACTACCATCCGTCGGCGCCTCGCGGCACAACCCCACCGACTACTTCGACGCAGCCTCGGTCCGAGTCTTCACCACAAACGCCCCTGAGCGATACCGTTCCCCGTCTGCCCGCAACGGCGCAGTCACCGGCCTCGTCGTCCACACCATCCCCCAATGCAATACCGGCGGCGGTTGCCGGAGCGGATGCGATCGTGCGGGTGGTGACCGATGTGCTCGATCTGGATATCGGGCTCACCGGTGGCATATTGCGCCGGGCGGACTTGCGGAAGTATCCCAAGGACAAAAAACGTCCCGACGTGCTGGTGCGGCTGTTCGATGCCTCGAGCGCCCATCCTTACGTGTTCCAGTCCGGGTTGACCGCACAAGGCCAGACGGCCCAGCCCGACCACTTGGCGAAGTTCGCTGCGGCGGCGACCGAATATCGTCTGGCCGACGGACAGGACACGCTGGCGGTGCCGCTGACCTGGACCGACGAGCAGGGTCTGACGGTGACCAAGACATTCACCTTCAAGCGCGGCAATTACGGCATCGATCTCGACTATGACGTCCGCAACGGCGGCCAGCAAACTTGGAACGCGGCGCCCTACATGCAATTTCTGCGGCATTACGAGCATGTCGAGCGCTCGATGTGGAACGTCGAAACGTACGCGTTCAAGGGACCGGCGCTTTGGGACGGCAGCCGCTATACGAAGCTCAAGGTGGACGACGAAGAGGACGGCAAGTTCTCGCGCAGCGTGACGGGCGGCTGGCTGGCCGCCATGCAGCATCACTTCGTGGGGGCGCTGGTTCCGCCGCCCGGGCAGGCTTACGAGTTCAAGCTTCAGGCCAACAAAGATGGCGATTATCTGTTGAGCGCCGTCGGGCCGACACAGGCAGTGCCACCGGGCGGCGAGCAGCATTTCTCCGCCAAGATCTTCGTCGGGCCGAAGCTGCAGAATCAGCTGGTGGCGATCAGCCCGGAGCTCGACCGCACTGCGGACTACGGCCACCTCACCATCATCGCCAAACCTTTGTTCAACGTGCTCGAGTGGGTCCACCGCGCCGTGGGCAACTGGGGCTGGACCATCGTCATCGTCACCTTCCTCATCAAGCTGGCGTTCTATCCGCTGAGCGAGGCCAGCGGCCGCTCGATGGCCAAGATGCGCATCCTCGCGCCGCGCATCAAGAACCTGCAGGAGCGCTACAAGGACAATCGCGAGCAGCTCGGCCGCGCGATGATGGACATCTATAAGAAGGAGAAGATCAATCCGCTGGCCGGGTGCCTCCCGATGCTGGTACAGATCCCGGTGTTCCTGGCGTTCTACTGGACGCTGCTCGAGAGCGTGGAAATGCGCCAGGCGCCGTTCATGTTATGGATCAACGACCTGTCCTCGCGCGATCCGTTCTTCATCCTGCCGCTGCTCATGGGTGCGGCGATGTTTGCGCAGTTCAAGCTCAATCCGGCGCCGCCGGATCCGATGCAGGCGAAGATCTTCATGATCATGCCGATCGTGATGACGGTGATGTTCGCGTTCTTCCCCTCCGGCCTCGTGCTGTACTGGCTGACGAACACGCTGTTGTCGATCGCGCAGCAGTGGAACATCAATCGCCGGATCGGGGCGGCGAAGAAAGCGTCGTAGCGGATTTCGCCGCAACCGTGCCCCGGAGTGTCGGCCGAGTTTCGAGCCCATGCGCGAGAGCGATACCATCGTCGCCGCAGCCACGCCGCCGGGCAGGGGCGGGATCGGAATCGTGCGCGTGTCCGGGCCGGCGGTGACGCAGATCGCGCTTCGTTTGTTGGGCGAAGTGCCGGCGCCGCGCACGGCGGTGCACCGCGAATTCCTCGATGGCGGCGGCCAGCCCATCGACACCGGACTCGCGCTGTATTTTCCCGCGCCGCGTTCGTTCACCGGCGAGCCGGTTCTGGAGCTGCATGGCCACGGCGGGCCGGTGGTGATGGATCTGCTCATCCAGCGCGTGCTCGAGCTTGGCGCGCGTGGGGCCGAACCCGGCGAGTTCACCCAGCGGGCCTTCCTCAACGACAAGCTTGATCTCGCGCAGGCGGAAGCGATCGCGGACCTGATCGACAGCGGCTCGGCGCAGGCGGCGCGCGCCGCGTTGCGGTCACTGCGCGGGGAATTCTCCCGGCAGGTGCACGAGCTTACCGACGCATTGATCGAATTGCGGATGTACGTGGAAGCGGCGATCGATTTCCCTGAGGAGGAGATCGATTTCCTGGGTAGCGAGGAGTTGGGCCGGCGCAGCGTCGCCCTGCTCGAACGCTTCGCGAGGCTGGCCGCCGAGGCGAAGCAGGGTCAACTGCTGCGGGACGGCGTCACGGTGGTGATCGCGGGGGCGCCCAACGCCGGCAAATCCAGTCTGTTGAACCGGCTCGCGGGCTACGACGCGGCCATCGTGACCGACATTCCCGGCACCACACGCGACGTGTTGCGCGAGCGGATCGACATCGATGGTTTGCCGCTGCATGTGCTTGACACAGCCGGTTTGCGCGATGTCGACAATGTGGTGGAGGTAGAGGGCATCCGCCGCGCGCGGCATGAGATGACCCAGGCGGACCTGATCCTCTTCGTGGTCGATGCGGCCACCGATCCGCATGCCGCGACACTGGATCGGGAGCGCGCGAAGTTGCCCGCCTCGGTGCCGTTATCGGTGGTGTTCAGCAAGTGCGATCTCACCAGTCATCCGGCAGCGCTGGATGGAACGGCTGTGCCCCCGCGTCTTTGGCTTTCGTCGAAAACGGGCGCCGGGATCGAGATGCTGCGGCAGCATCTCAAGGATCGAATGGGGTTCGAGGCGCAGGGTGGCGGCATTTCCGCCCGCCGACGTCACCTCGATGCACTAGCGCGAGCCCGTAAGCATGTCGAGGCCGGTTTGGCTCAGCTCCACGAGCATCGAGCCGGGGAGCTGCTGGCCGAAGAGCTGCGTCAGGCGCAGGCTGCCCTGAGCGAGATCACCGGCGAGTTCACCAGCGACGATCTGCTGGGGCGGATCTTCGCCAGCTTCTGCATCGGGAAATGAGGGGAACGATCGGGGAAAGATGTCACCCCTGCCGCCGCCGGCGTCCAGAGCGTAATTTAACTGGAACCGGTGGCGGTCGAGGTGACCCGAGTTTCTCTACCACCGGCAAAGAGGTGGCTTTGCCGGCGGAAATCGCTTCAATACTCTCTAATTTTAAGGATGGGCGGCCACGTACAGGTGGGATTACGGGCCGCCCGAGAACTCCGTTTCTCGGGAATATGTTCTACGCTTCGGCGCCGGGCCCCTCTATGGGCGGTTCTTGCGATAGGGCCTAAGGAATTCCCTTAACAGGTCGTTGAAAAAGTCCCTCCATGGACTTTTCCAACGGCGCTTGCGAAAAGCGTGGTTTTCGCGCGCTTACGAAATCAAGCACATAAGAATGTGCATGATTTCGCCGGTCCATCCGTGGACCTTTAACAGGCTGTTGAAAATAGTTTTTCAACAGCCTGTTAAAGGTCAGCCGAGGATCGCCTCGCGGCGATACAGCCGTCCGGCCAGCACCGCCAGCAGAAGTCCCAAGGCCAGTGTCGTGGCCACCGAGAGCGTGACGTGCAGCGACAGCAGCGGCTCGTCGCGCAGGATGCTGGTCATCAAAAGATGCTGGCTGAGGCTCGGGATCATCATCAGCGAGTTGCTGGCCTTGAGCGCGTACAAGCCCGCGAAGAGGATGGGCAACGTGGGGATCAGCAGCACCACCGTCAGGTAGCTCTGCGCTTCTTTGTACGTGCGCGTGAACGAGGCGACGACCGTCATCAGCGCCGCGCCCAACAAAGAAAACGGCGCGGCGACCGCGAACAACTTCAACGCAACGCTGCCATTGAAGTTGGCCGACATGCCGAGCGATTCCAGCGGCACGAAGCCCAGACTCAGGCTGAAGGCGCTCAGCGTGATCGCCAGAGAAATCAGCATGTAGCAGCAGGCCGCCAGAATCTTGCCGTAGATGAGCACCGGCCGCGGCACGGGCGCGGTGAACAGAACTTCCAGCGAGCCGCGCTCGCGCTCGCCCGCGGTCGTGTCGATCGTAAGGTAGAGCCCGCCCATCAGCATCGAGAACAACACGAAGTAGGTCATCATGCCGAGCAATACCAGCGAGCGGCCGGCAGGAGTCGAGACGTCGATCTCGTCGAGCGCGATGGGTATGATGGTTTTCGGATCGATGCCGCGCGCGAATAGCCGCATGCCCGCGAGCTGCCTGGAGTAGCCCTCGACCAGCGCTCGCACCCGGCGCACGTACTTTTCCGTCTGATGGTCGGAGCTGTCCGAGAACAGCTGGACCGGCGCCGGCTGACCGGCGGCGAAGCGTTGCGGGTATTCCCCGGCCACCAGCAGCACGATGGGGTGGCGGTCAGCGCGCACTGCCTCGCGGGCCTGCTCGGCGGTGAACTGAGCTCGGGTAACGGCCACGCCTTGCTGCTCGAGGAACGTCACCAGATTGGGTGCGCGCTCGCTCCCCGCCACCGTCAGCGATACCGTTTCGTCCGCGGTAGTCACTACGCGATGCAGCGTCAGATTCATCATGACCGCGAACATGGCGGGGCCGAACAGCGGCCCGAACACCAGAGCCGAAACGAGCGTGCGCCGGTCGCGCAGGTTCTCGATCATCTCCTTCAGCCACACGACCGCGAGCGCGCGCATCACTGCAAGCCCTCCGCGCTCCCGGTGGCCTCGACGATCGCGCGAACGAAGGCGTCTTCCAGGCTCGCGGCGCCGGTGCGCTCGCGCAGCTCCTGCGGAGTGCCGCGGGCGACCACGATACCGTGGGCGATGATGACGATGTCATCGCACAGCGAAGCCACTTCCTGCATCACGTGGCTGGAGAACAGGATGCAGTGTCCCGCTTCCCGCAGGCTCGACAGCAGACTTCGCAGCGCCCGCGTCGCCATGACGTCCAGTCCGTTGGTGGGCTCATCGAGCACGAGGTTGCGCGGCGAATGCACCAGGGCTCTGGCGATGGCGATCTTCAGTCGCTGGCCGTGGGAGAAGCCTTTGGCGCGCCGCCCGGCGAACTCCTGCAGCTCGAGCGACTGGACAAGCTCGTCTATCCGTCGTTCGACGGTTGCGCTGTCCAGGCCATGAAGCCGGCCGAAGTAGCGGATGTTCTCCCGCCCGGTCAGGTTTGGATAAAGGCCGCTGTTGTGAGGCAGTACGCCGAGGAGGCGCCGCGCTTCGAGCGCTTCCGTTGCAATGTCCCGGCCATCGATGCGCCCATGACCCGCGTCGGGGGCGATCAAAGTGCTGAGGATGCGCAACGTCGTTGATTTGCCCGCGCCGTTAGGTCCGAGGAGGCCCGTGATGCGCCCGTCCCGGGCGATGAACGAGACTTCCCGCAAAGCCTGCACGGCGCCGAAAGACTTCTTCAGCCCTTCCAGCTCGATCACGGCTGCGGCCCGGAGAATGTGAGAAAAAAGGGTGCCGGCGCCGTTTGTCGTGCGCACGTAGTGTCCAGGCCCTGGATCTGCCCGCGCTCCAGGAAGCGGGCCATGAGATTCGGAATACACCCGCGCGCGAATTGGCCGTGACCCTGGCCTTGCAGCACCACGTGCAGTCCGTTGTGTAGCTTTCGCAGCGCCTGTTCGGCATACGCGGGCGGTGTCACCGGATCGGCCGAGCCGGACAACAGGAGGACCGGCGCCTCAGTCGCCAACGCCGCATGAAAATCGGCATCGATCACCCCGCGCGGCCAGACCGCGCACATCTGTCGCAGCAGGTCCAACTGCGAGGTGCCCAGATAGCTGTTCTCGAGCGCAACGCGGTCGGGTTTGGCGGCCTCGAAGAAAGGCGCATCTTCCGTGCACACCACGGCATTGTGCATGCCGATGCTCAATGCATCCTGCAGTTCGTCTTCGATCATCTGCGACTGCGCGGCGAGCGGCGCCAGGTTTCCGGCTGCGGCTTCATGCAGCAGAAGCGGCAACAGGGCCGCCTGCTCGGAGCTGTAGCTCAGCAGACGCACGACGGTCTGCAGATCGACGAGGCGAAAGGCGGAATCGGTGGCGGCGGCCGTCACGGGATCGGGGAAACTCACTTCGGCCGACGACCGCGTCAGCCGTTGACGAAGCGCGGCCAGGTCCGACGCCGGCTCGGGGAAGGCCTTGTGGCAGGCTTCGTTTGTCCGGCAGCGCTCGAGGATGAGATCGAGGGCCCGCTGTGCCTGCAGCGCGCTGTCGACGCCGAGGACCTGCTCCGGCGGTACGACGCCGTCGAGAATCACGGTGCGCACGCGCACCGGATAGCGTCGCAGGTAGTGCTGCGCCACCCGCGTTCCGTACGAAATACCGTACAGGTTGATGCGCTGGTAGCCGAGCGCGGCGCGTACTGCGTCGAGATCCTTAACGGCAACGCTGGTGGTGTAATAGACCGGATCGCCAGGCAGGGACTGCAGACACCGGCGGGTGAGCGAGCCAATCTGCTCGGCAGACATCTGGGCGGCCACGGCGTCGTCCGGAAATTCGCACGTCAGCGCGTTCGAGCCGCCGGTGCCGCGTTGATCCACCAGTACGATGTCGCGCTCGCGCTGCACGCGCGCGAAGGCGCCGGCCGCCTGCACGTAGAATTCGGTGGCTGCCTGCCCGGGTCCGCCACTGAGCACGAACAAAGGATCGCGTGCGCCGTTGCGGTTGACTGCCGGGACCACGGCCACTTTGAGCGCAATGCGCTTGCCGCGGGCCTCTCCGGGATTCTCCGCCACCTCAAACGAGGCGCAGCGGGCGCCGATGGAGTGCAGACGCTCGGAGTGCTCCAGCCGGCAATCCTGCAATGGCAGAAAGGGCCTGGGCCTTTCGGGACTCGCGGGCGTACCCCGGACGACCGCACCGGCCAGTATCGCGATCGACAGCAGCAGATATCCGAAGAGAAGAGGGGCACGCATGGCGGCGCAATATTACCCGACCGCCCGTCACCCGACTCTACCGACTGGCCAGCAGCGCAACCCCACAGGAGCGATTAGGCTGTGTTCGACAAATAATCTAGAATCCCCGCCCCCTATGCGCTACCCGGACCTCTTCGACGTCATCGTAGTCGGCGGCGGCCACGCCGGGACCGAGGCTGCCCTGGCGGCCGCGCGGATGGGTGCGCGCACGCTGCTGTTGACTCACAGCATCGAAACGCTGGGCCAGATGAGCTGCAATCCCGCCATTGGCGGCATTGGCAAGGGGCACCTGGTCCGCGAGATTGACGCCCTGGGGGGCGCCATGGCGCGTGCCGCCGATCGGGCCGCAATCCAGCTGCGCACGCTCAATGCCAGCAAAGGTCCGGCGGTGCGTGCCACGCGTGCCCAGGCGGATCGCCAGCTCTATCGCCAGGCAATCCGCTCTTTTTTGGAGACACAACCCGGATTAACGCTGTTCCAACAGGAGGTCGCCGACCTGAAGGTCACGGGTTCGCGCGTGTGCGGCGTCATCACCCAGGCCGGCATCGAATTTCGAGCGCGCGCCGTCGTACTGACGGTGGGCACCTTCCTCGCCGGCAAGATTCACATTGGCCTGGAAAGCTATCAGGGGGGGCGTGCGGGCGATCCGCCGTCCAACCGTCTCGCGGCGCGACTGCGCGAGCTGCCGTTCCGGTTCGGGCGCCTGAAGACCGGCACTCCACCGCGGATCGACGGCCGCACGCTCGACTACGGCGTCATGACCGAGCAATGGAGCGATGAGCCGCTTCCGGTGTTCTCGTATCTTGGTCGTCGCAGCGAGCATCCGCGCCAGCTTCCTTGCCATATAACGGCAACTAACGAACGCACGCACGAGATCATCCGCCAGGCCACCGATCGCTCGCCGATGTTCACCGGCAACATCCAAGGCGTCGGCCCGCGCTATTGTCCGTCCGTCGAGGACAAGATCTTCCGCTTCGCGGACAAGGCTGCGCACCAGATCTTCGTCGAGCCCGAAGGCCTGAATACGCACGAGGTCTACCCCAACGGCATCTCGACCAGCCTGCCGTTCGATGCCCAGTACGAGTTCGTGCGCACCATTCGAGGGTTCGAGAACGCGCACCTCACGCGGCCTGGCTATGCGATCGAGTACGACTACTTCGATCCGCGCGATCTGTCGATGAGCCTGGAATCGAAGCTGGTGGAAAGCTTGTTCTTCGCCGGCCAGATCAACGGCACCACCGGCTACGAAGAAGCGGCTGCGCAGGGGATCGTGGCCGGGCTCAACGCCGGGCTGAAGACGAGCGGCCGCGCTCCATGGTGCCCGAGCCGCGGCGAAGCGTATCTGGGCGTTCTGGTGGACGATCTCATCACTCGCGGTGCGCCCGAGCCGTATCGCATGTTCACCAGCCGCGCGGAATATCGCCTGCTGCTGCGCGAAGACAACGCGGATCTGCGTCTCACGCCGAAGGGGCGTGAGCTCGGCCTGATCGACGATGAGCGCTGGCGCTTTTTCGAGGACAAGCAGAGATGCGCCGAGCGGTTGCGCCGCACCGGTACTCTCAGCGAGGACGATGCCCGGGATGAGCGTCTGCTCGATCAGGTCCGCTTTCAGGTCGAGGTGCAGGAGAAGTACGCCGGCTATATCCAGCGCCAGTTGGAAGAAGTGGAACGGTTGCGTCGTCATGAAGAGACGCAGTTGCCGGTCGACCTCGACTACGCGCAAGTTCGCGGGCTGTCTCACGAAGTGCGCCAGCAGTTGAGTGGCGCGCGTCCGCAAACGCTCGGCCAGGCCGCGCGCGTTCCAGGCGTAACACCCGCGGCGTTGTCCTTGCTTTTAATTCACCTCAAGAAGCACCGGCGCGCGGCATGATACCTGCACCGCAGGAACCCTGATTTGTGGCGGCGGTCACAGCCGGTACCCATGAATCGTGGAACGCTTGCCCGCCCGTCGATCCGGCGCGGCGGCTGAGCGCTTGTTATTTTTTCACACGCAAGTGGGACGCGTATGGAATATCAGCTTACCGATCAACTAGCTGCACTGAAAGCGCTGGCCGAAGTCGATCGCGTCATCCTGGAATCTCCAGGCATCGAGCGCATCCTGGAGACTTTCATCGCGCGCATCCGCCTGTCTTTGCAGTGCGACGGCGTGGCTGTCCTGCTGGTCGGCATGGATGACAAGGACAAGGCGCGTCTTTACACCAGCACTGCTCCAAATTTACAGACGCACGAGATCGAGCGCGTCGTGCTGGCGGAGGATTTTTCCAAACCCACTCCCGACGGCCAGTCCTGTCTGAATATCGCAACATTGCGGCAGCATTGCGTCGAGGCGCTTCAGCAGCGCGGGATCGATCATGTCGTCGTGCATTCGGTGACCGAGCCGCAGGACCTCGTCGCCGTGCTCGCGGTGGGCATGCGGGCGGCTCGCGATTTCCCGGTCGAGCGAAGCGAATTCGTACAGGCTTTCGTGGACCGCTTGAGCGTCGCGCTGGCCAACCTCGGGCGCGAGCAGCGCCTGTATCAACAGGCTTATTACGATGCGCTGACGCAACTTCCGAATCGTCAGCTGTTCGGCGATCGACTCGACCAGGAGCTGGTGCGCGCCGCGCATTCGCACGGGTTGCTCGGATTGCTGTACATCGACCTCGATCAGTTCAAGCGTATCAATGACACATTGGGCCACGGCGCAGGCGATGAGCTGCTGCGCAATGTCGCCGAGCGCTTGCGGCAAGTCGTCAAGGAAACCGACACCGTCGCGCGCCTGGGCGGCGATGAATTCGCCATCATCCTGCCGCAGCTGGTCAATCCGGAGGCCGCGGCCCGCGTGGCCGACCGCGTGATGAGCGAGCTGGCGCGGCCGATGCAGCTGAAGGGGCAGGACTATTGCGTCAGCGCGAGTATCGGCGTGGCGCTGTCACCGCAGGATGGACGCATCGCCGAGGAGCTCATCAGGAACGCGGATACCGCCATGTACCGCGCGAAGCGGCGCGGCCGCAATTGCGCATTGTTCTTCGAGTCGCTGATGAACACGCGCGCCATGCAGCGGTGGAGCGTCGAGACCGGGTTGTTCCGCGCGCTGCAGTCGAGTCAGTTCGTGCTGCACTATCAGCCGCAGTTCGAGCTGCGCGGCGGCGCATTGGCCGGTGCGGAGGCGTTGATCCGCTGGAACGCGCCGGATCGCGGCCAGTGCCAGCCGGCCGAGTTCATTCCGGTCGCCGAGGAGAGCGGGCTCATCGTCCAGATCGGCGGCTGGGCGTTGAACGAGGCCTGCCGCCAGTACGACGAGTGGCGCAAGAACGGTCAGGCGCCAGCGCGTCTGAGCGTCAACATCTCGGCCGAGCAGGTGCGTCATCGCGAGTTTTTTGACACCGTGCGCCAGGCGCTGGTGAATTTCGACGTGCCGCCGTGGGCGCTGCAGCTCGAGTTTCCGGAGACGGCGCTGCTGGGCGATCTGGAGAACACGGCCACCACGCTGCGGGCGCTGGCGCAGATCGGGGTACGGCTGGCGCTGGACAACTTCGGCATCGGCCTCTCGGCCCTCAGCTGCCTGCGCCACTACCCGATTCACCTGGTGAAGATCGATCGCTCGATCGTGGCCGAGCTGCCGGAGAGCAAGGACGCCGGCCCGCTAACCGCCGCGGTGGTGGCCATGGCGCGCAACCTCGGGATACAAACGATGGCAGAGGGCGTGGAGAACGCCCAGCAGAGCGAGTTCCTGCAATCGCTCGACTGTGATTTCGCCCAGGGGCACTTCTTTGCCGAGCCCTTGCCGGCCGCGCAGTTCGCGCAGTTCATCACGGCCTGCCACCGGCGCCAGCCGGCCGAAACCGCGCCGACGCAGAAACGCCGCCAGCACGGCGCATAGCGGCAGGTTTACTTGCGCCAGAAGGCGGGTGTGAAGAGCACCAGCACGCTGAAGATCTCCAATCGCCCGAGGAACATGGCCACGGTGCAGACCCACGTCTGAAAATCGGTCAGCTGCTGATACGTGGTCGATGGGCCGACGCGGCCCAGGCCCGGTCCGGCGTTGTTGATCGAGGCGATCACCGCCGAAAGCGAGGAATCGAAATCCAGGCCGGACAGCAGCAGCGCAAAGGTCAGGATGACCGCCGTCATGAAGTAGAGAAAGATGAACGCCAGCACGGCGTAGGCGATGCGATTCGGCACGACCTGGCCGCCGATGCGCATGGGCTCGATGGCCTGGGGATGCACCATGAGGCGCATCTCACGCAGCGCCTGGCGCCACAGCAGCAGCGTGCGAAACATCTTGATGCCGCCGCCGGTCGAGCCGGTATTGCAGGTGATGCAGCTGAGGAACAGCAGCCAGAAGCCGACGAACGTGGGCCAGCGCCCGTAGTCCTCGGTGACAAAACCGGCCGTCGTTGCTATGGAGACGACGTTGAACGCCGTGTGCCGGAGCGAGGTGATCCAGTCCGGATAGATTCCGGCAAGCTCCACCAGGAAACTGATCAGGACGACACTCGCGCCCAGCAGCAGCAGCATCGCCCGGATCTCGGGATTGCCCACGTAGGGTTTCAGCGAGACGCGGCGAAACGCCAGGAAATGACGAGTGAAGTTCATCGCCGCCAGCATCATGAACGCCATCGACACCAGCTCGATCGCGGCGGAGTGGAAGAAGCCGAGCGAGGCGTCGTGGGTGGAAAATCCGCCGAGGCACATGATCGAGAATGCGTGGCACACGGCGTCGAACCAGGTCATCCCGCAGACCTTGAGCGCCACCATGCACAGAAGCGTCATGCCCGTGTAGGTGAGCCACAGCGCCTTGGCCGTCCCGGTGATGCGCGGCGTCAGCTTGGTGTCCTTGATCGGTCCGGGACTCTCCGCTTTGTAGAGCTGCATGCCGCCGACGCCCAGCAGCGGCAGGATCGCGAGGGCAAACACGATGATGCCCATGCCGCCGAGCCAGTGCAGCTCATGGCGCCAGAGATTCACCGCCGGCGGCAGCGCGTCGAGCCCCGTCAGCACGGTGGAGCCGGTCGTCGTGAGCCCCGAAGTGGCCTCGAAAAACGCGTCGGTGAAACTCAAGCCGGCGATCGTCTGCATCAGCGGCACGGTGGCGATCGCCGAGATCGCCACCCACGCCAGGGTGACCAGCAGGAATCCGTCGCGCGACTTGAGCTCCTGCTTGTGGCGCCGCGTGGCCAGCGCGATGACCAGGCCGATACCCAGAGTGAGCAGCGCCGATTTCACGAACACCGGGGCGGTGCCGTCCGCGAAGATCAGAGCCGTGGCGATCGGCAGCAGGTACGTGGCGGTGAATACCAGCAGCAGCTGCCCCAGGACGTACAGGACCCCCAAGACCGCCTGACGTCTGCGCATCAGCTCGTGCCTGCAACGAACAGCTGACCCACGCTTTCGATATGCCGGCGGTCGGTGAGGAACAGGATCACGTGATCGTCCGACTCGATGACCGTGTCATGGTGCGCGATGATCACCTTCTCGCCGCGCACGACCGCGCCGATCGTCGTGCCTTCCGGCAGCGGGATGTCCTCGATCGGCCGGCCGATGACGGGCGAGGCGCCGGAATCGCCGTGCACGATCGCTTCGATCGCTTCCGCCGCGCCGCGCCGCAGGCTGTGGACCTTGACCACGTCGCCGCGGCGCACGTGCGCCAGAAGCGAGCCGATGGTCACCGTCTGCGGCGAGATCGCCACATCGAGGCTGCTGCCCGATTCCATCAGCTCCGCGTACGAGGGTTTGTTGATCAGCGCCATCACCTTGTGCGCGCCCAGGCGCTTGGCCAGCATCGAGGACAGGATGTTGGCCTCCTCGGAATTGGTGACTGCGGCGAAGACGTCGGCATTGTCGATGTTCTCTTCCAGCAGCAGGTCCTCGTCCGCCGCATCGCCGTTGAGCACGATCGTATTGTTCAGCCGTTCCGAGACGTAGCGCGCCCGCCGGCGGTCGCGCTCGATGAGCTTGACCTGGTTGTTGTCTTCCAGGATCTTCGCCAGCCGCAGACCGATATGTCCGCCGCCGGCAATCACCACACGGCGCGCGGGATCTTCGGCCTTGCGCAGCTCGTTCATCACCAGCCGGATGTCGTCGCGCGCGGCGATGAAAAAAACCTCGTCCTCCGGCTCGATGACCGTGCTGCCGCCCGGTGCGATGCTGCGCCCCTGGCGGTAGATGGCCGCGACGCGGGCGTCGGTATTGGGAATGTGTTCGCGCAGGGCGCGCAGCTCGTGTCCGACCAGCAGCCCTCCGCGGCGGGCGCGCAGTCCTACCAGCCGCACCTTCCCGTCCGCGAAGTCGAGCACCTGCAGCGCGCCCGGGTGGCGGATCAAACGTTCGATGTAGTCGGTCACCAGCTGTTCGGGGCTGATCCACATGTCCACCGCCAGCCCGCCGTCTCCGCCCAGCAGCCCCTTGCGCTCGAAATACTCCTGCGCACGGATACGGGCGATCTTCGTCGGCGTGCGGTACAGCGCCTGCGCCACCTGGCAGGCGAGCATGTTCACTTCGTCGCTGCTCGTGAGCGCGACGATGATGTCGGCCTGCGCCGCGCCCGCAGCCTCCAGCACGGAAGGGCTCGCGCCATTGCCGCTCACCGTGCGGATGTCGAGCCGGTCCTGCAGATCGCGCAGCGCGTCGTCGTTCGTATCGACGACGGTGACCTCGTTGGCTTCCTCGCGCGACAGATGATAAGCGGCGGTCCGGCCCACCTGCCCGGCGCCCAGAATTATTATTCTCACAAGGGCTCCAAGTTAGCGTAGCCGACCATCAACCACTTCGCGCCCTGCCGCTCGAAGTTCACTTGCACGCGCGCGTGCGCGCCCTGGCCCTCCAGGTTGAGGACCACGCCTTCGCCGAACTTGCCGTGGCGCACGCGCTGGCCGAGGCGCATGCCCGCGACCGCCGGCTCCTCGTCGCGCGTGCTGCGCGTGAACTGCACCGGCCGGGAGATCTGGATGCGCGGACGGATCTCCTCGACCAGCTCGGCGGGAACTTCGTTGAGGAAACGCGAGGCCTGGCCGTGCACGTCCGAACCATGCAGCCGGCGCAGTTCCGCGTAACTGAGGTTGAGCTCGCGCATCGCGCGCGTCATGCCCACGTAGCACAGACGCCGCTCCTCCTCGAGGCTGTCGATGTCGTTGATCGAGCGGCTGCTCGGGAAGATGCCTTCCTCCAGGCCGCAGATGAACACCAATGGGAATTCCAGGCCCTTGGCCGAATGGAGCGTCATCATCTGCACGCAGTCCTCCCATGCGCCAGCCTGTCCCTCGCCTGCTTCGAGCGCGGCATGAGACAGGAAGGAATCCAGCGGCGCGATCTCGCTGTTGGGCTCCACCGTGAAAGTGCGCGCGGCGCTGACCAGCTCGTGCAGGTTTTCCACGCGCGCCTCGCCACGCTCGCCGGTTTCTTTCCGATAGTGCTCGATCAAGCCGCTTCTCTGGATCACCCGGTCCACCTGTTCATGCAGGTCGAGGTGGCGGGTTTCCTCCGTCAGCCGTTCGATGAGCAGCAGGAACGAGCGCATGGCGCCCGATGCCTTTGAGCCCAGGCCGCCGTCCTCCGTACTGCACACCAGCGCGGCCTGCCAAAGAGGACAAGCGTTGGCGCGCGCGTAGTCGCGCACGATTTCCAGGCTCTTGACCCCGATGCCGCGCGGCGGAAGGTTCACCACGCGCTCGAATGAGGTGTCGTCGTCACGGCTGGCGATCAGGCGCAGATAGGCCAGCGTATCCTTGATTTCCGCGCGCTCGAAGAACCTCAGGCCGCCGTAAACGCGATACGGGATGTTGGCGTTGAGAAAGGCTTCTTCGAACGTACGCGATTGCGCGTTGGAGCGGTAGAGAATGGCGACTTCGCGCCGCAGGCCGCCGTGGCTGACGTGCTCGCGGATGCGATTGAGCACGTAGTCGGCCTCGTCGCGCTCATTGAACGCGCCATACAGGCGGATCGGCATGCCCTGCGCGTCCTGAGTCCACAGGTTCTTGCCCATGCGCCCGGAGTTATTGGCGATCACCGCATTGGCGGCCTGCAGGATGGTGCCGGTCGAGCGGTAGTTCTGCTCGAGCTTGAATACCCGCGTTCCGGGGAAATCGCGCTGGAACTGGCGGATGTTCTCCACCTTCGCCCCGCGCCACCGATAAATCGATTGATCGTCGTCACCGACGACGAATGGGATGCTGCCGTTTCCCCCGGCCAGCAGTTTCAGCCACTCGTACTGGATCGAGTTGGTGTCCTGGAACTCGTCGACCAGGACGTGGCGGAAGCGACGGCGGTAATGAGCGAGCAGGTCGGCGTTGTCGCGCCAGGTTTCATAAGCGCGCAGCAGCAGCTCGGCGAAGTCCACTACGCCGGCGCGCTCGCAAGCGTCGGTGTACGCCTGGTAGATGCGGATGCGCTGCTGGCGCGCCGGATCGCCGTGGTCGCGCAGGTCCTTGGCGCGCAACCCTTCGTCTTTCTGGGCATTGATGAACCACGTGATCTCGCGCGAGGGATAGCGCGCCTCGTCCAGCTCCAGAGACTTGAGAACCTTGCGCACCAGGCGCTGCTGGTCCTCGGCGTCCAGGATCTGGAAATTCTGCGGCAGGCGCGCTTCGCGCCAGTGCAGGCGCAGGAGCCGGTGGGCGATGCCGTGGAAAGTGCCCACCCACAGGACGCCGGCCGGTACACCGAGCAGCGATTCGATCCGGCCGCGCATCTCGCCGGCCGCCTTGTTGGTGAAAGTGACTGCCAGGATGCTGTGGGGCGCAACGCCCTCGGCCTGGATCAGGAATGCCACGCGGTGGGTCAGGACGCGGGTTTTTCCGCTGCCGGCGCCGGCCAGAACCAGAACCGGGCCGGACGGGGCGGCCACCGCGGCCCGCTGGGCCTCGTTGAGCCGGTCGAGAATGGGGGAGACGTCCATCGGACGCGCATTTTATCCCGCATCGTCCGCGAACGGCACCGCGAGCGCGGGCGCGCGCGGCGGGCCATAATGGCGACAGTGCAGCCGAGGATCGGGAAATGACTCCAGCATTGTGGTGTGTGCTCGCAGCCGGACTGATGCCGTACGTCGCGACGGTGATCGCCAAGGGCGGGCGGGTCGATTTCGACAATCACCAGCCGCGCGACTGGCTGGCCCGCCAGGAAGGCCATCGCCGCCGCGCGAACGCCGCGCAGCTCAACGGCTTCGAGACGTTCCCGCTGTTCGCGGCTGCCGTGATCATCGCGCACCTGCTGCGCGGACCGCAGCCGCGGGTCGATGTCCTGGCGATGATCTTCGTTGCCGCGCGCGCGGTGTATCTGGTTTGTTATCTCACCGACCTCGCCCTGCTCCGTTCGGTCGTCTGGAGCGTCGGCTTGGCCGCCGTCATCGCGATCTTCGTCTGCGCCGCACTGTAGACGCCGAGCTCAGCCCGCGGCTGCTCCGCCGTCACGCCGTCGAGGAATCCGGATCGCCGCGGTTGTCCTCCACATAGCGCAACAGCGCGATCGTCAGCGCGAGGAGGATCGGTCCGGCGAACATGCCGACGGCGCCGAACGCGGCCAGACCGCCGAGCACGCCGAGGAAGGCGGCCAGCGTCGGCACCTCCGCGCGGCCCGAGATCAGCAACGGCTTGAGGAAATTGTCGATCAAGCCGACCAACAGCGCGCCCCACACCGCCATGAAGATCGCGGCGCCCCAACGGCTCTGCACGGCCAGCACGATTGCCGCGGGCAGCCATACGATGGCCGTTCCGCCCAACGGGAGCAGCGAGAATGCGGCGGCGACCACGCCGAACACGACCGGAGAGGGCAGACCGACGATGGCGAAGCTGACGCCGACCAGCGCGCCCTGGATGAGCGCGGTCAGCAAAGTGCCGAACACCACCGCGCGCGTGACGGCGCCGAGGTAACCGGCCAGCTTGCTCTTGTCCGTCGTCGTCATCGGTATCAACCGGACCAGCCGGTTGAACATGGAGGCGCCGTCGCGCAAAAAGAAGAACAGCAGGAACAGCATCATCGCGAAACCGAGCATGGTGCCCACGGCGCCCAGGAACAATGTTCCGCCCGCGGAGGCGAAGTACTTCAATACCGATTGCATGCCGGATACGGCCCAGCCTTGCAGCTGCTCGGGAGACACGCCGGCGACGGTGTCGAGCCAGCGCAGCACCCGGTTGAGCACGGGAACTTCCTGCAGCCTCTCGAAGGTTGGCAGGCTCATTCCCGTCATGCGTTCCTGGATGTATTCGAGCAGATTGGCCGCTTGCCGGGCGAAGGACACGCTCAACGCCGTCAAGGGACCGATACAGATGAATAGCGTAGCCGCCGTAAGCATCCCGGCGGAGAGCGAATACCGGCCGCGCAGCCATCGGCTCATGCGTAGATGCGCCGGGTGCAGAAGAAACGCGCCGAGCAGGGCCCAGGCCATGGAGCTGAAGAAGGGTTGGAGGATCTTGAAGAGCGCAGCCCCGAGCAGGCCTACGGTGGCGATCGCGAATACCCGTGAGTAGAACCGGCTGGAACGGGAATCCGCTGCCATCGCGCTCTCCTGTCATGACTCATTCGTCAGTTTGGCCGCCTGCAGCCCACGTGGACGGGTCCCGGTCTCCCGTCCGCCACTCTCAGGCGCCGCGTGCATTATGCGTCAAGTGCTCCCGGCCGGCCCGGCGGCCTCAAGATCGAAACCCTGCCGCCGACTACGACCTGATGGGTGGGTTACATTAAGCTTTCCTCCCACGACTCGCACAAGACCCGGGCTGGCGGCAGGATCGGCCGTATCGCCCGGGCACGGACAGGAGGGAGCGGTGTTGCACCGGACAGAGGTGGGGATCGAGGCGCAACTCGCGGCAGTGACCGCCGAGAGGGATCGCGCGCTGGCCGACCTGGCAATCCGCGATCGCGCGATCAATGCCACTACCAGCGGCATCACCATTATCGATGTCCTGAAGCCCGGCCAGCCCATCATCTACGTTAACGAAGCGGTCGCGCGGCGCACCGGGTACGCGGCCGAGGAGCTTCTGGGCCGCGACGGTTTCTCTTTGTTCAAGGACGCCAAGCCTGCCGTTGTGGTGCAGGTGCGGGAAGCGATGGCCGCTGGCGCGGAGGCGCGCGTGGAAGTGCGCGCCCATCGGAAGGATGGGACGGAATACTGGGTCGGCATGTTCCTGGGACCGGTGCGTGATTCAGGCGGGCGGATCACCCACTACATCGCGGTCAGCGCCGACATCACTGCGCGGCTGGAGGCCGAGCGTAAACGGCAGGAGCTGCAACGCCAGCTCGATCACCAGATGCAGGAGCGCGAGCGGATGGCGCTCGAGCTGAAGCTGTCGCAGAAGCTCGAGTCCGTCGGCCGGCTGGCGGCCGGCATCGCCCATGAGATCAACACGCCGATCCAGTACGTCAGCGACAGCGCGCATTTTCTGCGCTCCGCCGTGGCCGACCTCGACCAGCTGCTCGCCGTCTATCACCAGCAGATCCACAGTCTGACGCATTCCGGACAGGGCGCGAACGTGCTCGCGCAGATCCGCGCCGCGGAGAGCGCCGCGGACCTGGAATTCATGCGCAAGGAGATGCCGCGCGCGTTCGATCGCCTGCTCGAGGGCGTGGAGCGGGTCACGCGGATCGTGCGCGCCATGAAGGAGTTCGCCCATCCCGACGATGAGGAGCACAGTCCCGCCGATCTCAACCATGCGCTGGAAACCACGCTGATGGTGGCGCACAACGAATACAAATACGTGGCCGCGGTCAGCACGCAATTCGGCGAGATCCCGCCGGTCAAATGCAACATCGGCGAGCTGAATCAGGTGTTCCTGAACATCATCGTCAATGCAGCGCACGCCATTGCCGAAGCGCGCCGCGAGAGCGGCCTGATCCGCATCACCACCGCGCCGGACGGCGCGTACGTGCAGATCGCGTTCGAGGACAACGGCTGCGGCATCCCGCAGGAGCATATCGACAAGATCTACGATCCTTTCTTCACGACCAAGGAAGTCGGCAAAGGCACCGGCCAGGGACTGGCTATTTCCCGCTCCATCGTCGTCGATCGCCACGGCGGGACGATCGAAGTGAACAGCACGGTGGGCGAGGGTACGCGCTTCAAGGTGCGACTGCCGGTCGCGGGGCGCTCAGCAGGAAAAGACGGATGAAAAACATTTTGTTCGTGGATGACGAGCCCGCCATCCTCGAAGGTCTGCGCGGGCGCCTCTACCACAAGCGCAAGGACTGGCAGATGGAGTTCGCCCTCGGCGGGGAAACGGCCGTCGCCGCGCTCGAGACCCGGCGGATCGATGTGATCGTCTCCGACCTGCGCATGCCCGGCATGGATGGCGCACAGCTGCTCGAGCTGGTCAACCGCCGTTGGCCGCAGATCGTGCGCATCGTGCTATCGGGCTATTCGGAATACGAGCAAACCGTGCGCGTGGTGCGTTATGCGCATCAGTACCTGAGCAAGCCCTGCGAGCCCAAGCAGCTGGAGAACGTCATCGAGCGATGCCTGAAGCTGCAACTGCTGCTGCAGGCGGACAAGCTGCGCGCGCTGGTCGGGCGCATCAACAAACTGCCGGCCGTGCCGCAGACCTACGCCAAATTGTGCGAGGCCATCGCCCGCCCGGATGTTTCCGCCGAAGAGGTGGCCCGTATTGTAGGAGCCGACATGGCGATGTCCGCGCGCCTGCTGCAGATGGTGAACTCGGCTTTCTTCCGTCTCGCCCGGCGGATCACCAGGATCGAGCAGGCGGTGACCTACCTGGGATTCGCCGCCGTCCGCAACCTCGTGATGTCGATGGAGGTGTTCTCGCAGTTTCGCGCCGACCCGAACCTGGTGGATTTCGATCCGTTGAAGCTGCAGCTCCATACGCAAACCGTCTCGGCCGCCGCGCGCGCGCTCACGATCAAGACGCCGCTGGCCGATGACGCGCTGCTGGCGGGTCTTCTGCACGACATCGGCTACCTGATCCTCGTGCAGGAGTGTCCGCGCGAACTTGCGGAGGCGATGGAGGAGAGCCGCCGCACGGGCGAGCCGCTGCACGAGGTGGAAGAACGCCGTTTGGGTGCGAGTCACGCGCAGCTCGGGGCCTACCTGCTCGGCATCTGGGGGCTGCCTTATCCGGTCATCGAAGCGGTCGCCTATCATCACAAGCCGCACGCGGTGGAGCAGACCGAGTTCGACCTGCTTGCGGCGCTGGTGCTGGCGGAGTCACTGACTTTGATGCACGAATCGAGTACCGTGCGCGCTCTCGACGCGCCGCATGCGACGGCGGACGAGCTCTATCTCGCCCGCCTGAGCGCGCCTTTCGACTTCGGCGAAGCGCAGCGCCGCGTCGCTGAAATGTTTGCAACTGCGACGGGGAAATAGCCGATGAATCCCGGGCAACTCCCGCAGGTCCTGTGCGTGGACGACGATGCGCGGCTTCTGGAAGGGTTGACGCCGCTCCTGCGCCGCGACTACCGCTTCCATACGGCGCTCGGCGGCGAGCAGGCGCTCAGATTGCTGAGCGAGATCGGCGGCGCGGCCGTCGTCGTGTCCGACATGCGCATGCCGGGCATGGATGGCGCGGTGTTTCTCGGCCGCGTCGCGCAAGCGTATCCCACGGCCACGCGCATCCTGCTGACGGGGGAGCCCGGCCGCGACGGCGCGGTGCGCGCAATCAATGAAGGCCAGATCTATCGCTTCCTCACCAAGCCCTGCTCCCCGCAGGATCTGAAGGCGGCGATCAATGCGGGCGTGCGCCAGCACGAGCTGGTGACCGCCGAAAAGGTGCTGCTGCAGGAAACGGTGCTCGGCAGCATCAAAGCGCTGGTCGATGTCCTGTCGCTGATGCAGCCGACGGCCTTCGGCCGCGCGGGCCGGCTCAAGCGGCTGGCGCTGGAGCTGGCCGCCAGACAGGGGCGCCCGGATTACTGGCAGCTCGAGGCGGCGGCGCTGCTGTCGCAGTTGGGCTATCTGTCGCTGCCCGCGGAGCTGGTGGACAAGCTGTATGCGGGCGCCAAGTTGACGCCCGAAGAGAAAACAGCGATGGACGCAGTGCCGCACACCGCACGGCGGCTGTTGAGCCACATTCCCCGGCTCGAGCCGGTGCTGCAGATGCTGGATGGGCTGCATGCCCCCGCCGCGCAACAAACGAAGCTGCCGGAGGAATTGGCGCTCGGCGCGCGCATCCTCGCCCTCGTGCTCGATTACGACGCGCTGGTGACGCAGGCGCACTCGGAAAAGGACGCCGTCGATACCCTCAAGGCGCGCGGCGAGCGCTACGACCAGAAGCTGGTCGAAACGCTGGCGCAGGTCGTCGGCGCGCCGCTCACGGCCGAGGAGATCCGCGAGCTGCCGCTGCGCGATCTGCTGCTGGGGATGACGCTGCTGAATGACGTGCGGACCGAGAAGGGCGTGCTGCTGGTCTCGAACGGCTTCGAGGTCTCCGCGAGCTTCCTGGAGCGCATGCGCAATTTCACCCCGGCCGTGCTGAACACACCCGTCAAGGTGATCGTGCGACCGCCGAAGGCGGGCTGAGGCTCAAACGAAGCGCTGCAGGTAGTGATCGGTCAGCAGCAGCGCGAACAGCAGTCCCAGGTAATTCACCGAATACTTGAAGGTGCGGATCGGCAGCTCCAGCCGCTCGCCCTTCTTCAGCGCCAGCGCGTACCTGAGAAACACCGCATCCAGCACCAGCACGCCCGCCAGATAGACGAAGCTGCTCATTCCGGTCAGGTAAGGCAGCAGCGTCACGAGCACGAGGAGGATGGTGTAGAGCAGGATGTGCAGCCTCGTGAATTCCACCCCGTGCGTCACCGGCAGCATCGGGACGCCCGCTTTCGCATAGTCGTCGCGTCGTGCGATGGCGAGCGCCCAAAAATGCGGCGGCGTCCACGTGAAGATGATCAGGAAGAGCAGCAGCGCGTAGGGGTCCACGTGATTGGTCACCGCCGTCCAGCCGAGCACCGGCGGCGCCGCGCCGGCCGCGCCGCCGATGACGATGTTCTGCGGCGTCGCCCGCTTGAGCCAGATCGTGTACACGACCGAGTAACCGATCAGCGAGGCGAAGGTGAGCAGCGCCGTCAAGGGGTTGACCAGCAGCGCGAGGATGAGCATGGAGGCGAGACCGAGCGCGAACGCGAACAGCAACGCCGCAGTTTCGGTGACGTGGCCGGTGGGGATCGGCCGGTAGCGCGTGCGGCTCATCTGCGCGTCGATGCGCCGATCGAGCACATGGTTGATCGCCGCGGCGGAGGCGGCCGCGAGCCAGATCCCGACCGTACCGAACAGCAGCGCGCCGGCCGGCGGCAGTCCCGGCGTCGCCAGGAACATGCCGACGATCGCGGTGAATACGATCAGCGCGACGACTTTGGGTTTGGTGAGTTGCCAATAGGATCGACAGTCGCGCATAAGTACCTGAGGAGCGTGATGACCGCGAGCAGCAGCAGCGCGGCGCCCGTATTGTGCAGTGTCGCCAGCGGCAACGGAAAGCCTTCCACCACCATCGAGATCCCGATGGCCAGCTGCAGCGCCACGGCCAGCAGCACGACGATGCCCGCGATTCTCAAGCGTCGCGTCTGCGCCCGCGCGACGGCCATGATGCCGAGCGCCGTGAGCGTCGCGGTCGCCAGCACCGCGCCGATGCGGTGCGTCAGGTGGATGGCGATGCGGGCGGGATGATCGAGCACCCCGCCCTCGTAATCGATCCCCAGCCCCCGCCAGAGGACGAAAGCTTCACGAAAGTCGGTTTGCGGCCACCACTGCGCCTGGCACCGCGGAAAGTCCGGACAGGCCACGGCGGCGTAATTGCTGCTGGTCCAGCCGCCGAGCGCGATCTGCAGGAACAGTACGGCGAGCGCCAGTACGGCCAGCCGCTTCAACAGCGCGGTCGCTTCACCGGCGGGCGAGCCGCTCTCTTCGCCCGGCAGCGCCAACCACCACAGCAGCGCCAGCGTCGTCATCCCGCCCAGCAGATGCAAAGTGACGATCAGTGGCTTCAGGAGCCACGTCACCGTCAGCATGCCGAGCAGGGCCTGCATGATGATGATGACCACCAATGCCACGGGCGTCGCAACCGGCTGGCGCGGGTTGCGCCGTTGCGCCAGCGCCCAGCCGGCGAGCAGGAGGACAAACAAACCCAGCGTCCCGGCCCCGTACCGATGCACCATTTCTCGCACGGCCTTGCCGTATTCGATCGGGCGGTGCGGATAGGCGGCGTTGACAGCGGCTTGGTTCTCCAGGGCGCCGGCGGCGGTGACGTGGCCATAGCAGGTGGGCCAGTCGGGGCATCCTAGACCGGCGGCGGACAGGCGTACGTAGGCGCCGAGCATGACGACGATAAAACAAAGGAGGGCGGTGGCGAGAGCGATTCGCCTGAACCAAACGAGCGGTTGCTGAGAGTTGTCCTGAATCCTCTTCCCCAGCCCAGTCCCCGCTCCACCACCGTTTATTAGAAGATTCTTCATCAGACGCTCCCTATCCGATGTGCGAAAGCTTCAGCAGCTTCTTGAGATCCTCCAGCAAGTCCTTGGGACGTGCCGACGCCTCGTATCGCATCATCAGGTTCCCCAACGGATCACTGAGATAGATCCGTCCCTGCCCGAGCACTTCCGATTCCTGGCCGGAGAATACCTGCAACAACTGCCGTCCCTGATCCGAATCCACGTTGGCCGAGATCAGCCCCGCTTGTTCGGCGGAAAAGAACGGCTGCTCGCAACATTTGCCGGAATAGAGCAGGACCCGCTGCACGCGCTCGGCCTTTTCGTTGAGCGACAGCCGCACCTGCCGTATTTGATACAGCGCTTCCCGGCAGCGTGCGTCACAGGTTCCGTCCGGCATGCTCGTGACGTAGATCAGCGACCATTTGCCGCGCAGGAATTCAGCGGCAGTCACCGAGCCCTCGGGCGTGGTGAGTTGCACGGGGGGCAGGGGACGTGCGGGAGTGATCAATTCGCCGCGGTTGATGCTGCCGCTCGGCCGCCACCCACCAGTGCCGTAGTACAGGTAGAACGCCACCAGCAGTGGCGCCAGGAACAAGAGGGCGAGGAGGAAGAAAGTGCCGCGCTTGCGTGGCACGGCGGGATGCATGCGGACGTTGGCGTTGCTCATCAGTTTCTCTTGCGCAGGACGACACTCAAATATGCGATGACCACCGTTGCGGCGAGCGAGAACCACGTGGCCGCGTACCCGAGGTGGCGCTCGGGCGGGAAAGTCGCCGGGCGCCACTCGCGGACATAACCGTCCGGCTGATCGGCGTCGAGCAGAATGATCCGCGGCAGCAGGCGCCGGCCGAAGGCCTGCTCGAGCTCGGCCATCGTCGGATAGCTCAACACCCGCGGCCATCCACCCGTTCGTTCGTTGCCGGCCAGCTCGATGCCGGCTCGCGGTGGCTCGTCGAGCCGGCCGGACAGGCCACGCAGTCCTTCCGGCACCGACACATCGGGAAGCTCGGTGCGGCTGCGTCCCATCGGCACCCAACCGCGGTCGACCAGCACCACGGAATCCTCGCTCACCACGAGCGGCGTCAGCACCCGATAGCCGACGCCGCCCTGATGAGTCATGTTGTCCAACAGCACTTGGTGCGCGCCATCGAAGTGTCCGGAGGCGATCACGTGCTGATATCGCGCCACCTTCGCCGGATCGACCTGCGACAGCGGCAGCGTGATGAGCCCGCCGCTCTCGAACTCGGCGAACAAAGCCTCCTTCTCGTGCATGCGGTGCAGCTGCCAGCGCCCGAGCATCAGGAAGAAGACGAACAGGACCACGAACGGCGGGCTGAGCCGCAGCGCGCGTCGGGCCTTGTCCGGGGAGGGAGCCATCTGACCTCTGTAAATTTGCCGGCGCAGCGTGTTCTGCTATCGCGCGGATCGCTTCGTTATACTGCCGCGGCCGCTTCCCGAGGAGACTTCGCGATGCCGCTCATCAAACTGCTCGTCATCGTCATCCTGCTGGCCATCGTATTCAGCCTGGGCTCGGCGCTCTATCAACTGACGCGCGGCGGCGACTCGCAAAAGATGGTGAAGGCCTTGACCTGGCGGATCGCGTTGTCCGTCGTCCTGTTCGCGCTGCTGCTGCTGGCCTATTCCACGGGCCTGCTCCAGCCCCATGCGATCGATCCGGGCGCCGTGGCGCCTGCGGCCCGATAGGGCGGTCAACGCGCGCCGAGCGCGCGACGGGCACTCTTCAAAGCCAGTACACGAAGATGAACAGGCCGAGCCACACCACGTCGACGAAGTGCCAGTACCAGGCGACTGCTTCGAAGGCGAAGTGGCGCTGTGGCGTGAAGTGACCTTTCACGCAGCGCAGCCAGATCACCGTGAGCATGATCGCGCCGACCGTCACGTGCAGGCCGTGGAAGCCGGTCAGCATGAAGAAGGTCGAGCCGTAGATGCCGCTGCCCAGGGTCAGGTTCAGATGCTGGTACGCCTCGCCGTACTCATGGGCCTGAAAGCCTACGAAGGTGAAGCCCAGCAGGAAGGTCAGCGCCAGGAACACGATCAGGATGCCGCGGTGGCCGGCGCGCAGCGCGTGGTGGGCGATGGTGATCGTCACGCCGCTCGACAGCAGGATCGCGGTGTTCAAGGCCGGAATCTGCCAGGCCGGGATGATCTCGAACTCCCCGCCGACGTGCCCCGGGCCGCCGGTCGGCCAGGTCGGCACGTAGTCCTTCCACAACAGCAGATTGCTGAAGATCTTCGTGCCTTCGCCGCCGAGCCAGGGCACGGAGTAGATGCGCGCGTAGAACAGCGCGCCGAAGAACGCGGCGAAGAACATCACTTCGGAGAAGATGAACCACATCATCCCCATGCGGAACGACTTGTCGACGCGGAGGTTGAAGTAGCCCTGCTCGTTCTCGCGCACCACGGTGCCGAACCAGAAGAAGAAGAGCAGCATCAGCATCACGAAGCCGGGCAGCAGCGACCAGGGGCTCGACCAGTCGTTCAGATAGCTGACCGCGCCGCCCATCAGCACGAACAGGGTGACCGAGCCGAAGAACGGCCAGGGACTGCCGTGCGGGATGTAGTACTTGTTCGGGTCGGGAGCGTGTGCTGCGTGGTCCATGGGAGTACCAGGTCGTTAAGGTTTGTAAGTCTCGGAAGCCAGTTGCGACTGGCCGTAGAAGACGTAGGCCAGGGTGATGCGGTCCAGATCGGCCGGCAGTTTCGGATCGACGATGAAGCGCACGGGCATGTCGCGCCCCTCATCCTTGGCGAAATGCTGCGGCGTGAAGCAGAAGCACTCGGTCTTGCGGAAATACGGAATGGCGCGGCCGGGCGCGATATTCGGCACGGCCTGCGCGACCGTGTCGCGGCCGGAGAGGTTGCGCGCGAAGAATTGCGCCTCGTAGAGCTTGCCCGGGTGGATCTTCATCTCGCGCACCTCGGGGCGGAACTCGAAGGTGCCGTTGCTCGGCAGGTTGGCGACAAGCTCGAGCGTGATGGTGCGCGATTCGTCCGGCGCTTCCTTCACCACCGCCGCCTGCACCAGGGTCGTGCGATCGCCGACGCCCGAAACTGCGCAGAACACGTTGTAGAGCGGCACCAGCGCAAAGCCGAACGCAAAGCTTCCCAGTGCCATCAGCACCAGGCGGAGCGTCAGCGATTTGTGCGACGGTGTGGACACTCAGTGCGTCCTGTACATGGTCAGCAGCATGAAGCCGAAATAAAACCCCAGCGCGATCGACACCAGAATCAGCGTCAGGCGGCGGATTCTCCTGCGCCTTGCTTCCTCGGATGCTTCGCCCTGCCCCCGGTCATCCCGCATCAGGGATACTCGGGAACATGCTTCGGCCCTGACTTCGGCCTGGGCTGATCACCCACGACGTACTCGCCAGGGCCTACCGGAAAGTGGATCTGCGGCTCGTCGTTCCAGCTGTGATATGGCGCCGGCGAGGGCAGCAGCCATTCCAGGCCCTGTGCGCCTTCCCACACCCGGTTGGTGGCCTTCTGCCCGCCACGCACGCACTTCCAGATGAGGTACGGGAACAGCAGCTGCGACAGACCGAACCCGAACGCACCGATCGAGGACACCATGTTCCAGTCGGTGAACTGCGTGGAGTAATCCGGGATGCGCCGCGGCATGCCCGCCAGTCCCAGGAAGTGCTGCGGGAAGAACAGCACGTTGACGAAGATGGTCGACAGCCAGAAGTGCCACTTGGCCAGCTTCATGTCGTACATGTGGCCGGTCCACTTCGGCAGCCAGTAGTACACGCCCGCCATGATGCCGAACACGGCGCCCGGCACGAGCACGTAGTGGAAGTGCGCCACGACGAAGTAGGTGTCGTGATACTGGAAGTCCGCCGGCACGATGGCGAGCATCAGGCCGGAGAACCCGCCGATCGAGAACAGGAACAGGAACGCGAGCGCGAACAGCATCGGCGGCTCGAACGTGATCGACCCCTTCCACAGCGTGGCCGTCCAATTGAACACCTTCACGCCCGTGGGCACGGCGATGAGCATGGTCGCCATCATGAAGAACAGCTCGCCGGTCAGCGGCATGCCGACCGTGAACATGTGGTGCGCCCATACGATGAAGGACAGGAACGCGATGCTCGCGGTCGCGTACACCATCGCGTCATAGCCGAACAAAGGCTTGCGCGAGAACGTCGGAATGACTTCCGAGACGATGCCGAAGGCCGGCAGGATCAGGATGTAGACCTCGGGATGGCCGAAGAACCAGAAGATGTGCTGGAACATCACCGGATCGCCGCCGCCCGCCGCGCTGAAGAAGCTGGTGCCGAAATAGTGGTCGGTCAGCAGCATCGTGACCGCGCCCGCGAGCACCGGCATGACGGCGATCAGCAGGTATGCGGTGATCAGCCAGGTCCAGCAGAACAGCGGCATGTGCAGCAGCGACATATTGCGCGCGCGCATGTTCATGATGGTCACGATCACGTTGATCGCGCCCATGATCGAGGAGGCGCCCATGAGGTGGATGGCGAAGATGGCCATCGGCAGCGCATCACCGGTCTGCAGCGCCAGCGGCGGATACAGCGTCCAGCCGCCGGCCGGACCGCCGCCCGGGACGAAGAACGTCGCCAGCAGCAGCAGGAAAGCGAATGGCAGGATCCAGAAACTGTAGTTGTTCATGCGCGGCAACGCCATGTCGGGCGCGCCGACCTGCATCGGGATCATCCAGTTCGCCAGGCCCACCCACGCCGGCATGACTGCACCGAAGATCATTGCCAGCGCATGCACTGTCGTCATGCTGTTGAAGAACTGCGGATCGACGATCTGCAGGCCCGGCTGGAACAGCTCGGCGCGGATGATCATGGCCATCGAGCCGCCGATGAAGAACATGATGCACGAGAACACCAGGTACATCGTCCCGATGTCCTTGTGATTGGTCGCGAAGATCCAGCGCTTGATGCCGGTCGGCTTCTCGTCGTGATGATCGTGGGCGTGGGCGCCGTGCGCGCCTTCAACGTGTGCGTGCATCTCTACACTCCGCTCTCTGTCGCTGCTGTCTTCGTTGCCACCGCCGTGGCGGCGGCGGGTTCAAGGCCCGCGCTGCCGGCGGCTGCGCTCTTCGCGGTCTGCTGCGATTTCACCCATTCCGCGAACTCTTCCTTGGTCTTCACCACGACCACGATCGGCATGAATCCATGGTCCCGGCCGCAAAGCTCGGCGCACTGGCCGCGATAGGTGCCGGTCTTGCCTTTCTCGACCTTGAACCACAGCTCGTTGACGAAACCGGGGATCGCGTCCTTCTTCATGCCGAACGCCGGCACCCACCAGGCATGGATCACGTCGTTGGCCGTCAGCAGCAGGCGCACCTTGGTGTCTTCCGGCACGACCAGCGGGTGGTCCACCTCGAGGAGGTAGTTCGGGACGGTCTTCGGATCGACGCCGGAGCCGAGCTGGCGGGCCGTGTTGCTATCGCGGGCCAGCGTGGAAAAAAAGTCGATCTTCTGGTCCAGATAGTCGTATTGCCATTTCCACTGGTAGCCGGTCACCTTGATCGAAAGCTCGGTGTTGCGGGTGTCCTCGATATCTATAAGAGTCTTGGCCGCCGGCACGGCCATGACGACCAGGATCAACACCGGGATGACCGTCCAGATGATCTCGACGCGGGTGCTGTGGGTCAGATGGCTCGCGGGCACCGCGCCCTTGGATTTACGGAAGGCGACGATCGAGTAAATCATCACCGCGAACACCACCACGGCGATCGCCACGCATACCCACAGGATGAGCATGTGCAGCCCGTAGATCTTGCTGCTCAGCTCGGTGACCCCGACCGGCATGTTCAAGGCTTTCTCGGCCAGGGCCGGGAGCCCCCACAGCACGCCCGCCGCAGCCAGCAGACCGCGCCCGAAGGAATTCGTAACTCGCTGAATCATTGAAGATGTTTTCCGGTTGATGACTCGCGGCAACGCCGCTCCCGGCATCCTGCCTCCCGCGGCACCGTCCATCGTGGACATAAACCGCGCCTGCCCACGCATCGAAAGGGCCGCTTCGGCATCCCGCCGCTCGCGGCACATCGTCCATCCTGGACTTGGCCGCAGGCCGCTTCGACATGAACCTGGGGCCAGCACCCCCGGCCCGCGGAGCCCGCGCATGGTAATGGAGGGTAAAACTGCGGGCAAGACAAAGAGTTAAGAATCTCTGAGTGCGCAGCGTGCGGCGTGACATGCGCCGGTGTGATCCGTGCGATCGGGCGGCGAAGCAAAAGCAGTTCTACATGCATGATCCTGCTAACGACGCGCCGCCGGGATCGCCCGAGTCTCCATCAGGCCAGCTCGCGCAGATCGGCCTCGGTCAAGCGCAGCCGCGCGGCCCCGACATTTTCTTCCAGGTGCGCGACGGAGGAGGTGCCTGGAATGGGCACTACCACCGGCGAGCGCGCCAATAGCCACGCAAGCGCGGTTTGTGCCGGTGTCGCGCCGAGGCGATGGGCGATGCGCGCAAGCGGTCCGCCGGCTTGGGTCAGCGGTCCGGAATCGAGCGGATACCAAGGCAGAAATCCCAGACCATCGCGTTCGCACACCTCCAGCACGGGATCAGCGCGGCGGTCGCCGAAGTTGTAGCGGTTCTGCACCGAGACCACCTTGGCAAGCGCGCGGGCGCGGCGCAGCTGATCGGCGTTTACGTTCGACACGCCGACGTGGCGGATTTTGCCTTGGGCTTGCAGCTCGACGAGAGCGCCCACCGATTCTTCATAAGGCACCCTCGGATCGACGGCGTGCAGCTGGTACAGATCGATTCGCTCCACCCGCAGCCGCTTGAGGCTGCCCTCGCAAGCCGCCTTGAGATGGTCGGGATGGCAGTTGCGGCTCCAGTCCCCGGGTCCGCCGCGCACCAGCCCGCCCTTCGTCGCGATGAGAAGACCGGAAGGGTAAGGATGCAGGGCTTCCGCGATGAGCTCCTCGCTGGTGTTCGGGCCGTAGGAGTCGGCCGTATCGATGAGATTCACGCCCAGCTCGATGGCGCGCCTGAGTACTTTTATCGCGGCCGCGCGATCCTTCGGCGGACCCCAGATGCCCGGTCCCGTAACCCGCATTGCACCGAATCCCATCCGGTGCACCTTGAAATCGCCCAGCTGGAAGCTGCCAGCCGCCGCAGCCGGTGGAATGATTGCCACTATGCCTCTCCTTAATTCAAGGGTTTGCGGGGACTATCGTCCGTTCCGGCGGTCGCGCCAGTCGTGCTGCATGGCGCGCATCCAAGCTCCGCGCCCGCGATCATCGCACACAACATTCGGCCCGGATCACCCGTAAGGTCGCACGATAGGAACCGGTTGTGAACCGGGGCTAGAATGCGCCGATGCGCGCCGGCTCGCGATTGCATCCGGCGCTTCCATCCTCGGGGAGAGCACGACCATGAGCCGCACGCCGCTTTCGACTCGGATCCCTTCATTGACCTTGAGTGCCGCAGGAGTGTTGCTGACGGGCGTCGCGGCGCAAGCCGACATCACCATCGAGCAGCGGATGGCCGTCGAGGGCGCCGGGGCCATGGCGATGGCCAACATGACCGGCACTACGGTGATGGCGATCTCGGGCGACAAGTCGCACACCGAGAGCGACATGCAGATGCAATCGAAGCTCGTGCGCATGTTCGCGCACGGCATCGGCCAGAGCAGCGAGATCGTGCGGCTCGACCAGGACAAGATCTACGACCTCAACGTGAAGAAGAAGCAGTACACGGAGACCTCGCTCGCCGACAAGCGGGCGCAGCTCGCCAAGATCATGGAGCAGTCCAGGGCCGCGCAGGAGAAGCAGCCCGCGGCCACCGGCATGGACGAATCGGAGTGCGAGTGGTCCGAGCCGAAGGTGGAGGTGAACAAGACCGGCGCGAAAGCGACCATCGCCGGCTTCACCGCCGAACAAACGACCATCGTCGCGCAGCAGTCCTGCACCAACCGCAAGACCGGCGCGGTCTGTGACATGGCGCTCTCACTCGATCAGTGGCTCTCCCCGGACTTCGACGGCGGCGGGCAGGAAGTTATGCAGTTCCACCAGGCCTATGCGCAGAAGATGGGCTTCACCGCCGGCGACCAGCGCGACGCGACCGCGCGGGCCGAAGCTTTGTTCGGCCGCTACAAGGGGATGTGGGCGCAGGTGGCCGACAAGATGCGCAACGTCAAGGGCTACCCGGTGCGCAGCAGCTTTGCGCTGGGCTTCGGCGGACCGCGGTGCCAGAACGCGCAGGAAGCGCAGAATCTGCCACCGGCTCCTCCGCCGGGCGCGATGAGCGGCGCCGTGGCCGGCGCGGCCGGCCAGGCGGCCGGCCAGGCCGTAGCATCCAAGGCGGGACAGTCCGCGTTAGGCGGTTTCGCGGGCGAGCTCGGCGGCAAGATCGCCGGCTCGCTGTGGAAAAAGAAGAAGGAGCAGCAGGCTCAGCAGACCCAGGCCGCGCAGCCCGCCACTGCGCCGCCGCCGGCTCCCGCGGCGACCAACGGGTTGATCACTCCGCTCCGTGTCACTTCGGAGCTGGTGTCGGTCAAGAAGGATCCCATCCCTGCTTCCGCTTTCGAGGTGCCGGCGGACTTCAAGAAGGTCGCCGAGAAGTAGCGACTACGCGAGCGGTCCCAGGCGGGAGGGATCGAAGAAACCGGCCGCCCACTCAGCCGTCGGCCCCGGGCGGTGGGGGATGACGGCAAGGAGTGGTGCGTCGATCCTCATCGTCAACGTCCGAATGTTCTCCGCCGGGCGCAGCAGATGCGGATCGACGGAATTGGCGATCCACCCGGCCAACTCAAGTCCCGCAGCTCCAATCGCCTGCGCGCTCAACAGCGCATGGTTGATGCAACCGAGTCGCAGGCCCACCACCAGGATCACGCGCGCGCCGATCAGGCGCGCAAAATCCGCCAGCGTGTCGCGCTCATTGAGCGGCGTGAGCCAACCGCCGGCGCCCTCCGCGATGACGAGGTCCGCGCGTAGCGCCAGCTCACCATGCGCCGTCTGCAGCGTCGTTAGTTCGATGCGCACGCCGGCTTCCTGGGCGGCGATGTGGGGCGCGATCGCGGGCTGGAAGCAATAGGGATTGGCAAGAGCATACGGGATGGACACGTTCGATTGTTCGAGCAAGGCGAGCGCGTCGTCGCTGCGCAATCCCCCGGCGGTCGCCTGCGCGCCCGACGCTACCGGCTTCATGCCGGCAACTCGCGAGCCGCGGCGCGAGAACGCCGCCAGCAGCGCGGCAGTGACCAGCGTTTTGCCGCTGCCCGTATCGGTGCCCGTCACGAAGAGCGAGGTTGCGGACATGACGACGGCTACTGCGGCGGCGGCCTGCGGCCGATGTTTGTTGGAGAAATGCTGATCTCGCCGGGTTGCCTGCGCCGCTGCGCTGCGCGCGCGGGCCGTCCCCAGGCCTGTCCGAACACGACTTCGTAGGTGGCGGGCAGCTTCCCGCCGGTCCGGTAACGCTCATACGCGCTGGACATCGCATCGAGCCGGCGACGGCCCGTGAGCCCGCGCGCGCGTCCGGCGGTAACGTTGTGTGCGCCGATGGCCTTGAGGTCGCGCATCAAAGTCAGCGTGTCATCGTAGGTCAGCGTGAAGTTCTCCACGTCGAGGACGGGCTCGGCCAGTCCGGCCCGCACGAGAGCATCGCCCACGTCGTGCATGTCGATGAAGCGATTGACGTGCGTTCCGGCGTCCGCCGCGCTCCATGCGGCGCGCAGCTCTTTCAGCGTGTCGGGACCAAAGGTCGCAAAGCTCACCAGGCCATGCGGTTTGAGCACCCGGGCGAACTCTGCAAGCACCGCGTCCAGGTCATCGCACCATTGCAGCACCAGGCTGCTGAAAACGAGATCGATGCTGCCATTGGCGAAGGGCAGGCGGGCGGCATCCGCGCACACCGGGAAGAACCGCTGCAACCAGCCGCGCTCGCGCGCGGCGGCGCGCGCCATGCCCAACGCGAGATCGAGCGCGATGACTTGCGCGCGGCGGAAGCGCCGTTTGAGCGCGCGGCTGGCGCGGCCGGTTCCGCAGCCGGCATCCAGCACGATCGCGGGCTTCAGCTTCACGTACTCCAGCCGGGCCAGGAGCTGTTCGCGCACGATGGTTTGCAGCACCGCGGCCCGATCGTACGAAGCGCTCGCACGCTCGAACGCACGCCGCACCGCGCGGCGATCGAGCGCGAAATCGGCTCCGTCGGGATCGATGTCAGTCATGACTCACGCGGCCAGAAACTGCGCCACGTCCGCGCAGAATTCCTCGGGATGGGAAAGAAACGGAGCGTGGGCCGCGCGCTCGACGATCCGCAATCGCGCCTGCGGCAGCGCGCTCGCGAGGGCGGCCCCGGCCTGCGGATGCGAGAGCCGGTCGCGCTCGCCTGCAATGACCAGGGTTGGCACGTCGAGCGCGGGCAGCCGCGGGCGCAGATCGGCCATCGCCAGCACCTGCAGCCCGGCGCTCAACGCCTCTGGACGGGCCTCGCCGCCGGCCTTGATCTTTGCGCGCAGCAACCGCAACGCCTCGCGCGCGTTTTCATCGCCGTGCACCTGCCACAGGAGGAAGTCGCGCACCGTGGCGTGGAAGTCGCCCAGCAGCCGTCCGGCCATGTCGTTCAGCGCGGATTGCTCGACCGCGTGCGGCCAGTCTGGCGCGCGCACGAACTTCGGCGTCGCAGCCACGAGGACGAGCCGGCGGACCAACCCGCGCCGTCGGGCCGCCGCGGCAATGGCGGCCATCGCGCCCAACGACCAGCCCACGACAAAACACCCGTCCCCGCCGGGCATCGCCGAGTCGCTTCGGCGTCCATGCCTCGGCAACTGCTCCCGGCGTTGCTCTACCTCCTGCATCCCTGCAGTCGTTTCGCAACGTACCGTCCGTCCATGGACATGATCGATGGCGGCTTCGAGCGACGCAATAATCGGATCGGCCAGCGAATCGATGTCGTGAAATCCTGGCGGCCACGGGCTGGCGCCATGCCCGGGCAGATCCAGACAAACCGTCGTGAACCGACGGCCGAGCTGCGGCAACACCGGGTCCCACACTCGCGAGTTCAATCCCCAGCCGTGCAGCAGCACGAGCAAAGGTCCTTTACCTGCGGTCATGGCGTGCAGACTCACGATACTTGCGGCAGGATGTCGAGCAAGGCGGCGATCAAACGATCGACCTGCTCATCGGTGTGGGCGGCTGAAAAGGTGATGCGCAGGCGCGAGCCGCCCTCGGGAACCGTCGGCGGACGGATCGCGGTAACCCACAAGCCGCGCGCCCACAAGGCCTCGCTGGCTTCGAGGGCGTTGCGCGCGCCGCCCAAAACGATCGGCTGGATAGGCGTCGTCGATGCACCGAGACACGAAGGCAACTCTCCCAGTGCCTTGCGAAAGCGCGCTACGTGGGCAAGCACTCTCGCCCTTCGCCACGCCTGCGCGTCGATCAGCTCCAGCGCACAGCAGGTCGCCGCGGCCACCGCCGGAGGCAGTGCGGTCGTGTAGATGTAAGTGCGGGCCCGCTGTATCAACAGCTCGACCAGATCGGCTGATCCGGCGACGAATGCGCCAAAGGTACCGAGTGCCTTGCCCAGTGTCCCCATCAACACCGGCACGTGCCCGCCATCGAGCTGCAGAGATTCCAAAGTTCCGCGACCATTCTCGCCCAACACGCCGATGCCGTGCGCATCATCGACCATCAACCAGGCGTCGTGCCGTTTTGCCACCGCCGCCAGCTCGACCAGCGGGGCCTGATCGCCGTCCATGCTGAACACGCCGTCGGTCATCACCAGGATATTCCTGGCGCCTTCGGTCAGTTCGGCCAATCGAGCATCGGCTGCCTGCGCATCCGCGTGGGGATACCGGATGAACCGTGCGCCCGACAACAAACCCGCGTCCAGGAGGGAAGCGTGGTTCAGCCGATCCTCGAGCACCACATCGCCGCGCGACAGCAATGCGCTGGCGACCCCGAGATTGGCCATGTAGCCGGCGGAAAAGAGGAGCGCGCGCTCGCGTCCGGTGAACGCGGCCAGCCTCTCCTCGAGCGCGTGATGCTCGCGGCAATGTCCCGTGACGAGGTGCGCGGCGCCGCTGCCTACCCCATGGATGCGCGCCGCGTTCTGGAACGCCGCAACTACCTGCGGGTGACGCGCGAGTCCCAGGTAGTCGTTGCTGCAAAAAACGGTGCGCGCGGCGCCGTCGACCATTGCCACCGTGCCGTCACTGCCCGCAATCCACTCCTGCACCGTCCGGGTCCGACGGTAGAGCTGCCGCGACCCGATGTCGCGCAAGCGGTCCTTCAGGGGAAACACGGGCACGTTCTCGTACTGGGTTGTCGTTTCGGTTTGGGCGTGTCGCCGGCCGCCCGGCGCACTCTCAATCTCCGGCGGGCGCCGCGCGTTCTCCCGGCCTGATTCCCAGGCGCGCGAACAATTTCCGGTCCTCTTCCACGTCGGGATTGCCCGTGGTCAGCAGCTTCTCGCCGTAGAAAATGGAATTGGCCCCGGCCAGGAAGCACAGCGCCTGCATCTCGTCGCTCATTTGTTCCCGGCCCGCCGACAACCGCACGTGCGATTTCGGCATCAGGATGCGCGCCACCGCCACGGTGCGGACGAATTCGAGCGGATCCACGGCGGCACTGCCTTCGAGCGGAGTGCCTTTCACCCGTACCAGCTGATTGATGGGAACGCTTTCCGGATGCGCGTCGAGGGTCGCCAGGGTGTGCAGCAGCTGCGCGCGGTCCTGCTTCGCCTCCCCCATCCCGAGGATGCCGCCGCAGCACACTTTCAATCCGGCGGTGCGCACCGCCTCGAGCGTATCGAGCCGGTCCCGATAGGTGCGCGTCGTGATGATCTTTTCGTAGTAGCCGGCGGAGGTGTCCAAGTTGTGGTTGTAGTAGTCCAGGCCGGCGTCTTTGAGGTCCTGCGCCTGTTGCGGGGTCAGCATGCCGAGGGTCGCGCAGGTCTCGAGCCCCAGCGCGCTCACTTCGCGGACCATCGCGCCGATGCGTTCCAGATCCCGCTGCTTGGGGCTGCGGTAGGCCGCGCCCATGCAAAAGCGCGTCGCTCCTGCGGCTTTCGCCGCTCGCGCGCGCTCGATCACCGTCTCGAGCGCCATCAATTCTTCGCGCTGCACGCCGGTGTCGTAGCGGATGCTTTGCGGGCAGTAGGCGCAGTCCTCCGGACAGGCGCCGGTCTTGATGCTGAGCAGAGTGCTCACCTGGACGCTGTTCGGATCATGGTAGGCGCGATGCACCTGCTGCGCATGGAACAGCAGATCGGCAAACGGCAGTGCGAACAGGGCCTGGACCTCCTCGAGTGTCCAATCGGTGCGGATGTGCATTTCAGCCTCTCTGGAAGGGGTCATTCGCGTGGTTTTTCGCAGCGGCGGCCGTGGATGACGCGCGGCATATTCATGGGCACGCACCCAACTGTCAACCGGAGGACGAAGACATGGTTAACGGATGTCTGCAGCTCGTTCAGGCGTGCCTGCTTCCCCCGAGCTGCATCCTGTGCGGAGATCGCGGCCAGCCGCCGGCTTTGGACATCTGCTCGCCTTGCGCCGCGGACCTGCCCCCCAATCTGGATGCCTGTCCCGTATGCGCGCATCCCTTATCCGACCAGGAGACCGCCTGGCCATGCGAGCGATGCCAGCACCTGCCCCGCGTGTTCGATCGCGCGGTGTCCCCTTATATATATGACTATCCCCTCGATCATCTCATCCAGGGCTTCAAATACGGCGGTGCCCTGCCCTATGGTCGCGTGCTTGGAACATTGCTTGCCCATCACATTCGCGCCCACTCGCAGGGTCCATTACCCGACGCGCTGATTCCGGTGCCGCTGCATTCCGCGCGGCATCGTGAGCGCGGCTTCAACCAAGCCTATGAGCTTGCCCGGCCGCTCTCGCGCCTGCTGGGCATTCCCATCGCGGACGATCTCTGCCACCGGCGACGCGAGACGGCGGATCAAACCGAGCTGACCGCGGCCGAGCGGCAGAAGAACGTGCGCGACGCATTTCGTTTGTTGCACACGCCCGCGCACCGGCATGTGGCGCTGATCGACGATGTACTGACGACCGGCAGCACGACCAACGAGATCGCCCGCGTGCTCCGGCGGGCGGGTGTCGGACGCATCGAAGTCTGGACGGTGGCGCGGGCGCGTTAGCGGCTCAAGACCCGAACACATAGTGCAGGAGGATGCCGAGGAAGACGAACATGCCGAAGTAGTGGGCTGTGTTGAAGGCGCGGAAGCAGGCCGCGGGATCGCGGTTGCGGATCAGCCACTGCTGCCAGATGAAATTCAGCGCGCCCAAGGCGAGGCCCGCCCAATACCATCGGCCGAGCTGCGCGTCGCGGCCAACGAGGAACAGCGCGAGCAGCACCATCAGCTGCATCACGCCGATGATGAAGCGGTCCGCGTCGGCGAACAGGATGGCGGTGGATTTGACGCCGAGCTTCAGATCGTCCTCCCGGTCGACCATGGCGTAGATGGTGTCGTAGACCCCCGTCCAGAGCAGCGCGGCGAAGAACAGGACCCAGGCGATCTTCGGCAGCCCGCCGCTCTGCGCGGCGAAGGCCATGGGTACGGCGACGCCGAAAGCGGCGCCCAGATAAAACTGGGGCAGCGGAAAGAAGCGCTTGAGGAAGGGATAGCTGACGGTCAACGCCGCGCCGGCCAGCGCCAGCAGCTGTGTGAGCGGATTGAGCGTGAGCACCAGCCCGAGAGCCGTCAGGCCCAAGGCGCAGAACAGCAGGATGGCTTCGTGCGGCGTGACACGGCCCGCTGCGATTGGACGATCCTGCGTGCGCCGCACGTGCGGGTCGATGTTGCGGTCGGCGAAGTCGTTAATGACGCAGCCGGCGGAACGCATCAGGAATACGCCGGCGAGGAACACGATGAAGATGCGCGGGTTGGGCCGGCCGGCGCCGGCGAGCCACAGCGCCCACAGCGTCGGCCACATCAGCAGCCAGATGCCGATGGGCCGGTGAACGCGCATCAGCAGCAGATATTGCTGCAAAGTGCGGCCGACCACCGCCAGCGAATGGACCCGGGGACCGGACGCCGCTTTCATCGTTCAGCCCACCTTGCCGTAGATCCCGCCATGGCTTACCCACCGGTCGATCAGCGCCGGGATATTGTCCGCGTAATGTCTCAGCATCAGCTGCGCCGCGCTTTGCACTCGCGGCAGCAGATCGGCGTCGCGCACGAGGTCGGCGACGCGCAGCTGCGCGAGGCCCGTCTGGCGGGTGCCGAGCAATTCTCCGGGGCCGCGCAGCTCCAGATCGCGACGCGCGACCTCGAATCCGTCGTTTGTCTCGCGCAGCACCTGCAGCCGCTCGCGGGCGATCTGCGACAACGGCGCGCGATACAGTAGCACGCAGGTTCCCGCCTTGCGGCCGCGCCCGACGCGCCCGCGTAGTTGATGCAGCTGGGCGAGGCCCATGCGCTCGGCGTTCTCGATCACCATGACGCTGGCATTGGGCACGTCCACGCCCACCTCGATGACCGTGGTGGCGACCAGCAGGTCGATCGTGCCGGCCTGGAAGGCGTGCATCGTCTTCTCTTTCTGGCCGCCGGCGATGCGCCCGTGGATCAAGCCCACGCGCAGGTCGGGAAGCGCGCCCGCCAGCTGCGCCGCCAAGTCCTCCGCCGCCTGGTACGGTAGTTCTTCCGCGTCGTTCGCCGTCGGGTCGATCGCCGGACAAACCCAGTACGCCTGGCTGCCTTCCAGGCATGCCGTGCGAATTCGCGCGACCACGTCGCTGCGGCGCTTTTCGGACAGCACCACCGTCTGGACCGGTGTGCGGCCCGGCGGCAACTCGTCGATGATCGTGAGATCGAGATCGGCGTAGGCGGTCATCGCCAGCGTGCGCGGGATCGGCGTCGCCGTCATGATCAGCTGATGCGGATAGCGCCCGGCGTGCGCGCCTTTCTGGCGCAGCTGCATGCGCTGATGGACGCCGAAGCGATGCTGCTCATCGACGACCGCGAGAGCCAGCTTGCGAAACCGCACGCCCTCCTGGAACAAAGCGTGCGTGCCGATGACGAGCGGAAGCGCTCCGCTGGCAACGCCCTCCACGACTTGCGTGCGTTTGCGGCCCTGCAGCCTGCCCGTGAGGAGGACGGATTGGACGCCGAGCTTGGCAAACCAGCTGTGAAAGTTGCGGGCATGTTGCTCCGCCAGCAGCTCCGTCGGCGCCATGACCGCCACCTGATACCCCGCCTCGACGGCTTGCGCTGCCGCGAGCGCCGCCACGACCGTTTTCCCGCAGCCCACATCGCCTTGCACCAGCCGCAGCATGGGCTGCTCGCCGTGCAGGTCCGCAGTCACTTCCTCAAAGGCCCGCCGCTGCGCACCGGTCAGCTTGAACGGCAAAGCGGTCAACAGGCGCTTCACCAGCTCGCCGTCGCCGGCCAGCGGCACCGCCGGATCGCTGCGAATCTCGCTGCGCAGAAGACGCAAGCTCAGGTGCTGCGCGAGCAGCTCCTCGAAGGCCAGCCGACGCTGCGCCGGATGACGGCCGGCCGCGAGCTGCCCGAGGCTCGCGTCGGGCGGGGGCCGATGGACGTAGTTCAATGCATCGCGCAGCGTGGTCAGGTTCGACTCGCCGTGGACATCGGCCGGAAGCCAATCCCGCGGACCCTGAGCGCCCAGCGATTCGAAGGCCAGGTCGACCAGCCTGCGCAGCCGCCCCTGCTGCACGCCCTCGGTGGCCGGATAGATCGGCGTCAGAGTGTCCGACATCTCCTCGGCTGCCGTGCCTTTGAGGATCCGATATTCCGGATGCACGATCTCCAGCCCGAGGGAACCGCGCCGCACCTCGCCATAGCAGCGAACCTTCACGCCGCGAGCCAGACCTTCCTGCTGGCTGGCGTTGAAGTGGAAGAAGCGCAGCGTCAGGTAGCCGGAGCGGTCCGCCACCCGGCACAGCAGCTGCCGCCGGCCGCGGAAGACCGCTTCGGTCAATTCCACTTCGGCCTCCACCACCGCACGCCCCCCGGGCGTCAGTCCACCGATCGGCACGACGCGCGTGCGGTCCTCGTAGCGCAACGGCAGCAGGAACAGCACGTCCTGCACGGTGAAGATGCCGAGCCGCGCCAGCTTCTCCGCCAAGGATTGCCCCACTCCGCGCAGCGCCGTCACCGGACGCTGCTCCGGAGCGATGGCCGCCGCCGCAGGGTTGGTGGCACTCACGGAGTGCATCGGCCGGCGAATCAGTCCAGCTGCAGGATGCAGTCCACTTCGATGTGCGCGCCTTTGGGCAGTTGCGACACCCCGACGGTCGCGCGCGCCGGATAGGGCTCGTCGATGAATTTGGCCATGACCTCGTTCACCTTCGGGAAGTGCGCGAAATCGGTGAGATAGATGGTGAGCTTCACGGCGTCGGCCAGCGAGCCGCCGGCCGCCTCGGCCACCGCCGAAAGGTTGCTGAACACTTGGCGGGCTTGCGCTTCGATGTCGCCGCTCACCAGCTGCATGGTGCGCGGATCGAGCGGGATCTGGCCGGAGAGATAGATCGTGTTGCCGGCGCGGACGGCCTGGGAATACGGGCCGATGGCCTGAGGGGCGCTGTGGGTGGAAATGATCTTGCGTGACATGAGGAGCTCCTGGGTGAGACGGGTGGATTCTACAAAGGAAATGGGGTTTTCAGGACCGGGGCGCGCCGCCGCGGTCGCAGACCCGCCCGGCCGCAGCCACTTTGTTTGCAGACAAAGGTGTCATCGAGGGTATCGGCTCCGGTCCGGCTACGCGATGGTCCGATAGACCTTCATGACGTCCGCCATCGCCCGTACGGTGCGCACGACGCGCGCGAGCTGCTTGCGATCGTGCACGCGCAGCTCCAGGATCAGCGTCGAGGTGTTGCCGTCGCGTTCCACGAGCGAGACGTGCGAGATGTTGGTGTCGGTCTCGGCGATGCTGGAGGCGACCGCGGCCAGCACGCCGGTCTTGTTGCCGATCTCCAGGCGGATCTCCGCGTCGAACAGGCGGTTGATGTTCTTCTGCCAGCTGACCGGCAGCCACTTGTCCGGCTGCTTGCGGAAGCCCGCGAGATTGCTGCAGTTTTCGCGGTGGATGATCACTCCGCGCCCGCTGCTGAGATAGGCCATGATGGGGTCGTTCGGGATCGGGAAGCAGCAGCGCGCATAGTTGACCACCAGACCCTCGGTGCCGGCGATGATCAGCGGCCCGGCCTGCGCGTTCTGCTCGGGCGTTTCGCTGGCCGGCAGGAGCCGCCGGGCGATCAGCGGCGCCAGCCGCTCGCCCAGGCCGATCCTGTCGAACAGGTCGTCGGTGGTCTTCAGTCCCAGCTCCGCGAGCAGCGGCGCGAAGCGCTCCTCGGGGATCTTCTTGATGCTGAGGGAGAACTCGGTCAGCGCCTTGCCGAGGAGCTTGCGGCCGAGCTCGATCGCTTCGCTGCGCTTGAGGTTCTTCAGGTAGTGGCGGATGGCCGCGCGCGCCTTGGCGCTCACCACGAAGTTCACCCACGCCGGGTTCGGATTCGCGGCCTTGTTGGTGATGATCTCCACGGTCTGGCCGTTGCGCAGCGGCGTGCGCAGCGGCACCAGCCGGCGGTCGACCTTTGCGGCCACGCAATGATTGCCGACGTCGGTGTGCACGGCATAAGCGAAGTCCACCGTGGTGGCGCCGCGCGGCAGCCGCAGGATAGCGCCCTTGGGCGTGAAGACGTAGACCTGGTCGGGGTACAGATCGACCTTGACGCTTTCGAGGAACTCCTCCGGATTGCCGCCGTCCTGGATCTGCACCAGCTGATTGAGCCACTCGCGCGCCCGCTCCTGCTGCGCGCCCGCCAGCTTCTCGCCGGTCTTGTACTTCCAGTGCGCTGCAATGCCCGATTCGGCCACCTTGTGCATGTTCTCGGTGCGGATCTGCACTTCGATCGGAATGCCGTTGGGACCGAACAAAGTCGTGTGCAGCGATTGATAGCCGTTGACGCGCGGGATGGCGATGTAGTCCTTGAACCTTCCCGGCATCGGTTTGTAGAGCGAATGGGCGATGCCGAGGACGCGATAGCAGGTGTCGGGCTTGTCGACCACGATGCGAAAGCCGTACACGTCCGCGATCTCGTTCAGCGGCACGCCTTTCTTGCGCATCTTGCGGTATACGCTGTACAGGTGCTTTTCGCGCCCCTCGACTTTCGCTTCGATCGCCGCCTTTTCCAGCGCCGTGCGCAACGCCTCGGCGATCTTGCCGACGAACTGCTTCTGGTTGCCGCGCGAGCGCTTCAGCTCGCGCTCGATGATGCGGTAGCGCTGCGGATAGAGCGTCTTGAACCCGAGATCCTCCAGGTCGAGCTTGATGCTGTACAGGCCGAGGCGGTCGGCGATCGGCGAATAGATCTCGAGCGTCTCGCGCGCGATCGCCCGCCGTTTGGGCAGCGGCATGGCATCGAGCGTACGCATGTTGTGCATGCGATCGGCGAGCTTGACGAGGATGACGCGGATGTCGCGCACCATGGCGAGGATCATCTTGCGGAAGGATTCCGCCTGCGCCTCCTCGCGGCTCTTGAACTGGATCTGGTCGAGCTTGGTAACGCCATCGACCAGCTCGGCCACCGCCTTGCCGAAGTGCTCGGCAATCTGCTCCTTGACCGTCGGGGTGTCCTCGATGACGTCGTGCAGGATGGCCGCGATGATCGTTTCCACATCGACGCGCAGATCCGCGAGGATGTGGGCCGCGGCGATGGGATGGGAGATATACGGCTCGCCGGAGCGGCGTTTCTGTCCTCGGTGCGCTTCGGCGCTGAATTCGTACGCCTGCTGGACGCGCTCGATCTGATCGGGCGGGAGATAGTTCTCCAGCTTGCTGATCAGACGGTTGATGCCCAGGGCGCGCCGGCCGCCAGGCAGTAAATTCAGCAGAGAGGAGGCGTAATCCATCGCCCTCGATTATTCATGAACGGCGCGGAAAGGACAGATCAGTGGAAGCTACTACCCAGTTGTCGCGAACATTAGAAGCAAACATCGCAGGACCCACCCGGGGCACATGGATGTGCCCCCGCCGCCGCAGGTGGCGTAAGGTGAGCAAAAACCACGCTTTTTGCTCACCGCTGCGAGGGTCGGGCAGGAGCCCGATCCTCGCTATAAATTAACTCCCGAGGCCGAGCTGAGGTGCGCGCAGATCCTGCGGCATCTCCATCTCGGTGGGTGCCGGTTCCTCCTGCGGCTCCTGCTCCTCGAGCATCTCGGGCCGGATGTTGCCGGCTGCGATCTCCCGCAGTGCGACGACGGTGGGCTTGTCGTTCTCCCACTCCACCGTGGCTTCCGCCCCATTGGCCAGCCGGCGGGCACGCTTGGCGGCTACCAGCACCAGCTGAAAGAGGTTATCGATGTTCTGAAGGCAGTCTTCGACGGTGACGCGCGCCATAACAACCTGCTGTCGGGGACTCTCAAGGGGGGCGGGAGTTTACGGCAATCCCAGGGAGTTACGCCAGCAAGGCCGCTACGACCTGTTTGAGCTCCGGACGTCCGGCGCGCAAGGCCTCGCCGTGGCCTGCAACGATAGCTTGCAGCTGGGCGAGCGCGTTCTCGAAACGATCGTTGACGATCACGTAGTCGAACTCGCTCCAGTGGGCCATGTCCGCGACGGCGTCCCGGAGCCGGCGGGCAATGACCTCGGGGCTGTCGGTGCGACGGTTGCGCAGGCGCTCCTCGAGCGCCTGCCGCGAAGGCGGCAGGATGAAAATACTGATCGATTCGGGCATGGCCGCGCGGATTTGCTGCGCGCCCTGCCAGTCGATCTCGAGGATCAGATCCTGGCCGGCGGCGAGCGCCTGCTCGACCTGCGCGCGCGGAGTTCCATATCGATTGTCGAACACCTGCGCCTGCTCGAGGAACGCGCCTGTGCGCACCATGTGCTCGAACTGCTGCGGGCTGATGAAGAAATAATCGCGCTCGTGCACTTCAGTGGGCCGCGGTGGACGCGTGGTGCAGGAGATCGAGAACTTCAGCGCCGGCTCCTGCTGCATGAGCGCGCGCACCAGGCTGGTTTTTCCCGCGCCCGAAGGCGCCGCGATGACGAAGAGCTTGCCTGGCGCTGCCGGCATGGGCGCATCCTATTCGACGTTCTGGATCTGCTCGCGCATCTGGTCGATCGCCACCTTCATGTCGACGGCGGCGCGCGTGGTTTCCAGGTCCTGGGATTTCGAGGACAGTGTATTCGCCTCGCGATTGAGCTCCTGCATGAGGAAATCGAGGCGCCGTCCCGCCGGCTCGGGGCTCGCCAATGTCTGGCGTACTTCCGCGACGTGGCCTTTCAGCCGGTCGAGCTCCTCGTCCACGTCCATTTTCTGCGCGAGGATGAGCAGCTCCTGCTCCAGGCGCGTCTGATCGGGCTCCGCCTGCAGCTGCGCGAGCTTCTCCGTCAAGCGCTGCCGGATACGCATGCGCACTTCGGGCAGGCGGGTGACGACGCCCGCGACCAGTGACAGCAGAGCCTTGCAGCGCTGCTCGATCAGCTCGGCGATCCGCTCTCCCTCCCGCGCGCGCGCTTCGTCGAGCGCTTTCAGCGCCGCGCCGAGCGCTTCGCGGGCCGCGATGACGATCGGCGTTATGTCTTGTTCGGCGTCCTGCACGACACCCGGCCAACGCAGCAGCTCGAGGGCGCTGCACGGCTCCAGGGGCACGTTGGCCTGCTCGGCCATCGCCGCCAGCTCGCTCGCGCGGGTCAGCAGATTTCTGGCCAGGCCGCGGTCGATGGGGATTTCCGGCGCCGTTGTGGTGCTGGACCGGAGAGTGAAGCTGCAGTCCACTTTGCCCCGCCGCAACACCGCCGCGAGTGCCTGGCGAAACTCCGCTTCGGCGCCGCGCAAATCCTCGGGGAGGCGGAAGCCGATCTCCAGATAGCGATGGTTTACGGCACGCAGCTCCCAGGCCAGCGTACCCCAGGGGCCCGAGCGCTCGCTGCGGGCAAAGCCAGTCATGCTGCGGATCATGTTGATTTGGTGCTATAAAGCCGCGCGGCGTGGCTATCAAGTGTAGAGAATTCTGGCTTGCGAGTGGAATACGCAGAACAAAGTCTGGTTGGCCATCGGGAGGACAACCAAGACCGGGTCGCCGTAGCCGTCGGCGAGCAGGCCGCATTGCTGGCGGTGATCGATGGCATGGGTGGACACGCCGAAGGGGCCCGCGCGGCGGAAGTGGCGCTGAAGTCGCTGCTCGACAGCTTCTGGAACATCCCCCATCCCTTGTTCGATCCGCTCGGCTTCCTGCACCTTGCGCTCGGCAAGGCGCATGATCAGGTCGTCACGCTCGGCGTGGGACTGAGCGTCGAGGCGCGGCCGCGCGCCACGTGCGCCGTCTGTCTGGTCCAGCAAGGCAGCGCATTCTGGGCGCACGTCGGCGACAGCCGCGTCTATCACATCCGTGACGGCGCTCTGCTGGAGCGCACGCGCGATCACAGTCACGTCGAGCAGCTGTTGCGCGAAGGCATGATCACCGAGGACGAGATCCACGACCATCCGATGCGCAACTTCGTCGAATGCTGCCTGGGCGGCGATGCCGTCATTCCGGAAATGACCGTCAACACCCGCCGCGCGTTGAAGCCCAATGACACGCTCCTGCTGTGCACCGACGGTGTGTGGGCGAACTTGAAGGACGCCGACATGGCGGGCTTCTACCCGGCCAAGGGCGTCGAGAGCATGGATCTGCGCACCTCGCTCGCCGCGCTGTGCCTGAAGGCGGTGAACGCTTCCGCGCCTTACAGCGACAACACGACCGCCGCGGCGCTGCGCTGGGTGGGGTAGGAGCCGAGCATGCGTCCCAGCGGCCGCGCACCCGAGCAATTGCGCCCGATTCGTCTCACGCGCCGCTATACGCGCCACGCGGAAGGGTCGGTGCTGATGGAAGCCGGTGATACTCGCGTGCTGTGTACGGCGAGCGTGGAGGATATCGTGCCGCATTTCCTGCGCGGCACCGGCAAAGGGTGGATCACGGCCGAGTACGGCATGCTGCCGCGTTCGACGCACACGCGTTCGCCGCGCGAGGCCGCGCGCGGCAAGCAGAATGGCCGCACGCTCGAAATCCAGCGTCTCATCGGGCGCTCGCTGCGCGCCGTCGCGGACCTCAGTGCGCTCGGGGAGCGGACCATCACCGTCGATTGCGACGTGCTGCAGGCCGACGGCGGCACGCGCACGGCGTCCATCACCGGCGGATATGTCGCATTGTCCGACGCCATCAATACGCTGATCGCGCGGCGCGAGCTGAAGGCCAATCCATTGCACGGCCAGGTGGCTGCGGTCTCCGTGGGTATTTTTCGCGGCGTTCCAGTGCTCGACCTCGACTACCTCGAGGACTCCGACGCCGAGACCGACATGAACGTGGTGATGAACAACGGCGGGGCTTTCATCGAAATCCAGGGAACGGCCGAAGGACACGCGTTCCGGCGCAACGAGCTCGACGAGCTCCTCAATCTGGCGTCCAGCGGCATCGCCGAGCTGTTCGCCGCCCAAGCGCAGGCGCTGGCCGAATAGCGGCCCGCGCGGATCCGATGAAGCTCGTGCTCGCCACCGGCAACTCCGGCAAGGTGCGCGAACTGCGCGCGCTGCTCGCCGGCCGCGGCATCGAGGTGGTCCCCCAGTCCGATTTCGGCATCGACTCGCCGGAGGAAACCGGCGTGACCTTCGCGGAGAATGCGATCCTCAAGGCACGCCATGCGGCGAAACTCGCCGGGCTGGCGGCGGTCGCTGACGATTCGGGGCTCGAGGTCGACGCGCTCGGCGGCCGTCCGGGTGTCTACTCGGCGCGTTATGCAGGCTCCGGCGCTGCGGATGAAGACAACAACCGCAAGTTGCTCGCGCAGCTGCGCGATGTCCCGCTCGGGCAACGTACGGCGCGATATCGGTGCGTGGTGGCGCTCGTGCGCGATGCGGCGGATCCAGAACCGCTGATCTGCGAGGGGACCTGGGAGGGGCGCATTGCGCTTGCTGCGGCGGGCGACGGCGGCTTTGGCTACGACCCCCTGTTCGTCGTCAATCGAGGCGGCACCACTGCGGCGCAACTGCCGGCCGAGACCAAGAATCGTCTCAGTCATCGCGGCCAGGCCATGCGGGCGTTGGCGGAGCTGCTCGAGCACCCTCGAGAAGCCCGAACCGATCGCATCCCATGAGCACCTTGGGCGTTCCACCGCTGGCCGTGTACGTGCATCTGCCATGGTGCGTTCGCAAATGCCCCTATTGCGATTTCAATTCGCATCCGGTCAACGGCGCCGTCCCGGAGCGGAGGTACATCGATGCGTTGCTGAAAGATCTGTCGCTGCAGGCGCCATGGGTTGCCGGGCGTCCGGCACGAAGCATCTTCATCGGCGGCGGCACGCCCAGTTTGTTCACGCCGGCCGCGATCGAGCGGTTGTTGACCGCAATCAAAGCCGGGATCGATTGTGCTGCCGACGTCGAGGTCACGCTGGAGGCTAATCCGGGGACCATCGAGCATGGACGGTTCGCCGAATATCGCGCGGCGGGAATCAATCGCGTGTCACTGGGCGGGCAATCCTTCAACGCGGCGCATCTGCAGTCCTTGGGGCGCATCCATTCCACCGACGACATCGCGCGGGCGGCGCACGAGCTGCACACGGCCGGCCTGAGCAATTTCAACATCGATCTGATGTACGGATTGCCGGGCCAGTCCCTGGAACAGGCCTTGAACGATGTTCGGGCCGCGCTCGCATTGGCACCGGCGCACCTGTCGCATTACCAGTTGACGCTGGAGCCCGGGACCGCGTTCTTCCATCGTCCGCCTGCGCTGCCCGCCGATGACAGCTGCTGGGAAATGCAACTGAGCTGTCAGGCGGTGCTCTCAGAGGGCGGTTTTCCCCAATACGAAGTATCGGCGTACGCTCCGCGCGAGCGGCGCTGTCGTCACAACGTCAACTACTGGCGGTTCGGTGACTATCTTGGTCTCGGCGCGGGCGCTCACGGCAAGCTCACCAGCGGGGGCACTGTGCGCCGCACGATTCAACCCAGCCAGCCGCGTCGGTATATGGAAGAGGTGGAAGCAGGTCGTGGCTCGCCGCAAATCCGGAGCGTGCCGGCGCCGGATCTGCCTTTCGAATTCATGCTGAATGCGCTGCGGCTGGTCGATGGCTTCGATCGCTTTCAGTTCGAGGCTTACACGGGAGTGGACATCTCGGAAATTACGGGCATCGTGAAAGACACGATCGCGCGGGGTCTTCTGCGGAATGTAGGTGAGAACGCCTGGGCTCCATCAGCCTTAGGGCTGCAATTCCTGAATGATCTACAGATGGCCTTTCTGCCGGGTGCAGGCCTTCAGAACGTTACGGCTTATACGCATTCGCCGTGTAAGGGAAGTCCTACGGCAAATCCTCGCTGATCAGAGACTTAAGTGTTATGCACAGCGCCTGCGACACTGTGAACGCGGGCACGGTACCTCCCCGTGCCGCCCTCTCGTCGAGCGCCATTATTGATCTAAGTAATTGAATTAAAAGTCCAAAAAAAGCTGATTATTTTTTGAGCAACCTAACGCCGCAGCGCACTTTCAGCCTTGGCGTTTCAGGCCGCGCCGGGTTCTCCACAGAGTTATCCACAGGTTTTGTGGATAAGGAAGAAAAAGACCGCCGAGCCATGGCGTAATAAAAGCTTAATAAAGTAGCGGGTAACCGATGGGGTGTAAGACATTGTTAAATCAGCAAAGTGGCCCCACAACTGGCGCGTCAACTTGTGTCCCCATCCCTGCGCCGCTACACTGCGCGCCCTTTTTGCGGGCCTCAGCCATGAAAGCCTCCATCCATCCTGACTACAAAGACATTACGGTTACCTGCACCTGCGGTAACACGTTCACCACCCGCTCCACGCTGTGCGAGGACCTGCATATCGAGGTGTGCTCCAACTGCCACCCCTTCTACACCGGTAAGCAGAAGATCGTGGACACCGGCGGACGCGTGGACAAATTCCGGAAGAAATACGGGCTGGAAGCGCGGTAAAGTTAAGACACCGCCACGTCGGCGCTGCGGAGCGAAGCGCATGAACGTCCTGAAGAATTTCCTCCCGCCGCTCGCCGTTGCCACGGCGTTGGGCCTGAGCAGCTGCGCCACCAACCCGGTCACCGGCAAAAGCGACGTGGCCATCGTGTCCCAGAAGCGCGAGGTCGAGCAGGGACGCAAGGCGCACGAAGAGGTCATCAAGTTCTACGGAGTCTACGAAGACCAGGCCCTGCAGGACTACGTCAACCAGATCGGCCAGAAGCTGGCACGCGCCAGCCAGCGGCCGGAGCTGGAGTGGCATTTCACCGTCGTCGATGCCGATGACATCAACGCATTCGCACTACCCGGCGGGTACATCTACATCACCCGCGGGATCATGGCCTACCTGAACTCCGAGGCGGAGCTGGCGGCCGTGGTCGGCCACGAAATCGGCCACGTCACCGCCCGTCACTCGGTCCGCCAGCAATCGCAGGGATTGCTGGCCGGCATCCTCGCCACCGGCGCGGCGATTTTCACCGGCAACCGGGCCGTGGCCGACCTCGCCAACGTGGGCAGTCAGGCGGTGCTGCGCGGCTACGGACGTGAGATGGAATTGGAGGCCGATCGGCTCGGCGCGGAATACCTGGTCAAGACCGGCTACAACCCGCAAGCCATCATCGACGTCGTCGGCGTGCTGAAGAACCAGGAGGTCTTCGAGATGGATCTGGCGCGCGCCGAGGGCCGCGAGCCGCGCATCTATCACGGTGTCTTTTCTACCCATCCCTCCGCCGATGCGCGTCTGCAGCAGGCCGTGCAGGTTGCCGGCAAACCCAGCGGCAACAGTAACGGCCGCATCGGCAAAGAGGACTACTTCAAACATATCGAAGGCCTCTCGTTCGGCGGCAGCAAGGCGCAGGGCATCGTTCGCGACAACCGGTTCTATCATGCCGGCCTTGGCATCACGGTGGCGTTTCCGAAAGATTGGGTGGTGTTGAACCAGCGCAACCGCCTGCTGACCCACACCCGCAGCCAGGACTCCATCCTTCAGATGACCGCCGAGGGCCGTCCAGAAAACATCTCGCCGCGCGAGTACTTGGTGAAGGAACTGGGTCGCGTCAAGCTTACCGCCGGCGAGGATGTCACGATCGACGGCAATCCCGGCTATGCGGTGGTCGCCGCGACGGGCTCGCCGCTCGATCAAGGGCGCGGGCCGGTCCGCTACGTGGCCGTGTTTCGCGACAAGATGGTGTACATTTTTGCCGCCGCGAGCCGCTCGAGCCAGGAAGGCATACCCGAGGCCGATCGCATCTTCATGTCCACGGCGCAAACTTTGCGCGGCCTGAAGCCGTCCGAGTTCCCGCTCACCGAACCCAACCGTGTGCACATCGAGCAGGCCGATGCTTCCACGCGCATGGGCGTCCTCGCCCGCAGCTCGCCGATCCCGAAATATCCCGAGCAGATCTTGCGCCTCATCAACGACCTCTATCCAAACAAAGAGCCCGTTCCGGGACAGATGGTCAAGGTCGTTCAGTAGTCACTCGGCGCACGGCTGCGCAGGCGCCAAAAAAGCCGGCTGGTTAGATCGCCAACGGCTTGATTTGGGCGCGTGAAGCGCCGAGACTCTCGGTTCCCCCTCTGACGGATTCCGCGCCCATGAGCAGCACCGAGTATCAACTGGTCGACAAGAAGACCGGCAAAAGCACCGACATCAAGACGCGCGCGGGCACGATGGGACCGGCGGTGCTGGACATCTCGCAGGTACCGAAGGATCACGGCGTGTTCACCTTCGATCCGGGCTTCATGGCGACCGCCAGCTGCGAAAGCCGCATCACCTTCATCGATGGGGACCAGGGTGTGCTGCTGTACAGGGGCTATCCGGTCGAGCAGCTGGCCGAGAAGAGCAGCTTTCTCGAAGTCGCCTACCTGCTGCTGCATGGGGAGCTGCCGGATCGCAAGCAGCAGCAAGCCTTCATCAATTCCATCTGCTATCACACGATGATCAACGAAGCGCTGCTGCGCTTCTTCAATGGTTTCCACTACAACGCCCATCCGATGGCGATGGTCTCGGCGGTAGTGGCGTCGATGTCGGCCTTCTATCACGACTCGATGGACATCCATAACCCGCGTCACCGCGAGATCTTCGCCCATCGCATCATCGCCAAGATTCCGACGATCGCCGCAACGGCCTACAAGCACTCGGTCGGGCAGCCCGTCATCTATCCGCGCAACGACCTCGATTACTGCTCGAACATGCTGCACATGTTCTTTGCCGTGCCCTGCGAAGCCTACCGGATCGATCCGATCGCCGCCAAAGCGCTCGATCTGCTGTTCATCCTGCATGCCGATCACGAGCAGAACGCGAGCACCTCCACGGTGCGCCTCGCCGGCAGCACGGGTGCCAATCCGTACGCGGCCATCTCCGCTGGTATCTCCGCTCTGTGGGGGCCGGCGCACGGGGGTGCCAACGAGGCGGTGCTGGCGATGCTCGAGCAGATCGGCAGCGCCGCCAACATTCCGAAATACGTGGCGATGGCCAAGGACAAGGACAGCAATTTCCGCCTCATGGGCTTCGGTCACCGTGTCTACAAGAACTTCGATCCGCGCGCCAAGATCATCCGCAAAATGTGCCATGACGTGCTGGCGAAGATGGGGCGCGCGGACAACCCGCTGTTCGAGCTTGCGCTGCGCCTGGAGGAGATCGCGCTCAAGGACGATTACTTCATCAGCCGCAAGCTGTATCCGAACGTCGACTTCTACTCCGGAATCATTTACAGCGCTCTCGGCATACCGCGGTCCATGTTCACGGTGATGTTCGCGATCGCGCGCACCGTCGGCTGGGTGGCCCACTGGCAGGAGATGATTTCCGATCCGGCGATGCGCATCGGACGGCCGCGGCAGCTCTATACCGGCCCGGTGCGCCGGGACTACGTGGACGTCGAGAAACGCTAGACGTTCATCGGCAGGCGATCAGTCCTCATACGGGCAAGCGTGCCGCCACTTCGTCGGTGGATCATGCTGGATTGTGAGGGTCACCGCTTTCGATGAGCGCCGTGAGCTCTTCTAGCCCTGCACGACGCATCGGCCGCCCATCCACCGGGCTGTACGGGGCCTGGCGGATACCATCCAGGGGGAAGACCACGGCGTCGATCAGCTGCTCGCCGGCGGCGAACCGGACGGCCGGGTAGTTCAATGTCCGTTCGGTGTCCATTTTGACGCGTCGCTCGGCGATCTCGTGCGGAATGCCGTGATCGATCAGCTTGAGCGCTACCGCTTCCGCATGATCGGTGAACAGGTGCAGGCCGACCTCGGCATGGGCGGTGGCGGTGCCGGTCAGCACCGGACCGACCAGGCGCGGTTCGAATTCCTGAAGCAATCGCATCGCGTGCAGCGCCGCGCGTCTTTGCTCGGCAAGTGTTTGCGGATGACTGTCTGCTGCGAACAGGCGTTGATACTCGGTCAGAGCCGCTTCGATCTCGACGTTCTTCGGCAAGGCAGCGGCCTCCACCACTCCCAGCCGCTCCGCAGCCTTGCGCTTGGCCAGGCGGTAGTCGTCGATGCCGTGCTCACTCATGATGCGCGCGGCTTCCACCGCAACGGCGCGGCGGACTTCTTCAGTGCGGTTGGATAGCTTTTTGCTCATGCGATACAGCCCCGGACACTGAAGTCACCCGTCAGAATATCGTGTCGTCCTTCTTTTTCTCGCGGTCCGTGTCGCGCTCGAAGGGATCGGCCGCTTCCGGCAGATGATTTTCCATGAATGTTTCGAAAATGCCATTCGGATCGTCGGCACTGGCGAGTTTGCCCGTCTCCGGCGAGATTTTCACCGTGACGAGGCCGGGCGGGGTCGGCAGACGCGCTTCCGGCATGCCGCGCAGCGCTTCGCGCATGAAGTAGATCCAGATCGGCAGTGCGGTGCGCCCGCCTTCTTCGCCCGGGCCCAGCGTCGTCGCCTGGTCGAATCCCACCCAGGCCGCGGCGACCAGATTGGCATTGAAGCCGCAAAACCAGGCGTCGTACTGGTCGTTCGTCGTGCCCGTCTTGCCCGCGAGGTCGCTGCGGTTGAGCACTTTGGCGCGTTGCGCGGTGCCGCGCCGGATCACGTCACGCATCATGTCCGTCAGCAGCCAGGCATTTTGTGCGCTGATGCCACGTGGCGCGATGCGCTGCGGCGGCAGCGTGCTCTTATCCGTGCGCAATGCATCGGCGGCGGCGAGGAACGCGCCGTCGTCTGCGCGCGGAAGCGATCCCAGCGGGGCCGTCCGCTCGATCGCCGCTGCGTCTTCGCAATCGGAACAAACGATCGGCGGCTGCGCGGTATATACGGCTCGGCCCGTCGCGTCCTCGATGCGCTCGATGACATAGAACTGCACCCGAAACCCGCCGTTGGCAAAGGTCGCAAACGCGGTGGCCAGCTCGGCCGGCGTGATTTGCAGGCTGCCGAGCGCCAGGGTCAGGTCCCGCGGCAGGATGTCGGCGGACAGTCCGAAGTGACTCGTCAGGTAATCGACCGTGTAAGGAATGCCCATGGCGCGCATGATCCGCACCGACACCAGGTTGCGGGACTTGTACAACGCTTCCCGCAGGCGGGTAGGCCCGTAGAACTGGCCCGAGTAGTTCTCTGGCCGCCAGTTGTCCTCGTTGGCGACGTCATCGAATACCACCGGTGCATCGAGCACCATCGTTGCCGGCGTGAAGCCATTCTCCAGCGCGGCGGAATAGATGAAGGGCTTGAATGCGGAGCCCGGCTGGCGTCGGGCCTGCACGGCGCGGTTGTATTTGCTCACGAAGTAGTCGAAGCCGCCGTCGAGCGCCACGATAGCGCCGTCACGGGGATCGAGCGCAACGAATGCGCTTTGTCCGAGCGGCAGCTGCGCCAGCTGTACGGTGGTGCCTGTACGCACGATATATACGACGTCGCCTGGTTGCACGATGTCCGCTGCGGTCTTCGGCTCCGGGCCCAAACCGCGATCGAGCGCTCGCCGCGCCCAGGACATTCCCGCCCATTCCATCGGCAGTTGCCGGCCATCGGCAAGCGCTACCCGCGCTGACCGATCCTCTATTCGTACAACCAGCGCCGGCTCCAGAACATTGATGGATGGGTACTGCCCCAGCAGGTTGGCCAGCTCCTGCGGCAGAGGATTGCCCGCCGAAACAAACGACTCTATCTGCACCTGCGCCAGGGGTCCGCGGTAGCCCCGTCGGCGGTCGTATTCCATCAGGCCAAGTCGCAGCGCTGAATTGGCCGTCTGCTGCAGCCGGCTGTCGACCGTCGTGATGACTTTGTAGCCCGCCGTGTAGATGTCTTCGCCGTATCGTGCCAAGGCCTCGGCGCGCGCCATCTCGGCAACATACGGCGCCTCGACCTCCGTCGCCGGTCCATGCAGGCGCACGGCAACCGGCGCCTCCAGCGCCGCTTGATACTCATCATCGCTGATTTGGCCGGTCTCTTTCATCCGCCGCAGCACATACGCACGACGAAGTTTGGCCCGTTGCGGGTTGGTGATGGGATTGTCCCGCGATGGCGCCTGGGGCAATCCGGCGATCGTCGCGGTCTCCGCGAGCGTGAGCTCCTCGAGGGACTTGCCGAAATACACCTCCGCGGCCGCTGCTACGCCGTAAGCCCGTTGACCCAGGAAAATCTTGTTCAGATACAGGGTGAGAATTTCCTGCTTCCTGAAGCTGCGTTCGATGCGAAACGCCAGGAAAATCTCACTCAGCTTGCGTCGGTAACTGAATTCAGGCGTGAAGAAGATGTTCCGCGCGAGCTGCATCGTAATGGTGCCGCCGCCGCCCGCCTGGCTCTGTTGGCCATAGATGAGGTAGTTCGACGTCGCGCGGACCATGCTGGCGTAGTCGACGCCGCTGTGCTCGAAAAAACGGTCGTCCTCGGTCGCGAGGACCGCCCGGACCAGCTGTTGCGGCACGTCTTCGTAGGACACCGGCTTGCGTCGATACTCGCCGATCTGGGCGATCAGTCGTCCATCCCGACTGAATACCCGCAAAGGCACCTGCAATCGCACGTCGCGCAGCGTCGTGACATCCGGCAGACTCGGCGCCAAGTAAACATAAGCGCATAATGCAGAGTAGCCGACAGCGGCGACCAGCATTAGCAGGAGGGTGCTCGTCCAGACCGCGAGGCGCAGGTAGCGATACTTCACCAGGAGTGCTCCAGAGGAGGCTCTGCATTATTCATATTTCGGGATGATAAGGCGTGTCAGGGCGGCTCGACGGAGCGGAAAGTTTTGTGGCGGGGCTACTCGAATGACCCTCAATAACGCCTGCTAAGTTCTTGCTTCAATGGGAGACCTTATGCATAGTAGCCGCGAAATCATTAGCCATAACATCAACCATACCGGTTACAGCTTCACCGTCCGCGGTCGCTAAAAGAGCTTGGATGAGTGTGGTGCAGAAATCATTGGGATCGGCGGTTCGGGTGCCAGCCGTTCGGACGCCTTGTGGCCCGAGTGGTTGTGTGAGGGTAGTCACGCTCGATTTAACAGGCCACTGCTATAACTGCGCCCGCTTTTTTGACTACGATTTGCGCCCTAGTACTTAACGTACTGAATTAAAAGGGAAAACGCTGTGTTGTTCGGTCCTAAGTATCGCCCTCTGCTGGGCCTTGACATAACCACCTCCTCGATCAAGTTGATCGAGCTCTCGATGGGCGGCGGTCAATATAGGGTCGAGGCCTATGCTGCCGAGCCGACACCGCATAACGCCATCAACGAGAAGGCGATTGTCGATGCGGAGGCCGTGGGCGATGCCATCCGACGTGCCGTAAAACGCTCGGGGGCGCGCAGCTCTGAAGCGGCGGTCGCCATAAGCGGTGATGCGGCGATCACCAAGACGATCCAGATGCCCAAAACTCTGAGCGAGAACGAGCTCGAGGGGCAGGTGGAGCTGCAAGCCGACCAGTACATCCCCTTCCCGATGGAAGAGGTGAGCTACGATTTCCAGGTCATCGGGCCGTCCGAGAAGGACCCCGACATGCTGGATGTCCTCTTGGTTGCCACGCGCACAGAGAACGTCGAGCAGCGCCAAGCGGCGGTCCAGGCCGCGGGTTTGACTGCAAAGCTGGTCGACGTCGAGGCTTTCGCGCTCGAAAACGCCTGCAAGCTTCTGACGCACCAGATGCCGGACGGTGGCATCGACCGCACGATCGCGGTGATCGATTTCGGTGCCAGCAGCACCACCTTCAGCGTGCTGAAGAATCTCAAAGTGATCTACACGCGTGATTTTGCCTTCGGCGGACAGCAGCTCACCGAGGAAATCATGCGTACTTACGGCTTGAGCATGGAAGAAGCGGGCCGGGCGAAGAAGGAGGGCGGGTTGCCGAGCAATTATCAGCCCGAAGTCCTCGATCCGTTCATCGACGACATGACCCAACAGGTGAGCCGGTCATTGCAGTTCTATCTCGCCTCCGGCAGCGGGCGCGAGCAGCCCGAGCGGATTCTGGTTTGCGGCGGTTGCGCCAACATCAGCGGTGTCGATGACGTCATTGCCAGCCGGGTCGGTATTCCCGCCGAGCGTGGTGATCCCCTCGGACAGATGAAATTGTCCTCCCGTGCCAAGGCGCAGGCGGTGAAGAAAGATGCTACCGCGCTGCTTACGGCCTGCGGGCTCGCATTGCGGAGTTTCGACTGATGCCACGCATAAATCTGCTTCCCTGGCGGGCCGCCGAACGTAAACGGCGTCAACAGCAATTCGCGGTCGCCGCGGTAGTCGCCGTGGGCGCGGCTTTCGCCGTTACCGGACTTTTGTGGCTGATGGTGGACGGCTGGATCGACGGTCAGAACGAAAAAAATCAGTTGCTCAAGACCGAGATTTCGGCCCTCGACAAGCAAATTACCGAAATCCAGGGTCTGGAAGATCAGAAGCGGCGCCTGCTGGCGCGCATGGACATCATCAAAACGCTGCAGCGTTCAAGGCCCGAGGTCGTACACCTGTTCGATCAATTGGTGCGCACGCTCCCGGACGGCGTGTACCTGACATCCATCAAACAGAGCAATCGCCGCCTCGAGCTCAAGGGGATTGCACAGTCGAGCACGCGCGTATCCGCCTTCATGCGCCAGATCGACGCCTCTCAATGGCTGTCGAACCCGGAACTGCAGGTCGTCGAAACCAAGGGTGCGGTGCAAGGCAGCGAGTTCACGTTGTATGCCGATCAGGTCGGGGTGCAGCTGCCTGGCGAGGACGGTGGTAAGGAGGGCGCGAAATGACCTTCATGGAGCAATTGCGCAACCTCGACCGCAGCGACATCGGTCGCTGGCCGCCGTTATTCCGCGGGTTGCTCATCGGCATCATCTTCGCGGTGGTCTGCTTGCTACTCAGCTACTACTTCGTTTGGACCAACCAGCGCCCGGAGCTGTTGCGTGCGGAGCAGGAGGAGCAGGACCTGCGCAATACCTTCGAGCAGAAGCAGCGCAAGGCCGCGAACTTCGAGGCCTACAAACAACAGCTGGCAGAAATGGAGCGCACGTTTGGTGCGATGCTGCGCCAGTTGCCGGGTAAAACCGAAGTGCCGAGCCTGCTGGTGGACATTTCACAGACCGGTCTGGCCGCCGGGTTGCAGGAGAAGCTCTTTCAGCCGCTCGGCGAGGTGCGCCGCGATTTCTACGCCGAGTTGCCGATTAAGATCCGCTTGACCGGCAACTACCATCAGCTCGGCAATTTCGTCAGCGGAATAGCCGCCTTGCCGCGCATCGTCACGCTGCATGACATCGAGATCCACCCCTCGAGCAGAGATTCCGGTGATCAGCTGGTCCTGGATCTTACCGCCAAGACCTACCGGTATCTCGACGAAGACGACAATCAGGCCGGCAAACCGGCCGCGCCGGGCCACAAATGAGTTTGGCGTGAACACGGAATCCACTCATGAATATGTTTGACGCAAGCAAGATCCGCGCCCCCCTGTTGGCGGTCGTGCTGGCCATGGGCGCGCTGGCGGGCTGCTCCAACGGCCAGGATGAGCTCACGACCTGGATCGCCGAAGTCAAGGCGCGGCCAGGCGGACGCATCGAGCCGCTTCCGGAGATCAAGCCGTACGAGACCTTTACATACAATGACCAGCAGATGCGCTCGCCGTTTGTGCAGAGCGCCCCCGCGGCTGCGGCTGGTTCCGTGCGTCCCGATTCCAAGCGCAACCGCGAGTTCCTCGAGCAGTATTCGCTTGATACTTTGACCATGGTCGGCACGTTGAAGCGCAGCGGGCGCTACTACGGTTTGGTGCAAACCAAAGATGGTTTGGTGCACAGCGTACTGCCCGGCCAGTACCTGGGTCAGAACGACGGCCGGATCTCAACCATCAGTGAGTCGAAAATATCGTTGATTGAAATCGTTCCGGATGGGATGGGCGGCTACATGGAACGGCCCGCGGCCCTTGCTCTGAAGAACTGATTTCGCCAGGGAGTAACCCAACATGTTCCGCAATATCCGCTTCAACTTCACGTCCGACACCCGCCGCCATCGCCGCGCCGCCTGGTTCGCGGGGCTGCTCGCGCTGGGATTGGCCGCCATGCCGGCAGGTGTCGCCTTCGCAGCGGAAGGTGCAACTCAGTTGCAGTCCGTGGACGTGCAGCCGCTCTCTGGACAGCAGATGCAGGTGCGACTGAAGCTCAGTGGGCCCGCTCCCGAGCCCATGAGCTTCACCATCGATCGACCTGCGCGCATTGCGCTCGATCTGCCGAACACAGCGTTGGCGTTGCAGTCCCGCCGCATCGACGTGAAGTCGGGGGGCTTGGATACGATTTTGGCGGCGGAAGCCAGCGGCCGTACGCGGCTCGTGCTGAACCTCGACGCACCCATGCCCTACACCACGCGCGTGGAAGGCGATTCCATCATCGTGACGCTGGGTGACAAGAGCGGCAGCGGCGCGCAGTCCGCTGCGAATACCCCCCCCGCGTCCACTACGCGCGCTCCTGTTACCGCTCCCGGTTCCGCCAGCGTTCGTAATATCGATTTCCGGCGTGGCGCGGATGGTGCGGGTCGCGTGGTGATCGAGCTGAGCGACCCGCGGATTCCGGTCAACCTCACCCAACAAGGCACGCAGATTCTGGTCGATGTTGCCGCGCAGCTGCCTCAGGAATTGATGCGGCGGTATGACGTCATGGACTTCGCCACCCCGGTGCAGACCGTCGATGCATTGAAGGTTGCCAATGGCGCCCGGCTGGTGATTTCGTCCGGTGGAGATTTCGAGCAGCTGGCCTATCAGTCCGACAACGTCTACGCCGTAGAGGTCAAGCCCGTCTCCAAGAAGGAATTGGCGCAAAAGAAGACCGAATACACCGGGGAGAGATTGACCCTCAATTTCCAGGACATCGAAACGCGCGCTGTATTGCAGCTGCTGGCCGATACCAGCGGACAGAACATCGTAGTGAGTGACTCCGTACAGGGTAACGTGACGCTGAGGTTGCAGAATGTTCCCTGGGATCAGGCGCTGGACATCGTGTTGCGCACCAAGGGATTGGACAAGCGTCAACATGACAACGTCATCATCGTTGGACCGACGGAAGAGTTGGCGGCCAACGAAAAGGCGGCCCTGGCGGCGCAAAAAGACGTGCAGGCGCTGTCGCCGCTGCGCACGGAGCTGATCCAGGTCAACTACGCCAAAGCCGCCGACTTTGCCAAGCTGATCAAAAGCTCCGGCGAAAAATCACTGCTCTCGACGCGGGGCAGCGTAGTCATCGACGAGCGCACCAATACGTTGCTGGTGCAGGACACGGCTGATCGGCTGCAAGACATTCGCCAGCTGGTAACTCGCCTGGATATCGCGGTCAAACAAGTTCAGATCGAGGCGCGCATCGTAATCGTGAACGACGATTTCTCGCGCAACCTGGGCGTGCGCTGGGGTACGACCGTGGCGCAAACTTTAGGCCCGAGCGGCACGAGCGTCATCAGCGCTGGCGGTATCAACAACGGAACGGATGACGAGACGGGACCGCCCGTCGTGGTCGGCAACCGCTCGCCCGAACCCATCATCGGTAGCGTCATCACCCCTCCCGTGAACGACCGCTACATGGTTAATCTGCCGGTGGCCGATCCGGCAGGGAAAATTGCGCTGACTCTGCTCGATTCGGAATACATCGTGGATCTGGAGCTTTCCGCCGCTCAGGCCGAAGGGCGTGGCGAGGTCGTATCCGCGCCGCGGATCGTCACCGCCAACCAGCGCGAGGCGCTGATCGAGCAGGGCGTGGAAATCCCGTATCAGGAAGCCGCTTCCAGCGGCGCGACCACCATTCAGTTCAAGAAGGCGGTCCTGAGCCTCAAAGTAACGCCGCAGATTACCCCGGACAATCGCATCATCATGGATCTGGTCGTCAACAAGGATAGCGTAGGCACCGTAGTCGTGACTTCCGCCGGCGCCGACGTACCGTCGATCGACACCCGCGAGATCAGCACGCAGGTGCTGGTCAATGACGGACAAACGGTCGTCCTGGGCGGCATCATGGAAACGGAGCAGCGGCATACTGAGACGAAAGTACCGGTGCTCGGCGATATCCCAGGCGTGGGCCGCTTGTTCAAGAACATATCCAAGATCAACAACAAGGATGAGCTGCTGATCTTTATTACGCCGCGGATCCTGCGTGAGGGGTCCAGCCTGTATTGATGATCGGTAAGGCCGGACGTTGACGGCCAGCTCTAAAAATCGTCTATTCGCAGCGGCCGCCTCGATGGCGGCCGTGCTTTTTTATGCTGGCGACACAGAGCATCTTCCTGATCGGCCCGATGGGTTCCGGCAAGACCGCCGTCGGACGTACGCTTGCGCGTAAGCTCGGCTGGGACTTTCACGACAGCGATGCCGAAATCGAAGCACGGACCGGCGTCGATATCCGCTATATCTTTGAAAAGGAAGGCGAAAACGGTTTCCGGCAGCGGGAGCGCGAAATCATCGCGGATTTGGCGCGGCTGGATTCAATCGTCCTGGCAACTGGCGGAGGCGCAGTGCTGGATCCCGAGAACCGTCGCGTACTGCGCGAGCATGGCCGAGTCGTGTACCTGGAAACCTCGGTGCAGCAGCAAGTTGAACGCACGCGTTCCAGCCATACCCGCCCACTGCTGCTCGATGCCGACCCGCAAATTCGCCTTCAGCAGCTCATGGACGTTCGGGAGCCGCTCTACAAAGCCACTGCCGACATCATCGTTCAGACCGATGGCCGGCGGGTGATGGCGGTAGCGGAGGAGATCCTGCGCATTCTGCACTCCCAGACATCGTTGGGTTAAATTGCACCCTGTGCAACACCTGACCATCGATCTTGGGCCGCGCAGCTATCCGATAGTTATCGGCGCAGGCCTGTTGGCGCAAAGCACCCTCTTCGAGCAGCATCTGCGTGCCCGATCGGCACTAATCGTGACCAACGAGACCGTTGCGCGCCTGCACCTGGAACGCCTGCGGCAGGGCCTGAACGGCTTCAACACCGCAACACTCAGCTTGCCCGATGGCGAGCAGTTCAAAACCCTAGCAACACTGCAAACGGTGCTCGACGCGCTGGTCCAGGCACGCATGAACAGGGACGGAGCGGTGATCGCGCTGGGTGGAGGCGTTGTGGGAGATATCGCTGGCTTTGCCGCGGCCTGCTATCAGCGCGGAATCGCGTACGCACAGGTTCCCACTACTTTGCTGGCGCAGGTCGACTCCTCGGTCGGCGGTAAGACCGGCGTCAACCATCCCGGCGGCAAAAACCTCATTGGCGCGTTCCATCAGCCGTGTTGCGTCATCAGCGATATCGCGACGCTCGATACCTTGCCGGATCGTGAGTTGCGTGCAGGTCTGGCGGAGGTCATCAAATACGGCCTGATCTGCGACGCGGCGTTCCTGCAGTGGCTGGAAGAGTCCATCGAAGCCCTCCTGGCCCGCGACCCGACAGCTTTGACGACGGCGATTCGCCGTTCTTGCGAGATCAAAGCGCAGATCGTGGCGGTCGACGAGCACGAGCACGGCCGCCGCGCGTTGCTGAATCTAGGCCATACGTTCGGTCACGCCATCGAGACCGCCACCGGCTTCACCGACTGGCTGCATGGCGAAGCGGTTGCGGTCGGAATGCTGATGGCCGCCGACCTTTCCGCGCGATTGGGTCGCCTGGAGGTTTCGCAAGTCGAGCGGGTGCGTAGCTTGATCGCGCGTGCTGGCCTGCCTGTCAGTGCGCCACGCATCGGCGCACATCGGGCGGCACAACTGATGGCGCTGGACAAGAAAGTACTGGCCGGCCGCATCCGGTTGGTGCTGCTGGCGGACCTCGGCGCGGCGTTCGTCACGGCCGACTACGACGCCGCGGCTTTGCAGCGAACGCTGGCGGAGCATTTCGGTGGCTGACACTACGGGACAGGCGCTGGAAGAGCACGGTCTGGCGCCTTACGCCGCCCGTTCGGCGCTGAGCAGAGGCCGCGCGTTTCCCGAGGCACCGCCCAACTATCGCAGCGAATTTCAGCGCGACCGCGATCGGATCGTGCATTCGACTGCATTCCGTCGGTTGGCCTACAAGACGCAGGTCTTCGTCAACCACGAAGGCGACTTGTACCGCACGCGGGTGACGCATTCGCTCGAGGTCGCGCAGATCGCCAGATCCATTGCCCGCGCCCTGCAGCTCAACGAGGTGCTCACTGAAGCGATCTGCCTGGCCCACGATCTCGGCCACACGCCTTTCGGCCATGCCGGCCAGGACGCGCTCAACGAATGCATGCGCGGGTTCGGCGGCTTCGAGCACAATCTGCAGTCGCTGCGCATCGTCGATGAGCTGGAGGAGCGGTATGCCGAATTCTCCGGCCTGAACCTGACGTTCGAGTGCCGCGAAGGCATCCTCAAGCATTGCTCTCTCAACAACGCGCGCCAGCTCGGTGAATTGGGCGAACGGTTCATCCGTCGCGAGCAGCCGGGCCTGGAGGCGCAGCTGGCCAACCTCGCCGATGAGATCGCCTACAACAATCATGACGTCGACGATGGTTTGCGCGCCGGACTCATCACGATCGAGCAGCTGCGCACGGTGCCTCTGTTCGAGCGCGAGCATGCGCGTGTCCACGAGCGATATCCCGCGCTGGCCGACCGCCGGTTGATCCACGAGATCACGCGGCGCATGATCAATTACGTCGTCACCGATCTGATCGAGCATTCAAGCCAATTGCTGCGCACCGCAATGCCGCCCGATATCGATGCGGTGCGCAAGGAGCGCGGACCTCTGCTCGGATTCAGTGCGGCAGTGCGTGCACAGCATGTGGAGCTCAAGCAGTTCCTGCGCGAACACGTCTACCGGCACTACAAAGTATTGCGTATGACCTCGAAGGCGCGGCGCGTGATACAGCAGCTCTTCGGCGCTTTCATGCAGGAGCCGGCGCTGATGCCCGAAGAGCACCAGCACAACGCCCTGCGACTGACCGCCGCACAAGGCGAGGACGGCAAGGCGCGGGCGGTCGCTGACTATATCGCCGGCATGACCGACCGCTATGCCATCCTCGAGCACCGTCGTTTATTCGACCCCGCGGAGAGAACGTGAAATCCCTCAAGAACATTCCGTCACGCGAACGCCTGATCTTCGCCATGGATGTGCCCGACGCCAACCAGGCGCGCCGCCTGGCCGATCGCCTCGGCGATTCGGTGCAGTTCTACAAGCTCGGCCTGGAGCTGTTCATGGCCGGGGAATACTTCGAGCTGCTCGACTGGATGGCGGGCAAGGGCAAGAAGATCTTCGTAGATCTGAAGTTCTACGACGTCCCGGCGACCGTGGCGGCAGCCGTCAGACGCTTGCGCAACCGCGGTGTAACTTTCACGACCGTGCATGGCAACCGGTCGATCATGGAAGCCGCCGCACAGGTCAAAGGGGACGTGCAGATCCTCGCCGTCACCGTGCTCACGAGCCTGAGCGATGCCGATTTGCAGGAGATGGGCTATAGCGGGCGGGTAGATGACTTGGTGGTGGCGCGGGCGCGCACGGCGCTGGAAGTTGGCTGCGACGGAGTGATCTCCTCCGGACTGGAGGCGCAGCAGCTCAGGCAGAATCTCGATCCCCGCCTCGTCGTCGTTACGCCCGGTATCCGGCCAGCGCAGAACCGTCCCGCAGACGACCAGAAAAGAGTCGTCAGTGTCGAGGAGGCGTTCAGCTGGGGCGCGGACTACATCGTCGTCGGCCGCCCGATCCGCAATGCAGCAGACCCCAGAGCCGCCGCCGAAGGAATCCAAGCCACGATTGCAACAGTATTTGCAAAGTAGCTTTTAACGACCCCGGGAAAGTCCCCCCGCCTGACATAAGTCATTGCGGCTGGCCCATTCCCCCCCGCTAAGCCCCCATAACCGCATATTATTTAGGGCCGCCCGGCAGAGCGACTTATAGTCCGCCCCTATGTACCGCTACGACGCCATCGACCAGGCGGTCGTGGACCAGCGCGTAGCGCAATTCCGCGATCAAACCCGGCGCTTTCTCGCCGGTGAACTTTCCGAGGACGAGTTCCGCGCGCTTCGACTGCGCAACGGCCTCTATATCCAGCGCCATGCGCCAATGCTGCGCATCTCGATTCCTTACGGGCTTCTCTCCTCGCGCCAGGTGCGCACGCTCGCCCACGTTGCGCGCCGCTACGATCGCAACTACGGACACTTCACGACGCGGCAAAACATGCAGTTCAACTGGCCCAAGCTGGAAGATGTGCCGGACATCCTCGCCGAGCTGGCGAAGGTGCAGATGCATGCGATTCAGACGAGCGGCAACTGCATCCGCAACATAACCGCCGACCATCTGGCCGGCGTCGCACCGGACGAGATCGACGATCCGCGGCCGTATTGCGAAATCGTTCGCCAGTGGTCGACGCTGCACCCGGAATTCTCTTACCTGCCGCGCAAATTCAAGATCGCAATCACGGGCGCGCCGCACGATCGCGCGGCCTCCGAGGTTCACGACGTCGGCCTGCATCTGAAGCGCGACGCGCAGGGCCGGGTCGGTTTCGAAGTCCTGGTCGGCGGCGGCCTCGGCCGCCAGCCCATCATTGGACACGTGATCCGCGATTTCGTACCGCAGGAAGACCTGCTGTCGTATCTCGAAGCGGTGCTGCGCATTTATAACGAGGAAGGCCGGCGCGACAACATCCACAAGGCACGCATCAAAGTTCTGGTGAAAGCCCTGGGTGTGGACGAATTCCGCCGGCGCGTGGAAGCGGAGTGGCTCAAAGTCCGCGACAACAGCGCGCTGAAACTCGATCCGGCGCAGATCGACCGGATGCGAGCTTTCTTCGCGCCGCCGCCTTACGAGCAGCGGCCCGATTTCGATCCCACCGTGGGACAGGATACGCAGTTCAAAGCCTGGTATCGCTACAACACCGGATCTCACAAGGTTCCCGGCTACCGCGTTGCTTTCGTCTCACTGAAGGCTCACGGCGAAGCGCCCGGCGACATCACCGACACGCAGATGGACGCCGTGGCCGACCTGGCAGATCGCTACAGCTTCGGGCAGGTGCGCGCCACGCACAACCAGAACCTGCTGTTCGCCGATGTGCGCCAGAGCGATCTGAGCGAGCTTTGGCAGGCCTTGAAGGCGCTGAATCTCGCCACGCCGAACATCGGCACTCTGAATGACATGATCTGCTGCCCGGGACTGGACTTTTGCGCGCTGGCGAATGCCGGCTCGATCGGCATCGCCCGGCAGATCAACGATCATTTCAATGACCTCGACTATCTCTACGATCTCGGCGAGATCGAGATCAAGATGTCGGGCTGCATGAACGCCTGCGGTCACCATCACGTCGGCCACATCGGCATCCTCGGCGTCGACAAACATGGCGAGGAGTGGTACCAGATCACCATCGGGGGCTCGGCCACCGAGCGCGCCGCGCTCGGCGAGGTGATCGGCCCGTCGGTCGCCAAGACCGAGGTGGCGAGCACGATCCAGAAACTCGTCGACGTCTACGTGGAGCGCCGCGCCGAGGAGGAGCGCTTCATCGATGTCGTGCGCCGCATCGGCGTCGAGCCTTTCCGCGAGCGCGTCTACGGCGGCACTCAAGAGGCGGCGTAGCGATGGCCGCGCCCAAAATAGTCAAGGCGCCGCCGGCGCCGCTGCCGCCCGGGTTGCGCGACCGGACCGAGCAGAAGACCATCCTCCGCGGCCGCACGCTGGTGCCCGACGACTGGCGTTATATCGATGAAGACCCCAAGGGCGCCAACCTCGCCCTCATCCTGCCTTTCGCCCGCTGGCAAGCCGAGCGCGACCAATGGTGGTTATGGGCGGGAAGGCTCGGTGTGCGGGTGGGTCCGGCGGACCGCATCGAGGCGCTGGAACCCGATCTCAAGCGCCTCGCGCTGATCGCGCTCGAATTCACCGGACCGAGCGAGGGCCGCGGCTACACCAAGGCACGCGTGCTCCGGGAACGCTATCGCTTCGCCGGTGAGATCCGCGCGGTAGGCTATGTGAAGCGCGACCAGCTCTTCTTCCTGGCCCGTTGCGGTTTCGATGCCTTCGAGCTGACGGCCGGCGTCAAGATCGAAGAAGCCCTGGCCGCCTTCCAGGACTTCGATACGGCCTATCAGTCGACTCCCGATAACCTGTTGAATCTCAAGCGCCGCAGCTAACTTCCTGTTGTGCGCTGTACCCCGCAGGACGGGGGCAGATCGCGGCCCACGGTACGACCGCCTCACACACTTTCGCGCCGCAATCGCAATCAGGAACGCGGTTCCTCAGTTCAAAAATTCCCGGCTCACTCGTTACAGCTTCGGTGCGGGAGATCCTGCGACGGCGTAAGGTAGCGCTACACGCCGCCCGAGCCCTTCGTCGTGAAATCGGCGGACGGCCGCTACGATCTTGTATGGAATGCTGTCGAAGCCTGCCGACTTCGATTCCGGTAAACGCTACGGTGATATTTGATGGGCGCCCAATTGCCCAGCGATTCCGATATCATTTTGCCCGGCGCTACGGCGGCCAAACCCTGATCACCGAGGAGCCGATCCATGAAACGAACGGGCATCCGACTGGTTCTTGCACTGAGCGCGGCGATGACGATCTCAATCGCCGCCGCAGCGCAGGGACAGGCTACGTACGATGTGGTCATACTGAACGGCAGGGTCATGGACCCCGAGTCCGGCATGGATGCCGTGAGGAGCGTCGGCATCCGCGACGGAAAAATCGCGGCGGTCTCCGGCGATCGCCTGCAGGGCAAACGTGTGATCGACGCCAAAGGCCTCGTCGTCGCGCCGGGCTTCATCGACATGCACGAGCACGGCCAGGAACCGAAGAACTACCGATATCAGGCCCACGACGGAGTAACCACCTCGCTGGAGCTGGAAAACGGCACGGCGGGCGTCGCTCGATGGTACGAGCAGCGCAGCGGCAAATCGCTCATCAATTACGGCGTGAGCAGCGGCCACATCCCGGCGCGCATGCAGGTCATGAAGGATCCCGGTCCGCGGCAGCCGACGGGAGACGCCGCGCATCGCGAAGCGACCGCCGCGGAGCTCACGCAGATCGCCCAGGTCATCGAGAATGACCTCAAACAAGGCGCGCTCGCCGTGGGGATGGGCATCAACTACACGCCGGCCGCATCGCGCGCCGAGGTGGTGGAAATGTTCCGGGTTGCCGCGAAATACGGCGCGTCCGTGCATGTCCACGTGCGTTTTCTGGGCGTGGCGGAGCCCAATTCCGGCATGGCCGGTATCGAAGAAGTCATCGCCGCGGCGGCCAGGACGCACGCCCCGCTGCACATCGTCCATGTCACGAGCATGGGGCTGCGGGGCACGCCCAAGTTGATCGAACGAATCGCAGCCGCGCAGAAACAGGGCATGGATGTCACCACGGAGTGCTACCCCTACGTCGCGGGGAGCACCGGGCTGGAAAGCGCGCTGTTCGATGACGGATGGCAGGAGCGGATGGGGATCAGCTACGGCGATCTGCAGTGGGCCAAGACGGGTGAGCGGTTGACCGCGGAGACCTTCAGCAAGTACCGCAAGGAGGGCGGCCAGGTCGTCATCTTCATGATCCCGGAGGCCGCGGTGCGCGCGGCGATCGCTGCTCCAAAGATCATGATCGCGAGCGACGGCATGCCTTCCCGCAATCCAAAGGTCCATCCCCGCGGCCAGGGCACCTATGCGCGGGTTCTGGGACACTACGTGCGCGAGGAAAAGGTCGTCGATCTGATGACCGCGCTGAGCAAGATGACGCTGTTGCCGGCACAGCGGCTGGAGAAGCGGGCCCCCCTCTTCAAGAACAAGGGCCGGGTCAAGGTCGGCGCCGATGCGGATCTCACCGTCTTCGATCCGGAGCGCGTGATCGACAAGGCCACCTTCGAGCAGCCGCTGCAGTATTCGGCCGGGATCCAGTTCGTGCTCGTCAATGGCGTGCCGGTCGTGAGCCAGGGCCAGCTCGTGGAGGGTGTGTTTCCCGGACGTGCCGCCCGCGCCCCGCTCGCTCATTGACCGTCCGCGGCGGGTTCCAATTCCCCGTGCTCAACCGATTTAAGAGATCCGTCATCGCCGGGGGATAACGGATATCATCGTTGCATCCGGTCGATTCGCCTGCCCGGCGGGCACGCAACCATTCAGGGGTCATCCATGAAGCGGCGCGATTTCCTTCTCTCGACACTCGCAATGGGCGCCACATCCACCGTGCTTGGAAAAGAGCCCGCTGCCAAGGCGGGCAAGTCCTCCAACAAAGCCAATCCCGCCGCTGCCGCGCTGCTGGCGTCGTCCGAGATCTGGGACATGACCATTCCGTGGACCCCGGAGGATCGCGACTGGGACCTCGATATCCTGCGACGCTTCAAGCGCCTCGGCTATACCTTCACCTCTCTGACGCTGCAGGACTGGCCGCCGACCTTCGAGGGCACGCTCGGATCCATTCAGCGCTTCAAAGAGATGGTGAAAGCCGAGGCGTCGGACTGGATTACCTTCGGTACCACGGTCGCCGAGATCGAGCAGGGCAGGCGCGAGGGCAAGCTCGTGATCGGATTCCACTCGCAGGAAACGCGTCCCATAGGCGAAGACTTGTCGCGACTGGAAACGCTGCGCGCGGCGGGACTCCGGCACATGCTGCTGGCTTACAATGTGCGCAACCTGGTCGCCGACGGGTGCGCCGAAACGGGCGACGCGGGCTTGAGCAACTTCGGGCGCAGTGTCGTCAAGGAGATGAACCGCGTCGGGATCGTGGTCGATTGCTCCCACACGGGCCATCGCTCCACGCTCGAAGCCATCGAGCTGACCGAGCGCCCGCCGATTTTCTCCCATTCCGGCGCCTACAACGTGGTTGCGCACATCCGCAACATCCGCGACGACCAGATCCGCGCCTGCGCGGCGAAAGGCGGCGTCATCGGCATCGTGGGCATCGGCTCGTTCTTGGGCGACATGGAAGCGGGCACCGAAAGCATGTTCCGCCATCTCGACTACATGGTTTCACTGGTGGGGCCCGAGCATGTCGGCCTGGGCAGCGACAATGTCGCATCCGCCGAGTTTCGCGCGGCGATCAAGAAACAGGCGTATCAGCAGCACGGGGTCAAGTCCTGGCCCGATGCGTCGATCGCCTGGACCAATCCGACTGGCAAGCAGCTGCCCCGCGGCAGCAAGTGCTTCCAGCCGGAGCAGCTCGTCGAGCTGGTCGGGATGATGCTGGCGCGCGGCTATCCGACCGATGCGGTCAAGGGCATTCTCGGCGGCAACTTCAAGCGCGTTTACGCGGCGTCGGAGGCGTGAAGACTGTCGAACACTTGCGATGCCGCGGAGAGTGCGGGCGATGCCAGTCATTAAGGTCTGCATTCAACTCGCGCTGGCCACGCTGCTACTATAGATGGACTAAAAGTTCGCTTCTCCGGCGAACATAACATCGGGGGATCCTGTGGACCGACGTACCTTTCTGACTGCGGGCACGGTGGCGGGAATCGCCGGAATGACGTCGCTGAGAGGTGATGCGGCCAAGCCGGCCGCGCGCACCGGGCAGGACGTCGCGGATTTACCGCTGGTCATGGATGGTCTCAACGTCTCCGACCTCAACGACAGCTACGTCAACGACATCAAAGCCGGCGGCGTGCATGCGATCCACAAGAGCGTCTCGCTGAATTTGGTGGCGCTGGGCGGAGTGCTGTCGTTCATCGACCGCCGCGAAGATGTGGTCCATGCGCGCACCGTGGCTCAGATCCGCGAAGCGCGGCGCCAGGGTCGGATCGCCGTCGTGTTCGGCATGCAGGACTCGAACGACATCGAGGCGGTAATCCAAAAAAGCCTGCGGGATACTCTTGGCAGCATCGCCTCGGCGGTGCGCGCCGGGTACGAGGGCGGCGTGCGAATCCAGGGCATCGCCTATAACCTCCTCAATGCCTTCGGGGGCGGGTGTCTCGATCCCAGGGCGGGGCTCAGCCGCGCCGGCCGCCGGCTGGTCGAAAGCATCCACAAGACGAAGATCGTGCTCGACGTGGGAGGTCACACGGGCGAACAAACGAGCCTGGACGCGCTGGCGATCTCGAGCGGCGTGCCGGTGATCTGCAGCCACACCAACATGGCCGGCCTCAACCCGAACATCCGCGCCACCACCGATCGCGTGCTGGAGGGCGTCGCCCGCACGGGCGGCGTGATCGGTGTCACCGCGATCAGCGACTTCATCAAGCGCAGTCCGGAGAGCGCGCGACGCGATGGGCCGCGCACCCCGCAGGCCTCCCTCGACGACATGCTCGATCAGTTCGATTATGTGCGCAAACTCGTCGGCGCCGATCATGTGGGGCTCGGCAGCGATTTCACCACCGGCCGCGAGTCGGCCTTCGTGATGAAGGACTTGGCGGAAAACATGGCGTTTCCGCCCGACTCGCTGAGCGAGGGTCCGCTCCAGTATGTCAAAGACTTCGAGAACATCTCGCAGCTGCCCAATCTCCGGCGCGGACTCGAGCGGCGCGGGTGGAGCGCGGCGGACATCACCAAAGCCCTGGGCGAGAACTGGCTGCGTGTCTACCGCCAGGTCTGGGGAGCATGAGCACCAGCTAACTTCCGGAGGGTTCAGCCATGAAGCGACGCGAATTTCTGCTGTCGACACTTGCGGTCGGTGCCATGTCCGCCGCCTTGGGAAAAGAGGGCGCTCAGGACGCCAAGGGCGCCGCTGGACCCCCAAACGTCGCACCGCGCAAGTACGCGGCCGCCACGCCCGAAGCGGCCGCGATCCTCAAGTCCAGCGACGTGTGGGACATGACGATCCCCTGGACTCCGATCCAACGGGACCTGGAAACCCTGCGCCGCTACAAGCGCAGCGGCTACACCTACGTATCGCTGACGACGCAGGACTGGGGGCCGACTTACGAAGGCACCCTCGAGAGCATCCGCAGTTTCAAGGAGATCGCGAAGGGGCAGTCGGACTGGCTCGTGTACGGTGGATCGATCGCCGAGATCGAGAAGGGCCGGCGCGACGGCAAGCTCGTGTTCGGCTTCAATTCTCAGGAAACGCTGCCTATCGGCATGGACCTGTCGCGCCTGGAAACGCTGCACAAGGCCGGCGTGCGCCACATGCTGCTGGCCTATCAAGTGCGCAATTTTGTCGCCGACGGCTGTGCCGAGGCCGGCAACGCGGGCTTGAGCAACTACGGGAAGCTGGTCGTCAAAGAAATGAACCGCGTCGGCATGGTGGTCGACTGCTCGCACACGGGGCGTCGCTCCACGCTCGAGGCCATCGAGCTGACCGAGCATCCGCCGATCTTCTCGCATTCCGGCGCCTACGCTGTGACGGCTCATATCCGCAACATCCATGACGATCAGATCAAGGCGTGCGCCGCCAAAGGCGGCGTGATCGGCATCTTTGGCCTCGGCTACTTCATTGGGGACCTGCAGGCGCGCACCGAGACCTACTTCCGTCACATCGACCACATCGTCCAGCTGGTGGGGCCGCAGCATGTCGGCATCGGCAGCGACTATCTCGCGCCGGTCTTCTTCGACAAGGAAGCCTCGAAGAGGCTGTTCGAGAAGAGCGGGTCCAAGCCCTGGCCCGACGGCAGGATCGCCTGGCTCGATCCGACCGGAACCCAGCTGCCGATGGGCGAGGGCACCGGTTTCCAGCCGGAGCAGCTCGCGGAGCTGGTTGGGATGATGCTGGCGAAGGGCTACAAGGCCGATGCGATCAAGGGCATCCTCGGGAGCAACTTCAAGCGGGTGTACGCCGCCGCGGTGGTTTAGCCCAGGCCCGCGCCCGGCCGCCGGGCGCCGCATCAAGCCATTCGGCGGGTCTGGAGAACAAATCGGTGCGCAACGGGTCTATGGCTGTCGGCTTCCGGCATCCATCAGAGAGGTGTGCACATGTTCGATATCAGAGCTGCGGAAACCCCCGCCGGTGTTTGCACGCTGCGCACGAGCGGCCCGGTCGGCCGCATCACTTGGGCCGGCGCACTCCTGATCGGCGCCTTGCTCACGGCCTCGTGCGGCCGCAACGAGACTCCACCGCAGGTCACTGATACGCCGGCAAAAGTCGAGAAGGAGGCGTCTGCCGCGCAGGAAGAAGAACCGGCCGGCGTAGCTGCGGCACTCGAAGGCGCTCCCGACGGCATCATCGTCCAGAAGAACTTCATGGTGCCGATGCGGGACGGCGTACGGCTGGCGACCGACATCTACCGGCCCGGCGGAACGGGGAAATATCCAGTGGTCCTGGTCCGTACGCCGTACGGCAGCGAGTCGCCGCGCGAGGGGGAACAGGCGCGCTTCTACGTCAAGCACGGCTATGCCTTCGCGGTCCAGGACTGCCGGGGCAAGTACGACTCCGAGGGAGACTGGTTCGGCAAACGCAGCGAGGCGCAGGATGGGAGCGACACCATCACGTGGCTCGGAACGCGCTCGTGGTCGAGCGGCAAGGTGGGCATGACGGGCGGCTCGTATCTGGGCATGGTCCAGTACGTGGTCGCCGACCAGGAGAATCCGTACCTGAAAGCGCTCGTGCCCATGGTCGCGCCGACCACCCTCGGCCGTGACACCGCCGACTTCGATCATCTCGCGGTTTACTCGGGGCGCGAGTCGACGTCCAACATCATCTGGATGCTGCGCACCGACGGGCGCGTGAATCAGAACGACGAGAACTTCAGCCTGACTTTCGAGAAAGCCTGGGATTACATGCCGCGCAGCGATTACTCGAAAGTGTTCGGCAGGCCGATGAAGTGGTGGACCTTCATGCTCAACCAGCGCTACGGCTTCTGGGAGGAGTACTACATGCGGGCCTCCCTCGGCGAATGGAGCAAGCCCATCGACATGAAGTCCTGGTTCAAGAGCTACGAGGAGCGCTACCGCAAAGTACGCGTGCCGATGCTCCACATCTCCGGCTGGTATGACTGCTGCGGCGAGCAGCCGACCAAGATGTTCCAGCTGATCCGGAAACTCGCCACCGAGCCGCTCGCGCGCGACAACCAGCAGCTCGTAATGGGTCCCTGGCCGCACGGCGTGGGCAAGCAGAAGAACGGCGACGTCGATTTCGGGCCGCAGGCGCACATGGATCCCGACGAGGCCTCGGTGAAATGGTTCGATCGCTGGCTGAAGGGCGAGGAGAACGGCGCGGACAAACAAAAGGCCGTGCGCGCGTTCGTCATGGGCGCGAACCGCTGGCGCGAGGCCGATGACTGGCCCGTTCCCGGCACGCAGTTCACCAGGTTCTATTTGCGCTCGAAAGGGGAAGCGCGACTCGCCCGCGGTGCAGGACAGCTCTCGACGGAAGCGCCGGTGAACGATCCGGTGGACCGCTACACCTATGATCCCGCCGACCCGCGCCCCATGCCCGGCACTTCGCTCACAGGTCCCGTCGACCTCGCGGCCGCGCAGAAGCGCGACGATGTTCTCGTGTATCAGACCGAGGCACTGAAAACTCCCGTGGAAGTCACCGGCCCGCTGAAGGCGGTGCTCTATGTGGCGACTTCAGCGCCATCGACCGACCTGCTGGTGCGGTTGTTCGATGTTCATCCGAACGGCGCGGCGTTCCCCATGTTCTACACGTACGCGGATCCTTGGCGCACTCATTGGTCGAAGGATGTCGAAACGGCAGCGGACGGCACGCGCATCATCAAAGCCGAGATCGCGCTGCCGCCGACGAGCGTGCTCTTCCAGACGGGACACCGCATCCGCGTCGAGATCACCAGCTCCAACCAGATCGACGGCGGCAACATCGGCGCCGCGAAGCGCTTCGGTGCCCACGGCCTGAACGTAGAGCCGGGTACGGAGGCCACCGCCACCCAATGGAACGTGGCGCACCAGACGGTCTATCACGACCAGGCGCACCCTTCTCATATGGTGCTGCCTGTTATTCCGCGCTAAAAGTAGTTGAGGCGAGGGATCGGCTCCTGCCCGACGACGTCCAAGGATGGACGGAATGCCGCGGGACGACTGCAGGGATGCAGGAGGTACGAATCCAGGGATGGACGAGGTAGGGCGAGGCAGGAAGCCAAAGCCGAGAGCAACGCACGGAGCAGTTGCCGAGGCATGGATGCCGGAAGCGACTTTTGTTCGCCTTACGCCACCTGCAGCGGCGGGGCGCATCCTTGTGCCCCAGCGCCGCATCACTTCTGCGGCAGCGGCACGTCGGCGAACAGTTTCTCGACCTCCTCGGCGCTTGCGGCCGCATGCGCGCGGTCGACGAGCCGCCGGTTCAAATGCGGCGCGAACAGCTGCAGGAACTCGTACATGAACTTGCGCAGCAGCACGCCGCGGCGGAAGCCGATCCACGTGGTGTGAATCGGGAACAGATGCGAGGCGTCCAGCGCCACGAGATCTTTGTCGTCCTGCGCCTCCACCGCCATGTTGGCGACGATGCCCACGCCCAACCCGAGGCGGACATAAGTCTTGATCACATCCGCATCGCGGGCGGTCAGCGCGACGTCCGGCGTCAAGCCGGCCCGTGCAAAGATCTCCTGCAGCGAGGACGAGCCGCTGAAGCCGAAGACATACGTGACGATGGGATATTCCGAGAGCATCTTGAGCGTGAGCTTGCCCTTGCTCGCGAGCGGATGGCCCACGGGCACGACCACGCGCCGATACCACTGGTAGCACGGCAGCAGCACCATGTCCGGAAACAATTTCTGCGAGCCCGTGGCGATGGCGAAGTCGATGCGATCGATCTGCGCCATCTCCGCGATCTGCTCCGAGGTGCCCTGGTGCAAATGCAGGCGGATGTCCGGATATTGCTGGCGAAAGCTCTTGAGCACTTCCGGCAGCACGTAGCGGGCCTGCGTGTGCGTGGTGCCGATGGACAGCGCGCCGCGGGTTTCGTCCCGCAGCTCGCTGGACAGGTTACGGATGCTCTGGACTTCGCGCAGGATCTTCAGCGCGTGGTCGATGACCTGCTGCCCCTCGGCCGTGATGTGGGTCAGGGTGCGGCCGTCGCGGGCGAAGATCTGGAAGCCCAGCTCGTCTTCCAGCAGCTTGATCTGCTTGCTGACGCCGGGCTGGGAGGTATGCAGTTTCTGGGCTGCGGCGGTGATGTTGAGGCCGTTCTGGGCTACCGCCGCCAGGTATCGAAGTTGGTGGAGTTTCATGGGGCTCGCACTGTAGTTGAAGCGCTTCCGGGGCAGAAGTGCCCGGAAGGAAGAGCCGGCTGCGTCCGGGGGTCATAAGAGACGTATTTTCCAGGGTTTTTCCGAGTCAAGTCCGCACCGGTCCGCCAATAACCGCCGGTACGGCCGCCATTCCCAACGGTTATATAACCGCAGAATAACCGTCCCGCATAGCATCAGAAGAAACCATTCGTTCTGGCGTCCGAATCGAGCCGGTAGAGTCTCATGCACCAACTACCGCGCTACGGACCGTCATTCAGAACCATGAGCCCGACCCCCGCCCTCAGCCCCGAGCTGCAGGCCAAAGTGCAGGCCACCCGGGAGCTCCTGGCCCGGACGGTGGCGGAGTACGGCGACGTCGTCTATTCCAACAGCCTCGGCGCCGAAGCCATGGTGCTGACGGACCTGATCTGGACCCATGTTCCGCAGGTGGAAGTTTTCACCATCGACACCGGCCGCCTCCACGAGGACACCGTGTCGCTGCTCGATCGCGTCCAGCGCCGCTACAACAAACAGATCAAGGTCTACTATCCGCAGGCGGGCGCGCTAGAGCAGTACGTGCAGACCAACGGCATCAATGGTTTCTATAACGGACTGGAGCAGCGCCAGAGCTGCTGCAGCATCCGCAAGGTCGAGCCTTTCCGTCGCGCCGTGGCCGGCCGCAAGGCCTGGATCACCGGCGTGCGCCGCGAGCAGTCTGCGACGCGCGCGCTGGTGTCGCCGGTCGAGTGGGATGGGCAGAACGGCCTGCACAAGATCAGCCCGCTGCTGGAATGGACCGAGCGCGATATCTGGGAGTACATCCGCGCGCTGAAGCTTCCGTACAACCCTTTGCATGACCGTCACTATCCGAGCATCGGCTGCGCGCCGTGCACGCGTGCGGTGGAAGCCGGCCAGGACAGCCGTGCGGGACGGTGGTGGTGGGAAAATCCCGATTCCCGGGAGTGCGGCCTGCAACCCCGCATCCAGGTGCTCGCCAAGGCGAGCTGAGCGTGCCGCTCCGCCTTGGGGCGGAGCATTCAGACCCACCAGGTCTCTCTTGCCAAGCAGCGATTTATGGATTTCTTGCCCATCTTCCTGAACCTGCGGTCCCGCCGGGCCGTCGTCATCGGCGGCGGCACGGTCGCCGCGCGCAAGGTGGATCTTTTGTTGGCCGCCGGCGCGCAAGTGCAGGTCGTTTCTCCGGAGCTCGGGAATGAGCTGCAGGACCTGCATGTGCGCGCGCGCATCGTTTACATAGCACGCCGCTTCGAGCCCGCGGATCTTACGGACGCGGTCGCGGCAATCGCCGCCACGGATGATCGACAAACAAACGCTGCGGTGTCCGCCGCGGCCCGGGCGCGCGGAATTCCCGTCAACGTCGTCGACGATCCGGAGCTGTCGACCTTCATCCTGCCGGCCATTGTCGACCGCTCGCCGGTCATCGTCGCCGTCGGCACGAGCGGCAACGCTCCCGTACTTGCGCGCCATGTGCGCGCCAAAATCGAGGGGTTGCTGCCGCCGCAGCTGGGTCGTCTGGCTGCATTGGCCGGGCGCTGGCGCGCGCGCGTCAAGAGCGGCCTGAAAACCCTGCGCGAGCGCCGGCGGTTCTGGGAGGATGTCTTCGAAGGTCCGGTGGCGACGCACGCGCTGGCGGGGCGCACCGAACAGGCTGAGTTCGAGCTGCGGCGCGCATTGAAACGGGCGCAGAGCGGGAAGACCGTAACGGCGGCTCCCGACCCGCAGGCCGCCGGCGAGCGCACCGATAACGCCAGGCGCAGCATCGGCGAGGTCTATCTCATCGGCGCCGGCCCGGGCGATCCGGATCTGCTGACGCTGAAGGCCGCTCGTTTGTTGCAGCAGGCCGACGTCGTGCTGTACGACCGGCTGGTGTCGCCGGCAGTGCTGGACCGCGCGCGCCGCGATGCCGAGCGCATCTATGTCGGCAAGGAGCCGGGAAATCACTCGACGACGCAGGAGCAGATCCAGCAGCTCATGGTGAAGCTCGCGCTGCAAGGCAAGCGGGTATGCCGTCTGAAAGGCGGAGACCCGTTCGTGTTCGGTCGCGGCGGAGAGGAGCTGCAAGCCCTGGCTGCGCACAATATTCCGTGGACGGTGGTTCCCGGGATTACCGCGGCGCTCGGCGCGGCCGCCTCGGCAGGCATACCGCTTACACATCGCGACCACGCGCAATCGGTCACCTTCGTCACCGGCCATCAGCGCAGCGATGGCGAGCCGATCGACTGGCGCGAGCTGGCGCGGCCGGGACATACTACTGTGTTCTACATGGGACTCAGCCAGTTGCCGAATATCGTCGCTCAGCTCACGGCGTCCGGCGCACCTTTGACGCGCCCCGCGGCCGTGATCGAGCGCGCGACGTTCGCCGACCAGCGGGTCGTCGAAGGCACTCTGGGTACGTTGGCGCAACAGGTCGAGACCGCGGGTGTACGCTCGCCGTCCCTGCTGATCGTCGGTGACGTAGTCGCTCTGCGCGCGACGCTGCACGCCATCGCCGGCGCAGACCAGGTGAAATACGCATGAACATTACCGAGGGGTTTGCCGGCACGATAGGCAATACGCCGCTGCTGCGTCTGACGAAGCTCAGCGCCGAGACCGGCTGCGAAATCCTGGGCAAGGCCGAGTTCCTCAACCCGGGCGGTTCGGTGAAGGACCGCGCGGCCCGCGCGATCATCGACGATGCGGAGCGGCGCGGCACGCTGCATCCCGGCGGAGTCGTGGTCGAAGGCACGGCCGGCAATACCGGCATCGGCCTGGCGCATGTCTGCAATGCGCGCGGCTATCGTTTGATCATCACCATGCCGGATAACCAGTCGCCCGAGAAGTTCCAGCTGCTCGAGGCCCTGGGCGCCGAGGTTCAGCGCATCAAGGCGGTGCCCTACAAAGATCCCAACCACTACCAGAAAGTGGCGGGGCGCCTCGCGCAGGAGATCGAGGGCGCGATCTGGGCGAATCAGTTCGACAACACGGCCAACGCCCAAGCTCATTTCGACACCACGGGTCCGGAGATCTGGGCCCAGACCGACGGCCGCCTCGATGCCTTCGTCGTGGCGACCGGCACCGGCGGCACGCTTGCCGGCGTCTCGCGGTATCTGAAGAGCAAGCGTCCGGGCGTGCGCATCGTGCTTGCAGATCCTCCGGGCAGCAGCTTGTACGAGTACGTGCGCAGCGGTGAGCTGAAAGCGACCGGAACGGGCTCGATCACCGAGGGGATCGGCATCGGACGCGTCACCGCCAATCTGGCGACCGCCAGGATCGACAGCGCGGTCTTCGTCGATGATGAAGAGACGGTCCGCTTCGCCTATCGTCTGTTGCGCGAGGAAGGGTTGTTCTTGGGCAGCACCAGCGCCATCAACGTCGCGGCGGCGGTGCGCGTGGCGCGTGAGCTCGGGCCGGGCCATACCATCGTCACCGTGCTTTGCGACGGCGGCGCCAAGTATATGTCCCGTTTGTTCAACCGCAGCTGGCTGGAGCAGAAGGGCTTGCTGGCCGTTGCCGAAGGTATAAGGATCAAAAGTGTCGCGTGACCCACATGCATTGAGTCTGATCGACGGGCCGGTCATCGAGACCGACGTCGTGATCGTCGGCGCGGGCCCGGTGGGCCTGTTCCAGGTCTTCGAGCTGGGCCTTCTCGGGTTGAGCGCCCACGTGGTCGATTCGCTGTCGGCCGCCGGCGGGCAGTGCATCGAGCTCTACCCCGACAAACCGATCTACGACATTCCGGCGATCCCGGTCTGCACGGGCAAAGAGCTTACGGACAACCTGCTCGCGCAGATCCGTCCGTTCAATGCGCAGCTGCATCTCGGCCAGGAAGTCACCGAAGTGCACGCGCGCGAGGATGGCCGCTTTCACGTGGCGACCAGTCGCGGCACGCACTTCCGCGCCGGCGCCATTGTCATCGCCGGCGGAGTAGGCTCGTTCCAGCCGCGGCGTCTCAGCGTGCCCGGCGCGGAGCGTTTCGAGAACCGCTCGATCCATTACCGCGTGCGTGACGTGAAGGCGTTCGCCGATCAGGAACTGCTGATCCTCGGCGGCGGCGACTCCGCGCTCGATTGGACGCTGCAGCTGGTGGAAAGCGCGCGCAGCGTCGTGCTGGTCCATCGGCGCCCGGAGTTCAAGGCTGCGCCCGCCTCGGTGGCGAAGATGTTCCAGCTACGCGATGAAGGCCGGCTGGATTACCTCGAGGGCACGGTGCAGGAGATCGTCGAAACGGACGGACAGTTCAAAGGCGCCGCGATCCGCTGCTCCGACGGCGTGACCCGCCGCGTGAGCGCCGATCAGGCGCTGGTGTTCTTCGGCCTGCATCCCAAGCTCGGCCCGATCGCCGAATGGGGGCTCGAGCTGCATCGCAAGAACATCAAGGTCGACACCGAGAAGTTCCAGACGAACATCCCGGGCATCTTCGCGGTGGGCGACATCAATGAGTATCCCGGCAAGAAGAAGCTGATCCTCAGCGGGTTCCACGAGGCCGCCCTAGCGGCGTTCGCGATCCGCGCCCATCTCAAGCCGGGCGAGAAGGTGCACCTGCAATACACGACGACCAGCCCGCTGATGCACAAACGGCTCGGTGTGCAGGCACCGGCCGAATCCGCGGAAGCGGAACCCGCGCGCCGGTCTGTAGCGGGTGGTTCGGTCAGTTGATCGTCCCGTCATGAGCCCGCCGCCTGGCCGCAGCGGGCTTGACGGTTTCCCGCCGCCACGGCCATACTCCGGCCCATGACAAAGCGTGAGACAGCAGCCTCTACGACCCGCCGCTGGTGGTGGCGCCGCTCTTAACGGAGAGGGTCCGCCGCGCCTTGTTGACCGATCGATAGCCGATAACGAATTCTCAGTAGCCGAACCCATCTCCGCGAAGCTTCCGGGATGGGTTTTTTGTTGCCCGCGTCCCGCAGAAGAGACCGCCGATGGGGCCTGGACGAGGAGCTTATGCAGCCGCATTTCGACATTGCCGCCGACCTGGACACGCCTGTTTCGGCGTACCTGAAGCTCAAGCCGTTCCGGCCGCGATTCCTGCTCGAGAGCGTCGAGGGCGGGGAGCGCTTGGCGCGGTATTCGTTCATCGGCTTCGGCGAGGGGCTGGAAGTGAAGCTCGATGCCGAGGGACTGGCGATCAACGGCAGCCGCGGCCCCAGGCCCGCTACCCAGGCAGAGCTGTTCGCGAAACTGCGTGAGGCGCTCGCGCATGCGCCGCAGCCGCTGCCAAGCATCCCCGGCGTGCCGCTCGCGGGTGGGCTGGTGGGATTCGTGGCGTACGACATCGTTCGTTACTTCGAGCGGGTGCGGACGAAGGCGCCGGGCGAGGGCGCAAACCGGGTGCCGGAGCTGCACTTTGTCGCGCCCAAATCGCTGCTGGTATTCGACCATCTCACCCGCGGCGTCGCGCTCCTGCACGACGGCTCGCCGCAGGAGCGGCAGGCGTTGCGCGGCGAGGTGATCAAAGCGTTGCGCGGCGCCATTCCCGCGAGCAACGGCACGCGCGGATTCGATCCGCCGCGAGCGAGCCTGAGCAAGGAGGAATTCATCGCGCGGGTGCAGCGGACGAAGGAATACATCGCTGCCGGCGACGTCTATCAGCTCGTGCTCTCCGTGCGCTTTGCGGGCCGCCATCGTCTGGAGCCGTTCGAGGTCTATCGGGCGCTGCGCCTCATCAATCCTTCTCCATACATGTACTTTTGCGAGATGGGCCACGGGGCCGACAAGATCACCGTCGTGGGTTCCTCGCCGGAAGCTCTGGTGAAGCTCAACGGCGATGTCGCTTCGCTGCGGCCGATCGCCGGAACCCGGCCGCGTGGAGCCACTCCGGAGGAGGACCAGCGGCATGAGCGTGAGTTGAAAGCCGATCCCAAGGAGAACGCCGAGCATGTGATGCTGGTCGATCTCGCCCGCAACGATCTGGGCCGCGTGGCGCGCGCCGGGTCGATACACGTCGATCCTTATCGCGCGATCGAGCGCTACAGCCACGTCATGCACATCGTCAGCGGAGTGAACGGCGTGCTGGGCCCGGATCGCGATGCGTTCGATCTGCTGGCGGCCACTTTCCCCGCCGGCACTCTGGTCGGGGCGCCGAAAGTGCGGGCGATGGAAATCATCGATGAGCTGGAGCCGGTGGGCCGTGGTTTGTATGGCGGCACCGTGGGTTACTTCGGCGCGCGCGGCGACATGGATCATGCGATCACCATCCGCACGCTGGTCTTCCAGGGCGACACCTACAGCTATCAGGCCGGTGCAGGCATCGTTGCCGACAGCGTGCCGGAGACCGAGTACGCCGAAGTGCTGGCCAAGAGCGCCGCTTTGCGCCGCGCGCTCGAGCTGGCGGAGGAAGGTCTATGAGGCCGCGTCTGCTGCTGATCGATAACTACGATTCTTTTACGTACAACCTGGTCCAGGCCTTCCTCATCCTGGGCGCGGAAGTCCGCGTGCATCGCAACGATGCGATCAGCGTTGACGAGGCGCGGGCGATCGAGCCAACGCACCTGGTCATCTCTCCGGGTCCGGGGACGCCTGCCGATGCGGGCATCTCGATGAAGATGATCGAGGCTTTTGCAGGGCAGATTCCGATCCTGGGCGTGTGCCTGGGGCACCAGTCGCTGGTTGAAGTGTTCGGCGGGAAAGTGGTGCGGGCCCCGCGCCTGATGCACGGCAAGACCTCGCTGGTGCGCCACGATGGACGCACGATTTATCAGGGCCTTGGCCGTCCCTTCGAGGCCGGCCGGTACCATTCGCTCATCGCAGAGCCTGCGGCGCTGCCGGCGGACCTGGTGCTGACGGCTCAGACTCAGGAAGGTGAGGTCATGGGCGTGCGCCACCAGAACCTGCCGATCGAAGGCGTCCAGTTCCATCCGGAGAGTATCCTGACGCCCGAAGGTCCCAAACTGATGGGTAATTTCCTGTATGTCCAATCCGCTTCGCACCACACTTGACCAGCTGCTGGAACGGCGCGACCTGTCCGAGGCGCAGGCCGGGACGCTGCTCGTCGCGCTGACCGATCCCGAGTTGTCGCCGGTCGTGGCGGGCGCGGTGCTCGCCGCATTGAGGAGCAAGGGTGTTACCGCGAGCGAAGTGCGCGGATTCGCCTCGGCGATGCGCAGCTTGGCGCGGCGCCCGCAGCTCTCGCCCGGCGCGCCGCTGGTCGACATCGTCGGCACCGGCGGCGATGGCTCGGGCAGCCTCAATATTTCCACCGGGGCTGCGCTGCTCGCCGCAGCGTGCGGCTTGCGAGTGGTCAAGCACGGCAATCGCGCCATCTCCAGCCGCTCGGGAAGCGCGGATCTGCTCGAGGCTTTGGGCTTGAAGGTGCCGCTGGACGAGCTGGCCGCCGGCCGCTGCCTGGATGCGACCGGATTCACTTTTTTGTTCGCGCCGCACTACCACCCCGCGCTCAAAGTGCTCGGGCCGGTGCGCGCCGCGCTCGGCGTGCGCACGGTATTCAACATGCTCGGTCCGTTGACCAATCCGGCCGAGCCGCCCTATCACTTGATCGGTGCTTTCAGCGTGCAGGCGGCGGAGCTGATGGCTGACACGCTGGCGGGAATGCCGATCGAGCGCGCCTTCGTCGTGCACGGCGAGCCGGGCTGGGATGAGCCGACGCCGGTCGGTCCGTTCACGCTGTTCGACGTGCGGCCCGGGCACGTCAGCCGGGAAGTGCGCGACGCGGGTTTGTTTGGCCTGAGCCGCTGCACGGCAAAGGATCTGGCGGGCGGCGATTGCGCGTACAACGCGGGCGCAGTGGAAAAAGTGTTCGCCGGCGAAGATCAAGGCCCGGCGCGTGATGCCATGGTGCTCAGCGCGGCGCTGGTGCTGGAGCTGATGGAGCGCGCGTCCGACCCGAAGGACGCCGTCGCCATGGCGGGGCAAGCGATCACGGACGGCCGTGCCCGCCGGCTGCTGAAGCAGTTGCGCGAGTTCGTTTGAACGGCAGGGTGGCACTATGAGCGGATTTCTGCAGGAGATGGCGCGGTCGAGCCTGGAGCGGGTGGAGCAGGCGCGTCAGAAAGAACCCGAGTCGGCGCTATGGCAGCGCGCGGCCGACACGCCGCCGGCCCCGCCTCTCAAACTGCAGTCGGACCGGCTCAACATCTTTGCCGAGCTGAAGCTGCGTTCCCCCGCGGCGGGCGCTTTGCGGGGAACAAACGAAGATATCGAAGCTCGCGTCACCGCTTACGCCAGGGGCGGCGCCAGTGCGGTATCGGTGCTGACCGAGCCCACGCGCTTCGATGGTGATCTGCAGCATCTACGCCGGGCATGCGTGGCTTTGGCTGCGCTGAACATACCGGCGATGCGCAAGGATTTCCTCGTCGATCACTACCAGATCATGGAGGCGCGCGCAGCGGGCGCCGGCGGCGTGCTGGTCATCGTGCGCATGCTCGATCACGGGCGCATCGTCGATCTGCTCGACTGCGCCGCCATGCTCAAGATGTTCGTGCTGCTGGAGGCCTTCGACGACCAGGACCTGGAAGTGGCGAACCGGCTGGTGGAAGAGCGGGCCGAGCACGTCGAGCAATTGCTGGTCGGCGTGAATTGCCGCGATCTCGACACGCTGCAGATCGTGCCGGAACGCTTGATTCAACTGGCTCCCAAACTGCCCACGCGCGTGCCGCGGGTGGCGGAGAGCGGCGTGACGACCGTCGAGGATGCCGCGCGCCTCGCGCAAGCGGGCTATCAGGTTGCATTGATCGGCAGCGCTCTGATGACGCAGGACGACCCGGCGGGCTTTATCGGCCGGATGCTGCAGGCCGGAAAGAAGCCGGGACCGGGGTGAGGCACGTCATGTTCGTCAAGATCTGCGGCATCACTTCCCTCTCCGCGCTCACCGCGGCCGTCGAGTGCGGCGTCGATGCCGTCGGTTTCGTCTTCGCGCCCAGCGTACGCCGGTTGACGCTATCGCAGGCCGCCGAGCTGAGCGCGCAGGTGCCGCACGGGCTGCTGAAGATCGCCGTCACGCAGCACCCGACACAGGCTTTGATCGACGAGATCGCCGAGAAGGTCGGTCCGGATTGGCTGCAGACGGACGCGGAGGATTTGGCGGCTCTGAAGGTGCCGAGCGGCATTCGTGTGCTGCCCGTAGTGCGCGGCACCGCGCCGTCGATGCTTCCATCCCGGGTGTTGTTCGAAGGACGGGTGAGCGGCAGCGGCGAAACGAGCGACTGGCAGCAGGCCGCGGCCCTCGCGCGGCGCACGGAGCTGATCCTGGCCGGCGGGTTGAACGCCGGCAACGTTGCTGCGGCCATCGAGCGCGTCGCGCCCTTCGGTGTCGACGTCAGCAGCGGCGTGGAAAGCACGCCGGGCGTGAAGGATGCACGGCGGATTGCGCAGTTCGTGACTGCGGTGCGCCAGGCATCTGCTGCGGTGTCCGCGGCGCTTTGAAAACGGTTGCCGAGTCCCCCACGGGGATGGGGTGAGGAGTAACGATGTCCAAACCAATCTTCAATGAGGCCGCCTCGACGGCCGATGCCCGCGGGCTGCTCAAGGCCGCGTTGAGCGGCGCTTTCCCGGACAACCGCGGCCGGTTCGGTGCGTTTGGCGGACGCTATGTTCCGGAAACTCTGGTGCCGGCGCTCGATCGGCTCGATGCCGGCGTGCGCAAGTTCCTGCACGCGGCGGATTTCCAGGCCGAATACGTCGATGAGCTGCGCAACTGGGTCGGCCGGCCGACCGCGCTGACTCACGCCCGAGGCCTCGGCAAGCGGTGGGGCGCGCAAATCTGGCTGAAACGCGAGGATCTCGCGCACACGGGCGCGCACAAGATCAACAATGCCATCGGTCAGGCGCTGCTCGCGCGTCGGCTGGGCGCGAAGCGCATCGTGGCGGAGACCGGCGCGGGCCAGCACGGGGTTGCCAGCGCGGCGGCGTGCGCCCGCCTGGGTTTGCCGTGCACCGTGTACATGGGTGCCATCGACATGGAACGCCAGGCGCCGAACGTAGGGCGCATGAAACTGCTCGGCGCGACCGTCGTGCCTGTCACCAGTGGCGACCAGACGTTGCGCTCGGCGATCGACGAAGCGTTGCGCGACTGGGTTTCCGATCCGAACGGCACCTATTATTTGTTGGGCTCGGCCGTCGGGCCGCATCCCTACCCGTACCTGGTGCGCGAGCTGCAGTCGGTGATCGGACGCGAAGCGCGCGCGCAGATGCTGGAGCGCACCGGCGCGCTGCCGGACCTGGTGGTCGCCTGCGTCGGCGGCGGCTCCAACTCGATCGGCATGTTCCATCCTTTCCTGAGCGATGAATCGGTGCGGCTGCTGGGCATGGAAGGCGGCGGCCGCGGCTCGGGCCTCGGCGACAACGCGGCCACGATATCGCACGGCCGTCCGGGAGTTCTGCACGGCAGCTACTCGATCCTCCTGCAGGACGAGCATGGGCAGGTTCAGGAAACGCACTCGGTCTCCGCCGGCATCGACTATCCGGGCGTCGGGCCCGAGCACAGCTTCCTCGCCGGCATCGGCCGGGTGAAGTACGAGGAGGCCAGCGACGACGAGGCCCTCGCGGCCGTGGCCGAATGCTGCGCCGCGGAGGGCATCCTGCCGGCGCTCGAGAGCGCGCACGCATTGGTCGGCGCGCGCCGCTGGGCGCGGGACAACCCGGGCAGGTCCATCGCCATTTGTTTGTCCGGCCGGGGCGACAAGGACATGCCCACTCTGCAGCGGACGCTCCTGTCATGAGTACGACAAACGATCCGATCTCGGCTGCCATCCGCCGCGCCAACGCCGCCGGCCGACCCGCCGTGGTGGGCTACCTCACGGCGGGTTTTCCGCGGCGCGAACGATTCCGCGAGCACTTGTTGGCGATAGCCTCCGAGACCGATGTCGTGGAAATCGGCGTGCCCTTCACGGATCCGATGGCTGACGGTATGACGATTCAACAGGCCAGTCATGCCGCGCTTCAATCCGGCGTCACCCTGAAATGGATCTTCGAAGAGCTGCAGCAGATCGCGCCCAAACCTGCGGCGCCGCTGCTGATCATGAGCTATCTCAATCCTCTGCTGGCCTATGGCCTGGATCGGTTGCCGGCGGCTGCGGTCGAGGCGGGCATTGCAGGGTTCATCGTGCCGGACCTGCCGCATGAGGAGAGCGGCGATCTGCGCGGCGCGCTACGCACGCGCGGCCTGGTGCTGATTCAGATGGTCACGCCGGTGACGCCGCCGGAGCGGCTCAAGCAGCTGTGCGAATCGGCTGAAGGGTTCATCTATGCGGTCACGGTGACTGGAATCACGGGCCGGAAGGTTGGCGCCTCCGACGAGATTGCGGCTTACCTGGAGCGCGTGCGGGCCGTCTCGTCCATCCCGGTATGCGCCGGGTTCGGTATCCGCAGCGCCGAGCAGGTGGACTGGCTCAAGGGCCATGCCGACGGGGTGGTGGTGGGCTCGGCCCTGGTGGAAATCCTCGCCAAAGACGGCGATCCAGCCGCTTTCCTGCGGATGTTGCGGCGCAAATAGGCTGGGCTGGATTTGGCGCGGCGATTTCAATAGAATCCAATCCAGGTAATTGTTTCTATAGAAATTCAGGTGTCCGCCTCAGCCCTCAAACCCCAACCCGCCCCGGAACAGGTGCTCACGCAGGCCGTATTACGGGCGGCGGAGCTTCTCGGCCTGAACCAGACGGCGATCGCCGGAGTGCTGGGGTTGAGCGCGGCGACGGTTTCGCGCATGGCCAACGGCAGCTACACGCTCGACGAAAACAAGAAGGAATGGGAGCTGGCGGCGCTCTTCGTCCGCCTGTTCCGCTCGCTCGACGCGCTCGTCGGCTCCAACGACACGGTCGCGCGCACCTGGCTCAACGGCGAGAACCACGCGCTCGGCGCGCGTCCCATCGATTCGATCCGCAGTACCGAGGGATTGGTCCGTGTCGTCCACTACCTGGACGCCGCCCGCGGTCGCATCTGAAGCCTTCCGCGCGCGCCGCCGCTTGTGGCGCGCCGTGGAAGCGCAGCATGTCGCCTCGACGCTGAGGCTGGTCTCCGGTCTCGAAGAGCAGTTGGTGCTGGAGCGCATTCTGGAAGCGCACAAGCCACCGATTCCGCCGGAAGCCGCCCGGCTGCATTTTCTGCTGGCGACCCCATTTCGCTATCCCGCGCCGCAGGGCTCCCGATTCCGTTCCGCGATCGATCCCGGCGTGTGGTATGGCGCGGAGGAGCAGCGCACGGCGTGCGCGGAGCTGGGGTATTGGCGCTGGCGCTTTCTCACGGACAGTCCGGCACTGGATTCGCTGGGGCCCGCGCCGCAGACGGTGTTCCGCGCGAGCATCGACGCCAAGCTCGTCGATCTCACGCGCGCACCCTTCAAGCGCGAACGCGCACGCTGGACTCATTCCAGCGACTATGCACCCACCCAGCACTTGGCCGCGGTCGCGCGTGACGCGCACCTAGGCGCCATCCGCTACGAATCCGTGCGTGATCCGGAGCACAGCGCGGCCATTGCCGTGTTGCGCCCGGAATCGTTTGCCGAACCGACTCCGGTAACGCAGGAAACGTGGTTCCTGACCGTCAAACGTAAGCGCGTTGTATGGCAGCGGGAGGGGGCGACTTTCGAGTTCGACGCCGAACAATGGTGAGGGGCCATCGGGCTTCCCCCACGCGGCGATAAAGGATACTGTACGCACTTGAGCGGGCAATGACCCGCCGCCGTGTGCTCGAAGGCTCTTGAGCGCCCGGACAAGGATTACAACAAAAATGGCGCGGCAGGGGTGGACAAGTTCGACCGCATCTTCCAGTTGCACGCGATCTTGAGCGCGCGCCGCACGGCGATCCCGCTCGAGGATCTGACCGCGCGCCTGGAATGTTCCAAACCGACACTCTACCGGGCGATCTCCACGCTCAAGGACACGCTGCACGCGCCGGTAATTTTCGATAAGGAGTCCGGCGGCTTCCGCTATGGCCCCACGCAGAACGGCGCCCGTTATGAGCTTCCCGGCCTGTGGTTCACGACGGCGGAATTGCAGGCCCTGACGATCATTCAGCATCTGCTGGCCGGACTCGGCGGCGGCCTGCTAGAGGAACAGCTCGCGCCATTCGCCCAACGAGTAGGCAAGCTGACCGCCCACAAACGGCTCAACCTGGGCGAAGCGGCCAAGCGATTCCGCATGCCGGCCCTGGCCGCCCGTCCGGCCGGTCCGGCATTCCAGATGGCGGTCAGCGCCACGCTGCAACGTCGCAAGCTATGGCTGGAATACCGGGCACGCAGCACGGATCGAGTGGCCGACCGCACCGTCTCCCCGCAACGCGTAATTCATTATCGGGAAAACTGGTATCTCGATGCGTGGGACGAGAGCCGCGCGGCCTTGCGCACGTTTGCCATCGATCGGATCGTCAAGCTGCGCGTGCTCACGGAACGGGCGCAGGACATCCCCGAAGAAACGCTCGACGAGCACTTCACCACCGGCTACGGGATCTTCGGCGGCAAGCCTGACAAGGTTGCGGTGCTGAGATTCTCCCCGGAGCGCACCCGCTGGGTCGCCGATGAACTCTGGCATCCCTCGCAGGAAGCGCGCCATCTGCAGGACGGCCGCTACGAATTGCGCATCCCGTACGGCGATCCGCGCGAGCTGCTGCTGGACATTCTGCGGCACGGGCCGGAGGTGGAAGTGGTGGAGCCGGCGTCGTTGCGTGAGGAAGTCGCGGCCGCCTTGCAGAGGACGTTGGCTTTCTATGCGACATAAGCGGGCAGTATCAGGTTTTGAGAATGGCGGGCTGCACACTTCGGCGCGCTGATAAAACAATCGCTTTTTCATCGGGGTATTCATGTTCGTCATTTCGATCGCCACAGCCGCCGCGGGCCTTGCCGGATTCGTGCTCGCGTGGGCTCTGCGCGGCGCCCGGGCGAGAATCGAAGTGACGACGTTGGTGACGCGCCTTCAGTCGCTCGAGCAACAGCATGCGCAGCGTCTCAGCGATCTCGAAATGATGAAAACTGCGCACGAGCAAGTCGTCGGCGAGCACCGCGCCGAAACGGAACGCCGCGCGGCCGCCGAAGAACGGGCTGCCCGCCTGGCGGAAGTCGATGCGCGACTCGAGCAGCGCGACGATCAGCTGGCCCGGCAAAGAGAAAAGATTGCCACGCTGGAAACCCGGCTTGCGGAGGAGCACAAGGCCCTGGAGGAACAGCGCAAGCACCTTCGCGAGGCGCAGACCGCGCTCGCCGATTCCTTCAAGGCGCTGTCCGCGGATGCTCTCAAGAGCAACAACCAGGCCTTCATCGAGCTGGCCAAGGCGACGCTGGAGAAATTCCAGGAGGGCGCGAAGGGCGATCTCGAGGCGCGCCACAAAGCGGTCGACCAGCTGATCAAGCCGATCAAGGAGTCGCTGGAGAAAGTCGACGGCAAGCTCGGCGACATCGAGAAAGCCCGGCTGTCCTCGTATTCGGAGCTCAACGCTCAACTGAAAGGACTGGTCGAGACGCACCTGCCGGTGCTGCGCAACGAGACCGCCAACCTGGTCAAAGCGCTGCGTCAGCCGACAGTGCGCGGCCGCTGGGGCGAGCTGCAGCTCAAGCGGGTCGTCGAGATGGCCGGCATGCTCGACCACTGCGATTTCGTCGAGCAGGAAAATCGCACTACCGAGGACGGCCGGCTGCGTCCGGACCTGATCGTCAAGCTGCCTGGCGGCCGCAATATCGTCGTCGACGCCAAGGCGCCGGTATCAGCCTATCTGGAAGCGGTCGAGGCTGCCGATGAAGCCACGCAACGGTTGCATACCGCTCAGCACGCGCAGCAGGTCCGCAATCACATCACCACCCTGGGTCGTAAGGGGTACTGGGAACAGTTCACCCCATCACCGGAATTCGTCGTCATGTTCATCCCCGGCGAAGCCTTTTTCAGCGCTGCGCTCCAAGAAGATCCGTCACTGATCGAGTGCGGCGTCGACGAGAAAGTAATCGCCGCCACGCCGACCACACTGATCGCGCTGCTGCGGGCCGTCGCTTACGGCTGGCGTCAGGAAAAGCTCGCGCAGAACGCCGAAGAAGTCGCGAAGCTGGGGAAGGAACTGTACGAGCGCATTGCCAAGCTCGGCGAGCATTGGACCGACGTGGGAGAGCGGCTCGGCAAGGCGGTGGAGTCGTATAACAAATCGACTTCGGCACTGGAGAGCCGCGTACTGGTTTCAGCACGCAGGTTCCGTGATCTCAAGGTCGGGACTGATGACAGTGAGATCGCCGCGCTGGAGCAGATCGAGAAACTCCCGCGGACACTGCAGGCGGAGGAGTTGACGGTGAAGCAGCTCACCGATCGATTAGCTGAAGGGGCCGCCTCGTGACAAAGAAAGAACCGCAAGACTTTGGCGAAGTGGTGCTGTATCGGACGAAGGGCGGCGGGACCGCGTTGGATGTTCGTATTGCCGGCGACACGGTGTGGCTGACCCAGGCCCAGATCGCCGACCTCTTTGCAGTGAATACACCTGCGATTTCAAAGCACATCAGCAACATATACGCCGATAAGGAACTCTTCCGAAAAGCAACTCTTTCCAAAATGGAAACGGTTCGATCCGAGGGAAAACGACAGGTCGCCCGTGTGCTTGAGTTCTATAACCTCGACGTGATCATCTCGGTTGGTTACCGCGTGAATTCCACCCGCGCAACTCAATTCCGCATCTGGGCCACCAAGACCCTGCAAGATCACCTCATCCGCGGCTATACGCTCAACGAGCGGCGCCTGCGAACGAAGGGAATCGCCGAGGCCGAGCAAGCCATACAGCTTCTGTCCCGCACACTGACCCGGCACAATCTCGTCACCGACGAAGGCCGCGGCGTGCTGGAGATCGTCAGCCGCTACGCTAAGTCGTGGCTGCTGCTCAAGGAATACGACGAAGAGCAGCTCGGCATTCCCAAGCGTCGTAAAGGCGCACGAGTCGCGTTCGACTATCCGCGCGCCCGTGAAGCCATCGACACGCTGAAAGCCCGCCTCATGGAACGCCGCGAGGCAGCGGCGCTATTCGGGCAAGAGCGCGGCGAGCAGCTCGCCGGCATCCTGGGCTCCATCGAACAAACCTTCGACGGCCGGCCGCTGTACGCCAGCATCGAGGAAAAGGCCGCGCACCTGCTGTACTTCGTGATCAAGGACCATCCTTTCGCCGACGGCAACAAGCGTATCGGCTCGTTCCTGTTCATCCTGTACCTGCGGGAGAACGACCATCTCGCGGACGCGAGTGGGCAGATCAAGATCAACGACAACGCGTTGGTGGCACTGGCGCTGCTGATCGCGGAAAGCGAGCCGCGCAACAAGGAGTTAATGATCCGGCTGGTGATGAATTTGCTGGCGGAGGGTGGAGTGTGAGGACAGGGACATGAAATCAGAATCGATTTAACCAAGAAAAGTCGAACCACACTTGTTCGTTGCGTCAGGCCGGGACAAGGGTAGAAATGGGAGAAGGAGGTGCTGAGTTGATGACGTACGAAGAATTCTTTTGCAGAGCCTATGACAAGGCAGGCGATTCGGATTTCGAGCCGTATGACTATCAGCGCCGTTTGGCCGATGAGTTATGGCCAGAGGTGCTTGATATCCCCACAGGGATGGGCAAGACCGCAGCCGTTACGCTAGCGTGGCTCTGGAAACGAGGTTGGCGCGAGGAAAAGCGCGGTGCCGAGATTGTGCATGAGACACCGAGACGGTTGATCTGGTGCCTGCCCATGCGGGTGCTGGTTGAGCAGACCGAGGAGAACATCCGCGGCTGGCTGCAGAACCTGGGCATCTTCGGTGAAGCCGGCAGCGGCAAAGTCTCCGTGCACGTGCTGATGGGCGGCGCCGATGACCTGAAGACCTGGGCCGAGTTTCCGGAACAGGACATGATCCTGATCGGCACTCAGGACATGCTGCTGTCTCGTGCACTGATGCGCGGTTACGGGATGAGCCGCTATCAGTGGCCAATACACTTCGCGCTGCTACATAACGACTGCCTATGGGCATTTGATGAAGTGCAACTAATGGGAGCAGGGTTGGCTACCTCTACGCAGCTCGAAGCGTTCCGACGCAGTTTTCCGTTGGCCAGGAATAGCCGCTCGTTGTGGATTTCCGCCACGCTAAACAGGGATTGGCTGGGTTCCATCGATTTCTCCTCGCATCTGGATTCCTTGAAGACTATTGGCATTGGAGCCGACGACCGGCAACAAGCGGCCGGTCGGCTTAATGCCGTTAAGACCGTCACCAAGTTCCCCATAAGTTTGGGTAAGGATGCTGGCACCAGAGCGGGACTGGAAACTTATCTTCAGAATTTGGCCAACGCTGCAATTCAGGCACACGACGGAAACAGCCAAACTTTGGTTGTCCTCAACCGTGTTGAACGTGCGCAGAAACTGTTTCGCCTTCTGCAGAAAGTTCGCCCCGGCAAGACAGATATGCTGGTTCATGCGCGTTTTCGCGCCAGTGAGCGGGCGGAGCAAAGCCGGAGGCTTCGCAACGATTCCGGTGTCGATCGCATCATCGTCGCCACACAGGCTATCGAGGCCGGTGTGGATATTTCTTCGAGAGTGTTGCTAACTGAGCTGGCACCCTGGGCCTCGATGGTGCAGCGGTTCGGCCGCTGTAATCGTTATGGTGAGCACAATAAAAAGGGGGCCCAAATTCTTTGGGTGGACATCGAGGACGATGCTGACGCCTTGCCGTACAAAGCGGAAGTACTTGCTACCGCACGCTGGAAGCTAGAGGACCTGACCAGCGCAAGCTCAGAAGACTTACCACCGACCGATGAGGCACGTCCTCTTTGCGCGGTGCTGCGCCGGAAGGATCTGCTGGATCTGTTCAATACCGATCCGGATCTCTCCGGCTTCGACGTGGATGTATCTGACTACATCCGCGACAGTGGTGTTCCAGGCCTACAAGTATTCTGGCGTGATTTTGGGGAAGATCCGAACACGCCCAAACCGCAAGGCAAACCAGTTCGTGACGAGCTGTGCCCGGTATCCGTCGGGCAGGCGAAGGAGTTGGATAAGCGCAAAGACGTCGACCTCTGGCGATGGGATTCACTGGACAACCAGTGGACGCAGTTGGATCGCGATCCTCGTCCAGGTATGACTCTTCTCCTGCGCGCTGACATTGGCGGATACGACAGGGAGATTGGTTTTGATGCCGCTTTGAAGAAGCCGCCGGTACCTGTCATTACACTTGAGCCAACCTCCCCAGAAGGAACCTTTGGTGGAGATTGGCGTTCGCTTCGACAACATAGGCCGGTTTTACTGACCGATCATCTTGGCCATGTAGCCGATCAAGCTAAGAGACTCTGTTCATCAGTCGGCGAAATCGCAAACGGTAACAGCGTCATACGTGCTGCCCGTTGGCATGACCTCGGCAAGGCTCACAAGGTATTTGATGCCACCATGCATTGCTGTGACCAGGCGCCGGCTGGCTTTCTGGCGAAATCTCCTTGTTACGGCCGCCACCAACGACGTTTCTTCCGCCACGAACTGGCCTCTATGCTTGCGTGGCTTGCCCAGCATGAAGGCGAACCGAATGCCGATCTCATCGCTTATCTGATCGCAGCCCACCACGGGAAAGTTCGTATGAGCTTGCGCGCCATGCCTACGGAAGGCGCTGATACTGGCGTTAGCCGGTTCGCACGGGGAGTGTGGGACGGGGACGTATTACCTGCTCTCGACTTCGACGGCGAAGAGAGCAAGGAAACTCCCTTGAAGCTTGCCCTGATGGAGATCGGCATAGGTGAACAAGGGCCCTCCTGGACCGAACGTACGTTGAAACTGCTGGATCAATATGGGCCATTCCAGCTTGCCTGGCTGGAAACCCTGGTGCGTCTTGCTGACTGGCGCGCATCCGCTCTCGAACAGCAAGGATCGAACCATGAATGAAGTCGTACTCGCTGGCTGCACGCCCACTCCGCTGGCCAACTATCTGAAGGCACTCGGTGTATTGCGTCTACTGTCGCAGAAACATCCAGATACGCGTGGTTTCTGGCGCAGTGATCAATTCGTACTATGCACTTCATTGGATCATAAGGGCGTCGAGAACTTCTTCTTGAACGACTATGAGCCAACTCCAATCATGGCGCCATGGAATGCTGGCAGCGGCTTTTACTACCAAGAACGTAAGTCCAAGGAGAAGGACCCAGGGACCGGTAAGAAAAAAAAGCTTGGAGTACGAGACCAGCCAACCGTCGCGACCAAAACTGTGGACGCGTTTCTCGCTAGCGGAAGCAAACGGCTGGACTCCTATCGAGCAGTATTGGTGCTTGCCAAAAGCATCGTAAAACGACATGAGCTGGTCGAAGCACCGGAAAACGGCAAACAAAAGGACGACTTCATACTCTCATTGCGTTCAGTCCTACCGGAAGACTGTCTGCAATGGATGGACGCTGCCTTGGTCATCACATCGGAGAAGACGCAGTTTCCACCCCTTCTCGGAACGGGGGGTAACGATGGAAACCTGGACTTTACGAGCAATTTCATGCAACGCCTCATCGATGTGCTCGGCGCAGGTGGCGATGATTCACTGCCCGAAGATTCCCCGGTGTGGTTAAGAGCATGCGTGTTCGGTATGACATCACCTGGGCTGGCTAAAAATAGCATCGGTCAGTTTTCTCCTGGGCAGGCCGGTGGCCCGAATGCGAGCATCGGATTTGATGCCGACGCTTCAGTCAATCCATGGGATTTCGTGCTGATGATAGAGGGTGCTTTATCTTTCGCGGCAGCGACCGTGCGCCGCAATGCCGACGATCCATTCGGGGTACTGAGCTATCCGTTTACCACACGCACCGTTGGTGCAGGATCTGGAAGCCTTGGCGAGGGTGACATTGCCAATGCGCGTGGCGAGTTATGGATGCCTTTGTGGTCACGGCCCGCAACTTATCCGGAAATTCGTGCATTGATGTCGGAAGGTCGGGTGGCCCTTGGCAAGAAACCCGCTAAAGATGCACTGGACTTTGTTCGTGCCGTGCATCACCTGGGAGGATATCGCGGCGTGCAAAGCTTCCAGCGCTTTGGATTACTGATGAGATCGGGAAAGGCATACCTCGCAGCGCCGCTTGTGCGCGTCAATGTGGTCGACGAACCTAAATCACGATGGATTGACGATCTCGATCGTCACGATTGGCTAAGCCGCTTCCGTCGATTTGCGCAGGGCGATAGCGTTGCGAACCACTTCCTGGTGTTACGCAAGCGATTGGAGGACATGCTGTTCATCACGTCCGGCCGTGAGCCGACGCCCACTGAAAGTCAATCACTATTGATTCTGCTGGGGGAAATCCAATCTGCTCTTTCAGCCAGCCAGAAAGGCAGAGAGTCCACGGATCCCATTCCACGCCTTTCTGAGCACTGGTCGGTGGCTGCAGATGATGGTACGCCGGCTTTCCGTATTGCGAAGGCGCTTGCAGGCCTGCAAGGAATCGACGACGTACCTTTGCCAATTCGAGCTCAGCTTTTCCCTGTACATCGCAAATTCGATCGGTGGATGACGCCGGAGGCAGGCGAAAAGGCTCGCATTTACACCGGACAGAGGGGGCGCTTGACGGATGCGTTGCGCGCTTTACTGGAACGACGCCTGTGGCTGGTGGAAAAGCTGGAAATACGTGACAAGCCATTGGGAAGTCCTGCAGGCGCCGCTCTGGATGATATTGCTGCTTTCCTGCGAGATGATCGTATGGATGATCGCATAACAGCGCTATTGCTGGGGCTGTGTCTCTGCAAGATCCCGAGCGATATAGGTCACGGCGCCGATGAGGGTACGGTGCCGGCTGCATTCGGCTTGCTCAAGCTCGCGCTCACGCCGAATCGCACCTTGCATACGCTTGACGTGTTGCCCGAGTTGGTCGGCATACCTGTTCCTGACGGCTTGGTCGCGCAGCTCGCTGCTGGTAACCGCGATAACCGGGCTGTCAGGATGGCATGGCGGCGACTGCGAGCGTCTGGACTTGCCCCTAACGTTCCTATCGATGCTTTACCTGAACTGGGCGATATCGCGCCACATCGGGCTGCCGCCGCCCTGCTCATTCCATTGCGTTTTGGTGCATCGGGCGCTCTCATTCGCAGCCTGCTGAAGACACCCGAATCCAGCCCCAAAGTCGCCTGACAAAATCTACCAATTAAACAAGGAGAATACGATGAGTCTTGACCTGTCTACTTTGAAGGAAGCGCCTCGCCTGTTGTTAAGGGCCAAGCTGAAGCCACTGCAAGGTACCCGCTTCCAACCGACTGGTTTTCCTGAAATCGGGGCTGCTCAATACGACGGTCCCGATGGCACTCCTATGTTGTTGGTAGAGTCGGCCCAAAGCATGGCCAACCGGCTGGAAGCTGCATGTTGGAACAAGGTGACCGATGATTGGGTTGGACCCCTGAAGGGTCTATCCGTCGTCAAGGTGAAGGACAAAGATGGCAAGCCACTCACCAACTCAGTGTTGGAAGCACATCGTATTAATTCACCTTACATCCTGGAGGGACAGGATAAAGCCGTTTTCAACAAGCTCAAAAGCGAGCTGGCCGACATGGAAGAAGGCTTCGTTGATCTGCGCAAACTCGCAAACGCATTGCTTGAGCTGGATGTCAACGCCTTGCTGCATGGAGTTTTCCTGGCAAAGAAGGAGCTGGCCGGTGGTCGGCTGCGCCTGCCCCGAGCATTGTCAGCTTTCATCGAGGCCCGTGACAGCAAAGTAGCGTCGAGTGGTGGTGTGAAGAACGACTCCGTAAACCCATCAGGCGATACATCCAAAGGGTTTGGCAACGTACCTTTCGCGCGTGATGAATTCGTGTCACCCGAAATCACCGCTTTCTTCAACCTTGATCTTGCCCAACTGCGCGGCTACGGCTTCTCAAAGGCCGTCTACGAACTGCTGATCGCTCTGGCGCTCTACAAAATTCAAGCTTTCCTGGCGTACGGTTTGCGCCTCCGTACAGCCTGCGATCTGGAGTGTGATGGCATTGAGATCCAGCGGCCGCAGAATTATGTGCTGCCTGCGCTTTCGGATCTCGAAACCGCGCTGCTTGGCCTAATCAAAGCAGCCGATGCCGATGCACATTTCAAGCAAACGACTGTAGTTTACAGGAAGTAGCCATGTTGGCACTGTCATTCACCTTTCCCGCCGGCCGCTATCACGCCATGCCGTGGGACCGGCATGTCAATGAAGGAGCTGTAGCATGGCCGCCGGAGCCGTGGCGCCTTCTACGTGCCTTGATTGCCACTTGGCACCATAAGGTCAAGTGGACAGGCAAACACACTGAAACTACGGTGTCAGGATTGGTTGAGTCACTGGCACGAGAGCTGCCGGAATATACGGTTCCGCCCGCGAGCCATAGTCACACACGTCATTACATGCCGCAGTTTGCGGCCGACAGGACGACTTTGGTGTTCGACGCTTTTGCCGCGGTGAAGCCGGATGATGCCTTGACTGTAGTTTGGCCAACATTGGAATTACCAAATGACCAGACCGCTCTGCTGGATGAGTTGCTTGCCGTTATGGGTTATCTGGGTCGTAGCGAATCCTGGGTTGAGGCTCAACGTCTGAGTAAAACACAAGTAGCGCCGCCGGGAACGAGCAAGTGCAAACCTGGAACAGACACGCTTGATCGAGAAACCGGCGAGATCAAAGGTGAAGTCGTTACACTATTCGCGCCACTTACGGCCGATGACTATCGAACTCTCCGGGACCAATTCCTTACGGATAAAAGAACTATCAAGAAGCTAGGCGATACGCTTCCGGACAATCTGCTCGACGCTTTGTCCGTAGAAACCTCCGATCTGCGTAGGCTGGGTTGGAATCAGCCACCTGCTGCACGAAAGGTGAGTTATTTGCGACCCATCGATGCGCTGCGTCCTCAACGCGTTGTACGTACACCTCCCGTAGAACGTGTCACGACAGCAAGGTTCATTCTGACGGGGAAACCGCTACCCAGGGTGGAGGACAGTCTGCGTATCGGCGAGCTGCTGCGCATGGCTATCATGAGCCAAGCCAAGAATGATTGTGGGGAACATGCTATTCCATCCGTCCTTTCAGGTCATGATCTCCCACAGGGGAACCAGCATCGGCATGCATTCTACCTGGCATGGGATGCAAACGGCGACGGCCGCATTGATCGGTTGTTACTGCATGCGCCGGCCGGTATAGGAGCGACGGAGCGTCGCATCGTCTCGAAAACCAACCGGCTCTGGAGTCGAGACGGCTATGAATGGGGACTCGTGTTGGAGAACATCGGTGGTACCGGAGTCGGCGGCGCAGTGATGGGTTGCAGCACCGAATGGCGGTCAATCACGCCTTACCTGCACCCTTGGTACGTCAAGAAAAAGCTTGCGATCGAAGACCAAATTTGCCGCGAATGTCGCGAACGTGGCTTGCCTGAACCGATTGGACTACAACGTCTGGAAAGTATCCTTGTTGGAAAGGAAAAGTGTTCCCGCAAAAGGCGGCCAGTCCATTTTCGTCGCTTTCGTGGCAAACGTGGACTGAATCAACCAGATCGCCACGGTAGCTTTTGGCGTTTGACGTTCGCTGAACCGATTTCCGGGCCACTCTCTCTCGGATTTGCCTGTCATTTTGGTCTCGGACTGTTCGCGCCAGTCATGCTTGAGGGTGAAAAAAGAATCGACGCGCCATGACCAAAACGGCCTATAGCATTGGGGATTGCATCCGCCACCCTAAGTACGGTGATGGCGACGTGATCTTCGTAGGAGAGGCTTACATCGGTGTCGACTTCAAAACCATGGGTGACGTGCTGCTGCGTTTGGATGCGTTCGATTCCGCGTTGCCCGGTGTCGGACCCGAATCCTCACCGGTACCAGCGACGCCGCTCGCTTCGTGGCCCAAGTCGACGTTCGTATTCGAGCCACCCGGCACCGAGCACTTTATGGGCTCTCACTGGAGCCCGTTCGTCCATGAAGTCTCCGATATGCTTGAGCGCCTGCCGGAGATCCTGGAGCAAGCTGTAATTGCGCTTGAACGTTCTGATCTTCCCAAGCCGCTCCGGGAGCTTCCGGCGAGTTGGCCCCGCGGCTATCACCTTGCCTGGCCCGGACGCACTGCAGGGGTCATGGCCGTCATACGAAAGGAAGAGCAAACGAACGAATTTGTCAGCATGTATCCGTTTTTTCTCCAATGCACTCGCCACAGAGTTTCTCTTTTGCAAGTTTCAGTATGGGATAATGGATGTGAGGCACAGATCAAGGCCGAGCTCGGCGCAAGCACGATCACCTTTTTCGACACGCTGTTTTTGTTTCATCGCCCTTGGTATGAAACGGGTGGGCACTACGAGTTCGCATTGAACGGCATCGCCTACGTCGCCGGACCGGCGAAGGTCATGGAGCTTCCGTATGCCCGCAACCCGGATCAGGTCGCATGGGAGCACTTGTTAGCGAAAAGACGGGGGGATCCACCTCCGGAGGTTCCGGCAACGATCAGCCTCGCAGGTATGGCGATGCTGCTACCGATAGAAGGATGGGACCGCGACGACTATAGCTTTCGCGCACCTATAAAGTCGGTAAGGGAATTTCGCGACGTGCTTGGGGAGAGCGGATGGGTCGTGCAAGCGACGGTACTACGTTCAAGTGACGACACTGACGAGGACATTGATCTCGACATCTTCATTACTCAAAGGGCCTGGCAGGGTGTCGAGTCTCCGCAAGTGGGCCAAGACATCGAAGGGCAGCTGTGGCTGCAGGGATATCTTGCACATCCTGAACGAAACGACTGATGACAAGGCATCGGTCCGGATCTACTCATCGCGACCAAGCCGCGCAGGCCGGGGTGGACGCCGTCGTTGGGGCAGATCGGCAGTGCGGCCAGGCATCTGCGCAATCAGGGTGTCGGCGCCGGCGATCTCTTCCTGTTCTATGGCTGGTTTCAGCGGACTGTCCACACGGGCGCGGGGGGTGCGGCCGCATTTTGAACAAAAATCCGCTAGCCAACCGCAACGTCGAGGCGTAGACTGTATACATCATCAGTTTCAAAGGAGGAAACGCATTCCCCGCCCAAAGGAATCGGCGCCCGGCGGTGCGACTAACACTCACCGGACGCCTGGCCACAACATCATTCTTAGGAAATGACATCATGGTTACCCCCGAGTTTAGCGCGCTCGAGCGCACCCTCCGCAAGAATCTCGAGCACCTCCAGCAGCAGCTGCACATCGCCCAGGCCGGCGTGATCGTCACGACGCAGTTCTTGAAGACCCAGGACGCCGAGCAGGACTGGGACGTCGCCACCCTTCTCGAACAGTGCGTCGGCAACCGTCTCAGCCGGCAGCTGGAGCTCACCGACGCGCTGCTGGCCGCGCTCGACGCGTACATCGCCGACGTCGCCGTCCCCGATTCGCGGGAATGGGAAGGTCTACCGATGCAGTGAGCGCAATCGCCCGCCAGTCGCCGTATCTCAGCCGGCGGCCGGCGGGCGAAACGATTTCTACCCCGCTTTTTTGCACGATAAGCCACACCGGAACGAGGCTGCCATGAATCTTGAACCTCTTATTGCCCACGGCGAGTCAGACACGGTCGAATTCAAGAGGTCAACGGCGCAGCTGCGGCGGGCTGGGGAGACGCTGTGCGGCTTTCTCAACGGTAACGGCGGTCAAGTGCTGTTTGGAGTGGCGCCTGACGGCAAGGCTGTCGGCCAGCAAGTTTCGGACGCCACCTTGTGCGATATCGCCGCCATGCTTGGGCGCTTCGAACCCCCGGCGCGGATGATCGAGATGGATCGAGTCGATGTGGGCGAGGGGCGGGCGGTCGTCGTGCTCGATGCACCCTCGGCGAGGGAGCACGCGCCGTTCACTTTCGAGGGCAAGGCCTATCGGCGTGTCGGCTCGACGACGGCGGTCATGGCGCAGGAAGAATACGGAAGGCTTCTGCTCGACCGAAACCACAGCCGGCATCGCTGGGAGAATCAACCGGCGGTGGGTGTACGTCTGGAGGATCTCGATCGCGAGGAAATTCTCCGAACGCGCCAGGCCGCCATCGAGCAGCGGCGCCTCTCGGCGGGCACGAGCATGGATGTCGGTGACATCCTCGATCGCCTGGGCTTACGGATCGACGGCGCGATCACGCAGGCCGCGCAGATGCTGTACGGCACGCGGTTTCTGCCCGACTATCCCCAAGGGCTGCTCAAGCTCGGCCGCTTCCGCGGCACGTCGATCACCGGCGACATCCTCGACAACAAACAGGAATGCCTGCACGCCTTCGCAATGGTGCGCGAGGCCATCGCTTGGCTCGACCGGATTTTGCCGCTGGCGGCACACTTCCCGAAAAGGAGCATCTTTCGCGAGGACCGCCAGCCGGTGCCTGCCGAAGCATTGCGTGAAGTGATTCTCAACGCAGTCATGCATCGGGACTGTAGCCGCGCCAGCTCCTACGTGGCGATCGCCGTCTTCGACGATCGCATCGAAGTGCGCAGCGTTGGGGATTTTCCCACCGGAATCCGCGCCGAGATGCTGGCGGGCGATCATCCGTCAGTGTTGCGCAACCCGCTTATGGCCGGCGCTTTCCACCGAACCGGCGCCGTCGAAGTCTGGGGCCGGGGCACCAACCGGGTCATTGATGCTTGCCGTGCACAAAGTATCGCACTGCCTCAGTTCTCTGAGCAGGCAGGTGTTGTCACAGTGACGTTTAGGGCTGCGGTTGGGCCCGAGGCGCAGATACCAGCCTGGCACCAAGTAGGCACTAAGTCGGCACTAAGTGCGAACCAAGTTCAAGTGCTTGAAATATCGACAATTGCGCGCTCGCTACAGGAGCTGATGGAACCATCCGGCCGAACGGACCGCACCAAGTTTCGAGACCAAGTTGTTCGTCCGCTGATCGAAGCAGGCCTTCTTGAAATGACCATTCCCAACAAACCCCGGAGCTCCCGCCAGCGATATCGCGCGACCGCCGTCGGCCTGCAGCTTATTGACAAATGATCCGTGTCGCGATGACCGGCAATGACAGACTCACACAACAGCCGGGCACACCGATCGAGAGATATTTGCCGCCGATAGTTTGTAGACGGTAGTCTTCACCCCCCGTCCAAACCGGACAGCAATGACGCGCCGATCCATGGACCCAGCGCAAAAGGATCTCCCGCTGCCCTTCCCGGAGCTTTCCGGCGACTTGCCGCTGTTGCCGGCGCGCATGGTCAACGAATACCAGTATTGCCCGCGGCTCTCTTATCTGGAGTGGGTGCAGGGAGAGTGGGCTGAATCCTCCGATACCGTCGAAGGCCGCCATGCCCACCGGCGCGTGGACCGGCCGAAGGGCGATCTGCCGGATCCGGCGCAGAGCAGCGATGAGGAGCGCATTCATGCGCGATCGATCACATTGTCTTCCAACCGCCTGGGCCTGATCGCCCGCATGGATCTGGTTGAAGGCGAAGGCGACAACGTAACGCCGGTCGATTACAAACGAGGGAAGCGTCCTCACATCGCGCAGGGCGCTTACGATCCGGAGCGCGTGCAGCTCTGCGTCCAGGGCATGATTCTCCAGGAGCACGGCTACACCTGCGAGGAGGGCGCCCTTTACTACGTCGAGAGTCGCGAGCGGGTGCGAGTCGTCTTTGACGATGATCTGCGGGCGCTGACCCGTAACGCCATCGACGGCCTGCGTTTGATAGCCGCAGGCGGGCAGATCCCACCGCCGCTCGAAGACAGCCCCAAGTGCGTGCGGTGCTCGCTTGCGGGAATTTGTCTGCCGGATGAGGTAAATTTCTTCCGCAAGCACGACACCGCGCCGCGTCCGCTGGCGGTCGCCCGGGAAGAAGCTCTGCCGCTGTACGTCCAGGCGCGCGGCGCGAAAGTCGCCAAGAAAGGAGAAACGCTCGAGATATTCGTCGAGGATGAGAAAGCGCAGACGGTGCGACTGATCGATGTTTCGCAGCTCGTGTTGATGGGACAGATCTACGTGACGACGCCGACTCTGCACGAGCTGATGTCGCGAGAAATTCCCGTCTCGTGGCATTCCTTCGGCGGCTGGTTCATGGGGCATACGGTCGGAACGGGACACAAAAACGTCGAAGTGCGCACCGCCCAGTATCGAACCAGCTTCGACGCGCAGGCGTGCTTGCGGCTGGCGCGTAGTCTGGTTATCGCCAAGATCCAGAATCAGAAGACGCTGCTCCGGCGGAACTGGAAAGTGGGGACGGTTCCGGACGATCTGTTCGACGGGTTTCAGGCCGACGTTCGGCGCGCACAGCGGGCGGGAGATCTCGGGGAGCTGCTCGGTGCCGAAGGCCAGGCAGCAGCCCGATATTTCGGGTCCTTCTCATCCATGCTCAGTCGGGATAAAGACGGCAAGACCCTCACCTTCGATTTCCAGACGCGCAATCGCAGGCCGCCGACCGATCCCATCAATGCATTGCTCTCGTATGCCTACTCGCTGCTGGTCAGAACCTGGAGCACCGTGCTGACCGCGGTGGGGTTCGACTGCTACCGGGGCTTCTATCATCAGCCGCGCTACGGGCGGCCGGCGCTGTCCCTCGATCTCATGGAGCCTTTCCGTCCGTTGATTGCCGACTCGGCCGTCATACAGGCGGTCAACAATGACGAAGTGCGGCCATCGGATTTCATCAACGTCGCGGGCAGCGTTGCGCTGACGGACGACGGGCGCAAGCGCTTCATCGGCACGTTCGAGCGCCGGCTCGGCCAGGAAGTCACTCATCCGGCGTTCGGCTACAAACTCAGTTACCGCCGGCTGCTCGAATTGCAGTCCCGGCTCCTGGCCCGCCACCTGTTAGGGGAGTTGGCGGAGTACCCGAACTTCACGACGCGCTAACCATGAAAGAAGAACACTTGTATCTGGTGGCCTATGATATTTCCGACCAAAAGCGCTGGCGCCGCATTTTCCGGCTGATGGAGGGCTTCGGGGACTGGCTGCAGCTGTCGGTCTTCCAGTGCCGGCTCAGTATTCAGCGCCACGCCGAGCTGATTGCGCTGCTTGACGGTATCATCCATCATTCCGACGACCACGTTGTCCTGTTGGATCTCGGTCCCGCGGATCAGGTGGTGCCTCGAGTGGTTAGTCTGGGTAAGGCTTACGCCCCGGTGGTCCGCGAACCGATCATTGTCTGAATCGTTTTGCCGGCCGTTCGCGAGCGCTGAGATGCTTTCGTCATACCCCGCAAGCGCTCGCAACTTGCAGCTCTTTAAAAATTAAGGAAATTCCACCCATTCGCCGGCGTAGTACCCCAGCCCGGCCGCCGGAGCACGTCGGGGTGCCTGTACCTCTCGCGAAGGTACCGGTAAGATTCTATGGTAGTTAAATTTTCTGTCCGGGCGGGTTATCCGCGGCACTTTGCCGCGGCCTCATTGAAGCGCGGCGACACACTTGACCTTGTAATCTAGCGCGGCTTGGTTATCCGCGGCACTTTGCCGCGGCCTCATTGAAGCCAGGGGAACGCGTCAGCCGGCGAGGGTTTATTGGCGGTTATCCGCGGCACTTTGCCGCGGCCTCATTGAAGCGCGTGATTGCAGTTTACGTTGCGGCGGTTCGGCCGGTGGTTATCCGCGGCACTTTGCCGCGGCCTCATTGAAGCGGAAGACGGCGTGCGATGCCCACGGGTGCATCCGACGGTTATCCGCGGCACTTTGCCGCGGCCTCATTGAAGCGGTGCGTTGGCGGAATACAGCAGCACGCTCCCGAGGGTTATCCGCGGCACTTTGCCGCGGCCTCATTGAAGCACCGTCGTCCAGCCCTCACCGACCGCGAGTCACCCCGGTTATCCGCGGCACTTTGCCGCGGCCTCATTGAAGCTGAGGACGAGCACGCGAAGGGGGTTGTCCTCCTGATGGGTTATCCGCGGCACTTTGCCGCGGCCTCATTGAAGCCCTTTGTCCATGCTGCATTATCAAATTGATCCGAATGGTTATCCGCGGCACTTTGCCGCGGCCTCATTGAAGCGCCTCTTTGGCGTAAAGGCTCGTCCCGGCCCCGCCATCGGTTATCCGCGGCACTTTGCCGCGGCCTCATTGAAGCGTATCTGCGCTGCAAGCCATCGTCCCATGGTCTAACGGTTATCCGCGGCACTTTGCCGCGGCCTCATTGAAGCGACACGACGCCATTCGACCCCGAGGGTGAGACGCTGTTATCCGCGGCACTTTGCCGCGGCCTCATTGAAGCCGCCTGGAACTTCGCGTGAATCGCCTCGGCACGGCGGTTATCCGCGGCACTTTGCCGCGGCCTCATTGAAGCGACATGAACTCGTACGAACTCACGTCGCCTTCCGTGGTTATCCGCGGCACTTTGCCGCGGCCTCATTGAAGCCGCGAGAACGAATGGCGGATCACGCACCTGCCCAGTGGGTTATCCGCGGCACTTTGCCGCGGCCTCATTGAAGCGGCGTCTCGGGCGTACCGGAGGAGGTCCGGCGCAATAGTTATCCGCGGCACTTTGCCGCGGCCTCATTGAAGCAGTAGCCGTGCCGTGAGCGTTGGTGCCAGCTTTTAACGGTTATCCGCGGCACTTTGCCGCGGCCTCATTGAAGCCCAGCCACATCGAGGAATCAACGTCGTTCGGTTCCCGGGTTATCCGCGGCACTTTGCCGCGGCCTCATTGAAGCCAGCGTACGAGAAGATATCTGCGCCGTTTGTTCAGTCGGTTATCCGCGGCACTTTGCCGCGGCCTCATTGAAGCGACGGTTTCACGTCCATTCGAGCGGCCCTGGGCTATGTTATCCGCGGCACTTTGCCGCGGCCTCATTGAAGCGGTGTTACCTGACCAGCGCGTCGCTTTCTCTTCTTGGTTATCCGCGGCACTTTGCCGCGGCCTCATTGAAGCGCCGTACTCTTGTGCGGCTCTACTCCTAGCACTCAAGGTTATCCGCGGCACTTTGCCGCGGCCTCATTGAAGCGTCTCGCACACGATCGAGAACGCCGAGCGGGTGGAGTTATCCGCGGCACTTTGCCGCGGCCTCATTGAAGCCTACAAAGGCAGCCAGACCGATTACGGCCCAGAGGCGGTTATCCGCGGCACTTTGCCGCGGCCTCATTGAAGCGTCCGAACCCGCGCCGTCACCATTTGGGCCGCTCGCGAGGTTATCCGCGGCACTTTGCCGCGGCCTCATTGAAGCCTACAGAGCAGACGACTCTGTAATCGAGGCTGCGGGGGGTTATCCGCGGCACTTTGCCGCGGCCTCATTGAAGCCTTGACAATCTCTGCGCCTTTTTCTCTGCCTTGCTGGTTATCCGCGGCACTTTGCCGCGGCCTCATTGAAGCTTGCCGGCCCTGACAAGACTCCGCTGTCACTCGACGCGGTTATCCGCGGCACTTTGCCGCGGCCTCATTGAAGCACTGGTGTAGTCCGTGTCACATTGCGGACATTGCAGGTGGTTATCCGCGGCACTTTGCCGCGGCCTCATTGAAGCGTGCAGCGCCTGGTCGGACTTGCGCGTCAGCAGGGTGTTATCCGCGGCACTTTGCCGCGGCCTCATTGAAGCCTTTCCCATATCGTGTCTCCAGATACCGGCAGTTCTGTTATCCGCGGCACTTTGCCGCGGCCTCATTGAAGCAGTGCATCCGCCACGGCATCGACGTCTCTTGCCCAGTTATCCGCGGCACTTTGCCGCGGCCTCATTGAAGCCTCGAAGCTCTCGAAGTACTCGATTGATTAGTTCAAGTTATCCGCGGCACTTTGCCGCGGCCTCATTGAAGCTATCCGTGGAACACTTTAGTACAAGAAGCTACTTTGTTATCCGCGGCACTTTGCCGCGGCCTCATTGAAGCTAGCCAACTCTTCTCGTGCTTGCTGCGCTGGATCAGTTATCCGCGGCACTTTGCCGCGGCCTCATTGAAGCCTGGAGACGGCGAACCTCCCTTTCCCCCAGCCCGCCGTTATCCGCGGCACTTTGCCGCGGCCTCATTGAAGCAGTTTGTCGATGGCGGTAGCAACCTTCTCAAATCCGTTATCCGCGGCACTTTGCCGCGGCCTCATTGAAGCCACTGGAGTATTCGACTACTCCGTGCTCCGAATGTCGTTATCCGCGGCACTTTGCCGCGGCCTCATTGAAGCTTTTTGGGATAATTCTGTTTGCTGTGGGCCGATGCTGTTATCCGCGGCACTTTGCCGCGGCCTCATTGAAGCTCTGCCATGTTATTCACTCTCCTCAAATTGACCCTGTTATCCGCGGCACTTTGCCGCGGCCTCATTGAAGCTCCTTGGGCCTCAAGAGTTTCCAAGTCGGCCTGAGCAGTTATCCGCGGCACTTTGCCGCGGCCTCATTGAAGCTCTTCATCTTTTAGATTTACAATGCCTCCGCAGCTTCGTTATCCGCGGCACTTTGCCGCGGCCTCATTGAAGCCTCTGGCGCCAGAAACTTTGTTTGTAATCCTTCCCTAGTTATCCGCGGCACTTTGCCGCGGCCTCATTGAAGCATTCCCGTGTATCCGGACCTCGTGGAGAAGGCCAGGTTATCCGCGGCACTTTGCCGCGGCCTCATTGAAGCCCATCGGCCTCGTCGATCAGCTCCAGCAGGTTATCGATGTTATCCGCGGCACTTTGCCGCGGCCTCATTGAAGCCTCCAGCGGCGCCACTTGT